>OLGD01000002.1_pt1 | contig 628400 bp, 559 predicted proteins | sample 1605311 | NCBI WGS metagenome assembly OLGD01 (sample SAMEA3888917, study PRJEB22519) | human gut metagenome | biome: human gut; feature: human-associated habitat; material: faeces | place: Denmark | collected 2010
TTTCCGAGAACCTGAAAATCCGTGTACGCATTAGTACACTAGGATTTTCAGAACCTCGTAAGAAACGTCAAAAATCCATCAAATTCTCGCCGTTTTAGGGGAATGATGGTATTTATCAAAATTCTCGCCGTTTTAAGAGAGTTAAGTTTAAGCACCCAAACGGGTGCTTTTTTGTTGGTTTTTTGTTCCGTGCAGCGCACATAATGTCATTCTGAGGAGCGAAGCGACGTGAGAATCTCCCGGAAGGGTTACCTTATAAAATTGAAAAACGTCCGATAAGCATATTCGTGCGGGAGGTTGCATAGTTTTTATTAACTGTATTTGGAGGTAAAATTATGCAATTTGATTTATATAACGATATTGCGACGCGCACCGGCGGCGATATTTACGTCGGCGTCGTCGGACCCGTCAGAAGCGGCAAATCGACCTTTATCAAGCGATTTATGGACGCTCTCGTAATCGACGCCATAAAGGACAAGAACGCCCGGAAAAGGGCTGTCGACGAACTGCCGCAATCGGGCGACGGCAAAAGTATAATGACGACTCAGCCGAACTTTGTTCCAAGCGAAGCGGTCAGCGTAACCGTTTCGGACAATCTTAACGTCAACGTAAGAATGATCGACTGCGTCGGTTACGTTGTGGAAGGCGCGCTCGGCGCGGAAGAAAACGGCAAGGAACGACTTGTTCGCACCCCGTGGACGGACGACGAAATTCCTTTTGCGAAAGCGGCGGAAATCGGCACGGAAAAAGTAATCAAGGAGCACTCGACAATCGGCGTAGTCGTCACGACGGACGGCACGATAACGGATATTCCGCGCGACAATTATGTCCCCGCAGAAGAACGCGTCGTTGCCGAAATGAAGGAAATCGGAAAACCTTTTGTGATTCTTATCAACAGCGCGATGCCCGAAAGCAGCGAAACGGCAAGGCTCAAAGCCGAACTTGAAAAGAAATACGACGCGCCCGTCGTCGTCAAGGACGCGCTGAATATGTCGGAAGACGACGTGTCCGAAATCATGGGCGCGGTGCTGTCGGAATTCCCGATTAAACTTATCGACGTGAACGCTCCCCGCTGGATACAGGCGTTATCGCGCGACAACGGCATTGTGAAAGAACTTGTCGATATTCTGAAAAACGTCGGTAGCGAAATGTTCCGTATGCGCGACGTGGACAAAATCAAGGCGGCGTTTGCCGACTCTCAATACTTTGAAATCGGCGACGGAGCGAGCGTTGACGCAGGGCGCGGGCGCATCGAACTCAATCTTAAAATCAAACCCGAACTTTTCTTCAAGGTTTTGTCGGACGAGTGCGGACACGAAATCCCCGATGATTTCACGCTTATGAGTTACGTAAGGTTTTTGAAGAAAGCCGAAACCGAATATTCCAAACTCAAAAACGCTCTGGACGAAGTTTACGAGACGGGCTACGGCGTCGTGTCCCCGACAAATGACGATATCGTCGTCGAAGAACCCGAAATGTTCAAGCAGGGTGGTCAATACGGCATAAAAATCAAGGCGAGCGCGCCGAGCCTGCACCTTATAAAAGTCGACGTAAGAACGGAAGTCAGCCCGATTATCGGCACCGAACAGCAAAGCGGACGGTTTATCGACGATATGCTTGACAAATACGAAAACGACCGTGCCGCACTTTTAAGCACGAACGTTTTCGGCAGAACCCTGAACGACCTGATGGCGGACGGACTTTCCGTAAAAATCAACGAAATGCCCGACGAAGCCAAAACGAAAATGCGCCGCACGATCACGAAAATCGTCAACGAAGGCAAGGGCGGCGTGCTGTGTATCCTTTTATAACTTTAATTAAAGTAACGACAAATAAGCAAAAATTGTGCAATTATGCAACAAAATTGATATAATTGTGCAATTTTTTGCCTTTTTATGTCGATTTGTATAAAAAAAAGATAATGCCGTTGACACTTTCTTGTTAATATATTAAAATATAATTTAGGGTTATTTTATTACAACATAGATTGGTAAGGAGGTTATCGAAATGAAGCTATTACTCTCAACCTCGAACGAAGACAAAACTCACGAACTTAAATCATTGCTCGAACCGCTCGGACACACAGTTTATACCTTAAAAGACTATGGTTTGAAGATTCGCGTCGAAGCAAAAGGTATTACTTTTTTTCAGAACGCATTATTAAAGGCGCAAGCCGTGTCGAAAGTTGTCGACATACCCGTTCTCGGCGACGAAAGCGGACTTGTCGTGCCTGCTCTTAACGGGGAGCCGGGCGTTTACAGCGCGCGCTATGCCGGCGAAATACATAATAGCGTTGCGAACATTCAGCTGCTTTTGAGAAAGATGGAAAACATCACCGACCGCGAGGCTTATATGCAGACCGTCCTCGTGCTTATGTATCCCGACGGACAGTATTACTATGGCGAAGGTACGGTCAGGGGCACGATCACGCGTTCGCGCCGCGGTTTCAACGGCTTCGGTTACGACAGCGTGTTTTATTCGCCGCAACTCAAAAAGACTTTTGCCGAGGCGTCCTTTGTCGAAAAGCAATCGGTCAGCCATCGTTTGCAGGCGGTCAACGATTTGTTCAGAAAAGTCAACGCAAATGTTGGCGCGATGAATTCAAAAAAATAAGTGAAAACGATATTTTGTTTTTCCGACCTTCACAACGCTGCGATATCGGAATGGTATCGCGGCGTTATGGAAGAGTCGGATTATATTTTCTTTGCAGGCGACGGGATTTTTGGCGTAACGCGTACGCTTGAAAACGTCGCCGATAAACTGTATGCGGTGGGCGGCAACTGCGACAACTCGCTTTATCCCGAGGAACTTGTCGTTGACGTCGAAAAGGTCAGGTTTCTTATCGTGCACGGGCACCGTTTCCACGATAAACTCGACCTTGTGTACCGCGCAAAGGAGGTCGGCGCAGACTGCGTTTGTTTCGGGCATACTCATTCGTATTCCGACGAAACCTATGACGATGTGCGCCTTATCAACGACGGAAGCTTTTCACATTCGGTCACGGGGGACGTCGGATACGTCTATATCGTGGTCGAAGGGAAAAATATTTTTGCAAATTTTGTAAAAACGGGCGATTTTCGTTGACATATTTTTCCGGGCATTATATAATTGCAAAGCGTTGCGACTTATGCGGGTGTAGTTCAATGGTAGAATTCCAGCCTTCCAAGCTGGCCGCGTGGGTCCGATTCCCATCACCCGCTCCAAAGGAACGCAATCCTACGTTAAATAATGCTTGGGCCAGTAGCTCAGTAGGATAGAGCAACGGCCTTCTAAGCCGTAGGTCAGGGGTTCGAATCCCTTCTGGCTCGCCAGATTTGGTGGGTATAGCTCAGTTGGTTAGAGCGCCAGGTTGTGGCCCTGGAGGCCGTGGGTTCGAGTCCCACTACTCACCCCACTATTAGCCAAATCGGTGATGAAAACGTAGGGGTGTCGCCAAGCGGTAAGGCACTAGATTTTGATTCTAGCATTCGTAAGTTCAAATCTTGCCACCCCTGCCAAATATGATCCACTAGCTCAGTCGGTAGAGCACTTGACTTTTAATCAAGGTGTCCGGAGTTCGAATCTCCGGTGGATCACCAACTTAACTTGCGACCGTGGCGGAACTGGCAGACGCGCCAGCCTTAGGAGCTGGTATCACAGATGTGTGAGTTCGAGTCTCTCCGGTCGCACCATTTGTTTTCCGCCGTACAGCTGCACCTTAAAAAAGTATGCGCCTTTAGCTCAGTTGGTAGAGCAACTGACTCTTAATCAGTGGGTCCCGGGTTCGAATCCCTGAAGGCGCACCATCAACGAGCCTACGCGAAAGCGTATTGGCGCGTGGCTTATCGGACAGAAGTTTCATGATTACGGAAGATAAGCAAATTTTACTTACGGTAAGCGTACGCCGATTTACGAATTGTCGTTTGACGGCGAAAAACGCTTACGACGGTAAGTGAACGCGTCGGGACACCGACGTAAGAAACACTTCGAAAAACGGCGAAAGGACAGTCGAGTGTTTATTAATCAACATAATATGCGGGAGTGATTCAGTGGTAGAATGCCACCTTGCCAAGGTGGAAGTCGCGGGTCCGAATCCCGTCTCCCGCTCCAAAAGAAATGACAAACACATCAAGTGCTTGTCATTTTTTTTGGAGCGGGATCAGGGATCGAACCTTGCACAATGATATAAAAAGAGAATAATAATGAAGTTAATATATCGTACTTTGTTATTGAATAAAGTATGTGTGCAAGGTTCGGGCGCAGCCCGCCGTTGTGCTGTTAGCCTGACGAAAAGATAAAGTTTGTAGCGATATGGAGTTTATTAAAGTAACACACTACGCATAGGCTATCCCGTCTCCCGCGATATAAAAGCGCAGCCGCCGTTGTGCTGTCAGACTGACAAAAAGGAAAAGTTTGCAGCGATATGAAGTTTATCAAAGAAGTACACAATGCCGAGGCTATCCCGTCTCCCGCTCTATAAAGGCGCAGCCCATTGTAGTACGAAAAACCTTCTTATATTTTGATGTTTTAAAACTTGCTCGTGTTTTTTCGTTTCAAATCGTAAACCGTAAAAAGTGGCGATTTTTTGAAAGAACAGGGCGATTTTATACATTTACGTTTTGGAATTTATCAAAAATCGGAGGTTTTGATTTATTAAAATCAACGTTTGACAAATATTAAGTAAAATCGCGCCGAAATAATTTTATTTTTGAAAGAAAATGCACTTTTTTCCTTTACACAATTAAAGAATAAAAGTATAATGAAACTGAAATAAAACGATAAGGTGAATTATGATTGATAAAAAGATTACCGACGATATGCTCAGTGAACTTTACAGCACGCTTGCGTCATTGCAAACCGCAGACGACGTGAAAACGCTTTTTGAAGACCTTTGCACGTATAAGGAAATTGAACAAATGGCACAGCGTATTACCGCGGCAAGGCTCTTGCTGGAAGGAAACACTTACGCTCGCGTGATTGAGCGCACCGATATTTCTTCGGCGACTTTATCGCGCGTTTCGCGTTGCATACAGCACGGTAGCGGCGGATACAAGAAGTTTATCAAGACGGAATAATTGACAGTGTTTATTGTCATATTGACACAATGAAATCATTAACGGAATTATATAAAATCGGCGCGGGTCCGTCATCGTCGCATACGATGGGTCCCGAAAAGGCTTGCAAGATTTTTGCCGATAATTACAAGGACGCCGATTCTTTCAAAGTCATACTTTACGGCTCGCTCGCAATGACGGGCAAGGGGCACGGCACCGACCGTATCGTTATTTCCACGCTCAAAAAACCGACGGAAGTCGTTTTCAACACCGAAGAAAAAGATATCCCACACGAAAACACGATGGATCTTATCGCATTATCGCACGGAAACGTCATTGACAGATGGCGCGTTCTGAGCGTGGGCGGGGGAGCAATCGAAATCGTCGGGCGCGGAAAGTACGATCCCCCCGAAGTTTACGATCTTAATTCGTTTTCGGAAATCGCGGCGTACTGCAAAAAACACAGAATTCGTATTCCCGATTACGTCGAAAGGGTCGAAGGACCTGAAATTTTCGATTACCTGAAAAAAATATGGGCGCAGATGAAGGACACCGTGCAAAACGGGCTGGACGCTTCCGGCACGATCCCCGGCGGTCTTAATCTGCAACGAAAGGCAAAGTTCCTTTTCAGACAACGCCATATCGACGAAAGTCCCGAAACGCGTGAAAACAGGCTTGTGTGCGCGTTCGCGTACGCCGTGAGCGAAGAAAACGCGTGCGGGCATACGATCGTGACCGCGCCTACGTGCGGTTCGTCGGGCGTCGTACCCGCGGTGCTTACTTATATGCAGGACAAACGCGGCTTTTCCGACAAGGAAATCGTCAGGGCGCTTGCGACGGCGGGCATCGTCGGAAACATTGTCAAACAAAACGCAAGTATTTCGGGCGCGGAATGCGGGTGTCAGGCGGAAATCGGCACGGCGTGCAGTATGGCTTCCGCCGCTCTTGCGGAACTTTACGACATGGATTTGGAACAGATCGAATACGCCGCGGAAGTCGCGATGGAGCATCATCTTGGGCTTACGTGCGATCCGATTTTCGGGCTTGTGCAAATCCCCTGCATCGAAAGGAACGCCGTTGCCGCAATGCGCGCGATAAACGCCGTATCCCTTGCAAATTTTCTGACCGAAACAAGAAAAATTTCTTTCGATATGGTTGTCGAAACGATGTACGAAACGGGCAAGGATCTGAAAAAGAACTACCGCGAAACCGCAACGGGCGGGCTTGCGAAACTTTATCAAGAGGAGCACGATGAATCCAAAGACGCTTGACGACGGACGGGAAGTAATTTTCCGTTTTGCCGAAAAATCCGACGCAAAAGAAATTCTTTCCTACCTTAAAAAGGTAGGAAGCGAGACGGACTTTTTATCGTTCGGGTTCGAGGGCGTTGGTTCGGACGTACAAAAGGAAGAAGAAATCATCACTCGTTTTGCCCGCGCGACGACGTCGGCGATGATCGTGGGGACTCTTTCCGACAGGATAATTTCGGTCGGCTCTCTGTCCGCAAACGCCACAAGCAGGTTTTCGCATAACGCAGAAGTCGGGATAAGCGTGCTTAAAGAATTCTGGGGCAAAGGAATCGGCGCGCACCTTATGAATTTAATCCTTGATTTCGCGCGGACGACGAAGCACCTAAGAAACGTTCATCTGACGGTAATCGACGAAAACGACAGGGCGATGGCACTGTACGAAAAGACGGGGTTTAAGGTCGTCGGGCGATACAAAAACTTTTCGTTTGTCGACGGAAAATACCGCGACGCGATAATAATGGAAAAAGAAATCTGAAATATTTTAATTGCGACAAACCACCTTTATGGTGGTTTTTCTTTTTTGAAAAGAATATCCGCATAAATTTTTGCATATTCTTTCGTATGTTTTTGGATGAAATCAAAAAATCGTTGAAAATCGAAAATATGGAATTCGCGTCGCCCGTCGTAACCGTTTTCGGAAAAGTCGGCGCGGCAATCGAGGGACACAAAGGTCTGTTGTTTTTTTCGGACGAAGAAATCAGATTCAAGGTAAAAAGCCGCATACTTTCGGTATCCGGCAAAAATTTGTCGCTTGTCGAGACGAGCGAGCGCGACGCCGTAATATCGGGAATCGTCGAAAAGGTGGACTATGTATAGGTTTTTTGACGAAGTAACCGTTTCGGGCGCGTCGAAATCGACCGTCATAAATAAACTTTTGCAGAAAAACGTCAGGATTTTCCGCGCTGAGTGTCAGGAAAACGGCATTAAATTTCGCATAAAACCTAACGACCGTCAAAAAGTAATTGAAATATTCGACGCAATATGCTATAATTACAAAATAGTTAAAGGTATCGACAAAAATTCGGTTTTCGGATTTTTGAAACGCCGATGGGCAATCGCCGTATTTTTCGCGTTGGTTGCGGTAATGTTCGCGCTTATTCCGCAGTACGTTTACACCGTGTCCGTCGACGCCCCGTCTTATCTTTACGACGAGGTGAAGGGCGTTTTAATGGAATCGGGCGTGAAACGGTGGAAAAAAACGTCGGACGTTGACGCAAAAAATGTCGAAAGGCGCATAAGCGAAATCGACGGCGTGTCGTTTGCGGACGTGAAAGTTTCGGGCAGCACCGTATACGTGAGCGTTCGTCCGTCGCTTAAAAGTGCCGAAATCGTCGACGTACAAAAGGATCTCCCTCTATATTCGGCGGTCGACGCCGTGATAACGCGGCAAATCGTGTTTTCGGGCACACCCGCATTTAAGGCGGGCGACAGCGTGAAAGCCGGCGACGCACTGATTTTTCCGTACGTTACGTCGGGCGAGGACAACCTGCCCACGGGCGCAAACGGCGAGGTTTTCGGGATAATCGGATATTCCGCAACGGTTTCATACGGCGGCTCTATGACGACCTATGAAAAAAGCGGTAACAGCAAGACGTACAGGGTTGTCGATTTTATGGGGCTTACGGGAAAGATGCCGAAAAGCCCGTACAAACTGTACGAAACGCGAACAAGAAAGGTCGAATGCGGTTTTCTGATTCCGCTGGGCTTTTTGGAAATTACCTTTGACGAAATCGTCGGAACCACAATTTCTTTGCCGTACGAGCAGGCGAAAGACGCCGTGATAAAGCGCGCGTCCGAACAAGCCGAAAAGGTCGTACCCGAAGACGCAAGGGTGATCCGACGCGAAATCAACGAAGTTGAAGCGGGCGGCGTGTATTACGTTACCGCCACGGTGTACGCCGAAGGACGTATCGACGCTTCACGATAAAGAGGTTATATATTATGCGAAAAAAAGAACGAAAGACCGCTCCGCCGGAAACCGTTTTGAACGCCTCGGAGAACGAATCGGGACAAAGCAAACTTGTTGCATTGTCATTCTCGATACTGCTTCTTGTCGCGCTTCTTATCTGGGTTTTCATCACGCTTTGGTTTTCGGGCGGAAATTTTAAGGGCGCGTTCACGGGGAAGGAAACTTTAAGCACGATTGCGCTTATCGGCGTATTGCTGTTTTTGCTTGCTGCGCTTTATGCGTTTTCATACAACAACGCACCCGAAAAATCCCGCGTCAAGGTGCTGATTCTTATCGGCGTCGTGGTGCTTATTTCCACGATACTTTGCACGATTTGCGCCGACGTTCTGAACGTTTACGCAATGCCGATATCCCTTTGCGCGGTTTTATTGTGTCTTCTTGTCAATATGAAGGTCGCGCTTGCCGGCAACGTCGTGTTGTCGCAGATTCTTCTTATCGTATTTATGATAAAAACGCCGTTTTCGTCGGAAGCGATGACGAATCTTGCGGCGTCGATTTTCTGCAATACGATGAGCGGTTTCGTGCTGCTGTTCCTTTTGTCAAGGAATTATACGCGCATCAAATTTATCCTTGTCGGGCTTATCGCAGGGCTTGTCATGTCGCCTTTTGCGGCGATCGTCACCGTTGCGGCGCACTCGACGGGGCTCGATATTTTGTACAACTCCATCTGGGTTTTCGTCGCGAACGTGATAAGCGTCGTTCTGTATATGCCGCTTTTGCCGATTTTTGAAAGTATTTTCAATATGGTGACCGACTTTAAACTGGACGAACTTTGCTCGTTCTCGCAACCGCTCTTAAAAAGGTTGTCGGTTGAGGCTCCGGGCACGTTCAACCACAGTCTGATTGTCGGTAACCTTGCCGAAAACTGCGCCATCGCTGTCGGTGAAAATCCCCACCTTGCAAGGGCGGGCGGATATTATCACGACGTCGGCAAACTGAAAAATCCCGAGTTTTTCGTCGAAAACCAGATGCGCGGCATCAACCCCCACGACGAACTTATCCCCGAAGTTTCGGTCAGTATGATTACGAAACACACCAAAAACGGCGCGGCGCTTATCAGGGAAGCAAGACTGCCCGAAGAACTTGCACAGATTGCACTGCAACATCACGGCACGTCGCCCGTAAACTATTTTTATTACAAAGCGCAAAAAATTACCGAAGGTAATCTTGCCGACGACGAATACTGCTACGACGGGCCGAAACCTCAGACGAAAATCGCCGCGATCATTATGATTTGCGACACGATCGAGGCGGCGGCGCGCGCGGTCAGCCCCAACTCCCGCGAACAGCTTATGGACCTTATCGACAAACTTGTAAAAGACAAGCTCGACCACGGTCAATTTGACGAATGTTCCATCACGATGAACGATATCCGCCTTATCAAGGAAACGATTGCGGACATTCTTCCCAGCGTCAACCACGCCCGCATAAAATATAAGAAATAATGCTTGAAATTTACAACGCCGACAAGGAAAGCGAAAAACTTATCAAAAAAGTTTACAAAGCCGCGCTGAAATACTTTTCGCAAAAGGATATTTTCGAGGTTGAAATCGAAATCGTCGATAAGGACGAAATCCAAAGTATCAACAAAGAAGCGCGCGGCGTTGACGCCGTTACCGACGTTTTAAGTTTTCCGAATCTGGAAATCCGCAAAAACCTTCCCGTGAAGAAAAACGACTTCCCGCTGGACGTCGATCCCGATTCCGGCAAACTTCTGCTTGGCGAGACGGTCATGTGCATGGATAAGATTCTGGAACAGTCGGAAGAGTTTGGCACGACGCCCGAAAGGGAAGCGGGATATTTGTTTTTGCACAGTCTATTGCACCTTTTCGGATACGACCATATGGAAGACGACGAAAAGGCGGAAATGCGGGAAAAAGAAGAAGAAATCCTGAAAACAATCGGATTATCGAGATAACGGAAATAATACACAGGAAAATAATATGAAAGTCGGATTTATTACAATCGCAGGAAAACCCAACGCCGGCAAAAGCACCCTTCTGAACGCTATGGTCGGCGAAAAAGTCGCAATCGTGAGCTGGCGTCCGCAGACGACGCGCAACAAAATCACTGGGATAGTGAACGGCGACGATTATCAGCTTATTTTCACGGACACGCCGGGGCTTCACAACAGCCGCAACAAACTGGGCGATTACATGATGAAAAGCGTTTCGACCGCGCTCGAAGGCGTGGACGCAATATTGTACGTCGTCAACGGCGACAAAGGTTTCGACGACTTCGATAAGAAGTTTCTGGATGAGCACCTTGACGGCAAAACGCCCGTCGTGGTCGCGCTCAACAAAACCGACGTCGTCACGAAAGAAAAGATATTCAAACAGTTGGAAGGCTTGCAGCAATACGACAAAATCAAAGCCGTCGTGCCCGTGTCCGCAAAGAAGGGCGAGAACGTCGACGAAGTAATCAAACAACTTGTCGCGCTTATGCCCGAAGGCGAAAAAATGTACGACGACGACGTTTTCACCGACAAGACAATGCGCTTTATGGCGTCGGAAATTATCCGCGAAAAGGCGTTGAAACTCCTTGAAAAAGAGATTCCTTACGGTATCTGCGTGAACATCAACAAGTTTGAAATGCGCGAAGACGGCAGCATGTATGACATCGACGCCGACATCGTTTGCGAAAAGGACACGCACAAGCCCATTATCATCGGCAAAAAGGGCGAAATGCTGAAAAAAATCGCGACTTACGCCCGTCAGGATATCGAAGAAATGTGCGGCGAACAGGTCTATCTCACGCTTTGGGTAAGGGTGAAAGAAGACTGGCGCGACAGCGATTACCTTCTGAAAAATCTCGGCTACGATAAAAAAGATATTTAATTTTCAAAATATTTTTGTTTTCCGCGCATAAGTTTTCGCGTTCTGCACAAGTTATCGTCAGTGAGGGCTTGTATGGACGCAAAAAATGTTTCGTGGAAGTTGTTTGAAAAAACGGGTTCGCCCGCCGCTTATATGTTTTTCAACGCAATATGCGGCGACGAACGAAAATCGAAAGACGATGGAAGAGAAACTGAACGCGCTTTGCGTAAGGGTTGTCGACTATAAGGACAACGACAGGTTAATCACACTTTGCACTGCGGAGAAGGGCAAAATTCTGGTGAAAGCGACGGGCGTCAAAAACCCGAAAGCGAAACTGAAATTTGCTGCTTCTCCTTTGTGTTTCGGGGAATATATCGTCGTCGAAAACAAGGGACGATATACCTTGAAAGGGTGCGAAGCGTACGACAATTTTCAGGACATCGTTTTTGACCTTAAACGCTATTACGCAGGGTTTAGTGTGCTGGAATGGTTGGATAAACTGTCGGATAATGCAGATACCGACACCGTCAGGGCGTTGCTTATCGTCGGCACGGAAGCATTGAAAGAACTTGCCTACGACGTTGACGTTCCGCCCGAAAACACCATGCTGAAATTTCAAAACGCTCTTCTTGAAACGACGGGTTACGCGTTGAATTTTCATACGTCGGCGATAAGCGGAAAGAGCCTTGAAAACGACGACAAAGTCTGCTTCGATTATTATTCGGGCGCGGTTGTCGAGCTTTCGGAAAGGAGCCTTAATTACGTTACTTTCACAAAAAAGGACGTCGCGATAATTCAGGGAAAAACCACGGGAAGCGACGCCGAAATCAGACGGCTTCTTATTGAGATTTCGGGCATTTTATCCTTTTTCACGGGCGTCAGGAAAAATTATTCTTTTGAAGAATTCCTTAAACTTTGATATTTTTTCCTTTTTTTATATAAAAAAAGCCGAAAACCCCCTTTTTCGATTGCATTTATTTTTTATTTGTTATATTATTTTATAGCATTAAATTGTAATTAAAATCGTTTGGAGGTTTTTATTTTATGAAAAAGTACGTTTATCTTTTCACCGAAGGTAACGCCAACATGCGTGAACTTCTCGGCGGCAAGGGCGCAAACCTCGCGGAAATGACCAACATCGGTCTTCCCGTTCCCCAGGGTTTCACCATTACGACCGAAGCTTGCACGCAGTACTACGAAGACGGCAAGAGAATCAATGACGATATCCAGGCCGAAATCATGGACTACATCGAAAAACTCGAAAACATCACCGGCAAAAAATTCGGCGATAAAGAAAATCCCCTTCTCGTATCCGTTCGTTCGGGCGCTCGCGCATCGATGCCCGGTATGATGGACACCATTCTTAACCTTGGTCTTAACGAAGAAGTCGTTGAAGTCCTTTCCGCAAAATCGGGCAACCCCCGTTGGGCATGGGACTGCTATCGTCGTTTCATTCAGATGTACTCCGACGTCGTTATGGAAGTCGGCAAAAAGTACTTTGAAGAACTCATCGACAAAATGAAAGCGAAGAAGGGCGTACAACAGGATATCGACCTCGACGCAAACGACCTTAAAGAACTTGCAAATCAGTTCAAGGCGGAATACAAGGCAAAAATCGGCAGCGATTTCCCCTCCGACCCGAAAGAACAACTTTTCGGCGCAATCAAGGCTGTTTTCAGAAGCTGGGACAACCCCCGTGCAAACATCTATCGTATGGACCACGACATTCCTTACAGCTGGGGCACTGCGGTCAACGTACAAATGATGGCTTTCGGTAACATGGGCGACGATTGCGGCACCGGCGTTGCGTTCACTCGTAACCCCGCAACCGGCGAAAAAGGTCTTATGGGCGAGTTCCTTATGAACGCTCAGGGCGAAGACGTCGTCGCAGGCGTTCGTACCCCGATGCCCATCAGCCAGATGGCGGAAGTCCTTCCCGACGTTTACAAACAGTTCCTTGACGTCTGCAAGACTCTTGAAAGCCACTACCGCGATATGCAGGATATGGAATTCACCATCGAACGCGGCAAACTCTTCATGCTTCAAACCAGAAACGGCAAGCGTACCGCTGCCGCCGCTATCCGTATCGCTTGCGATCTTATCGACGAAGGTATGATCAACGAAAAGGAAGCGCTCCTCCAAATCGACGCAAAAACTCTCGATATGCTTCTGCATCCTCAGTTCGACGCGGCAGCCCTTAAAGCGGCAGACAAAAACAACGTCGTCGGCAAAGGTATCGCGGCGTCTCCCGGCGCAGCGGCAGGCACAATCGTTTTCACCTCCGAAGAAGCCGTCAGACTCGGTCAGGCGGGCAAGAAAGTCGTCCTCGTACGTCTTGAAACCTCTCCCGAAGACATCGAAGGTATGAAATACGCGCAAGGTATCCTTACCGTTCGCGGCGGTCAGACCTCCCACGCGGCGGTTGTCGCCCGCGGAATGGGCACCTGCTGTGTTTCCGGTTGCGGCGACATCAAAATGCACGAAGCCGACAAATTCTTCGAACTCGGCGGGAAAGTCTTCCACGAAGGCGACGATCTCTCCCTTGACGGAAGCACCGGTAACATTTACGACATCGCAATCAAGACCGTCCCCGCAGATCCCAACAGCGGTTACTTCGGAAGAATTATGCGCCTTGCCGACAAATATAAGGCAATGGACGTCCGCACCAACGCAGATACCCCCGCCGACGCAAAACGCGCTGCCGAACTCGGCGCACAGGGCATCGGTCTTTGCCGTACCGAACATATGTTCTTCGGCCCCGGCCGTATCGACAAGTTCCGTGAAATGATTTGCTCCGAAACCGTCGAAGAACGCAGAAAAGCCCTTGATAAGATCGAACCTATGCAGCAGGCTGACTTTGAAGGTCTTATGGAAGCCCTTGAAGGACATCCCGTTACCATTCGTTTCCTCGATCCGCCGCTTCACGAGTTCGTTCCCACCGAAGAAAAGGACATCGAAGAACTTGCAAAAGCGCAGGGCAAGTCCGTTGAAGAAATCAAAATTATCTGCAATTCTCTGCACGAATTCAACCCGATGATGGGACATCGCGGATGCCGTCTTGCGGTAACGTATCCCGAAATCGCCGAAATGCAGACGAAAGCAATCATCAAGGCTGCAATCGCGGTACAAAACCGTCATCCCGATTGGAACGTCGTTCCCGAAATCATGATTCCGTTGGTTTGCGAAATTAAGGAACTTGCTTTCTGCAAGAAGACCGTCGTCGAAACCGCCGACGCTCTCATCAAAGCAGCAGGCAGCAACCTTAAATACGAAGTCGGTACCATGATCGAAATCCCGCGCGCGGCACTTACCGCTGACGAAATCGCAAAAGAAGCCGAATTCTTCTGCTTCGGTACCAACGACCTTACGCAAATGACCTTCGGTTTCAGCCGCGACGACGCAAGCAAATTCTTGCCTTCGTACTACAAGAACAAGATTTTCGAGTCCGATCCGTTCGCACGTCTTGACACCACCGGCGTAGGCAAACTTATGGATATGGCTGTCAAAATGGGACACGCTACCCGCAGCAACATTCATTGCGGTATCTGCGGCGAACACGGCGGCGATCCTTCTTCCATCGAGTTCTGCCACAAGATCGGCTTGAACTACGTATCTTGCAGTCCCTTCCGTGTACCTATCGCACGCCTTGCAGCGGCTCAGGCAAACATCAAAAATCCCAGAAACTAATAGGGTAAAATCATAACAAACAAGCCACCGAGCAATCGGTGGCTTTTGTTATATAGTTATTAAATGCAAAAAAGAGTTTTTTACAAGGATTATTTGCCCGAGCCGACGCTTTTCAAAGCGAAACAAAGTACAAGCGCCGCGAGCGGGCTTGTCCTGCGCGCACAACAAAAAAGAAAATTTTAACTCGCTCATTTATTGATAACGCGCGCTAAAAATGATATAATTATATAAAATGAAGCATATAAGGGGGTTTTGATGACCGATTCTGAAATGGAACGTCTTTTGAAGACGGTCGAAACCAAAACGCTGACCGAAGAAGTCGAAAAAACGATGCACGGTTGTTTCGCGCCGCTTCCGTCGGGCAGGACGAGATACGAAGTCAAGGGGGAAGGCGAGGCGGTTGTTCTCGTGCACGGTTACGCCACGCCGTATTACATTTACGATAAACTTTTTGCGGCGCTTGTCGAAAGCGGATTCAAGGTTTTGAGATACGATTTGTTGGGGCGCGGCTTTTCCGAAAGGGTAAAGACTGATTATACGCCCGACCTTTTCAGTCGGCAACTGCTGGAAATTGTCGATTATGTGTTCGGGCACGACGAAAAATTTTATCTAGTCGGCACGTCGATGGGCGGCACGATTACCGCAACGTTTACCAGTGAGTATCCCGACCGCGTGAAAAAACTAATTTTGCTTGCGCCTGCCGGAATGGACACTTTCATGCCGCCTTTTTACATGAAACTTTGCGATATCCCGGGGCTTGGAAACTTTATTTTCAAAAACGTCGCGGGGAAAATGTTGTTGAAGCGGTGCGCGACGGAACTTTTGTATTCGACCGACGACATCGATTATTACGTCAGAAGTTTTGCCGACGCCGCGCAGTATAAAGGTTTTTTGGACTGCACGCGTTCATCGCTTCGAAAAACAATTCTTAACACGAAATACGCAACAGAAAAATACAAAATCATCGGGAAAACGAATATCCCCGTGCTTGCGATATGGGGAACGAATGACAAAACCATGCCGTATTACCAAAGCGAAAGGCTGAAAGAAGTTTTGCCGAACGTACGCCTAATAACGTATGAAAATTCGGGACATATTTTCGTTTTCGACGAAGGGCAAAGGACTGCCGACGACGTATTGAAATTTATAAAGGAATAAGGAATAATGAGCAAGAAAATTGTTGTTGCGGGTGCGGGACACGGCGGGGTTATCGCCGCTGCAAAACTTGCAAAAGAAGGGTTCGACGTCACCGTTTACGAAAAGAAAAAACGCGAAAACATCGGTCACGACTGGGAAGACCGCTTTGATTTCCAGACAGTTCTGGACGCCGTCGAAAAGGACGAGATGCCCGACGGCGCGTGGAAATATCGCGGAAACACCGTGTTCGTGAGCCCGTCGAAGCGCACCGAAGTCAAAATCGACTTTGCACCCGACAAACGCCAAAAAGTCATGTGGCGAAAACCGCTTATAAATATAATTATCGATTACGCCGAAAGCAGCGGCGTGAAATTTGCGTTTGAAAACGAAATCATTTCGCCGATAATTAAGGGCAACGCTGTCGTCGGAATTTGCACTGCAAACGGCGAGGTTTCTGCCGATTTTGTCATCGACGCGGCGGGCGTGTTTTCTCCCGTACGCAAAAACCTGCCCGACTCGTTTTCGATTGAAAAAATGCCGAAACGCGGCGACGTGTTTTACGGGTATCGCGCTTATTTCGACAAAGCGAAAGACGTTAATCCCGAATATCCTTTTGAAGTTTATCTTTATCACGAAAGAGAGCAAGGTTTATCCTGGTTTATGACGGGCGACGACTACGTCGACGTGCTTATCGGGCGCATCGACCCGCTGACCGACGAAAAAATCAATGAACAAACCCGCCTTTTCAGAAAAAATCACGACTGGCTTGGTGAAAATATCGTGTCGGGCGGAGTGCGTGGCGTAATTCCCGTCAGACGTTCGCTTTCAAAAATGGTCGCAAACGGATACGCCGCAGTCGGAGACAGTGCGTTTATGACAACGCCGATGAACGGAATGGGAATCGAACTTTCGGTGAAAGCAGGGCTGTTGCTTGCAAAAAATGTAATAAACTCAAACGGCGATTTTTCGGCAAACGCGCTTTGGGAATACAATAAGGAATACCTTAAACTTTACGGCGGCGACGTTGCGAGAAACGAAGGACTTAAAAATTCGTTGCTCAAAATGCCTTCCGACGGCGTCGATTTTCTTTTCGACAATGCGGTTATTCAGTCGTCCGACCTTGCGGGTGCGGGACGTAATATGAATTTCAAGGCTCTTTTGATGAAGTTCGTCAGGGGAATGAAACAGCCGAAATACTTTTTTCAAATAATACACGGTCTGATCAAGGGCGGCAAAACCGCAAGACTTATAAAACACGCTCCGAAAAAGTACGACGAACGCACAATAAATCGCTGGCAAAACAAAATCGAAAAACAGCGCGTCGAAATCCGTTGATACAAAGAAAGTTTATTATCTGAGTAAAAATTATTATCGATAAACGATTTTAACATTTAGTGTATAACGATGAATATAGACGAAAAAAAATTATTAATTATTCAATTAAATGATAAAACGAAAGAGTGGGAAGATATTACAAAGCGTGTTCAGTGGTTTGAAGATAGTGGAAACGCGTGCAGAATTAAATATTTTGGTAATAATACTTTTTATTGGAAAAGTTGGCGTGAACTTAAAATCATGACTAATCCAATAAGCGTAAATTTAGCAGGAAAAATAGTTTATTGCAACAATGCACCGGTATACGGATTGCGCGAAGTAATACAGTTTGATTCTTTCTTTAAATTATTTTATGGCTCAGGTTATACTAAGCTGGCTGAAAGAAAAAATATTAAAATTGTCAGGGATATTACCGAATCAAAAGAAATAAAGAACTTTATTGATTATTTGAAAGCGGTTGCAGCTTTGCTACCGTTAGAAGACGGGCAAAACTTTTTATTGAATCAGTTAAATAAATTAACTGTTTTAGAAAACTCTCTTCTCGGAAAGTTTTTGCAAGGAAAGCTCGGTAGACAAGAAGTAAAAGATGTACTAATCTTTCCGTTTGACACGAATTCTTCTCAGCGACTTGCCGTAAAAAGGGCACTGGAAGAGGATTTGTCTGTAATACAAGGACCTCCGGGTACAGGAAAAACCGAAACCATTCGCAATATTGTGGCAAATTATGTTGCGAGGGGCGGTAGTGTTGCTGTTGTTTCCGGAAATAACGAGGCGACGAGAAACGTTAAAGATAAATTTGAATCTACCGGATTTGGTTATTTGAACGCCTTTTTAGGAAATTTTGAAAATGTAAGCAAGTTTTTTGACGCGCCTTATGAACATATCAAAGAAATCAAGAAATGCGAAAAGAAGAATAACGAACATTTATTGAAAGAAACAAACGGCAGTACAGAAACTTATTTAAAATTCAGCTTTGATATTGCAAAAATCACCCAATCTATTGCCGAGTTTGAGGTTGAAAAAGATATAAGCGATGCTGAATATAGGGTAAAAAATAGAATAATTCCGCAAGAATTGACAAAGAAGAGATATACCAGCGCAAAACTTCTTGAACTGGCATCTGTTCTTGAAACATTGCCCGAAAACAAAATCACGGGTTTCTTTAACAGGGCGCGATTTTTATTTAGATTCGGTATAATAAAAATAAAAGAAATTGCAAAAAACAAAGAAGATTCTTTGGATTATTTAAAAAATAAATATTATAACGTTAAGATTTCGGAACTTGATGCTGAAAAGAATAAAAAGCAAAAATTTATTGATTCAAATAATTTAAGTAAACTTCTAAAAGAACAAAAAGAATTATCTATGAATGTCTTTTTGTCTTGTTTACATAAAAGATATGAAAGTTTGGGGAAGCGAATATTCTCGATAAACGATTATAAACTAAATTTTAACGCTTTTACAAAAAGATACCCGATTGTGTATAGTACGACGCATGCGTTAAGAAGCTGTACCGGTGATAATTTTTTGTATGATTGCGTGATTATCGACGAATCGAGCCAGGTGGATCTGATAAGCGCGATAATAGCCTTTTCTGTGGCAAAAAAGGTTGTTCTGGTAGGAGATGAAAAACAATTGCCCTATGTTGTAAAATCTCAACTTCTTCCTAAACTCAATGATATTTTTGCCGAATTTAAATTGCCAGAATATTTTGATTATGCGAAAAACAGCATATTGCATTGTGTGCTGAAAAAAGAAAAAGATATCATTTCAACGTTGTTGAACGAACATTACAGGTGTGATCCTCAGATTATAGGTTTCTGCAATAAAAGGTTCTATAACGAAGAACTGGTAATACGTACGCCGCATATCGACGGAAATGGGGTAACGATTATTTCGCATGGTTCTCATTTTGAGAGAAACAGAGCGAATGAGAGAGAAGTTGACATTATTGATAAAGAAATTATTAAAGAGCTGCCTGTTGATAAAACCGGCATAATCGCTCCGTATAATAACCAGATTGATTTATTGAATGAACGATTTGGAAATAGAGGATGTGTAATCGATACAATACATAAGTTTCAGGGAAAAGAAAAAGATTTCATAATATTGTCTACGGTTGCAAATAAGATCAAATTTTATGAAGACGAAGAACAGATTGATTTTTTGAACAACCCAAATCTTATAAACGTCGCAATATCGCGGGCGAAAAAGAGACTGTATATTCTTGCGAGCGAAGAAGTTCTCGGGCAGGAAGGTTCTATACTGAGAGATTTATCCAAATATTACGAATATTATTGTAGTGAAACGAAAAAATTGAAAACAAACGTATTTTCTGTGTTTGATTTGATGTATGACGATTACGCGCCTATACTTGAAAAAACAAAGAAAGAACTTTTGAATATATCTTCTTTTGCAAGTGAAAATATAATTGCGACGGTGATAGATGAGATTTGCCGAAGCGGGGAATACGGAACGCTTGGATATAAATTCAATTATCCATTGAAATACGTTATTAAAACCGCCACGCTCAGCGATGCGGAAGATATAAAATTTGTTTCTAATATAAATACGCATTGTGATTTTCTTATATATAATAAATTGAATAAAGAAATCAAAATGGTGGTGGAGGTTGACGGAAGCCAACATAAGGAAGAAATACAAGTCGCGCGCGACAAGAGAAAAGATCGTTTGTTGGCGGCTGCCGGCATAAAAATTCTGCGCCTCACAACGACAACGATTGAGTGCAAGGAAAAAATAGTTTCCGCATTGAAAAAAGAGGATAAAGACACAAGTAATTAGCAAGAAAATGAACTGTAAATGTTTTTAAATTGATTTTTCGACGCCGAAAAATCAAATAAAAGGGGCGGTTTGTTTGATTTAGTGCAATAATGCGGTGCTTTGATAAATTTTTTGCGGGAATTATAAATTTTTTTGTATAATTATGTTGACTTTTGCAGTTTAGTTTGATAAACTAAACGTAATTTTTTAATAAAGGAATTGATAGGATTTTGGAAAAATTAACCAAAAAGTACGGACTGCTTACCGCGATTTGTATGGTCGTCGGCATTGTTATCGGTTCGGGCGTGTTCTTTAAGGCAGGGAAAGTTTTATCTTTCACAAACGGAAATATCGGAAAAACTCTGGCAGTCGTTGCAATTGTCGGCGGGATAATGATAATCTGTTCACTCGTATTTGCGACGCTCGCGCAAAAGCACGAAAAGGTCAACGGCATTGTCGACTATGCGGAAGCGACTCTCGGGAAGCGATACGCATACTACGTCGGCTGGTTTATGTCGACGATTTATTATCCGACGCTTACAAGCGTACTCGGCTGGATTTCGGCGTCGTACACTTGCTCGCTTTTCAACATTCCGTCAAGCACGGGCGCACAACTTGCGCTGGCGGGGGCATTTCTTGTTGCTGGGTTTGCGGTGAACTCGCTTTCGCCGAAGCTTGCGGGCAGATTTCAGGTATCGGCAACGTTCATTAAACTTATTCCGCTTGTACTTATGGGCGTAGTCGGGTTAATCGTGGGGCTTGTCAACGGCAAAACCATCGACGCATTCAAGGCGAACATTGTGACGGAAGGTCTTGTCAACGACGGCGGATTTTTTGCGGGCATAGCGGCGTTTGCGTTCGCATACGAGGGCTGGATTGTCGCAACTTCCATAAACGGCGAATTGAAAAACGCAAAAAGGAACCTGCCGATTGCGCTTATTGTGGGCGCGATAATCATTATTGCGGTTTATCTTTTGTATTTCCTTGGACTTACGGGCGCGCTGTCGACCGAAGATATGCTGAAAGTCAACGCGGGGCAGGTAAGCGGATCGCTTCCTCAAAACGCATTCTCGGCGTTGTTCAAGAGTCCCGCTTTCGGCACGATTATCATGGTGTTTGTCATCATTTCGTGCCTTGGAACGATGAACGGTCTTATGCTTGGTTGCTGCCGCGGATTTTATTCGATTTCCGCGCGTAACGTCGGACCGAAACCCGGTATGTTCGGCGAATTGAGCAAAGAAACGAATATGCCGCAATCGTCGTCGATTCTGGGACTTCTTTTGTGCTTCGTATGGCTTGTGCAGTGGGAATTCTTCTTTATGAATCCGACCGGCAAAATCCCCGCTTTCTGGTGCTGGGAATCCGACGAAGTGTCCATCATAACGCTGTATGCGTTCTATATTCCCATTTTCATCGCAATGATGGTGAAAGGGAAAGACCTTAACGTCGTGAAAAGGTTTATTTTGCCGACACTGGGCGTTGCGTGCTGCTGTTTTATGTGCTTCTGCGCATACGACGGATACAAAGCAAACGGACAAATCTGGTCGTATTTAATCGTATTCTCGATTATAATGTTTGTCGGATTTTTGTTCTCGGAGGATTTCAAAAAGATTGTCGGAAAAATTAAAAAGAAGCGCGGCAAGGTAGAAGTCGTTGGGGACGCCGTCGCTGCTGAAATTACGGAAGGTAGCGTCGATAATTTCGTTTCCGAAAGCGTCGAAACCGAAAACGCGGAAAGTCCCGCAGTCGATGAAAATAAGACAGACAACGATACGGAAACCACCGCAGAATAAAAACTGCGTTTCAAGGAGCACCGAAAAGGTGCTCTTTTTATTGTCCCTTGGACGGTACATACGATGTCATATAAATATATTGTAAAACGTCAAAGGAGATACGTTTATATGAAACACGTTTACGACAATCAATACGAGTATTTCGGGTTAAGAAAGAAATTTACGGTGCAATATCTCAAAGCGGTTTTCGATGACGAGTTTTTGAAAGAACGCTTTTTCAAATGGCTTAAAAACTATAAAGAATTGAACAAAATTTCATTAAAATTCTTCAAGGAAAACGAACGGGAGAAAAGTGATGTCGGAAATGAGAATTATCTGACGAAGTTCGTCGATTATATTATCCCGGGGGAATATACCTTGGGCAAAGATTATCAGTGTGAGCAGAGAGAAATTGCAAATTTTATTACGTTATATAAAAAGGCAAAAAGAGATTTCAGACTAGTCGTAAAATATGCGTATCATCATCAATACCGAATGAACGATATAGGCGTTTTTGAATCGCTATACACGGTTGACGAAGTGCGGGAAAAAGTTTTCGGATACCTTGAAGACGGGCAGACTTTTGCGATTGCGCTAAAAAATGTATTGAAACCTTATCGCGATTATTTCGATTTCGGCGGGCTCGATTATATTTTAGTTGACTTATTTCGTTGAATAACGCCGCCTAAAATGCTATAATAACAACATAGAGGTTAAACTGTTTTTGAAATGAAAGGAAAGATTTTAATAAACGCGTATCTTGACTCGCGGGAATATCTGTACGAGGCGGAAAGGCTTTTTGAAGAGTTTGAAAAACTTGGCATTGATGTGTCTGTCGTGCGCCTTGACGAATATCCCGCGATAATTTCGGACGGAAAGATAAGTATTGACTTTTCCGCCGACTTTTTCGTGTATCTCGACAAAGACAAATACGTCCTGACAATGCTTGAAAAGTCGGGAGCGAAAGTGTTCAACAACGCGCGCGCAATTCAGACCTGCGACGACAAAATGTCAACTTATATCGCTCTGTCGGACAACGGCGTGCCTATGCCGAAAACGCTCCCCGGGATTTTGTGCTACAACCAAAACGAAAAAATCAAGGAAAAAACCGTTGAAAAAATCGAAAAGGAACTTGCGTATCCGCTTATCGTGAAGGAATCGTACGGCTCGCTCGGAAAGCGCGTTTATCTTGTGAAAAACAGGGAAGAACTGCTCATTACGCTTGAAACAGTGAAAACAAAGCCGCATTTGTTGCAGGAATTTGTTGAAGAAAGCCGTGGCAGAGATTTAAGAGTTATCGTCGTCGGGCAAAAGTACGTCGGCGCGATGGAAAGGTTCTCGGACGTCGATTTCAGAAGTAACGTCGGCGCAGGCGGCAGAGGAAGAAAAGCGGACGCGTCGGACGAAATAAAGAATCTTTCCGAAAAAATCGCAAAAATCCTGAACCTTGACTACTGCGGCATCGACTTTTTGTACAAAGACGGCGGTGTTACCGTTTGCGAAGTCAACTCCAACGCATACTTTTTCACGTTTGAAAAGGTAACGGGGATAAACGTTGCGAAGAAATTTGCGGAATACATTTTGTCCGTACTGAAATAGAACAAAAATAATCAACAGAAAGAGAATATGCGAAAAAATTCGCATATTTTTTTGTAAAATAAACCAAAAATTATTGTGAAAACCGCATTGAAAACCTTATATAAAGCCTTGACAACGATATGAAAGTTTCGTATAATTAAATTAAGGTCAAAGAAAGTCAAATTTTCAAAAGGCAATTATGAAAATCAGCGACGTTATCGAAAACTTCATAATCGAGGTTATGGGGGACGACAAGTGTGCGGAAATCAGCCGCAACGAACTTGCGTCCTATTTTCAGTGCGCGCCGAGTCAGATAAACTACGTCTTAAAAACCCGTTTCACGACGGAACGCGGCTTCAACGTCGTCGGTCAACGCGGCGGGGGCGGCTTTATCCGCATTGAAAAGTTTGACGCCAAAGCAGACGGATATCTTGAAAGCATTTTGCCGTCGCTTGAAAACCCGACAAGTTACACCCGTTCCAAACAAATCATTTGTCATCTTGTCGACGACGGCGTGATTTCCAAGGATGAGGGCAATTTACTTTCGGCGGCAACCTGCGACAAAGCGCTCACCGCACCGCAGCACGTCGCCGACGTCATAAGAAGCAACATATTGAAAGAAACCATTATACAAATATTAAAGAGGTAATTATGCGAAATTCAGGCGGCCGGATTTGCGACGATTGTCAAATGCGCCCGGCAACGACACTTTCCACAATCGAACTTAACGGAAACGTATACGAAGTCGCGCTTTGCGACGAATGTTTCCGAAAACGCAACGCGGCGAGCGCGCCCGTGTATCAGGCTTTTATGCAGCAGGAGCGGGAGTGCCCGATATGTCATACCCGACTTTCCGAGGTGGAAAACAGTCAATATCTCGGTTGCAGCGAGTGTTACAACGTGTTCCGCAGCGAAGTCCTTAACAACATTTACGACTTGCACAGGACAAGAAAGCATATCGGAAAACGCAAAAAAACGCCGCGCCGCAACAAGACGGTGGGGCTGTCCGACGTCGAAAACATGCGCGAGCAATACCATCTTGCGAAAGACGAAGGTCGCTTTGAAGACGCGGAAGAAATACTTGACTTTTTAAGAGGTGCCGACGATGACAAACGATAATACGAAAAACGTTGTGGTGTCGTCAAGGGTACGCCTTGCAAGAAACGCCGCGAAAATTCCTTTCCCGCAAAAGGGAATCACCGTGGAAGAAGTCGCGTATCTTGTGAAGTGCGCCGACAAAGCCGCCGATTTCGAGCATCAGCTTGTGTTTATGTCCGACCTTCGCGACGTTGACAGACAAGCCCTTGTCGAAAGGCATCTGATAAGCCCCGACCTTGCGAAAAAGGATCTGGGCGCGCTGCTTATTTCGGACGACGACAGCATTGCGGTTATGATCAACGAAGAAGACCATATTCGCGCGCAGTGCATCAAAAACGGGTTCCGTTTGCAGGAATGTTACAACGCAATCGACCGATACGACGACAATTTAAGCAAGGTTATGGACGTTGCGTACGACAGCGAATTCGGCTATCTTACGGCGTGTCTTACGAACGTCGGCACGGGAATGAGAGCGTCGGTTATGGTGTTTTTGCCGGCGATGACTTTCACGAATATGATTGAAAATTTCCTGCTTATTGCAAAGGAAAACGGACTCACTTTCCGCGGCGTGTACGGTGAAAGAAGCAACCCCGTCGGATGCATGTATCAGCTTTCAAACGCGCGCCCCATAGGTCTTACCGAAAGCCAGATAATCGAAAACGTGTCGGGCGTCGTCAGTGAAATGTGCGCGTCCGAGCAAGGTTTAAGACGCCAGCTTTTGTCGTCCAGAAAAGACGAGCTCACCGACAAAGCGTACAGGGCGTACGGCATTCTGAAAAACGCAAGAATGTTGTCGTCGGGCGAGTTTATGGAACTTGTCGCATATTTGAAACTTGGCATGGCAATGGACGTAATCGAGTTTAACGACGTCAAAACGCTTGATAAACTTATTATTGACGCACAACCTGCAAATCTTGTAAAGATTGCGAAGTCATACAGTCTTAATGCGGATCAGCGCGATCTGGTGCGCGCCGCGCTTGTAAGACACACCCTTGAAAACTTGAAATAATCGGAGGCAACTATGATACAGGACAGTAAAAACGTACAAAAAATCAAACAGGAAGCGTACAACGTCGCAACGCAGACGGGCGGCGAAATCGGCAGCGAACACTTGCTTGCGGGTATCGTCGTTATCGACGGCTCGATTGCAAACAATTTGCTGAAATTGCACGGCGTTACTCTTTCAAAAATTCAGAATTGCTTCCATGCGGTGAGTTTGAAAACCGAGCCGTATTATTCGGTCAGGACAAAGCGCATTTTGTCGAACGCGCAGGTTTTTGCCGCCGAATGCGGGGAAGACGTCGTCGGCAGCGAGCATTTGCTTGCCGCAATCATTTGCGAATCCGACAGTATCGCTTATACGATTCTCACGAATTCTGCGGATAACTTCGGCGCGCTTCAAAACGACGTCGCAAACGTTCTGGACGAGGAGAAAAACAGAAACTTTTCAAAAATGGAAAGAAACGCCGCTGATTCCGGCGATGAAAAATTGAAGGACGCGCTGGATAACGTCAATAAGCGCATCAGAGGTTTCGGCGTCGAGGACGATAAAACCTCCCGCTTCAAAAGTACCGACCAGAAATCGCAGGGCGGCGCGCTGAAAGAGTTGGAAGGATTCGGAATCGACCTTACGCAAAAAGCGAAAGAAAACAAGCTCGATCCCGTCATCGGCAGGGATAAGGAAATCGAAAGGATAATCCAGATTCTTTGCAGAAGGACGAAAAACAATCCCGTACTTATCGGCGAGCCGGGCGTAGGAAAATCGGCGGTGTCCGAAGGGCTTGCGCTGCAAATCGTCAACGATCAGGTGCCCGACGCGTTGAAAGGGAAAAAAGTATTCTCCCTCGATATGGCAAGCATTGTTGCCGGCACTAAATACCGCGGCGAATTTGAAGAAAGATTCAAGGCGGCGCTCGACACAGTGAAAAAGGCGGGCGACGTGATACTGTTCATCGACGAAATCCACACAATCGTAAACGCCGGCGGTGCGGAAGGCGCGGTTGACGCCGCAAACATCTTAAAGCCCATGCTCGCAAGGGGCGAAATCCAGACGATCGGCGCGACGACTATCGACGAATACCGGAAATATATTGAAAAGGACGCCGCACTCGAAAGGCGTTTTCAGCCTATCGTCGTGGATCAGCCGTCGGTTGACGACACGATTCTTATTCTGAAAGGTCTTCGCGACAAGTATGAGGCGCACCATAAGGTCGAAATCACCGACGAGGCAATCGAAGCGGCGGCAAATCTTTCGGACAGATACATTACCGACAGGTTCCTGCCCGACAAAGCAATCGACCTTGTGGACGAGGCGGCAAGCAGAAAAAGAATTTTTGCGTTCTCTCTCCCCGACGACATCAAAAAGGCGGAAGAAAAACTTGCAAGCCTTAATTACGACATAAAAGAAGCGTCGCATAACGAGCAGTTTGAAAAAGCCGAAAAACTGAAAGTCGAAAGGGACAAACTCAAAAAAATCGTCGACGAAGGTCGCGAAAACTACGACAAGGAAAAAGCCAACGCGAAACTTTCCATCGGCGAAGAAGATATTGCCGAAATCGTTGCGGACTGGACAGGTATCCCCGTGTCGAAACTCACCGAGGCGGAAAGCAAACGGCTTTTGAACCTCGAAGACACGTTGCATAAACGCGTCATCGGTCAAAGCGAGGCGGTGTCTGCGGTCGCAAGGGCGATAAAGCGCGCAAGGGCAGGCATTGCCGATCCGAAACGTCCCATCGGAAGTTTCATATTCTTAGGGCCTACGGGCGTCGGAAAAACCGAACTTTCAAAGGCGCTTGCGGAAGCGATGTTCGGCGACGAAAACCTTATGATCCGCGTGGATATGAGCGAATATATGGACAAGTCGAACGTGTCGAAACTCATCGGCAGCGCGCCCGGGTTCGTCGGATTTGACGAGGGCGGACAACTCACCGAAAAAGTAAGGCGCAAACCATATTCGGTCGTACTCTTTGACGAAATCGAAAAGGCGCACCCCGACGTTTTCAATATGCTTTTGCAGATTCTCGAAGACGGCAGACTCACCGACAGCCACGGTAGAACGGTAAGTTTCAAAAACACGATAATAATAATGACAAGCAACGTCGGCGCAAGCGAACTCAACAGAACGCAAAAACTCGGTTTCGGCAGCGAAGACGACTACGACGACGTGCGCGACAGACAAATCAACGCCTTGAAACAAGTGATGAAACCCGAATTTATAAACCGTATCGACGAAATCGTGGTGTTCACTCCGCTTGAAAAGACCGACGTCGAAAAGATTGCCGACATTATGCTGAAAAATCTTGAAAAACGTTTGGAAGACCACAGCATTACGCTGGAAATTTCGGACGAGGCGAAAGCACACCTTGTGGACAAAGGATACGACAAGGAATACGGCGCAAGACCGATGAGAAGAACAATTCAGCGTCAGGTCGAGGACAAACTTTCCGAAGAAATCCTGAAAGGAAACATTTCGGACAACGGAAAGGTCAAAATTACTCTTGTCGACGGACAGCTTGATTTTTCGGAAGAATAAAAGGAAAAACAAAGGAAATCCACCGGGGAAAACCCGGTGGATTTGCATTTTTGTCAATTTATCGCCGCGGCATAAGCCGCTTTCTTAATAAATGCACTCGATAACGCCCACGTCGCCTTTATGACGTTTATAAACCACGTTTACCTTGCCCGTTTCGGGGTTGAGATACAGGAAAAAGTCGTGGTCGAGAAGGGTAAGTTGATCGATAGCGGCGTCGACTGTCAGCGGTTTCAGTTCAAACTCTTTCGTGCGGACAGGTTTAAGTTCGGGAAGTTCGGGAACGTCGGCAAAATCGTCTGAAATCGCGCCGTTGTCGTGCGACTTATAACTTTTTTCGATCTTCGTGCGGACTTTTCGCATTTGTCTTTCAAGCATCGGAATGACGACGTCCACGTTGTCGTAGATATTTTCGGAAGTTTCTTCCGCGCGGATCATTCTGTCGCCGAAATAGATTGTTGCTTCAAGGGTGTAGCGTTCGCGATTTTTCTCCTGAGTGCAGACAAATTTTGCGACCGCGCCGTCCTTTTCGATGTAACTGGACAATTTGGATTCGGTTTCTTTCTTGTCGAAATACTTATTGAGTTTTTCAAACTTTCTTTCGATGACCGATTTCAATCTGTCGGGTACGTTGTAGTTTCGTCCTATAATTTCAATACGCATAAATCAATGCCTCCTTATCTTGGACTGATTAAATTATAGCATTAAATAGGGCGCAATTCAATACCCTTTTCAAAAAAATAAACCGAAAATTTTATAAAATATTGGCGGAAGAATTTGCAAAACTTCGACATTTGAGAAAATTTCGGGCGTATCGACACGTTTTTAATTGTAATAATTTTATATTTATAATATAATATGCTTTATGGAAATAGGAATCAGCACGGCGACGTACTTTGCGAAGTTGCCGACGGAAGACACTTTTGAATACATAAAAGAAGCAGGCGCAAATATTTGCGAGGTGTTTATGGACACTTTTTCGGAATATACGCCGGAATTCGGCAGGCTTTTCAAGGAAAACTCCGAAAAGTACGGGGTAAAGGTTTATTCCGTCCACGCAAGTAACCTGAATTACGAGCCGAATCTCAACAACCCGACGAAGCGCGCCCGCGACGACTCGGAAGTGTTTTATCGTCAGGTGCTTGCAAACGGACGTCTGCTTAACGCAAAGTCGTACACCTATCACGGCGGCACAAGGCTCAAAAGACGTCAATATACGTTCGATTTTGAAAAACTCGGGAAAAGAATCGAGGAACTGTGCGGCATTGCAAAGGAATACGGCATAGATATGTCGTACGAAACGGTACACTGGGCGTATTTCAGTTATCCGGAGTTTTTTGAAAACCTTGAAAAATTCAGCCCGAGCGTGAAATGTACGCTCGACATAAAACAGGTCATGCAGGCGGGGCTTAATTATCGCGATTTTATTCCCGCGATGGAAGGGCGAATCAACAACGTGCATCTTACCGACTACGACGAAAACGGAAATATTCTGCGTCCAGGGAAAGGCATCGTCGATTATTACGATCTTTTCTCGCGCCTGAAAGGCATCGGATACGACGGTCCCATGATGATCGAACTTTATTCCGGCAACTACGACAAATACTCCGACGTGAAAGATTGCGTCGATTATCTTAACGATATTTTGGGGAAAGTTAAATAAAATCGAGAGGCTTTTTTAATGAAGTACAACAAGATTGAAAACAAACTTAAATTTGATTACAACAATATGATGGCGTCTTATATCGGCGAAAACGGCTTCACCGAAAAGGATCTTGCCGAAATGAACGCGCCCGCAAAAGCCGCGTTCAACTTCGTTTCCGAAAACCGCGGAAAAGGCTGGATGGGCTGGACGGAACTTCCTTACAACCAGAAGGAAATCGTCGAAGATATTCTTACAACCGCAAAAGACGTCAGGAAAAATTTTGACAATTTTGTCGTTCTGGGTATCGGCGGCAGCGCGCTCGGTCCCATCGCCGTGTATCAGGCATTGTGCCATCTGCACCACAACGAATTGCCGAAAAAGGTCAGAAAATCGCCGAAATTTTACGTTGAAGACAACGTCGATCCCGAACGTATGAATGCGTTGTTCGATATTATCGATCCCGCAAAAACCATGTTCAACGTCATCACGAAATCCGGCGCGACCTCCGAAACGATGAGTCAATACCTTATCGTCACCGACATTCTGAAAGAAAAACTCGGCGAAAACTACAAAAATAATATCATTGCAACCACGTCCGAAAACTCGGGCAATCTTATCAAAATCGCAAAAGCGGAAGGATTCAAAACCTTTTATATTCCCGACGGCGTCGGCGGAAGATTTTCGGAACTTTGTCCCGTCGGTCTGCTTCCCGCGGCGGTGCTCGGCATCGATATCAAGGGCTTGCTTTCGGGCGCGGAATTTATGGATAAAACCTGCAATAAATCCGCCGCATCCAAAAATCCCGCTCTTATGGCTGCGGTCTTGCAGAATATCGCAATGAAAAAAGGCTGCAATATCTCGGTTATGATGCCGTACGCCGACAGCCTGAAATATATGGCGGACTGGTATTGCCAACTGTGGGGCGAAAGCCTTGGGAAAGCGAAAGACCTTGACGGCAACACGGTAAACGCAGGGCAGACACCCGTCAAATCTTTGGGCGTTACCGACCAGCATTCGCAAGTCCAACTTTATACCGAAGGTCCTTTTGACAAGGTCGTCACGTTTATCGCCGTCGAAGCGTTCAGAAGCGAATTGCTTATCCCCGACGGCGCGGAAGAATATCCCAACGTCAACTTCCTGTGCGGCGCGACGCTTGGGAAACTTCTGAATACCGAACGCGAGGCAACCGAATACGCGCTTATGAAATCGGGAAGACTCAATAATACGATTATCCTGCCCGAAGTCAACGCGTTTACAATCGGACAACTTTTGTATTTTTATCAACTCCAAACGGCTTACGAAGGCGCGCTTCTGAACATCGATACCTACAACCAGCCCGGCGTCGAAGAAGGCAAAAACGCGACGTACGCAATGTTTGACAGAAAAGGCTACGAAGCGAAAAAGGCGGAACTCGAATCACGTCCGCAAAAATCCGAAAAGTACATAATCTGACGATGAGCAACTTTTACGCATTGATAAACCGAATGAAATATATCAGACGTTGGTGTCTGATGCGCGCGAATTACGACGAAAACCTGTTTGAACACTCGTTTCAGGTGGCGGTCATCGCGCACGCTCTCGCGCTTATCAAAAACAAAAAGTTCGGCGGGAACGTAGACGCCGATTTCGTCGCGACCGCCGCGCTCTTTCACGACAGTTCCGAGGTCATAACAGGCGATATGCCGACGCCCGTGAAATACAACAATCCCGCGCTCAAATCCGCATATAAGGATCTGGAAAAAACGGCGGACGAAAAACTTTTGTCGATGCTCCCCGATTTTTTGAGGGAAGAGTACGAAAAGTATTTCAACGTCGATATTTCAAGCGACGAAGGCAGGCTCATAAAAGCCGCCGACAAAATCTCGGCGTATATTAAGTGCGTTGAAGAAACCTTGTCCGGAAACGGTGAGTTCGCAATCGCGGAAAAAACCACGCTGAACGCAATCGACGTTGACCTTCCCGAGGTAAAGTATTTTATGGATAACTGCCTTGAAGGTTTCTTTAAGCCGCTTGACGTGCTTTGAGAAAAGAATAACGGCTCGGTAAAAAGAGCCGTTTTTTATTGTAAGTATTTATTAAATAACAAAATTAAGACGGCACGCAATTTGCGTGCCGTCTTTGTCTTTTGTAAAAAATATTGTTAAATTATGCCGACAATCATAAGTGCGGCGACAACGACAAGGGCAATACCGCCGACAAGACAAATGCTGCCGATGACTTTGCCTGCGACGCCCGACGATTTGACGGGAACGACGATGTCTTCTTCCTCGGCTTCTTCTTTCTTCTTCTTTTTGTCTTTCTTGTGTTTTTCTTTTGCGGGTTTTTCCGCCGCGGGTTCAACAGCCGTTGCTTCTTCCGCGGGAGCGGGCTCGGATGCGAACGATTCGGGTTCGGTCTCCTGCGCGTAACTCATATCCACAGCCGTGTCGTATTGAACGGGAGCAGCCTCGAATGCGGGAGCGTCGTAATCTCTTTCGACAACGACAGCCGCCTCGCCGTCGTCAAGGGAAGCGTTGGAAACGACTTCGCCTGCGGGCGCATTGTAAGGAGTTGCCGGAGTTTTGATCGTGGCAAGTTCCGCCGGGGTAAGTTTGCCGGCTTCCTCGTCAACGATGACTTTTGCTTTCATAAGCCAGTCGTCAACCTCGTTAAAAGCGACGCTTCTGGAATAACCCTGATCGCGGATTTGCAAAAATTTACTGTTCGCCTTTGACTTAATGCGGTTAATCATAGTAACCATTTTGTCGGTTTTGGGAACTTCGATAAATATCTCGTCAATATGAGCCTCTAATTTAGAATCCATAAAACTCCTCCCTGCTACTTCAATTCACTATACTATATAATAATATATATGCCGAAAATATTCAAGCATTTTTATGCGAAAAATTTTTCAAAACCGCAAAAATGATTGAAAATCGACGATTAAAGGGCGAAAAAACGCCGTTTAAGGGTTATTCGTTCTCGTCCGGGGTGTTAAGCCGCCTGAAAGTTTTGTTGCGTTTTTCAAGTTCGGACTGTATGATGTCGTTGTATTTTTCGTCGACGTTCACGGCGATGATAAGGAAGTCCTTTTTCTTGTCCCGGTCGACGTATTGAAGATAAAGTTTATGCGTCATTTTTTCTTCCGCGCCGGCAAGAATATTTTCATAAGGGATAACGTGCGGAACGAAGCCGTAAATCACCGTAAACCCGTTTTCGGAAAAATAATATTTTGAGTTGAAAAGTATCGAAAGACAACACGTCAAAAGCAGCGCGGCGGCAACGATCGATATCGACGTAATTACAGTGTTTCCTTGCATAAAACCGCCTTTACCTGCCAAAATGAGCGCGTCAAGTACGATTGACGTAATTGAAATGCATATTACTGCGGTAATCAAAACATACACCGCGGTTGAAAATTTCATCTTGAATTTCATAAAATCACCTGAAATTATATTACCACATAAGAAATATTTTTTCAACGATTTCATCACGGCGTGCTTCTTTTATTTGTCAAAACGTTTTGAAATTCGCGCGGTATATTGTATAATAAAATAGATATTAATTATTTCGCGCGCGCTTTTTACGTACGGCATACCGCGAAACACCACTTAGCGTTAAGGAGAACTACATTGATTGACGTAAAAAGAGCCGGCGCATATTATTGCGACGGAAAATTCAAAAGCCTGGGGGAAATCCGCAGCGTTTTCACCGATAAGGAAATTTCGGAAGCGTTCAAGGGCACTATGGCGTATTCGGTACTGTCGGCGCACTCGGCGTACGGCGCGTACCGCGGCGATAATCTGAACATAAGATTTGACGCAATCGCGTCGCACGACATCACGTACGTCGGCATTATTCAGAGTGCGAAAGCAAGCGGGCTGAAAAGGTTTCCGCTCCCTTACGTTCTGACGAACTGTCATAATTCGCTTTGCGCAGTCGGCGGCACGATAAACGAGGACGACCACGTTTTCGGATTGTCCGCGGCGAAAAAGTACGGCGGCGTATACGTCCCGGCTAACGTTGCGGTAATACACTCGTTCATGCGTGAAAAATTTGCAGGTTGCGGAAAGATGATATTGGGCAGCGACAGTCATACCCGTTACGGCGCGTTCGGCACGATGGCGATCGGCGAAGGCGGTCCCGAACTTGTGAAGCAACTTCTCGGCCGCACTTACGACATCAAGTATCCCGAAGTCGTCGCGGTGGAACTTAAAGGGAACGTCCGTCACGGCGTAGGTCCTCAGGACGTCGCGCTTGCCATAATCGGCGCGGTGTTCAAGGGCGGCATCGTCAAAAACAAGGTGTTGGAATTCGTCGGCGACGGCATAAAAAATCTCGATATGGAATTCAGAAACGGCATCGACGTCATGACGACCGAAACCACGTGCCTTTCAAGCATCTGGATTACCGACGAAAAAACGCAGGCATACCTTAAAATGTACGGGCGCGAAAACGACTTCACCGAAATGCACCCCGGGAAACTCGCCTATTACGACGACGCGATTACCGTAGATTTGTCAAAGGTCGAGCCTATGATTGCGTTGCCTTTCCACCCGAGCAATGTTTATAAACTCAAAGACGTCATCGAAAATCCTTACGACATTCTTAAAAAGGTCGAAAACGACTGCAAGGCGGAACTTAACAACGATAAACTTTCTTTCTCGCTCACCGACAAAATCGTCGACGGAAAGGTCAGGGTATCGCAGGGCGTCATCGCGGGTTGCGCGGGCGGTACTTACGACAATATCGCGCTTGCCGCAAACGTATTAAAAGGTGCGTCCACCGGAAACGGCGCGTTTTCGCTGAACGTGTACCCGGGAAGTATGCCCGTATATCTAGATCTTATGAAAAAGGGCAGCCTTTCGACGCTTGTCGAGGCGGGCGCGGTCATCAAACCCTGTTTTTGCGGTCCTTGCTTCGGCGCGGGCGACACCCCGTCCAACAACGGATTGTCGATACGCCACACGACCAGAAACTTTGAAAACCGCGAAGGAAGTAAGCCGTCAGGGCTTCAAATCGCCTCGGTCGCGCTTATGGACGCAAGAAGTATCGCCGCAACTGCAAGAAACGGCGGCGTGCTGACGTCGGCAATGGACGTCGATTACGACGACGAAATCAAACCGTACGAATACGACGACGAAATTTACGAAAAGAGAGTTTACAACGGCTGGCGCAATCCGTTGCCCGAGGAACAGTTGCAATACGGTCCGAATATCAGGGACTGGCCACAAATCGACGCGCTTCCCGACAACCTTATTTTGCGAGTCGCCGCGGCAATCGACGACGCCGTGACCACCACGGACGAACTTATCCCGTCGGGCGAAACGTCAAGTTACCGCTCGAACCCCCTAAAACTTGCGGAGTTTACTTTGTCCAGAAAATGTCCCGATTACGTACAACGGGCAAAGAAAATAAAGGCGGAAGCGAACGAAGTAAAACATGGCGTCCTTCCCGAAGAAGTGAAATTCGCCCTTGAAAAAACGGGGCTCAAACTCATGGGTAGCGTCGGAATGGGCAGCGTAGTATGCGCGGTAAAACCCGGCGACGGCAGCGCGAGAGAGCAGGCGGCTTCCTGCCAGCGCGTACTCGGTGCAAGCGCGAACATCGCGCGCGAATACGCGACGAAACGTTACAGAAGCAACCTTATCAACTGGGGTATGCTGCCCCTTATTTCAAAGGACAGATTTGAAGTGAACGACGTGATAATAATGCCCGACGTCAAAACAAGGCTTATCGCGCAGAATTCGTTTTCCGCATACCTTGTGAGAAACGGCGCAGTTAAGCGCATCACCCTCGATATGGATACGATAACCCTTACGGAAAGAGATATCATTCTTGCGGGTTCGTTGATAAATTACTACGCCGAAAGCGCGAAAAAGGAGGACTAATATGCTTGATTTCGACGAAGAAAGCAAAAGGACCGAAAGCGAAGAAGTCGCCGCAAACGGGAAAGCCCCCGATAAAATCGACGACGAGTACGACTATGAGGCAAAATACGAAAAAACCTATGCAAAGTATGATTTTAAGGGCAGCGACAGGTTCGACAAAACCGGCGAATACCACACCGATAAAAGTTACGCCGCGCAGTCGACAAACGTCGAACAGGTGAAAAAAGCACCGCGCGTAACGGCGTGGACGACGTTTTTCAAGTCGATTCCTTATCCCTTAATTTGCATCGTGATTTATCTTGCGCTCGGTTTCGCGCTGAACGCATGGCACCCCGCATGGGTAATATTCCTGACAATCCCCGCGTACTATTCGTTCATCGAAAACTACATTACGACGGGCGAAGTCCGCTTCCCGATTTTCACAATCGTTTTGATTGCGTATCTTCTGATGGGATTTTTGGGCAAACTCTGGCATCCCGGCTGGATCGTGTTTTTTGCGTGGCCGCTTTACTTCATTTTCGACAACTTAATGCGAATCAAGCACACAAGGCTTATCGTTTATACCTTGTTTTGCATCGCGATTTACGTTGTCATCGGCGCGACGCTTAAAATCTGGCACCCGACCTGGCTAATTTTCCTGACAATTCCGATTTTTGAAAGTCTTTACAACTCAACCGTAAAACTTATCAAAACCAGAAAAGCCGAAAGGGAAGAAAAGAAAGAAAAAAAAGAAGAAAGTAAAAACGACAAATAATGACGGACAGAAACGCAAAACTTCTTAATACGCTGAAAAAGGATTATCCCGACGCAAAGTGCGAGCTGAATTTTGACACGCCGTTTCAACTGCTTGTCGCGGTCGTGCTGTCGGCGCAGTGTACGGATAAGCGCGTGAATATCGTCACGAGTGAACTGTTCAAGGTCGCAAAAACGCCGTCGGATTTCCAAAAAATGCCGCTCGAAACCTTGGAAAAACTCATATATTCCACGGGATTTTATCATAATAAGGCGATTGCGATAAAGTCGCTTTCGGACGATATTGTCGAAAGGTTCGGCGGAAAAATGCCTGAAAACTTTGACGATCTCAAAAGCCTTCGCGGAGTCGGAAACAAAACGGCAAGCGTCGTTACCTGCGTCGCTTTGGGTGGCAACGCTTTGCCCGTCGATACCCACGTTTTCAGGCTCGCGCACAGGCTCGGGCTGTCGGACGGAAAAACTCCCGACGCCGTGATGAACGATCTTAAAGCGGAGTTTCCCGAAAACTGCTGGTACGACTTGCATCACACGCTCATTTTTCATGGCAGATATACCTGCAAAAGTCAGCGTCCGTCGTGCGACAAATGCAACCTTCAAGAGTTTTGCAATTATTATAATGAAAACGTACGAAATAATAAGTAAGAAACAATTTTCCGAAAAAGTCAACGAATACGTCGTATACGCTCCCGACGTCGCGCATCGCGCGCGTGCCGGGCAGTTTATCATACTTCGCGCAACCGAAGACGGCGAAAGAGTGCCGTTCACTGTTTGCGATTACGACCGTGAAAAGGGCACGATTACCATTCTTGTCCAGACGGTCGGGTATTCCACGATGATTTTGGAAAAACTCTCGGTCGGCGACTCGATTTGCGACTTCGTAGGTCCGCTCGGAAAACCCACCGATTTAAGCGGTTTCGACAAAATACTGCTTGTCGGCGGAGGCATAGGTTCGGCGGTAATTTATCCGCAGGCAAAACAACTTATGCTTGAAAACAAAGCGGCGGACGTTATCGTCGGCGCAAGAAACGAAAGTCTTGTCATTTACGAAAACGACTTCAAAAAGTTTTCAAACGAGTTTTTCGTCATGACCGACGACGGAAGCGCGGGCGAAAAAGGCTTTGTGACCGACAAAATCAAAAACCTTCTGGACGAAGGGAAAAAATACGATTGTATCTTTGCCGTGGGACCGCTCCCGATGATGAAAGCGGTGTGCGCGCTCACGAAAAATTACGGCGTGAAAACAATCGTCAGCATGAATACGATTATGGTCGACGGCACGGGTATGTGCGGCAGTTGCAGGCTCACCGTCGACGGAAAAGTAAAATACGCTTGCGTGGACGGACCTGAATTCGACGGACATCTTGTCGATTTCGACGAGGCGATAAACCGCTCCAAATTTTACAAGGAACAGGAAAAAGAACACGTTTGTAGGCTTACGGGAGAGATTAGATAATGGCGGATTTTTTAAGACACGATATTGAAAATCAGCCGCCCGAAGTAAGACGGCATAACTTTGAAGAAGTGTCGCTGGGGTTTTCGGACGACGTCGCGAAAAAGGAGGCGGAAAGGTGTTTGAACTGCAAAAACGCACCTTGCAGAAGCGGCTGTCCCGTCGGCGTGAATATCCCGAAATTTATCGGTTTTATTAAGTGCGGCGATATGGAAAACGCCGTGAAAAGTCTGAAAGGCGACAACAGTCTGCCGTCGGTTTGTGGCAGAGTCTGTCCGCAGGAAAAGCAGTGCGAACTGCATTGCGTACGCCGCGAAAAAGCGGGCGGCAGCGTGTCGGTCGGCGGGCTTGAAAGATACGTCGGCGACTTTGCGATAAAACAAGGAAAAGCCCTTAAAACTTCGGACAAAATCGGCAAAAAAGTCGCGGTTATCGGCAGCGGTCCGTCGGGACTAAGCTGTGCCGCAGATCTTATACAAAACGGCTTTGACGTCACTGTTTACGAGGCGTTTCATAAGGCGGGCGGCGTGCTGATCTACGGCATACCCGAGTTCAGATTGCCAAAAGACATCGTGAAAAACGAAATCGAAAAACTTGAAAACGCCGGCGTTAAGTTTAAGTTGAATACCGTCATCGGAAAGACGTTTACGCTGAATGAACTTGAAAAAGAATACGACGCTGTGTTCATCGGAACGGGCGCGGGATTGCCTTCGTTTTTGAATATAAAAGGAGAAAACCTTATCGGCGTTTACAGCGCAAATGAGTATTTAACAAGGGTTAATCTGATGAAAGCGTACGATAAAGACGCCGTTACGCCGATACAACGCGGAAAGAACGTTGTTGTCGTGGGTGCCGGAAACGTCGCTATGGACGCCGCGCGAACGGCACTTCGCATGGGTGCGGACAGCGTGAAACTCGTTTACCGCAGAAGCCGCGCGGAAATGCCTGCGCGCCACGCCGAAATCGACCACGCGGAAGAAGAAGGCGTTGAGTTTTGCCTTCTTACAAACCCCGTCGAGATTTTGGGCGCGGACGGAAAAGTAACCGGCATGCGCTGTGTGAAAATGGCTCTCGGAGAGCCGGACGCGTCGGGAAGGCGCAGCCCGAAACCCGTCCCGGGGAGCGAGTTTGACGTTCCTTGCGACGAAGTCATCGTCGCTCTCGGCACAAGTCCGAACCCCATTCTGAAAGACGGCGCGACAGGGCTTGAATTCAACGAAAAAGGCACGATTAAAATCAATCCCGAAACGGGCGAAACGTCTGTCGAAAACGTCTATGCCGGCGGCGACGCTGTAACGGGCGCGGCAACTGTAATCCTTGCGATGGGCGCGGGACGTCTTGCCGCAAAATCCATAATCGAGAAACTGAAAGGATAATTCCGAAATGCAAAAAAATATTATACTCGACTTCGACGGCACGCTTATCGACACCGAAAGGGTTATGATGCGCTCTGTCATGGAATACGCCGAAATGAACGGCGTCCCGAACGACGAAGAATTTATGCTGAAATTCGTCGGCGTCAGTCCGCAGTATATCGCGGGGCTTCTGAAAGACCGCTTCGGTGCGGATTTTGACGCGGTCGGTTTCATAAATGGCGCGGTCGATTACTTCAACAAAACGCTTGTTACGCGCCCGACGCCTCTTATGGACGGCGCAAAGGAACTGCTGGAATTTCTGAAAAACGACGGCTGGTATATGGGGCTTGCGACCTCGACTTATCGCAAAATCGTGGATTTTGAACTTAATTATCACGACATTGCGAAATTTTTTGACGTCGTGGTTTGCGGAAACGAGGTTGAGCATACGAAGCCTTCGCCCGAAATTTACCTCAAAACGGCAGGGCTTATGGGCGTGCTTCCGAAAAACTGTTTCGCACTTGAAGACAGCACGGTCGGCATAGAGTCCGCGCTTTCGGCGGGTATGAAAACGGTCGCGATTCCCGATTTGCACAAAATCAGCGACGAAAACCGCGAAAAATGCTTTGCGGTGGTCAAGGACAGATATGACGCAATCAGGTTGTTCAGGTTGCTTGACGAAAAGGAATAAATTTAGTAAATTATTTAATCATTATAAATAATAAAAAATAATAAGCCGCAAAAAAGGCGGCATCGGACAAATTATGCTTGATTACGTAACGATATTTTGTAAAGCCGGTAACGGCGGCGACGGGATTGTGTCGTTCCATCGTGAAAAGTTCGTCCAGCAGGGCGGGCCCGACGGCGGCGACGGCGGCAACGGCGGCAACGTCGTGTTTCGCGTCGACGACAACCTGAATACACTTATCGACTTCAAATTCAAAAAACATTTCCGCGCGGAAAACGGCGAAAACGGACAAGGCAGAAACTGCTTTGGGAAAAGCGGCGAAGACCTTATCATAAACGTACCTTTGGGCACGGTAATTAAGGATAAGGAAAGCGGCGTCGTCGTTGCGGATATGAACAAAAAAGGATATGAAAAAGTGTTGCTGAAAGGCGGCAGGGGCGGCAAAGGCAACGCTCGCTTCGCAACGCCGACAAGGCGTACGCCGAATTTCGCGCAACAAGGCACGAAAACCACGGAACACGCGCTTATTCTGGAACTGAAAACCATTGCGGACGTCGGTTTAATCGGTTTTCCCAACGTCGGAAAATCCACGCTTTTGTCGGTGATGACGTCGGCAAGACCGAAAATCGCGAATTATCATTTTACGACTCTTGCGCCCAATCTCGGCGTGCTGAAAGTTTACGACGAAAGCATCGTTATCGCGGATATCCCGGGGCTTATCGAGGGAGCAAGCGAAGGCGCGGGGCTCGGGCACGACTTTTTAAGGCATATCGAAAGAGTGCGGCTTCTTGTTCATATCGTGGATATTTCGGGCTCGGAAGGGCGCGATCCGTACGACGATTTCGTAAAAATCAACAGGGAACTTGACGGATACAGCGCGAAACTTGCCGGACTTACGCAAATAATCTGTGTCAATAAAACTGACCTTTTGACAGCAAAAGAACTTGACAAAGCGGTGAAAAGGTTCCAGAAAAAAGTCGGCAAAAAAGTCATTGAAATTTCCGCCTATACCCATAAGGGTATAGATACGCTGATAAAAGCCATTATCGACGGGCTTAAAACCGCCGAAAAGCCCGAGGATATTTACGTCGACGAAGACTTCGAGTTTGAAAAATCCGACAACTCGTCCTTTGAAATCGAAAAAGAAGACGACCATACTTTTCTGGTTTACGGCGGGCTTATCGACACTCTGCAAAAAAACATTACTATGTCGGACGACGACAGTTTCCGATATTTTCAGAAAACCCTGCAAAACCACGGCGTAATCGACGCATTGCGTGAAAAAGGCGCAAAAGACGGCGACACTATCGTCGTCGGCGATATCGAATTTGAATTTGTGGAATAAAAGAGGTAATATATGATTTCAACGAAAGACAGAGCAAAACTTAAAGGATTGTCGCAAAAACTCGAACCCGTTTTCCAGATCGGCAAAAACGGCGTTACCGAAACCGTTGTAGAACAAGTATCCATCGCGCTTGACTCGCACGAACTTGTGAAACTCAACGTTCTGAAAAACTGCGACTTTACCGCAAAAGAAATTATCAACGATCTTGCGGCGCGACTTAACGCCGATCCGGTGCTTGCGATCGGCAACAAAATCGTGCTGTATCGTATGAGCGACAAAAAGGGCGTTCAGCACGTTTTATGAAAACGGATAAAAAATCCCGAATGATAACGACTTGTGAAAACGAGTCGTTTTTTATGTTTTCAACATAAATTTGATTTTTCGCTTGAAATAAGACGGCGCGTATGTTAAAATTTTGTAGAAATGAATCAAGGCTTGAATTTTTGGGAATTTTAATGAAATATTACAACAAAGAAATCGAAACGATGAGCCGCGAAAATTTGTTCGCGCTGCAATCCGAAAGACTTGTGAAACAAGTGCAAAACGTTTATGACCGCGTGCCTTACTACCGCGCGAAAATGGACGCTATCGGGCTGAATCCCGAAGACGTCAGGTCAATTTCGGATATTTCAAAACTACCGTTCACGGTGAAAACCGATATACGCGCAAACTATCCTTTCGGACTTTTCGGTTGCGACAGGAAAAAGGTCGTACGACTGCACGCGTCAAGCGGCACGACGGGGAAACTCACCGTCGTCGGATACACGAAAAGGGATCTGAACACCTGGGCTGAATGTTGTGCACGCGCAATGACCTCGGCAGGGCTTACGAAAAACGATACCGTACATATCGCATACGGCTACGGACTTTTCACGGGCGGTCTCGGGCTGCACTACGGCGTGGAAAAGTTGGGCGCGACGGCAGTCCCCGTTTCGACGGGCAACACGATGCGCCAACTGATGCTTCTGAAAGATTTCGGCGCGACGGCAATCGCATGCACTCCGTCGTACGCGCTGTATCTTGCGGAAGAGCTGAAAACCGCGGGGCTTACGACCGACGACCTTATGTTGAAAACCGGCATTTTCGGCGCGGAACCCTGGACGGAGGAAATGCGCCGCGAAATCGAAGATCGGCTTAGAATCGAGGCGTTCGACATATACGGTCTTTCGGAAATCAGCGGGCCGGGCGTCGCGATGGAATGCAAATCGCACTGTGGCAAGCACGTGTACGAGGACTTTTTCTATCCCGAAATTATCGATCCGTACACGCTGAAACCGCTGCCTTACGGCGAGAAGGGCGAACTTGTGTTCACGACTCTCACGAAGGAGTGCATACCCCTTATCCGATACAGAACGCGCGACATCTGCACGCTTTATAATGAGCCGTGCGAATGCGGGCGCACCCTTGTCAGAATGGGCAAAATTGAAGGTCGCAGCGACGATATGCTTATTATTCGCGGCGTAAACATTTTCCCGTCGCAAATCGAAACGGTGCTTCTGAACATCGGCGGAATGATCGGGCCGCATTACCGTATTATTCTTGACCGTGTCGGAAACCTTGACACCCTTGAAATTCAGGTGGAACTTGCGGAGCACGCGTTTTCCGACGAAATCCGCGACATCGAAAATCTGAAAGCGCGCATTTCGCACGATATGCAGTCGATGCTGGGTGTTTCCGCAAAGATCACAATCGTGTCGCCGCGTTCCTTGCCGAGAAGCGAAGGCAAATCCAACCGCATCGTCGACAGACGCAAAAAATAAGGAGAATATTATGCTGGTAAACCAACTTGCGGTGTTTCTTGAAAACAGAAAAGGACGCTTAAAAGAACTTGCGGGCGTTCTTGCGAAAGAAAAAATCGATATTTTAACGCTGTCGATTGCCGACACCGAAGATTTCGGCATAGTCAGATTTATCACGACCGACAACGCGCGCGCTCGTTCGATACTTCGCGACGAAGGATTCACCGTTACCGAAACCGAACTTATCGGCATTGAAATCGGCGACGTACCGGGCGCGCTTGCAAAGGTATTGAAAGCACTTGCGGACGGCGATATAAGCATCGAATATCTGTACAGTTATTCAAGAACGGGCGGAAACGCGATAATATTATTTAAGGTAAAAGAAGTCGGACGCGCGCTTGACGTATTGTCCCGCGCCGACGTACGGGTTCTCGATAAGGCATTGTAGTATGAATAAACGTTCGGCAAGAGCCCTTGCAAAGGCAAGGGTAAAAACGTTATCCGACGCCGAAAAACTTATTAAAAGCGGCGTCATAGTAAACGACGTATTGTCATATGTCGACGAAAACGGGATAAAAAGCGTTTTCGTTTACAAATCGTCCGACGACGAGGTGCAAACAAACGCGATTATCGACGGGCTTTTCGAGCGCGGCGTGAAAGTGTATATCCCGAAAATTTCGGGCGACATGATGCGCCTTTCGGTAATTTCAAAAAAATCGAAATTCGTCAGAAATATTTTCGGTATATTCGAAACGACGGACGACGGCGAAGACTTTTTCGACGCCGAACTGAATATCGTGCCGCTTGTGGCGTTTGACAAAACTCTCACAAGGCTCGGACACGGAAAAGGATATTACGACAGATATCTTGAAAAGGCGACGGGGCGTATCCTTGCGCTTGCGTACGACTGTCAGGAAATCGACGAGATCGATTCCGAAACTCACGACGTGAAAATGCAATTAGTCATCACGGAATCGGGACGAAAAGGAGGTTAATATGAGGATTATTTCGGGAAAACACAGGGGAAGAATACTGCGGTCTCTGGACGGCGAAAACACGCGCCCCACGACCGACAGGGTGAAAGAATCCCTTTTTGACATTATACAAACTCGAATACAGGACAGCGACGTGCTTGATTTATTTGCGGGCAGCGGCGCGCTCGGTATCGAGTGTCTTTCGCGCGGTGCGAACAGCGTGGTTTTCTGCGACAACAACAAAGAAGCCGTCGACGTAATCAACAGAAACCTGAAAAATATCGAAGGAAATTACAAAATCGTTCATTCCGATTTCAAAATGGTGTTGAAAGGGGACGAAAAGTATGATATTATTTTCATAGACGCACCGTACAGAAGCCCGCGTGCCTCGGACGCGCTCAACATCATCAACGCTTATCGCATATTGAAAGACGACGGCGTGATCTGTTACGAAAGGCTTTTCGACCTTACTCCCAAAATCCCCGACGGACTTAAAATCGTCGATACGCGAAAGTACGGCAAAACCGCGCTGGAATTCATAACTTATGACGAAGAAAGCAGTAATAACGGGTAGTTTCAATCCCGTGACAAGCGGACACCTGTTTCTTCTTGAACAGGCGCAAAAACTTTTTGACGAAGTTTATATGGTCATACTCACCAATCCGGAAAAGACGTATAAACTGTCCTTGGAAAAAAGGCTTTCGCTCCTTAAAGACGCCGTAAAACCTTTTGACAACGTCAAAATTTTTGCATACGACGGCTTTGCCTGCGATTTTTGTTTAAGCGTCGGCGCAAACCTTATGCTCCGCGGCGTGAGAAACGACAAAGACCTTCAATACGAACTCGATTTAAGGCGACAAAACCTTGAATATAAGGGCATAGATACTATGATTCTCGTGACGGACGAAAAGCATAAAAACGTCAGTTCCACGTATGTTCGGGAACACGGTCACGAATAAGGAGATTTTATGGATAACTTTATGCAATACGTTTCGGAACTCGAACAAGTCGTTTCGACTGCAAAAAAATCTGTGTTTTCGGGCAGCGACGTTATCGTAAACCGCGCGCAAGTGCTTGATATTATCGACCGTATGCGCGCCGCGTACCCCGACGTCATGCGTCAGGCGCAGTTTATCGTCGACGATTGCGAAAACCAGAAACAAAGGGTGCTGGAATACGGCAACAACGTCATAAAAGAAGCCGAAAGCCGCCGCGATAAACTGTTGAACGAAAGCGATATTATTCGTCAGGCAACCGAAGAAGCGGCAAAAATCAAACAGGAAGCCATGGATATGCGCGCCCACGTCGAGTACGACCTGAAATGCAAAATCGACGAGGTTTTAAGCGACAGCGAAGTTACATTGCGCGACGCCCTGACGCTCATCAGAAACAACAGGGAAGAACTGAGAAAAACCGACGGAAACGTAAATACGTAATATCAGGGCAACACCAGCGAAACAAGATAAGCAATCCCCGCGCCGACAAGCCCCTGAAAAACTTTCACAAGAAAATAATACGACGAACGGACCTTTGCGTCTTTTAAGAAAGTCGTCGCCTGCAAAAATATACACAATCCGCCAAACGACGTGAACCCGGTAAGCGCGGCAAGAAGCGCGCCCGTCGAAGGCGGGTTTTTTATTATCTCTTTCGCGCCGCGCGTCATTTCAAAAAATCCGACGGCAAGCGGCGAATAATTTCCGAACAGGTCAAAAAATTTCAGATCGTACAGAACGTCGATGACAAGGCTGAATATCGCGATAAGCCCGCCGACCGATAAAACCGACAGGACGCTGTCGTTAATGCTGTCGCCTATGACGTTGTCCGGCAACGGTTTTACGCGGGGTTTAACGTCGCTTTTTGTTGCTTTAAGCCGTCTTACGTTGCAAAAAACAAGTCCCGTAATTATCGCCGAAAGGTAATGCGAAAAAAGTATTATCACGCCGTACGACACGTTGTCAAGCATGAAAACGCCCAAAGTTCCGATGACAAAAAGCGGCGCCGAAGTTGATGAAAAAGCAATAATTTTTTTGCTTTCTTCGGTATTTATCACGCCGTTTTTGTAAAATTCCGAAATTAGTTTCGCGCCAATGGGATAGCCCGAAAGCACGCTCATGAAAAAAATGTATGCGGAAATCGGCGGGGTGTGAAAAAGGAATTTGACGGGTTTTTCAAAAAACTTCCCGATTGTTTCCGGGAAGCCCAGCCCCGTCAGCATTCTTGTGAAAAAGAAGAAAGGGAAAAGCGCGGGAAGTACCGCCGCCCAAAACAAAATAACGCCGTCTTTCACCGACGAAAGATATCTTTCGGGGTTTATAAGAACGGCGCACATCAATAAAAGTATAATAAGCGCGGCGATTTTTTTTGAATGCTTCACGCTAATTTATACGCGGATTTTATATCAAAAATTACTTCACGAAAACCGTATTGAAGTTTTCTTTTTCTTTGGACAGGACGAAATATATGTCGTCGACTTTGTTTTCAAGTTCGATTGCGGCTTTCACGCTTTCGGGCGCGCTTAAAAAATCGGAATACGACGTGATAAGGTTTTCGCCAAGGATTTTCAGCGCGTCTTTTTTGTCGTCTTTTACGGCAAGCACCCTTGCGTAGGCGGGCGCGGAATACAATTCGTCGAGTTTGTTTTTGTAAAGCCCCGCAACCGCGTATAAAAGTATGCGCTTAATGCGAGCCATCGTATATCTTTTCGACTTAATCGCGTTTATGAGTTCGTCGTAAGATTTTGCGGTTTTCGCGGCTTGTTTTATGCGGTTTTCAAGTCCTTCGATAACCTCGGGAAGGGCTGCGATTTCATCAACGGTCATCGTGTTGAGTCTGTAAGAAACAAGGCTGAAAAGGTCGTTGTTGGAAACACAATTTTCAAGCGTATTTAAAACGTAATCAGGCAAAAAACGCTCGATTTCATTGAAACGCCCTGAAAAAACGCAATTTCTTATCGCTTGCGCCGAGGCGTAATTTCCGTCTGTTTCAAGTCCTGAAAAACTGCCTTCGCGCTTTATCGTGTACGGTGAAAATCCGTATTTTTTCATTGCGTGGACGTATTCGAGCGCAAGCGTGTTGTTGGGAGTAAAAAAATCGTTTTCGTCCAGTGCCGCGGCGCGCGCTCTGATAAGGCTCATTCCGCTTTTCAGGTTTTGTTTTATGAGAGACTTTTCGTGTTCCGATTCGTTGTGGATTTTTTCGGAAAGTGTGGAAATATCATTGACGTTTCCCGATTCGCTGCCGAAAGCGACGGTAAGCGGCGCGCCGAAAGAAGACAAGGTTTTCATTGCGCCCGCCGCAAATTTTTCGGCGCAGTTCACGGCGTAAAAAAACGGAAGTTCCAAAGCGACGTCCGCGCCGGCATTTATCGCCCACTGTGCGCGGATGTGCTTATTTTTCACCATTACGTCGCCGCGCTCCGAAAAATTCCCACTTAACACAACGGCGAATATATCGGGCGACAAATCGCGTTTTACGGCGTCGAAAAGCCTCAGGTGTCCGGAGTGCAACGGGTTAAACTCCGCGACGCACGCAACTATTTTCTTTTTTTCGTTTTTCACTGCCATTTTTTCTTGATTTTTTGGATTAAAGTACCTATAATGTTATTGCTTTAATTATACACGGGACAAATTATTTTTCAAAGCAAAATAAATCATATAAGAGGCATTTATGAACAAATTTTTGGACGGACTCTATGAAAGAGCGTCAAGGCAAAACAAAACAATCGCTCTTGCCGAAGGTTTTGACAAAAGGGCTGTGAAAGCGGCGGAACTTCTGACGAAACGCGGCATCGCAAAAGTCGTACTTATCGGCGACGCGGACGAGATCGCGAAAAATAATCCCGAAATCGACCTTACCGGCGTGAAAATCGTCAATCCCAAAACCTGCGAAAAAACCAAAGAATACGCAAATCTTTTGTATGAACTTCGCAAGGCAAAGGGCATGACGGAGGAACAAGCGTACGAACTCACCGTCAATAACGAGATGTTTTACGGTTGCCTGATGCTGAAAAGCGGCGACGTGGACGGTCTTGTAGGCGGCGCGACTTTTTCAAGCGCGGACGTTTTGAGAAGCGCGTTTCAGGTCATCAAACCCGCTCCCGGCATTAAGTCCGTTTCAAGTTGCTTTGTCATCGTCCCTCCCGAAGGAAACACGGTTACCGACGCTCCCGCAATGATTTTCAGCGACTGCGCGGTCATTCCTGAACCTGACGAAAACCAACTTGCCGACGTTGCGGTCGCCGCTGCGGACAGCGCAAGAAGTATTGTCGGTATCGAGCCGAAGGTCGCAATGCTTTCGTTCTCCACAAAGGGCAGCGCAAAGCATGAACGCATCGACAAAGTCGTGCATGCGCTCAATATCGTGAAAGAATCTCATCCCGAACTTGATATAGACGGCGAAATGCAGCTCGACGCGGCAATCGTTCCCGTCGTTGCAAAGCAAAAAGCCCCCGGTTCAACCGTTGCCGGACATGCGAACGTTCTTGTTTTCCCGAATCTGGAATCGGGCAATATCGGCTACAAAATCGCACAACGTTTCGGCGGCTGCATGGCAATCGGCCCCGTTATGCAAGGTCTTGCAAAACCCGTCAACGACCTTTCGCGCGGATGCGTTGCGGAAGATATCGTCGCGGCTGCGGCAATCACCGCTCTTCAATCCAAATAAGGTGGCAATATGAAAATTCTCGTTATCAACGCGGGCAGCAGTTCGCTTAAATATCAACTCATAGATATGACGGACGAATCGGTCGTCGCAAAAGGTCTTTGCGAAAGAATCACGATGGACAGTTCCGTTCTCACGCAAAAAGTCGCGGGCAAAGACAAACTCGTTATCGAAAGCCCGATGCCCACGCATAAAGAGGCGATGGAACTTGTCCTGAAAGCCCTTCTTGACGAAAAGAACGGCGCGATTAAGAGCGTCAAGGAAATCGGCGCGGTCGGTCATCGCGTGCTCCACAGCGGCGAAGATTTTAAGTGCAGCGTGGTCGTGGACGACGACGTCATCGCAAAGTGCAAGAAAAATATCGACCTTGGACCACTGCACATGCCCGGCAATATTTCCTGCGTCGAGGCGTGCAGGGAAGTTATGGACGTTCCCATGGTGCTCGTTTTCGACACGACTTTCCACGCGACGATGCCGCCGAAGGCGTTTATGTACGGCATTCCTTACGAAATCTACGACGAATATAAGGTGAGAAAATACGGTTTCCACGGCACTTCGCACAAGTATATCGCGGGCGAGGCGAGAGAGTGGCTCGGCGGCGACAAAAAAGTCATCATCTGCCACCTTGGAAACGGAAGCTCGCTTTCTGCGGTCAAGGACGGAAAATGTATGGATACGACGATGGGCTTCACACCCCTCGAAGGCGTTATGATGGGCACGAGAAGCGGCGATATCGATCCCGCCGCAATCGAATACATGGGCGCAAAACTTGGCAAAAATTTGCCCGAAATGGTGCAATTTCTGAATAAAAAATGCGGTATGCTGGGCGTAAGCGGAATAAGCAGTGACTGCCGCGACGTTACGGCGGCTGCCGAAAACGGAAACGAAAGGGCGATACTCACGCTCGATATGGTCGGTTATCGTATCAAGAAGTACGTCGGCGCGTTTGCGGCGGTACTCGGCGGCGTGGACGCGATTATCTTCACCGGCGGCATCGGCGAGCATAGTCCCGAAATCCGTCAGCGCGTCATGGAAGGGCTTGAATATCTCGGCGTCGATTTCGATTTCGAGCTTAACAAGCACCCCGCGGACGCTCACGTTTCGGTTTTGTCGAAACCCGACTCAAAGGTAAAAGTCGCGATTATCCCCACGAACGAGGAACTTGTCATCGCAAGAGAGACCAAAGAACTTACGCAAAATCTCGTAAAATAGTCGTTTTCGGCTGTTTTTCGGGGCGCAAGTGCCTTTATTCGATTGACAAAAAAGCGCATAATATATATAATTTTAATGTTTTATAGGTGTATAAGATGATTATCGATTTCAAAGACGCCGTCGAGGGCGAGTTTTATAACGTTGAAGAATCAATACCTCTTGACGATTCTCTTACGGGAAGCAGAGGGGGCAGGTTCTTGTCGCCGGCAACTTTGAAAGGTTGGTATACTTTTTCCGAAAACACCCTTGCCGTAAACTGCGTACTCACCGTGGAAGCGATTTTCGATTGCGACCGCTGCGGCGCGCCCACTACGGTGAAATACAAAGTCCCCGTGGAAGAAACTTTTTTTAAGGATCCCCCGGACGAGTATTCTCTTTCCTACGACGACGAAATTGTTGATCTCGACCCCGTCATCAACGACCGCGTCGTGCTTGCGTCGCCTTCGCAAGTCCTGTGCAGGAAAGATTGCAAAGGTCTTTGCAGTAAATGCGGCAAAAACCTGAACGAAGGCGAATGCAACTGCAATATTGACGACGGCAAAGACGATACTTACAATCCCTTTTCCGTGCTGAAAAATATGAATAATAACAATTCGGGAGGTGCAACCAATGGCAGTACCAAAGTGTAAAGTATCCAAAGCAAGACGTAACAGTCGTGCGGCTAACTGGAAACTCGAAACCCCTAATCTGGTCGAGTGCCCTCAATGCCACGAACTTAAACTCAGCCATCAAGCCTGCAAAAAATGCGGATATTACGACGGCGAGCAAGTTGTTGCTATTAAAGACAAGAGCGACAAAGAGTAGTAGTGTGTCTTAAAGGTAAGGAAGATTAGCGTTTCCTTACCTTTTCATTTATTATGATAACTTCAACCGCAAACGAAAAGGTAAAGTTCGTAAAAAAACTTCACGACAAAAAAAACCGCGACGCGGAAAATCTGTTCATTGCCGAAGGCGTGAACATTTTGTCCGATCTCAAAGAAGGTTTTTCGGTGAAGGAAATTTTTGCGACCGACAAAACCGCGGATATTGCCGAAAATCTTGCGAAAAAGTACGGCGCGTGCACAACGCTCGTGTCGGAAAGCGTGATGAAAGTCCTTGCGGACACGGTAAGTCCCAGCGGTATCCTTGCCGTAATCGGAATTCCTTTGTCGAAGCCCGAAGGGAAAAACGCCGTCGTTCTTGACGGAGTGCAGGACAGCGGCAACGTCGGAACTATTATCCGTACGGCGGTCGGCGCGGGATTTTCGGACGTTTATCTTGTTGACTCTGCCGACGCTTTCTCACCTAAAACGGTCAGGGCAAGTATGGGCGCGGTGCTTCGCGCAAACGTAATAAAAGCGCGCGCGGAAGAACTTGAAGATTATCTCACCGGATACGATAAGGTCGCGATGGATATGGGCGGCGACGACGTGTTTTCGTATCGCCCCAAAAGAAAAGTCGCGGTTATCGTCGGAAACGAAGCGCACGGCTTGTCCGATTTCGCAAGAAAGTTTTCCGACGTTACCTTGTCGATTCCGATGCAGGGCGGACAGGAAAGTCTGAACGTTGCCGTCGCAGCCGGCATCGCAATGTACGTAATCAATCACAATTCAAATATTTAGGAGTGTTTTATGAGTGGACACAGCAAATGGCACAACATACAAGCCAAAAAAGGTAAAAGCGACGCGGCTCGCGGAAATATCTTTACGAAAATCGGTCGCGAAATCGCAATCGCTGTAAAACAGGGCGGTTCCGATCCCAACACCAACAGCAAACTTCGCGACGCCATCGCCAAGGCAAAGTCGAACAATATGCCCAACGACAACATCAACAGAAGCATCAAGAAAGCGGCGGGCGAACTCGACAGCGTCAATTACGAAGAATTTACCTATGAAGGATACGCGGCAGGCGGCGTTGCGGTCATCGTGGAATGTCTGACCGACAACAAAAACCGCACGGCGGGCGACGTCAGACACTTGTTCGATAAATTCGGCGGCAGTCTCGGCAGCACCGGATGCGTATCGTACATGTTCAAAAAACGCGGCGTTATCGACGTCGACGTGAACGCTATGAGCGAAGACGATATTATGATGCTTGCAATAGACGCGGGCGCGGACGATATCGTAACTCTCGAAGACGTTTACGAAATCTATACAATGCCCGGCGATATGTCGAAAGTGCGCGAGGCACTTGAAAACGCCGGCATCGAAATTCTTTCGTCCGAAATCGATATGATCCCCGACAACGAAATCGAGGTCGATCCGAAACATAAGGATTCCGTCATTAAACTCATCGACAAACTTGAAGAGCTCGACGACGTACAGGACGTTTTCCACAACGCGAAAGATCTGAGCGACGAAGAATGAGCGTAACTTCTCAGGCTGACAAAGCGCGCCAAAGCGCGCTTAAACTGCAAGGTTATTCAACCGACGACAAAAACAAGGTGCTTTCGGCAATTGCCGAGGGCATTTCGGCATATAAAGATTTCATTATCGCCGAAAACAAAAAGGACCTTGATATTTTCCCCGACAAAACGTCTGCGCTTTTCGACAGACTTTTGCTGAACGAAAAGCGTGTGATGCAGATGGTCGAAGGAGTAAGGGCGGTCATCGACCTTAAAGATCCCGTCGGCGAAGTCACTTCAGAGTGGGACAGACCCAGCGGATTGCATATCAAAAAAGTGCGCGCGCCACTGGGCGTGGTCGCGATTATTTACGAAGCCCGTCCCAACGTTACCGTTGACGCCGCCGTTCTTTGCATAAAAAGCGGCAACGCGGCGATACTTCGCGGAAGCAGACAGGCGTTGAACAGCAACCGCGCGATTTATAAGGTTATGTCGGAAGCCGTCGAAAAGGCGGGCTTTGACAAAGATATCGTGCAGTTTATCGACGACGCGTCCCACGACGGCGCGAAAGAACTTCTGACCTGCGAAAAATCCGTTGACCTTGTTATCCCGCGCGGCGGCGAAGGGTTGAAAAAGTTCGTGCTTGAAAACAGCCTTATTCCCGTACTTGCGTCTGCGGGCGGCAACTGCCACATTTACGTCGCAAAATCGGCAGACTTCCAAAAAGCCGTCGATATCATCGAAAATTCAAAATGTAATAAGCCTTCGACGTGCAACGCCGTTGAGCATATTCTGATTGACAAGTCGATTGCGAAAGACTTTGTACCTATATTGAACGTGCGTATGCGCGCGTGCGGAGTGAAAGTTCTTGCGGACGAGTTTTGTCACTCTCTCGACAACGAAACAACGCTAGCAGCCGACGCCGATTACGATACGGAATTTCTTGCGCTTACGCTCACCGAAAAGGTCGTGTCGGGCGTTTCCGACGCTATCGACGAAATCAACCGTCGCGGCACGCGCCACAGCGAGTGCATAGTAACGGAAGATAAGGCGGAAGCCGAAAAGTTCACAACGCTTGTCGACGCGGCGGCAACCTACGTCAATACGTCCACAAGATTTACCGACGGGTTCGAGTTCGGCTTCGGCGCGGAAATGGGAATTTCAACCGGGAAAATGCACGCGAGAGGTCCCATCGGGCTGGAACAACTGACATCCGAAAGATACATTGTCGAAAGCGACGGCGCGCTCAGAAAATAGTTTTGAAAAGCATATTAAACCTGCGAAATCCGCAGGTTTTTTATTTGTCAAAAAAATCCTTATCAATTTAGTAAACTTTATATAGAAAATATATTGACAACGGGATATACAGGAATTATAATAAACTTGACTAAAACAGTAGGGTTTTATTATGAAATTATCATCAAAAGCACGTTACGGCTTGAAAGCCTGTCTGGCTCTTGCCGAAAATTACAACGAAAATCAACCCCTTGCATTGCCTGTTTTTGCTGAAAAAGCGGGCGTTACCGAAGCGTATATGGAGCAAATCGTTATCCTTCTGAAAAAGGCGGATATCGTGGAAAGCGTCCGTGGCGCAGGCGGTGGATATTATCTCAAAAAATCGCCGAAAGATATTAAGGTCGGCTTGGTTCTGCGTGCGCTTGAAGACGGGCTGGAATTTATCGACTGCATCAACACCCCGTGCGAAGGCGGCGAAGAGTGCAAGGCGCGCCGCGTCTGGAATAAGATTTACAAGAGTATGAATCTTGTACTCGATTCTCTGACGCTTGACGATTTGCTGCACGATCAGAAACGTTATATTTATCTTGACCATTCCGCAACGACCGCCGTCGACGAAGAAGTCTTGTCAAAGATGCTGCCTTATTTTTGCGAAAAAGCCGGCAACGCAAGCAGTCAGCACGGTATGGGGCGCGACGCGGAAGTCGCGGTTGACCGCGCAAGAAAACAGGTTGCCGACGCAATCGGCGCAAAATCCAACGAAATTTATTTCACGTCGGGCGGCAGTGAATCCGACAACTGGGCGTTGAAAGGCATTGCACACGCATATAAATCGAAGGGCAAACACCTTATCACGTCGGAGTTTGAGCACCCGGCAGTCCTTAACACGATGAAACAACTGGAAGCGGAAGGCTTTGAAGTTTCTTATCTTCACACGAATCCGCAGGGTTACGTCAGCGCGGACGAACTTGAAAGTATTATTCGTCCCGATACGATTCTTGTGAGCGTGATGTACGCAAACAATGAAATCGGCACGATTCAACCTATTGAAGAACTTGCGAAAGTCGCGCACGCTCACGGTGCGTTTTTCCACACGGACGCGGTGCAGGCGATCGGCAACGTTCATATCGACGTCAAAGCGCAGGGCATCGACCTGCTTTCGATGTCGGCGCACAAGTTTTACGGACCGAAAGGTATCGGTTGCTTGTATATCAAAAGCGGCGTTCGTCCCGAAAGACTTATTTGTGGTGGCGAACAGGAGCGCAATCAGCGCGCAGGAACGACGAATACGCCGGGCGTAGTCGGCATGGGTTTCGCAATCGAAAAAGCCGTAAACAATATGGACGAAAACAACGCGTACATTGCGGCACTTCGCGACGAGTTTGTGAAAGAAGTTAAAGAAAGAATCCCCGATATAAGATATAACGGCGGTGAAAAACGTCTTGCCGGCAACGCGCACTTTACGTTCAGATATATCGAGGGCGAAAGCATTTTGTTCACCCTTGACCTTGCGGGCATTTGCGCGTCGAGCGGCAGCGCGTGCAGTTCGGGAAGCCTCGAAGCGTCCAAAACGGTGCTTGCAATCGGCGTTCCCGCAGAAGAAGCGCACGGCAGTATCCGCTTTACATTCGGCAGGGAAAACACGATGGACGACGTGAAATACACCGTCGACGAACTGGAAAAAACCGTAAAACGTCTGCGATCAATGAGTCCGCTGTTTGCAGAATCTACTGCAAAAATCACAATGATTTAATAAAAATACCGCAAAATAATTTCAAAATTCAATTAAAATCTGCCGGAAATTGTATCGGCAGGAAGGAAATAATATGTATAACGAAAAAGTAATGGAAATATTCAAAAACCCCAAAAACGTGGGCGAGGTCGAAAATTACAACGCGATCGGCACGGTCGGCAACGCAACCTGCGGCGACATCATGCAAATCACGTTGCGTATCGAGGACGGCATTATTAAAGACGCGAAATTCAAAACTTTCGGATGTGCGGCGGCAATCACGTCGTCAAGCGTCGCAACAAGCATGATCATCGGCAAAACCATTGACGAAGCGTTGAAGATCACGAACAAGGACGTCATTACCGAGCTTAACGGGTTGCCTCCCCAGAAAATCCACTGTTCGGTTCTTGCGGAAGAAGCCATCAAAGCGGCAATCGACAGTTATCGCCAAAACCAGGGTAACGGAGACGTATCCGCGACGGTTACCGCTCCTTGCGCGTGCGGCTGCGGCGTTCAAACTTCGGGCGAATCGGAAAGCAAATAACAATATTTACCATTTGAGATATTTATCGTCCGCTCATAAAACCTTGCTCTCCGCTCATACTGAATACGGAGGTAAGATATGCAAAAAAGTTTTATGATCGGCGTGGTGCTGGGAGCGGCGGCGATGAGTGCGTACGAAATGGGTAATCGCGCCAAAAACCAAGTCGAATGTCAAAAAGAAAAGATCAAGAAAAAGCTTGAAAAATTTTTTGACTGAAAACAATAATTTTACTTCAAAAAAGAAAAACCGCAATTATTTTGCGGTTTTTTGCTTTAATTTTATTTCTTTTTGTTATTTCAAAAGGTCAAGAGAAAGATTCTCGAAAATGATATTGTCGGCATAGCCGCGCGCTTTTTCAAGGTCTTTTTCGTTGCGGACTGTCCAGGCAAAAACGGGCATACTTTCACGCGTTTTCGCAATGTATTCGTTGGGCGCGCTGTTGACGTCGTAGGAAGTGAACATAGGTTTACTGAGTTTATTCACGACAAGTTGTCCCATAATGTCGTTCAAGAACTTCGGGGTTTTACCTTTTTCGCCGACGCCGGACGCAAGCTGTCCGAACGGATATTCCGACTGATGTTTTCTGCACCATTTCACCGCAAACGGATCAAACGATTGCAGGGCGATGACGTCCTTGTACGGATAATCTTTCAGGTCGCGCAGGACCGCTTTCGCAAGGGAATTGTTGCGCCAGCCGCACAGTGTTTTAAGTTCGATAAGAATTGGCACTTTGCCGTCGACGAGTTTCAGCATTTCGGGAAGGGTGGGGATAATCTCGCCGCCGAGCGTCATCGGATAATCTTTGAGTTGTTCTGACGTCAGGCTTTCGATTTTGACGTCCTTTCCGCAGACGCGTTTCAGGCTGTTGTCGTGGTGGACGGCAACAACGCCGTCTTTCAGAAGATGCACGTCGGTTTCGATTGCGAATCCGTGTTCGATTGCCGCTTTGAAAGCGGAAATACTGTTTTCTTCGCGGATGTCGTCGTGAAGACCGCGGTGAGCGATTGGTGTGGACAAAAATTTTTCAAGACTTTGCATAATAGATTTATCTTCCTTTAATATCCTAATTCCTTATTGACAATTACGACGTAAACGGTTTTGCTGCGCGGGGGAAGGGTAATTATGCTTGTCGCGTGGCAAATGTTGTTATCTTTCGGGCAGTCCTTGCAATCGCCGCCGGTAACGCAGGGATTTGAAAGGTATCCGAACCTAAGACAGTTCTTTTTCGCGGCGACGGTGCGGATACGTTCAAGCGCGGAGGGCACGTCTTTCACGATTTTATTGACGCCCAGCACGAAAACGGTATTTTTGCCGCCGTAAAGCATGGAAGCGATACGATTGCAGTTGCCGTCGACGTTGACGAATTCCCCGTCTTCGGTAAGCGCGTTCGTGGAGGTCAGAAACCAGTCCGCAAAGACGGCTTTTTTCATGACTTCGTCCGGGTTGACGTCGGGCATGAGCCGTCTGATATACACGGTATTGCCGCGTTCTTTCAACGCCTCGCCGATGCCGATTTCGTCAAGCGTTGCGCTGCCGCCCGCGCCTACGGTGTCCGTCCTTCCGATAAGTTCCGTCAGAAGTCCTCTTGTTTCGGCAATGGTATTCGTGTAAAAAACCTTAAAACCTTTTGATTCCAACTTTTTTGAAAGTTCGTAAACGTCCATAATCCACCTCAATCGAAATAATTATACTATAAATAGTTATAAAAGTAAATTATAACGCAAAATTTATCGGGCAAATATTTGCATTAAAGCGTGATTTTTTATATAATTACCGTAAGACTAAGAGGTATTTAATGGAATTTGAAAACTCTAAAATCCGCAATTTTTGCATAATAGCCCACATCGACCACGGCAAGAGCACTCTCGCCGACCGTCTTATCGAAAGCACCGATACCGTGTCGCACAGGGATATGGAAGAACAACTCCTCGACAACATGGATATCGAGCGCGAAAGGGGCATTACCATAAAACTGCAAACTTGCAGAATGTTTTATAATTACAAGGGCGAGGAATACATGCTCAACCTTATCGACACTCCGGGACACGTTGACTTTACGTACGAAGTGTCGCGTTCTCTTGCGGCGTGCGAAGGCGCGCTTCTTGTCGTTGACGCAACGCAGGGAATTGAGGCGCAGACTCTCACAAACGTATATCTTGCGCTCGATCACGACCTTGAAATTTTACCCGTCATAAATAAAATTGACCTTCAAAGCGCGAACCCGGACGGTTGCAAAGCCGAAATCGAGGACGTCATCGGACTTCCGGCGGACAACGCGCCGCTGATTTCCGCAAAAGAAGGCATCGGCATTCCGGAACTTCTTGAAAGGATAGTAACCGATTTGCCGAGTCCGAAAGGGAGCAGGGATGAGCCGTTCCGCGCGCTCATTTTCGACAGTTTTTACGACAATTACAAAGGCGCGATTTCAATGGTGCGCGTCGGCGACGGACGAATCAAAGCAGGCGACGTAATAAAAATGGCGTCGTCGGGCAAAACCTTTGACGTTACGGAAGTGGGCGTTTTCACCCCTGCCGCAACCCCCGTGGACGAACTTTACGCCGGCATGGTCGGATATATCGCCGCAAGTATCAAAAACGTCAAAGACACTGCGGTGGGCGACACGATCACCCTTCGCGACAATCCCACGAAAAATATTTACCACGGCTACAAAAAAATTACGCCGATGGTTTTTGCGGGCATTTATCCCGCAGACGGCAGCAAATACAACGACCTTAAAGACGCGCTTGAAAAACTGCAATTAAACGACGCGAGTCTGATGTTCGAGCCCGAAGTTTCGACGGCGCTCGGATTCGGGTATCGTTGCGGGTTTTTGGGGCTTCTGCATATGGAAATCATCGAAGAACGCCTTGAAAGGGAATTCGACCTTGACCTTGTCACAACCGCTCCGAGCGTAAACTACAAGGTGAAACTCACGAACGGGGAAGAACTGACCGTCAGCAATCCGACGCACCTTCCCGCGCCCGACAGAATCGAGTATATGGAAGAACCCGTCGTGAAAGCCGAAATCTATACCCCGCCCGAATACGTCGGCTCGATTATGGAACTTTGTCAGGAAAAACGCGGCGTTTATAAGGAACTTGCATACCTGGACAGCAGCCGCAGCAAACTCGTTTACGAAATCCCTTTGAACGAGATTATTTACGACTTTTTCGACGCGTTGAAATCGCGCACGCGCGGCTACGCAAGTCTGGATTATGAAATAATCGGCTACAAAAAGTCCGACCTTGTAAAACTCGATATGCTTTTGAACGGTGAAATGTGCGACGCGCTTTCGACAATCGTGCACCGCGACAGAGCGTACGCAAGGGGACGTCAGATTGCCGAAAAACTGAAAGAAGCGATTCCCCGTCAGCAGTTTGAAATTCCCGTGCAGGCGTGCATAGGCGGCAAAGTCATCGCAAGGGAAACCGTCAAAGCCGTCAGGAAAGACGTCCTTGCAAAGTGCTATGGCGGCGACATCACAAGAAAGAAAAAACTTCTGGAAAAACAGAAGGAAGGCAAAAAACGTATGCGTCAGGTGGGCAGCGTGTCCGTGCCGAGCGAAGCGTTTATGAGCATACTGAAAATCGACAGCTGATATGGACATATCCTTATATCTGCATATTCCGTTTTGCAAAAAGAAATGTAAATATTGCGACTTTGTGTCGATTAACGCGCGTGACGAATTCGTCGCGCGTTACGTTTCTGCGCTTGAAAAGGAAATCGAAATGCAGGGCAAAACCTATGAAAATGCCGTTGTGAAAACGGTATTTTTCGGTGGAGGAACGCCGTCGTTGCTCCCGCCGGAGGACTTTTCACGCATAATGAGCGCGGTAAAAAACAACTTCAAAACAAACTTTTCGGAAGTTACCGTCGAGTGCAATCCCGAGAGCCTGACGCAAGAAAAACTTGAAGTTTATAAGGCGGAAGGCGTCAACAGAATTTCAATCGGCGTGCAGTCATTCGATGACAATATCTTAAGGTTTTTGGGCAGAATTCACAATAAAAACACGGCAATCGAGGCAATTAAAAGCGCAAAATTGTATTTTGATAACGTGTCCGCAGACCTTATTATCGGCGTCCCCGGCGAGCAGATTCCGTCGGTTTTGCATTCCGTCGATTTGTTAAGCGATTTGGGCGTTACGCACGTTTCGGCGTACGGGCTAAAAGTCGAGCCCGGCACCGTATTGTATGAACTTCAAAACATGGGCGCGTTTGAACTGAACGAAGATTTTACCGCCGACGTTTACGACGCGGTTTTAAGACGGCTTGAAAGTCACGGATACGAAAGATACGAAATCAGTAACTTTGCGCGTGACGGATACGAAAGCAGGCATAATCTTGCGTACTGGCTTCGCACGCCGTATTTGGGACTCGGCGCGGCTGCCTATTCTTTCGTAAACGGCGCAAGGTTTTCAAACGTCGCGGACGTTTCGGAATACGTGCGCTCCGTCGAACAGGGCGTTATCCCCGAAAGAGCAAAGGAAATATTGACCGTTGACGACGAAAAAGAAGAAACGATAATGCTGTCGCTTCGCACGAAATACGGCATGAACGTGAAAGAATATAACGAGAAATTCCACGCCGACTTTTTGGCGGAAAAAGCCGCAGCCCTTCAAAAAAACGCCGACTTTTTAATAATATCGAATAATAATATTGCTATAAACAAAGACTATTTCTATATATCAAACGCGATAATATCCGACCTTATATAAGTTTTTGCAAAATTTTTCAAAATTTTTTCACAAACCCTATTGACAATACATATAATCGGTGTATAATAGTTTTAGCAATCGGGAATAAAGAGTGCTAACAAAAAACATACTCGATTGCCAAAGGGTTATGAAAAAAGAATTATCCGAAAGAAAACAGAAGATTCTTCAAGCCGTGGTTGACGAATACATCACGACGGCGGAACCCGTTTCGAGCGGCGAAATCAAGGAGAAATACCTTGCCGACATTTCAAGCGCCACGATAAGAAACGAGCTTGCCTCGCTTGAAGAGATGGGATATCTCGTCCAGCCGCACGTATCGGCGGGGCGCGTACCTTTGCCGCAGGCTTACAAGCTTTACGTCGATAAGGTCATGAACGGAAAAAGTCTTTCCAAAAACGAAATTTCTTTTATTAAAGATAAGTTCAGCGAAAGAATGGACCGTGTTGAAGACATTATCGAAAAAACCGCGAAAGTCATTTCCGACGTCACGAATTATACGTCCGTCGTCGTCGTGAAAAACTTCAAGGACGTGAAGGTGAGCGAAATCAAGCTTGTCCCCATCGGTGACGAAACCGCGCTTGTCATTATCATCACCGACCGCGGCGTGCTTCGCGACAAAACCATCGAAATCGACAAAGCCGACGACGATATCGGCGCATACGTGCAATCGGCGACGATGCTTCTCAACAGAATGTTTGCGGGGAAGACCGTAAAAGAAATTCTGAAACCCGATAAAATCATCAAAGAAGAAATCGAAGGTTTCAGGACGATTTTCGAAGAAGTCATCGACGTACTTACAAAGTACGATAAGGAAGAGTCCGGAAAGGTTTATACCGAAGGCACGCTGAAAATGCTGGATTATCCGGAAATCGGCGATACGAGCGACGCGAAAAAGTTTTTGTCGGTTGTCGGCAGTCCCGAAAGACTGATAAACCTTATCGAAAGCGGCGACGATATGGAGTTTTCGGTGAGAATCGGCAAGGACGAAGCGGACGGCATGGAAAAGTGCGCGGTCGTCAGCGCGAAATATAAAATCAACGGTCAGGAAGTCGGTCACGCGGGCGTTATCGGCCCCGACCGTATGGATTATAAAAAAGTAATCTCGGTGCTTAAATACGTAGGACACGCTTTAAGCGAGATTATGGAAAACAAAAAAGAGCAGAAGGACCTGAAAGACAAAAATGAGTAAAGACAAAAAACAAAAAGACGTGAAAGACGAAAAGGTCGAAACGGAAGTTCCCGAAACGGAAACGACCGAAACCGAACCCGTCGAAGAAGTCAAGGAAACCGAACTTGAAACAGCGCGTCGCGAGGCAAGCGAATACAAAGACCTTGCTTTAAGACGTATGGCAGAACTTGAAAACTTCCGTCGTAATAATCAGAATTTGGCAAAAGACGTGCGTGACAGGACGCTTTCCGAAGTTATTTTGCAAATCCTTCCCGCAATCGATTCATTCAACCGCGCCGAAGAAATGGTGTCGGACGAAAAAACGAAAAGCGGCATAGGTATTGTGAAAGATCAGCTAATGAACGTCCTTAAAAAGTACGGAGTAACGCCCATCGACGCAATCGACAAAGACTTTGATCCCGCTTTTCACGAATGCATAATGCAGGTGGACAGCCCCGATAAAGTCGGAAAAGTCATTTACGAAATCGAAAAGGGCTACACGATGAACGGCAAAGTATTGAAATATACGAAAGTCGCAGTCGGAAAAGAAATCGATAAATAACCGGCAACGGTGTTTATAAATAAAAAATAAAAATTTTCGCCTTGAAAAAGGCACAGTGAGGTATATATGAGCAAAATTATTGGTATTGACCTTGGCACGACCAACTCGTGCGTAGCAGTAATGGAAGGTAAGGAAGCAACGGTTATCCCCAACAGCGAGGGTAGTCGTACTACTCCGTCGGTTGTCGCATTTTCAAAAGACGGCGAACGTCTTGTGGGCAACATCGCAAAACGTCAGGCTGTCGCGAACCACGCAAGAACCGTCAGCAGCATCAAGCGTGAAATGGGCACCGATTACAAAGTAAAAATCGACGACAAAGAATATACGCCGCAAGAAATCTCGGCAATGATTTTGTCGAAACTTAAAGCGGACGCGGAAGCATATCTCGGACAAAAAGTAACGCAAGCCGTTATCACCGTCCCCGCATACTTCTCGGACAGCCAGCGTCAGGCAACGAAAGACGCGGGCAAAATCGCAGGACTTGAAGTTTTGCGTATCATTAACGAACCTACGGCGGCAGCGCTTGCATACGGTCTCGATAAGGAAGAAAACAAAAACCAGAAAATCCTTATTTACGATTTGGGCGGCGGCACGTTCGACGTATCCATTCTTGAAATCGGCGACGGCGTGTTCGAAGTCCTTGCGACAAACGGCAACACCCGTCTCGGCGGCGACGACTTCGACCAACGTATCATGGACTACGTAGTCGACCAGTTCAAGAAAGACAACGGCATCGATCTGTCCAAAGATCCCGCGGCAATGCAGCGTATCAAAGAAGCGGCGGAAAAAGCGAAAATCGAACTTTCCGGCGTTACCAAAACCAGCATTTCGCTTCCGTTCATCACCGCTGATCAGAACGGACCGAAACACATCGATATGGAATTGACGAAAGCCAAATTCAACGAAATGACGGCTGATCTTGTCGAAAAGACCGTTGGCCCCACGATGGCGGCTTTGAAAGACGCGGGACTGAAAGCAAGCGACCTTGCAAAAGTCATCCTTGTCGGCGGCTCGACTCGTATCCCTGCCGTTATCGACAAAGTTAAAGAAATCACGGGAAAGGATCCTTACAAAGGAATCAACCCCGACGAATGCGTTGCAATCGGCGCGGCAATTCAGGCGGGCGTTCTTGCAGGCGACGTGAAAGACGTTCTTCTTCTGGACGTAACCCCGTTGTCACTGGGCATCGAAACCTTGGGCGGCATCTGCACGAAACTTATTGAAAGGAACACCACTATTCCTACCAAAAAGTCGCAGATCTTCTCAACCGCAACCGACAACCAGACCAGCGTGGAAATCCACGTATTGCAGGGTGAACGTGAGTTTGCAAAAGACAACAAAACCCTTGGCAGATTCTCGCTTGTAGGCATTGCGCCGGCACCTCGCGGAATACCGCAGATCGAAGTTACTTTCGATATCGACGCAAACGGCATCGTATCGGTATCCGCAGTCGACAAAGCGACCAACAAGAGCCAGTCGATCACCCTTACCGCAAGCAGCAATCTGTCCGAAAAAGACATTGACGCGGCTGTCAAAGACGCTGAAAAATACGCCGACGAAGACAAGAAACGTAAGGAAAGCGTTGAATCGAAAAACAGCGCGGAACAACTTATCTTCACCATTGAAAAATTTGTGAAAGATAATGCGGACAAAGTCGACGAAGCCGACAAGAAGTCCATCGAAGACGCAGTGAAAGACGCTCGCGAAAAACTTGAAAAGACCGACGACGTACAGGAAATCCAGAAGATCGTTGAAGAACTTTCCAAAGTATCCGATCCCGTGTTCAGCAAACTGTATCAACAGGGCGCAGGTCAACCAGGCGCGGAAGGCGCGGCGAATAACACCGACAGCACGAACGACGGCAATGCCGACAACATTGACTAATCAATAAAACGACAAGTCGTACTCACCTCGAAAGGGGTGAGTTTCGGCTATAAAAACAAGATAATTTATGGCACAAACTGATTTATATAAAGTATTGGGCGTCGAAAAAACGGCGACCGCCGACGAAATTAAGTCGGCTTACAGAAAACTTGCGAAAAAATATCATCCCGATATGTACACCACCGCAAGCGACGCCGAAAAGAAAAAAGCCGAAGAAAAATTTAAGGAAATCAATCATGCTTACGAGGTTTTGTCCGATGCCGAAAAGCGCAAAGTTTACGATACTTACGGCTCGGAAGATCCGCAATCTGCGTTCACGGGCGGCACCGGCGGTTTCTGGGGCGGCTCGGGCATGGACGGTATGGACATCGACCTTGGCGACATTTTTTCAAGTTTCTTCGGGGGCGGCAGTCCGTTCGACTCGTCCCGCGGCAAAAAATCGACGCGAGCCGTGCAGGGCGAAGATATTCGCTTGAACCTTACGCTCACGTTTGAAGAAGCGGCGTTCGGTTGCGAAAAGGAAATCAAATATAAACGCACGGAAAATTGTCCCGACTGCAAAGGTACGGGCGCAAAAGGCGGCGTAACGAAGACTTGTACGAAATGTAACGGCACGGGCGTCGTGAACAGCGTGAAGCGCACTCCGCTTGGTCAGTTTTCGACGCAGACCGTTTGCCCGGATTGCGGCGGTACGGGACGTATTATCGTTGAAAAATGCCCGAAATGCAACGGAAAAGGCAGGATTTCATCCGAAAAAACCCTTAAAATTGTCGTTCCCGCAGGTATCGACGACGGTCAACGCATGACTTATTACAACGAAGGCGAGGCAGGTTATAACGGTGGTCCCGCCGGCAGCGCGGTCGTTTTCATCACCGTCAAACCGCATAAATTCTTTGTAAGGAAGGGCACCGATTTGTATCTCGATTATCCCATTACGATGATTCAGGCGGCGCTCGGTTGCAGGGTACAAATCCCGACTCTCAAAGACAGCGCGGAACTTGAAATCCCCGCCGGCACGCAAAGCGGCACCGTTTTCCGCATAAGGAACAAAGGCATCAAACATCTGAAACTGAAAGAATACGGCGATTTGTACGTCAACGTCGTTGTGGAGGTTCCGCAAAAACTCACCGCGGAACAACGCGACCTGTTGTACAAACTCGATAGTACCTCAACCCCGAAGCAGTATCCGAAAAAGACTGCTTTCAAGGACAAAATGTAAAGGGGCGTACATAAATGAAATGGTATGAAGTTACGCTTGTATCAACCCATGAGGGCGCGGATTTATTTGCCGACGCTCTCTTTTCGATTGGATGCGGCGGCGTTTCGATTTACGATAAGCAGGACATCGTCGCGCTTTACGACAGCGACATCGTCTGGGATTACATCGACGAAAATCTTGTGAACAACCTTGACGACAGAGTGTTCGTGAAAGGCATTATCGGCGAAGAAGAAAAAACTGAAGTGTTGCAAAAAATCGCCGAAGAAATCGAAAATTTGAAGAAAAATTCCCCGTTTAACCTTGGAAGCGGTGAAATTATTGTAAATTCGATTGACGACGAAGACTGGAAAAACGAATGGAAAAAGTATTATAAACCCATCGTTACGAAGTCGGTTACCGTCGTTCCCGTATGGATAAAATACAATAAAATTTCCGACAAAGAAAAAATCCTTTGGATAAATCCCGGCATGGCGTTCGGCACGGGCGAGCACGAAACGACGAAAATGTGTCTGGACCTTCTCGGCGAAATCGACGTGAGCGGCAAAACCGTTATCGACGTCGGAACAGGCAGCGGTATCCTTGGAATCGCGTCGATACTTTCAGACGCGAAAAGCGCGTATATGTGCGACATCGACAGCACCGCAATCGACACTGCCAAAGAAAACGCAAGGCTCAATAACGTGTCCGACCGATGTGAAATCGAGCGCGCCGACCTTTTGGAAAAGAGCAAAGAACCCGCCGACGTCGTTTTTGCAAACATTACGGCGGACATTCTCATAAGACTTTCAAAGGATATCGGAAGATTTTTGAAAGACGACGGCACGATAATTCTGTCGGGTATCATACACGCAAGATTGGACGAAGTAAAAAGTGCCTATGAAAACTGCGGCTTCAAATTCGTCAGACACGTACGCGACGGCGAATGGAACGCGCTTGAATTCAAAAAATAATGGAAATCAGACGTTTACACGCAAACTTAAACGATTTTAACGACGGCGTTTTTGAAATTTCCGGCGACGAGTTTAACTACGCCGTGAAAGTTCTGCGCCAAAAACAAGGCTTTTCGGTCATCGTGAACGTCGGCGACGGATACGATTACATAGGCGTTATTACCGAAATCAAAAAAGACCGTTTATGTGTCAAAGTGTCGGAAAAGGTCGAAAACCCTGCGACGCCGAAAAATAAAATCACCTTATATCAGGGCAGTTGCAAACTCGGCAAAAACGATTTCATCGTGCAAAAGGCGGTGGAACTCGGCGTGAGTCGCGTCGTTTTTTTCACAAGTGACTTTGTCACCGAAAAGGACGTCAACCTTAAAAGGCTTAATAAAATCGCAAAAGAAGCGTTGAAACAATGCGACAGGGCGGACGAAGTAACGGTGGAATTTACGACATTTGAAAATGCTGTGAACGCCGTCGAAAACGGTATTATCTTTTTTGAAGGCGACTGCGATTTGTCGGTTAATGAAATTCCGTACGACGTTAAATCGTATTTCGTCGGCAGCGAAGGCGGTTTTTCCGAAAAAGAAATTGCGCTTGCAAAAGAAAAAGGGATAAAGACGGCTTCGCTCGGAAAGCGCATACTGCGCGCGGAAACGGCGTCGGTTGTCGCGACGACTCTCGTGCAACTGAAAACGGGAGGGCTTTTATGAAAGTTTGCGTATTCACGCTCGGCTGCAAAGTCAACCGATACGAAAGCGACGTGATAATCAATAAACTTATCGAGCGCGGCTTTGAAGTTACCGAAAACCTGGAAAAAGCCGATTATTACGTCATAAACACCTGCGCGGTTACCGCTGAGGCGGAGAAAAAATCCCGTCAGTGCGTTGCGCGCGTGAAAAAACAAAACCCCGACGCAAAAATTCTCATTTGCGGTTGCGCGTCCGAAAATAACGCAAAACAGTTTGAAAAAGACGGCGTCGTATACGTTTCCGGCACCGCGAAAAAAGATTTACTGTCGTTACTTCCCGAAAACGGCGTCAACGTTGAAGACATTCCGAAAAGTTACGAAGAATCGGGCTTTGCCGAAAACGTCAGGACAAGGGCGTACGTCAAAATTCAGGACGGTTGCAACAACTTTTGCAGTTATTGTCTGATCCCGTACGTTCGCGGAAGAAGCAGAAGCCGCGCGCTTGACAAAGTCGTGGAAGAAGTCAGAAGCGTGCCCGAAAACATAAAAGAAATCGTGCTTACGGGCATTGATATTTCGTCCTACGGAAAGGATATCGGGTTGTCGCTCAAAGACCTTATACTTGCGCTTTCGGACGTCGATAAGCGCATCCGCCTCGGCAGTTTTGAAATGAATATCATCGACGACGGATTGCTGAACGCATTGAAAGGGCTCAGACACTTTTGTCCGCATTTTCATCTTTCATTGCAGTCCGGCAGCGACGAAGTGTTAAGGACGATGAACCGTCATTACAAAACAAAAGATTACCTTGAAAGGGTGCGGCTCATAAGAAAGTATTTTCCGCTTGCGGGCATTACGACCGACGTTATCGTAGGTTTTCCGACCGAAACCGATAAGGAATTTTTTGTCTCAAAAGAATTTGTGAAAAGCGTCGGATTTTCTGACGTCCACTGTTTCCCGTATTCGCCGAGAAAGGGCACGGTTGCTTATAAAAAGTATAAACCGCTTGACTCGTCCGTAATCGACGGTCGTATGAAAGAAATGCTGGAAATCAAAGAAAACCTTAAAAAGGACTTTTTATTAAAGAACGTCGGCGCGACTCACGAGGTGCTTTTTGAGGAGTACGAAAACGGCTATTGCGCCGGGTACAGCGAAAATTATATAAGGTTTTACGACAAAACCGCAAAACCCGATGAAATCAGAAAAATCACCGGAAAAGCGCAAATCTTTGACGGTTTAATGTAAAATTATTATAAAAAACAAGCGAAAGGAGAATAGTATGTGCGTATTTTGCAAGATTATCGCGGGTGAAATCCCCTCGACAAAAGTTTATGAAGACGAAGATATGATTATCATCAAGGACATCAATCCGCAGGCGAAAATCCATTACCTTATGATCCCGAAGGAGCATTTTGCGGATATCACCGAAATGAACGAAAAACAGGCGGCGACTCTTTCGAGAATGCTGTTGAAACTCGGAAAAATGACCGACGAACTCGGGCTTCAAAACGGTTTCCGCATCGTGTCGAACAAAGGCGAAGACGGCTGTCAATCCGTGCCGCATCTGCATATCCATATTTTAGGCGGCGAAAAACTTTCGGAGAATATGGCGTAAAAGTAATTTTCGCTTGACAAATGGAAATGAATTTATATAATAAATAATGTTGCTTGCAACAAATACTCAAAAAAGGCGGTGAATAAAAGATGTCAACTGTTAAAGTCGGTGAAAATGAATCGATCGATAACGCTCTCCGCCGTTTTAAGAGAAAATGCGCGCGTGACGGTATCATCGGCGATCTTCGTAAACGCGAAGCATACGAAAAGCCCAGCGTAAAACGCAAGAAAAAGGCAGAAGCAGCGCGCAAGCGTATGTACAAAAACTAATTTGGTTTTCACGACAATCCGCAAGGGTTGTCGTATTTTTTTTATTTTAATTTAACGTTTTGTGCCTATCAATATAATTTGTGATAAAATGAATATATAATAACAGATAGGAGGGAACAATTATGTTATTGACACTTGCATTATCGCGCCCGCACACCACGACGCCCGAAATGCTTGAACAGGCCATGCAATGCCCAAGCGACCCCGTTTTCGGATTGAAATGGTACATTGTGCCGCTTTTCGTCATCTGGCTTTTTCTCATAGTCAATGAAATCAGGCAAAAACGTTTCAGCGTCGTATTCGGCGCGGCGGCATTCTGGCTTTGGGACGTTTTCAACGAAACCTGGAACGCAATGGTCTACGCTACGACCGGACAGCCCGTATGGGGCACGACGGCGGCAGGCGGCAGCGCGTTGCAAATCCTTGTCGGGTACAATATCGAAATATCCTTTATGTTCTTCATTCTTGGTATGCTCACTTGCAAACTTCTCAAAACGAGCGAAGGATACGAGGGACAAGGCTTTTTCGACGCCAACAAGAACTGGCTTGACGATCCGAACAATATGTATTATAAGGCGAACAAAAAAAAGTCGGAACTTACGCCCGAAGAATACAAGACGAAGGTAAAAGCAATTCTCGGTCGTATCGGCGTCATCGTTTTCGGAAGCATTGCTGCGGTCATCATTGAAATTTTACTGAACAAATGCAACGTTCTTACCTGGGAAAAACCCTGGTGGCAACCGAACTTCCCGTTCATACTTTTCCTTATCGGGTACGTTCCGTTTTACGTTGCGGCGGTTGTCATTCACGATTTGCCGAGAAAATGGCAGCTTATCGGGCTTGGCGCGATATTATTCGTCGTCGTATTGTTGCTTATTATTTCGGGCTCACTTGGTATGCTTGGTCATCAGACCGACGGACACGGCAACTGGATCGGAAAATTCTGCGACGGCGACAACGGAATTATCAGAGCGATACTTCGCGTATAAATCGTCATTTTTTACAAGACAAAGGCGGGCGGATGCCCGTCTTTTTTTGTCATTCGTTTTGACAATAAGAAAAATTGTTGTATGATTATTATATGAAGAAATACGGAAAAGGAAAAATGGCGGCAATAATTATCACGGTCATACTTGTCGCTGCGATTATCGGCGTTTCGTCGTGGCTTATCGCAGTGACTGCAAAAAGCGGCAAATATAATCTCATAAAAGTTAAAAAATCGGGTGTTCCTAATGCTGTTTCGGGCGATCCCGAAGAATACGACGTGGAAGTCAACGGCATAAATATGCATTATGCCGTGATGGGAAAAGGCTCGCCGCTGATACTCATTCACGGCAACGGCGGCTCGCACGAGGAACTTATGGGACTTATGCGATATTTCGCAAACGATTATCGGGTGTACGCGCCGGACAGTCGCAATCAAGGCAAAAGCGGCACGTCGGACGAACTGTCATACAAACTTATGGCAAGCGACTACAAGGCGTTTATCGACGCGCTGAACATTGAAAAACCGCTTGTTATCGGACATAGCGACGGTGGTATAATCGCAATTCAGATGTCGATGGATTACCCGACGCTCTTAAAAGGCTTTGTCGCATTCGGCGCAAATTCTCGTCCCGCGGGCATGCGCTCGTATTTCACGACGTGGGCGAAAAGGAAATACAAAAAAACCAACGATCCGCTTTATCGGATTATGATCGAAGAGCCCGACTTTTCGGAAGAACAACTCGGCAAAATCACAACGCCGGCATATATCGTCGCGGGGGAATTCGACATCGTGAAACTCGAAGACACCGTGTATCTTCACGAAAACATAAAATCAAGCAAAATCGCGATATTGAAATGGGCGGATCACAGCACCTGCCGCACCGTCCCCGAAATCGGCTACAAGGTCGCGAACGAGTTTTTCAAAACTCTTTTATGATACAATGCCAACGGATAACAATGCAAACGTTGCCAAAACGCCGATATTTCATCGCTTTTATGAAAAATGCTTGCTTGAATTATTATCTGTCGGCATAGTAGTTGATAGTTTTTGTAAAGTCGTAAAGCCTTGTCGATAATTGACTTTTAATTTGTTTTACTTTGAATATTTATTGTGATAAGATATAAATAATCATTATTTTAGGAGCGTTTTTATGTATTCCACATACGAAAGAAAAAATATTTATAAATCGGCTGACGAAAAAACCTTAAAGGCGATTTTCGATTATTCCGAGGGCTACAAACGTTTTCTCGACAACGGCAAGACCGAAAGGGAAACCGTCGAATATATCGTCGAAATGCTGGAAAAAGCGGGCTATAAGGAATATAAGCTCGGCGACAAAATCAATCCGCACGACAAACTTTATTTCAATAACCGCGGCAAAGCGTTGTTCATCGTGAAAGCGGGCAGCGCGGAAAAAATCAAAGAGGGCGTGAGAATTCTCGTCGCGCACGTCGATAGCCCCCGTCTTGACCTGAAACAGGTCCCCCTTTACGAAAAGAGCGAACTTGCCTTTTTGAAAACGCATTATTACGGCGGCATCAAAAAGTATCAATGGCTCACGATTCCTCTTGCGTTGCACGGCGTTGTAGTGAAAGCGGACGGCACGAAAATCAACATTAAAATCGGCGAAAAGGATACGGATCCCGTGTTTTATATCACCGACCTTCTGCCGCACCTTTCGCAGGAGCAGGTCAAAAAGACAATCGGCGAAGGCTTCGACGCGGAAAATATGAATCTTGTTGTCGGCGGCTTATCCCTTTCCGGCGAAGACAAAGACGCCGTAAAGAAAAACGTGCTTTCAATCCTTATGAAAGAGTACGGAATGAGCGAGGAAGACTTTTTGTCGGCGGAACTCGAAGTCGTGCCTGCTTTGAAAGCTCGCGACGTCGGTTTCGACAGGGCGTTTGTCGCGGGATACGGTCACGACGACAGAGTTTGCGCTTATCCCGAAATCACCGCAACCCTCGACACCGCAACCGACAGAACGGTTATGACGATCCTTGCCGACAAGGAAGAAATCGGCTCGGAAGGCACGTCGGGCATGCAGTGCGTGATTATCACCGACATTCTGGACGAAATCGCCAAAAACTTCGGCGTATTGCCGTCGGTACTTCGCGAAAACTCGCTTTGCCTTTCTGCGGACGTCACCGCAGGCTACGATCCCGACTTCGCGTCCTGCTTTGAAGACAACAACGCAAGTTTTGTGAATAAGGGCGTCGCAATGTGCAAGTTCACCGGCGCACGCGGCAAATCGGGCAGCAACGACGCGTCTTGCGAATTCGTAGGATACGTCCGAAAACTTTTCAACGAAAACGGCGTAATCTGGCAAACCGCGGAACTCGGAAGAGTGGACCTCGGCGGTGGCGGAACGGTTGCGAAATACATCGCCAAAAACAATATCGAAACCGTCGACGTCGGCGTGCCCGTGCTTTCGATGCACGCGCCTTACGAACTCATAAGCAAAGCGGACATTTATTCGGCGCACCTTGCCTTCTTGGCATTCGTCAAAGACTAAAATGTTTACCACACAAGGACGGCTTCATCGCCGTCCTTTTTATGCGACGAATTCGGTACATTCGATGACATATTATGTAAAATAGAAAAAATGAAGGAAAAAAATTATGATTGTTGATTATTTTTTTGATGAAAGATTAAGGGAAAAATACGATAAAATTGCCGAAGAAAAATTCGGAAGTCAATTTCATTTTTACTCTTTGCAGTATAAAGAAGAATTCGAGGAATATGACAAAAATCTGAAAATTTTCAAATATTTATTCTCGCTCGGCGACGAAGCACGCATATATTTATGGAATACTATTGCCAGTTCTTTCCTTTTTGATGATATATATAAAAATATTGAACGGGACGATTTTACAAAAGAAGAATTTGCTTTGTTTGAAAACATTAATAATACGTTCAAAGAACTAAAAACTAAATATAACGAAATTTACAACGAGGTAATCAACATTAACGGTGCTTTTGAAACCGAAAGACTAGTATTAAAACCGTGCGACGAATCTTCAAATAACATAATGATGGATTATTGCAAGAAAAATCTAAATCAATTTAAAGATTTGTATAAAATCGATAATTTTAACGAAAATAAATTACCGGTTGGCGTCGGTTACAGTTCAAAACTAAAATTCTCAATATTTTTGAAAGACTCAAACGAACTTATCGGAACGATCGACCTGGACGATTGTATCTGCGAAGTAAAATACGTATTGAAAGTTTTTATATTTGATAAATTCAGGGGGAAAGGGTATGCGACCGAAGCGTCAAAAGCGATTGTTAACAAAGCGATGAAAAAAGAGTTATTCTTCCTTGATGATACGATAAGACACTATGTATATGAAAAAGTCGCGCTTGATATAAAGTGTATCGAAGCCGTTGCCGACGAAAATAACGTCGCGGCAAACAAAGTTCTTGAAAAATGCGGATTCAAACTTACAGGTAAGAACTATTACGCGCATCATTACAAAAACGCTTATTTTAACGACAATATTTATTGTTATTTTATTTGAGCAAGATATTTCACAAAAAAAAGAACGCAAGTTGATTGCGTTCTTTTTTTTTGGTGGAGATAACGAGATTCGAACTCGTGACCTATGCGTTGCGAACGCATCGCTCTACCAACTGAGCCATACCCCCACGGGCAATTTACAAATAGCATTATAATAAATACTCAAAAAAAATGCAAGCATAATTACATAAATCGTTTTACAAATTTTAATTGTTATGGTAAAATATTCTTCACTTGGAGGCATGGCTCAGCTGGTAGAGCATTCGCTTCACATGCGAGGGGTCACAGGTTCGAGTCCTGTTGTCTCCACCAACAACCCGATTGTCGGGTTGTTTTTTTATACAACGGACTCGAATGGCGATTACATCGCCTTTGCGCAATGTTTGCGCAATCTGTGACCAAGGTCACACTGCACGCGATTGACCTTCGGTAACAATCGCTGTTGACGAGTCCTGTTGTCTCCACCATCTGAATTACCTATTGTAATCTGAACATTTTGTTCGTGACAATAATAGGTAATTTTTTTATTCTGTCTTGTTTTTCGGTATATTTATTATGTTTTGTGATGTGTTTCAATTGCTTTTTGGAAGAAGCAAAATGTGACACGTATTTTGAAAATAGTTGAAAAGAGAGATATAAAAGAAAAAACAGTCACATTTGAACTCTTGATTTGATATAAATCTATTTTGATAAGTATTCGCTTTTTTTTGATGTGGACGTTGTAACAGATGTTGCAACGCCTTTTCGGTTTATAAAAGTATTGACATTACAAAATGTTTGATATAAAATAACATCGCTACAAATCCGAATATTAACCACAATGAGAACACCATTCCATTAGGTAACAGGTGTATGTTTGCACACATAGTTTTATTGTGGAAATTGTGGATTTGTAGCAAAATCGTCAGACGTGCACTTGTTATATTTTGCACTCATTTCAAGTTGCTCGTCAAAAATAAGAGGAGGAGCAACAATGAAAAAAAGATTATTGGTTACTGTAGTAACATTATTATTACTGTTTTGCACGATTATTTTGTTTGCTTGCGGTGGTGATGGCAAGGGTGATGATAAGATCGACAATAGACCCAATTTAACACTTACTTCAAACATTGATGGCATTGCAAAATTGACAGGAGGGGGGCATTATGATTATAACGAAGATGTCAGAGTTTCTGTTGAATTTTCGGATGAGTATACTTTTTTGGGGTGGTATTATGGTAAAGATTTATTGTCTAAATCTGCTAATTATAATTTAAAAATGTGGGACAGAGACACAACTTTAACCGCCACATTTACAAAAAGAATTAAAGATGAATCGGGCGAGTATGTCTCGTCTGATGCGGACGGAAAGTATAACCTTGTAATCAGGTCAAACATTTATTCTCTCGGATCTGTTTCGCTTAATGATTCTTCAAGCATTGATGAACACAAAACTAAAGAAGCGGTTGGTGAAAATGTTAAAGTAGTCGCATTTACGAAATCTGACAAGCAGTTTTTGGGTTGGTATGATGGCGAGAATAATTTGATAATGACAAATGCGTCATTCGAGTTTTCAATGCCGGCAACGGATTTTACGCTTATTGCGAAATGGAAATGCGATCACAATTGGCAAAATAATTACATCGTGAAAATGCCGACGTGTAGTGCCGAAGGCTTAAAATATGACAGGAAATGTACTATTTGCAACGAAGTTGAAGGAAAGACAGTTCTTGCTATTGATCCCAATGCACATAATTTTGAAAACAATATATGTAAACTTTGCGGTGTATCAAATGGCGCGGTTGGTTTTACATATGAACAAAGATCAGACGGGAAATACGAGATTACCGGAATTACAGAAGATAATATTAGTTCTGAATTGACCATTCCCTCAAAATTCTTTTTCGGCGACATAGTCGCAATTGCTAAAAATGCTTTTTGTCAAAATACAACGATAAAGTCAATAACAATTTCTGAAGGTATTAGCGAAATAGGGTGGAATGCCTTTGGCGATTGCACTAATTTGACGAACATTACATTACCTGATGGATTGCGTTATATAAGAAACCATGCTTTTAACAATTGCACAAGATTAGAAAGTATTACAATACCATCAACCGTTGTAGCTGTGGGAAAATATGCTTTTAATTCGTGCAAAAATTTGAATAGCATTACTGTGCTTGGTGACATTAGCATAGACGAAGGCGCATTTGAATACTGTAACGGTTTGAATAAACTGACTGCAACCGGTGAGGTAGCAAGTGCAATTGTTAAACAAAGTTACTCTACATTATATAGTACAAAATATTATGATATAGATATTTTGTCGGGTCTAAACAATATACCCGATGAAGCTTTTTCAGATTGCAAAATACTTCGTAGTGTTAATATACAAGATGGCGTAAAAAAAATCGGCTCATATGCTTTTAGAAATTGTACTTCGCTTTTAAGTATATCTATTCCCAAAACGTTATGTAGCACAGGTAGTTCTGCTTTTAGAGAGTGTACGGCACTAAAAGAAGTTAATATCTCGGATTTGAATAAATGGTGCGAGATCAGTATGGGATATAAGGGCAACCCTCTAGAGTATGCTAAAAAACTACTTGTAAATGGTGAAAGACCAACGGGCAATATAGTTATTGCAAACGGCGTAAAAGCTATTCCGTCATACACATTTTATGGCTGCGATATATCAAGTATTACCTTACCTGAAAGTATAGAGTCTATAGGGGAATACGCATTTTCTGGGTGTACAAATATTCAGTCATTTTATATTAATGATTTGTCAAAATGGTGTGGCGTTGTTTGTGAAAACAAATTCGCTAATCCTATGTATTATGCAGATAAAACGATAATAAATGGTAATATTTTGACAGAATTGGTTGTGCCTAGCAATGTCAGTAAGATTGGAAAATATGCTTTTGCAGGGTTCAATGGATCGAACATTGTTCTAAATGACAGATTGAATAGTATTGATGAAGGCGCTTTTTACGCTTGTAAAAATATAACTGAAATAAAAGTGCCGGACAGTGTGCAGACTATAGATGTGTCAGCTTTTTCTATGTGTAACAGTTTGAAAAAAATCGCAATACCATTCATAGGACAAAGCAGAGCAAATACTTCTGATTATAAAAGTGTTTTCGGTTTTATTTTTGGTTATCAACGTGAAGGCGTAAGGAATGGATCATCTATAACAATTAGTCAAGATATGGAAAATTACCATTATGCGGACTACTATTTTAGATACACATATAGTATTCCTACATCGCTCAAAGAAGTTGTCATAACAGATGACAAATCAGTAATACCGGAATATGCTTTTAATAACAACAAATATTTGTCTAAAATCACTTTGCCGAGTAGTATAACAGCTATACCTAAATATGCTTTTAATGGGTGTACGAACTTAAAAGATATAGTAATTCCGGATAGCGTACTCACAATCGACAAATGCGCGTTTAAGAAATGTAGTTCATTGACGGGCATTACAATCCCAAATAGCGTGACCAACATCGGCGATAACGCTTTCCAGAATTGCAGTGGATTGACAAACGTCACAATGTCTAATAGTGTGACGAGCATCGGTCAATGGGCCTTCTTTGGTTGCAGCGAATTGTCGTGTATTACAATTCCCAACAGCATAAGTAGTATAGGTGGACGTGTTTTCGAATATTGTGGGAAATTAAGAACAATTAATTTTGAAGGTACAATTGAACAATGGAAAGCTGTGTCGAAAGATGAGATTTGGTCTTATGGCGTGCCAAGTACTTGCGTGATTGTTTGCACTGACGGCACGATTTCACTTTAAGTATTCAATCCATTGATTCTATATCAATTGTGAATTGATGGAAATATTATAAAAGAGGATATAAAAATGGATTTTAAGACGTATACGCATGGGTTGGTCGATATTATAAATACGTATGAGAACAATCCCGATGAGATGGTGGAAAAAATTATTGATTTCTATGATACAGCCACTCAGAGTAACAAACTAAAAATGAGAGAAATAAAGCACTATTATAGGATTTCAAAAGAAAGGCTTACTCAAATAAGTGATAGTCACCAACTAAGTGCACCGTCAAGATTAAGAATTGAGATGTTTGAACTGTAAGCAAAAACAAAAAAAACAGTCGCCGAGTGCGGCTGTTTCTTTTTTTGTCGTTTGAAACATATGCCACCACCATATGTAGCAACAGTTTTTTGTTTGGTTTTTGAAACTTTGCGGAAATTTTACAAAAGATAAATCGGCAAGTAGGTTTTTGTTGCTTGTGTCAAAACAAATGATATGATATTATTAATATATCTTTTTGTATGAGGTACAACGTGAAGAAGAAGGAAAAACAGGTGGCTGTCCCCGGCGACGCGAACTATATCGTGCCCGAAGACAGAGTGCCGCTTAAAGAGAAAATTTGTTACGGCATAGGCGGTCTTATGGACGGCGGCGGCGTTGCGCTGATGTCGTGTATTCTTGTCAAATACATGACCACGATGGGCATCCCGATGAAAATCGCGACGACGATATTTATGATTGCGAAGTTGTGGGACGCCGTTACCGACCCCGTGATGGGCTTTATCAGCGACAACACGCGCGGCAGATGGGGCAGACGCAAGCCGTATATGTTTGCGGGCGGCATTTCGATTATCGTGTCGATATTCCTGCTGTTTATGCCCGTGAAAGACTGGGGCGTTTCGACAAACGGATTTATCGCGTATATGCTGATAATGTATTTATTATGGAACACTTGTTCGACGTTGTCGCAGGTGCCGTATTGTTCGATGTCAAGCGACATATCCCCGTCCTTCCGTGAAAGAAACAACGCCAACACGGTGAAACTTATCTTTACCGCCGCGGCTTCGGGGCTTGCGTACGTATTGCCGCTTTTGTTTATCGAATCTTTGATTTCCGCAGACGGCTGGCTGTTCATGCCGCACATTAATACGACGGAATTCTGGCTTTCGATTTCGATTATTTTCGGCACGCTTTTCGGCGGTGGGCTTATAATTTGCTCGATTTTCGTAAAAGAGCGTATCAAACCCACGACGGCGGTTGAAAAATTCAATGCAAAACAATTTGTAAAAAGCTACACAAAACCTTATAAAAACAGGTCGTATCGCTGGCATATCGTGATGTACGTTTCGGCGTTTGCCTGTATGGATATGATAAGCGCGCTTGCGGTATTTTACGCAACAGACGTGTGGCACGGCGAAAAACTTTTCGGAATGGACATTTCCTCGATGTTTATCATTGCGCCGCTTATGGTTGCGGCTGTCGTAATGTTCCCGCTGGCTCGCAAAATGATGGACAAGAAGAGCAAACAGTTCGCATTCCGCATGGGGCTGCCGTTTTACATTTTCGGTGGCATAATGTTTGCGATTATGGAGCCGTCCTGGACGCCTCCGATTCTTATCCCCATCGTTGCGCTTATTATGGGTCTGGGCTTTGGCGGCGCGCAGATGATGCCGTGGATTATATTCCCCGATACCGTCGACGTTGGCGAAATGGCGACGGGCGACCGCTCAACCGGTACGTACAGCGGCATGATGACGCTTGCAAGAAAGGTCGGCGGCGCGCTTGCGGTCGGCTTGGTCGGCTGGATTCTCGGCTGGTGCGGATATAAGGAAAACGACACCGGCGACACAACGGTTTATATTCAGCAGTCGGACACTGCATTGCTTGCAATAAGGCTTGTTATGGGTATCACAGTTGCCATACTTATCGCCATCGCGCTTTACGCGTCGTTCAAGTATAAGGTCGACAACAAGAAACTTGCAAGAATAAGATATTTCATCGACGCAAGGAAGAAAGGCGTCGCTCTAAACGACGAAGAAACCGCGGAAAGGGATGCGCTTGTCGCCGAACTTTACGGCAAAGTCGATGAAAAAGACGTCGTTGTTCCGCAGGTTCTGGACGATGAAGGAAACGTGGTCGAAGTAAGCGACGAAAAGATTGACGAAGAGTTCGGAAGCGCGTTCGGCAACGTTGAAAACGATGAATCCGAAAATGACAAAAATTGAACGAAAATGAACGCAAAAATCGAAAATATCAACGGAATTACCAATATTACAAAGAAAAAAGGTGTGTCGCTTAAAATTTTGCAGCTCACGGATATTCATATCGGCGGCTCGTATTCGACAAGAAAAAAAGACAAGCTCGCGCTTCAAGCGGTTGAAAAAATCGTGAACGCTTCGGACGCCGATTTTGTCATCGTAACGGGCGATATGGTGTACCCCATCCCATGGCTTTTGCAGGGCAGTTTCAACAACCTCAAATCCAGCAAAAAATTCGCCGCCTGTATGGAAAAACTCGGAAAACCATGGACGGTGGTTTTCGGCAATCACGACAGCGAAGTCTGGGCGACGGCAAGCAAGAAAAAGATCGGCGATTTTTATTCTTCGTGCAAGAATTGTTATTTTTCCCACGGCGACGAAAACCTGACGGGCGACGGAAATTATCATATCCCCGTGCTGAACGAAGACGGCACTCTCAACACCGTGCTTATGTTTATCGACAGCAACGCATATCTTACCTGGAACTTTTTCAGCGGTTTCGATATTATTCACGACGACCAGATCGAATGGTATAAAAACACGATTAAAATTATCGGCGCGGAGTGCGGCAAAAAACCCGAAGAAGTAAATTCGCTTGCGTTTTTCCATATCCCGCCAAAAGAGTTTCGGGAAGCGTGGGAGAAGTTTTATCGCGGCGACACGAGCGTAATTTATCATCACGGATTCGTCGGTGAAAAGGACAATTATTTCGGATACCCGAAGACCGTCGAGGGCAAATTTTTCAACGAAATGGTAAAGTTCGGAAGCTGCAAAGGCATGTTTATGGGACACGACCATCTGAACACGCTTTCTTTGACTTATAAGGGTATTCGTCTGACGTACGGAATGAGCGTCGATTATCTTGCATATAAGGGCATCGACAAACGTCATACGCAGCGCGGCGGTACGATTATCGAAATTTACGACGACGGCACGTTCGACACGAAAATGCTACCGCTTGACGATATCGAGCATAAATCCTTTTTTGAAACGGGCAGATAGTTTTCGATTTCCATCGCTTGTTTTTTACAAAATAAAAGGAAAAACGGTGAAATTATCCGATTATTTTGAAAAAAAATAATATTTCGCAACAAAATAGTATTAAACGTCGGGTTTTCCGACGTTTTTTCTTTATGCGCGCAAAATAGTAATATCGTATATTTCTTTACTTAATTTTAAGTAAGTGGTATAATATCAAAGTCATCAAAGAAACAAATTACCTCGGAGGCTTAATGAAAAAAGTCCTTATCGGAGTACTGATTCTTATCCCGATTATTATCGTTGCTTCGGTACTTCTCACCACAAACATTATTTCCAAAAATTCATATCTGCCCGTTGACAGGGTGGAACTTAACGAAAACAATATCGAATTTTCGCTTGACAACGGCAACACAATCGACACGTTGAAAGCGACTGTTTATCCGCGCCTTGCGAAAAACCACAATCTCACCTGGTCAATCGAAGAACAACACAGCGACATTCCGTTCGTTTACGCAAAAGACGATCCCTGTCAGGACTGTGCCGATTTGTCCGACAAAGAACTGAAAGAACATATCGATACAAACCATATCGACATCGCGACGATTGACAACAACGGCGTCGTTACGGTTTACGGCTACGGCTCGTTCATCGTGAAAGTTACGACGGAAGAAGGCAATAAATTTGCAACGTGCTCCGTAAAGGTCGTCGGCGACAAGGTCACAAAAATCGAACTTATGCCGTACGGAAGCAGCAGTAAACTTTCCGAAAAAGACGTGATTTCAATGGACACGGGCGAAAGACTTCTTGTCAACCCCATTTTCACGCCCGGCGGCGCACGCGACAAAACGGTAACCTGGAAGTCCGCCGACGAAAGAATCGTCGAAGTTGACAAAAACGGTATTCTTTCGGCAAAAGGCGCGGGCGAAACGACGATTTCGGTTTCTTCAAACGACACCGGCATCGGAACGTCCGTCAAAGTGAAAGTTAATAACGGCGTCTTCAAAGGGGAAAGTTACTGCTATACCGTGGACACAGTCAACGTCAAAGACTTTATGAACGTGAGCGATTTCACGTCTGTAAAAGTCGCGGGCGGCAATATTTCATCGGACGGAACGCTTAATTTTGACGAAAACGCAACGGTCGCCACGGTTACCGTAAACGGCAAAACGTTTTCGGCAATCAAGGTCGACGCGCTCAGCGACGACGATATCGTTTTCAAAAACTACGATATCCTTCTTCAAAAACTTTACAACAAAAACGGCGACGACGTTGAATATATCGTCAAACGCGGTCTGCCGATTTACCTTGAAGTCGTTTATCGCAATCCCGAAAAATCGGGCGTACCCGAGGTGAAATTTTCGTCAAACGATATGACCCCCGGTTCGCCCATCGTCAATATCAAACAATATGACCAAACCGGCAAAGAAAGCAATGTCGGCAACGTTGCTATGATTGAGCCTAATAAGGAAGGCGACGTCAAAATTGTGGCGAAAGCGACAAATAAAACATGCACCACGGTTGAACTCAAAGTCGTTACGCCGGTCTTTGCAATCAACCTTGCTTTGAACGCCACCGACGCAAAACGAGGTGTCGCCGCAGAAACGGTGTTCGGCAACAAGATTTTCAACGCCGATTGCACCGAAACTTTCTTTTATTCGTTCAATATGGACTTCAATTATCCGAAGGACGTTGACTTTGAAAACTTTGAGTTTTCGACTTCCGACGAAAGCATTGCCAAATTCTCGGACGAAAAAGGCAGTTACAACAAACTTGTCCTGAAAGAAATTCCCGACGAAAAGAAAGGGCTTAAAAACAAGGTAATAATTACCATAAAGGCAAAATATCCGATGTACGACAACATGCCCGTCGTCGCAACGTACGTGCTGAACGTCATCGACGGCTATACCGTCAGCAACGAAACGCAGCTGAAAAAGGCGTTGCACGAGAAAAAAGAAAGCGTTGCGATTTACGTCAAGGATTCGACTGCCGGCGGCAAACTTGAAATTCGTGCGGACAACAATACGGACGCGTCCAGAATCACCATGCAGGAAGGCACGAGCATGTACGGCAACGGCTTTATCGTATGCTACAACGAACAGGATATGATTGACCGCAAAAACGATTATTTCAATGAATTGTTGAAAATCGAGACAAGCAACGTTCACGTCGAAAACACGATTTTGCGTATGGGATACAACGATCCCGAGGCAACGAACGGGCTTCTACAATGGGAAAAATCCAGAAGATGCGTGAGGATTCTGCACGAAATCGAGAATTACGACGACGAAAAGAAAAATAACGAAACGATAAACAACATCTCGTTCAAGTACTGCATTTTCGAGAACGCAAAAACCGTCATGGAAATCGCCGGCGCGGACGTCAATATCGAAGGCTGCATTTTCAGAAACTCGTCGGCGAACTCGTTGTTTATCCCGATGTCGGGCAACACCTCGACGTACGGAAGACTCCCTGCAAACGTTACGCTGAAAAATACCGTATTCACGCACAGCGCGCTTATGCCGATTTTCGTGCAGACGGATTTTGAAAGGGACAAAAACAGAAAAGACGAAAGCGGCAATATCATTGGTTATCCCGAAGGCTCGACGTGGGAAGATATGAAAAAAACGGGATACAAGGATCACTTTATCAACGTTGAAGGCTTCCTTGATATTTACAACTGGATCAATATCGAAGACTTTTCGTCGACAAGCGGATTGGTTCCGTCAACAGGCATTGAAAGCGTCGACGCTATCGTCGGCACGACAGGCGCGCAAATTATCGCAAACGAACTTTTGCAGCCCGAATATTCAGGAGTAAGGCATACTTTCAACGGTCAGGAATACGTGCATCTCGGCATCGCCGTTCTTGGCATGACCTCGCCCGTTACCGACGGCATAGTACGAGACTTTGAAAATGCGGGATACGCAAGACACTCGGTCACGATCACGGGATCGTCGCTTACCGGCTTATTCCAGATTGCGTTCAACTCGGTACTGAAACCTTACGTCCGTTATCCGCTGTACGTGTACAGCTATAAGGAGGGCAATTACCAGATCGGTCCCGATTCCGAGAAAAAACTTGACTTCCAGGAGACGGGCGCGCTTTATAAAAACCTCAGAGAAGGAAGGTCGACAGGCTCGATTTAAGACTATGACAAACAAGGGAAAAATGCTTGCGGGGCAGGTTTACGACCCCAACGACGAAGAAATCGTTTCCGAACAGTTTGAGTATCTTAACGCGATGAAAGCCTATAACGCATTGCCGTACGGCGATAAGCGCGAAGATGAATACATTCGGAAATGCTTCGGCGCGATCGGGAAACAACCTGTCGTGACGCAACCGTTTTTCGCGAACTGGGGCGGAAAGCACGTTTTCATCGGCGATTACTTTTACAGCAATTTTAATCTTACGCTCGTCGACGACGGGAAAATCGAAATCGGCGACAACGTAATGATCGGACCCAACGTTTCGATAATCACCGCGGGACACCCCGTGAGCCCGAAGTGTCGATTGAAAGGTCTTCAATACAACGCCGACGTGAAAATCGGGAATAACGTATGGATCGGCGCGGGCGTGAACGTATTGCCCGGCGTAACCATCGGCGACAACTCGGTCATAGGCGCGGGGGCGGTCGTCACCAAAGATATTCCGTCCAACGTCGTCGCTGTCGGAAACCCGGCGCGCGTCCTTCGCGAAATATCCGAAAAAGACGAAATCTATTACTTCAAAGATAAAAAGTTTTAAGGAGAAATTTATAAGGAGAAACTTATGTCGTACGAAAAAAAAGATTTGTATGCAAAACAATTCTCGCGTATGTTGCAGTGTCCGACCGTAACGGGTTGCGAGCAGAAACACTTTGACGATTTGCACGCAGTAATGTGGGAAATCGCGCCTGAATTTTCAAAGCTTCCGCGTTTCAACGTCCGCAACAACGCAATGATTATCAAGTGGGAGGGCAAAAAACACGACCGTCCGCTGGTACTTATGGCGCATCAGGACGTCGTTCCCGAAGAAGATCCGAAAGGTTGGAAATATCCGCCTTACAGCGGCGCAATCGAAGAAGGGAAAATCTGGGGGCGCGGCGCGGTCGACTGCAAGTGCATGGTCTTTGGCAGTATGGTCGCCGCAAACGAACTCATAAACGAAGGCTTCGTGCCCGAACAGGATATTTATTTCTGCTATGGCGACGACGAGGAAAACTCGGGCGGCAGTGCGATTGCGGAAGCCAAATATCTTTCCGAAACGTTGGGAGTAAAACCCGTGCTTGTCATCGACGAGGGCGGCGGTATGGTTTCAAAAGAACCGTTCAAAAAATTCCTTGTTAAAAACGCGGGCGTTATCGGCGTTCAGGAAAAAGGCTTTGCCGACTTCAAATTCATCGCCAGAAGCAAAGGCGGACACAGCAGCGCGCCGCCCAAAAACACGCCGTTCGTGCGCCTTGCAAAATTTATTCTTTACAATGAAAAGCACAATATTTTCGACGTGAAAGTATTGCCCATTCTGAAAGAACTTTTCAAGGATCTTTCAAAAGCGGTAAAGCCCGCGCTTCGTCCGCTTGTAAAAAACGCATATCATATTTTGCCGCTTGCTCTTAAAGTGTTGCCCGACAGTCTTTCGTCGCAGGTCAAGGCGTTTTTATCCACGACGATGGTATTCACGATGGCGGAAGGCAGCCACGCAAGCAACAATATCCCCGACGCGGCATGGGTGCTTGCAAACCTTCGTTTCTCGCCGCAGGAAGGGCATGATAAGTGCATGAAAAAACTTGAAAAAGTCGCGAAAAAATACGATATCGAAATAGAGGTTCTGAACACGCGCGATGCAAGTCCCTGCACCGATACGAAGTCTGAAGGCTATAAATTCACCGTCGATATGATCAACAAAACGTACGGCGATACCGTCCTTGCGCCTTACCTTATCGCGGGCGGCACGGATTGCAGATATATGCAGGACATTTGCAGCACGGCGCTTCGTTTCACCCCGTTTTTGGTAAGTCTCGAGGAACTCGGCGCGTGCCACGGCTACAACGAGCGTATCGGCGTCGATTCCCTCGCGCAAGGCGTTGACTTTTACAGAAACGTCCTTACAAACTTCAAATAAAAAACAACAAATCATACAAAAAATCCCGCAAATTTTGCGGGATTTTTGTTATGTTTTATCAAAAATTAAATCTTTTTTGTAATATCATCGAGTTCCTTTTCGATTGTTTCGTTGCGCTTCGGCAAGGGTTTGTCGATGACTTCGCCGCGTACGATAACTTTGTCCAGATCGCGCAGTGCCGTAAGGTCGTCAAGCGGGTTTTTGCTCATCACTATCATATCCGCGCTTTTGCCTTCTTCGACGGTGCCGCACACGTTATCAAGCCCCATAAGTTTTGCGTTGTTCAGCGTTGCGACTGAAAGAGCGTACGCGTTCGACACGCCGACGCATTTTTGGAAGAACACGACCTCGCGCCACATATTGTATTGCGTTGCGAACGGGCAGGAACTGTCCGTGCCCATGCCGAGAAGTATGCCTTCGTCGATGCAGTTTTTCGCGCCTTTCGTCATATTGCTCACAACGATTTCGGTGTTGTACACGCAAATCGGATCAAGGAGCGTAATTGACGGATCGAGCATTTTTAAGGGGAGCGCGGGGGAATAAGTAACGTCCATTGCGGAGTTCGTCGCTTTCATTTCGGCAGCCATCTCGGGTGTTAAGGGCGCGCCGTGTTCAACGGTATCGACGCCTGCCGCCGCCGTGATTTCAACGCCTTTGAAACTTTCGGTATGCGACGCGACGCGAAGTCCGAGTTTATGCGCTTCGTCGACGACCGCTTTGGTTTGTTCAAGGCTCATTTTGACTTCGCCGGGTTCGCCTTTGACTTTTGCGTCGATTACGCCGCCCGTGACGCAGATTTTAATGAAATCGACGCCGCGTTCCTTGTTCTGTCTGACAAGCGCGCGCAGACCGTCAAGGGTGTCGGAAGTCATTGAGAACGTGCCGTCGCCGTGTCCGCCGGGAACGGTGATTGCGGGGCCCGACACTTGAAGGCGAGGACCTTGCACTTTGCCCGAATTGATTTTATCGCGAAGGCGTACGTCTGAATATTTGAAGTCGCCAACTGCTCGTACCGTTGTAACGCCGCTCAGCAACTGTTGTCTTGCCGCGCTTTTTACAAGGGCGTCAAGGATTTTGTCGCCGAGTTTCGTTTTCACGATTTTCATCACGAGTTTTTGTGCGCCGCCGCCCGAAATGACCTTGCTGGGCATTCCCGTGCCGAAAAGGTGAACGTGGGGGTTTACAAGTCCCGGCGTAACGTATTTGCCGTTGAGGTCGATGACTTCGTATCCCGAAACGTCGGGTTTTTCGTCGTAAGATATTTTTGCGATTTTGTCGCCGTCAACGAAAATAGCGCATTTTTTGAAAACGCTATCGGCGTATCCGTCCCACAAATTTGCGTTGATAAATACTTTTTTTGACATATATATCACCTGTAAAAATTATTTATTATCAAGTTCGTCGATAAATTTATCGGTGTCTTCGGTGTCAAGCGCGACGTTGTTCGTTTCGACGTCGACCGCGGTTTTTTCGGGTTCGTTCTTGCCGAGCCAGCCTTTTTTGTACATAATCCTTGCGACGCCGACGGTGAAGAGCGCGACGAAAGGCACCAATATACTTATTATACTCTCAATTTTCGGAATTGCAATACATAATGCGACCATAAGTATAACCGGCGGGAAAGCAATTTTCGGATTTCTTGAAACGTACACGACGGCAAGCGCGCCGAAGAGTGCGGGCAACAGGTAATCCGCCGCTTTTTGCGCCGCGGGTTTTGCAAGAAGGTCGGCAAGGGGCGTTGCCGCGATAAGGATAACGCCGATAATGATAACGAGAATCGTTACTATGGACGAAACTGCGGTCGAAACCGTTGCGATGATGTCGCCTTCGTCCGTGTTCGATTTTGCGTTTTCCGCGTCGATGCAGGACAGCGCGCAGGGCACTTTCAGGTTGGAAAGGTTGCCCGTAACAAAACCGAGATAAATGCTGGTCGCGCCGAGAAGCGGGGTGTAACTGATAAATTCCACCGCGCCGGCAGCCCAGTAAATAAGGATACCCATAATGCCGATACCGATTGCCGAAGCCGTCGGCCACGCGTCAAACACGATGCCAGCGACAATGGGGAATACCATCATCATGACAACGGACACTATGCTCCAAATTCTGCCATAAAAGTGAGTGTTTTCGGAATACGATTTATTTTTTCTTGAAATGTTTTTCATAATGCACCTCTTAAACTATGGCGTTGTAGATTGGAACAGAGCAAACCATGCCCACAATCATCGAAACCGGCAGGGCGTAGTCGTTGATCCAACGCCACTTCGTGAGTTTCTGAACTGCGCCGAATATGAGCATTACCGCCGCGGAAATCAGGATAATGAAAACGGGAATCCAGCCTTCGAGCCCGCTTGTAACTTTTGTGAAGTTCGTTGCGAAAAAGCAGCTTACGACGCCCATAAACATAGCGGTTGAAAGGATTTCGCCCCATTTTTTGTCTTTCTTTTCCATTTTAAGCATTCCCGACGAATACTTTTTCGTGAAAAACGCGACGAGTATGAGCGGAAGAAGACAACCGATACTCATTATCATTGCGATTGTTACGAACTGTTCTGCGGTAATCGTCGATGCGGAAAAACTGTCCCACGGAAGATTCATCGACTTTGCGCCGATTTCGGCAGCCGACGTTTCGTAAACAAGACTTCCGATGACCGACAGACGAAGCCAAGGCAAAGGAATCCCGAGTTTCGGCGCGAGAGCCGTCACGCCGATGAAAATGCTTATTGCAGGTGCGATTGAAAATATCGCGGCACGACGCGCAGTGCGCCTGATAACGCCTTTGTCCATGCCGATTTTTTTCGATTGTTTAACGGCGCGGACAAGGAAGAATATCGATTGCGCGAGTACGTATAAAATTACCACCGCCGCTATGACGTAAAGCACCGCGGCGTTTGCGTTGAACGCTGACGATAAAATTTGTTTCATAACATCTTCCTGTTTAATGGTTTAATGAGTAAAAGTATAATACATACATTCGACAAAAGTCAATTATTATACCGCAAGAAATTGCATTTTAATGCTAAAAATGATATTATACGATTTGAGGTGTAATATGGACTACAATCAGAAATCATTGAAACTGCACGAGGAACTCAAAGGAAAAATCGAAGTTATTTCAAGGGTGAAAGTCGGTGACGCCGAAAGTCTTGCAACGGCATATACGCCGGGAGTCGCCGCGCCTACGCTTGAAATTTCAAAAAATCCCGAAAACTCATACGTTTATACGCGACGCGGGAATCTTGTCGCAGTCGTGTCGGACGGCAGTGCGATTCTGGGGCTTGGAAACCTTGGCGGTCTTTCCGCAATGCCCGTTATGGAAGGGAAATGCGTACTGTTTAAGGAATTCGGCGGCGTCGACGCGTTTCCGATTTGTCTTGACACGCAAAATTCCGACGAAATCGTAAATATCGTGAAAAACCTTTCGATAAGTTTCGGCGGCATAAACCTTGAAGACATTGCAAGTCCCCGTTGCTTTGAAATCGAAAGACGACTTAACGATGAACTTGATATTCCCGTTTTCCACGACGATCAGCACGGCACGGCGATAATCGTCCTTGCAGGGCTTATAAACGCCTTGAAAATCGTGAAAAAAAACATAAAAGACGTGAAAATCGTCGTGAACGGTCCGGGGGCTGCCGGCACTGCGATAACCTGGCTTTTGAGGGACTTCGGCGCAAAAAACATCACGCTTTCCGACGAATACGGCATACTTTATCCCTCGCGCGATAATATGGAATGGCACAAGAAAGAACTTGCGGAAACTTTTAATAAGGAAGATATCCGCGGAAATCTTTCGGACGCCGTAAAAGGCGCGGACGTGTTCATCGGCGTGTCGAAAGGCAATTTATTGACGACGGATATGGTGAAATCCATGAACAAAGACGCGATTATTTTCGCCATGGCAAACCCGACGCCCGAAATCTTGCCCGACGTCGCGAAACAGGCGGGCGCAAAGGTTGTCGGCACGGGGCGCAGCGACTTCCCGAATCAGGTCAATAACGTTCTGGCGTTTCCGGGAATTTTCCGCGGCGCACTTGATGCAAAAGCGCGAAAAATCACGAAAAATATGAAAATTGCCGCAGCCAAAGCAATCGCCGGCGTTATTTCCGACGACGAACTTAACGCTGACAATATTCTTCCAAAACCTTTTGACAAAAGAGTAAAAGTTGCAGTGTCCAAGGCTGTTTTCGACGCGGCAATAGCAGACGGCGTGTGCCGTATGTGAAATTATTGACAAACTTTAATAAATAAGATATAATATAACCATAATAAAACCTAATCGATGATTTGTCGGAGAGTAAGTTTTAAGCATAATACGTTTATTATCGGCTTGCTTTTCGGCATGCCGATTTTTTTAAGGAGAAAATATGAAAAGACTGGGCGTTGTGGGTATCGTCGTCGAAGACAGGGACGTCGTTCCCGAAGTGCAGAAAGTTTTGTCGGAAAATTCCGAAATCATACTCGGTCGAATGGGACTTCCCGACCGCGAAAGCGGTTTTTCGGCAATTTCCGTCGTCGTCAAAGGCAGTGTTGAGGAAATATCCGCGCTCACCGGGAAACTAGGCAAAATCAAAAACGTTTTCGTAAAATCCGCGCTCACGAGCGTTGATATAAATTAAACCAAAAAGGAGCAAAAAAATGAAAAAGAAACTTACGGCAGTAATGTTGCTTGTCGCGCTTGTTTTGTCAATCGGGCTTCTGACCGCTTGCAATAAAGACAACAAGAAAGGCAACGGAAACGATGTAACGTTGACGTTTGCGGCACCCGAAGGCACTCCCGCGCTTGCAATCGCAAGGCTTATCACGGACAATAAGTCGATTTCGGGCAAAAACGTAAACTATAAAATCGTAAATCCGAGTAATATCGCAAAAGAGATGCAGGCAGGGCTTTCCGACCTTGTGATCATGCCCGTGAATGCAGGCGCAACCCTTATAAACAAGGGTGCGGACTACAAACTCGTAAGCGTCGCGGTTGACGGCAGTCTTTATCTTGTCGGAAAAAGCGAAACGGCAACAACTTTGACAATAGACGATATTAAAGGCAAAAAGATTGCTTGCATCGGACAGCAGGGCGTGCCCGGGCTTGTTTTCAGATATATACTGAAAGAAAACAATATAAATATCGTCGACAGCCCGGAAAATGTGTCTGAAAACAGCGTTTACGTCCAATATGCCGGCGACGGATTGCAGGCAAAAACAGCCGTCGAAAACAAAAGCGTCGATTATGCGGTCGTGGGCGAGCCCGCGGCAACGACTTTCAAAATGAAGTTCGGGTTTAACGCGCAAATGGATTTGCAGACGGAATACAAAAAAGTTTCGGGCAAAGAAACTTATCCGCAAGCCGGCATTTTCGTGAAATCGAGCCTTGCTTCCGACGCTGCGTTTATGGACGCGCTTTTCGCCGCGCTTAAAGCAAGCAAAGAATGGGTGAAAAACAATCCGCAAAGCGTGAACGACTTTATGAAAGCAAACGCTTATGAATCGGCGGCGTTCCCCACGCCTTCGATTGCAAAATGCAACGTAAACGCCGAAAAACTCACTGCCGAAAAGAAAGCGGAAATTATGGCGTTTCTTAAAAACCTTGCGCCCGGCGTAAACTGGGATACCGTCAACATGTTTTAATGAAAAATTTTCTTAAAAACGAAAAAACGAAAAAAATATTTTTCGACATACTTTATCCGCTCATCGCGTTCGCGCTTGTGATTGCGATATGGGCGATTGTTGCGAAAGTCAAAAACAAGCCGCTTATACTGCCGTCCCCCGACGTCGTGCTAAAAAAATTTTTCACGCTCGGGGGAGAGGCGGGATTCTGGCGTGCGGTCGGATTTTCCGTCCTGCGTACGCTTTGGTGTTTTGCGGCGTCGTTTCTGATTGCATTCGTACTTGCCGCAATATCTATGGTTTTAAACCCCGTATATCGTGTGATAAACCCCGTTGTTTCGTTTTTACGCGCCGCGCCGACGGTTGCGGTCATACTTATTTTGTATGCGTTTTACAGCAATGAGACGCTTGCTTTCGTCGTCGGATTCTTGATTGCGTTCCCGATACTGTTCACGGCGATTTACAGCGCGCTCTCGGGCGTCGACAAAGACCTTATCGAAATGACGAAAATTTATAAGGTGAAAAAAATCGACGTCGTGAAAAACGTATATCTGCCGGAGGTGGCGCCAAGTCTTTTCGACAACGCGCGTTCGACGCTGTCGCTCACGTTCAAAGTTATAATCGCGGCTGAAATTCTGACCTTTGTCCCGAAAAGTATCGGCAGCAAAATTTATACGGCAAACGCAAGTTTCGACGTCGCATATCTGCTTGCCTGGACGCTTGTCGCAATCGTGTTCGCGTTCGTGTTGGAAGCGGTCGTTTCCATATTCAAAAAAATCTGGGAGAAAACAAGATGAAAGATATTATTTTCAAAAACTTTTCGTTTTCGTATCCCGATAAGGAAATTTATAAGAATTTCAACGCCGTATTTCAGGGCGGCAAAATAAACGTGGTGCTTGGCGCGAGCGGCGTCGGGAAAACCACGCTGTTAAACGCCCTTACGGGGCTTTCAGGATTTGACGGCGAGATTGAAAATATGCCAAAAAACGTTTCGTACATTTTTCAAAGCGACAGGCTTGTAAAAACAATTTCGGTTGAAAAAAACCTTGATTTTGTCTTAAAAAATGGAATCTCAGACAAAACCGCGCGAAAAAATGCAATTTACGATATGGCAAAACTTCTGGAAATCTCCGACGTTCTGAAAAGGTTGCCGACGGAAATTTCGGGTGGTCAGGCGCAACGCGTGCAGATGGCGCGGGCGTTTTTGTACCCGTCCGAAGTAATGCTTTTGGACGAACCTTTCAAGGGTCTGGACGTGTCGCTGAAAACCCGACTGATAAAAAAGTTTCTGGAACTTTGGGGGCGCGACGGGCGCACCGTCGTCCTTGTGACGCACGACGTTTACGACGCGCTTTTAATGGGCGATAAAGTATTCGTGCTATCGGGCAGTCCCGCTGACATCGTTTACGAAACCGAACTCAACGTCGAAAAGTCGGAAAGAAATCTTACCGACGCCGCCGTCACGAAGTACCGCGACGAAATCGTAAACAAAATAATTTGACGATTATGCCTTAAAATTACGTCAACCGCTATAACTTGCGGTTGACTTTTTTTATAATACAATATATTATATTATTTATGATAATTATGGGTTTGGATCCGGGGCTTGCGACAATGGGCTTCGGTGTGATTAATCTTGAAAGGGGCGTTTATACCGTCATTGACTACGGTATCGTTTCCACGCCCAAAGAAGACACGCTGCCCGTAAGGCTTTCAAAAATCGAACAAGGCGTAACCACGCTTATCGAAACTTACAAACCTTCGCAGATTTCCGTTGAGGAACTGTTTTTTTCCAAAAACATTACGACGGGCATTTCGGTTGCCGAGGCGCGCGGCGTTATGCTTCTGACCGCGGTGAAACTTATCGGCGACGAAGTTTACGAATACACGCCCAACCAAATCAAAATGGCAATCACGGGATACGGCGGGGCGGACAAAAAACAAATGCAACTTATGGTGCAATCGGTGTTGCGCCTTAAATCCCTGCCACGCCCGGACGACGCCGCCGACGCTCTTGCGGTTGCGTTATGTCACGGACAGGTCGGCGCAAACAAAAACAATTTCAGGATAAAGTAGGAGTTTTATGTACAATTATATCACGGGAAAGGTCGTTTATTCGGCGGGCAACACGATTGTCGTCGACAACAACGGCATCGGATACGAAATCGGCGCAAGCAACTTTACGACGAATAAGTTTTCGGAAGGCGAAATCGCAAAAATTTATACTTATCTTTACGTCAGGGAAGACACTTACGCATTATACGGTTTTTCGTCGATTGAGGAAAAAACGCTGTTTTTAAGACTCATCGACATCAGCGGCGTCGGTCCGAAAATGGCAATGCAGATTTTAAGCGGGGCGGATCTTAACTCGCTTACCGTCGCAATCGCAACCGGCGACGTGAAATCCCTTTCGAAAATCAAAGGTCTGGGCAAAAAAACTGCGGAACTTATCGTCGTCAGCATGCGCGATCAGGTTTCGCTTGACTTAACCAACGCGCAAAGCGAAATATCCGCGGTTGTTGAAAAGGACGCGCAGGAAGCGGTTTTCGCGCTAGTATCGCTGGGAATTTCCAACTCGGACGCCGTCAAAATCGTCGCCGAAGTTTCAAAAACAGAAAAAGGCGCGGAAAATATCATAAGGGAAGCGTTGAAACGCTTGTAAGAATATGGAAGGAATTATCAGTAAATTTAACGGAGAGTTTCAGGACGACAGGGTTATTTCGGCAAAGTCGACCGTCGACGATATCGAAGAAAACACTCTTCGTCCGAAGTCGTTATCCGAATACGTCGGGCAAAGCAAGATAAAGCATAATCTGGACGTTTATATGACAGCCGCAAGAAACCGCGGTGACGCGCTCGATCACGTTTTGCTTTACGGCCCGCCGGGGCTCGGAAAAACCACGCTCGCGCACGTCATTGCAAACGAAATGGGCGCGCAGGTCAAGGTTACGAGCGGTCCCGCAATCGAAAAAGCGGCTGATCTTGCCGCGCTGCTTTCAAAACTTGAAAAGGGCGACATATTGTTCATCGACGAAATTCACCGTCTGAGCCGCAATATCGAGGAAGTTTTGTATCCCGCGATGGAAGACTTCTCGCTTGACCTTGTTACGGGCACGGGCGCGATGGCAAGTTCATTAAGACTTCAATTAAAACGCTTCACGCTTATCGGCGCGACGACGAAAGAAGGCATGCTTTCCAGCCCATTGCGCGACAGATTCGGCATAAAATTCCGTCTGGAACCTTATACGACGGAAGAACTTGCGAAAATCATAAAGCGCAGCGCAAACATTCTGGAAACGAAAATCGACGACGACGCATTGCAGGAACTTGCAAAATGCAGCCGCGGAACGCCGCGTATCGCAAACAGACTCCTGAAACGCGTGCGCGACTACGCCGATTACGAAAACATGGACGTTATCAACCTTAATATCGCGAAAAAGGCGTTGAAACTTATGGACATCGATGAACTCGGTCTTGACGCGGTTGACAGAAACGTCCTTGAAACCGCAATCAAAAAATTCAACGGCGGCCCGGTCGGTCTCGATACGTTATCGGCGGCGACGGGCGAGGACGCAACCACCATCGAGGACGTTGTGGAGCCGTTCCTTATTCAACTCGGTTTTATCGCGCGCACGCCGCGCGGCCGCACCGTATTGCCGCTTGCCTATGAGCATCTGGGCTTTGAATACATCGAAAAATAATGAAAACAAGCGACTTTTACTATGACTTGCCCGAAGGACTTATCGCGCAGACACCCGTCGAACCTCGCGACAGCGCAAGACTTCTCGTCATGAACAAGGAAACGGGCGAGCTTACTCACACAATATTCAACAAAATCGGCGACTTTCTGAAAGAAGGCGACCTTCTTGTCGTCAATAATACCAAAGTTATCCCGGCAAGGCTTTACGGCTACCGCGCGGACAAGGAAAGCGTGACGAAATACGAGGCGCTTCTTCTTCGCCGCGTGAACTTTACCGATTGGGAATGTATTATGCGCCCGGCAAGGAAAGCCACCGTCGGGGCAAGGCTGAAATTTTCGGACGAACTTTTTGCCGAAGTCGTCGGTATCGGCGAAAGCGGAATCAGGACGTTGCGATTTGAATTCGACGGTGTTTTTGAGGATATTTTGTCAAGGGTCGGCAACGTGCCGCTCCCGCCGTACATTCACGAGAAACTCAAAGATCCGTCAAGGTACAACACCGTTTACAGCAAAATCGACGGCAGCGCGGCTGCGCCCACGGCAGGGCTTCATTTCACGCCCGAACTTATCGAAAGTCTGAAAAACAAGGGCGTCGAGTTTGCGGAAGTATTGCTGCACGTGGGGCTTGGGACGTTCCGTCCGGTGAAAGCGGAAGAAATCACCGACCACAAAATGCACAGCGAATATTACGAATTGTCGGAAGAAAACGAAAAAATCATAAACAAAGCGGTGAAAGAAGGGCGGCGAGTGATTGCAGTCGGTACAACTTCCGGCCGCGTTCTTGAAACGGTTGCCGACGAAAACGGTTTCGTTCACGCCGGACACGGCGAGACGCAAATTTTCATTTATCCCGGCTACAAATTCAAAATTCTGAAAGGAATGATAACGAATTTCCATTTGCCGGAAAGCACGCTTATCATGTATGTATGCGCTTTTGCGGGCTACGAAAACGTGATGAATATGTACAAAACCGCGGTCGATATGAAATACAGATTTTTCAGTTTCGGCGACGCGACATTGCTTATTTAGAAAGCGTAATAATACAATTTTGCATTAAAATTTCGTCAAAACATAATAAATTTTGACAAAAATATAAAAAATTCGATGCATTATCGGCATAAACTTAAACTAATATAAAGGTTGACGTGAAATAATAATGGAAAATTTCAAGTATGAAATACTGCATACCTGCAAACAGACGGGCGCGCGTGTCGGCAGACTCACAACCCCGCACGGCGTGATCGAAACGCCCGTATTCATGCCCGTCGGTACGATGGCGACCGTAAAAGGACTTTCGCCCGAAGAACTGAAAGAAATGGGCAGTCAGATAATTCTTTCGAATACGTATCATCTTTATCTTCGCCCTGGTTCCGACCTTATCGAACGGGCGGGCGGACTGCACAAGTTCATGAATTGGGACAGACCCATTCTCACCGACAGCGGCGGATTTCAGATTTTCAGTCTTTCGTCGATGAGAAAAATCACCGAAGACGGCGTTACTTTCAACAGTTTTCTGGACGGCAGTAAGCATTTTATCGGCCCGGAAGAATCGATGCATATCCAACAGCAACTCGGCAGCGATATCGTTATGGCGTTTGACGAATGTACGGCGGCAGGCACCGATTACGAAAAATCCAAAGAGGCGATGGAACGCACTTTAAGATGGCTTGACCGGTGCAGTAAACACGATTTTTCGGGCAAACAAATGCTTTTCCCGATCGTTCAGGGCAATATGTATGCGGATTTAAGGCTTGAAAGTCTGAAACGCACGATTCCTTATGCAAAGTGCGGCATTGCAATCGGCGGACTGTCTGTTGGCGAGCCGAAACCCGTCATGTACGAAATGCTGGACGTTTTGCAACCGCATTATCCCGAGAATATGCCAAGATACCTTATGGGCGTCGGCAGCGCGGACTGCATCGTCGAAGGGTTTATGCGCGGCATAGATATGATGGACTGCGTACTCCCGACGCGTATCGCAAGAAACGGCACGGCAATGACGTATAAGGGCGACCTGACGATAAGAAACGCGAAATATAAGGACGACTTTTCACCCGTCGAAGAAGGTTGCGACTGCTATTGTTGCAGGAATTACACAAGAGCGTACGTGCGCCACCTTATCAATACCGACGAAATTTTCGGCGGACGGCTGTTGTCGATTCACAACATAAGATTTTTGAACAGACTTGTGAACGACATCAAAAAGGCGATATGGGAAGACCGTCTGCGCGATTTCCGCGACGAGTTCTTTGAAACGTACGAATTCCGCCGCGAGCAGGACAAAGAAGCCTTTAACAAGTGATTTTTCGGGCATTTTGATAAGATTATCGGCAAATTTCTCGATATTTTACGATAACGCTTGCAAAATGTCAAAAAATAAAGTAATATTAAAAAACAAAAATGAAATAAACAAGGAGATTTTATAAATGTTTGTACAAGCACTTGCAGCCAATCAATGGGTATCTATTGCGATTCTTGCGGTATTTTTCGTACTTATGATCGTTATGACCATCATTCCCCAAAGGAAAAGAAAAAAAGAATATCAGGATCTGATGAGCAACCTGTCTGTCGGCGACAAAGTTATGACAATCGGTCGCCTTATCGGCAAGATTTATGCGATTGACGATGACAGCAAACAAGTTACGCTCAACGTCGGCACCGACGAAAGCGAAACCCTTATCGTCATCGACAAAAACGCAATCGCAACCGTTATCGACAGCAAAAATAAACCCAAGACCGAAGAAAAACCCAAAAAGCCCAATCTCGGCATCAATAAGAAACATCACGATGAATCCGTCGACGACACAACAGCTTCCGAAAGCACCAACGACATCACCCTCGGCAACACCGAAGACGTGAGCATCGACAGCAAGGAAGATGTGAAAATCGACAACGACGAAGATATCAAGTTTTAATTGAAATTTTTGATAAATCACAAAAATCCCGCAGTTTTGCGGGATTTTTTGTTGCAAAATTGTCAGTTCTTTTGTTTTACGTTCACCTTGATTATTCCTGAAAACGCGCCTGCGAGAACGCCGAAGAGAAGGTCAAAATAATTAAACTTCACGCCGTCGAATTTTTCAAAAAGGGCAAAAATCAAAAAGGCAAGCAACACGTATAAAACGCCTGCCGTAATGCCTTTTATAAGTCCGCCGCTTTTCGTTTTAAATCCGACAAGCACGCCGAAAATTATCGCAAGAATTTTTGCGATGGTATTAAGAATAACCACGCCTTTTTCCGATACGTTTGAAAATCGTACGATAACCGCCAGGGTCAATACCGCGGCAAACGAAAACAAAATCGAAAACAGGACAGCTTTTGCAACGTCAATAAAAAAAGTTTTGTCGGGTTTTTTCATAAATCACCTTAAAAATATTTATGCGGTTTCGAAAAAATTTATGTTTTTTTTAATATTTTTCGCGTTCTTAATTGTTGTATAGTAAATAATATTATGATATAATATCTATATAATTTTTATCAGACTGCCTATTTTGCGGTTTTTCACGCCGCTTCGGCACTATATATTGATTGGAGGACACCTTGGCACACGATGACAGACGTTACGGCAATTACGACAGCAGAGCAAACCGTATTGCCGGCGGTATATTGATTATTATCGTTTCGCTTTTATGTTTTTTATCGCTCGTCAACGCATTGGGTGGCGTAGGGCGCATGATTTCGTCGTTTCTTATCGGCGTTTTCGGCTACGCGTCTTTTGCATACTCTATCGTGGGCACTTTTATCGGCGTAATGGTTACTTTCGGAAAGCGCGTTACGCTTCCGCTCAACAAAACTCTGAAATATCTTTCGCTGTTTTACATCGCGCTTCTTGCGCTGCACGTATGGTTTTCAAAGGATTATTTCCTTACCACGTCGTCGTACGGCGCGTATCTCAAAGCGCTTTACAACGGGGAATCTGCGGCAGGTCTTCTTTACGGTATCGTCGCATGGCTTTTCATGAAAGTCCTGACACCCGCGTATTCGATTGTCGCGCTTATTCTGCTGTTTGCGGTTTTAAGCATTTTTACGGTATATCCTGTGCTTGTGAATCGTTTGCCTTACCGCACGAAATCAACCAAAATCAAAGCGAATAAAAAGGGCGAAAGCCCCGTCCTTACCGACATTGCCGACGCTTCGCGCGAAGAACGCATTGTCGAACAACCCATTGGCAACAAACTTTTTGTCGGAAGTCTGAACGAAAACGGTTCTGACAAGCCCAAAAAGGCAAAAAACAGATTCTCGCTGCTGTTCCCGAATCAGGATACGGCAGGCGTTACCGCCGACAGCGTGAAAGAACCCGTCTTCGATACCGACGACGTCAAACGTAAGCGCGCAAAAGAAAAACTTTACGGCAAAAAGGACGATAAAAAAGTTGAAGAAAGCGGCAAAACCGTTACTTTCGGCACGGCAAACGCAAACGGTGAAGAAGATATAAAACCGTCGCTTGACAGCCAGTCGTTCACGTTCAACCGCGACGGCGGCAAAAAACGTCCGCAAACTTTGAAGGAAGCGTTTGACCTTCCCGAAAGCGACGAAGAAAAAGCGCGCGACATTCAGGAGCGTTTCGGATATATCCTCGACACCCCGACCACCGCAAACGATATCCGCGGCGCGGCGTCGAAACGCATTGCGGAACCTCGTCGCAAAAAGCCCGATCCCGTCCCCGAAAAGGAAGAAGAAAAGAAAAACGACAACGGTATTCCCGAGGGTATGCCGTACTTTATCCGCGACATTTTGTACGGAGATAAGGACAAAAAGAACGAAAAAACCGAAACGAAGGCGGCAAAACCCGACGAAGAAGCCGTCGCGCCTTCCTATAAACCCATTGAAAAACCCGCGGACACTCCCGTGATGAAATCGATAAATCATACGGAACCCGCTGTAAAACCCGCTGAAAAACCCGAGGTCAAGAAGGAATCCGACAAATCGTCGGGCACGGGCAGTATTTTCACAATGTTCGGCGCGCCGCTGCCCGAAAAGAAAAATTCCGGCACGGTGAAACCCGTGAATAAGGTCGAGCCCGAAAAGAAAGAACCTGCAAAACCCGAAGAAGTCGCAAAACCCGTGACGAACAACGTTTACGAGCGTCCCGCGACCGACAGCGAAAAAACCGAAAAAGTGTTGCCCAAACTTTCGGGTGACGGGTACAACTCGGGATACGAACCCGACAACACTCCGCCCGAAAAACCCATGACTCGTTTTGAAGAAATGCAGGCGGAGTCGAAAATTTCCGACGCGAAAATGCCCACCGATAAGGAAATCAACGATACGTTCAATCCGCAGCCCGTGGCAAAACCCGTCGAAAAACCGCGTCAGCCTTACGCCCCGCGTGAAGAAAAACCGCGTGAAGAGCAAAGGACGCTCAAAGACACGTCGTACGGCAACACGTTCCCCGTCGGGAAAAACGCAAAAACCGTGTCGGTTACCCCCGCGAAAAAGGACGACGGACAAATCTCGTTTGACCAGAGCATTCTTCTGGAACAGCAAAAGAAACCTTATTACGCGCCGCCCATCGACCTCCTCAACAAAGGTCATTCGGACATAGTTGCGGAAGACTTTTCGGAAAAAATCGAAAAACTCGAACAAGTCTTTATGGAATTTAATATCAACGCCAAGGTTGTCGGCGTTACGCAAGGTCCGACGTTCTCCCGTTTCGAACTGCAAATGCCCGCGGGCATTTCGGTCAGTAACGTCACGAAGTATGCCGACGACATCGCAATGAAACTGCAAGTCAAGGGCGCGATCCGTTTCGAAACGCCGATCCCCGGGAAAGACGCATTCGGTATCGAAGTCGCAAACGACGTACGCACCCCCGTGCTTCTCAGGAGCGTTCTCGAAGGCGAAAAGTTTAACAGGAGCAATTCGGAACTTACTTTCGCGCTCGGCAAAGACATTGCAAATCAGGACGTCGTGTGCGATCTGGAATCCATGCCGCACCTTCTTATTGCCGGCGGCACGGGTAGCGGTAAATCCATTTGCATAAACGGACTTATCGTAAGCTTGCTGTACAGAAACGGTCCGTCCGACTTAAAACTTATTCTCATTGACCCGAAGATGGTTGAAATGGGGCCGTACAACGGTATCCCGCACCTTCTCGTGCCGGAAGCAATCGACGACGTTGCGGCGGCTGTCAACTCGCTTGACTGGGCGATAAACGAAATGAGAAGAAGATTCAGTCTGTTCAAGGGAATCAGCGCAAGAAATATTTCGGAATACAATCAGTACGCACGCGAACACGAAGGCGTCGTGAAACTTCCCAGAATCGTCATTATCTTTGACGAGCTTGCCGACTTTATGTCGCAACAAAAAAGGAATATCGAAGATAAAATCAACTCGCTTGCACGTCTTGCGCGCGCTTCTGGCATACACCTTATTATTTCGACGCAACGCCCGTCCGTTGACGTCATCACCGGCACGATTAAGTCGAACTTGCCGTCGCGCATAGCGTTTTCGCTGAAAACCGCTGCGGACAGCAGCACGATTCTGGGCGAAGGCGGCGCTGAAAAACTTCTGGGCAAAGGCGATATGCTTTATTATCCGCAGTCGTTTAACGAGCCGGAGCGTTTGCAAGGTTGCTATGTCAGCACCGAGGAAGTGTCGGCAGTCGTAAAATATATCAAAGAGCACAACGAGGCTTATTTCGATCCCGACGTTCAGAACTCGATATTCAAGCAGCCCGAGGAAGAAAAAGAACCCGAAGAAGTCCCGCAAAGGAACAGTTACGCCCATACTCCCGTCGGCAGAAACGGGGAGTCGAAACAGTTTATCGACGCTCTGCAAATGTGCGTGAAGGAACAAAAAGCGTCGATATCCCGCATTCAGCGTAAATTCGGCGTGGGCTACGGCACGGCGGCAAACCTTGTCGAACTTATGGAAGAAAAGGGCTACGTATCACCGAATAAGGGTGGCAACACACAGCGCGACGTCCTTATCTCGATGGAGCAGTTTATGCAGATTTACGGCTCGGTCGCGGAAAATCCCGACTCCACCGAATTCGACCTGCCGGAGGACGGACAATGAGCGTTAAACTCGGGATAATAAGTCTCGGTTGCGATAAAAACCGCGTCGATACCGAAAACCTGCTTGCTTATGCGGACGACGCCGGTATCGAATTTACGGCGGACGAAAACGAAGCCGACGTAATACTTATCAATACCTGCGCGTTTATCAAAAAAAGCCAGCAGGAAGCCATCGACACCATTTTGGAATTTGTCGAAAAGAAAAAGGAACGCGATTTCAAAATCATCGTTACGGGCTGTCTGCCCGAAAGGTACAAGCAGGAAATCGTCGACGCAATCCCGGAAGTGGACGCATTCCTCGGTATCAGCGAATACAGCAAAATCGCCGACGTCATCAAATCGGTTGAGGAGGGGAAAAAGGTCGTTGACTTCACGCCGTGCGACTTGCCGTCGACAAAACGCGTGCTGACGACGCCTTATCATTATGCGTATCTCAAAATCGCGGAAGGTTGCGACAATCACTGCACGTATTGCGCGATTCCGAAAATCCGCGGGAAGTTCAGAAGCCGCACGATCGAAAGTCTGTACGACGAAGCGAAAATTCTCGTTGACGAATACGGCGTGAAGGAATTGAATATCGTGGCGCAGGACATCACTCGTTACGGCATCGACCTTTACAACGAATACGCTCTCTTGAAACTGCTGGACAAAATCACGTCGCTTGACGTCGAATGGGTAAGGCTTTTGTATTGCTATCCGGAGCTTTTAAGCGACGACCTTATAAAATATATCGTAAAAAACGACAAAATTTGCAAATATGTTGACATTCCCTTGCAACATATTGATGATACGATATTAAAGACGATGGGGCGACGGACGTCCGAAAAGGAAATCAAAAACCTTATCGAAAAAATCAGAAACGCCGGCGACGTCGCGATTCGCTCGACTTTCATCGTCGGATTCCCCGGTGAAACGGACGAGCAGTTTCAAAAACTTTACGACTTCATCGGCGAATATAAGCTGAATTACGCGGGATTTTTCGCGTACAGCAAGGAAGACGGCACCGCCGCGGCGAAACTCAAAAACCAGATTCCGCAAGCGGTCAAAAACAAACGCCTTAAAAACATCACCGCGCTTCAAAGCAAAGTGATTTTCGAAAACAACAAAAACTATGTCGGTAAATCTTTGAAAGTTCTTTACGAAGGTATCGACTACGACAACAACATATTTTACGGTCGTCCCGAATTCTGCGCACCTGAAGTCGATGCGAAAGTTTTGTTTTCAAGCGACTATCTTGTGAACGTCGGCAATTTCTACGACGTCAAGATTACTGGCGCAAACGGATACGATCTCGTTGGAGAAGTGAAATGAAACAACTTAATCTTCCAAACAAAATAACGCTTGCAAGAATCGCGTTGATTCCCATCGTTGTGATTTTATATTTCGTGAATTTTCCGTATCATGAAATCGCGGCGTGCATAGTGTTTATGCTTTGTTGCAGCACCGACTTTATCGACGGCAACATCGCAAGAAAAAGAAATCTCGTGACCGACCTCGGGAAATTTCTGGACCCGATTGCCGATAAGGTCATCGTCGTCATTATGCTGTTTGTCTTTGTCGGCGACGGCACGCTGCCCGGATGGTACAACCAGATTATCGCAGGCGTTATCATAAGCCGCGAAATTATAATTACCGCATTCCGCATAATCGCCGTGCAGAAAAACGTCGTGCTTGCGGCAGACAAACTCGGCAAAATCAAAACGACGTTTCTGGACATCGGTCTTATCGCGCTGACGATGAGCACGATCCAAACCGGGGAAATCGCGGGGAAAGCCTTTTATTTCTTTGACTGGCTCGGACAAATCACGTATTATATCGGCGCGTTTTTCGCAATCGTGTCGGGCGTGAATTACGTCCTGAAAAACAAGCAGGTGCTTGCCGATAAAAAACCCGTCGAAACGGATTTGCCCGCAAAAACTTTGTCCGAAACCGAAAAAGAAAACGACGTGGAGGAAATCGTAAACCATGATTAACGTGCCCGAATTCGTCGACGGAAAAAAACTTAACGTTGCCGTCGCTAAGCTTCTTCTGGAAAACAATCTGAAAATCTCGGTGGCGGAAAGTCTTACCGGCGGCGAGGTCGCGGCAAAACTCGTTGACATACCGGGGATTTCCAAATCGTTTATCGAGGGCATCGTCGCTTATGCAAACGAGGCAAAAATGAATCGTCTTGGCGTCAGCGCGGAAACGCTTATCAAGTACGGCGCGGTGTCGGAAGAAACCGCAAAGGAAATGGCGGAAGGGCTGATAAAAGGCGACGTTACCGTATCCGTCTCGACAACGGGCATCGCAGGGCCCACCGGCGGCACGATTGAAAAACCCGTCGGCACGGTATGTTTCGGTTTTTGTCTGAACGGAAAAACGTTTACGGAAAGACAGATTTTTTCCGGCACGCGTGAGGAAATCCGCAAAAAATCGACGGATTTCGCGTTTTATAAACTTTATTTGTTGTTGTCGAAAGAGTTTTCAAAACTCGACGACAACGACGTGTTGAAGTTGTCCGACATCGAAAACAAGGATCCCCTTGCGTTTTACGTCGGGCGCACCGACGCGGGCGAAGACGTTTTCACAAACTTCAAAGACCTTGCAAACCTGCTTATCGGCGGCGCAAGCGGCACGGGTAAATCGGCGTTTATCAGAAATATTCTGATTACGCTTTTGCTCAAAAACAAGCCCAGCGAAATAAGTCTTGTTCTTGCCGACCCGAAAAACGTCGAATATAACGACTTCGTCGGTATCAAAAACGTTTACAGAAACAAAGTCCTTAAAACGTCGGACGAGGTCATTGAAATGCTGAACGAAACCTACAAGGAAATGCAGCTCAGATACAAGCGTTTCAAACACGTCAGCGTCAGGAACGTTTACGAATACAATCAAAGCGCGATTACAAACGGCATGCCCGTTTATCCGTACGTCATCATCGTTATCGACGAGTACGCCGACTTTATTTTTGAAAGGCGGAACGACTTTGAAGAAGCGATAAACAACCTTGCGCGGCTCGGGAAAGCGGCGGGAATTCATCTTATTATGAACACGCATTGCACAAACGTTGACGTCATAACGGGCGTTATCAAACAATGTTTTGCCTCGCGAATCGCGTTTTCCACGCAAAGTCTTGCAGATTCTTTCACGATGATTGGCGTGGGCGACGCGGCGAATATAACGGAGACGGGCGTTGCGTGTTTCCTGCCTGTTGTAAAATTTGACCCGACACGTGTCAGAATCCCGAACCTTTCGGAAACGAAATTAAAGGAATATATCGAAGTCGTAAAACGACAATAATTCCTTAAAAATATTCAAAAACCAACAAAATTTTGAAAAATTACGTCAAAACACAATAAAATTTGGCGATAAAATATAAGGAGAAAAATATGGCAACCGATTCCAAAGAAAAAGTAAAAAACCTTGAACAGGCTTTACAACAGATAGAAAAACAGTTCGGTAAGGGCGCGATTATGAAATTCGGCGAGACCGAAGTTCAGAAGGTCGAAGCAATCCCCACGGGCTGTCTTACTCTTGACATCGCTCTCGGCATAGGCGGCATTCCGCGTGGCAGAATTATCGAAATTTACGGGCCCGAATCTTCGGGCAAAACGACCGTCGCGCTTCACATGATCGCAGAAACGCAGAAACAGGGCGGTATGGCGGCGTTTATCGACGCGGAGCACGCGCTCGATCCTTATTACGCGCAGGCTCTCGGCGTTCAGATTAACGACTTGTACATCGCACAACCCGACAGCGGCGAGCAGGCTTTGAACATTACCGAAACGCTTGTCAGAAGCAACAGCATCGACCTTATCGTCGTGGACAGCGTCGCGGCGCTTACTCCGCAGGCGGAAATCGACGGCGAAATCGGCGACAGCAGCGTCGGTCTTCAAGCAAGACTTATGTCTCAGGCAATGCGTAAACTCACCGCAATATGCAACAAATCTCGTTGCAGCATCGTTTTCATCAACCAACTTCGTGAAAAAGTCGGCGTGATTTACGGCAGCCCCGAGGTTACGACGGGCGGTAAAGCGCTGAAATTCTATTCGTCGGTGCGTATCGACATCAGAAAAGCCGACACGATTAAGGACGGCGCGGAAGTTATCGGCAACCGCACAAAGGCTCGTATCGTCAAAAACAAGGTCGCACCTCCGTTCAAAGTTGCGGAATTCGACATTCTTTTCGGCAAAGGAATTTCACTTGCGGGCTGCGTGCTTGACGTCGCAACCGATATGGGGCTTGTCGAAAAAAGCGGAAGCTGGTATTCGTACAACGACGAAAAAATCGGGCAAGGCAGGGATAAAACGTTGGATTACCTTAACAAAAATCCCGACGTTTTCAACGAAATCAACGAAAAAGTCCGTGAAAAAGTCTTTGCGGACAAATAATTTTATAATTTTTGCCACGGCTCACCCCGTGGCATTACCGCATAATCAAAGAAATTAAAGCCGACACGCGCCGGACGGCGCGCAAATAAATCGGTTTTATGAATATATAGGAGGATATAAACCAAATGACAAGCATTACAACACAATTGCTTGCTGTCTTGTCGGGCGGCGCAATCGCGGGAATCGCGGTCGCGGCACTCGCATTCGGGCTCGCCGCTGGTGTTGCCGGTTATATGTATTACTACAAACATAAAGTCGGCACCGCTAAATCGGAAGCAGATAAGTTAAAAGCCGAGGCGGCAAAAATTATCGAAGACGCTAAGGTCGAGGCAAAAACCGCTCGTAAAGAAGCCTTGCTCGAAGCAAAAGAAGAAGAACATCGTCTTCGCGCGGAAATCGATAAGGAAGCAAAAGAAAGAAAAGCAGAGTATCAGAAAACCGAACAACGTCTTCAATCCAAAGAATCGTACCTTGACAAAAAGGACGACGCATTGGATAAGAAACAGGAACAACTGGAAGTTCAGAGAAAACAACTTCAATCCAAAGAAGAAGAGTTGCAAAATATCGAGGATAAACTCAAAAATTCGCAATTCCTTCTTGAAAAAGAACTTGAAAGAATCTCCGGCATGACCAGGGACGAGGCAAAACAACAACTCATGGACGCGCTCATCGACAGCGCGAAAAAGGACGCGGTACAAACCGCAAAACAAATCGAGGCGGAAGCCAAAGAAAACGCCGAAAAGAAAGCGCAAAACATTATTTCGCTTGCAATTCAAAGATGCGCCGCAGACCACACGACGGACACCACCGTTTCGGTTGTCGCGCTCCCCAACGACGAAATGAAAGGGCGCATTATCGGTCGCGTAGGTCGCAATATCCGTGCGCTTGAAAGTGCGACGGGCGTTGACCTTATCATCGACGATACCCCCGACGTCGTTACGCTTTCGGGATTTGACCCTGTACGCCGCGAAATCGCGCGTATCACCCTTGAAAAACTTATTCAGGACGGAAGAATTCACCCCGCACGCATCGAAGAAATGGTCGATAAGGTCAAAAAAGAAGTTGACGGCCTTATCAAAGAAGCGGGCGAAAACGCGGTGTTCGAGTGCGGTATTTACGGCATTCATCCGGAACTTATCAAAATTTTGGGCAAACTTAAATATCGTACGAGCTACGGTCAGAACGTGTTGCAACACTCGCTGGAAGTCGCGTTCCTTGCAGGCGTTATGGCATCGGAACTCGGCGCGGACGTCAAAGTTGCGAAACGCGCGGGGCTTTTGCACGATATCGGCAAAGCGGTTGACCACGAAATCGAGGGCACTCACGTCCAAATCGGCGTCGATTTGCTGAAAAAATATAAGGAAAGCGCGGCTGTCATTCACGCGGTTGCGGCTCACCACGGCGACATCGAGGCAACAAGCGTCGAAGCAGTCCTTGTTCAGGCAGCCGACGCAATATCAAGCGCACGTCCCGGCGCACGTCGCGAATCGCTTGAAAACTACGTCAAACGCATTGAAAAGTTGGAAACAATCGCAAATTCCTTCAACGGCGTTGAACAGTCTTACGCAATTCAGGCAGGGCGTGAAATCCGCGTTATGGTCAAACCCGAGGTCGTCGACGACACCACCACGGTTTTCCTTGCAAAAGAAATCGCCAACAAGTTGGAAGCGGAACTCGAATACCCCGGACAAATCAAAGTTACGGTTGTCAGGGAAATCAGAAGCGTCGACTACGCAAAGTAATCGAACCAAACCCAAGACAAAACCAAAACAAAGCCTAAACAAAAAACCGTCCGAAAGGGCGGTTTTTTCTATACAAAAAAAAGACACCGCGATTTTTTTGAAAGAGGTGGATTCGTATAAGAGCGAGAGCGAGCGTGCTTGCACGCATAGCGAAGTGTCCAGCACCGAAACAGGTGGTTCAGAATCCACCCTAATATGCGGATGAGGTGGATAGCCTCGGCGTTGGGTAAGTTTGTATATAAACTACGAAACGCCACAAAGGGTATAACAAGAATATGTAAAGTGAACAACGGCGCCGTTGCTATATGCAACGGTGCGAACCGCGGCTTACGCACGCGGTATCTCATACACTCTCTTTCGCACAAAAAAAGAAAGCATCGGAATTTCGATGCTTTCTTTTTTGTGAGTAATCCAAAATTTTGATACCGTTTCAAAATGGGTACAAATTTTTGAACTATGGGTGCATCTTCCTACAAGGGTTTGCACCCATTTTAGTTCGATAAATTGGAATTTGTAATGCTGTTAAGCGCAGTTATCTACCTAATAGTTGTTCGAGTGCGGGAGTTATCGTATTTGTAAGCACCTCGTATCCTGCGGATGTTAAGTGACCGCCATCGGTCGTATATTCTGCATATATTTCACCTGTTTCAAGATTCAAAAGTGGAGAATACAGATCGACAAATTCGTATCCGTATTTTTCTGACAGGAGCTTTATTTTAACGTTGTTATAAGCTGCTTTTTGATTGTTTTTGCCCCATTCATGACTCATAGATGTAAGAGATAGCAATACTATTTTGGTATTTGGCAGATTTTCCTTAAATCCCTTCAAAATATTTTCATAGTTATCAAACATTGTATCAAAGTTGTTTGCCCCTATGAGCATGACTGCCACTTTAGGCTTTAAATCATAAACCGATACCTTAAGACGTTTTTCAAGACCAAAGGTCGTTTCACCACCAATTCCGCGATTAAGAACAAGATATTGCGGAAAGTATTTTTCAAGATCGTATCCGTCGGTAAGGCTGTCGCCAAGGAATGCAACGTCCACCTCATAGTCATCATATTTCTCGTTTTCCGCTGTATACATAGCAAGCTTTGCGTCATAATACTCCTGCACCGCTTTTAATAATTGCTCCTTCTCTCGCTTTTGCGGCAATGCCACAGCAAAAATATATGTAAGACTTACCCCTATAGCCAATAAAATAGAGAACGCTACCGTTGCAAGAATAATCTTCCTCTTTTTAGTCATAAAGATCCCCTCCTAATTTGTTAATCATATTAAAAGTGGCCGTCAAATTCTTATTTATCGGTGAGTTTATTATATCGCATAATCCATTGAAAATCAATAATTCTTTTGAGCGAATCAATAATTGAACGATACCCCATAAATTGAACGATAAGGGTATAAAGTGAACGATTTATATTTTACGGCTAAAACAAAAAAGGCTTGCAAGAATGAAAACTATCCCTGCAAGCCTACATTTTTGCTAAAAAATCAATGAAAAAGGGCAAAACACCCTTATTTTGCAATAAAAAAGCCATAATACCGATATTTTTCGTATCAATATTATGGTTTCTTTATGGTGGGAAGAGGTGGATTCGTATAAGAGCGAGAGCGAGCGTGCTTGCACGCATAGCGAAGCGTCCAGCACCGAAAGGTGGTTCGTGGCGTAATGCGCCGCGCGGTGTAAACCGCGCAGAATCCACGATTCCCAGCATAAAAAAAAGACACCGCGATTTTTCGGAAGAGGTGGATAGCCTCGGCGTTGGACAGTTTTCAAATATACAGCAAAACGCTGCATTGTGTAGTGCAATGATAAACTAACTGCACAACGGCGCCGTTGCTATACGCAACGGTGCGAACGGTTGCTTTGCAACGGTTCTTCATCCACTCTCTTTCGCACAAAAAAAGAAAGCATCGGAATTTCGATGCTTTCTTTTTTGGTGGGAAGAGGTGGATTCGAACCACCGAAGGCGGTGCCAACAGATTTACAGTCTGCTCCCTTTGGCCACTCGGGAATCTTCCCACGCTTGGAGCTGGTGGTCGGAGTCGAACCAACAACCTGCTGATTACAAATCAGCTGCTCTGCCATTGAGCCACACCAGCGAGGTGTTTGGAACGAATACTCTGTGCCGCACCATCCGTATAAAAATGGTGCCTTGGGGCGGAGTTGAACCACCGACACAGGGATTTTCAGTCCCTTGCTCTACCAACTGAGCTACCAAGGCGTTTATGGCGATTCGAAGGGGAGTCGAACCCCTGACCTCTAGCGTGACAGGCTAGCGTTCTAACCAACTGAACTACCGAACCACAATTTATTAAGTTTTTTGGTGGGCCTTCACGGACTTGAACCGCGGACCAATCGGTTATGAGCCGACCGCTCTAACCAACTGAGCTAAAGGCCCTAATCTTTTTGGTGGTCGGGGTGAAGAGACTCGAACTCCCGACCTCATGGTCCCAAACCACGCGCGCTACCAAACTGCGCCACACCCCGATAGCGGGAATTGTTCGCCATTCACAAGCGACTTTTAAATAATACGATAATACAAAAAAAATGTCAACTTTTTTTCAATATTTTCAGAAAAATTTTTAATTCAATTTACAATATCCGTTTAATTTCGTTGAAAAACAACTTTATATATGTTTTTTTGCAAAAGTTTTGAGTTTATTCTTTTTTCAAGAGGTGAGAAAATGAAAATATCTTATGAAAATTCGTCTGGATCGCTCATGATAAGACTTATCGGCGACGTGGACGACAACGGAATAATAAAAGCCAGACAAGATATCGACCGACTGCTGGAAAAAGAAAGATATTACGAAGTCGTGTTCGATTTTTCGGGCGTGAGTTTTATGGACAGCACCGGCATCGGCATGCTTCTCGGACGATATAAAAAACTTGAAAAACTATCCGTGCCGATGTACGTTACGGGCACAAACAAGCAAGTCGACAAAGTATTTTTTACAAGCGGAATTTACGAAATAATCTGCAAACTCGCATAAAGGAGATAATATGGAAAACTATCTTGAAATGAAATTTTTGAGCATACCCGAAAACGTATCGTTTTCACGCAGTACGGTGTCGGCGTTTTGCCTTGCGCTCGATCCGAGCGTCGAAGAACTCAACGACGTCAAAACCGCGGTGTCGGAGGCAGTAACAAATTCAATCGTGCACGGATACGAAAACAGAAAAACGGAAATAATCGAAATAACCGCAAAATGCGAAAAGAATTCGGTTGAAATCCTGATTGTCGACCACGGCGTGGGAATCCCCGACGTAAAGCGCGCAATGGAACCCTTTTTCACGACGAAACCCAACGAGGAAAGAAGCGGCATGGGTTTCACGATAATGCAAACGTTTATGGACGAAGTTGCGGTTGATTCAAAAGACGGCGAAACACGAGTAAAATTATTAAAGCGTTTTAAGGGAAACGATAATGTTTGACGTCGAAAAAACAAGCGACCTCATACAAAAGTCAAAAGACGGGGATAAGGACGCGCTTGACGCGCTCATCGTTGATAACACGCCGCTTGTCAAGTCGGTCGTAAGACGTTATTCCGGGAAAAACGTGGAGTACGACGACCTTATGCAACTTGGCAGCATGGGACTTCTGAAAGCCATTAAAAACTTTGACGAAAACTTCAACGTCAGGTTCTCGACGTACGCCGTACCGATGATCGCGGGCGAAATCAAAAGGTTTATCCGCGACGACGGGGCGGTGAAAGTGTCGCGCGCACTGAAACTTCTGGCGTACAATATCGGAAAATTCAAAGACGACTTTTCAAAAACGAACAATCGCGAGCCGACCATCGACGAAATTTCAAAAGAGTTTAACGTCGATAAGGAAGAAGTCGTTTTCGCGCTGGACAGCACAAGATATCCGTTGTCGTTAAACGACACGCAGAGCGACGACGAGGGCGCGCCTTTAATCGACAAAATCGGCGAAAATACGTCAAACGACCTTGACGACAAAATTATCTTAAAAGGCGTGATCAAAAACCTGCCGGACCGCGAGAAAAAGATAATAATTTTAAGGTATTATCGCGATAAAACCCAGTCGGAAGTTGCGGGAATAATGGGCGTTTCGCAGGTGCAAATTTCACGCATCGAAAACAAAATTCTTTCAAAAATCAAAGAATCATTCAATAATAAGTAATATTTTTTGTGTATTTATTCAAAAAACGGTAACACTTATCGATATGGATAAGTGTTATTTATCGTGTCGCGAAGACACCGAATCGAAAACTTTGAAAAAAACGAAATTAAGGACGGACGAAAACGTTGAAAACCCGCAAAAAGAAAGCTGACGCGCGCTTTATTAACGAAGAATATCTTGCGTACGTGCACGAAAACGCGCCAAAAACAAAACAACTCAAAACTCTTATCCCGGCATTTTTGGTGGGCGGCACGATATGTTCAATAGGTCAAATTGTGTCCGACCTGCTGAAAATGTGGACGTCGCTTGATAAGGAAGGAATCGGCGCGGCGACAAGCGTAATATTGATTTTCCTCGGGAGTTTATTCACCGGGCTCGGGCTGTACGACAGGCTCGGACGAATTGCGGGTGGCGGCAGTATCGTACCTATCACGGGCTTTGCAAACTCAATCGTATCACCGGCAATGGAATTTAATCAGGAGGGCGTAATTTTCGGAATCTCCGCAAAAATGTTCGTAATTGCGGGTCCGATAATCGTGCTGGGCGTCAGCGCGTCGGTTGTCGTCGGGCTTATTTATATGATTTTTTTATGAAAAAAGGAAAACAAAGCGTATTATTTCAAAAAGATATTTTCATTAACGACGCCACATCGTACGTCGGCAAGCGGGAAAGCGAAGGCAACTTTCGCGATTACTTTCAAAACGTTCTGAAAGACGACCTGATGAAAGAAAAATCCTATGAACTTGCCGAAACTAAAATGCAGAAAATGACCGTCGAAAAGTTGCTGGAAGTATCGGGAAAAACCGCAAAAGATTTCGATTGTATCATGGGCGGCGACCTTCAAAACCAGATTTTCGCGACAAGTTTTTGTGCAAGGGAGTTCGATATTCCGTTTTTCGGGCTTTACGGCGCGTGCAGCACGTTCGGCGAAGGGTTGTGCGCGGGCGGATTGTTTATCGAAAGCGGAAACTTCAAAAACATAATTGTCGTAACAAGCAGTCATTTTTCGTCGGCGGAGCGGAATTATCGTTTCCCGCTGGAACTCGGCAACCAGCGAACGCCATTGTCGCAGTGGACGGTAACGGCGTCGGGCGCGGTGACGCTTTCCGACGAAAAGTACAAGGATTTCGCGCCGAAAATCACTGCAATTACCGTAGGTAAAGTCGTTGACTTCGGCGTAACCGACGCAAACAATATGGGCGCGGCAATGGCTCCTGCCGCCGCGGACACCTTGAAAACGCACTTTTCCGACCTTTCAAGGAGCCCTGATTATTACGACGCGATTTTCACGGGCGACCTTGGAATTTTCGGTCACGAGCTTTGCGCGCACCTTTTATCGAATGACGGTATTACAATGCCGAAAACCTTTTCGGATTGCGGGAAAATCATTTTTTCGGAAAAACAAAAGGTATTTATGGGCGGCAGCGGAGCAGGGTGCAGCAGCGCGGTATTCGCCTCATACCTTTTTGAACTATTAAGGAAAAACGAAATCAAAAAACTTTTGCTTGTGCCGACGGGCGCACTTCTGAACAAAGATAGCCCTCTGCAAAAACAGTCGATACCCGGCATCGCGCACGCGGTTTCAATCGAGGTGTAAAATGGAAATATTTCTGACTTATCTTAAAGTGTTTGCCGTGGGTGGCTTCGTATGTATGCTCGGTCAAGTGCTGATAAACACTACGAAAATGACGTCGGCAAGGATACTCGTCACGTTTTTGATGCTTGGCGTCGTGCTGGAAGTTACGGGCGCGTTTGATTATATCGAAGAATTCGCGCAAGCAGGAATCACCGTGCCCATCACGGGGTTCGGCTCCAACCTTGCAAAAGGCGCGATAAAAGGCGTTAAGGAAGAAGGAATCTTGGGCGCGGTGAAGGGCGGCATGAGCGCGGTATCGTCGGGACTTTCCGCAGCGATATTTTTCGGATTTATTTTCGCGCTGATTTTCAAGGCTAAAACAAAAGAAAGTTAATATATCTATATAAAACAAGTAATCATATTATAAGTCGCCGCATATCATATATGCGTGATATTGTCGATAAGTCCGAAAACGAAAAAGCTGCTGAAAGCCTTATTTATAATTGCGGTAATTTTACTTGTCGCAGGGCTTGTTTTTTCGTATTTCCGCGGAAACGTCGTGCCGGTTTTCACGACGACTTGCGAGGCGGAAGTGAAAGCACTTGCGATAAACGCCGCCAACCGCGCGACCAACAGCGTACTTTTTAACGAAAGCGTGAATTACAACGACCTGTTCGAGGTGGTAAAAAACAACGACGGCGACGTAACGCTTATCGAGGCAAAATCCATAAACATAAACAAATTTGCGCGGGAAATCGCCATTCTTACGCAAAGATACCTTGAAAACAACGGAACGACGAAAATCAGCATTCCGCTCGGCACGCTGTCCGGGATAACGATGTTTGTGGGAACCGGTCCCGACGTCAACATCGAAATACTGCCCATCGCCGCGACAAACTGCGACTTTTATTCGGAATTTCAGTCGGCGGGAATCAACCAGACAATCCATAAAATTTACGTGATAGTCCTGCTTTCGGTGACGGTTGCGCTTCCTGCGTCCGAAATATCCGTCGAAACGCAATCGGAAATCCTCGTGTGTGAAAATCTTATTGTCGGGAAAGTCCCAAACACTTATCTGGGCGTTAATAAGATATCGTCGAGATATAATCTTGTCCCGTAACAAATCTTTTAAGTCATTTTTAAGGTTTTATACAAAAAAAATCAATTTTTCTTAATTTCGACATTAAATTTTGTTATTTTTTGTTTTTATTTTCAACATTATTTCTTTACTTTATTTCTTCCTTGTGTTAAAATTATTTTAATCAAAATTCAAGGAGTAATTATGATTGAAGCCATCGAAAGGTTAAAGTCCGACGGCGTCGCGCTCATAAACGACGCGAAAACGCTCAACGACGTAAACAACGTGAAAGTGAAAATCTTTGGCAAAAACGGCGATTTCACAATCGCTATGCGCGGTCTGAAAGACGTCCCGCGCGAACAAAAGCCCGAAGTGGGCAAAATGTTCAACGACGTGAAAGTCATGCTTGAAGGTCGTATTGCCGAAAAAGAAGCAGAGTTTAAGGAAATCGAAAAACAAGCGCGCATTAAAAGCGAATATATCGACGTCACGCTTCCCGGAAAGACGGAACTCGGGGCGTTGCATCCTTTGACGGAAGTCAAAAACCAGATTCTCGATACGTTTATCGGGCTCGGGTTCGAGGTCAAGGAAGGTCCGGAAATCGAAAGCGATTACTTTAACTTCCAACTTCTCAACATTCCGAAGGATCACCCCGCGCGCGATATGCAGGATTCCTTCTATATCACCGACAATTTCCTGCTTCGTACGCACACAAGCCCGATGCAGGCTCGCACGATGACCACCGAAAAACCGCCGATCCGTATCGTCGTTCCCGGCAAAGTTTACAGAAACGACGACGACGCGACGCACAGCCCGATGTTCCAACAGGTCGAAGGGCTTGTCATCGACAAACATATCACGCTTTGCGACTTAAAAGGCGCGCTCGAAGTCTTTGCGAAGAAACTTTTTGACGAAAAAACGAAAGTTCGTTTCCGTCCAAGTTACTTCCCGTTTACGGAGCCGTCCGTCGAAGTCGACGTGTCGTGCAGTATCTGCCACGGTAAAGGCTGCCGCGTTTGCAAGGGCACGGGCTGGATTGAAATCCTCGGCGCGGGCATCGTAAATCCCGCGGTTCTCGAAGCATGCGGCATCAACAGCAAGGAATACAGCGGCTACGCTTTCGGTTTCGGTATCGAACGTATCGCAATGATTAAATACGGTATCCCCGATATTCGTCTTTTCTTTGAAAACGACAAACGCTTTTTAGAGCAATATAAGTAGGAGATTTTTTATGAAAGCACCAATAAGTTGGTTACAAGATTTTGTTAAAATAGATATACCTGCCGAAGCGCTTGCGGACAAACTCGTACACGCGGGTTTCGAGGTCGAAGAAATTATCCGCGAAGCGGACTCAATCAAAAACGTCGTTACGGGACGCGTACTTGCAATGGAACGCCACCCCAATTCCGACCACCTCTGGATTTGCCAGATCAACGTTAAAACCGCAACTTTGCAAATCGTTACCGGCGCGCAGAACGTGCAGGTCGGCGATATCGTTCCCGTCGCGCTTGACGGCGCGGTTCTTCCCAGCGGAAAACGTATTTTCAACGGTGAACTTCGCGGCGTGAAATCGCTCGGAATGCTTTGCGGCGGCAGTGAACTCGGTCTGACCGACGCCGATTACGAAGGCGCGGACGTCGACGGCATTCTTATTTTGAAACCCGACACGAAAGTCGGCGTCGACATCAACGAAATTCTTGGCCGTACCGACGTTATTCTGGACGTTTCGGTCACGGCAAACCGTCCCGACTGCAACAGTATATGGGGTATAGCGCGTGAAGTCGGCGCAGTCCTTCACAAAACCGTGAAAGCGCCCGTCACAAGTTACACCGCAACGCCGGAACGTATCTTTAATTTGCTGGACGTTCAGGTTGCCGACGCAGAGCTTTGCCCGCGTTATATGGCAAAAGCCGTCAAAAACATCAAAATTTGCGAAAGTCCCAAAATCATTAAGGACAGGCTTCGCGCGGTCGGCATCAAACCCATCAATAACATCGTCGATATCACAAACTATATTCTTATCGAACTCGGTCAGCCGATGCACGCCTTCGATTACGAAAAAATCGCAGGTCATCGCATTGTCGTCCGTCGCGCGGAAGAAGGCGAAACTATCACCACGCTCGACAACACGACGCACAACCTCGACAACGACGTCCTTGTCATCGCCGACGCCGAAAAACCTTTGGCTGTCGCGGGCATTATGGGCGGTCTTGACAGCGGCATTTCCGACGATACCCACACCATTATCTTTGAAAGCGCGAAATTCGCACGCGATAACGTACGTCGCACTTCAAGAAAACTTAACCTTAAAAGCGACAGCAGCGCAAGATTTGAAAAAGGCATCGACTTTTTGAGTCAGGCAATCGCAATCGACCGCGCTTTGACGCTCATTCAGACAAACGGCTGGGGCACGATTATCTCGGGTACGATCGACACGAATATGAACGCGGTCAAACCCCGCACGCTCACCGTGACGTATAAGAAAATCAACAATATTCTGGGCATTAAGGTTCCCACCGAAAAAATGGTTGAGATTCTGAACTCGTTGCAGATCAAAACCGTCGTGAAGGGCAAACGCCTTGAATGCCAGATTCCAGCATATCGCGAGGATATCGAGGGCGCAAACGACCTTGCGGAAGAAATCATTCGTCTGTACGGCTACAATAAAATCAAGTCGACCTTGTTTGCCGACGCTTCAAAGCAAACTATGGGCGGCCGCGACGCGTTCAGAACGAAAGAAGATTTGCTCAAACGTATTCTTACCGCAAAAGGCGCGAACGAAATTATTACTTACAGTTTCATCTCGCCAAAGACGTTCGATATTCTTCGTCTTCCGAAAAACGACGCGCTGAGAAACGCAATTCCCATTCTCAACCCGCTTGGCGAAGACGTCAGCATTATGCGTACGACTCTTGTCGGCAGCATGCTTTCGATAATCGGCAGCAATTTCAGCAAAAACAATAAGGACGGCATTTTCTTTGAAACGTCCAAAGTTTTCGCGCCAAAAGCATTGCCGCTTAAAGATTTCCCCGTCGAAACCGAAACTTTGTGCGTCGGTATGTACGGCGCGGATTACGATTTCTTTGCGCTCAAAGGACTGCTTGACAGCGTTTTCTCGGCGTTCAAAATCGACAAAACGACCTATGCCCGCGTGAATAAACCTTATTTGCACGAAGGCAGAAGCGCAGAAATCTTTGTCGGGGACGAGTCGGTCGGTTACATCGGCGAGGTTTATCCCGACGTTCAGGAAGCCTATGACATCGACACACGCGTTTACGTTGCGGAAATCAATCTTGTCAAACTTTTCGCACACACCGTCGATCATCGTGAATTCAAAGCGCTTCCGAAATATCCCGCAATCAGCCGCGACCTTGCTCTACTTGTCAAAGACGGCGTTTCGTCCGATCAGGTCGTTGCGGTTATAAGAAAAGTTACCAACAGAAAACTTTTGGAAAGCGTTGAAATCTTTGACGTTTACAAAGGACAAGGCGTGCCGAAGGGCAATACGTCAATCGCTTTGACCGTCGTCTTCCGCGCTCCCGACAGGACGCTCACCGACGACGAAGTTCAGGCGGAAATCGACCACGCTTTGAAGAGTATGAAGCGTAAATACAGAGTCAAACTTCGTGTATGATTGAAATTCTTGCTCCGGCAGGTGATTTAATATCGTTAAAATCGGCAATAGCCTCAGATACCGACGCGGTTTATCTGGGGCTATCCGCGTTTAATGCGAGGATTAAGGCCGAAAACTTTACAACCGAAAACATCAAAGATACGGTGGATTATTGCCACCTTTTCGGCGTGAAAGTTTACGTCACGATAAATATCGCTGTGAAAGAGTCGGAGAAGGAAGAACTGAAAAATATCATCGTCGCGTGCGGACAGGCAAACGTTGACGCTTTCATTATCACGGACATGTTGGCGCTTGAACTTGCAAAAGAATTTGCGCCGAACGTCCGCTTGCACGCGTCAACTCAATTCGGCGTATGCAACGCGGAAGGCGCGAAATTTGCCGAAAGTCTAGGGTTTTCACGCGTGGTATTGTCTCGCGAAGCGACAATCGAAGAAATCAAAAAAATCAAAGCCGAAACAAACTTGGAAATCGAGTATTTCGTACATGGTGCGCTGTGCGTTGCGTTTTCCGGGAAATGTCTTATGTCGTCGTTCATTAACGGCGGCAGCGGAAACAGGGGCAGATGCCTGCAACCGTGCAGATTGTTTTACACCGAAAAAACGACGGGAAAACAAGGTTATCTTTTGTCGACTTCCGACTTATGCCTTGCCGAAAATTTGAAAGAACTTTATAACGTAGGCGTTTCGAGTTTCAAAATCGAAGGGCGACTTCGCCGTCCCGAATACGTTTTCAAAACTGTTTCGACTTACAAAAAAATCGTAAAAAACGGGTTTATTGCACAAAAAAACGATATAAACGCCTTAAAATCCGCTTATAATCGTGGCAACTTCACAAAAGGATATTCCTTTGACGACACGAAAAATATTATGAGCGAAAAGGTGCAAGGTAACATCGGGCTTTTGGTCGGTAAGGTCGCAAGCGTCGATAAGCAAGGTTATGCCGAAATCAGGTTTTTTGACAAAATCTCGGAAGGACAGGGCTACAAACTTCTGGACGAAAACGGTTTTGAAAAGTCGGGCGGCGCGTTTCCGAAAGCAAAAAACGGGAAATATCCGGTTATCGGCGCAAAGCCCGGATACGAAATAAGAAAGACTTCGGATTCGGAATTTACTTTTTCGGAAAGGAAAATTCCCGTGAAAGTTAAATACATTATCGACGAAAACGGGAAGTTTTCAGCGACGTACGAACATAAAGAGTTTTCGTATACCGTTTCGTCCGATTTTGAAAAAGCGCAGAATAAACCGCTTGACGAAATAACGATAACGGATTCTCTTTCAAAGACGGGCGACACGTGTTTCGTTGTCGAAAAGGTGAGCGGCAAAATATTATCCGACGTTTTCGCGCAAAGAAGCGTGCTGAATTCGTTGCGCCGCGACGCTTTGGACGGGTTAAAGGAAGAAATATTAAAATCGTACATTTTTGCCAAAAATGACGAAAAACCGCTTGAAACTATTATAAAAAACCGCAAAAATTATAATAATCTTATCGCGATTGAGGTTCAAAACGAAAATCAACTGTCAGATCGCATAATAAACGAAGCGGACGCAATCGTGTTTTTCCCGGACGAGTTTTCGGAAAAATCGGTATTGTCGTTTTTAAGTTTTTTGGGCGACAAAAAAGACAAAGCGTACTTGAAACTCACCGTAAACGCGCGTGAAAATGACGTCGACTTATATGAAAGTATTATTAAAAACACCGGCATTTCGGGCATTTACGCAACGAATCCGTATGGCATATACCTTGCGAGAAAGTATAATCTTAAACTTTTTTCGGGATACGAACTCAATATTTTCAACGAAGTCGACAAAAACCTTTTGTCCGACGATTTATTTGTCGCGAGCGCGGAACTTACCGAAAAGGAACTAAAAACATTTTCGACAACCCCGTTTGTTTTTGCATACGGATATTTGCCACTTATGAATCTTTCGCACTGCGCGTCGCAACTTCTGACGGGAAAAACCTGCAAAAACTGCGCTTATAAAAATGGCTTTACCTACGTCGACCGCAAAAATTACGAATTCAAAATCCTGAGAAACAAGGCGGCAAACTGTTATTTCACGCTGTATAACTCAAAAATTCACGATATTTCGTCAAAAGTGAAGCCGAATTCTTTTAATTTATATCTGAATATGTTACAATTATCGCGTGACGAAGCGGACTGCGTATTCGCCGCGTTTAAGGATAATTTATCCTTAACGACTCGTGACAAAACCAACGGACATTTTATAAACGGTGTGTTATGAACGCTGAAAAAGCCTTAAAAACATTGGAATATCAAAAGATTCTGGATATGCTGAAAACGCACGTCTCGTCCGAGCGCGCAAGGGAACTTGCCGACGAAACGCGACCGACCGACGACAAAAATCTTGCGGAGTCTTGGCTTATTGAAACGTTTGAGGCAGACAAAATCTTGTACGAGCAGTCGTTGGATCCGAATTTCGCAATCGACAATATCGTAACGTCTTTGGAGCGCACGAGAAAACTTTCAAATCTCACGATGGCGGAGCTTCTGAAAATTGCCCGCGTGCTGAAAGTGTCAAGGATTCTTAAAAATACTTTATCGCGCGCAATCGACGCCGACGTAATAAAAGGATACTCGTTCGGACTTTTCACAAATCTACCTCTCGAAGAAAGAATCGACAAAAGCATAATTTCCGACACCGAAATGAGCGACGACGCAAGCCCCGCGCTTCGTCAGATCCGCATCAAAATCAGGCGCACCAACGAAAATGTCAAACTTAAACTGCAAAGTTACGTCACACAGGGCAAGTACCAGAAATATTTGCAGGACAACATCGTCACGATGCGCGGAGACAGATATGTTATCCCCGTTAAGTCGGAGTTCAAGGGCGCGATGCAAGGGCTTGTGCACGATCAATCGGCGTCCGGGCAAACGCTTTTTATTGAGCCGCTTGCCGTTGTCGAACTTAATAACGAACTGAAAACCCTTCTTATCGAAGAGCAGCAGGAAATCGAAAAAATTCTTACCGATCTTACGGCTTCGGTGCGCGGCGACGTCAACGAAATCCTTAACAATTACGAAATTATCGCGCGGCTTGACCTGATTTTCGCAAGGGCAAAACTCGCAAGGTCGATGAAGGCGATTATGCCCAAAATCAACGATAAAGGTTATATAAATATCGTTGCCGGCAGGCATCCTCTTATCGACAAAAACAAGGTGAAGCCCATCACGATATATCTTGGAAAAGACTTTGACGTGATGCTTATCACCGGTCCGAACGCGGGCGGCAAAACCGTAACGCTCAAACTTGTGGGGATTCTGGAAGTTATGGCGCTTTCGGGCATGTTTATCCCTGCGGGTGCGGACAGCGAAATTTCGACGTTTTCAAACATTTTCACGGATATCGGCGACGAACAGTCCATTGAGCAATCTTTGTCGACGTTTTCGGGACACCTTAAAAACATCGTGTCGTTTATAAACGACATCACGACCGACACGCTTTTGCTTCTGGACGAACTCGGCGCGGGTACAGACCCGGCGGAAGGCAGCGCGCTTGCCGTCGCAATCACGAAAGAAATCAAAAAAGTCGGCGCGAAAGCGGTTATCACGTCGCACTTCAACGCGCTTAAAGAATACGCGGTCAGCACCGAGGGCGTGGGTTCCAGCAGTATGGACTTCAACGTAAACACGTTCGAGCCGCTTTATCGACTTATCATCGGCTCAACGGGAACGTCAAACGCGATACAGATCGCAAGACGGCTCGGGCTCAAAAAGGAAATCGTCGACGACGCGGATTCCATGCTCAGCGAAGAGTCAAAATCGTTCGACAAAGTCTTAATGTCCGCGGAAAAAGCGCGAAAAACCGCCGAAGAGTTGACCGAACAGGCAAAAATCCACAAAATAGAAGCGGAAAAAGAACTCAAAAACGTGCAGGACGAACTTAAAAAACTGCGCGATAACAACGAAAGACTTAACGAACAAATCAGAAAAGATACCAAAAAACTTATCGAATCCAGCGTGAGCGAGGCGAACGATATCATCGACGAGCTGAAAGAACTTTTGAATAAGCCCGACGAACAGGCTCTTTTCGAGGCAAGAAAACTCAAAAAACGTCTTGAAAATATGTCCGCCGAGTACGAAGAAAACGACATCAACGCCGAATACGATCAAAATCTTAATTTTATCGGCGGCGAAATCAAAGTCGGCGACGAAGTTTACGTCGATACGCTCGACAAAGTCGGTAAGGTTACCACCGTCAACAAAAACGGCGAATACGAGATAATGCTCGGCGCGGTTAAAACTAAAATCAAGGCAAAAAATTGCAAGCGACTTGCGCCGACAAAATCGAAATCGCAACGCGTGAGCGTGTCGAAAGCGTTCTCCAACGCACAAATAAAAACCGAAATAAACCTTCTCGGCAAAACCGTTGACGAGGCGATTTTTGAACTCGATCCGTTTTTGTATCAGGCGTCGGAAGCAAACGTCCCCGAAGTCCGCGTCGTACACGGCAAAGGCACGGGCGCGTTGAGAAAGGGCGTGCAAGCTTTTTTGAAAGGTCATCCTTGCGTCAAGGAATTCCGCGACGGCGTTTACGGCGAAGGCGATAACGGCGTTACCATGGTGAAAATCAAATGATGCCCGAATTTTTCTCGGAAACCGAAACGAACACCGGTGCGACCGAGGCGAAAAAAGTAAAAAAACTTTTGTTCATGTCATACGCGTTAAAAGTCGCGTCGCTTTTATTCGTGGTACTCAGCGCGGTTTTCTCGCCTTATTATCTGATAGGATTCGCAATTTTTATGATGTCAGGCATCGCGTTGAAACAATCCGTGCTTGAAAGAACCGCAAGTTTTGAATACTTTTTTGTGCGCGACACGCTGAAAATTACGGCTTTTTCAAACTTCGGAAAGAAAAAGTATGAGATTTCGATACCCATAAACGATATCGTGAGCATTGAACGGGAATTTGAACGAATTCCTGAAAAAACCGACGTTTTTGCCGCACCGGAGGGCAAACGTATTATAAAAATCCGCTTTATTGAGAATAGTTTGACGAGAAATTTGTATTTTTCGCCTTGCTTGTATCTTGAAGCACTTATACGGAACAGGAAAAATGATTTACTTTGACAATGCGGCGACGACGCCGCTCGACGAAATTGCGATCGACGCGCTTAAAGAATACGGAGTTGAAAAGTTCTTTAATCCGTCGGCGTTGTACCGCGAAGCACTTGAAAACACGAAAACCTTGAACGCCGCGCGCGAAAACATTCTGAAAATCATGCACGGCGACGGCGATTTTATATTCACCGCAAGCGGCACGGAAGCCGATAATATGGCGATTTACGGCGTGAAAAAACCGAAAAACGCGCGTATTATCGTGAGCGCAAGCGAACATTCCGCAATGCTCAACCCCGCAACCGACCTTCTGAACAAGGGATACGACGTTGTTTTGGCACCGCTGAACCCCGACGGAAGCGTTAATATCGACGAGTTCAAAAAACTTTTGAACAAGGACGTTTGTTTCGTGTCGATAATGCACGTCAACAACGAAACGGGCGCGGTGAACGATCTCCAAAAAATCGTAAAACTCACGAAATCCGTCGCGCCGAAATCAATCGTCCATTCCGACGGCGTGCAGGCGCTTATGAAAGTCAAGGTAAACCTTATGAACCTTGGCGTCGATATGTATTCGGTCAGCGCGCACAAGGTTCACGCACCGCGCGGAGTCGGCGGACTTTACATCAGAAAGGGCGTCAGAATTAACCCTTTGATACTCGGTGGCGGGCAGGAAAAGGGTTTACGAAGCGCAACGGAAAATCTTGCGGGAATCGTCGCTTTTTCAAAAATTCTTGAAAAATACGATAAAATGTTCAACGAAAATGTTGAAAAACGAAAAGTCGTCCTTGATTATCTTCGCCAAAAAATAAGCGAAACCATGCCTGAACATATTATCGTTTCGCCTGAAAACTCGCCGCATATTCTGATGCTTGCGTTAAAGGGCGTTCGTGGCGAAGTCATGCTGCACAGCCTTGAAGATTACGGCATTCTTATCGGCGTCGGCAGCGCGTGCAGCAGCAAAAAAGGCATCAATAAATTCCAGTCTCTTCTGAGTCTTGACGACGAGCATAAGGAAGGCATTATCCGAGTCAGCGTGTCTGAAACGAACACGATCGAAGAATGCGATTTCTTCCTTGAAAAACTGAAATATCTCACGGATAAACTAACCGATTATAAAAGGATTTAATATGGAAAGAGTCATTCTTTTAAGGTTTTCCGAAATATTTTTGAAGGGAAACAACAGAAAATTTTTTGAAAAAAAACTTATCGACAACATCAAAGAAACACTGAAAAGTTACAAATATCGTTTTTCGACGTCGCAAAACAGATACGTCGTGTCCGATTACGACGTCGATCTTGAAGCGGAAATCGTCGAAAGGCTGAAAAAAGTATTCGGCATTTATTCGTTGAGCGTCGCAAACAAAGTCAAAACGGATTTTGACGAAATAAGAAAAGCGGCGGTCGATTTGTTTGACGATACACCTTTGAAATTCCGCGTGACGGTAAGAAGGGCGGATAAACGCGTCGAAATCCCAAGCCCCGTTATGGCTGCGGAAATCGGCGGCGACATTCTGGAAAAATATCCCGAAACGTCGGTGGATCTCACAAACTTTGACAAAGAAGTTTACGTCGATATACGCGAAAACGGATATACTTATATCTTCCTTGACAAAATCCACTGCGCCGGCGGCATGCCCGTAGGATCGAGCGGCAAAGCTCTTTGTCTGCTTTCGGGCGGCATCGACAGTCCCGTCGCGGCGTATATGATGGCAAAACGCGGGCTTCAAATCGACGCGATCCACTTCCACAGTATGCCGTACACGAGCGAGCAGGCAAAAGAAAAAGTCGTAAGCCTTGCAAAAATCGTTTCCGCATACGCGGGACACATTAAACTTCACGTCGTGCCGTTCACCGAAATTCAGGAAAATATACACAAATTCTGTCCGCCCGAATATATGATAACGATTATGCGCCGCATTATGATGCGTATTTCGGAAAGGCTTGCGATGCAAATCAATGCGGGCGCGCTCGTCACCGGCGAAAGTCTGGGGCAAGTCGCGTCGCAAACCATGCAAAGCATCACGGTTACCAACAAGGTCATTGAAAGATTGCCCGTATTTCGTCCGCTTATCGGTTTTGACAAGGAAGAAATCGTGAAAATTTCAAAACATATCGACGCTTTTGAAACGAGTATCCTTCCGTATCAGGATTGCTGCACGATATTCCTTCCGAAAAACCCCGTGATCCGTCCGAAACTTGAACTTATCGAACGCGCGGAAAAGGCTCTTGACGTCGAAGGTCTTATTAAAAGGGCAATGGACAATATCGAAGTTATCGAAGTCAAACATTGATTCAGTAATTGCTGAAATCGTCGATATTAATGTCGTTATTCAATAAAAACAAGTCGGTTTCGTGAACGTTACCGACTATTTTTATGCCGTATTGGTTGTAAAAATAGGGTTTTATATAATACTTCACAAGTTTTTTATCGTAAACGACGTCGTAAAAACTCAGTTTATCGTTGCCGTTTTCGTATTGTTTGACAAGGGTTTCCCGTTCGCCGTCGAATCTGAAAACGTCGTAATAAAGATACGGTTCGGCGGCAATTTTCACGTTAACGATCCCGTCAGACACGCTGCATTCGATTTCTTCAATCGAAAACCCGTCAAAGCAGGTCGAATAGTTTTCGGGCAGGTTATCCCTTTTGAACACTTCGCTTTTAAGATACGTTTTCGGTGTGTTCTTTGTCGCAAGCAGTACTTTTTGCTTGTTTTTCTGGGCATAGGCGTCGATATCGACGCGATAAACGTCGCTTGGAATCGTAAACGCCGCAGATTTTCCGCTTTCGACGTACTTCAAAACTTCGCGCATGGAGCGAGTAACGTAGCTTCCGCCGGTTTCGTCAAGCGACATATCGTTGTTTTTCGCGCCCGACGCGTTGCCGTGCCACAAAAGATACGTGTGCGACGAAGTGTACGCGACGTTATAAGCGTCGGAATTCCCGTCCGCACCGCCGACCGTTCCCGTTTTTGCAGCAACCTGAAAGTCAAGGTTATTAAGTCCTTTTGCCGTGCCGTATTTTGCGGTATCGACCAGCACGTCGGTCATAATATAAGCGTCGGCAGGGGACAAAACGGCGTTTTGTTCAAGCGACTTTTCGTAAACGATTTTGCCGGATTTGTCATAAATGCGGTTTATAAACGATGGCTTATTATAGATTCCCGAGTTTGCAAATGTCGCGTACGCACCGACAAGCGACAGCATATTATTTTTTGAAAAGTTTCCAAGCGCGACCGTCGCGTTTTCGTCAAAATCGGAAATGTTTATGCCGACGCTGTTTGCAAACGACTGCACGTTCTTAAATCCCAGCGCGTTGTACGTTTTTACCGCAACGACGTTTGACGAAGTCATAATCGCAGCACGGACGTCGGTCCACCCGAGATAATGCTCGTTATAATTTTTCGGCATATATCCGTTGAAGTCGGTTTTCATATCGAGAACGGGCGTCGCAGGGGACACGACGTTTTCGCGAATAGCGGGCGCGTATATAACAACTGGTTTTGCCGTTGAACCGAAAGGTCGATAAAAATCGTAAATATTCCGTTTTTTTGTTGAAAAATACGCCGAAACGCCCATATTTTTGTTATCGACGATTATCGACAATCCGTCGGCACGGACGCCGTTTTTGTTCAGAACGTAAAAATTCGGGTTGCCCAGAACTTCAGTAAGACACGCCTGATAATCGGGATTTAAGAAGGTTTCGATTTTATATCCGCCCGAAAGCACGCCGCCGACGGAAACGTTCAGAATACCTGCCGCCTCGAACGCCGCCGATTCCACGTAACTTTGCGTGTTGGAATATATTGCGTTCAGGTCAACCGAGATTTTTTCGTTTTTCGCGCTATTATATTCGGCGTCGCTGATTAAATTCTGATTTTTCATAAGAGATAGCACGACGTTTCGCCTTTTCGTCGCGTTTTCGACGCTTGCGACGGGGGAATATTTTGACGGATTTTTAAGAATCCCCGCAAGCACCGCACACTCGGACAGGGTAAGCGAAGAAAGGTTTTTGTTGAAAATACCTTTCGCTGCGCTTTTGACGCCGTAAAGCCCACCGCCGAAATACGATACGTTAAGATACGACGTCAGAATATCGTCTTTTGAATATTCTTTTTCAAGTTGTTTTGCGATTTTGATTTCGTTGAGTTTTCGTTTTATTGATTTTTCTTGCGTAAGGTGAGTGTTTTTCACAAGTTGCTGCGTAATCGTTGACGCGCCTTCAAGTGAACCGCCTTTCAGATTGTTTCTTATCGCGCCGAAAATTCTTATCGTATCGACGCCTTTATGCTTATAAAACCTTTTGTCTTCAACGGCGACGACGGCGTTTTTAAGGTTATCGGGCAGTTCAAAGTATTGCGCGAATGAATTCTTAAATCCTTCAACGTTATTGCCGTTTATGTCCGAAAAAACCGTCGTTATCTCGTTTTTTGGCATTAAAGTATTATCGAAAACGGCGTTTTTTGTAATACTTTGAAAGGCAATTAAGCCGCCGCAGGTCAAAACCACCGCAAAAACCATCATTGACACAAGCAAAATCTTCAAAAACTTTTTCATAGTTGCAGTATGCATATAAGTCAAATTTTTATGTTTTTGTAAGGCTTATTTCTTGCTTATATTTGTAAAAAAATGTATAATTTAATACTATGAATAGTATTATCGATTTCAAAAACAAAAAATATTGCGTGGTAACGTACGGTTGCCAGATGAATCTGCACGAGTCCGAAAAGATTTCGGGCATTTTAAGCGGCATGGGTATGAGCGCGGTAAACGAGCCTGAAAACGCCGACGTCGTGGTTTTCAATACCTGCTGTATCCGCGACACCGCTGAACGCAGAGCACTTGGCAACATCGGCAAAATGAAGGAACTCAAAAAGAAAAACAAAAACCTTCTTATCGTCGTTACGGGCTGCATGACTCAGCAAAACGGCTTTGCCGAAAACATGAAAGAACGTTATCAATACATCGACGTAATTCTGGGCACGCACAATATTTCCGACCTTGAAAATCAGATAAGAATCCGCCTTGAAAAGAAAAAGCGCGTCGCCGCCGTCCTTGACACCGACGGTTATATCGACGACGAGACCACGCCCGTCACACGCACGAGTTTCCCGAACGCGTGGGTAAACATAAATTACGGCTGCAACAATTTCTGCACGTATTGCATCGTGCCGTACGTCAGGGGGCGCGAAAGAAGCCGCGATATGAAAAGCATTATTTCTGAATGCGAAAAACTCATTAATGACGGCTACAAAGAAATAACCCTTCTCGGACAAAACGTCAACAGTTACGGCAACGACGTTCCGGACGAAAACGTAAATTTTGCAAACCTTTTAAGGGAAGTCGCGAAAATCGACGGGAAATTCCGCATTCGTTTTATGACGTCGCACCCGAAAGACCTCACCGAAGACGTCGTGAAAACAATCAGGGATAACGACAAAATCTGCAACAATATCCATCTTCCGATTCAGGCGGGCAGCAACTCGGTTCTGAAAAATATGAACCGCCGCTACACGCGCGAGCATTATCTCGGGCTTATCGACATGATAAGGCGTTACATTCCCGACTGCGGCATCACGACGGACATTATGGTCGGCTTCCCGTACGAAACCGAAGAAGACTTCCTTGACACAATGGACATCGTCGAAAAAGTCAGGTTTTCAACGGCGTTCACGTTCATTTATTCGGTAAGAAAGGGCACGAAAGCCGCCGAAATGCCACAAATTCCTTATGAAATAAAGCAAAATCGCATAAAACAACTTATCGCAAGGCAAAACGAAATCACCGAAGAAATCTCAAAAGATTACGTCGGAAACGTTTACGAAATCCTTGTCGAAGGTATGCAGGAAAAGAAAAACGGATACGTCGTCGGGCGCACCGAAAGCGGCAGGCTTGTCAGCGCAAAGGGCGACGAATCTATGATCGGCGAGTTCAAAAAAGTTAAAATCACCGCCGTCAAAAACGCACAGCTTTTAGGAGAAATACTTTGAAAGAAAAAAATCAGTTGTCGCCGATGATGCGAAGATACCTTGAAATCAAGGAACAATACAAGGACGCCATTTTGTTATTCCGCCTCGGCGATTTTTACGAAATGTTTTTCGACGACGCCGTAACCGCGTCCGATTTTCTGAACCTGACGCTTACCGGGCGCGACTGCGGGCTTGAAGAGCGCGCGCCTATGTGCGGCGTGCCTTATCATGCGGTCGACAACTACATCAAAAAACTTATCGACGGCGGCTTTAAGGTTGCGATTTGCGAGCAGCTCAACACTCCCGAACAAGCGCAAAAAGGAAAACAACTCGACCGCGACGTCGTGCGCGTCATCACTGCGGGCACGGTTGTCGAGGACAGCCTTCTTCCCGAAAAAGATAACAACTATATCGCGTCGGTTTACGTTTCCGACAAAGGATTCGGGCTTGCGTGGGCGGATATGTCGACGGGCGAGTTTTGCCTTTTTGAAAACGACGCGCAAAACCCCGACGTGCTGGACGACGTACTTGCGTCGATTTCACCATGTCAGACGATAATCAATTCAAAAGGCGACGGCATCGTATTAAACAGCGTGATGTCGGGAAGATTAAAACGTCCCGAAACATATTTCGACTGGGCGTTTTCTTTCGACAACGCCGAAAAAACGCTTTTGAAACAACTTGGCGTCAAAACCCTTGAACCGTTCGAGTGCGCGGACAAAAAACTCGCGATTTCCGCGGGCGGCGCGCTTGTCGAATATATGCTGCAAACGGGAAAACGCGATTTGTCGCACATAAACAAGATAAACTTCGTGAGAAACGACTCGTTTATGCTCATCGACGTCAACACAAGACGAAATCTCGAACTCACGGAAACCATGCACGAAGGGAAACGTTTTGGCAGCTTATTGTGGCTTTTGGACAAAACGGTGACGAGCATGGGCGCGCGCCTTATAAAAAATTGGATTGAAAAACCGCTTGTCTCGGCAAAAAGCATAAGCGCAAGGCTTAACGCGGTGGAAGCAATCGCAAACGACAAGGAAAACCTTTCGTATCTGCGCGAGTCGCTTCGGGGAATCCGCGATATCGAAAGACTTTCGGCGCGCATCGCATACGGAAACACGAACCCGCGCGACCTTATTTCGATCGGGGAAACACTGAAAGCATTGCCGCTTGTCAAAAGCGTCGCTAAATGCTTTGACGACAAAAACATCACGAAAATCGCAAATACTATCGTCACAAACGACAAACTTTCGGACAAAATTTTTGCCGCAATCGACGAAAACGCCGGCGCGTCGATAAAGGACGGACAGTTTATCAAGGAAGGCTTTGACAAACGACTTGACGAATACAGAAACGCCAAAAAAGAAGGCACGGTCTGGCTTGCCAACCTCGAAGCCGCCGAAAAAGAAAACACCGGCATCAAAAATCTGAAAGTCGGATACAACAAAATTTTCGGATATTATATCGAAGTGTCAAAGTCACAGGTCGATATGGTGCCGCTTCGCTATCAGCGCAAACAAACCCTTGTCGGCGGCGAACGATACGTCACGGAAGAACTGAAAGAAATCGAAAACCGCATATTAGGTTCCGAAGAAAACGCAGTTGAACTCGAACTTGCGATTTTTGAAGATCTGGTACAAGAACTCAAAACGCATATTGACGAGTTTTTGCAGTCCGCAAAAGCCGTTCAGACAATCGATGTTTTGCAATCGTTTGCGACAGTCGCTTTGAGTAATAATTACGTAAAACCCGTCGTCAGCGACAAAATCAAACATATTTCAATCAAAAACGGGCGTCATCCCATCGTGGAAGCCGTCGCGAAATCGACCGCATTCGTCCCCAACGACACAAACCTTGACGAAAAAGAAAACCGATGCATGATTATCACCGGTCCGAATATGGCGGGTAAATCGACTTATATGCGACAGGTCGCGCTCATAACTTTAATGGCGCAAATCGGCTCGTTCGTCCCTGCGGATTCTGCGGAAATCTCGCTTACCGACCGCATTTTCACACGAGTCGGCGCGTCGGACGACATTACGCTCGGGCAAAGTACGTTTATGGTTGAAATGGTGGAAGTCGCGACGATTCTGAACAACGCAACCGACAAATCCTTGTTGATTCTGGACGAAATCGGGCGCGGCACGTCAACAATCGATGGACTTTCAATCGCGTGGGCGGTCATCGAAGAAATTTCCAGAAATATCGGCGCAAAAACATTGTTCGCAACGCATTTCCACGAACTTTCGGAACTCGAAGGCGTGCTTGACGGCGTGAAAAACTTCCAGATTCTCATAAAAGAAATCGGCGGGACAATCGTTTTCCTGCACAAAATCGTAAGGGGAAGCGCGTCGAAAAGTTTCGGCATCGAGGTTGCGGAACTTGCGGGAATCCCCAAAAACGTCGTAACGCGCGCCAAAACCATAATGCGCCAACTTGAAGAAATCGACATAAATCGCGACACAAACAGCATTATGATGACGGCAAAGGGCGGGAAACAAAAACAAATTTCGCTTTTCGACGAAAGCCGCGACGACAACGAAATCGTAAAAATCCTTAAAGACACGAATATCGAAAACGTCAGCCCTGTGCAGGCGTTCGCAATCTTACTTGACCTTAAAGACAAGGCGGATAAATTATGAAAATCAACGTTCTTGACAGCAGTATCTACAACTTGATATCGGCGGGCGAGGTCGTCGAAAGACCGGCATCCGTCGTAAAAGAACTTGTCGAAAACTCAATTGACGCCGGCGCAAAGTCGGTGAAGATCGAGGTGTTTTCGGGCGGGAAAAGCAAAATAAGGGTTACAGACGACGGCGCAGGAATCGCAAAAGACGATTTATTGACGGCGTTTTTGCCGCACGCGACAAGTAAAATCCACAAAAAAGACGACCTTTTTTCAATACAAACGCTGGGTTTTCGCGGCGAAGCGCTTGCAAGCATCGCTGCGGTTTCGATGGTCAACGTGATTTCAAAAACAGACGCTGACGACGCAGCGTACGGCGCGGAACTTCGTGGCGGGAAGGTTGAAAACACGTTTGAATGCGCGGGCGTTACCGGCACGTCGATTTCCGTTGAAAATCTGTTTTTTTTAACCCCCGCAAGATTGAAGTTTCTGAAAAAAGATAAGTCGGAAGAAAGCGAAATAACGTCGCTGATATTAAAGATGATTCTTGCAAATCCGTATATCGCGTTTTCGTATTACGCCGACGACAAAAATATATTCAAAACCGACGGAACAGGGCTCAAAAACGCAATAAACAGCGTATATAACCGTGAAATTACTATGAATTTTATCGAAATCGAGAATACTTTCGGCGATTTTTCGATAAAAGGATTCATATCAAAGCCAACTTATTTCAAGGGAAACCGCTCATACCAGACGACGATTATCAACGGGCGCGTTATCGAAAACAGAACAATTTCGACCGCGGTCGAGAAGGCTTACGAACCGTTTTTGATGAAGCGCAGTTATCCGTTGTACGTCATCGAAATCAATATGCCGTTTGACAAACTTGACGTGAACGTGCATCCGTCGAAAGCCGACGTCAGGTTTTTGGACAATCATCAGATGTTTTCCTTCGTTTATTCAAGCGTGCAGCGTACGATCATGTCTTACGACGACGTGAAAAGCGTGCCGCAACTCGAATACGTTAGCGACGACGGCGAAATTTTGAGCGAAAACACAAAAAAGGGCGATTATAATAATGAAAACGCCGCGTTTTTCAGCGATTATACAAAAAATCACGACGATAATAAGCTTATTTCAGACGATAATATCTCGTTTTCAAACGAAAATTTGTCGGGTTTCCTCAAAAAAGACGGGGGTTTTGGCGGTTTTAACCAAACTCGCGCGGCAGACGGCGCGGGCGACGCGTTTTACAGGATTATCAAAAACAAAATGGCAACCGATAACGCGAAAACCGAAAACGTTCAGCAGTCTTTTGACAATATCGACTTCGACGTGAAATCCGACAACGCTTTCGACTTCGACGGAAAAGTTATCGGACAGGTTTTTGCAACGTATCTTCTTGTCGAAAAGGACGAAAACCTTTATATTATCGATCAGCACGCCGCGCACGAACGCATTTTGTACGACAAACTCACGAAAAACGGTTCCGAATACGCGCAGCCGCTACTTATACCTTATATATATTACGCGAGCGCGCAAGAATTCGACTTTATCACGGACATTATTCCGACGCTTTCAAACATCGGCTTCGATATCGAAGAGTTTTCAAACGACAGTTTCAAGGTGTCGGCTGTTCCCGAGGCGTTGACTGACATAAACTTTGACGAGTTTTTTAAGGATATTACCCGCGATTTCGTCCGCGTAAATCTTTCGGAAAAGGATCTTTTGAAAGAAAAACTTATGCAAAGGGCGTGCAAATCCGCAATCAAGGGCGGCGACGTATTGAATAACGCACAAATCGGCGCGCTCCTTAAAAGTTTCAAAGATTCCGAAAACAAGCCGTTGCAATGTCCGCACGGCAGACCGACCGTCATTAAGTTTTCAAAAACCGACTTTGAAAAATGGTTTAAGAGGATTGTATGAAAAAACTGTTATTCATCGTCGGACCGACCGCCTCTGGGAAATCCAATTTCGCGGTTCAGGTCGCTAAGTTGCTGAAAACCGACGTAATTTCGTCGGACAGCATGCAAATTTACAAAGATATGACCGTCGGAACCGCAAAAATCACGCCCGAGGAACAACAAGGCGTCACGCATCATCTCATTGATTTTGTAAATCCGAAAGACAGCTTTTCGGTTGCGGAATATCGCGAAAAGGCGTTACCTATCATCGACGAACTTTTGAAAAACGGAAAAACCCCGATAATTTCAGGCGGCACGGGACTGTACGTCAACGGGATTCTGTATCCGATGAATTTCTCGGACACGTCAAAGGACGATAAACTCCGAAAAAGCCTTGAAAACGAATACGATGAAAAAGGCGCGGATTTTATGCACGAAAAACTTGCGGCACTGGACGAAAAATCCGCGTTAAAAATCCATAAAAACGACAAAAAACGCGTCGTACGCGCGCTTGAAATCAATCTCACGCACGGAAATCGCGACGAAAACGATATGAAAAAGCCGTCGTACGAATACGAAATGATCGGTTTGTCCGGCGGAGATCGCGCCGTTTTGTACGACAGAATCAACAAGCGCGTCGATAAAATGTTTGAAAACGGACTTATCGACGAGGTAAAATCTCTTATAAACACTGGCGTTTCTTTCGATTGCCAAAGCATGCAAGCCATCGGATATAAGGAATTTAAGGGATTTTTCGACGGGATTTTAAGCGAAAACGACCTCAAAGAACTCATAAAAAAAGACACGAGAAATTACGCAAAACGCCAACTTACCTGGTTTCGGCAATACAAAGATATTAAATGGTTTGACGCCGCAAACGACGACGCATACGAATACATCAAGGACAAATTTTTAAGGTAAATTATGATAAACATACAAAATATTGACGAATTTATTCAAAAATCCGAGCAAAAATGTCAAAAACAATTTGAAGAAATCGACAAAATCGCGCTTTATAATCAGGAAAAAGTCCTGAAAGCCTTCCAAAAAAACGCCGTTCAGGCACGCCATTTTTACGGCACGACCGGATACGGTTACGACGACGTCGGTCGCGACACGTTAAACCGCGTTTTTGCGGACGCTTTTCAATGCGAAGACGCGATTGTTTCACCGATGATTATGTCCGGAACGCACGCTCTGACGCTTGCATTATTCGGTATTTTACGTCCCGGCGACACGTTTTTATCGATTGCCGGAGACCTTTACGACACGCTTTACGACGTGATTTACGGCAAAAATATCGGTTCTCTTGCCGATTTTAACATTAGTTTTGACAAAATCGACCTGAAAAACGGCGCTTTTGACGAAGAAAATATCCTAAAAACCATTGAAAAAACGCGTCCGAAAATGGTGTTTATCCAGCGTTCGCGCGGATATTCCTGGCGCGACGCGCTTTCTATCGACGCAATTTCCGACATAATCCGCAAAATCAGGCAAAAAAATAAGGATATTATTGTTGCCGTCGACAACTGTTACGGCGAGTTTATCGATTATCTTGAACCGACAAACGTCGGCGCGGACCTTATCGTCGGCAGTTTAATCAAAAACGCAGGCGGCGGAATCGCGCCCACAGGCGCATATCTTGCGGGAAAAGCCGAAGTTATCCGCCAGATTTCGTATCGTTTCACGTCACCGTCGATTGGAAACGAAATCGGAAGTTATCTCGGCGGCTATCTTCCGTTTTATCAGGGGCTTTTTATGGCGCCGATTACCGTCAAAAACGCCGTAAAAGGAAGCATACTGTTTGGGCAGGTTTACAACGATTTGGGCTACGAAACGCTGCCGAATCCCGGCGTGAAATGCAACGATATTATAAGAAGCATAAAATTCGACACCGAAGACGAACTTGTCGAGTTCATTCGCGGAGTACAAGCGTCTGCGCCGATCGACAGCAACGTCGTGCCGTATCCGTGGGATATGCCGGGATATAACGACCAGGTAATCATGGCCGCGGGCGCGTTTGTCCAAGGAAGTTCGATTGAACTTTCGGCGGATTCTCCGATAAGAAAACCGTACGTTGCGTATCTGCAAGGAAGCCTTACGTACGAACACGCAAAAATCGCTGTCAAACAAACGATTGAATATTTGATAAAAAACGCCAAAAAATGACATTCTCCGCCCTGAACGGCATTTTATCGGGCTTATTGTGCGTAAAACTCGTGTTTTACGCATAGTATTGTTATACTGCACTATTCTGAAAATTGCCTTAAATCATAGTAATTTTTGTTTTTTCTCGCCTAGAAATCTTTTGAAAAAACTTTCGGAACTTGCTTAATATTTTTGTTTTACGTTATTTTTCAAAAAACGTTACGACAACCAAATATCAAATTGCATTAATAAAACAAAATGCGCCCTATCGGACGCATTTGTTTTTTTCGTTTTTATGTTATATATTTTTATATGATTTATTTAACTGAAAGGATACTATGCGGCGGATTCTTCTTGTTCCTGTTCGTGTTCGTTTTTTGCATAAAGCGCGGCAAAGACGAATTTTTGCGTTTTTTCAAGGATTTTCTGCCCCATCGGCGTGACAGTCGACACCGCAAAAGCGTGCCTGCCGTACAATGCGCCAGTACATTTCAAAAGCTCGTTTTTGACGCGAAATTTGTCAAGTTTTGCCTTTAATGCAAAGCTATCCGTCATAAGAGCGTCTTTTTCGGCGCAGATAATGAACGTCGGCGCGAAGTTTTCGTCCAGAAACTTTTCGGGATAAATCACGTTGATTCGGTCTTCGTAAAGCCCTTCTCTTATATCTTTTGTGGAAATATCGGTAAGGCTTTCCACCATAATATCCATGCTCGGAAACTTGGACAATGCAAGCGAACGCATATCGAACGCGCCGCAATTGAACATATTCACGGCGATTTTGAACTCTTTTGCGTGGCGGAATTTCAGCCCCATGACGTTAAGAGTCTCAAAATGTCCCGCGATAAAATTCAAAATCATGCCGAAGTAAACACCCGCCGACTCTCCCCCGAAGATAATTTTCGACGTGTCGATATTAAATCGTTCCGCGTTGTCGAACAAGAAATCGATTGCGTCCAACACGTCCTGAACGGGATACGGAAACTGTTTTAACGGCGCCCAGATATAGTCGATATTCGCCACGACGACGCCTTTTTTTGCGTACTCGTAACAATAAGTCCGCCGCATGCTTTTCACGCCCGAGATCCAGCCCCCACCGTGAACGTAAATCATAAGCGGCAGTTTTTTTCCAGTGCCGGTTTTCGGTCTGATGATGTCAAGATTATTGTATTTCCCCTGCCCGTACGGCACGCATTTTTCAAGCGTAACGTCGTAAGAATCCGGGCTTCTGTGCAGAATAATTTCCGCAAGCCGTTCGGTAAAATTCAGCCAATAATGCAACGCTTTGGCCTTAAAAACACGATTTTTATCCATAATTTTATCTCCCTACACCAAATATATCATATTTATAAGAATATTTCCATAATATCAAACAAAAATGCTTTGTGTTTTATGCATAGTTGTGCTAAAATTTTGAGTATGGAAAAATCAAACGATTATTTTAAGCAACGCAACATCGAATGCATCAAAAAAATCCGCGAAGTCGAAAAGGATTTGCCGCATTTCATCCCGGAGTATTTTATCGGCGTCGAGCACAACACGTCCGCACTCACGCGGCTTAATTACGCATACGATTTAAGGATTTTCTTTTATTATCTCGTAAACTACGTCGCGACTTTTCAGGACGTCGGCATGCCCCAAAACTTCACGATCGACGATCTGAAAAAAGTTACCACGACGCATCTTGAAAGATACACCGATTTCCTGACCTATTACGAATACAACGGCAAAACCTACACCAACGAAAACAAAGGTAAAGCCCGCAAACTTTCGTCGGTGCGCGCTATGTTCAAGTATTTTTACAATAAGGAATATCTCCCCTCAAACGTCAGCGCGAAAATCACGATGCCGAAAATCAAGGATAAGGAAATAATTAAACTTGAAGCGAACGAGGTTTCGGACATTTTGAACGTTGCCGAAAACGGAAGTTCCTGCCTTACGAAGCATCAGGAAGCGTATCACGAAGTCACGCATATCCGCGACACAGCCCTGCTCACGCTGTTTTTGGGCACGGGTATTCGTATTTCGGAGTGCGTCGGACTTAACGTGAACGACATCGACTTCAACGTCAACGGATTTACGATTACGCGAAAAGGCGGCGCAAGGGTTATTTTGTATTTTTCGGACGAAGTCGCGGACGCTTTGAAAGCCTATCTCAAAGAACGTTCCGAAAACAAAAAAGTCCCAAAAGACGAGCAGGCTTTGTTCCTTTCAATGCAAAACAAACGCTTGTCAACCCGCGCAATTCAGAACATCGTACAAAAATACAGCCGCATCGTTTCGCCCCTTAAAAAGATTTCGCCGCATAAACTTCGCAGCACGTACGGCACGAGTCTGTATCGCGAAACCGGCGATATTTACGTCGTTGCGGAAGTGCTTGGTCACCGCGACGTCAACACCACGAAAAAACACTACGCAGCCATGAGCGACGATATCAGACGCGCCGCCGCAAAAAAGGTTACGCTAAGAAAAGACGATTGAAAAACCTTGTAAGTATTATGAAATGTTGACTTTTTCATAATACTATTGTATTATTTACTTTGAGGTGATTATATGGACGTATCATCAATAAACAGCGACCTTATCCGCGGCAACGTAACCACGATTATCCTGAAAGCCCTTCTCGACGAGGACAGATACGGATACGACATTCTGCGCGAAATCGAGGTCAAAAGCGGCGGTCAGTACAAACTCAAACAGCCCACCCTTTACAGTTGTCTGAAACGGCTGGAAAAACAAGGGCTTATCAGTTCATACTGGGGTGACGAAAGCGACACAGAAGGCGGCCGCAGAAGATATTACGCTTTGACGGAAGCCGGCAAAAACTATCTTCAAAAAATGCAAAGCGAGTATGAATACTCACGCACGATTCTGGACAGTTTGCTGTCCGAGAACAAATTCGACTTTGAAAACGAGGACGCTCCTTTTGACATAAACAGTCTGCGCCCTTACACCAAACGCGGCGGCGACGATGACGAAAAGGAAACCCAAAAAGTTGTGCAAGCCGGAACTTCAACGACGCCCGAGATCATTCGCGGCGTACCGTCTGAAACGCAAAAAACTTCTTCACAACCTTCAACGTATAAATCGGTTTACGGCAACGACTTTTCCGAAAAAGAGTCCGAAAAACCGGCAGAATCCGAAAAAGCAATGTTTGCCCCGCTCGATAAAGGCGCAAGTTCTTACGACACCGATTATCGTCACACTTCGAGTTCGGTTTCCGATATGCTTTCCCGCATCGACGATATTTTAAGCGCAAAACCCGCCGAAACGGAATCCGAAACCGCTCCCGCGCCCGAAAAACAGGAAATTAAAACGAATATTTTGGGAAAACCCATCGTGAATAACGCCGAAAACGTTGCGCCCGAACAGGAAGAAAGACCCAAAACTCCCGAATCCGGCGAAAACGACAATAAAATCGTTGAAAAAGCAACGCCCGTCCCGTATTCAGAGCCTACCGAAGAAGAAATCGAGCTTGCAAAAGCGATATTGCTGGAAACCGAAAATATTAAAACCGACGTTGACGACGAAGATCACCTTTTACGCCGCGACGCCGCAAAACGCGCTCTTTCAATCGGCTCTTACGCCGACAACAGCAAAAATATCGTTGAAAAGTACGACGAGGCGCAAAAAATATTTGAGAAAAAGCCGCAGAAAGATGAGCCTCCCGCGGAAGAACCCGTCGACGAACGCTCTGCACGCGAAAAACTTTTCGGCACGCAACAAAACACCGGCGATACCGAAAACCCCGACCGCGCTGCCGAACGCGCGGCTGCCGCAAAAGTGCTTTTCGACAAATACAACAAGACAAACGAGGAAAAACCTGCCGATCCGTCGCCCTATCCCGATCCGTACATGATTTTCGACAAGTACAGCAATCCCGGGAAACCGCAGGAAATCAAAATTCAGTACGACCCGAAAGAAGTCTTTTCAAAATACGGCGAGCAGGATAAAACACCCGAAAAACGCTACGATCCGAAGGAAATTTTCGACAAATACAACGGAAAAGCACCCGTTGAACAACCCGAGGAAAAACATTTCGATCCGAAGGAAGTTTTCGATAAATATCATCCCGAAAGAGCCGTCGCGCCCGAACCCGAAAAACATTACGATCCGAAAGACGTCTTCGATAAGTACAACAAAAAGGAAGAACCCGCGCCAAAAGAAGGCGCGCGCGTCAATATCGAACGCTCGCCCGTTGCGCCCGCCGCTTCGTTCAGTTTCCGTCAGAACGACGACACCGTGAATTATCGCGACGCGTTTTCGGGGCTTCGTAATACGAATTCGACCTCCGACGACGACGTCGAAATCAAACAAAAACCCGCAAGCAGTATCGACCTTAAAACGAAACTCTTTTCGGAAGGCTACAAATTAAGACCGTACTCGCGCGAGAATACCGAAAACTACTATTCCTTAAATTACATAAAGAAAAACCGCTTAAACCGCGATTGTTACGCAATTCTTTACGCATTGATATGCCTGGAAGTTCTTATCGGGTTTGCGATTTTCAGGGAAAAATTCTCGCCGATGGCATACGCTTCGGTCTGCATTATCGCCCTTGTCGTGCCTGCCGTGCCGTTTGTAATCTGGACGATGAACCCCGACAAACGCGTACATGCGAATTACAACTTCAAGACGTCGATACTAAACCGTTTCATGCTGTATCTGAACCTGTTGGTCATCGTATGTCTGGTCGGTTTCTTCGGATTCGGCGCAAACATAAACGACGTGAATTCTATGATGGCGCCGATAATAATCCCGGCGATACTTCTTTTGAACATACCGCTCAGCGCATGCGTTTACTGCATTTTGTATAAAACAAAAAAATATCACATTTCATAAAACTGTTGCAAAAAAGCCGTGATTTTCAAAATCACGGCTTTTATTTTTGTTATTTTCGTTAAATCATTTAAGGGCTTTTTTGATTTCCTCCCGCGCCATTTTGTCGCAACGATTGTTGTAAACGTTGTCGGCGTGTCCTTTCACTCTCACAAAACCAACTTTGTGTTTTTCCACCTCGAAAACAAGGCTTTTCCAGAGGTCGACGTTTTTCACGTCGTCTTTCGAGGCGGTGCGCCAGTTGTTCTTTTTCCAGCCTTCGAGCCAGCCTTGCAAGAACGGATCGGTCGCATATGCGCTGTCGCTGACAACCGTTACGTCGCATCTCTCTTTCAGCTGACGAAGCCCTTGGATAATCGCAAAAAGCTCCATACGATTGTTCGTTGTGTCCTTGTTATATCCGCTCACCTGCTTTTCGACGCCCTTGTATATAAGGATTGCCGCCCAGCCGCCCGCGCCCGGATTTCCGCTGCACGCGCCGTCGGTATAAATATCAACGTGTTTCAGTTCAGGCATTTTCACTCAGCTCCTTACTTCTTTTTTCGCACTTTCTAATGCCGTCTTTTATGATTTCTTCAAGGTTGTTTTCCTTGAAAGAATTTACGGCTTCGATTGTCGTACCGCCGGGACTGCAAACGTTTTTGATGAGCGTTTCGATGTCGGTCGTGCGGTTTTCAACCATTTTGACCGCGCCGACAAAAGTTTGAAGCGTCAGTTCTTCGCTGATTTTGTCGTTAAGTCCCATGTCACAGCCCGCGTCGATCATCGCCTTTATGAAAGTATAAACGTATGCGGGACCGCTGCCGCTGACGGCGGTAACCGCGTCAAAGTACTTTTCATCAAGTTCGACAACTTTCCCTAGGCTTTTGAAAATGTCAAAAACAAGTGTTTTGCCGTCGTCATCAAAATCACCCGCGTCGATTGCACACGCGCCTTCTCCCAAAAGGCAAGGCGTATTCGGCATAATTCTCGCAACTTTCGCGCCGTCGAAAAAGCCTTTCAAGGTATCTTTTGTAATGCCTGCCATAATGCTGATTATTTTCAGATTTTCAATCTTTTCAAAATCGCGGAATATGACTTTTGCGACCTGCGGTTTTACGGCAAGTATTATAAATTCGGCATTATTAAATAATACTTTGTTGTCTTTTACGGTATTTACGCCCTGATTTTTGATAATTTCAAGTTTTTTGTCGTCAATATCACTCACAACGATTTTTTCGGGCGAAACAACTCCCGTCCTTAAAATTCCGTTCAGGATCGCGTTTGCCATATTGCCCGCACCGACGATACCAAGTTTATAATCGTACATTTTTAACCTCTAATTTTTGTTTCGACAACACAATCGATTGACTTAAATTTTATAATAAGTTATAATGTTAACGTTGCAAATTTAGGGGAGTGGCTCAACGGTAGAGCAGCGGTCTCCAAAACCGCCGGTTGCGTGTTCGAATCGCGTCTCCCCTGCCAAGACTTACTTTTTAGTAAGTCTTTTTTATTATATCGTTACGAACACGCAACAATGCTATCGCATTATGGTTGCGTCTGACGCTTTGCTTTCGGTGAAAGCACCTTCGCTTCGCTATTAATCGAATCGCGTCTCCCCTGCCAAGAAGTCTATCAAATTAGACTTCTTTTTTTATTGTCTTTCACGAACACGCAACAAACACTTTCGTGTGTACGGTTGCGTCTGACGCTACGCTTTCGGTGCAAGAACCTTCGCTTCGCTATTATTCGAATCGCGTCTCCCCTGCCAAGAAGTCTATATGGAATAGACTTCTTTTTTTGTGTTTTTGTAACGAACACGCAAAAAACACTTTCGTGTTTACGGTTGCGATAATGCAACAATTCGATTTATATCTGTCGTTTGCCCTATACGTTGATTTCCGATTCGATTTTTGCGGCATCGGGGTTTTTCGTCAAAATCGGATTCAGAACTTCCGCAATAAAATCGTCCACTTGTTCGGGCGCGAAGCCGATAAAGTTTTCAACGTTTACGATTTCAGACAGTTTGTCTTTCACCGCGGCAAAAGCGGCGTCGTTTGCGATTCTTTCCAGAAGGTCGTTTTCTTTCCCTTCGATTTTCACTGTTTTACCCGCTTCCATGCTGTGAACGCGGATTTTTTCGTGCAATTCCTGACGGTTTCCGCCCGCTTTTACGCATTCCATAAGGATATTTTCTGTTGCCATAAACGGAAGTTCGGCATTCAGGCGGCGTTTTATCATGTTTTCGTACACGACGAGATTTGACGAAACGTTGTTGTAAAGATTAAGGATTCCGTCAACGCCCAAAAACGCCTCGGGGATAACGATGCGCCTGTTCGCGCTGTCGTCAAGCGAGCGTTCGAGCCATTGCGTGCCGGCAGTCATTGCGGTGTTTATCGGCAGTGACATCACGTAACGCGACAACGCCGTCATACGCTCGGTACGCATGGGATTGCGCTTATATGCCATTGCGGAACTGCCGATCTGGGTTGCCTCGAAAGGCTCCTCGATTTCCTTCATGCTTTGCAAAAGCCTTATATCGTTTGCGAATTTCATTGCGCTTTCGGCAATGCCGGCAAGCACGGACAAAAGTTCGAAATCGAATTTTCTCGTATAAGTCTGACCGCTGACGGCAAACGTTTTTTCAAAGCCCATTTTATTGCAAACGAGTTTATCGAGTTCTTTCACCTTTTTATAATCGCCGGAAAAAAGTTCCTTAAAACTCGCCTGCGTGCCGGTCGTACCTTTTACGCCGCGAAGCCTGAAATTATCAAGGATTGCCGTAACGTTTTCGTAATCTTTTGCGAGGTCCTGCGCCCAGAGCGTCGCGCGTTTGCCGACGGTCGTAGGCTGCGCGGGTTGAAGATGCGTGAACGCAAGCGTCGGAAGATTTTTATATCTGTTTGCAAAATCTTTAAGTTTCGCGATGACAGCAACGATTTTATTTCTTAAAAGCACAAGCGCCTTGTAATAGGAAATAAGGTCGGCATTGTCGTCGACAAAACAACTTGTCGCGCCAAGATGAATGATGGGGGCGGCAAGCGGACACTGCAACGCATACGCATAAATCTGCGCCATCACGTCGTGGCGGACGACTTTTTCGCGTTCGTGTGCAACGTCCAGGTTAAGGTTCGTCACGTTTTGTTTCAGTTCTTCGATTTGTCTGTCAGTAATACCGAGCCCGAGTTCCTTTTCGGATTCGGCAAGCGCAACCCAAAGTCTGCGCCACAAAACGATTTTTTCTTCTTCCGAAAAAATCTCGGACATATCGTGCGAAGCGTATCTCGTCACGAGCGGATTTGCATAATCAGACATAATACCTCCGATAAAAAAATATGGGCGACAAATGCGTCGCCCATACAGCACAAGGGCTTTAACCCTTATTTGTTTTCTTCGTCATCGAATTTGAAATCGATGCCTTTCAAAAGGTCTGCAAGAGTTGCGTTGCCGCTGTCGCTGACCCATTCGTGCGGTTCGTCGGAGTTATCGCGACGATCGCGTTTGCGTTCTTCCGCCTTTTCGGGGTTGTATTCAAACTTCTTTCTGGGAGCGCGAGGAGCCTTGGATTTGACTTCGCCTTCCGCGCCGTCTGCGGCTTCGGGAGCGACTTCTTCGCGAGCGGGCTTTTCTTCGGGAGCGGGTTCAAGTTCTTTCATGGAAAGAGTGATGCGGTTGCCCTCGAAACTGATGACCTTCGCTTCGACTTCCTGACCTTCTTTAAGGAGTTCGGACGCTTCTTTCACATATTTGTGCGAAATTTGCGAAACGTGGATAAGACCGTCGATGCCGTCCTCGATTTGTACGAACGCTCCGAAAGGATGAATCCTTGCGATGGTGCCTTTGATGACCGTGCCGACAGGATATTTTTCGGCGGCGAGTTCATAAGGTTTCTTTTGAAGTTGTTTGTAACCGAGCGAGATTTTGCCGGTTTCACGGTCGGCCTTCAAAACGATGAAATCGTAAGTCTGGTTGAGTTCCAGAACTTCGGAAGGCTCGCTGATTTTCTTCCAGCTGAGATCGCTGATGTGCGCGAGGCAGTCGTAACCTTTGACGCTCACGAACGCTCCAAACGAAGCAAAGCGTTTGACCTTGCCCTTAACGATAGCGCCGGGAACGACGGTTGACCAGAATGCTTCTTCCTTTTCAGCCTTTTCTTCTTCAAGGATGACGCGTTGCGACGCAGTAACGCGGCGACCGTTCTTTTGGAGCATACGCAGGCGAAGTTTCTTGTCAAGATAATCTTCAAGGTTGTTGACTCTGCCGATGCGGATCTGGCTGCCGGGAATGAATACCGTGAAAGCACCGAGACGGCCTTCGAGACCGACGGGATTGCCCTCTTTATTTTTAACGATTTTAAGAGGAGGTTCAACGGTGAATTCTTTGCTTTCAAACGCTTTCAGAGCTTCTTCGTCGTTTTTCTTTACGAGATCGATTTCGCGTTTCGAGAGCGTTACGTAAGTGCTGTCGCCCTTTTTGTTGATAATAACGGCTTCGATAGTGTCGCCCGCTTTGAAATCGTCGGGGTTGTACGTGCCGTCAATGTTGACTTCGGACTTGTCGATGAAGCCGTCTTTCTTTCCGCCGATTTCGACAAAAATGCCGTTTTCGTCGGCGTTGATGATTTTTGCGTGAATGCGTTTGCCTTCACGATAGGTGGTGAAACCTGCGGCTTTGTCGGATGCCATAATGTCATCCATCGTAAGTTCGGTCTTTGCACTTTGAGCGGGTGCATCCGCTGCTGCTGCCATCTCTCCTGCCTCGGGAGCGGCGGTGGCTACTTCGGTAACTTCCTCGGTAGCGGTGTTCTCGGTGGCGTTTTCGAGAACTTCGTTTTGAGTATCACTCATAAAACTTAAAACCTCCTCAATCAACTCATCCGGAGTTGATGCTGCGGCCATTATGGCCAACGTGTTGTATTTTGATATCATCACGGACTGTAAGTCCGAAATTTCCGAGACGAAAAACGTATTGTCGTTTATCGATTTTGCAAACTCGTAAAGGCGGTTGCCGTTTGCGCTGGACCGGTCGCTTATCACAACGACGGCGTCGCATCTTTTTGCAAGAGACTTCGCTTCTTCCCGTTTTGCCATTGTAGTATAGCAAATTGTATTGAAAAAAACAACTGTTTTATGGGTATATGAAATAATATTTTGTATTTTTTCCTTGATTTTTTCAAATTTTTCTTCAAAAAAAGTGGTTTGAGTAACGACTGCGAACTTTTCGCCGTCTTCAAGGGAAATTTCGTCAAAATCGGCGGCAATTTGTGGCGTTTCGGCCGAAAAACCGCAAATTCCTTGCACTTCCTGATGATTTTTGTCACCGAGTATTATGATTTTATACCCTTTTATAGAATACTCGCGCACGATTTCCTGCACTTTTTTGACCATCGGACAGGTTGCGTCGTAAACGTTTGCGCCGATACGCGCAAGTTTTTCAAAATCAGACGGCGCAGCGCCGTGCGCGGCAATAACTACGTTGTCCCCGCTTTGAACGACAGAAAGGTCGTGAACGGGATATATTCCTTCGTTTTTCAACCCGTCGACGACCTTTTTGTTGTGAATCAATTCTTTGTAAGTAAGGCAAGGCTCGTGAGTTTTCGCGACATTAATCGCGCGTTTCACACCGTTGCAAAATCCGAGATGTTCGGCTTTTATTATTTCCAAGAACTTGTCCTGCCTTTACTTTTTCGCTTTTACTTTGCGCGGTGGATATTGTTTCAAGCCGCGTTCTTTTGCAATTTCGTTTGCTTTTACTCTTAAAGCCTGCATTTTTTCATACAGGAATTCCGTCGCTTCAGCGTCCTGTTTCCTGTCAAAACCTTCTTTTAGAAGGTCGATAGGCTCGCCGACGACAAGGATATTTTTCCGAAACGGTCTGTGCATTCTGAAATAAAGCGTCGGCAGAATTTCAACTTTCGTACGCATTGCGAAAACCGAAACGCCCTTTTTGAACGGCGCCATGACTTCCGTACCCGCCTTATTCCTTGTGCCTTCCGGGAAAATCAGAATATTTTCACCGTTTTTAAGAACGGTCACGACCTTTTTATATGCGTCTATATCCGCCTCGCCGCGCTTCACGGGAATGCAGCCAACTCCGGTTAAAAACCAATTGCCGATTTTTGTTTTGAAGGCTTCTTCTTTCACAAGCGCGTTGAAATAATTTTTGAAAAACGCGTTGAAAATGATCGAGCCGTCGGCAGCGGACGCATAGTGGTTGGAAATAATGATACCTCCACTGAATTTTTCAAAATTTTCCGCGCCGTAGATTTTTGTCGGCCATATTATTCTTTGAAGTACTCTTGCGGTTATTTGTGCAAATTTTCCGATTTTTGCCATAAATTACTTCTCCATTTTGTTCAAAACGAAATCGATAACTTCGTCAATCGACATATTCGTCGTATCGACGAGAACGGCGTCGTCCGCTTGTTTAAGCGGCGCGAACGTGCGATGCGAATCGTTGTAATCGCGCACTTTGATATCTTCCAGAACCTTTTCATAGGACGGCGCGTCGCCCTTTGCCTTCAACTCATCAAAGCGGCGTTTTGCGCGCACCTCGGGCGTTGCGGTGATGAAAAATTTGTATTTTGCGTCGGGCAACACGTAAGTGCCGATATCTCGTCCGTCCAGAACGACGCAGTCGTTTTTTGCGATTTCCCGTTGAAGCTCGACAAGTTTAATCCTGACAGACGGCAGCGCGGAAATATCGGACGCGGCTTTCGACACGTAATGTTCCCTGATGAACGGCGTGACGTTTTCCCCGTTGACGATAATCTGTTGCGAGTCGCCGGTGATAATTTTCATATCGAGGTTGTCAAGCATGGGCTTTACAGCCGTTTCGTCGTTGACGTCGATACCTTGTTTTACGGCGACGTACGCAAGCGAGCGATACATTGCGCCGGTATCGAGATATATGATGTCAAGGCGTTTCGCAAGAGCCTTTGCAACGGTGCTTTTTCCTGCGCCGGACGGTCCGTCAAGCGCGATATTGAAGTGTTTTTCGTGTTTTGCCATAAGATAATTATATATAATTCAATAAATAAATCAAGCGTTTTTTCGTTTGAAAATTTCAACGGGACAAGGCGCGCGCGGCGGCAACCGCGCTCGACCACGCGATTTGCAGATTAAACCCTCCCGTGTATGCGTCAACGTCCACGACTTCGCCGATGAAATAAAGATTTCGCACTTTCTTACTTTCAAACGTTTTCGGATTGATTTCTTTGACATTTACGCCGCCGCTCGTTACTACCGCTTCTTCGATCGGCGCAAGCGATTTGACAGAAAAATCAAAGTTTTTAAGAAGATGCACCAAATTTTTGCGGTTTTCTGCCGAAATAACGTTTACTTTTGTATCTTCCTTAATTCCCGAAAGTCTGACGATAACGGGGATTAGTTTTTTCGGCAACAAGTCGGACAAAGCGTTCTTGAACTCCTTATTTGAAAAGAGTTTGAAATCGGACAACACCCTTTTGTCAAGCTCTTCGTACGTCAACGCGGGTTTAAGGTCGATTAAAATTTTCGTGTTGTTCAAGTCGATTTTATTTATGTTTGCGCTAATGCTTAAAATCGTGGGGCCCGACACGCCGAACGCGGTGAAAATCATCTCGCCAAACTCGCCGACGATTTTTTTGCCGTCTTTAATGACGCTCACGTCGACGTTTTTTAAGGACAGCCCTTCCAATTCTTTCGCGATATTTTGTTCCGCGACTCTTATGGGACAAAGCGACGCTTTCGGTCTTACGATATCGTGCGAAAAACTTTTTGCAAATTTATATCCGTCGCCGGTGCTACCCGTAAGCGGATAAGAAACGCCGCCCGTCGCAACGACGACCGCGTCGCACTCGATATCCCCGTTGCTTGTGGCGACAATAAAAATATCTCCCGTCTTTTTCACGCTTTCGACAACGGTATTAAGCCTTACTTCGACGCCGTTTTTCAAAAGCGCGTTGCTCAGCGTTTTTATGACGTCGGACGATTTATTGCTTTTCGGGAAAACCCTGTTTCCGCGCTCGACGACAAGCGATAGTCCGTTTTCTTCCAGAAACGCCATCGTATCCTCGCTCGTAAAGCCGTAAATCGCGCTTTGCATAAATTTTGCGTTTGTAACGACGTTTTCCAAAAACTCACGCGGGGTACAGTCGTTTGTGACGTTGCATCTGCCTTTCCCCGTGATATAAAGTTTTTTGCCGAGTTTTTCGTTTTTCTCGACAAGGATCACTTTATTGTTTTTTGAAATCATTGAAGAAGCGAGCATACCGCTCGCTCCTCCGCCAATAATAACTATTCTCATCTTTATACCGGATGAATGTTTTCTTCCTTGCTGCCAAGGACGTTGTCCACGCCGTGCAGTTTTGCCTTGCGTTGTTCAAAGAACTTCGTCGCGACCTGCGGGAACAAAGCGTACGACAAAACGTCTTCTTCCTGTTCGTAATAAGGTTTGACTTCTTCCTTAAACTTTTCGTACTCGGGCGGGATAAGGTCGGCGGGACGGCAGGTAATTCTCGGCTCGTCGCCCCAGACTTTCTTGTAAAGTTCGGAATCGGGTTCTGCGGGAAGCGTGCCGTATTCACCGTGCAACAGACCTTTCGTTTCCTTGGTTACCATTTTGTAGCGTTCGCCCATAACGACGTTCAGGACGGCTTGCGTGCCGACGATCTGGCTTGTGGGCGTTACGAGCGGCGGGTATCCCAGGTCTTTTCTCACGCGGGGTACTTCTTCCAGAACTTCCTGATACTTATCGCTTGCGTTTTGCTCTTTCAGCTGATTGATAAGGTTTGACAGCATGCCGCCGGGGACCTGATACATAAGCGCTTTGATATTGACTTTCAGAACTTTGTCCGAAAGGAAGCCGTCGGCTTTCAGGCGGTCTGCGACTTTTCTGAAATAATCGGACGCTTCGGACAGCACTTCAAGGTCGATGCCGGTATCGTACGGCGTGCCCTGCAAGGTTGCGACAAGCGGTTCGGTTGCGGGTTGCGACGTGCCGTTTCCGAGCGGCGACAAAGCGGTATCCACGATGTCCGCGCCCGCCTCAATTGCTTTAAGGTTGACCATATCGCCGGTACCGCACGTGTTATGCGTGTGGATATGCACGGGAATGCCCACCTTTTTCTTGATTTCCGACACGAGTTCGTATGCGGTGTACGGCAACAAAAGGTTTGCCATATCCTTAATGCAGATGATATCCGCGCCCATATTCGCAAGGGTTTCCGCAAGGTTTACGAAATACTCCGTCGTATGAACGGGGCTTACGGTATAACTCATCGCGCATTCGCAAATGCCCTTGTATTTTTTGGTGCTGTCGATTGCCTGACGCAAGTTTTTGACGTCGTTCAGCGCGTCGAAAATACGAATGATGTCGATGCCGTTTTTGATTGAAAGGCGCACGAAGTTGTCCACGACGTCGTCCGCGTAATGTTTGTATCCGAGGATATTTTGTCCCCTGAACAACATTTGAAGTTTCGTGTTAGGCATAGCGTGACGAAGGGCGCGCAGTCTTTCCCACGGATCCTCGTTCAAAAACCTTAAACAAGAGTCAAAGGTTGCGCCGCCCCAACACTCAAGGCTGTAATATCCCGCCTTGTCAAGGAGCGCGCATGCCGGTAACATTTCTTCAAGGCGCATACGAGTCGCCGCCTGCGACTGATGCGCGTCACGCAATATCGTTTCGGTAATTTTAACCGGTTTTTTTGTAATTTCAGCCATAGTAATCTCCATTTACAGTATTGCAAGCAAGACGCCTGCTGCGATTGCGCTGCCGATAACGCCGGCGACGTTAGGTCCCATAGCGTGCATAAGCAGATAGTTTTCGGGGTCGTACTGACGTCCGACGTCCTGAACGACGCGCGCCGCCATAGGAACTGCCGATACGCCCGCCGCGCCGATAAGCGGATTGATTTTGCCCTTTGAAAGCTTGCACATAAGTTTTCCGAACAATACGCCGCTTGCCGTGCCCATCGAGAACGCGAACACTCCGAGGAACAGTATTTTCAGAGTTTTAAGAGTCAGGAAGTACGGCGCGAACGCTTTCGTCCCGACGACGACGCCCAGCAAAATCGTAACGATGTTTATAAGTTCGTTGCTTGCGGTTTTAACAAGGCGCGGCACAACGCCGGATTCCTTGAACAGGTTTCCGAGCATCAACATTCCGAGAAGCGGCAATGCGCTGGGAAGCACGATACCGACGATACCCGTAACGATGATCGGGAACATTATTTTTTCCTTTTTCGACACGGGACGAAGTTGTTCCATGCGGATTTTGCGTTCCTTTTCCGTCGTCAACAGCTTCATAATCGGAGGCTGGATAACGGGAACGAGCGCCATATAACTATACGCCGCAATTGCGATAGGTCCCATAAGATTGGGTGCGAGCCTGGACGTTACGTAGATTGCCGTAGGACCGTCCGCGCCGCCGATAATGCCGATTGCGCCCGCTTCCTGCGGAGTAAACCCGATAAGCAGCGCGATAAGAAGCGCAAGGAATATACCGACCTGCGCCGCCGCGCCTAAAAGCAACGACTTCGGATTTGCGATAAGCGGACCGAAATCCGTCATCGCGCCGATCCCAAGGAAAATCAACGGCGGGAAAATAACCCATTCGACGCCCTTGTAAAGATACCAGAAAAGTCCGCCGGGTTGTCCGTTTGCAGGGCCCGCCATCAAAGCGTCGTACGCGCCCGGAATATTGATAAGAAACGCGCCGAAAGCAATGCCGACAAGCAACATCGGCTCAAACTTTTTCACAACGGCAAGGTACACGAGAAAGCATGCTACGACAAGCATTATCAGACAGCCCCAGATACCAAGACTGTATCCTTCGAACCTGGAATAATCGACGACGAAACCCGTGTCGTTCCAAAGGTTTTGGAACCATTCTTTCAGCGTACCGCTCGTCGAGTCGAGCAATATACTTTGAAACATGATGCCTCCTTATGCGATAACGGCAAGTAAGTCGTCGGTGTTGACGCTTGCGCCCTTTGACGCGACGAAAGTAATAACGCCGTCTGCGGGTGCCACGATTTCGTTTTCCATTTTCATTGCTTCAAGGATAAGTACGGTCTGACCTTTCTTGACAGCCGCTCCGTTTGTCGCTTTAAAGTCGATGACCGTGCCGGGCATCGGAGCTTTCAATTGAGTGCCGCCTGCGGGAGCCGCGACGGGTGCGGGCGCGGGAGCCGCTTTTACTTCTGCCTTTTCGGGAGCGGGTGCGGCGACGGGAGCCGCAACGGTTGCGGGCGCTGCCGCCACGGGGACGACGGGTGCGGGCGCGAAACCGCCTGCGACTTCTTCGACTTCGACCTCGTAAGCCTGACCGTTAACTTTTATATTGAACTTTCTCATATTATTACCTCCGATAACTTAACTTTTTGATATTTCTGACGATAAATTTCTGGTTTGAACCCTCGCATTCTTCGCCCATACAGGCAGAGATTGCCGCGGTGATCGCCGCAACGACTTCGGGTGAAACGCCCTGAAATTGCGTTTCGGTTTTTGCGCCCGGCGTAACGGTTGCTTCGGGTTTAGGTTCATTTTTCTGCATTTTATTTTTGAACAATTCTTTAAGATTTTTGCGCTCTTTTTTGGGTTTTTCGCCCGATTTTCGCATTATTCTTTCCATAATTGTAAGAACGACGACAATAAGCGCAAGCAATCCGAACACGATAAGAATACCCATAAGGGTGAGTTTACCGCCGATTGCCATCTTTTCGGAAAGTTCCGACGAAAGTGCCGCTATGAACATAAATCACCTCATAAAAGCATTGAAAGCGTGCTTGCGACGTAAGGCTTGACCTCGCGTGCGTCAATGACGGCGTCGATATATCCGTCCTTTGCCGCTTTGAATGGATTGCCCTCGGCAAATGTGTATTTCGCTTTCAGTTCTTCCTTGTCTTGTTGCGGATTGTCCGACAATTTTTCGTCATAGAAGTTGACCGCCTGATCGGACGACAAAGGCGCAATCGTCGCGTCCGAAAAAGCAATCGTGTAATTGAATCCGATTTCTTTTGCGGCAAGCAGTGCGTACGCGCCGCCGATTGCATTTTTGATAACCGCGATTTTGGGGTTTTCGGAAAGAGCCATTGCCGTGTATGCCTCGGCTGCGATCTTCGCAACGCCCTTTTCTTCGCATTTAAGGCGTGCCGCGAAACCGTCCGAATCCACGACGCTGACAAGCGGAATATTGTATGCGTCAAGAAGGTTTACAAATCTTTTGATTTTTCTGAAATCCTTGCAGGTAAGTTCGCCCTCGACGGACAAAACGCCCACGGGTGCGCCGTCTGCGTATGCAAAGTAGGTTTTCGTCGCCGCATCATTACGCGATATTTCAAGTGCGGAGCCGTTGTCGCAAATCGCGCCGACCGCGTCCGAAACGCTTTCGACCTTTTTCGCGACCTTGTTGGGATTGTCGGCGATTTTGCTTTCGCCCGACAGGAACGTCAGCACGCTTGCGATCTGGTTTTTAAGAGTTGCGACGTCGGCGTATTCAAGTGCCGCAACGCCCGATTTTTCCGCCGCGTCTTTTCCGAGATACTTTTTCGCGTCCGACGGATTTTTCCCGTCTTTTGCAAGGACTGCGGAAGGTGCGGCAAGCGAAGCGTATCCGTCCGTGCCGAAAATAACGACGTCCGCAACGTTTGCAAACACGTCCATAAGCCCCGTTGCCGCGCCGCGGATAACCGCAACGTGCGGGACTTCGTTTTTCATACTTGCGGCAAGGCGAATGATTTTCGCATAACCTTCAAGAACTTTTGCGCCCTCGTCAAGCCTTGCGCCCGCGCTGTCGATAACCGACACGAAAGGCACTCCGTTTTTGACGGCGGCGTCCATGACGTTTTTGATTTTGGTTGCTTGCGCGCTTGAAAAACTGCCGCGCATCGCCTCAAAATTCTGGACAAATAAATAAACGGGAATGCCAAAAACAGTAGCATATCCCGTTATGATACCTTCGCCCAGAGCTTCGACGCCGTCTTCAAAAGTCGTACCCGACGTAAACGCGCCGGTTTCCACAAACGATTTGTCGTCCGTCAATTCGGAAAGAAAACCCAATGCGGATTTCCTTGCCTCGTCAAGTTTCGACAGATTTTCGTTAAGTCTTTTAATGGTGTCCATAATTCCTCCGGAAACTATTTCTTCATTATAAATTATACCCGTTTGTCAGTGCTTTGGCAAACGAAAAATCGAATAATTATTATCTTATATTAAAAACTTGAAAAACCTTGTTAAAGGTTCTTCAAGTAGTTGATTTCTTTGTCGGTAAGATACCTTGACGCGCCCCTGCCGAGCCCGCCGAGCCTTAAATCGCCGATGGCAACGCGTTTAAGGAAAATGACCTCTTTTCCGATCGATTCGAACATTCTGCGGATTTCTCTGTTTTTTCCCTCGAAAATGGTGACGTCGTAGGAATAAATATTCCCTTCGATTCCTTTGAGTTTCACCTTTGCGCGCGCCGTCGTCTGACCGTCGTCGAGAGTAACGCCTTTGCGGAGTTTTGCAAGGTCGGCTTGCGGAATGTCGCCCTCGACTTTCACAAGATATGTCTTCGGAATTTCGTTGCTCGGGTGCGTGAGATATTGTGCAAGCGCGCCGTCGTTTGTGAGAATGAGCAGCCCTTCGCTGTCGTAGTCGAGCCTGCCGACGGTGAACAGTCGCTTGTCGACGTTGACGTAATCGAAAACGGTTTTCCTGTTGAATTCGTCGCTTGCGGTGCAAACGCAACCCTTCGGCTTGTACAGCATAAGATAGGTATATTTGTTGACGAGCGTGATTTTTCTGCCGTCAACGGTAACGGTGTCGTTGTCTTCGTTGACCTCAAAGCCGAGCGTCGTTACGGTTTTGTTGTTGACTTTCACGCGGCCTTCTTCGACAAGTTTGTCCGCGCCGCGACGGGACGTAACGCCCGAGCCCGCAATATATTTATTGATACGCATATAACAATTCCTTAATATTTATTATGTCAATTATATAAAAAATATTTAATTAAGGCAAGTGTTATATCAAGATACGACAAACAATTATTGCGCCGAAAACGCTTCGTTCAAAAGATTTTCGGAAACGCTCCACATATCGTTTACGTTCAGGACGACGACGGCAAAACTTTTTCCGTCTTTTGCCGCCGCGCTCACAAGACATCTTCCCGATTTTTTCGTATATCCGGTTTTCACGCCGATTGCGCCGTCGTAATTCCACAGCATTTTGTTTTTGTTTTTGAAACACCTTGAAACTTCGCCGCTCGTGTCGTGGTATTTTGTCGAAACAATGGTACGGAACACGTCGTTTTTCATTGCGTACGCGGTGATTTTCGCAAGGTCGTCGGCGGTCGAATAATGATTTTCGTCGTCAAGCCCGTGCGGATTTTCAAAACTGCTGTTTATTGCGCCCGCCTTTTTTGCGACTTCGTTCATTTTTTCAACGAACTTTTCAACGCTTCCCGACGTTTTTATCGCAAGCGCGACCGCGCAGTCGTTGCCGCTTCGAAGCATCAGTCCGTACAATAAATCGCGATACGAGATTCTTTCGCCGGGGCTCAAATACACGCTGCTGCCTTCGATACCGACGGCGGCGGACGGCACGAATATTTCTTCGTCAAGGTCAAAAACTTCCTCGATGACGGTGATTGCGCTCAAAATTTTCGTGGTGCTTGCAATGGGATGTTTTACTTGCCCGTTGCTGCTTTTTATGATTTTTCCGCTTCTTAAATCAATAACGGCGTACGCGCTTGTTTGCCTTGCACGAGAAACATTATTTTCAGGCGTTTTGCACGAATTTACAAAAATAACCGTCAAAACAAACAAAATCGCAAAAATTATTGTTACTTTCTTACGGTGTCCGCAACCGTTTTCAAAAGGTTTATCCATTTGTCCTCCGTATAGTTTTTATCAACGCCGACGTACGTCGTTTTTTCGCCGGCAATCAAAATTCCCACGGGCGTCACGCTCATTCCGAATCCGCCTGCGTCGACGTCCGACGCTTTCTTATCGTTTTTCAGAGCGTTACCTTGTCCGCCGACGTACCCGACGCTGACTTTCGACAGCGGTATCACCGTAGTTTTTTCGTCGATGACGACGGGCTTTCCGATGACTTCCGAAAAATCGAAATGGTTTTTTATTTTCTCAATGTCCATATATCACTCCTTTGAAAAGAGAAACCCGCGCTTTTACGTCGAAATACGCGTTTGTTTTCCCTTTTTTTCCCTGTATTATTTTTACGTCTACGTTTTTGATATTAAAGGATTTGACTGCGCCTTTTATCATTGCCGTAATAAATTCGTCGCCGTCCGAATTTATAATAAGCGTGATTTTCTTAATCGCAATAAGTTTTCGTAAATTTATGTTTTTATGCGGTTTTTTGGGTATTTTGTCAAAATTTTGTCCGTTTATTGTAATTTCAAATATACCGTTTATCTTTTGGACGATAATCTTGAACGCCTTCACGCCGTAAACTTTCACGACGAAAATCATACATTCGCGGTCAACGGACAAATATCCCGTCACGTTTATCGCAATCGCGAAAAACGATACGAAAACGCAAAGACACAATAAAAAAAACACCATACGCTTATTTTGTGCGTACGGTGCGTTTTTATGAGAAATATTCTTATTTGTATTCTTCGTATTCTTCGTCTTTCAAAAAGTCGGGAACGTCGTTGAAGTCCTCGTCCATATCGTCGAAATCGTCGTTGTCTTCGGGCTCGATTTGCGCATCAATCGAGGCGATATCTTTTGCCGAAAACTCCGGCACTGCGCCGCCAACTTCGATAAAGTCGGGCTGATCGACGTTAAGTTCCTTTTCAAAATACAGCCCGTCGCGAGCGGTGTCGCGGAAGTTTTTGTCCAGAATCGAGATTCGGTCAAGCACTTCGTTGTAATCGGGCAGGTTTCCGAGGTCTTCCAGCTGAAATTTCCTTAAAAACTCGTCGGTCGTGCCGAAAAGGAACGGGCGTCCGACGGCGTCTTTTCTGCCCTTGACCTCGATAAGATTGACTTTCATCAGAACGCTCAAAGCGTAATCGGGATCTTTGCCGCCCTTAATATCTTCGATTTCCTGACGGGTAACGGGCTGTTTGTATGCGATTATCGACAAAACTTCCAACAAACTTTGCGACAAAGCCTTTTCGCGGATGGGCGTCAGCACTTCGACAAGTGTGTCGCCGTAGCGCGGATTTGACGTGAATTGCAGTTTGTCGTTGAAACTTGCAAGAACTATGCCGCTGTCGCCGCCGTACTTGACTTTCAGTTCTTCCACGATTTTATTAAGTTCACGCGTGGTAAGGCTCGGGATACGTTCGATAATATCCTTTTTGGAAACGGGCTCGCCCGAGGCGAAAATCAACGCTTCGATTGTTTCCTTAATATTGTCCATCTAATTTTTCCTCCGAATTTACAAGCGGCGTTTCGACGCCTTCCTTGACGGTGATTTCGATATCTTTGAATTTTTCTTCCTGATGCGCGGAAATTTGTTGTTTTTTCATAAGTTCCAGCGTGGCAAGGAAGGTATTTATCGCGTCGATTTTGTTGAAGTCCTTTTCGATAAGGCTGAAATACGACGTCTTTTTTTGTTCGATTAACACCTCGCAGATATGGTGCATGCGGTTGTCGATGGAAAACCTTTCTTTCTGAATGGTCTTCGGTTCAAGCCTTAATTCCTGCTGGACGGCGCGGTACGTCATTTTTGCGTAAGCGTCGATGAGTTTGTCAAGGTCAAAGTCTTTGATTGCAAGACGATAATCGTCTTCCGAAAACACGGGTTCCCTGAAAAAGCGGTTTATGGTTTCCAGCCCTTGCAGTTTTTCCGCCTGCATTTTGAACATTTTCAGTTCTTCGAGGCGGCGGTACAGGTCGCGCTCCGGCAGATCGTCGGGAGTTTCATCGACGTTTTCCGTGGGGATAAGCAGTTTCGACTTGATTTCGATAAGCTCGGCAGCCATTGTGATAAACTCGCCGGCGTACTCGATTTCCTCTTCCGTCCAGTCTTCGATAGGTCCGATTATGTCCAGGTATTGCTGCGTGATGTCGCTGACGAAAATGTCTTCGATTTCGATTTTGTTGCGCCTGACGAGATATAATAAAAGATCCAGCGGCCCGTCGTAAATACTCAGGTCGTAGCGGTACTTCTTCTTGTCGTAAATATCCTCGTCGTCGCCCATAAGGACGTTTTCGACGGCAACCGTTTTTCCGTCGATTTTCTTAAAATATTCTTCGTCCTTTTTCGAAAACTTTTTAATATCCATCAGAATGATCCCAAAACTTTGAATATAAGATTGTAAACTGCGTTCAGAAACAGACTGAACATATTGTACTTGTCGGGAATGAACGATATCGCGATAAGCACGACGATAAGCGGCCAACTGCCGTATCTGTACATGAACTTCACGTATTTGTTTGTGGGACCCGCAAGCGTTTCCACCACGCGGAATCCGTCAAGCGGGAAAACGGGAAGTATGTTGAAAAGCATCAGCGAGCAGTTGAGAATTATCCCATATATCAGAAAATATGCGACGAGAAAATACAGTACCTCGCCGAAAACAGACGCGTAAACGGCGTCCTCCGGGATAAGGTTGATAAGACACAAAACGCCTAAAAACACGGCAGCGGTCAGCAGATTTGCAAAAATCCCCGCAAGCGACGTGAATATCGTGTCGCGTTTTTTGTGCCCGAAATTATCAGGGTTTATGGGCACAGGCTTTGCCCAGCCGAATCCGATCAGGAAAAACAGTACAAGACCGAACACGTCGAAATGCGCCATCGGGTTGAGCGTGAGCCTGCCCGCAAGTTTCGGGGTTAGGTCGCCGCATTTGACGGCAACGCGGGCGTGAGCGTATTCGTGAATCACGATTGCGAACATTGCCGCAAGCGCGTATGCCACGATAAGTATGAATTTGTCCCGCGCCGAGTTCGACGAAGTTAAGATACTGAAAATCATATTTTTAATACCTATTGTGTTATTGTCGTTCAACGACACAATATATTGTACATATTATAACTTAAAATTAAGTATAAAGTCAATAAAAAACCTTCTTCACAACATGGGAAGAAGGCTTATATGAAGGTTTTTTTACCAATTTGAAAGGATACGTCGTATCGCGTCGAAGAAGTTTTCTTTGTCGACGTTGTCCGCGGCTTTGAGTTCTACGGTTTTTATGACGACTCCGTTCTTCACTATTTTGGCGTTTCCCACGACGTCGCCGCGTTTTACGGGGGCTTTTACGCTGTCTGAAAGTTCGTAAACTATCTCGACGTTATCGTCGCCCGCGCGCTTTTTGAAAACCGACACGTTTTCGTCGGCATACACTTCGACTTCCGATTGCTTGCCTTTTTCGACCTTGACTGTTTTGCCGATATTTTCGCCCTTTCGTACAACAACTTCGTTTTCGTACGCCTTAAAGGAATAATTGAACAAATCGCTGACGTCCTTGAAACGCTGTTTTCCGTTTTGCTCGCCTATGACGGTTGCGATAATTCTTGTGTCGCCGCGCTTTGCGGTTGCGGACAAACAGAACAACGCCTCGGTCGTATAGCCCGTCTTGCCGCCGTCGCAGCCCTGATAAAACTTCACGAGTTTATTCGTATTCGTCATTGTGGTTTTGCGCCCGTCGGGGTGAACGTAGTCTTCCAGCCAGATTTTTGAAAACTCGAAATATTCGTCGTGCGACAAAAGATTTTTCAGCATATACGACACGTCTTTTGCCGACGAATATGCGTTAAGCGCAGGCAATCCCGTCGCGTTCACGAAATTCGTGTTTGAAAGTCCGAGTTTTTCCGCCTTGTCGTTCATGCGCTTCACAAAGGATTCTTCGCTTCCCGACGCCGCCTCGCTTAGTGCCACTGCCGCGTCGTTTGCGGAGGCAATAACGACCGCTTTCAACAAGTTTTTTATCGTGTGCGTGCTGTTTGCGTCCAGAAAAACCTGACTACCGCCCATTCCCGCGGCTTTTTCGGACACGGTAATTTCGTCTGAAAGGTTAAGTTTTCCCGCCTTAACGTCGTCCAGGATAATCGACGCCGTCATTATTTTCGTCATACTTGCGATGGGCAGTTTTTCGTTTTCGTTTTTTGCGTAAACGACCGTGCCCGTGTCAAAGTCCAGTACGTACGCGGACTTTGCGGCGCAACTTATTTCGTCGCTTTGTTCGGTTTTCGCGTTTGCAACGCCGACCGCCGAAAACGACGTCGTTAAAACGGCGGCAAACGAAAACGCGGTTAGCATTTTAAGGATTTTTCTTTTCATATTTCACCTCGCGTATAGCGTAGGCAATCCTTTGATTTTTATTCCTTAAAACGCGACAAGCCTGAATATTTTTGCAAAAATCAGAAACCAAAGCGTGAAAATCACGATATTTATTGTGAAAACAATCAAAACGCACTTAATTATTGTCAAAAAACCTTCTCTGCAATTTGTGCTTCTCACGCAGTTTGCCGAAAACGAAACGTACGGCGAAAGTTGATTTATCAAAACGTTCAAAAGCAATATCGTCACTAAAAACATCGGGATATACACGACGACAAACTGCACGATTCCCGAAAACGCGACAACCGCATACAGGTCTTTTACAATTCGTCCCGACATAAATCCGAGATACAAAAAGCCCGCAAAAAACAACAGCACGACGTATTTGAAAAAAGTCGAAAACATCGCGACGATATAGCACGGTAAAATTATCAGAATTGTTTTCCCGATTATACGCCCCGTATCGACGACCTTATCCGCTTCGGGCGAGTTGTAAAACACGACGGCAAGTATCAGACCGAAAACGTACAGCAGACACGAAAAAAAGATCTGCGTCTTCGACGACCTGAAAAAATCCGCGATTAAAAACGAAATACCGTGCTTTTTGTAATTCACGTTAAAAAGACTATGCGGTGAGTTCAATTTTTATTCTTTGAAAGGATCGACGCCGCCGCGGTCATGATAAACTGTTTGTTGCCTGGCTTCCCCTTTTTCATATCAATGGTTTCGCCGAATTCGTTGTAAAGCGCGTCTACGTCCCCTTTAAGCCACGCGGCGGATATTGCGTTCTGCACGTCTTTTTCAACGGTATCGACGGTTTTTTTGTATTTTTTTGCGATTTCGGCATAGCCGACGTATTTAAGAGGCAATATTTCTTTACCGCTCGTCGCAAGATAGATCAGGTCGAAAACATAGCGGTAACCGCATTTGTTCGGAATAAACCCCAATGACAAAAGATAATCGGAAATGGTTTTTTGCATACGATTACCATAAGTCCGATTACCTTGAAAAGCGTTGGATAAATTGTTAAATAAAATCTAATTTTGCAACATCCACCCGATAAATACTCCGAATCCCATCGTAGGCTCGCCGACGTAAACGTGCGTGACAGCCCCGACAAGTTTCCCGTTCTGAATTATGGGGCTTCCGCTCATGCCCTGCACGATTCCGCCGGTTTTATTAAGAAGACGCTTGTCGGTAATCGAAATTACCATCGACTTTACGTCGGGCTTACTTTGCCGCTCCGCCTTTACGATGTCGATTTCGTAATATTCGGGTTTCGACCCCTCGATCGTCGTGTAGACGTAGGCTTTCCCGGGTTTGATTTCGTCGATATTTGCGGTTTTGATTTTCTGAAAATTGTTTTCGGCTTTCGTATATTCGCCGAAAATCCCGAATTCGTTGTTTTTCTTGATTCTGCCTACGGGATCCGACCTTGAAAACGAGCCGATAAGTTCGCCCGCCTTATCGGGCATTGATTTTTTCACGCCGTCGATATATGCGTCGAAAATGCTGCCGCTTGTGAGCGCGGAAATTATTCCCGTTTCGGAATCGGCGATATGATGCCCGAGCGCGCCGAATTTTCCGTCTGTCGTAACGTAGGTCAGCGTGCCGATCCCCGTGATTTTGTCGCGGACGTTCACGCCGAATCTTCTTTCGCCGTTTTTATCGACGACAAATTTCGCACGTACTTCAAACGGTTTCCCGTCCCTTAAAAACGTAAGGATAACGTCGGTGGACGGTAGTTTATTCACGATTGTCGAAATATCTTCGGGCTTTACGACGCTTTTTCCCGCGATTTTCGTCAGCACGTCGCCGCTTCTGACGCCGCTGTCTTTCATCGGAAATTCCGCGCCGTTTGCGGTTTCGACCTTCGATATTCCCGTGACGATTAAGCCGTCCGCGCCGATTTCTATGCCGAGCGGCCGACCGCCGAGATACACTTCCGTCGACGTGTCGACGGGCTTTGTCGGCATAACCGCGCCCAAAGAATTTACGCTCAGAAACGCAAGAATAAGGATAATAAAAAATCGGGTACAAATCTTCTTCATACCCGATTATTGTCAGTAAAACTTACAAAACTATTCTGAAAAACGCGCTATTTCACAGTAAAATAATGTCATTTCGCGTTCTTATAGGCATCTGCGTGTTTCTTCATTTCAACCGCGTGCGGCAATGCGTGCTCGCTGTATGTGCTGCCGCCGATAAGCCTTGCGATTTCTTGCAGCTCCCCGTCTTCGTCCAACTTTTTAACGTTCGTAATCGTCTTGTCGGCGGTTTCTTTTTTCTCGATTTTGTAATGATTGTCCGCCATCGACGCAAGTTGCGGAAGGTGCGTTACCGCAATAACCTGCCGCGACACGCTTATGTTGTACAGTTTTTCGGCAACGACCTGCGCGATGTATCCGCTTATACCGGTGTCGATTTCGTCAAAAACCATCGTGTCGATGCCGTCAAGACGCACCGTGATGTTTTTAAGAGCAAGCATAAAACGGGACATCTCGCCGCCCGATATGATTTTTTGCAAAGGTTTCAAGGGCTCGCCCTTGTTTGCGGAAATTAAAAATTCCACCTTATCAAACCCGTTTGACGTGACGTCGTCCGCCGTTTTCCCTGCGTTTTCATCAAAACTTACGTTGAATTTTGCCGACGGCATACCAAGTTCTTTCAGTTGTTTATTGATTTCGTCCTCAAAACTCACTGCGTATTTTCGTCTTAACGCGCTCAGTTCTTCGGCGTCGCTCAAAAGTTCCAAACGAGTTTTCCCGATTTCCTTTTCGAGTTTTGTCGCGCGCGCGTCCGCATTTATTAAAAAGTCGTATTCTTCCTCGGCATTTTTCAGAAACTCGTTCGCTGCTTTCACCGTGCCGCCGTATTTTCTCACGACCTGCCTTACTTTTTCAAGGCGTTTTTCAACTTTTTCCAAGGAATAATCGTCAAATGACAAGTCGTCAAGGCAACTTTCAAGTTCGTCCGCGACGTCTTTCACGTCGATTTTCGCGCTTTCGAGCCTTTCTGCGATTTTCAAAAGATTATCGTCGAATGCCCCCGCGACGTTCAGAAGGTTTATCGCCTTATTCACCGCACCTACAACCGAAAAGTCCGAGCCGCCGTTAAGGAGTTGATTAGCGTCCTTTGCGGCGTTCAGGATTTTTTCGGCGTTTCTGAATTTCTTTCTGTCTGCAAGAAGTTTTTCTTCTTCGCCTTCCTGAAGTTCCGCCTCTTTCAGCTCCGTAATCTGATAATTCAGCACGTCAAGTTTTCTTTCGCGGGTTGCGGCGTCGCCGATATTTTCAAACTCGTTGCACAATTCTTTGTACGAATTATACGTTTTTTGCAGTTTTTTCTTGGATTTTTCAATCTTTTCGCCACCGAAAGCGTCCAGAAGATGAACGTGAGTCGAAACTTTCAAAAGCGACTGATGCTCGTGCTGACCGTGGATATCGACAAGTTTTTCGCCGATACTTTTCAGCATTCCGAGCGTAACCTGCGCGCCATTTATTCTGCACTCGTTTTTGTCTTTCGTCATCGCGCGCTTTAAAATCAGCACGTCGTCGGGCGTAATCCCAAGGTCTTCAAGGGACTTTTCGACGTCTTCCGACACCGACGAAAACACTGCGGACACTTCCGCCCTTTCTGCGCCGTTTCGTATAAGAGTTTTGTCCGCGCGCTCGCCCAAAACAAAGTTAAGCGAGTCGATGATTATCGACTTGCCCGCGCCCGTTTCGCCGCTTAAAATATTCAGCCCCTTTTCAAGATTCAACGTTAAATCCTCGATAAGAGCAATGTTTTGAATATGCAACGATTCAATCATTTTCAGTCAAGCAACGATTTCAATTTTTCGACGATAGGAACGATTTTTTGCTGGTCTTTGATAACGACAAGAATCGTGTCGTCGCCCGCAACGCAGCCCATAACTTCCGGGAAATTGAGTTTATCGACAAGAGTCGCCGCCGAGTTTGCGCCGCCCGACACGGTTTTAATCACGATAAGGTGTCCGGCATAGTCGATGGAAATGACGCATTCCCTGAAAAGGTTGAGCATTTTGCCGGAACTTTTCTGTTCGGTCGACGCGGGCTGAGCGTACTTATAGGTCTTGTTGGGAGTCATGACTTTGATGAGTCCCAAATCCTTTATATCGCGCGAAACGGTTGCCTGCGTGACGAGATAACCTTCGTTTCTCAACGCTTCCGCAAGGGCTTCCTGCGTTTCGATTTCGTTTTTATTGATGATTTCGATAAGTTTAAGTTGTCTTCCTGTTCTTGCCATAATATTTCTCCGATTCGTTATTCGACGTCGTTGTGAAGGTCGTCAGCGGGGGTTGCCCAGTGCGCGAGCTTTGAAACAAGCCTTTCATAAAAGTCGTGATGACGCGCTTTGATAAAATTCACCGTAAGGTCGGCTTTTTTCACGATGACAGCCGTATCGCCCGAAACTTCCTGTTTTACGTCGCCGTCAACCATCAGAAGTCCGTCCAGACTGTTTTTCGCAAGCCTTATCGAAAACGTATGTTCGTCCGACAACACAAGCGGTTTGTTCATAAGAGTGTGCGCGCAAATCATGCAAAGCGACACCGCATGCACGTCGGGCGACAGTATCGAGCCGCCTGCCGACATCGAATATGCCGTAGAGCCTGTCGGAGTCGCAAGACATACGCCGTCCGCTTTCGCCGCACCCAGAATCGTGTCGCGCCCTATGAACACCTCGATTTCGACGGGACGGGTGATATCCTTTTTATATACGATGACTTCGTTCAGGGCATAATGCGTTTTGCCGCCGTAGGCTACTTTCAGAGCGGTTCGTTTTTCAAGTTCGTACCCACCCGAAAGCACTTTGTCGATTTCTTTGTCAAAGTCTTCGGGTTCGGTATCGGCAAGAAAACCGCACTGTCCGCGGTTTACGGCAAAAATCGGCGTTTCGAGCCCCGCTTCGGTAATTCCTTCCGCCGCGCGCAAAACCGTGCCGTCCCCGCCCACGACGATGACGACGTCCGCGTCGCCGACAACGTCCGAAAACTTGTTGTACGACATGCCGACAAATCCGCTTTCGCGATAGGACGCAAGCGAATACGTTGCTTTTTTGTTATCGAGAATTTTTTGGATTTGTTTTACGACGGAAATATCGGCGTCGCGGTCAAACCCCGAATAAATGATAAAATGCATAAACCCTAAACCTTCTTTAAGTAATATCCATTATACGGAATAAAAACAAAAAAGTCTATTCGTTTATGCAATTATTATAAGTTTTTTATGAAACTTAAATCGACGCTTTTAACGGGGCGCGATACAAATGCGGTTTTTTTGAAATGAAGAAGATATTCGACGTTTTTGTTTTTGAAGTTGTCGGGGACGGTCGTTATTCCTTCTGCCGAAAAACCGAGTTCCCGCGCGAAATTCAGAATATCGTTTACGACTTTCATTCTGTCGACGGGATTTACGACGATTCCGCTTTTTCCGAGTTTTTTCCCTACTTCGAATTGCGGCTTCACCAGAACGACAGCCTGTCCGTCGTCTTTCAACAGATTGAAACAAGCGGGAAGCACGAGTTTCAAGGAAATGAAACTTACGTCGATTGTCAGAAAATCCTTTTTGCCGTTTACGTCGGAAACCGTAATATCCCTTGCGTTCAAAAAGTCTTTCACGACGACTTTTTTGTTTTTCAAAAGGTTTTCGTTCAGCTGGGTTTGTCCCACGTCGACGGCATAAACGACTTTCGCGCCGTGTTTCAGCATACAGTCGGTGAACCCGCCGTTCGACGCGCCGATATCGACGCATTCCAGATTTTCAACGTCGATATGAAACTCCGCTATCGCCTTTTGAAGTTTATCTCCGCCAAGGCTTTCAAACTCGTCGTTTTGAAAAACTTCGACGTCGTCATCGTCCGAAACGTCGTACGACGGCTTTTTCTGCGTTACATTATTTACGTTGACTTTGCCCTTTTTTATCAGATTTTCGGCAAAACTTCGTGATTTTAAGTTGAATTTTTGTAAAATGAATAAATCAAGGCGCATTGTCGTATCCTTATTTTTTGCGCGGATTTTCGTTTCTTTTTTTCTTTCGTTTTTCGGGCAAAAGTTCCGCAAGTACCTTTGAAAACATAATGACGAGTTCCGTAGATTTCGTAATCGACAGGTTTTTGAGAGCGGCTTTTCCGCCGACGATTATCGCCGAAATTATCGCGCTGACCGCCACCGCAACGAGTTTTCCCGTTACCGTATCAAGCCCTTTCGTTACGCTTGCCGTGATCACGACGGTGCATGCGCCCGACAATATTCCGAAGATATCGCCGATCACGTCGTTGCATACGTTCGACACGATATCCGCGTTTTCGACAATGTATATCGCGATTTTTTCGCTGCGCCCGCAATGTTTTGAAAGGCGTTTGACTTCCGTTTCGTCGGCGGTCGCGGCGGCAATTCCGATTCCGTCAAAAACGACGTTGCCGACAATCAGGAACAATAACAGCACAACAATTACGATAAGATTCCCGTTCGACTCAGTCGATTCGGCGACAAAACTGAAAAAAGCCGACGTAAAAAAAGTAATAATCGTCGCTTTCAACGCCCAGTGCGAATTTTTGACGCGCCCTTTTCGTTTCAGAAGTCGTACTTTGTTGTCGTCGCCATGCTTTTCCACAAAAGTAATTATGACGGCGGACGACGTAATATGATTATTCGGGCTTAAATTCCTCGCAAAGATTGTTAAGTTCGTCGGTCAGAAGCTGGATTTTCCCCTTCGATTCGTTCAGAAATTTCAGACATTCCTTTGAAAGTTCGATGCCGCTGTTGAAAAGCGCGATGCTTTCTTCCAGGCTTACGTTCTGACCTTCCAATTTTTTCACGATTTCTTCAAGTTTCGAATATGCGGTTTCAAAATTCATACGTTCTCCTTCTCGACGCCTGTAACGGTCGCAAAAATTCGTCCGTCCGCGCCTTTTAATGAAATATTGTCGCCCGTTTTTACGTTTTCGACGCTTAAAACGGGTAAATTATCGCTGTAAACCCTGAAATATCCGCTTTTTAATATTCTTGTCGGATTAAGGTTGTCAAGCGAGTTTATGGATTTGTTTATCTGGTATTCTTTGGTTTTGATAATCGTGTTTTCGGCGTTTTTCATGCGATTGAGCAAAAGTTTCAGCCTTGCAAAATCGTCGCGATACAGTTTTTCCATGCCGCTGCCGACCTTCTGCGCCAGAAGTTTCGTGCGGTTTTCGGCGTTTTCAAGGTGTTTTACCGTCGCAAATTTTCCGCGCGACAAAAAGTCGAAAACGTTCTTTTTGTATTCCCGCACGTCGTATGCGATAAGTTCCGCCGCGGCTGTCGGAGTCGCGCTCCTTGCGTCGGCTGCAAAATCGCAAAGCGAAAAGTCGGTTTCGTGTCCGATTGCGGAAATAATCGGCGTTTTCATATCGTAAACCGCGCGCACGACCTTTTCGTCGTAAAACGGCATAAGGTCTTCAAGGCTGCCGCCACCGCGCGCAAGTATGCAACAATCGTATCCCAACTTGTCGACGGCGTAAAGCGCGGACGTAATTTCCCGCGCGGCAAACTCGCCCTGAACTTTCACGTCTTTTACAACGATGTCGATATTGTCGTTGTATTTTCTTATCGTCCTGCAAATATCGCGGATAACCGCGCCCGATTTGCTTGTGACGACGATAACGTTTTTCGGAAATTTCGGAATGGGTTTTTTATGCGCGGCGTCAAATATACCCTCGTCTGCGAGTTTCTTTTTCAACTCCTCGATTTTCTGATACAAAAGCCCGATGCCCTGCGGCTCGATCTGACTTACGATAAACGAAAACCTGCCGCCTTGAACGTAATAATCGGTGGAACCTACGACGATGACTTTTTCGCCTTCTTTCGGCACGTAGGTTTTTTTGTAATTGAAACAACTGCAAGGAAGTATCGCGCCGCTGTCTTTCAAGGAAAAGTACGAGTGCGCGCCCGACGCGCGGAAGCCCGAAATCTCGCCTACTATCGCGATGTTTTTCAGCATTTCTTCCGCCTGAAAAATCCTTTTTATGACGGTGCAAAACTCCGTTACCGTCACCAACTGTCTTTCGTTCATACGGGATACTCCAACATGACTTTTCCGAATTTTTGTTTTCGGAAGTCGTCGATAATCGCGCGCGCCGTACGTTCGTAATCGTAATCGCCGCCGCGCAAAACGAAACCGCGTTTAACCGCAATTTCTTCAAAAATTTGTATATTTTCGGCGTTTTCGGAAGAAATTTTGTATCTTTCCGTCAACGCACCGCTTTTATTCGTTTTCAAAAAATCGATAAGATTTATCGCCACTTCGTTAATATCCAGCACGTCGTCTTTGATGCTGCCGATGAACGCAAGATGCATTGCGGCGTTCTGGTCGTCGAGTTTCGGCCACAGAGTGCCCGGCGTATCCAGCATATCGACGCCCTTTTGCACGCTCAGCCATTGCTTTGCTTTCGTGACGCCGGGACGGTCGCCCGTTATCGTGCGTTTGCCGCCGCAAAGACTGTTGATAAGCGTCGATTTTCCGCTGTTCGGGATACCGATGACCATCGCTCTCACGGGGGTGTTCACACCCTTTTCGCGATAACGTTTGATTTTGTCGTCTAACACGCACAACAACTTTTTCAGGATTTTTGCGTTGTCTTTCCCGTTCGCGCTGTTGCTTGTGACGTAGGCAAAGTTTTTTTCGTCAAAGTACGCGCACCATTTTTTAAGGTCGGATTCTTCGACAAGGTCGGCTTTGTTCAGGACGTACACGATGGGTTTGTTTTTGATAACGTCCGAAAACGACGGATTTATGCACGCCGAAACCGCGCGGCTGTCCAAAACGTAAATGACCGCGTCGACGATTTTGATATTCTCTTCGATAAGGCGCATGGCTTTCGTCATGTGCCCCGGGAACCAATTAATCTGCATCGTTTTTCGTCAATAAATCGGGACGAACCCGTTTTGTGATTTCAAGCGCCTGCTCGTAGCGCCATTTTCTTACTTTTTCGTGGTCGCCGGACGTCAGAACCTCGGGGACTTCCATTCCCATAAAGTTTTGCGGGCGGGTGTACTGCGGATATTCCAGAAGATTTTCGGAAAAACTTTCTTCCGTCGTGGACTCAGAACTTCCCAACACCCCGGGAATGTACCTTACGACGGCGTTGATAAGCACAAGTGCAGGCAATTCCCCGCTTGTCAACACGTAGTCGCCGATTGAAATTTCCATGTCGATATCGAGGTCGATAACACGTTGATCGACGCCCTCGTAACTTCCGCAAAGAATAACGATATGTTCTTCCTTCGACAACTCCTCAACGAGTTTTTGGTTAAGCGGCACGCCGCGCGGCGACATATAAATACGTTTCGCCTTGTGCAAAGGATCGACGCTTTGGATTGCGTCGTGCACGGGCTGCGGCGTCATAATCATACCCGCCCCCCCGCCGAAACTGTAATCGTCGGTTTTGTGATGCTTATCCTTTGAAAAATCGCGGATTTGCGTCAGATTTACCCTGAAAAGGTTATTATCGATTGCTTTTTTCAGAATGCCGCTGTCGAGTGCCGAAAAAACTTCGGGAAACAGCGTGACGACGTCATACTTGTTCAACTGCGACCTCCTTAAATCGTTTTCCGTCCAAAGTTATGGTTTTTTTGTCGATATCGACGTTTTTGATCAGGTCTTTCAGCGCGGGAAACATCGTTTCGTTTTTGCCGTCGGACACGACGTAAACGTCGACGGCGGCGTTTTGCATAACGTCGGTGAGCGTGCCGATTTCTTTATTGTCCACAAAAACCTTTGAGCCGAGAATATCCACGATAAACCAGGTGTTTTCGGGAAGTTTCACGGCGTCTTCACGCGCGACGGACACGTATTCGTTTTGCAAAAGTTCCGCGTCGTTTCTCGTATCCACGCCCTTGAACTTCACGTACGCGCAATCGTTTTGCACGCGCGAAGATTCAACCGTCATTTCCTGACCTTTGACGGTTGCTTTTTTCAACTTATTAAAACGCAGGACATCGTCGGTGATGGGTATGATTTTTACCTCGCCTTTAATGCCCTGTGCTTTTACGATTTTTCCGATAATCAACATTGATTATTCCTGCGCTTTATCTTCCGTTTCGTTATCGCCGTTTTTCTCGACGATGGAAACGGTGTAAAACTTGTGTTTGCCTTGTTTGCCGGACGCCGCTTTCACGATCGTGCGAATTGACTTTGCTATACGTCCTTGTTTTCCGATTACCTTTCCGATATCGTCTTTCGATGCGGAAATAACAATTTCGGTGGGCTTGTCATCGGCATACTCGACCGTGACGTCAGCGTCGCCGGTCAGCGTATCGACGATATATTTCACCAAATCTTTCATAGTATAAGTTTATTACTTTTCGATGATGCCGTTTGCTTTGAACAGGTTGCGAACGGTTTCAGTGGGTTGCGCGCCGTTGTTGAGCCATTTTTTCGCGATTTCGGCGTCGATGTTTACGAGAGCGGGTTCTTTCGTCGGATCATAGTAACCGATTTGTTCGATATACATTCCGTCACGTGCTTTTCTGCTGTCGGTAGCGACGATGCGATAAAAAGGTGCTTTCTTTGCGCCCATTCTGGTTAATCTGATTTTTACAGCCATTGTTTAATCCTCCAATGTAAATTGTTATAAATTTTGATGTTTTATATAATACTTTTGATATTATCCGATATTAAAACGGGAATTTCATGCCGCGCATGCCGTTTTTTGAAACGCGACGCATCATTTCCTTGCTCATGTCGAATTGCTTCAACAGTTGGTTCACGTCCTGAATGGAAGTGCCGCTGCCCGCCGCGATTCTTTTGCGCCTGGACGCCTTGATAATGTCCGGATTATTGCGTTCTTCCGGCGTCATCGAAAGGATAATCGCTTTCGTTTTAATGATTTTGCTTTCGTCGATATCGTCTTCGTTGACCTTTCCGCCAAGCCCAGGCACCATCGACATAAGTTTCCCGATGCCGCCCATCTTCTTCACGCTTTCAAGCTGATTTAAATAATCTTGCAGAGTGAAAGAATTGGTCTTCATCTTCTTTTGAAGTTTCAACGCTTCTTCTTCCGAAAACGCTTCCTGCGCCTTTTCGATAAGCGTCAGAACGTCGCCCATGCCAAGGATTCGGCTTGCCATACGGTCGGGATAGAACGGCTCGATATCTTCCATCTTTTCGCCGCTGCCGACGAATTTTATGGGTTTGCCCGTCACCGCTTTTATCGAAAGCGCCGCGCCGCCGCGGGTATCGCCGTCAAGTTTCGTGATGATGACGCCCGTGATGTCGAGTTTTTGGTTGAAAGTTTCCGCAACGTTGACGGCGTCTTGTCCCGTCATGCTGTCGACGACAAGAAGAATTTCATTGGGTTTTACTTCCTCTTTGATTTTTTGCAGTTCTTCCATCAACTGTTCGTCAATGTGAAGTCGTCCAGCCGTATCGATGATGAGAACGTCCGCGCCTTGCCTTTTCGCCTCGTCCAAAGCGTCTTTCGCAATCTTTACGGGGTTGATTTGCCCTTCTTCGAAAACGGGAACGTTGACTTTCCCGCCGACGACCTGCAACTGCTTTATTGCCGCGGGACGATATACGTCGCACGCCGCAAGCATGACTTTTTTGTTTTGTTTTTTCAGCATCCCCGCAAGTTTTCCGCACATTGTGGTTTTGCCCGCGCCTTGAAGACCGCACATCATAATAATTGTCGGGGGTCTGTCCGCCACCGCAAGTTTGCTGTGCGTACTGCCCATAAGCGCGATAAGCTCGTCATTGACGATTTTTATAACTTGTTGCGTGCTGTTAAGACCTTTCAGGATATCTTCGCCAGAGGCTTTTTCGGACACTCTGTTGATAAAATCCCTTACGACCTGAAAGTTTACGTCCGCTTCAAGCAGCGCGATTCGGATTTCGCGCATTGCCTGCTTGATTTCAAGGTCGGTCAATTTGCCTTTTTCACGCATTTTCGAAAAAACGTGATTCAGTTTTTCCGACAAACTGTCGAATGCCATATTACTCCTCCAAAAGCGCGACGGCGTCGTCAAGACGCTCAATCGCAGCGCCGACGTTTCCCTTTTTCGCGTCTTCCTTTGCCGCGTTTATCGCGTCCAAAATGCAGGAAGACCTTTCGATAAGGCGAAGTTTTTTGTCGACGTCTTTCAGCGTTTTCACGCTTCTCACAAGCACGTCTCTTACAGCCTGTCGCGAAACGTTAAGGTCGGACGCGATTTCAAACAATGAAATGTCGCAGTCGTAATACTGGCGCATAATCTCCGCCTGATGCGGCGTAAGCAACGCGCCGTAAACCCTCAGTAGTTCGCTGACGTTAAGTTTTTCGTCGATATCAATCATAAAAAACAACTGTAAAGGCTTTTACCTTTACAGTCATTATATCAAATATAATTATATTGTCAATCGTTTATCGTCAGTTTTCAAAAATAGCGTCGACAAATTCTTCGGGATCGAACGGAAGAAGGTCGTCGATTTTTTCTCCGACGCCGACGAATACCACGGGAATTTCCTGTTCCGCGGAAATCGCCATTACGACGCCGCCTTTTGCCGTGCCGTCGAGTTTTGTTAAGATTATGCCGTCGATGTCGATTGCTTCCGAGAAAATCTCGACTTGCGACAATGCGTTTTGTCCCGTCGTCGCGTCAAGCACGATATAACTGCGATAATCGGCGTTCGGCAGTTCCCTGATGATGACCTTGTGGATTTTTTTGAGTTCGTCCATAAGGTTTTTCTTGTTGTGAAGACGTCCTGCGGTATCCACGAGAATAACGTCGTCGCCCCTGGCTTTTGCCGACGAAATCGCGTCAAACACAACGCTTGCGGGATCGCTGCCTTCCTTATGTTTGATAATTCTGACGTTCGCGCGATCCGCCCATACTTCAAGTTGATCGGACGCCGCCGCCCTGAACGTGTCCGCGGCAGCCACAACAACGCTTTTGCCGATTGATTTGAAATAGTTTGCAAGTTTGCCGATTGCCGTCGTTTTTCCGACGCCGTTCACGCCTGCAAGCAAGATAACCAAAGGATAGTCATAGTCGGGAATGTCGTAACTGATGCTGTCAACCATGATACGTTTCAAAAGGTTTTTCGCCTTTTCGGTATCGGTGATTTTTTCGCGATAGACCTCGTCCTTGAACTCGTCAAGAATCTGTTCGGTTGCGGTCACGCCCATATCGGCGGTGAGCATCGCTTCTTCAAGTTCCTCGTAAAAGTCGTCGTCAAGAGCGCGTCCCGAAAACGCCGCGAAAATCTTTTTGCCGATATTGTCTTTCGTCTTTTTAAGACCTTCTTTAAGTTTGCTGAAAAATCCCATATTATCAGTTCTCCTTCGTTGCGTACTTCAACGCTTCGGACAAGTTGACCGACAAAAGCGTCGATACGCCGCGCTCTTCCATGGATACGCCGAAAATGTTGTCCGCGATTTCCATCGTCGGTTTTCTGTGCGAAATGATAATGAATTGCGTGCGTTCCGAAAAATGTTTCAGATACTTTGCAAGCAACCCTGCGTTCGCGTCGTCCAGAGCGGTGTCGATTTCGTCCAGTACACAGAACGGCATCGGACGCATCTTGATAATCGCAAACAAGATAGCGATTGCGATAAGAGTTTGCTCGCCGCCCGAATAGGACGAAATGTTGAGCATGCGTTTTCCCGGGGGTTGCGCGTAGATTTCGATGCCCGATTCCAGCGGATTTCCGTTGGGATTTTCCACGATTTCCAGCTTCGCGCGGCCACCGCCGAACAACGCCGTGAACGTTTCTTTGAAGTTTTCGTTGATTTCGTTGAAAGCGTCGGTGAATCTCGTCGTCATCTCGGTCGTCAGATCTTCGATGATTTTGATAAGGTCGGCTTTGCCTTTTTCGATGTCTTCGCATTGCGCCTTTTCGTTTTCAAAGCGTTCCGACACTTCCTTATATTCTTCGATTGCGTGCGGGTTGACATCGCCCAAAGCGTTAATCGACTTTTTCAGGCGACTGATATTCTGTTGCGCGTCCTTGATTTCAAATTCTTCGTTTTTGAATTCAAGCGCGGTCTGATAAGTCAACTCGTACTCTTCCCAGATATGCTCGTGCAGATATTTGATTTCGTTGTTGGTTTGTTCCAACCTGTTTTCTTCCTTAAAGCGTTTTTCTTTAAGGTCGTTAATGGTTTTGTTGAGCATATCGCGTTTGCCGTCGATAACGGAAATTTCCTCGTTCGTGGACGCTTTCGTCGCCTTGAACGCGTTGAGTTTTCCTTCGATATCCTCGATTTTTCTTCTGTCGTCTTCGCTTATAGCCTTGCGTTTGCCGGCGTCTTCGATCTGTTTCAGACTTGCGCGGTTGGTCGTGAGCGACGCGGATATATCGAGGAGCAGATTGCTGATGCTCTGACATTCCTTTTTGAGTCGTGAAATGTCAAGGTCAGTCTGGTCGATATCGGTCTTGATTTTCGTCACGTCAAGGCGCACCGACATAAGTTTGTCGTTAAGTTCCGCCTGCAACTTTTTGTTTTCGTCGGAAACGGATTTGGACTGCGCGTTTTCGGCGTCTGCGTTTTCGCGCTGAGCCTTGATGTCGCTTTCCATTTTGTCGGCAAGTTTCAACTTTTCTTCGGTGTCGCGGACGATGTCCGAAAGGCTTTGGATTTCATCGGCTTGCGCCTTGATTTCGCTTTCTGCCGACTGAATGCTTTCTTTGGATTTATTAAACTTTTCTTCGGTGACGGAAAGCTGAATTTTAAGCGCGGAGATTTCCGCCTCGGTGTCTTTTATCGTCTTTTCGGCAAGGACTTTTTCGCGTTCCGCCTCGTTGCACATTTGAACGATATTGTCAAAATCGCGGCGCGCTTTGTCCAAATTCGCCTTAATTTCGGCGATTTCGCGGTCTTTTGCCAAAATATTTGCAACGTCGGGTTTCCTGCTGCCGCCCGTGATCGCACCGTGCGCGGCGATAAAGTCGCCGTCAAGCGTCACTATCTTGAATGTATAGCGATACATTTTGGAAATGCCGATTGCGGTGTCAAGATTGTTCACGACAAGCGTGTTTCCGAGCATGCCGCGGATAACCCCTTCGAACCTGCTTTCGTATTCGATAAGGTCGGCGGCAAAACCTATGACGCCGTGTTCTTTCAGCACGCGCATCTGGTCGGCGTCGGGTTTTCTACCCCTGATGACGTTGATGGGCTGGAAAGTAACCTGTCCGTAACCCTTGCGTTTTAAGAAGTCGATGATATATTTTGCGTCTTCTTCGTCGTTCGTGACGATGTTGCGCAGCCCGTTGCCGAATGCGACGTCCATTGCGACTTCCATGCCCTCGGGCGTTCTGATGATTTCCGCGACAAGCCCCTGCGACCTTCTTTTAAGTTCCGGATTGACCTTCATATCCGACATAAGAAGTTGAATCGCGCGGCCGAAACTGTCGTAACTTTCTTTCGCCTGCACCGCAAGCATATGCTTTGTTTCAAGCGCGGTGATGCGGTTTGTGAATTTATTTTTGTCTTCGTTGAAACTTTTGAGGGTTTCGACGTTGTCAAAATACGCGTTGTTTGCCTCGTTAAGTGTCATATCCAGCGACGCAATTTTGTTTTTTGCGACGGTGATATTGCCTTCAAGCACGGAATTTGCAACGTATTCTTCGTCAAGCGACGCCTTTTTGTCCTTTAACGTGCCTTTCAAAAATTCAAGGCGTTTCGCGCTCATATCGCGCTCTGCGATGTATTTTCCGAGGTTCGCCTTGATATTTCCCAGTTCTTCCGCGGTAAGCACAAGGTTTCTTTGCGAGATTTCCCTTGCTCTCTCGTCGTCGGAGAGTTTTTCGGTGACGGCGTTGTACTTTTCGGTAACGTCTTTGAGTTCCGCCTCCAACTTTTCAAGAGTGCCGGTTTTTACTTCCTTTTCGGTGACTTTATCGACAAGTTCCTTTGACTTCCCGTCAAGTTCTTCCTTTTTGATTTCTTCTTCCTGTTCCAGACGTTTGATTTCGTTGCTGACGGACAAGGCACGCTCTGCGTACAACTTACTTTCGCCCTCGGCAGTCGCAAGCCCGACGTTAAGTTTCAGAAGTTCCGCGTTCAGAACCGAAATTTCTTCGTCGATTTTTGCGATAATATCCTTATATTTCTCGTAATTAGTCTCGTTTTCCTGATATTCCTGTTCAAACTTCACGGTGTCCAGAATGATTTTTTGGAGTTTTTCCGTGATGGCGTCGACAACGGACTTGTTGTTTTCGTAACGATAAATAAAGTAATTGATTTCGGCGTCTTTAAGTTCCTGATAAAGAGCGTTGTACTTTTCGGTCGCGCGGGCTTGCTTTGCCAGCGGTTCAAGCCGAAGTTCCAGTTCGTGCAAAATGTCTTTTACGCGCGCAAGGCTTTCGTTGGCGCGGTCGAGTTTTCTTTCGGTCTCGTCCTTTTGCGCCTTGAAGTTGGCAATGCCCGCTGCTTCTTCAAAGATGCTGCGTCTGTCGATGGGTTTCGCCTGAATAATCTGCGCGACGCGACCTTGCCCGACGATGCTGTAACCTTCGCGGCCGATACCGGTGTCGTGCAAAAGCGTGATGACGTCTTTAAGGCGGCATTTCTGCTTGTTGATAAAGTATTCGCCGACGCCGCTTCTGTCGATTTTTCGTCCTAAAACCACGTCGTCCGACTCGATCGGGAAAATGCGGTTTTTGTTGTCGAAATACAAGTTGACTTCGGCGTACGATAATGAACGGCGCGCTTCCGTACCCTTAAAAATAACGTCGGTCATCGACTTTCCGCGCATCGCCGAGGGGCGTTGATCTCCAAGAACCCATTTTACCGCTTCCGCAACGTTGGATTTGCCGCAGCCGTTCGGTCCGACGATGACGGTGATACCGTCCTGAAAAGTAATTTCCGTCTTGTCTGCAAAGGATTTGAACCCCTGCAATTCCATTTTTTGAAAACTCACAAAAAATCTCCTATATCTTGTGATACCTGATTATTATAACACAAAATATAGGAGATTGAAAAGTAATTTAAGTCTCTTAAATTATTTATTCGTTATCAATTTTTTGTACGCGACTTTCGCCGCCATTTGCTGGGCTTCTTTTTTGCTGCCGCCCGCGCCTTTGCCCATTTCTTCGCCGTCGATATAGACGATAAATTCAAACTTTTGTTTTTGCAGCGCGCTTTCGTCGTTCAGTGCGTCTTCGTATCTTACGGCAAGCGAGTGTTTCCCCGCAAACTCGTTGAGCATCGACTTATAATCGTAAAAATTATTGTTGTTGCATTCGCTAAGCCTGATTTTCGGTTCCAGAAATTTCAGAATGAAGTTTTTCGCGTTTTTGATGCCGCCGTCGAGGTAAATGCTGCCGACAATCGACTCAAACAAGTCGCTCATCACCGACGAATTGCGGTTTATGCCCATTTTCGTCTCGGATTCGCCCATAATCAGAAACTCGTTAAGTCCTGTCTTTTTTATGGTTTCGGCAAGGGGTTTTTCGCTGACGATTGCCGCGCGCATACGGGTGAGTTGTCCCTCATCAAACGACGGGTGTCGTTTCATCAAAGCCTCGGCAATGACGAACGAAAGTATGCTGTCGCCCAAAAATTCAAGGTTCTGATATGAACGTTTTGTACCTTTTTTTACGCCGCTATTGTGCGTAAAAGCGCGAATTAACAGGTTTTTGTCCTTAAATTTGTATCCGATGATGTCTTCGACTTCCGAAAAACTTTCAAGCATTTTCAACCTCGTAATCGGAAAGCGCGTCCCTTATCGCGCCGGTAATATCGCGCCGCGCAAGGTTTGCAGCCTGCAACAGCCCGACCGTAACCGAGCGAGCCTTGGAGCTTCCGTGGATTTTCACAACGACTTTATTTGCGCCCAGAAATACCGCGCCGCCCTTTTCGTTGACGTCCATAGTATGCTTCAGTTTTCTGAGTGCGGGTTTCAATAAAAGCGCGCCGATTTTCGCGCGGAGTCCGCCGGCGTTAATATTGTCTTTCAGCATTTTGAAAATGGAAAGTCCCGCGCCTTCCAGGCTCTTCAACGCGATATTTCCGTTGAAGCCGTCCGCAACGACGACGTCGTATTTGCCGGAAATAATATCCCGCGCTTCCATATTGCCGAGAAAGTTCAGTTTGCTGTCTTTAAGCAGCAAAAACGCCTCGTGATTGAGTTCCGAACCTTTTTTGTCTTCCGTGCCGTTTGACAAAAGCGCGACTCTTGCGTCGTTTTTTCCCGTCGTGATTTTGTAATACGCGTCCGCCATAATCGCAAAATGCAAAAGGTTTTGCGGCTTGCAATCGACGTTCGCGCCGCAATCGCACAGCACCACGCCTTCGTTATTGCCGTCGACAGTCGGAAGCAACGCCGCCATTGCGGGACGGGATATCCCTTTGATTCTTCCTATTTTCAGAAACGCGCCGGTAAGCAACGCGCCCGTCGAGCCTGCCGACACGATGCCGCCGATATCGTCGCGGTTTTTCAGCGCGTCAAAGGCTTTCACCATACTGCTTTCGGTTTTTTTGCGGATTGCGTCGGTGGGTACGTCGTCGTTCGTAACGACGTCTTGCGCATCGATGATTTCGATGCGGTCGGAATTTCTCGTGACAAGCGTTTTCAGAACGTCTTCTTTTCCCGTAAGCACGAGAGAAAGGTCCAAGTCGTTGTCAAGTGCGTCAAGCGCGCCTTTTACTATTTCTTCCGGGGCGTTGTCGCCGCCGTAACAATCAAGTACGATTTTTGTCATAAATACCCTTGTTTTTCTTAATTTATCAATTAAAAACAGTATATCATATTCAAAATGCGTAAGCAAGCGATTTATTATATGCAAGATCTTCGCGTGCGTTTACGACGTTTTTCGACAATATTCGTTTTTACGGTAAAAAAATAACCCCGCGTATGCGGGGTAAAAACTTTTTTTAATTAAGCGTTCAATGCTGCTTTTGCTTTTTCGCAAAGAGCGGTGAAAGCGGGCGCGTCGTTGACGGCGATGTCTGCAAGAACCTTGCGGTTAAGGTCGATACCTGCGACTTTCAAGCCGTGAATGAGCGTGCTGTAAGACATATCGTTCATACGAGCGGCTGCATTGATACGAGCAATCCAAAGTTTGCGGAAATCGCGTTTTTTGGCTTTACGTCCGACGTAAGCGTAATTTTGCGATTTCATAACAGCCTGGCGAGCTACGCGGTAAAGTTTGGACTTGCCGCCCCAGTAGCCTTTGGCTTGTTTCAAGATTTTTCTGCGTTTTTTAACGGCGTTGACGCCTCTTTTAATTCTCATATTCTATACCTCCGACTTAATACGGCAATTGACGTTTGATGTTGTTGGCGACTTGTCCTTCAAGGTAGTAACCTTTTCTCAAATTGCGCTTTCTTTTGGTGCTTTTCTTTGTTAAGATGTGCCTTCTGCCCATTTTGCTGCTTTTAACCTTACCGGATTTGGTAACGGTAAAACGCTTGGCGACAGTAGTTCTGGTTTTTTGTTTAGGCATATTTCTGTCCTCCAATGATTATATAAAGTTATTACTTTTTGTTGTTGACGGGACTTATCGTCGTGGAGATGATACGTCCTTCGAGTTTGGCGGGTTTATCCACCTTGTAACTGCCTTCTTCCAGCATTTGCAGGAATTCGGAAACGACTTCGAAAGCGAGGTCGGAATGTTGCATTTGTCTGCCTTTTAAGCGCAAAGCGATTTTGATTTTGTTGCCTTTTGACAAAAACTTTGCGGTCTGGTTGGCTTTCGTTTTCATATCCCCGACGTCGATTGTCGCCGAAAGTTGAATTTCTTTAAGTTCGACAACGCTTTGTTTTTTGCTGTCCTCTTTTTCGCGCTTTTTCTGGTTGAAAAGATATTTTCCGTAATCGATAATTTTGCACACGGGCGGAACGGCAGTCGGTGAAATTTTCACAAGGTCAAGACCTTGGTCGGCTGCGAGTTCAAGAGCGCTTCTGCTGGACATAATGCCAAGCATCTCGCCGTTTGAGCCGATAACCCTGATTTCAGGATCGCGGATTTGCTCGTTAATTTGCGTGGATTTATCCGGTTTTATAAAATTATCCTCCTTGCGCCAAGCGCATTATAATGCAAAAAAAGGTAGTTTCCGCAAACAGAAACTACCCTTACAAAAGATTGACTTTTTAGTAAGAACCGGTGAGCCTGATTGCTGTCGGTGAGAAAGGTAATTTCTACTTGCGGACTAATAATATCAATATTATATTTTATTGTCAAGCAATTTTGAACTTATTTATCCAAAATTTCCAGAAGTTTAAGGTCGATTTTGGTCTTGTCGCCCTCTTTCATAACCTTGATGACTTCCGCCTTTACTCTGTCGCCGATGTTCACGACGTCTTCAACCTTTTCGACGCGCTTGTCGGCAAGTTTCGAAATGTGAATCATGCCGTCTTTGCCGGGAGCGATGTTGACGAATGCGCCGAATTGAAGGATACGTACGACGGGACCTTCAAACACGTCGCCGACCTCGGGATCTTTCGCGATTGCAAGGACGATTGCCTTTGCGCGTTCTGCGCGGTCGATGTCTTCGCAAGCGATAAATACCATTCCGTCGTCGCTGATGTCGATTTTGACGCCGGTTTCGTCGATGATCTTGTTGATGACTTTTCCGCCGGATCCGATGACGTCTTTGATCTTGTCGGGATCGATGTTGAAGCGGATAATCTTGGGCGCGTATTTCGAAAGTTCTTTCTTAGGTTCCGCGATGCATTCCGCCATCTTGTTAAGGATGAAGAGCCTGCCCTGACGAGCCTGTTCCAAAGCGGTGCGAAGGATTTCTTCGTTGATGCCCTTAATCTTGATATCCATCTGGATTGCGGTGATACCGTCTTTCGTGCCGGCAACCTTGAAGTCCATGTCGCCAAGGAAGTCTTCAAGTCCCTGAATATCGCTCATGATAGCGACTCTGCCGGTTTCGTCGTCCTTGATAAGTCCCATTGCGATACCTGCGACGGGAGCCTTAATAGGTACGCCTGCGTCTTCAAGAGCCATTGTGCTGCCGCATACGCTCGCCATAGAAGTCGAGCCGTTGCTGCTCAGAATGTCCGATACCGTACGGATTGCATACGGGAATTCGAGTTCGTCGGGAAGGACGGGTTCAAGCGCGCGTTCTGCAAGTGCGCCGTGTCCGATTTCGCGACGTCCGGGCGATTTTGCGGGTTTCGCTTCGCCGGTCGAATACGGGGGCATGTTGTAGTGATGCATATATCTCTTGTAATTGTCGTCGTCAAGACCTTCGAGTTTCTGAACTTCGGAAATCGTGCCGAGCGTGCAAGTCGTCAAAGCCTGGGTTTGTCCGCGCGTGAATACCGCGCTGCCGTGAACTCTCGGCAAAATGCCGTGTTCGCACCAGATAGGACGAATTTCGGTGAGCGAACGACCGTCGGGACGAATACCTTTGTCAAGGATTTTCGCGCGGACTTTGACTTTCTTCAAAGCGTAAAGCGCGTCGCCGACAGAACTTAAATCGTCGGGGAAAATGTCTGCGAAGTGTTCAATCGCTTCTTTGTTAAGAGCGTCGTCGCGGGCTTCGCGTTCGGTACGGTCAAACGTATCGAGGACGTAATCCATCTTTTTGTCTGCCCACTCGAAAACAGCCGCTTTGACTTCGTCGCTGGGGAGATAAAGATGAACTTCCTGTTTTGCTTTTCCGCACGCTTCCTGAATACCTTCGATCCAGGTGATGATTTTCTTGATTTCTTCGTGACCGAACAGGATTGCGTCAAGCATTTCTTTTTCGGAAATGATGTTTGCGCCCGCCTCGACCATCATGATTGCGTCTTTCGTGCCCGCAAGGCTCAGATGAAGCTTGCTCTTTTCGCGTTCCGCGGGCGTGGGGTTGATGATATATTTGCCGTCAACGTATCCGACGACAACCGACGCCGTGGGGCCTGCGAAAGGAATGTCGGAAATGCTGAGCGCGATCGAGCTGCCAAGCATGCCGAATACCTCGGGCGGAATTTCTTTGTCAACCGAAAGCGCGGTTGCGACGACTGCGACGTCGTTCAAGCAGCCCTTTGGGAACAAGGGACGAATGGGACGGTCGATAAGACGCGACGTAAGGATCGCCTTATCGGAAGGTCTGCCTTCTCTCTTTTTGAAGCCGCCGGGGATTTTGCCCACTGCGAACATTTTTTCTTCGAAGTCAACGCCGAGAGGGAAAAAGTCGATTCCGTCACGGGGTGTTTTTGCCATCGTAGCATTGGTAAGGACGACGGTTTCGCCGCATCTTATGAGACAACTGCCGTTTGCCTGACCGCAGTACGCGCCGATTTCAACGGAGACTTCGCGTCCGCCGATTTCGGTTTTGAAAATTTTTCTTTCCATATACTCTGTCCTCCAAAGACTTCCGCAATTCCCGCAAGAAGTCCAAATTTACGTTTTTAATGTTTTTTTCAAAAAAAACGGGGCGCAAAAGCACGCCCCGAAAAAATTACTTTCTGAGTTCCAACTTCTTAACGATAGCGCGGTATCTTTCGATGTCTTTGCTTTTAAGATAGTTGAGCATGTTGCGGCGTTGACCGACCATCATCAACAAACCTTTGCGGCTGTGGTGGTCTTTCTTGTGCGTCGCGAGATGCGCGGTGAGTTCGTTGATACGAGCGGTGAGAAGCGCGATTTGTACCTCGGGTGAACCGGTGTCGCCTTCCGACCTTGCGTTGTCCAAAATAATTTTTTGTTTGGTTTCCTTATCCATTGTTTTGCCTCCTTCGGTGGATAAATAATTCGCCTTAGGCAAAGTATATCTGCGGAGATTTAGATAAACGTTGCGAAAGGTACGAGAAGAATATTATCATAAAAATAATTTTATGTAAACCGAAAACGCCTACTTTTTCCAAAAATTTTCGTGTCTTTCCCTTAAAGTTTCGGCGCGTTCGATATATCCTTTCACGTCTTTGACGTCGGCAAGACGCTCGATGCGGTTTTCTTCCCTGAAAAGCCGTTTTGAAATCGCGCCCGCGCCCGCCGCAAGAATATTGCAGTTTTCTTCCATAATATCGACGTTGTAAACGCACTCGGTACCGGGCTTTGCGTAGCCGCTGTTTTCAAGGTTTCCTGTGTTGTACTTCTGACGATACATATAATACGGTTCGTAACCCGCGTCCGTCAGCGCACTTACCGAATAATCGATCATATTTTCGGCGTCTTTGAGATTAAGCGGTTCGTAATGCGATTCGGTCAGGACGCTACCGCGTTTCAGACTTAAATTGTGCACCGTAATGTTTTCGGGATTAAGGCTTATTGCCTTATCGACGGAATATTTGAAATCGTCAAAGTTTTCCCCGGGGAGCGTCGCGATTAAATCCATATTTACGATAAAATCGTAATTTTTCGCAAGGTCGTACGCCCTTAACGTGTCTTCGACGGTGTGCGCCCGTCCGATAAGTTTCAGCGTTTTGTCGTGGAAAGTCTGCGGATTTACGGAAATTCTCGTGACGGCAGTGTCCGCCATCATATCGAGGACTTCTTTCGTGAGCGTGTCGGGACGTCCCGCCTCGACGGTAAACTCCTTTGCCTTGAAATCGCAAAGGTCAATAAGGCTTTTGAGCATTGGGACGGGAATCGACGTCGGCGTACCTCCGCCGAAATACACGGCTCTGACTTTGAAATTGTTCTCGTTTATGACGTTTTTTATAATACTTATCTCGTTTTTCAGCGTTTCAACGTAACTTTCAAGGTATTTTCTGAGTTGTTTCATCGAAACCGCAACAAAGCTGCAATAAGCGCATCGTGTCGGACAAAACGGGATATTCACAAACACGTCGACTTCGTCTTTTCCGATTTTCAGGAGCTTTTCCTGATTTTTTACAATCCTTGCGACGTGTTCGGCTTTCTCGGGCGTTACGTCGAAAAACCCGGTAAACTCCCCTTTTGCGTCAATACCTTCGCGCAATAATTCGGCATATAGTTTCGTCGGGCGCACGCCGGTCAGACAACCGTACGGCAGCCACTCGCCCGAATACTCTTTCAGCGTTTTGTAAATCGACCTTTTTCCGAAACGCCGCGCAAATTTTTTCTTGTTCAGCGTGTCGCCCTGCAAATCGTATTCCTCGACGGTGGTTTTTCCGCAAATCGTCGACGTGATTTTAATTTTATCGTCGGTTATTTCGTCACTGTAAAAATACTCGTCGAAGCCGTCGGTTTTTTCATACGAAAAATTGACGTACGCCTGATACGCACGCACCATTTCCATAAGTTCGTTTTTATTGACCGAGTTTACAAAAACCGAAAGATTTTTCATTTATTCTTCCAAAAAAATGGGATTATTCTTCTTTTCGTAATTCAAAGTTGTGAAATCGCCGTGTCCGGGATATACGTCGTAATCCTTGCTAATTTCAAAAAGTTTCCTGACGCTTTTCAACAACTCTTCAAAATCGCCGCCGTAAAAATCGGTGCGACCGTAACTTAATCTGAACAGCGTGTCGCCCGTAAACATTGCGTTTGCCGCGTCGACGATATACGTCATTCCGCCCGCGGTATGCCCTGCCGTTTCGATTGCTTTTATTTCAACGTCGGCAAGCGTGAAAACCTCGCCGTCTTTAAGTCTTACGTCGGCGGAAGTATAAGGAAAGTCGTAAATCCCCATCGCAAGCGCAAGGTTCGATTTATTCGACAGCATTTTGTCGTCGTTTTCCCCTATGTACGCTTTCACGCCCTGTTCCTTAAAATATTTCACAAGTTCGGTATGGTCGAAGTGTCCGTGCGTGACGATTAAGCCGTCGATTGACAGCCCGTTTGCTTTCACGTATTCTTCGATGGGGTTTGGATTGCCCGTCGGATCGACGATAAAGCACTTGTTGGAGTTACTCACGACGTAAGTGTTCGTTTGCAATTCGCCCTGAATAAACCTTCTTATAACGCAGTTACTCATTTTCTTTCTCCACGATAAGCGTGACGGGGCCGTCGTTTTCAAGCGAAATCTGCATATCCGCTCCGAACTCGCCAGTCGCAAGGTTTTCAAAAATATCCGAAAACTTTTTGACGGTAAGGTCGTACAAGGGCTTGCTGATTTCGGGACGCGCGGATTTATCGAAAGACGGTCGCCTGCCTTTTCTGGTGTCGGCGTAAAGCGTGAAGTTTGAAACGACCATAACGTTTCCTTTGACGTCAAGCACGGAAAGGTTCAGTTTTCCGTTTTCATCCTCGAAAATCCTCAGGTTTGCGATTTTTTCCACGCAATAATCGACGGTCTTCTCGTCGTCGCCGTCCGAAAACGCGCAAAGGACGAGCAATCCTTTTCCGATTTGCCTGCCGCTTTTTCCGTTAATTACTATGCTTGCGCGGTTTACCCGCTGAATAATACATCTCATTTTATCTGTGTACGTCGATGACTTCCGGCAAAGTTTTCAGTTTTTTGATGACGTCTTCGACCTGATCCGTGCTTTTGACTTCCAGCATAACGGTGATTTCCGCGGTGCCGTTGTCGTTGTCCGAGCGCGCAAACGCGCCCGTTATCGATATTTTCATGTTAGAAATAATCGTCGTGACCGCCGCAAGAATACCGCCCTTGTTTTCGCAATAAATTTTCAGCGAGGCAAGGAAGTTTTGACTGATTACGTCGTCCCATTTTGCCTCGATAAGCCTTTCGGGCTCCATATTTTTGACGTTGGGACAATCGACGCAGTGCACCGAAACGCCGCGCCCGCGCGACACGTATCCGACGATTTTATCGCCCGGCACGGGATTGCAACAGTGCGACAACCTGACCAGAAAGTCGTCGTAGCCCCTGATAAGGACGCCGTTTCCCGACGAACTTTTTCCCGTCGTCGAGGTGGTTTTGATTTCCGCAACCGGGTTTTTCGACAGCAAGTCGCGCTTGAAGTAGTCGATAAGTTTGACGATAATCTGGTTTGTCGTAAGGCCGCCGAAGCCGACCGAAGCGTACAAATCGTCAATCGACGACAGCGTGTAGCGATTCATAATATAATTGAGCCCCGCCGTGCTTAAAAGTTCCGAAAGATTATATCCGCGGCGTTTTGCCTCGCGTTCAAGCATATCTTTACCGCGTTTGATATTTTCTTCCTTCATTTCCTTTTTGAAGTATTGACGGATTTTCGTGCGCGCCGATGCGGTTTTTACGAATTTAATCCAGTCGCGGCTTGGACCTTTGCCGGAATTCGTCGTGAGAATTTCAACGATGTCGCCGGTGTTGAGCACGGTGTTGAGCGGCACGATTTTTCCGTTGACCTTCGCGCCGATACACTTGTTTCCGACCGCACTGTGGATTGCGTAGGCAAAGTCGACGGTCGTGCTGCCGACAGGCAGATTCAGCACTTTTCCTTTCGGCGTGAAAACGTAAACTTCGTCGGTGAAAACGTTGCCTTCGATATTTTCCAAAAATTCGTGACTGTCCGACGATTCGCGCTGGGTGTCCATAACTTCGCGCAGCCAGTTGATCTGGTCGTCGATTTTGGTCGCGCCGGTTTTTCCTTCCTTATATTTCCAGTGCGCCGCGATGCCGTATTCCGCAATGCGGTGCATTTCGTACGTGCGGATCTGGATTTCAAAAGTTTCCTTGAACTTCGTGATAACCGTCGTGTGCAGCGACTGATATCCGTTGGGTTTCGGCATTGCGATATAGTCCTTGAAACGCCCCGGGAGCGGCATCCACATCGTGTGAATCGCGCCAAGCACCGTATAGCAATCCTGCACCTCGTTGACGATGACGCGGACTGCGGATATGTCGTAAATCTGCTCGATATTCTTCCCTTGTTTCAGCATTTTTTTGTAAATGCCGTAAAGGTGTTTTTGCCTGCCGTTGACCTCGCCCTCGATGCCGAGTTCTTGAAGTTTCGCTTTCAGCTCGTCGCAAATTTTCTCGATAAACTGCTGGCGTTCTTTGGATTTCGTCTTTATAAACTCGACAAGTTCGTAATAATCGTCGGGATAAAGATAACGCATCGCAAGGTCTTCCAGCTCGCACTTGACGAAACTTAAACCAAGTCGTCCGGCAAGCGGCGCGTAAATTTTCAGCGACTGCGTTGCGATTTTGATTTGTTTTTCGGGTTTCAGCGCGTCGAGAGTACGCATATTGTGCAAACGGTCGGCAAGTTTAATTATGATGACGCGGTAATCTTTCGCCATCGCAAAAAACATTTTCCTAAGGTTTTCCGCCTGCTCGTCTTCCGCCGACACGAATTTGATTTTGTCAAGTTTCGTGACGCCTTCCACAAGTTCCAGCACTTCTTTGCCAAACTTTTGTTCAAGTTCGTCAGAAGTTACGGGCGTATCTTCCAGGACGTCGTGCAAAAACGCCGCGACGAGCGTCGATACGTCGTCGAAGCCCAGATCGACAAGGATATTCACAACGGCGCAGGGATGAATAAAGTACGGTTCGCCCGTTTGTCTTTTTTGTCCTTCGTGCGCCGCTGCCGAAAAATCGTACGCCGCCTTCAATTCCTGAAATTCGGCTTCCGAGAAATTCTTTTTAAGTTTTTGCAACAGTTCGTCCATAATACAATTTTTGTCTTAATTTTTAATATTTTTCAAGAAAATTATAAATTTTCGAGTTTTCAAGGTTGACTTTTGTTTTTTCGTCAAAAACAAATCCACCGTCTTCCGCGTTTTTTATCACGCCCAGTTCATACATTATGTAAAACGTCGAAAGCGCCTTGAACTGGCTGACGATTTTGTTGTCGTACAACTTGTATTTAAGCGTCGGTAAACTTGTCGCGCCCAAAAGATTTAAGCGTTTCAGCGTTTTATACACGTCGCGGTATTCGTCAATCGAACGACACCTGAACCGCCTTATTTCGTCGCCGAAAGGCACTTCTCCCGACACCTTTATTTTCGCTTTCGACGCGCCGTTTACGTACGACAAATACTCGTCCGTGGGTTTATCCAGAAACACGATTTCGTTGTAATAAGAAAAATCGAACTTCTCGTCGGGCGACAAAACGACGGTGTTATACGGGTTCAGCGAAAACGCCCCGCCCGAAGCCGTAAGGTAAAACCCTTTCTTCGTATTAACAAAATTATAATACGAATCATAAGTAAATGCAATATATAAAGTCCCGAAAATTTCGTTGCCGCGCGACGTATTATATGCGGGTTTTTGTGTTTTTTCCGCAAGAAAACTTTCAAGGTGCAGATATTCGATTGCGGATATTTCCGGGTTTTCCTTTTCAACGCTTTCGACGCTGTGACTTTTCACAACCGCCTGCGTGTAAACTTTTGAGCGGAAAGTTTTGTTTTCAAGCGACAAAATATAGTTCAGTCCGTTTTTGTATTCTTTGAAGTTTTTCATCGCAGAAAACGCCACGACTTCAACGTCTTTTTTCGGGTTTGCTTTCAGATGTTCAGTGTTCCCGATTTCCGAAAAATCGTATTTTTGGTTTCTTGCAAGGAACAGCGGCTCGGGGTTCATAAAGCCGAACGGCTCCAACCTTCTGACGTCGGTGACAGTAGCGAAATCAATGCTTTCGTCATATTCAAGGTCATACAAAACTTCGGGCAAAAAACACGAAATATCATAAGTTTTTTTGACGTATTCGTTAATTTTTGACGTAAAAATGTCAAAGCCGTCTTCCGTCACCGACACGCCCGCCGCTGCCGAATGACCACCGAAACCGACAACGTAGTCCTTCACACAGGACAAGCAATCGAAAATATTAATCTTTGAAATGCTTCTTGCGCTGCCCTTCAAAAGCCCGTCTTCCGTAAACGTGAAAAGCATAACGGGACGGTTGAAAACTTCGGCAAGTTTCGACGCGGCAATGCCCAGAACGCCGATATTCCACGACTTGTCGTACATTGCGATGACGCGGTTTTCGACAAGATCGTAAGACTTCAACTTTTGCATAATGTCCGCGACGACCTTTTCGCACAGAATCTGTCGTTCCTTGTTGACTTCGTCCAGTGTTTCCAGAATTTTGTCAACGACTTTTTCGTCGTCCGACGTGAATAACGACACGACCGGCGTTGCGTCACGAAGCCTTCCGAGCGCGTTAATTCGCGGGGCGACTTTGAACATAATATCTTGGGACGTAATGGTTTCCTTTTTAAGGCACGCGGAAATACGTCTTGCGTACAAAACTCTGCCCGCATTCATCTGGTCAAGCCCGAGTTTTGCGATTATGCGGTTTTCACCGACAAGCGGCACGATGTCCGCAATCGTTCCGAGCGCGGCGATTCCAACGTATTTCAACGCTTCGTCAAGCCCTGCAATCGCCTGTATAAGTTTGAACACGACGCCCGCGCCGCAGTAATCCGAAAAAGATTTTCTGTCGACTTTCGGATTCAGCACGATGCCGTCGGGGATAAGTTCCGGAATCGGTTCGTGATGGTCGGTAACAACGACGTCGATGCCCATGTCCTTTATGCACTTCACTTCGTTTTTTGACGTTATGCCGCAGTCGACGGTGATAACAAGGTCGATACCTTCGTTTTTCGTCAGGTCTTCGACAACGATGTCGTGCAAGCCGTAGCCGTCGGAATGGCGGTTGGGGACGTAATACGAAACCTTGTCGATTTTATCCTTTAAGAAGGTGTACAGAATCGAGATTGCGGTAAGCCCGTCGCAGTCGTAGTCGCCGTAAATAAGCACGCTTTCGTTAAGCGAAATCGCCTTGTTTATGCGTTCGACGGCGGCGTTCATTCCGTACAGTTCAAACGGGTTTATGAAGTCGGATTTGTCGGGACTCAAAAACTTTTCGGCGGCTTCGACCGTGTTCACGCCGCGCGACGACAAAAGCCTTGCAACGGGTTTACTTATGCAAAGTTTTTTTGAAAGTTCGTCCGAAAGCGTGTCCGTATATTCTTGTCTTTTAAGATATTTTACCGCCATTTTTCGTAAAAATGTATAAAAAAACCCTCTGAACGAGGGCTTTTTCAATTATTTCATTGCTTTGTATTTTGCATATTGTTTTGCGCGATACTTCAAAATACCGTTCTGCATCGCAGCCCACAACGGCGCCGCAAGGAACATCGACGAGTACGTACCTGCAAGCAAACCGAACAAAATCGGAAGCGTGAAGTGGCGCATCGAAACAACGCCGAGAGCCGTAAGCATAATGACCATAATAAGCGTCGTAAGCGACGTGAACATCGTACGGTTGAAAGTCATTGCGACCGCTTCGTCCGCAACGTCGTTATAAACGATTTTGTTTTTGTCATACAACTTTTTACGTTCGCGCACGCGGTCGAAAACGATAATAGTGTTGTTGATCGAATACGCAACGATGGTGATAACCGCGGCGATGAAACTGCTGTTTATGGGTATGCGGCAGATAACCGTAAGACATACCATAATAAACACGTCGTGCAACAGCGCAAGGACAGCCGCAACGCCCGAGAGCCACTCGAACCTGATAATGATATAAACAAGAATCAGGATAAGAGCGATGCCAACCGACAAGAAGGCTTTTTTGACAAGGTCTGCGCTTGCGGTCGAACTTCTGTTGGTGTAGTCGACCTTCACGCCGAACTTACTTTCAAGCGCGGCTTTTGCAGAGTCGTTGATTTCCTTCATTTTGGTTGCGTCGGAGTTGACGTTTTTGTACTGCACGCGGATACCGTTTTGTCCGCCCGTGGTAACGCCCTGGATATAGTCGACGTTATTAATGCCCTTTTCTTTCAGGATTTCAAGGACTTCTTGTTCGTTCTTGGTGTTGTCTTCGATCATAACGGTCATTTCCGTACCGCCGGTGAAGTCGATACCGAGACCGAAGCCCGTTGCCGCGTCGGTTTTCGCGCCGGTCACCGCAAACACGATGACGAACACGCAAATGATAAGCGCGGGAGCGATGCACCAGAACGGAAGTTTTTTGGAAATTTTCAAATCAAGGAGTTTTTGTTGTAATTTATTCATTATGCTGCCTCCTTGTCGCTTCTTTTAAGCATATAGAGTCTGGGATTATTCATATTATCGAACGCGCCCAAAAGACTTATGTTGAGCCTTGTGATCAGCAACGCCGTGAACATCGAAACGAGAATCGAAATAAACAACGTGACCGCAAATCCGACGATGGAAGTGCCACCGAAAATCCACATTACGATTGCGCCGATAAGCGTCGTGACGTTACTGTCGATAACCGCAACCGCAGCCCTTCTGAAACCGCGGGAGATAGGACCGCCCTGGCTTGTAATCTTGCCGTCGCTGCCGCGCTGGGGTTTCAGGAACAAATTGTCGCTGCCGAGAAGTCCCGACCTGTATTCGTCCTTGATACGCTCAAAGATAATAATGTTCGCGTCGACCGCCATACCGATACCGATGATGATACCCGCAATACCCGGGAGCGTGAGCTGTACCCACGGAAGCACCGAGCACAGGAACAATACGAGTTCGATGTAGGCAAGAAGCGCCATATCCGCCATAAGACCGAACATTCCGTAAAGTGCAACCATGAAAATCATAACGAGAACAATACCTACGATACCCGCGATAAGGCTTGAACGGATTGCCGTCGTGCCAAGCGTCGGGCTGACGATGTTGGTCTCTCGGACGGTCATATCGACGCCGAACGTACCTGCCTGCAAACGAGTCGCCATGTCGTACGCTTCTTCGTAAGTGTAGCCGCCGGTCGTGGAACTGCTGCCCTGTTTGATGACGGCTTGTCCGTTTGAAATTTCGGAACTGACCGAAACGCTCATAAGTTTTTCGCCGTTGATGTAAATATCCAAGGATTTACCGACGTTATCTTTCGTTGCGGTGGCAAACGCTTTCGTGCCTTCCGCATTGAATTGCAACGAAATGACGTAAGTACCGTTGTTCTTTTCGGTATCGGCTGCAACGCCAACGTTTTTCAAGTGCTTGCTGCCTACGATATAAACGGTTTTTTCGTCGTCTTGTTTCGTGATTTTCAGCGACGCAGGACGACCGATAAGGTCGAATACGCGCTCGGGATCGTCAACGTCGGGAATTTCAACGGTGATCGTGGGGTTGCCCGTCGTGTTGTAAGTTACTACGGATTCGGTATAACCTTTTGACGTGAGCAAGTCTTCCATACTTGCTTTGACGCCGTCAAGACGGATTTTCAATTCGTCCGCGGTGAGAGTTTCTCCATCGGGCGCTTTCACGTCGAATACGGCAGAAACGCCGCCCGCAAGGTCAAGTCCGAGTTTTATTGAACGCGCATAGCCGGTGTAATCGTACATCGATTTGCCGATGGGGAACGTGGGCACGAATGCAAACACCATTCCGAGGACCAACAAAATGCACGCAATAGTAAAAATCGCAATTGATTTTTTCTTATTCAAAGGTCGTGGCCTCCTAAAATAATAAAAGTTACTCAAATATTATATAATTAAATACTCAATCCGTCAAACGAATACAAAAGATAAATGAAATTAAGCCGAATATTAAAGTAATATTTAAGAAGCTTCCGCCTTTTCAAAACATTTTTCGAAAAAACAAAAATATCCGCAAAATTTTTGCGGATAGAAATACTATGATAAAAATCTTTATTTCGATAACGATTTTTCGCTTTTTATAAAACGGTAACCCTTCCGGGAGATTGCCACGTCGCTACGCTCCTCGCAATGACATAAAGTGCCTTGCACGGAATAAATACAATTCCTATAAAACGGCGAGAATTTAATTAAAATATTACCCGAAGAATCCGAAAATTTGATGAATTTTTGGGGTTCTTGACGGGTTCCGAAAAATCCAGTGTACTTGTCGTACACGATTTTTCGGGTTCAGGCAAAACGCCGAAAAGTCGCTAATTTTCGGATTCTTCCACGGCGTAGATGGCAAGCGAACATTCAAGCCTATGCCTCATCATCTCGCAACTCAGCTTGTACGGCTTCGTCAGGTCGTGATTGAAGTTATAGCTGTTCGCGACGCAACCGCCGCTGCAATAATACTTCGCGGGACACTTTCCGCAGTCTTCCTTGGAATACACGTTGATATTTTCAAAGGTTTTCTGGATATCGCGATTGAAAGTGCCGTCCATAACGTTGCCCATAAAGAATTTTCCGTCGCCGCCTGCAAACTGGTGACACGGGAAAATGTCGCCCGTCGGCGTGACCGCAACGTACTCTTTGCCCGCGCCGCAACCGGTGAGCCTTTTCGCAACGCACGGACCGTTTTTAAGGTCGATCATATAATGGAAGAAATTGAACCATTTGTCGCCCTTTCTTCTTTCGATATATTCTTCCGACAACTCGTCATACTGCTTAAAAATTTCGGGCAGGTCTTTTTCGTGCAATGCAAGCGGACTGTCGTCGGGCAAAACCACGGGTTCAATTGAAATCTGGTCAAACCCTTCGTCGTTCAGCACAAGGACGTCGCGCGAAAAGTCGACGTTATTTTGTGTAAAGGTGCCGCGGATATAGTAACGCTTGTCGCCCCTGACCGCGCGGAATTTTTTGGCGTTTTTCAGCGCGATGTCGTAGCTTCCCTTGCCGTTCGGCGTGACGCGGAGTTTATCGTGAATTTCACGTCTGCCGTCGATGCTGATAACTACGTTATCCATCTCTTCATTAAGGTATTTTATCGCGTCGTCGTTCAGAAGGACGCCGTTGGTCGTCAAAGTAAATCTGATATCTTTGCCCAAAGACTTCGCCTTTTCCTTGCCGTACGCCACGATTTTTTTGACGTTATCGAGATTCATCAGCGGTTCGCCGCCAAAAAAGTCGACTTCCAGATTATGGCGTTTCCCGGAATTTGCAAACAGGAAATCGAGCGCGGCTTTGCCGACTTCAAACGACATATAGTCGCGCGGGGTGTTGTACGTGCCGTCTTTTGCAAAGCAGTAACTGCACCTTAAATTGCAGTCGTGGCAGATATGCAGACACATCGCCTTGATTTCCCCCGACGACGGAAGATTTATCCTGACTTCGGGCGCGTTTAAGACGCCGTCTTTTTCAAGAAGGTCAAGTTCCGCGTCGATTTCTTTCAGGTCGGACTCCGACAATTTCAGAAAACGCTTGTTTTCGTCGTCCGAAAGCTGCTGATATCTTTTTTTCGACACTAAAAAAGCAGCCTCGTCCACGTTATGCAGACTGCCGCTTTCTACGTCCCATACAAAGTAAAGCGGGTTACCTTTATGGGTATAGGTAAAACAATGTACCATTATTTGCTCTCTTTTTTGGTGTTGATCCTTTCTTCGCGTTGCGCGCAACTTTGATTGCCGACCGTGCAGCTGGTTTTGCAAGCCGATTGGCAGCTGCTGTTGCATTCTCCGCAACCGATTTTGCCTTCTTTATGTAAGCAAGATTTTACGACGGTGTTAACGTGTTTCATAATAGCCTCCGAAATTTCAAAAGTTAAATAAATTATACACTATATTATTTATTAGCGCAAGTAAAAGTCGCACTTTCCGTCACATTTTGTCAAGTTCGTAGCCGTGTTTTTGGCTTTTGCCGTACTGACGGTCGAAATTTTCCTTGTTTTTACGCATGTATCTTTCGTAAAGTTCCTTCGCGTCCATGCCGCTGTGAATGCACGCCGCGGTGAAAAAATGCAGGATATCGACAAGCTCGTCCTTGACGTTATCGTCGTTCACGGGCTTCGGGTTTTTCCACCATTTGAAGTTGACTTCCGCAAGGAGTTCCGCAAGTTCGGATACGATTGCAAGCACTTCTTTTTGTATCCACTCTTCCTTTGAAAATTCAAGATTTCGGTTTTTGATAAGGTCGCTGTCAAAAAGGTTCTGCATATAAAAAATGCGTTCCAGCATTTCCATTTCTTCAAACTGTTTTTCCATTAAAAATACCTCATTTGCAAAAAATTTCGTTAATTTTTCAGAATATCCAAAAGATTTTTGTCAATTCTCGGACCGACGTATCCGACAGTCGCCTTTGACAAATCGTAATTTACGTCGATGGCTTTTCTGACGTCCTCGGGAGTTACCGCGTCGATTTTCCCGATAAGCTCTTCGACGTCGGCGACTTCGCCCGTGAGCAACGCGTGTTTGCCCAAAAGATTCATGTTTCCGATGCTCGTTTCCAGCCCGAAAACAAACGCGCTTTTTATCTGCGCTTTGCCGCGCAAAAACTCGTCGTCGGTAAGCCCCGTGCGCTTCACTTCTTCGATTTCCTTTCTCACGGCTTCCAAAGCGCGCTCGACGTTTTGCACGTTCGTTCCGAGATAAATCATACCGTGTCCCGCTTGTTTGTATGCCGAAAGGTATGAATATACCGAATACGCAAGCCCCAACCTTTCGCGGATATGCTGATACAGCCTTCCGCTCATGCCGAATCCGAATGCGGAGTTGAAAATTTTCACGGCGTTGAACGTTTCGTCGTTATACGACGTCGACGGGAACAGAATATTTATGTTGCTTTGTTCGATTTTTTTGAATTTTTTGACGTAAACGCTGTGGGTTTCGGGGACGTCGATTTTCCTTTTTTTGGACTTTATCCTTGTAAAATTCCCGATAAAATACTTTTCCACGATTTCGTCGACTTTTTCAAAACGGACGTTGCCGGCAACCGCAATCACGGTATTGTCGGCGGTATATCTTTCGTCCATATATCTGAAAACGTCGTCGCGAGTGAACGATTTTACGTTTTTCGCACTGCCCAGAATCGGGCGAGCCAAGGGGTGTCCTTTGTAAAACGCCGTCGACGCGATTTCGTACGACAAATCGTCGGGCGTGTCGTTGCACATTGCGATTTCTTCCAGAATGACGCCCTTTTCTTTTTCAAGCTCATCCGCGGGAAACACGCTGTTGAAATATATGTCCGACAAAATATCGGCGCAGTTTTCAAAGTCGTTATCGACGCACTGAATGTAATAACAAGTTGCGGTTTTTGAAGTGTATGCGTTAATGTTCGCGCCCATTGCGTCGGTGTCGGCAACGATGTCGAATGCAGTGCGACGTTTCGTGCCCTTGAACATCGTGTGTTCGATAAAATGCGAAAGCCCGTTCGTCTTTGGCGTTTCGTTGACGCTGCCCGTGTTTACGAATACGCCTATCGACACGCTGTGAAGCTCGGGCATGTCGTAATACGCAAGAGTTAATCCGTTTTTATATTTTTTTAATTTTTTCATATTTGATATTTTATCATAAGGCGCGACTATTTTCAATCAAAATCGCATTGAAATTAAATTACGTCGGACACCGCCGCCGCCTCGAAACCCGACGCTTTCACGTATTCCAGAATTTTCGGCAACGCTTCGAGCGTGTGCGCCGTCGGATGCATCAGAATAAGGTCGCCCGCGGCAAGGTCTTTTATCGCGCGGGAAAACGTGAGCGACGGGTTTTTGTCTCGCCAGTCTACGGTGTCCCTTGTCCACATTATCACCTTGTAACCGTACTCGTCGCAAACCTTGTTCATATTATCGCCCATTTCCCCCGAAGGAGGCGCAAACAGCCGCGACGGCTCGCGCCCCGTGATTTCTTTCAGCAACCGTTCGGTAACGAGAATTTCCTTTTTGTTTTCTTCCTTGCTCAGTTTTTTGTGGTTTTTATGATTATATCCGTGATTTCCGAGTTCGAACCCCATGTCCGAAAGTTTTCTGACAATGCCGGGATTAGCAGCCGCCCAACTGCCGCCGATAAAAAACGTCGTGTTGAAATTATATTTTTTGAAAAGTTCCGCCATCGGCAGGACGTATTCCGTCCCCCAATACACGTTTATCATAAGACAGATTTTTCTTTCTTCGCGCGAGCCTTTGTATATCGGCGCATAGGTTTCTTTTTCTTTCTGCACCGCATAAAACCCGCCCGAAAACGCCCCGACGACGACAATCGCCAGCATAAAAACAATCGCAACGTTTGAAAGCAACTCATACTTTTTCGCTTTTTTCATACGAAAGTATATGAGATTATTAAATTAAATATGATTTTCCCAAAACAAAAGCACCCGAACGGGTGCTTTAATAACTCGTCGTAAAAGGCGAGAATTATATTATTTTGTTAAAAGTCAGAATTTTGATGAGATTGTGTTTTTCTCGGCAGGTTCGGAAAATTCCAGTGTACACAGACGTACACGAATTTTCAGGTTCTGTCGAAAAAGCAAAATATCGCAAAATTATGACTTTTAAACACGGGACATGTATTCACCCGTGCGCGTATCAACCCTTATAGTATCGCCCTGGTTCACGAAGAAAGGCACCTGGATGATATAGCCGGTTTCAAGCGTTGCGGGTTTGCTGCCGCCGGTTGCCGTGTCGCCCTTTACACCGGGTTCGCAGAAAGTGATTTCAAGTTCAACAAAGTTAGGCGCTTCGACGGAGATGGGGCTGCCGTTGAAGAAAGCGATGTTTGCGGTCATATTTTCCTTAATGAAGTTGAGCGTATCGCCAAGCAGGTCTTTCATGATGGGGATTTGTTCATACGTATCCTGATCCATGAAGTAGTAAAGTTCGCCGTCGTTGTAAAGGTATTGCATTTCTTTACGCTCGATATGAGCAAGCTCGAACTTATCGACGGGGTTGAAAGTCCGCTCCAAAACAGCGCCCGTAATAATGTTTTTAATTTTGGTGCGGACGAATGCCGCTCCTTTGCCGGGTTTAACGTGCTGGAAATCTACGATAATGAAGATATTGTTGCCGTCTTGAAAGGTGATACCTTTTCTGAAATCGCCCGCAGTAACAAATGCCATAAGAACCTCCTGTATTTTACAAAATCAATAGTTTTTTATCCAAGCGACTGATGACGTTGCATCCGTCGTTTTCAACAATAATCAGATCTTCGACTCTCACGCCGTACAAGCCTTCCATATAGACGCCCGGCTCAACCGTGACGACCATATTCTTTTTGAGTACGGTTTCGGAAGTCGAGTTTTCAAAAGGATGCTCGTGAATTTCAACGCCGACGCCGTGTCCGGTGCTGTGGGTGAAATAATTGTCAAGCCCTTTCGATTTAAGGTAATCGCGCGCGGCTTTGTCAACGTCCGACGCTTTCACGCCGGCGTGCACCGCTTCGATGCCTTTATAGTTTGCCTGCAAAACCGCTTCGTAAACGTCCTTGAAATCGTTTCCGGGATCACCGAAAGCGAACGTCCTTGTGATGTCGCTGCAATAGCCCTTGTATTTGCAACCGAAGTCGATCGTAACGGGCATGCCTTCTTTGAGGCGGGTGTCGCCCGCGTGAGCGTGCGGCTTGCTGGTATTTGCGCCGAATGCGACGATCGTCGTGAACGCAAGACCGTCCGCGCCGAGCTTACGCATCTGATATTCGAGTTCCGAAGAAAGTTGTTTTTCGGTAACGCCCGCTTTGACTTTTTTAAGCATTCTCGTGAAAGCCTTGTCGTTGATTGCCGCCGCTTTTTTGATGAGCGAAAGTTCCTCACGGGTTTTTACCATGCGCGCTTCGTCCAGAGCGTTATCGACAGGCACGAGTTTTACGCCGTCGAAAGCGTTTGCCATCGCCGAATAGGTGTTGAAAGAAACGTATTTCCCCTCAAAACCCAAGGTTTTTATATTAAACTTCCGGACGTATTCCGCAATCGTCGAAAAGACATTGCTGCTTTTCACCGTTACGACTTCCGCAAGATCGCCGCAGGCAGCCGTCGCTTCTTCGGTGTAGCGGCTGTCGGTGAAGTACAACGCAGAGTCTTTCGTCAGAAGAATGAAAGCCGCGTCGTTAATATACCCCGAAAGATAAAAAGTGCCGGGTTCCGACGTGATGAGCGCGCCGTCAACGCCTTTGAATTTTTTGAAAATCGCATTTAAGTTTTTCATAACGTATATTATAACACAATATCTTGTACTTTGTAAAACGTTTCGGACGCAAAAGGCAAGTTAAACAAGCCGAAAATACTCGTCTTTCATCGTTTTTGCGTCTTCCGCCTGCGTGCCCGCGCTTTCCGACAAAACGTAAGGCGTGAGTTTGTAGTCGAAAAACACCCTCGCAAGGGGCGGAAATTCGGGACCGTAAACGTCGTCGTCGAAAGTCAGATGTCTGACCTCGCCCTTGCCGCTGTACATAATTTTTGAAAAGTGAACGTGCATGTTTTCCGTCTTTTCGCGACCGACACCGTTCAAAAGCTTTTTGATGACGTTTTCGTAGTCCTCATAGGTTTTAAGCCCGCCGAGAGAGCGCGCGTTAAGATGACCGAAATCAATGCAGGGATAATAACTTTCGTCAATGTTGGAGATACGAATTATCTCGTCCAAATCGCCGATTTGTGCAAATTTTCCCATTGTTTCGGGACAAATTATAAAATTTTCGTATCCTTCGGATTTTTTGACGTCCTTAAAAATCGTCAGTCTTTTTATGATGTTTTCAAGCGCGACTTCGCGTTTTTGCTTGGTTTCCGTACCGCTGTGGAAAACAACCCTGTTGCCGCCCATAAACCCCAGAATTCGCATGCTGTCCAGAAGGTAATTAAACCCGTTTTTTTCGCCCTTTTCGTCGTCGGGATTTGCAAAGTTTATGAAGTACGGAGCGTGCGCCGTGATTTCCACGCCGTATTTTTGCGCCTCGGCGCCGATGAGTTTTGCGGTGTTTTCGCCCATAAGGACGCCTTTGCCGAAAGAGTATTCGTAAATATCGAGTCCTCTTTCTTTCACCCATTTCGGGGCTTCGACCGTCGATTTATGTCCTTCGTTGTAAAAACTTTCACTGTTTCCGCTTGGTCCGAATTTTATCATAAGTTCCTGTTTGTCATTTTCGCGACTTCCAGGTCTTTTCCGATCTGATCGCGAACTTCCCATTCCGAATTGAATTTTTTAATATCGCGGATTTTGCTGTAAAAATACACGGTGATATATTTATCGTACAAATTTCCCTTGTAATCCACCAAAAAACTTTCGATTGTCAAAGAGTAGTCGTTGAAAGTCGGCTTGCTGCCGATATTCGTGACGGAATTGTAAATATATCCGTCCACTTCGACCGTCGTTGCGTAAACGCCTTCCCGAATAACCGCTTTTTCGTCGGGAAGGAAAAGGTTTGCCGTCGGAAACCCGAATTCGCGACCGCGCCCGAAACAATGCACGACGTCGCCAGAAATCATATAAGGACGCCCCATAAGCTGGTTTGCAAGGCGCATGCGCCCTTCCGACAGATATTTTCTGATTAAGTTGCTGCTGATTTTGTCACCGTTGTCCGTGCAAAGATACGGCACGATTTTCAGCGGAATTCCACGCGTTTTCAGGTAATATTTCAAAAAATCCACGTCGCCGCTGCCCTTGTAGCCGAAAGTATAGTCCGCGCCGCAAACGACGGCTTTTACCTTGAAATTCATCGCAATGCTTACGATGAAATCTTCGCGAGAGGTGCGCGCGTATTCATAATCCATCGTTTTGCCGATGACGACGTCCACTCCGAGTTCCTCAAAAATTCTCGTGCGTTCCTCAAACGTGAACACCATTTTCGTGTCCCGACCGTAATAAGAGAACGGATTATTTCTGAAAGTGAACACGGCAAGTTCGATACCCATATCGTCCGCAAGTTTTTTTGCTTCCGAAATAAGATGGACGTGTCCCCTGTGCACGCTGTCGAATAATCCGAGCGCAAGCACTATTTCTTTGTCGTAACTTTGTTCGACGATTCTCATAAAAGCCTCGTTCTGACAGTAAGGCAGCCGTTTTCTTCGACGCCGATTCCCAGAAGTTCGCCCCTGACATAAACGGTAAAGTTGCCCTCGGGCAGTTTTCTGAGTTTGACCTTAACCCCGTTCAGAACTTTTTCCGACAACGGCTCCGGCACGTTGAAACGCTTGAAGTCCGAAAGGAAAAATCCGACGGGCAAAATATATTTTTCGGGATTTTCGCTGATTTCGTCAAACGTTACCGCGTCCGCGATTTCAAACTTTCCCGATTTCAATCTTATTATAAACGACATGTACCCGACCGTGCCGAGCGCAGCCGCGATATCTCTCACGATACTTCTTACGTAAGTCCCCGACGAGCAGGTTATTTCAAAAACGAAATTGCCGTCTTCGACGTATAAAAGTTCGATGTTAAAAATTTCAATTTCGCGCGCGGAAAGCGTGAAATCTTTGCCTTCACGCGCCAAGTCGTACGCACGTTTTCCGTTGACGGAAATGCTGCTGTAATTTGGCGGCAGTTGTGCAATTTTCCCGATAAATTTCGGCAAAACCGTCAAAATTTCTTCTTTTGTCGGGATTTTGTCGCAAGTTTTTGTAACTTTTCCGAAACTGTCCAAAGTGTCGGTTTCGACGCCGAACTTAAAACCTGCGCGATAAACTTTCACGCTTTCGTCGGTGTACGGAAAAAGCCTTGCGCCTTTGCCGATCGCAACGGGAAGCACGCCCGCTCCGCCCGGATCCAACGTGCCGAGATGACCGACTTTGACCTTTTCGCCGTAATGTTTTTTCAGGATTCCCCTGACTTTCACAACGACATCGGACGAGGTCATAAACGATGGTTTCAATACGTTGATAAATCCGTCGGGCATACTAAATCTCGTCCCTTGCAGATTTCAGAAGTTTGTCAACGACGTCTTCGTAATAGCCCGAAAGCCTGCAACCGGCAGCCCTTTCGTGTCCGCCCCCGCCAAACGTTACGGCAATACCCGACGCGTCGTAAGGCGCTTTCGTGCGGATACTTACCTTGTAATACTTATCCCCGACTTCGCTCACCGCAAACGCGACTTTAACGCTTGCGACGTCGATAAGTTCGTTGATAATGCCGTCGGTGACCGCCGTCGAAGTGCCGGTTTCCGAAAAGTCCGTCGTCTTAAAGGTCATTATGCCGATTTGTCCGTCGTCGAAAAACCTTGTATTATTCATTGCGCGGGCTTTCAGCTTATAGCGACCTTCGGTCTGCGACTTCATCATCGTATAAATTATAAAGTGGCTGTCAACGCCGTACGCAAGCAGTTTCCCCGCGGCCTCCAGCGTGTTTTTTGTTGTATTGTCAAAAGAGAACGCGCCCGTATCCCCGACTATTGCCGAGAACAAAAGCGTCGCGATTTCTTTGTCGAACAGGTCGCGTTTTGCGTTTTCGGACAAGCACGAAATCACGTCAGTCATAATCTCCGCAGTTGCGCCCGCGTTTGCGTCGCACACCGTGAAGTCGGCAAAGTTACGGTTTGTTTTGTGATGGTCGATGACAAGCGTCTTTTTTGCGTTTTTGAAATACTTCCCGGCGACGTTGAAACGGTCGGGATCGTTGCAATCGACGGCAACGCAAACGTCGTATTTTTTGAACTTGTCGCCTTCGCACTCGTTGACGACTTTTACCGAAGGTAAAAACATCAGTCTTTCGGGCGGATTATCGTCGCAATATACGTCGCATCTTTTCCCAAGTTTTTTGAGCGCAAGACGAAGCGACAGCGCGCTGCCGAGAGTGTCGCTGTCGGGATTTACGTGGCACAAAAGCGCGACGCTTTCAGCCCCGTCGAAAAAGGAAACGAATTTATAAATCACCGATTTTTCAATCATTTTGTTCCTTATCGTGAATTTCCTTCAATAATTTATCGATTTTCATACCGTACTCGATACTCGTGTCGAGGATAAAGGTAAGTTCGGGCATATTTCTTATATCCATTGCGGATTTAAGCTCGTTCCTGATGAAGCCCGACGCGTCGTTCAGCACTTTGAGCGCGCCCTTTACATCGTCGATATTGAGCATACTGACGTACACTTTTGCGAATTTAAGGTCGGAAGTCGTGCGGGCGGACGTAACGCTGATGAGCCCGCCTTTCAGACGGGGATCAGACAGTTTATTGTTGATTATCTCTGCCGTGCGACGCTCGATTTCCGAATTTATCCGCGCGATTTTACTATTCATTGATTTGCTCCATTACGTACGCTTCGATCACGTCGCCTTCCTTGATGTCGTTGAAGTTCTGAATACCCATACCGCATTCATAGCCCCTTGCGACTTCCTTGACGTCGTCCTTGAAGCGTTTAAGACTGCTGAGTTCGCCTTCGTACACAAGCGTATTGTCGCGGTACAGGCGGACTTTTGCGTTTCTGACGATTTTGCCGTCCGTGACGTAGCAACCTGCGACCGTACCTGCGCCAGTGATACGATAAACCTGACGGACTTCGGCGTTGCCCAGAATGTTTTCACGGAATTTCGGCGCAAGCATACCCTTGATTGCGGCGTTGACGTCGTCGATTGCGTCGTAGATAACGCGATAGAGTCTGATGTCGATGTTCGAGCGTTCCGCACTTGCTTTCGCTTTTGCGTCGGGACGTACGTTGAAACCGATTATGATCGCGCCGCTTGTCGATGCAAGCATTACGTCGGATTCGTTGACCGCGCCGACCGCGCCGTGAATGACCGAAATCTTGACTTCGTCGTTGGACAGTTTTTCAAGGGATTGTTTGACCGCCTCCACGCTGCCCTGAACGTCGGCTTTGATGATGATATTAAGGGTTTTGGTTTCGCCTTTCTTGATTTGCGCGAAGATGTCGTCCAGCGACGTCGACGCTTTCATATTGTTCATTTCGTTGCGAAGTTTCATGATACGTTCGCTTACGACCTGTTTTGCGAATTTTTCGTCCTGAACGACGGTGATGGGATCGCCCGCGTTAGGCACTTCCGAAAATCCGAGCACAGATACGGGAACGGACGGACCTGCCGATTTCACGTTTTTGCCCTTGTCGTCGATCATGCCGCGGATTTTCCCTGTGCAAGTGCCGGCAACGACAAAGTCGCCGACGTGCAACGTTCCGTTTTGTACGAGGACGGTTGCAAGAGGTCCTTTGCCTTTGTCAAGTTTCGCCTCGATAATGCTGCCTTTTGCGGAGCGGTTCGGGTTTGCTTTCAATTCCAGAATATCGGACACAAGAAGTATCGTTTCCAGAAGTTCGTTCACGCCTTCGCCCGTTTTCGCGCTGACGTATACGACGGGAGTCGTGCCGCCCCACGCTTCGGGAACGAGATCATATTCAGTGAGTTGTTGCAAAACTCTTTCGGGTTGTGCGCTCGGTTTGTCGATTTTGTTTACGGCGACGATAATCGAAACGCCGGCGGTTTTCGCGTGGTTGATTGCCTCGACCGTCTGCGGCATAATGCCGTCGTCGGCTGCAACGACAATGACCGCGATGTCCGTAACGAGCGCGCCTCTTAAACGCATGCTCGTGAACGCTTCGTGTCCCGGGGTATCGAGGAACGTGATGTTCCTGCCGTTCAGCGACACGGTGTAAGCGCCGATATGCTGCGTGATGCCGCCCGCTTCGCCCGACGCAACGCTGCTCTTCCTGATGTAGTCGAGAAGGGAGGTTTTGCCGTGGTCGACGTGTCCCATAATGGTGATGATCGGGGGACGCGAAACTTTGTCGGCGTCGGTGTCGTTTTCTTCGTCGCGGATATCTTCAAGTTTGTCTTCCGCGGTCTTTTCGGGTTCGTACGAAAGCGTGACTCCGAGTTCTCCCGCAACAAGGTCTGCGGTGTCAAAGTCGATGACGTCGTTTATCGTCTTCATTATGCCCAAAAGCATAAGTTGTTTCAGAATTTCGCTGCCCGTCTTGCCGATTTTCTCGGAAAGTTGTTTGATTGAGATAAACTCGGTCGTAATGACAGCCTTATCTATGGTTGTGGTTTCGGTGATGTTAAAGCCGTTTTTCTTCGGACGTTTTTTAAGGTAACGTCCGCTTTGCGTGCTTTCGCCTTCCTCGTCGATATTGCCAAGGTTGTCTTCAACGATAAAGCCGCGCCTTATCAGCGACTTTTTGTTCTGAGCCTTTTTGTCGTCCAGCGGAGAGCCTGCTTTCTTTTGCGGAGCGGCGTTCCCCTTAAAGCCCTTGTTGTTTGCGTTTGCGGGAGGCGGCGGAGGCGTCGCGCCCATTCTGGGCTTCTGGAAACCGCCCGTCTGCTGTTGCGGACGCGCGTTGTTTTGTCCCTGCGGACGATTATTATTGTTGAAACCTGCGCCTTGCGGACGATTTTGTCCCTGCGGACGGTCCTGACGAGGTTTTCTGTCGTCTTGTGTGAAAATGCGTGTTTGTACGACGGGTTTTTGTTCGGTCTTTGCCGCTTCGGGTTTATTTGCGGGTGCTTGCGGCGCTGCGGGAGCCGCAACCTCTTCTTTGACTTCGACGGGTTTTTCGGGCATGACCTCGGGTTTTTCTTCTTCCTTTGCCTTTGCCGCGGCTTCTTCTTCCGCCTTTTTCTTTTCGGCTTCTTCCTTTTGGATTCTCAAAAGTTCTTCCGCCTCTTTTCTTCTTTCTTCTTCGGCGCGTCTTTCCTCTTCCTCACGCGCTTTTTTCGCCTTGATTTCAAGGATATTATCGGTGAGCGCGCGAAGTTTTACGGAAAGTTCCGTCAGTTTTTGAAGCGCGGGAGATACGACGTCGGTTTTTACCGAGCCGAGTCCTTTCGTACCGCCTTCATAATTTTTCGCATTATTTTCTGCCATTAAATTACCTCCGCTATTTCGCATTTTCAATTATAGCATTCGCAAGGCTGACGTCGGTTACGGCGACCACCTTGCAGTTTTGTTTTTTGAATATTTCCTCAATCGTGCCGTTTTCAAGGGTGACGACGGGAGAGTTTGACCTTTCGGCGTAGTTTTTTATCCGTTTTGCGGTGTTTTGCATTGCGTCCGCGCCAAGTACGATGACGGGCACGCTTTTTTTCATTAAAATGCGTTCCGTCCCGAACACGATTTTGTTCGCGCGGGCGGCGAACCCCAGATAACTACGAATTTTGTCCGAGTTTTGCATATTCTTCCTTTAAGGATTCGTAAACTTCGTCCGAAAGTTTTTCCTGAAACACTCTGTCGAAAACGCGTTTTTTGACGCATTTTTCAAAGCATTCGGGATTTTTGCAGACGTACGCGCCGCGCCCCGCTTTTTTGCCGGTAAGGTCGATTGAAACGCCGTCCGCACCCTTTACGACGCGGATAAGGTCGGGCTTTTCAAACATATTTCGGCATACGACGCACATGCGCGACGGGATTTTCTTAGGCATTTTCGTTCTCCGCCGATTCAACCGACAGCGTCTTCATAACTTCGCTGTAAGGTTTGACGTCGATTTTCCAGCCGGTGAGTTTCGCAGCAAGACGCGCGTTTTGTCCTTGCTTGCCGATTGCGAGCGAGAGTTTTTCGTCGGCGACGACGACTTTCGCTTTCTTTTCTTCTTCGTTGATTTGCACCATCTGCACGGGAGCAGGACTGAGTGCGCGGGCGACGAATTCAAGAGGATCGGTGCAGTAAGGAATAATGTCGATTTTTTCACCGCCGAGTTCCGCCACGATTGCGTTTACGCGGCTGCCTTTGGGACCGATGCACGCGCCGATTGCGTCAACCGACGGATCGTCCGACGACACTGCCATTTTCGTGCGGTAGCCCGCCTCGCGGACGATACCGTTGATTTTGACAAGTCCGCTGCGGATTTCGGGCACTTCCAGCTCGAACATACGTTTTACAAAGCCTGCCGCACTTCTCGACACGACAACCTGCGCGCCGAAGTCGGTGCTTCTGACCTTTTTGACGTACACTTTCACGACGTCGCCGATGTTCAGGCGTTCGCCCTGGATCTGGTCGGGAAGTCCCAAAACGCCTTCCATCTGGTTTCCGGAGATTTCGACGTAATAAGTCATACCTTCTTTACGTCTTACGGTTGCCGACACGATTTCGCCCTCGCGTTCGGTCATTTCGTTCATGACGACGTCGCGACTTGCGTCGTTGATGCGTTGCATGATGACTTGTTTTGCGGTTTGCGCCGCAATGCGGGAAAAGTCCTTGGGCGTGACGTCTTCGACGACGACGTCGCCGAGTTTATAAGACGGTTTGATCGCCTGCGCGTCTTCCAAAGAAATCTCTTTTTCGGGATCTTCGACGGTTTCCACGACGTTTCTGTACGCAAACACTTTGATGGTGTTGCGGGTTTCGTCGCAGCGCACTGTTATCTGACGCGCCTCGCCGTATTCTTTTTTGAAAGCGAAAAGTATGCCCGCTTCAAGCGCTTCGATCATTTTTTCGCGACTTATTTTCTTTTCCTGTTCCAGCAAATCGAGTGCCTGGAAAAAGTCCTTGTTTACCATATTACCTCCTGCGGAAAACCGCTATATTAAGTTTTGTTTTTTTATTTTTATTCGAAACGGATTGCAAGACTTGCCTTTGCGATTTCTTTTTTTGAAAGCGTCAGAGACTTGTTAAGGTCTTTGCCCGTTTTGATTTCGGTGAGTTTAATCGTGATTCCGTCGTCGTCGAAACTGTCCAGAATCCCCGTGATTTTTTTGTTGCCGTCGATTTTCTGGAACAAGGAAATTTCAAGTTCCTGCCCCTTGCGGCGGCGGAAATCGTCGTCGGTTTTAAGCGGCCAGTCAAGCCCCATCGACGATACTTCCAGATTGTACGATTTGTCGCCGAAAGGATTTATCTCGTCAAAGAGCGCGTCGACGGCGTTATGGACTTTTTCGCAATCGTCCAGTCCCATGTCGCCTTCTTTGAAAATAACGACGGTAACGGTGTCGGTGCCGTACTGCACGCTTGTTTTGACGTCGACGAGTTCATAGCCCAATCCTTCGACCACGGGCGCGATTTTTTCCTTGATTTTCAATACTTCTTGTTTCATAATCGTTCCTTTATACGAATAAGAGCGAGCCGTCAAGGCTCACTCTCACTTTCGATGCTAGCATAGATATAATATCATATATATATTTTATATGCAATTATTTTTAAGCGTTTTTTAACTTTATTTTAACTTTTCGGCAAGAATTATGAAAAGTTTTGCCGTCGCGATGGCGTCAAAGTCGGCGTTGTGCGCGTTTTCAAGGTTGATATGAAAATGCTTTGCAAGGTTTCCGAGATTGTAACTCGGCAGCCTGTATTGCTGTTTTGCAAGGATAAGCGTGTCGAGCACGGGATTGTCGAAGTTATAGCCGCTTTCCCTTGCAAGCCGCGAAAGTATCGGCAAATCGTATCCGCAGGCGTTGTGTCCGACAAGCGTCGCGCCGCGGGTAAACTTGAAAAAGTCGGGGACGATGTCCTTGAACTCCGGCGCGCAAACGACGTCGCTGTCGTAAATTCCGTGAATCGCGCTCGTCGCCTCCGGGATATGACAACAGGGGTTTATCAGCGTGTTGAAAGTTTCCACAATTTTCCCGTCGACGATTTTGTAACTTCCGAGTTGCACCACCATGCAATGCTGCACGTCGAGCCCCGTCGTTTCAAGGTCGAATACGACGAATGTCTTACCTTTCAGGTAAGGCGCGACTTCCTTTTCGCCGCCAAGAAGATCGTCCATACTGCTTTGCGACTCTTCAAAATACTTTTCGGGACGCACGAGATAATAATTTTTGTTTGCGGATTTTTGCGGTAATTCGGTCTTAATCGTGGAATAATCGACGTCCGCAAGCCACATTTTATCGACCATAATCTGTTTCGAGCCGTTTCTGTCGCTGAGTTTTCCGGAAATTACGACGTTCTTTTCGTCGCGCAATGAAAGATCCAGCGCGTTGACCTTGGTATCCCTTGCAAAATATACGACCGAAAGTTTGCCCGTCGTATCGTCGATAGTGAACGTATACATCGGCAGTTTTTCGTCGCTCGTATTCTTTTTGAAGCGCCCGCCCGTCGGAAGGTTCAAACCGAAGTTTTTGTTGCGGTATTCCCGCTTTTCAAGCCCGACCACACGCCCGCAGACGGTTGCCGCTTCCATAGTGTCTTTAATGTCGGATATGTACATCGGCAAAACGTTCATATACGCTTTCCCGACAAGATTTTCAAGCGCGGTTGCCTTGATCTGTCTTGCGTCGCCGTAAATCACGATGGTGTCGTCGGACGGATCGATAAGGTCGGAAAACACGTCGTTTCCGTCTTCTTTCACCGTGCCGTCCGCGCTGACTTTAATATCACAATTAAAGCCCGCATTTTCAACGGTTTTCAGACTTTTTTCGGCAATTTTCTTCTTTTCTTCGTCAGAAATGTATTTTTCGGCAACTTCAAAATTGACGTTTTCAACAAAGTTTTCGTTCAGATAATCGACGATTTTTTCTTTCACGTCGTCGGCTTTCAGCATTGACGAATACGCCTTTTGCGCCTTGATTTTCACGTCGATTACGTAGTCGTTCACCTGTACGCTCACGTCCTCGGGCTTAATCATTCCCGCGGCGATTCCCATATATTTTTGCAGGGCTTGCATAAGTTTGACTCTGACGGTGTCTTCGTCCGCATAAACTTTGGTATATCTCACCGAAAACGTGATTTCGTCGGGCACGAGCGGCACGACGGCTTTCACGATATCGTCTTTCACGCGGTCGGAAAGTAGGCCGCCGTCAATCGACTGGGCAGACGCCAGAAAATGCAAAATAAGGTTGTTGTCGCTCACGCTGTACTCTGCGCGAACAAACCTGACGAACGGATATTTATTGTCCGTAAGTTTTTTGAATTCAACGTCAAATTTTTTCATTTTGTGCCTTATATTTTGCAATCAATGCGTTTATTTCATCAAAAATCAACGAATTGTCGATTGTTTTTGTAATTTTTCCTTTTTCAAAAATCACCGATTTTTCCTTGCCGCCGGCAATTCCGAAGTCGGCTTTTTCGCCTTCCCCGACGCCGTTCACGACGCAACCCATTACCGCGACTTTCAGCCCTTTCGTCCCCGCAAGCATTTTCTCGACTTTCGTCGCAAGCTCAAAAAGCGGGATTTCCGTGCGGGCGCACGTCGGACAGGCAATCACTTCGCTGTCGTCGTTGAGCCCCAAAGATTTCAGAAGCATACGCCCTGCGATTACTTCTTCGACGGGATCTGCCGTCAGCGAAATACGGATTGTGTCGCCGATTCCGTCCAGCAGCAGCGGCGAAAGTCCTGCCGTGTTTTTGATAATACCCCGCTCGAAAGTGCCCGCTTCCGTCACGCCGAGGTGTAAGGGATAATCGAACTCTTTTGAAAACTTCCTTGCCGCTGCGACGCTTGTCCTGACGTCGGACGATTTCAATGACACGATTATGTCGAAAAAGCCTGCGTTTTCCAGGATTTTTATATGGCGTTTTGCGCTTTCGACAAGCGCGTCGGCAGGGTTCAGGTTTTTCAGTTCCTTTTCAAGGCTTCCCGTATTCACGCCGATTCTTATCGGTATTTTTCTTTCTTTTAAAACGTCCGCAAGGTATCTTACCTTTCTTTCGTCGCCGATATTGCCGGGGTTTATTCTTACTTTGTCGATGCCGTTTTCGGCGGACAATACCGCAAGTTTATAATCGTACTGAATATCCGCGACAAGCGGAATATCCGTCGCGTTTTTAATCTCTTTTATCGCCGCCGCGTCGGTCGCGGAATTTACGGCAAAACGCACGATATCGCAGCCCGCGTTTTGAAGCGAACTTATCTGCTTTATCGTGTTTTCGACGTCTGCGGTTTTAGTATTGCACATCGACTGTACCGAAATCGGTGCGCCACCGCCGATATAAACGTTTCCGACCTTGATTTTTCTTGTCATCTTATTTAATCATATGGAAAATATCCACGAAAATCGTAAACGTGAACAGTATAATAAGCCCGACCGTGTGGATAATTGCCTCGACCTTCCTGTTCAACGGTTTGCCACGAATCCACTCGACAAACGTCAGCACGATTTTACTGCCGTCCAGCGCGGGAAGCGGCAACAGATTCATGACAGCAACGTTCGCCGACAGTATGCACGTAATTAACATCAGATACGGGAATCCCGCCTGTTTAATGCCCGTCGAAACCGTCGAGATAACAGTAATGGGACCGCCTGCGCTTTCAAGCCCCATCTTGCCGGTGATAAGCGCGCCAAGCACCGCCAGCACCTTAAACACGATGAAGAAGCTGAAAGTAAAACTTCTGCCAAGCGCGCGGAAGAACCCGAGTTTCTCGGTCGACAGCCGCCTTGTGAAGCCGAAATTTATCGGTTCGTTGCCGTCTTGCCCCGCAATAAGTTGGGTGTGTCCCTCGACGTAGTTCATATACGAAAAATCGTTTATTACATTGCCCGAGAAGTCTTTTACGGTGTTCTTCGAGATGACGATAGGCACGCTGAAACTGCCGCCTTCGAGTTCCTGCTGGAACATTATGAAATGACCTTCGGTCATTGAAGACGTAAGCGTCGCATATTTTTCGGCGGTCAGCGGCGGGACGAACTCGTCGTCGAGATAAGTCAGCCTGTCGCCCTTTTTAACGACGGTGATAAAGCCTTCGTACTCCGCGCCGTCCTTTTCAAACGTAATCGACGTGCCGCTTTTAAGTTCCGCAAGGTTTCTGTCAAGGTTTTTCTTTTTGCCGTCGATTTTCGTGATACGGTAGCCGTCGTTCAAATCCACCGCGTGATAGGCGTTGTCTTTTATATACATCACCTGATAAAAATCGCTTTTTGCGGTCGGGGCGAAATACTTATACGCGCCCTTTTTAATCGTGACGGTTTGCGCCTTGCCGTTTCTCAAAATTTTGAGCGTGGCGGTGTCGCCGCATTTGTCAAGCATATCCGAAAAATCGTCGTTCATAAGAATATGCTTGATTTTCCCGTCGACCGCAAGAATAATATCGCCTTCCTGCACGACTTCGGTATTTGCGCCGCCCTCGTACTGCGCGCCGATAACTGAAACCTGCTCGCCGTAAGCGCAAAAGAAAATCGTGATGATGAGCATCGCCGAAAGGAAATTGAAAAACGCCCCGTTAAAAAGAACGATAATCCTTTTCCACGGCGGCATATTGTTGAAAGCCCTCGGGTTGTCGTTATCGTCATCTTCGCCCTCGAATCCGCAAAACCCGCCAAGGGGTATCGGACGTATCGAAAACTGCGTGCCCGACTTCATTTTCCTTTTGAAAATCGGCGGGCCGAAACCTATCGCGAACTCGTTAATCTGAAAACCGAGTTTTCGTCCCGCAATGAAATGTCCGAATTCGTGCACGACGATCATAAACATCAATGCGAGTATCGCGATAACGACGTATAAAATGTTAAGCATTACGCTCTGGAACGAGCAAAGCGATGAAAATATCAATTATTACCTCATTGTCTGGCGTATGTACTTTTTGACTGTTTCGTCAATCGACAAAACTTCGTCCACGCTTGAAACCTTGTTGCCCCTTATGAAAGACAAGCCTTTTTCGACGTATTTCTCGATATCGGTAAATCCGATTTTGCCCGCGATAAACTGCGCGACCGCGATTTCGTCGGCTGCGGATACCGCAACGCATGCGCTCTCGCCGAGTTTCGCCGCGTCGATACACAACGACAAACATTTGAATTTTTTATAATCAGGATATTCGAAATGAAGCGAGCCGAGTTTTGCAAGGTCAAGACTTTCCGCATAACTTTCGATACGGTCGGGATAAGTCATCGCAAGCTGCACCGGAAGGCGCATGTTCGGCATGCTCATACACGCAATCACCGATTTATCGACAAACTCCACAAAGCTGTGAATGACGCTTTCGCGATGAATAATGACGTCGATTTTGCTTTGCGGAAGATTGAACAGGTTCATTGCCTCGATAACTTCCAAGCCCTTGTTCATCATCGTCGCGCTGTCGATGGAAACTTTCGTGCCCATTGCCCAGACGGGATGTTTGATTGCCATTTGCGGCGTTACCGCGCGCAGTTGTTCGTCGGTGAAGTCGAGAAACGGACCGCCCGACGCCGTCAGCGTAACCTTTTTGACGTCCTGAACTTTGCCCGCTTTCAGACACTGGAAAATCGCGCTGTGTTCCGAATCGACGGGAATAATCGTGGAGCCGTATCTTTCGGCTTGTTCCCTGAGAAGTCTGCCCGCAGCGACGATGGGCTCTTTGTTTGCGATACCCAGCGTGCCGCCGTTTTTCAGAACGTTCATCGACGGTTTCAGACCGCTGATGCCGACCATACCGTTGATGACGCAGTCGACTTTTATGCACGAAAGTTCGTCAATGGACAAAACCTGCACGAAAGGCGGTTTGTACTTGGTAAATTCGTTCCTTGCGTTGTCGTCGGTAATCGCGACGTAGCGCGGACGGAATTGATTGATTTGCTCCAAAAGTTTTTTGATGTTGGTATTCGTGGTAAGCCCGATTACTTTGAACGATTCGGGGTTGCGTTCGCAAATCTGCAACGCCTTCGTGCCGACCGAACCGGTGCTGCCGAATATCACGATTTGTTTCATTCTCATAATATACAACCTCTTTTAGTATTTATATCCGTAAACGCCCGGGATATTACATATACATAAACGTAAATGCCGTAAAAAGCATAACAAGCGTAAACATAATGCTGTCAAGTCTGTCCAGAACGCCGCCGTGACCGGGGAAAATGTTTCCGAAGTCCTTGATGTTCATGGTGCGTTTAATGCGGCTTGCCGCAAGGTCGCCGATTTCCGCAAGTACGCCGCCGACGATACCCAGAACGACGAATACCACCGCGCGCACCGCTACGCTGTCCGAAAAAGAAACGTATCCGACGGGGATAACCGCATATAAGTCAAACAGCAGGAAGAACGTTACCGCGCACAAAACGCTGCCAAGTAATCCGCCGATCGCGCCCGCGACGGTCTTTTTCGGCGATATCGACGGACAAAGTTTCCTTTTCCCCAAAGTGCTTCCGACAAGATACGCAAACGTATCCGAAAACACGGGAAGGAAAATCGCAAACGATATCGCAAACGTGCCGCCGCACGGAAACTCCCTCGACAGCGCGAACGCAAGCGACACAAGCGCCATCGGATAAATCAGCGAAAATATCGTCGCAAGCAGGTCTTTCAGTTCCATTTCCGCTTTGAACGTGAACACCGCAAGCGCAAGACATATCGAAAGACTCAGCGCAATCAGTATGCCCTTGTAGCCTAAAAAATACCATAAAGGATATATCGCGACGCACAACAACAGCGGCGCCCCCCAGGAATTCTTGTATTCCGACTTCCTGAAAGTATGGTACATTTCGTAAGTCCCGACGAATGCGAACGACATAATGAGCGCGTCCAGAAACCCGTAATGCACCGCCGTGCCAAGATATAACATCGCAAATGCGTATCCGACGAGTATTATCGCCGTAACCGCGCGTTTTAACATAAATTATTCCTCCGAAATCGGAACGGACAGACGGAATTTCGACGTGACGAGCACGGCTTTGTTTCCCGTGACGTCCGCCCTTACGACAAGTTCCGAATCGTATCCGTCGTCGCGCTTAGAATCGTTTTTAACGATTTCGACGTCGATAATCCCTTGTTTTGCAAGTTCTTTTTCGACGTCGTCAATTTTTTTACCGGAAAACTCGGCTTTATACACTCATTACCTCGTCTTCTTTTTTCTTTGCGGTTTCGTCAACCTTTTCGATTTCCTTCGCGAGGCGTTTGTCGACTTCTTCCAGGAAGTTCGTCAGGTCGTCTTCGGTTATCGCGCTGTCTTTTTTGAGTTTTTTAAGTTCTTCGTTGATGTCGCGACGATGATTTCTTAAAACGATTTTGGTTTCTTCCGCGCCCTGTTTGATGTCTTTTACAAGCGCGCGACGTCTTTCTTCGGTAACTTCGGGGAAAACAAGACGAATCACCGTGCCGTCGTTGTTGGGCGTAATGCCGACGTTTGCGGCAAGGATTGCCTTTTCAACGTTTTTGAGCGCGCTTTTGTCCCATACCGACACGACAAGCACACGCGCTTCCGCAATAGTAACGTTCGCCATCTGATTAAGCGGCGTCATCGTTCCGTAATATTCAACCTCGACCTTGTCAAGAATGTGGGGGTTTGCGCGACCTGCGCGGATTCCCTGCAACTCGGTCTTGTAATTTTCAAAAGTTTTAGCATTTTCTTCGTCGAAAGTTTCAAACAAAAAATCGACTTCTTCGATACCGAAAGCCATATATTCCTCCAAAATACATTTTAGTAAAAATATTATATCATACTAAAATATATAAAAGCAAGTACTTAATAAAAATAAATGCGCGAACGCTCTCAATTAAAAGGCGGAACGATTTTGATATTTTGACGTTTTATACGGTTTTTTGTCAGTCAAAAATCAAACGATTTTTATCCGTTCGATAAGAACAAACAACGACGTTATTTACAAAAAAATATATGGTTTTCAATCACAAATAAAAATACAAAAAACGCACGGGATACGTGCGTTTTTGTTGTTTTTTGTTGAGTTTTTGTCAAAAATTATTCGATAATTGTACCGATTTTTTGCCCCGTCGCAGCCTTGTAAATGCTGTCTTTTTCGTTCAGCGCAAACGTTACGATGGGGATATGGTTTTCCATACAAAGAGATACCGCGGTCGTGTCCATAACCTGCAAACCGTCCTTGATGACGTCAAGGTATCCGATTTTGTCGTACTTTTTGGCGTCGGGATTTTTCTTTGGATCGCTGTCGTAAACGCCGTCGATGTTTTTGGCTTGCAACAATACGTCCGCCTGAATTTCCGCAGCCCTGAGCGCCGCGCCCGTGTCGGTGCTGAAATACGGGTTGCCCGTACCGCACGCCATGATGACGACGCGACCTTTTTCAAGGTGGCGAATCGCACGGCGTAAGATGTAAGGCTCTGCGACTCTGGGCATTTCGATTGCCGTCATAACGCGCGTAGGCACGCCCGCGTGTTCCAGAGCGTCCTGCATTGCAAGCGAGTTGATGACGGTTGCGAGCATACCCATATGGTCGGCAGTCGTTCTGTCCATATCCGCGCCCTGACGTCCGCGCCAGAAGTTGCCGCCGCCGATAATGATGCCGATCTGGATGCCCATATTCCTGACTTTCGCGATTTGTTCCACAACGCCCGCGATAACGGCGTTGTTCAGTCCGAATCCGTTTTCTCCCGCAAGGGCTTCGCCGCTGATTTTAATGACGACTCTTGTATATTTGTTATCCATATAGTCTCTCCTGATTCGAAAATTCAAAAAAAAAGACGCAAAAGCGTCCTTTTCAAAAGGTAATTAACCGTTTTGTTGCATTTTTGCGAGGTTTTCGCTGATTTCACCGAGATAATCGTCTTTTCTCTTTTCGATGCCTTCGCCCATTTCGTAACGAACGAAACGACGAATCGCGACCTTCTCGCCGACCTTTGCGGTAACTTCGGTCTGATATTGTTTAATGGTTTTGCCGGGATCTTTGAAGAAATCCTGTTCAAGAAGGCAAACTTCTTTGTAGTATTTCTGGATGCGACCGTCAACCATCTTTTCGATGATGTTCATGGGCTTCGGCTTGGGTTCCGCAAGAGCCTGATTCTTGTAAATTTCACGTTCGATTTCAACCGCTTTCGCGTCAAGGTCTTCGATAGCGACGCAAGTAGGTTTCATAGAAGCGATTTGGAGAGCGACGTCGTGAGCGAAGTTTTTGAAGTCGTCGCTTTTTGCAACGAAGTCGGTTTCGCAGTTGACCTCGACGAGAACGCCGATTTTACCGCCCATGTGGATATAACTTTCGACAATGCCTTCCGCTGCAACGCGGCCTGCTTTTTTGGCTGCGGTTGCCGCGCCCTTTTCGCGAAGAATGGTGACTGCTTTGTCCATGTCGCCGTCCGCTTCGGTAAGAGCCTTTTTGCAATCCATCATACCTGCGCCCGTGCGAGCGCGCAAATCCATAACGTCTTTACTGGTGAATGCTGCCATATATCTGAAATCCTCCGATTATTTTGCTTCCGCTTCCGCGATTGCTTTGTCAAGCGCTTCTTCTTTGGTCAAAGGAGCGGCTGCTTCTTCAACGACTTCTTCAACCGTTTCTTTTTCTTTTGCTTCTTCGGCTGCTTCGGCGTTTGCTTCCGCGTGTGCCGCCGCTACTGCGTCAACGCCCTGTTTCGCCTCGATAACGGCGTCTGCCATAAGCGATGCGAAGAGTTTGATTGCGCGGATTGCGTCGTCGTTGCCGGGGATAACGTAATCGACAAGGTCGGGATCGCAGTTGGTATCGACGACGCCGACGATGGGGATATTGAGAAGGCGCGCTTCTTTAACGGCGATTTCTTCCTTTTTAAGGTCAACTACGAAGAGTGCGCCGGGAAGTTCACGCATGTTTTTGATGCCGCCGAGGTTCTTTTCAAGTTGGTCGCGTTCGGCTTTGAGACCGATAACTTCTTTTTTGGGAAGAAGATCGAACTCGCCGACGATTTCCATCTGATTGAGTTTGTTGAGCCTGTCGATACGAGATTTAATGGTTTTGAAGTTGGTGAGCGTACCGCCGAGCCATCTTTGGTTGATGTAGTACATTCCGCAACGTTCCGCTTCCGACTGGATTGCGTCCTGCGCCTGTTTTTTCGTACCTACGAAAAGGATGTCTTTGCCTTCTTGTGCAACCTGACGAATGAAAGCGTATGCTTCCTCCACCTTTTCAACCGAGATCTGCAAATCGATAATGTGAATATCGTTTCTTGCAGCGTAGATGTACTTTGCCATTTTCGGATTCCAACGCTTTGTCTGGTGACCGAAGTGAACGCCTGCTTCAAGCAGTTGTTTCATTGATGTTACTGCCATAAAAAAATACCTCCGTTTTTTACTCCTCCCCGAAAGTTTGCGACAAATGAACTCAAAAAGCACGGATTTGTCAACCCACGGGTGCGGATTTTCGAAAGAATTATATCATAACGGGAAAATCTTGGCAAACGAAATAAGGCGGGTTTTGAAATAATTATAGATAATTATATTACTTTTTTTCGGTTTTAACCGCCGACGTTTTCGATATGTTCGACGTCATCGCCCGAAATTGCGATAACGTCGATGCGAAGCGTCTTGTCGTAAAGACGGTGAATCTGTGTGTAAAGATTGATAAATCTTTTGTACCTTGCGATTTTTGCGGGAGTTACCGCTTCAAGCGCGTATCCGTACGAATATGTCGTGCGCGACTTGACCTCGATAAAGCAAACGTCGCCGTCCGGCGCGGTCGCGATAAGGTCAACCTCGATGCCCATAAGTTTTTCGTTGCGACCGATTATTTTGTATCCCTTGCTTTTAAGATACCCTTCCGCAAGGCTTTCTCCCCTTATGCCTTCCGCTCTCATTTATTATCTCCGACAAAATTTTTAATGAACGATTTTCTGTGAATGGGCGTCGCGCCTTTCTCTTTCAATGCGGCGATATGTTTTGCGCTGCCATATCCTTTGTTGCTTCTGAAACCGTAATCGGGATAAATCTCGTCGGCTTTTATCATGTAAGCGTCACGGGTGACCTTTGCGAGAATCGACGCGCAACCGATTGAATATGACAACGAGTCGCCTTTAATTATTGCGTGCGTTTTATAAGGAATATCAAGTTGCACCGCGTCCACAAGCACGACGTCCGGCTTGACTTTCAGGCTCATAATCGCCTGTTGCATCGCCTGTTTCGTCGCGTTCAGAATGTTGATTTCGTCAATGACTTCGGGGCCGACGCTCACAATCGACATATCGACAGCCGCTTCGCTTATAAGCGGAAAAAGTTTTTCGCGCTTCTTTTCCGAAAGTTTTTTGCTGTCGTCGACGCCGTCGACAATTTTCGACAAATCCATGATGACGGCGCACACGGTAACGGGACCGGCAAGCGGACCGCGCCCGACCTCGTCAACGCCGCAAATGTACTTTGCGCCTTTTTCGATATAAAGATTTTCGTAAAACAATTTATCCATAATATTCGTTCTTTTTCGCAATTATTTTCGCAAAATTTCCAAAATTAAAACAAAAATTTGTATCTATTAAAACAAGGTTACCCTTCCGGGAGATTCTCACGTCGCTTCGCTCCTCAGAATGACATAAACTAAAAAACTCTCCCAAAACGGCGAGAATTACGTCGCACACTTCGTTTTTGAAATCACGTTATCTGGGGCGATAACGCTCACTCTTTTGCTCGTATGCGCCTTTTCCCCACGGGTACACAGTATCCCGCGGGGTCCCCTAACTCTAAAAAGTCAGAATTGTGATTAAAAATCTTTCCCAAAATCGTCAGTATTTTGATTAAAATAAACATTCCCAAAACGGCGAGAATTTGATGGATTTTCGGGGTTCTTGACGGGTTCGTGCGAAGGCGCGTACTTTGTCGTACGTAACTGAGCAGGGTTCCGTCAAAACGCCGAAAAGGCGCGAATTATCGCCGTTTTGCCGCGAGCAAGGTGTTACGCATCAGCATCGTCACCGTCATCGGTCCCACCCCGCCCGGGACGGGAGTGATAAACGAGCAAACGTCTTTTACGTTTTCAAAATCCACGTCGCCCGAAAGCTTGCCGTTTTCGTCGCGGGAAATGCCGACGTCGATAACGATCGCGCCGTCTTTCACCATATCTTTCGTGATAAATCTGGGTTTTCCGACGGCAACGACAAGAATATCCGCCGTTTTTGTAAATTCTTTAAGGTTTTGCGTTTTGCTGTGGCAAATAGTAACGGTTGCGTCGCGTTGCAAAAGAAGTTGCAAGGTCGGACGTCCGACGATATTGCTGCGCCCGACGATCACGGCGTGTTTCCCTGCGATTTTTACGCCCGTCGACTCAATAAGAGCAATGATCCCCTGCGGCGTACAAGGCGCAAGGTCGGGCGTGCCGAGGCACAGTAAACCCGTCTGGTATGCGGAAAATCCGTCCACGTCCTTGTTCACGTCGATATGCGCGGTTATCTTTTTCTCGTCGATAGAATCGGGCAAAGGAAGTTGCACCAGAATACCGCTGACCGTATCGTCGGCGTTGAGCCGCTCGATTTCGTCGATAAGTTCCTTTTCGGTAACGGTCAAGGGAAAGCGGCAAAGAATACTTTTTATGCCGACTTCTTCCGATGCTTTTACCTTATTTTTTACGTAAAGTTCGCTTGACGGATCGTTGCCGACAAGAATGACGGCAAGACACGCTTCAACGCCCTTTGATTTAAGTTCTGCGACCTGCGCCGATATTTCCGCGCGGATTTTTGACGACAAGGCCTTTCCGTCGATAATCTGCATTATTCCTCCGTCAGCGCCTTATTGACGCTTGCAAGCACGCCGTTGACGTAAGATTTGCTCTTTTCCGTGGAATATCTTTTGACAAGTTCGACCGCCTCGTTGATACTGACGGCGGCGGGAACTTCCGGGACGTATTTCATCTCGTAAACGCTGACGATCATTGCGGCAAGATCGGGCTTGTAAATGCGGTCGATATTAAAGCCGTTGGAATACTTCGCGACAATGCCTTTCAATTCGTCAAGATGCGTATAAATGCCGTCGTACGCCTTTCTGACGTACAGTTTGTCAGAGTCGGTCAAAGACGCGTCCATAAGGTACGCTTCCAGCGTGACGTCGTTTTTATCTTCCGAAAAAAGTTGTTCGAACGTGAGTTGGAAAAGATGTTCTCGTGCGGTGCTTCTGCTCATATAAACCTCTGAAATTCAAAAACAATTAGCCCGTCGTAAAAACGAGGGCTAAGTGAAAGTTATGCGTTTTCTTCTTCGGATTTTGCGACGTCGTCGGTTTCTTCGTCGTCAAAGTCGTGAACGATCACGGGGGTGTCGTCGGTCTCGTCGACGATAATACTGACAACCGAAACGTTGACTTCTCCCACCTTGTAACAAGTTTCCTTTTCGATTGCTTTTTTGATTGCAATCTGAACCTTGCAGACGGTGTCGGGAATGTTGTAGCCGTACAAAATATTCAGATAAATATCGATATCGACGGTGTTGTCGCTTTTAACGTAAGCGTGGACGTCATTGTCTTTGATGATACGCGACTTGTCGGGGTTTTTCCCAAGAAGTTCCGCCCCTTCGATTTCGGCGGCTGCGCGAGATGCGATGTCCGCGATGATTTCGGCGTAAACTTCCGTATTCGATTTCACTGACTTGATTTTTGCCATACTATCCTCCGAATTATGGATATTATAGCATATTTTTTCGTCTTATACAAGCAATTATACCCGTTCCCCGACACATTTTATCAGTATTGACAGACGATTACGTCGTTTGCGGTGTAGCTCGTTTCATTGGTCACGACGCTGAGAATCTGAGCGACTTCCTGCGCTTCCAGATTGTCGTCGGCGACGACCACCGTGCAGTTCTTGTCGGAAAGAGTTACGATTACGTCGCGAAATCCGCGCGCCTGAATAAGTCTTTCCAACAGAAGTTCGTTTTCCATCTGCGTGCATACGCTCTGTTTCTGCGTTTCTGCCGCCGTTTTTGCGGACGCGCTTGCGCTCTCGGACGAAATTATCGCGTCAAGATAATCGATAAGTTCCTGACGGGTGGTTTCCCTTGACGAGCGGAAACTTTTGAACGTTTCGGTAACGGTAGGTTCGTTTGTGTTCGTCGTCAGCGTTTCCTGACGTTTCGTGAGCTTTGTGTTGAGCCATACGTTAAGGACGGCGGACACCACAAGGAGAACGGTCATAATCGACAATACCGCGATTTTCTTTTTGTTGTTTTTCATATAAACCCTCCATTTAATTCATTATGAAAATTTCGATTATTTTTTCGTTTACGTTCAGGGCGGTTGCGACGGCTTTTAAGATATTCAGCCTTACGGCGACGTCTTTCGCCCCTTCCGCCACAACTATTACGCCGGTGATTTTCGGCGCGACGGTTTTTTCGATAAGCGGTTTTTTGTTTTCGTCAAACACGGCGGTTGACTTTTCTTCGGTAACGGTAGTCGTAAGGTTCGCCCCGCCCGAGTCGTCGGTGCGCGTCGTCGTATTCGTCGTTTTGTCAAAGGCGTAAACCGTCTCGAAATTGCCGTCGTAACCGATGTATACTTCGACTTTGCCCGCGCCTTGTATCTTTGATAAAACCGCCGCAAGTCTTTCTTCGTCCGACACCGTTTCGACAATCGTCGCCCCCGCGTTTCCGCTTTCCGCCTGCTTCTTCTTCGCCTCGCGTACGATTCCGTAAAGCAAAAGGATTATCGCAATTAAAATTATGCAGACGATGATTTCGATATTCTTTACGCTTTTGATTTTTCGGATAAAATCCTTAAACGGTTTTTCCTTTTCTTCGTTATCGTTCATAAAAAACCCTCAGTTTGTCTTCCGGGACGCCCGAAAACTTTGAGATTTCGCTTTTCAACGCCCCGATATCAATACTATTCGACTTGTCCCGCTCAAATGACTTATCGGACAAAATAACGTTTACGTAGTCAATTTCCGACGAAGTTTCGCTTTTTACGACGAATTTTACCTTTGCTTCGATTCCATTTTCTTTCAGAAACTTTTCGATATTCCTTTCCTGAGTTTTATATGCGTTCGTCGCCACGCCGTACAAAAAAGTTTCGTCGATTTCAAGTTCGGATACAGTATCGAAAGCGTTCGGAAAACCCGAAAAGTCGCTTTTTAAAAGTTTCGGCAGCGGCGATACCAGAACAAACAACGTTATAAGCGCGAAAATCCCCTTGACGTATTTTTTCGTCTGTCCGTTCGGAATAAGCAGCGACGAAAGCGTCGAGAGAGCGATAACGCCCGTGATTTTCAGAAGCCACGCGCCCATATCACACCCCGACCGACGTCCCCGCCGTCAGCACCATCGCGAAAAACGCAAACGTTGCCCCCGCGATCGCCGCAATGAGTAACCCCGCACATTTTGAAATTTTCATCAGCATATCCGATATTCCGGATACGCCAAGCGGCTCGACAACGCCTGCTGCAAATCGCAAAATAAGGTCAAACGCGATAAGTTTTCCGACGGGCGCGACGACAACCGACAACAATATCAGAAGCCCCGTCATTCCGACCGCGTTTTTGACAAGCGTGCACCCGGCAAGCACCACGTCGAATCCGTCCGACACGTAACCGCCGATTATCGGGACGTAACTTTTCACGCCGAATCGCGCCGCGTTTATCATCACTCCGTCAACGGTTTTCCCGATTACGCCGCCGATAAGAAGATATGCAAAAAACGCCGAAAACACCGTTTTCAACACTATGCTTCCCGCTTTTTTGAAAAAATCCGCCATTTTGTCAAGTTTGACCGCAGGCGAAATATTGCCTACCGCATTCAGTAAAACCGCGCCCGTAAAGCACGGCAGCACAAACGTTTTCACGACTTTCGTAAGCCCCACCGAAAACACGCCGACAAGGGGTTTCAGAAAGCCTACGCCGCTTGCCCCGCCCAAAGCCGTCATAAGCGTCAGAAGCACGGGAAACAATGCGGCGGACAACTTTTCGACGCGCCCGACGGTGTTTATCGTAAGAGTCAGCATATTCGCCGCTTCCGATACGATGACCGTAAGAATCGCCGAAAAGCACGCAAAATCCACGATTTCCGACGTATTTTCGTTCAGAAATCCGGAATTAAGCCCTTTCAGCATGCCCGACATCACCGAAATCACGACGACGGTAATTATCGACGGAAGAAAACCGAGCGCGCCTTTTAATATAAGAGAGAAAATTTCGCTGATGAAATCCTTAAAAGATACGCCGACGTTGCCGTCAATAAGCCTTTTCAGAAGTTCCTTGAAACCGCCCGCGACAAACGCGTTTTCGTCGTCTGAAAGCGACGAATAATAATCTTCCAGGCTTTCAAGGTCAAGTTTTTCAAGGACTTCGTACGTCCCGTCTTCAACCGATTTTTCTTCTTCGCCCTGCTTGGCGTACGCAACGTTTTTATCCCGAAAAAATGAAAAAATCGCAAGAAAAACCGCAAATATTAAAAATATTTTGATTATTTTTGTTTTCATATCGCAAGTTTTTCAACGACGTTTATAAACGCTTCGATAACGGGAAACGCCAGAATAAATATCGCGATCTTTCCCGAAAGTTGCAGTTTCTTCCCGACGCTCCCTGCCCCGTAATCTTCGCAAATCCCTGCTGAAAATTCCGTGAGATATCCGACTCCCACGATTTTCAAAATCGCCCCGTACAACGCCGACGGTATCCCCGTTTTTGCGACGATTTCCGAAAACTTTACAAGGACTTCCGACATACCTTTCGCAATCATAATCAGTATGACAAGCCCCGTTGCCAGAACGACGAAAACCGAAAACTCCGACTTTGCAGACTTTATAAACCCCGCAGTGATTACCCCGAGAATCCCCACTCCCACGATTTTGAAAATATCCATTATTTCAGCCCGAAAAGTTGTTTGACGGTGTCCATAACGCCCGTCAGCATATCGACGACCATCATTAAAACCACGACGATGCCGACGATAGTAACGAAAGTTCCGATTTCGTCCTTGTCGCTCTTTTTAAGGATTACGTTTACGATTGCGGTGAGCATTCCCACCCCTGCGATTTTCAAGATGATTTCAATCCCCATATCACACCACGATAAGCATAAGAGTTACGCCCAGCACGACGAACAACTTATAATACATTTCACCTTTTTTATTAAGTTCGATTGCGGATTTGCTCTTTTTTTCGTTGAAAACGTCAAGATAGCGCACGGTATTTGTAATTTCGTTTTCAAGATTCGACTTGCCGAGCGAGTGCAAAAACGCCGCGACAAGCAGACTGTCTTTTTCTTTTATCATTACGTTTTTTATCGTTTTTTGCACTTCTTCGACGTTCTTAAAGCCCGCAGGCAACCCGTCCGCGAATTTTTGCAGCGAGTCCGAAAACGCGCCTTTCGACGACGAAACAAAGGTTTTTATCACGTCTTCGAGCGGCGTTTGCAAGGACGATATTTCCCGTTTGTAAAGGTTCAGAAAATCGACGGCGTCCGAAAAGTACGCGTATCTCACCCTGAAAATCCTTTTTATCGCAATCCCGATAAGGCTTGACGCAACCATTAAAAGCGCGCCGCTTAATACGCTTAACATCCGATAATTTCCTTGATTTCACCGACTCTGTTCTTTTTCGTCAATACGACGGTAATATCCATCGCCCGTTGTAGTTTTTCGTAAACGGTGTTTTTAAGGTCGGAAACGCCCGTTGCGTGCAGCGACGCCGCAACCTTAACGCCCGCGCGCATTGCGTCCAGCACCGCGTCCACTTCTTCCGCGCCGTAAATCTCGTCGGTAACCACGACGTCGGGATTCATACTTCTTATCGCGCACTCGTATGCTTTCAGTTTTTTGACGCCGGTGATGACGTCAACGCTTGTTCCGAGGTCAAGCCCCGACACTCCTTTCACCGCCCCCGCGATTTCCCGTCTTTCGTCGATGACGCACACGTTAAATCCGTCGTTTGAGGCAAGCCGTGCGATTTCGCGAAGGAGCGTCGTCTTTCCGCCCGACGGCGGCGCAATTACCAAAAGATTTTTAAATTCGCCGTTTTTCATCACTTTTTTTGCGATTTCATCGGCTTTTCCTTTGATTTCTGTCGGCACTCTGATAACAAGCGACGTCGGATATTTCAGATTAAATACCTTATCTCCCGCGCTTACGCCCTCGCCCGAAACGCCGATTCTTATCCCGCCCGCAAAACTTACAAACCCGTCCACAAGGTTGTCCGTCACGGAATACAGCGAATATCCGCTGGCTTTCCCCAAAACGTAATCGACGTCCGACGATGTCACAATATAAGGTTTTTCCCCGTCGAAAACAAAGGTCTTTTTCTTGCCGTCGTAAACGGACAGCGGAAGTCCCACGCGCATACGCAGTTCTTTCACGTTCTTCGGCAAAAGCGGATAAATCGTCACGGGAAGCAATGAAAACAGATTGTCCATACCTAAAAATATGCAAAAAAAATCCCTGTGATAACACAGGGACTTAATATTACATTTTTCGTGCTTTTACGCTTATTCGCAAACGTGGTCGTCGACTTCTTTCTGTATCTTCGCCATAAACTCTTCAAGCGTCATCGTGCCGAGGTCGCCGTCCTTGCGGCTTCTTACCGCGACGACGTTATCCGCCGCTTCCTTGTCGCCGATAATGAGCATATACGGGATTTTGTCGAGTTGCGCCTCACGGATCTTATAGCCGACCTTTTCGTTTCTGACGTCGGTTTCGGCGCGGAATCCGCGTTTGAACAGCGTATGGCGTACTTCTTCCGCGACGGACGCGGTACGGTCGGTAAGACTCAGCACCCTGACCTGTTCGGGAGCAAGCCACGTCGGCATTGCGCCGGCGTACTTTTCAAGCAACAGCGCGATCGTGCGTTCATAGCAGCCCATCGACGTGCGGTGAATGATGTAAGGACGCGCTTTCTCTCCGTTTTCGTCGATATAGTACATATCGAAACGCTCCGCCAGGAACATATCGACCTGAATGGTTATGAGCGTGTCTTCCTTTCCGTGCACGTTTTTGATCTGAATGTCGAGTTTCGGACCATAAAACGCAGCCTCGTCGATAGCCTCGGTATAAGGCACCTGCAAATCGTCAAGGATACGCTTCATTTCGCCTTCGGCGTACGCCCATTGTTTGGGATCGTCGATATATTTGTTGTCGGGATTTCTGGGGTCCCAGCGCGAGAAACGATACGATACGTCTTTGTCAAGCCCGACGCATTTTAAGCAATATTTCGCAAGTTCCAAGCATCCCTTGAATTCCTGTTCGAGCTGTGCGGGCGTGCACATAAGGTGTCCTTCGGAAATGGTGAATTGCCTTACCCTGATAAGCCCATGCATCTCGCCGGAATTTTCGTTGCGGAACAACGTCGAGGTCTCGCCGTAGCGTTTCGGAAGGTCACGGTACGACTTCATACCATTTTTGAATATTTCGTATTGGAACGGACAGGTCATGGGACGCAGCGCGAAAACTTCGCCTTCCGCGTCGGGATCGCCGAAAATGAACATACCGTCGCGATAATGATCCCAGTGACCGCTTATCTGATAAAGTTCGCGCTTTGCCATATAAGGGGTTTTCGTGAGCAGATATCCGCGTTCCGCCTCGGTGTCTTCGACAAAACGGTTGAGAATCTGGAACAGTTTCGCGCCCTTGGGCATAAGCAGCGGCAAACCTTGTCCGATCGTGTCGCAGGTCATGAAATATCCAAGTTCGCGCCCGATTTTGTTGTGGTCGCGCTTTTTGGCTTCTTCGACAGCCGCAAGATAGGCTTCCATATCGGCTTTTTTGTCAAACGCAGTGCCGTAAATCCTTGAAAGCATTTTGTTGTGTTCGTTGCCTTTCCAGTACGCGCCGGTCAACGACGTCAGCTTGAACGCCTTGATTTTTCCCGTCGAAGGAAGGTGCGGACCCGTGCAAAGGTCAACGTAGTCGCCCTGTTTGTAAAAACTGATTTCTTCGCCTTCGGGCAGTTCTTCGATAAGTTGGATTTTGTAAATCTCGCCCTTATTTTTCATAAGTTCAAGCGCGTCCTTTCTCGGAAGAACAAAGCGGGTTATGGGCAGGTTCGCCTTGATAATCTTGTGCATTTCCGCCTCGATTTTATCAAAGTCGTCCTGAGTGATGGGCGTTTTGAAATCGAAGTCGTAATAAAAACCGTTTTCAATGGAAGGACCGATTGCAAGTTTTACCGTGGGATAAATATTTTTTACCGCCTGCGCGAGAACGTGCGCCGCGGTATGACGATAAACTTTTTTGCCTTCGTCGTCGGAAAAAGTCAGCACTTCGAACGCGCAGTCGTTTTCGACGACGGCGGTCAGGTCTTTCAATGCGCCGTCAACTTTCACGGCGACCGCGTTTCTTGCAAGACCTTCGCTGATTTTCTTTGCGGCGTCAAGGAAAGTTACGCCGTTTTCAACTTCCAGAATACTTCCGTCTTTCAAAGTAAGTTTTGCCATATTGTTACCTCTTTTTGAGTGAATTTGCGTTTATTTTCGGACAAAAACAAAAAATCCTTATGAAAATTGTTATTTCATAAGGACGATAAATCTTACCGCGGTTCCACCTTAATTGCAGAAAAACTGCCTCTTTATATTTTGTTTTCGCGCTGACGGCGGTACCTTTATACCCTTCTTATTGCCTTGCACCAAGCGGCAACTCTCTGAAAAGCCAGAATATAAAGACGTGTCCGTTGCGGCGGATTCAATCCGAATTTACAGTTATTATATATTCGGTTTTTTATAAAGTCAAGGGTTTTATCTCATTTTTACGCGCACCACGTGACGAAGTGCTTTTACGGCTTCGCCCGCGACGTCGCAGTTTAACGTGAGTTTCGTTGCGGAAAGCGAAATTACCGTGCCGATTATGTCGTATTCGTCCACGCCGAACAGCCTTTTGACGGCGATTTCCTTTCCGTTTCCCGCATTTCTAAACACGGGACGCTCGGCTTTTTCAAGGACGAGCTCCAGCGGCTTTGCGGTTTTCGTCGCGCTGATATAGTTTATCACGTTGTAAATATCCTGTTCGTCCGTGCCGACTTCAAAAAGTCTTGCACACATTTCCGCGACTTCCTTCCAGCTTGCGCGCAGAGCCTTTAAGCGGAATCGGTAAATCGCGTCCACGTCGTAACTCGAAAGTTCGCGAAGCACCCTTGTTACAAAGGCTTTTTCAAGGTCGAAATCAAGGTACACAAGCGTCGAAATGAGCGTCGCGACGGGATAATCGAGCTTGTCGTATTTCAGGTTTTCGGAATAATACGACAGTTTATATTTCGTCAGAATGAAGTCCGAAAGAAAGTTTTCGATCTTGTCGCGGATCTCGTCGGCGTATTCACAAAGCCCCGCCATATAAATATACTTCCTGTTTTTGCTTTCTTCGACTGCCGACGAAAGTTCCTTTATGCCCTCGATGCCCGACAACAGTTCCGAAAACATCTTATCGTCGCCCTTTTCGATACTCACTACGTTTGACCACATAGCAATATTGTATGCAACGCGAAAAGAAATATTATGGAAATACTTTTGTCGTCCGCTTGATTTCGAAACGTAATGATATATAATTATAAAAAACGACTTACCATAAAAAAGATTTTCAATTATGTACGCTTTCAGAGTTTCGCCGCACGTGGAAAACTTAATAAAAGAATGTGCCGCTCGCCTGATTACATCGGGCGTGCCGGTGTCACAGTCGGTTTTCTTTTTCGAATGCGGCGGAAGTTCACGATTCGGTTACTGCAAAAAAGGCGACGCGAAAGGAGCAAGCGGTTTTGAATACTCGATTGCGATAAACAAATATATCGTAAACGACAAGGATATTTCGGACACCGTCGCGCACGAACTTCTGCACACGATAAAAACCGCGAAAAACCACGACGCCAACTGGAAATATTGGGCAAACTTCGTCAGTCGCAATACGCCTTTCACGATAACCGTCCGCGCGAGTATCAAACTTCAACCCGCCGCATATAAAAATAATTCCCGAAAAAAGGTTTTTCCTGTCGAGCAGTACGACGAAAACACGATGAATATTTTGGAATGTCCGCTGTGCCACGACAAAATCGCAGTCAAAAAAACCGTGAAACCCGACAAGTACGGTCAGAGCGAATACCTTTGCAGAAAGTGCCATAAACCGTACTTTTTCACCGTTCCGTCGCCCAGCGTCGCATATATGTCCGCGCGCAAAAAACAAAAACTCGTCGGCGATATTATATCGGGCAGAATAACCGTGTCCGACGACGACCTTTTTTTGAAAATAATGCCCTTTGTCACCAAAAATCTTTGCAACAAACTGTTTATATATTATTTCACGACCTTCCCCGAAATCGTGAACTCAAACTTGCCGAGGCGCGAAAAATTCCGCTTTTTCCTTGTAAGATACGGCACTTCCGCCGCATACAGGTATTTCAAATAAACTCCAAATATTATGAAAAAAGAAGCATAAAATGAAAAAAAGACGATAGCATTATCGTCTTTTCTGTTGGTGCGGTCGATGGGACTTGAACCCATACGGTCTCCCATACGCCCCTCAAACGTACGCGTCTGCCTGTTCCGCCACGACCGCAAGCAAGATGTAATATAGCATAATTACCGTTTGATGTCAAATCTTTTACTTATTTTTTCGGAAAATTTTTGCGGCTGATTATTTGGAATACGCACACGCGCGTGCGGCGGACATTATTGCGGATTTTCGCAAGTCTATTTCGTTTATTCAAACTTTAACAAGCATTAATAGCGTGCCGGAAACTATAAGGAGAAGTCCGAAAAACGCTTTCACCGAAAGTTTCTCGCCAAAGACGAAATACGAAAACGCGACCGTTACGAGTATGCTCAGTTTGTCGATTGGCACGACGACGCTTGCAAGCCCTTCCTGCAACGCCTTGTAAAACATCAGCCACGACGCGCCCGTCGCAATCCCGGAAACGCAGATATACGCCATTTCCCCTTTCGGAATGCCGCGGACTTCTTTCCCTTTTCCCGTCGCGAAAACCGTCAGCCAGGACATAAACAAAACGACGATCGTGCGGATCATTGTGCCGAGATTTGACTCAACCCCCGAAATGCCGACTTTGCCGAGAATCGACGTAAGCGCGGCAAACACCGCCGATGCCGCCGCATAAGGAAGCCACGCTCTGCTTGTGTTCGTGACGATGCCGACGTCCTTTTTTTCAATCATCATAAACGTGCCCGCGGCAATCATACAAACGCATACACTTTGCAGCCACGAAACGGGCTCTTTCAACAAGATAAACGCCAGAAGTATCGTCAATATCGTGCTCGATTTGTCGATGGGCGCAACCTTGTTCACGTCGCCGAGCTGGATCGCGCGGAAATAACAAAGCCAAGACGCGCTCGTTGCAATCCCCGACAGCACCAGAAAAACCCAGTTTTTTGCGGAAACGGTTGCGATATCTTTCAACGAGCCGACTATAAGCACCATGAAAAACGACATAATCAGTACGATTATCGTACGAATCGCCGTCGCCACGGTGGAATTTGTTTTTTTCAGCCCACACTTCACGAGAATGGACGTCATTCCCGCAAAAAAAGCAGAGCCGAACGCATATATTACCCACATGATTACTTCTTTAATGCCGAATATTATTTTCGGGCTTTTTCAATCGGTTTTTAATATTTCACAATCGTTTTATCGGTGGACGGATCGAGAATAAGATATTGCAAGGTATCGCCGCCGCGATAAGGCGCGACGGATACTTCGCGTCCGACGTAGCGTTTGTCGAGAAGTTTTGCCGCGCTGCCCTCCGGAAGCGTAACGTTGTCGTCGCCGTAGCGTATCATTAGCCGCCCCGAAAACTCGCGGAGCACCGACGGACGAAGTTCGATTTTATCGTCGAAGTATTCCGCAACCTTTCTTGAAAACGGCTTATTTCTTAATTCGTCGTACGTCCCGTACTGTTCGATAACACCGCCGTAAATTATCGCGATTTTGTCGGCAAGGAATTTCGCCTCGTCGATGTCGCTTGTCGCGTACACGATAATCCCGTCGAGTTTTGAAAAGATTTCTTTCAATTTCCTTAAAAACAATTCCTTATCGTCGCCTGAGAGCGGACGTAAAATATCGTCGAAAAGATATAAATCGCGCTTAACGAGCAACAGCCTTGCAACTGCGACGTACGGTTTGACGTGCTCGGGAATTTTTGCAGCTTTGATGTCTGCGTAACTCGCCAGCCCGAATTCTCTGATCGCGTTTTGTGCGGGCGCAAGGTCAAGCGAGCGTATTTTCAACGGATATTCCACGTTTTCACGCACGGTTTTGCGTTTCAACAGGCAATAATCTTCCAGAATCGCCTGCACGTTGTTCCCCGACGGCTTTTTCAAAAGCGCACGCCCGTCAAGGATAAATTCGCCGTCGTAATTCACAAGCCCCGAAACGGCGTTGACAAGCGTGGTTTTCCCGTCCTTTTCCCCGCCGACGACGGCAAGGCATTTTCCCGAAAAATCCAGATCGAATTGTCTTAACGCTCGTGCGCCGCCACGATACGCCACAACCACGTTTTTTGCCGAAAATGTATGATTCATTTTTTCACCCCTTTTCCCAACGCAAGTACAAGTCTCTTGCGAGGAATTTGTTCCTTTCCGTGCAACGCACTATTTGTCAACAATGGCGCGAATTGCGTCGCAAATCTTGCTTAGACCAAACAAACTCATTTCAATCGTTTGTCTGTCTTTTGCTCGTTTGCTCCTTCTCCCCACGGGTACACAGTATCCCGTGGGGTCCCCAACTTTCCCTTAAAAAGTCAGAATTCTAAAACTAACTCCCGATAAACGGCGAGTCTTTCTTCCCCTAAAAAGTCAGAATTTTGATGAGATTTTGACGTTTCTTTTGGGGTTCTGAAAATCCTAGTGTACTTGGCGTACACGGATTTTCGGGTTCCCGAAAAAACTCAAAAGGTCGCAAAATTATGACTTTTTATCAAGGTAGGATTGGAGAATAATACACGCAGCCACCGCATCAATAACTTTCTTCCTTTTGTTCCTGCTCATATCCGCTTCAAGAAGCACGCGTTCCGCGCTGACGGTTGAAAGACGCTCGTCCTGAAACTCGACGGGAAGTCCGCTTTTTTCCGCAAGTTTTGCGGCGAATTCACGGGTAACTTCGACGCGTTTCCCTTCGGTGCCGTCCATATTGATGGGAAGCCCGACGACGAAAGTATCCGCGTTTTCTTCGCGCGCGAGTTTGATGAAGTATTGAATATCGACGTCGTCGTTTACGCGGCGGTAACTTTCGCGGCTGTTCGCGCAGATGCCCAGCATATCCGAAACGGCGATTCCAATTCTGACGTCGCCGACGTCAAGACCGATTTTTTTCATAATATCTCCTAATTTACGTTAATTCTGTCAAAGAAGAATTGCGCTTTCTTTTTCATGGTAACGTTGACGACGACTGCGATTACGACGCCGATAACAATCGTTCCGATCCAGAAAAGCGACACACCGAGTTTAATGTTTATCGCGCTTTCGTACTTTGCGATGACCGACATTATCACCATAAACGCGATGCCGAGCCCCATTGCGTAAAACATAGGCACCATCGGGTAAAAGTTGCGTTTTATCACCTCGTACGGGCTTGTCCAGGACACGTTGGGCTTTTTCAGGTCGCGGAAAACGCAAATGCTGTTGAACGCGTATGCGTACACGAACAGCGCGAGCGTCATGGGAAGTACGTTTGCCACGTCGCCCTTCGTCACGCCGAGCGACGCTGCGCATACAAGCACGACTCCGACGTACGACACGAGATTCGCAACCTTGATTTTCGTTTTAAGAATTTCCGAAAAATCAACGGGAATGTACCTTAAAACGCAAAAAGTCGAGCCTTCGCGCGATATCGCAAGCGACGCGGTGTAATTCATTCCGCACAAAAGCATCAGCGAATAAAAGAACGTAACGCCGACGTTTGAAAACCCGTTTGCAAGCGACGACAATGCTTGTCCCGTCTGCTCGGTCGGGCTTTTCAGTCCGATGAAATACATCACGACGACGATAAGCGGCGTAACTACGCTGCCCATAACGCTGTTGAAGGCGAAACTCTGATTCCTGAAAAGACACTTGATTTCCCTTAAAAACAACGCCTTTTTCTTCCCGGACAATACGAGAACGTCGTTTTTTGCGGAAGATTTCCTTCTCGTTTCCTCGCCCGACTTCCCCGCGGCTTTTTTATAAAGGACTGCGGCAAGCCCCGTCACGACGCCGACCGACAGACACACGACGGCAAGGTATATCAAAACGTTTCCGAAAAACCTCGTCCCCGTGAGAGCCAGCGCGAAAAACCTGTTGTAAAACACGACGTTGTCGATTGCGATTATCATATCCGCAAGGGCTTTCGGCAAAACTTTCGCCGCGCCCGAGCCCACGAATTTATCGATATATCTAACAAAAAGCATATAGATCGCGAAAAATCCCAAAAACATAACGACGCTTAAAACCAGCGTTACAATCGCTTTGTTTTTGAAATACGACACGATTTTCACCATCGGGAACGACAAAACCGAAATTATCGCAAGCGGAACGACGGGAATCGTCAGCATGGCGACGGGTATCATAAAATAAAAATACATCGGAAGAATCGCGCCGCCCTGAATCACGCCGACGACGTACGACACAAGCAGCGGGATAAGGAATACCGAGCCGACAATCAGATCGTTGAGATACACAACCGTCAGCTTTGCCGAAAAAACCGCCTCGGGACGTACGGGCAGACTTGACAAAAATTCGTTGTCCTTTGAAAAGAACATATTTGACGTTACGCCCGAAAACCCCAAAATCAAAACGGTTATCTGAACGCACGTGAGCATTGTCGAAAGAAGTTTGACGTGCAAGCCTTCGAGTGCCGACAAAAACGCGAGCGCATGCGTCATAATCGACATAAGCACGATGATAACCGCAATGCCCAGAATCGCAAGCGCGGCGTTTGTCGCGTTTGACAACTTATTTTTGGCATTTTGCTTTTTGTCGTCGATTCTGACGTATCTCGTTCTGACCGCGCGGAAGTTATTCAAAAGCACGGTTTTTAGGACTAAAACGTATGATTTCATATTTTTTTATTGGTTTTTCTCGTTTTCGTCGTCGTTTTTTGTGACGGACAAGAAATAACTTTCAAGCGAAGCGTCGCCATTTTCGCGAAGTTCGTCGACGGTGCCCACCGATCGGAGTTTCCCTTCCGAAATGATCCCCACGCGGTCGCAAATCTTTTCCACGACGTCCAAAACGTGGGAACTGAAAAAGACCGTGCCGCCGTTTTTGCAATGCTCTTTCATCATCTCTTTGAGTTCGTACGCGCTTTGCGGATCGAGCCCTGTCAAAGGCTCGTCCAAAATCAGCAGCGGCGGATTATGAATAATCGCGCCGATGACGTTGATTTTTTGCTGCATTCCGTGCGAATACGATTTTATCGGCTCGTTGAACGCGTCTTTGAGCCCGAAAACGTCGATGTAATTTTCAAGGCGGGATTTGTACGATTCCTTATCCGCGACGCCGTAAATCGACGCCATAAAGTCAACGTATTCCGCCCCCGTGAGTTGGTCGTAAACAACGTGGCTGTCCGAAACGTAACCTATGCTGCGCTTTGCCTCGATAGGATTTTTCCTGACGTCGAAACCGTTCACCTCGATCGTGCCTGCGTTGAAGCCCGTAATCCCGGTGACGCATTTTATGGTTGTGGATTTTCCCGCGCCGTTCGGTCCGATGAACCCGAAAATCTCGCCGCTTTCCACTTCCAGCGACAGGTCGTCGACGGCTTTCACGTCGCTGCGGCCGTAAATTTTGGTAAGTCCGTTGATTTTTAACATATAAACCGCCAACTTTTGTTTTTCTTTATTATACCATGTTTATTTTATTAGCACAATAAAAAACGAAGATTTTCGGGACTATTTGTTCAGATTGAGAGCAAAGAAACCGTCGGGCGTTACCTTTGACGACGATAAAATCATCTCTTTTATGCGCCACGGCGGCGCGGACGGATACTTTTCAAGCAGCAGACAGCACGCCCCGGCAACGTACGGCGCGGAAACCGAAGTGCCGCTCATTTTGCGATACGTCGAGTTTGCGGCAACCGATACGACGTCGACGCCGCGCGCGTAAACTTCGGGTTTTCTTCGTCCGAACACAAGCCCCCTTGACGTGAATTCCGCAACTTTATCGTCGTTTTTTATCGCCCCTACGCTCAGGACAAGCGGACTTATCGCCGGGGTTTTCAGGGCGTTTATCCCTTCGTTCCCCGACGCCACCACAACCGTTATGCCTTCCCTGACCAGAACTTCCGCGCCGCGCCTTAACGGATCGGAATTGTCGGTGGGCGTCGCGCCGAAACTCATACAGCACACTTTCACGCCGATTTCGTCTTTGTTGTCGACAATCCACTGCATACCGTCCAGCACGTCGAACGCGCTTCCTTCCCCGTCCGCTCCGATGACCTTTACGCCGATAACGCTTGCTCGCCGCGCGACGCCCGAAAACTCGCCTGCGGACGTAACGCCGTTTCCCGCGGCAACTCCCGCAACGAAAGTACCGTGTCCGTTGTCATCGTAAAAATCGGGATTACCCGAAACGATATCCTTAAAAACCGAAAGCCTGTTTTCGGGCAGGCAAAAATCGATATGCGGCGACACGCCCGTGTCGAGAATCGCAATCCCGACGCCTTTCCCCGTCATCGAAAACCTGTTTTGAAAAACCGACGTTTCGTTTTCGTCGTCCCCGCCCGAAAGCGCGAAAACCTTTGACGACGAAGTAACGAATTTCACCGCCTTGAAACTTGCAAGACGGTTTAATTCGTGCGCCGCGATTTTCACGCCGACAGCGTTTATAAACGGATACTCTTTTACAATTTCAAACCCGTTTAAGGCGTTTTTTCGCGATAAATAAACGATAACGCCGATTTTTTCGTCAGAAAATGTATTTACCGTATTCAGTAAATGTCTGGAAATTTTTTCAGTCATCGATAAGCGCCATTATTTCTTTCAGTTTTTGAAGTTGGTTTTTGTCCAGCATCGGCGCGACGGTTTTGTAAAAATTATCGAGCCCCGCTTTGTCAAGTCTGCCGTCGCGTTTGGCGCGCTCCGCTTCTTTCACGATTTCGTCCATAAGTTCCTTTTGCGACTTGCCGCGCATTTTCCGGACGGTTTCGTCGTAAGTTTTTCTGAGGTCGTCGGTATCGGCGTTTTTCTTATTGTTTTTTGCGTATTCCTTAAAATTCATATTTCCCTCCGCACTATTTCAATCTATGCGACATATAAATTAAACGTGTGAGGAAAAGCCATGAATTTCAATCCGTTGATGCTTTTGCCCTTGATAATGGGCGGTAAAAACGGCGGCGACGCCGATATGACGAAAATGTTGGAAATGATGAACGTCTTAAAAGACGGAAACCCCGACGCCCTTCTGAGCGCCTTGCCCGTCGACGATAAAACGAAAACCGTGCTGAATATGGTGAACGGATTAAACGCCGCAAATCAAAGCGTGGCGACCGAAGAAACCGAAGACTTTGTCGTGCGGCGCGAAAAACCTCGTCCCGACGCACGAATTTTCGGCGCGGACATAAATCGCGCGCTCAGCGAGCTTATGAACGGCGCGGACGGCAGGCGTTGAACGCGGCTATTCTTGAAATATGCGGATACTATGCCAACAGACATTAAACAGCCGTTGAAAAATGACAAATGTTTTGACATTGTTCGCCATATTTCCCCTTATTTCGACAAATTTGTTGACATCGAATACCCCTTAACTCAATAATCGAGTTAATTTATGAGGTATTGAATGGAAACTCCTTTTCCAAGAAAGCTGCGTCTTTTAAGAAAGTTGAAACGCTGCACGCAAAATTCGCTTGCAAAAGCGTTGAACGTTTCGAGAACGACGGTCAGTGCGTGGGAAAATCGGATTGCGGAACCCGATCTTGCCACGCTTAAAAACATACGGGATTATCTGAAAGTCTCTTACGAGGACCTTCTCGACGACTGATTACGCAGGACGGACAAACCTTTTTCCGTCAGTGGCGGTTGCCTCAAAAACCCCGATAAACGACGAAAACCCATGCCGTTCAAGAATCGAAAGAACGGCATTTTTTTGTCGTGGGGAAAATCTGACAGAAAGACCGCAACCTGCTTCCGCCTCACGCGGGGTATTTATGACGGTGCCGACAATCCCGCGCGAGCGCATTTCTTCAAAAAACTTCACCGTATGTTCGCGACTGCGAAAGGCAATAAACATAAACTTTTCCATATCGACCTCCATATTTATGTATCCGATATAGCCCCTGTATATGCCTTTCGATGTATTATATTCTCGTTTTGAAAATCGCGTAACTTTCGCTTTTTCCGCATATAAATAAATAAGCGGAGGAAATATGATTTACTTTGACAATTCGGCAACGTCCAGATATAAACCCAAAAAAATGCTCGACGAAATGGTGAAAGAACTTTCCGACAGCGCGAACGGCGGCAGAAGCGCGCACGGCGACGCGCTGAAAACCGCATTGAAAATTTCTTCTTGCCGCTCGGTTTTATGCGACTACCTGAACGCGAACGAAATAATTTTTACGAAAAACTGCACCGAGGCGATAAATATCGTCCTGTTCGGGATTCTGAAACACGGCGACCACGTGGTAACGACCGTTACGGAACACAACGCCGTACTTCGCCCCCTTTTCGCACTGGAAAAAGCGGGCGTCATCACTCTTTCCGTCATAAATCCCGACAGAAATCTGAAAATAAACCCTTGCCACGTCGCAAAAACGATAAAAGAAAATACCGCTCTCGTCGCGCTGAACGCGGTGTCGAACGTGACGGGCGTAATAAACGACTTTGAAAAAATCGGACGAATCGCCGCGGAAAGGAAAGTACCGCTTCTTCTTGACGCGGCGCAGGCTCTGCCGCACGTAAAAATCAATATGAAAGCGCAAAACATCTCTTATCTTGCCGGCGCGGGACACAAAGGACTGCACGGTCCGCAAGGCACGGGTTTCCTTGCCCTGAACAAAATGTCCGACATAAATCCGCTTATCTACGGCGGCACGGGGACGAACTCCGACAGCGTATATCAGCCGCACAATCTGCCGGAATCGTTGGAAGCAGGGACTTTGAACGCCGCGGGCATCGTCGGACTGTGCGAAAGCGTGAAATGGACGATAAAAAACGCGGATAAAATCAACGCCAAGATTTCAAGGCTGTCGGGAAGGCTGATGTTTGCCCTGAAAAATATGCGGAACGTCGAAGTATATACTCCCGTCGGCGTCGACACGGGCGTGATAAGTTTCAACGTGAAAGACGCCGATTCGACGACGGTTGCGGATATCCTTGACAAAAAATACGGTATTGCCGTCCGCGCGGGCTTGCACTGCGCCCCGCTTATTCACAACCATCTCGGCACGCTTGAAAAAGGCGCGGTGAGAATCAGCGTCGGATACAACAACAAAAACGCGGACGTCGAAAAATTGATTGACGCAATCCGCGAAATTTCAAAATCTTAAAACGACAAAAAAACGCCGACCGAAATAATCGGTCGGCTGATTTTTAGACAATTCCTTGATAAATCAAAGTTTTTTCAGTCTTTCCTGTCTTTCTTTCACGACCTTTTCATAGCCGTGATCGGACGGCACGTAAAACTTCGCGTCTTTCATGTCGTCCGGCAGGTATTGCTGCTCCACATAGCCGCCGTAATCGTGCGGATATTTGTATCCCGATATTTTCTCCTGTTTGTAATTGACGTCGCGAAGATACATCGGAACTGCTTCTTTCTTTACCGTTTGTACGGCGCGCTCCGCCTCGTCGCGGGCAATCACGACGCTGTTCGACTTTTCGCTTTCGCACACGCAAATTATCGCTTCCGCAAGCGGCAAAGTACCTTCCGGCATACCGATTTTTTCATAAGCGGTAAGCGCGCTCGTCGCGACCACCAGCGCATTCGGATTTGCCATGCCGACGTCTTCTGCGGAATGAGCGATGATACGTCTGAAAATCAGCAACGGATCGCACCCGGCGTCGATAAGTCGCATCGCCCAGTAAAGCCCCGCGTTGCTGTCGCTGCCGCGAAGCGATTTGCAAAACGCCGACAACATATCGTAATAATTGTCGTCGCTTATCGACAAAACGCGTTTTTGTATGCTTTGCGCCGCGATTTCTTTCGTGATATGAATTGCCCCGTCGGCAGACGCGGACGTCGTGACCGCCGCAAGTTCCAGCGCGTTCAACGCCGTTCTTACATCGCCGCCCGATGCCCACGCAAGGTGTTCAAGCGCGCCTTCTTCCGCAACGACGTTCATATTGAGAAGTCCGCGTTTGTCGTTTATCGCGCGGTTTAACGCTTTCAGAACGTCCTTGTCCGTCAGCGAATGAAACTCGAAAAGTCGGCACCTTGACACGATAGCCTTTGTCATCGAAACGTACGGGTTTTCCGTCGTGCTTCCGATAAACACGATATAGCCCTGCTCGATTGCGGAAAGCACGCTGTCCGACTGCGCCTTGTTCCAGCGATGACATTCGTCCAGCAGAAGATAGGTCTTTTTTCCGTACATCATCAGACGGTTTTTGGCTTCTTCGATGACGCGTTTTGCGTCGGCAACGCCGCTCGACACAGCGTTCAGAATCTCAAAATGGCTGTTCGTATTTTTTGCGATTATGTTTGCGAGCGTGGTTTTTCCCGTGCCGGGAGGACCGTAGAAGATGCAACTTCCCAGTCTGTCCGCGGCAATCGCCCTTCTTAAAAGGCTGCCTTCCCCGACGATATGTTCCTGCCCGATAAACTCGTTGAGAGTTTGGGGACGCATACGTTCGGCAAGGGGTTTCAACCCGTCGTTTTGTTGGTTTGCATATTCGAATAAATCCATATTTATGATATTATCATATCGTATTTTTTATTGCAAGGATTTTTCGACTTTCTTCGTACTTCACGAAAAACTCTCTGTTTTCGTCGGGCTTAATCGGGAATGCGTTGACCGCGCCCAGATCCACGCCGTTTTCGACGACCGAATACTTGTCCGACGGCGCAAAATGAAAGATATATTTCGACTTTTTGTCGTCGTAAATCACGTCGTAGGTTGAAAGGGCTTTCGGCGGCGCGGGATCAATTACGATATTTCCGTCTTTCACGCTCACACCGAGAAATCCTTCCAGCATGGTTTTGAAACACCAGGACGCGCTGCCCGTATACCACGTCCAGCCTGCCCGCCCGATATTTTCACCCGAATACACGTCGGCTGCAAGAACGTACGGCTCCGCCATATATTTTTTGACCATCGTTTCGTCTTTGCACTTTTCGACGGGGTTAATCGCTTTGAAAATTTCGTACGCCTCGTCCGCGCGACCGCACTCAATAAGCGCAAGGATAAACCATATCGCGCCGTGCGTGTACTGCCCGCCGTTTTCGCGGACGCCTTTCGGATACAGGCTGATATATCCGTAATATTTTTTGTCGTCAAACGGCGGCGCAAGCAACAAAAACAATCCGTTTTTCTTGTCAAAAAGGCATTTTTTTGCAGTTGTAAGCGCAGTATCGACTTTGTTTTTGTCACTTATTCCCGAAAGCGCCGCCCACGCTTCGGATATCGCGTCGATTTTTAAGACGTCGCTTTTACCGTCGCCGAGCCATTCCCCGCTTGCCGTTACAAGCCGTTTGAACCTGCCGTTTTCGTACGCCGCAAGCACGGCTTTTTCAAGAGTATTTATCCTTTCCGAAAACAGCGTTTTTTCACGCGAGTCGTAAAACGCGCTCATCTCCTTTAAGACGGCGATATAAAATTCCGAAAGCCACACGCTCTCGCCCGCACTGTCCGTGCCGACTGCATTCAACGCGTCGTTCCAGTCGCCGCCGCGGATTTTCAATAACCCGTTTTCGCCGACGTCGTACGCTCTTTCGATTATTCTTTCAAGGTGCATCAGGACGCTTTCGCGCTTTTCGTGATATTTCGGAATTTCAAACCTCGATTCTTCCGTCGCTGCAAGACAAGGCGAGTCGAGATACGCCGCCGTTTCGTCAAGTATTTGTCGGTCGCCCGAAATTTTGACGTAATTTGCGACGGCGTATGCAAGAAACAGTCCGTCGTCGGATATCCTTGTCCTGACGCCGTGTTTTTCACCGTGCCACCAATGCATTACGTCGCCCTCGAAATAAACGTGATTGCAAAGTTTCATGAGTTCTTCGCGCGCACGCCGTTTGTCGAAATACGCAATCGACAGCGTATCCTGCGCCATATCGCGGAATCCCGTCGCGCCGCCCGCCTGATAAAACGCCGTCTTCCCGTTCACCCTTGACGACAAAATCTGATACGGAAGGGTTTTGAACAATACGTCGAACGAGTCGTCGTTTGTTTTCACGGAAAAAGGGCTTATGTTTTCAAAGTACGAAAGGCTTGCGTTCTTCTTTTCTTCGATATTTTCTTTCGTCGCCTCGACAACGCTTTTATAATCGCCGCCGAATACGAAATAATACTTTTCGCATTCCCCCGCATTAAGGTTTACTTCGTAAAATCCCGAAAACGACCTGTTGTTCATCGCCGTGGACGGAATCTCGCCGCCCCGAGAAAACCCAAAAAACTCGTCCTCGTAAAGCCCCGAAAAGGTTTTAAGATACGCGCTTATTCCGTTTTTCACGTTGACGACTTCGCGTATGCCGTCTTCCGTCTTGAAAAACAAAAAGTCGTTCTCCCGCGCCGCGCCGAGACAAGTCGCAAGATACAACCCGACTTTCCCGCATATTTTTTCTCTTGCGGAAATTTCGATTTCGACGATTTTCGCGCCGCCGTCGTCCACGATATATTCAGAAACACCCGACGAAAACTTTTCGTTTTCGCCAAAGTATCTGCTTTCGCCCTTTTTGAAAGATACCGCCGCGCCGCGTTTCAGGTCAAAAATATCGCCGTCCGAAAACAACAACGCTCGCTCCGACGGCACGTCCGACGTGAAATCGTTGCGCCACACGGTGAGTTTGCTTTCCCTGCTGTTTCCGTAATAGGTGTATCCGCCCCCGCCGTCCGACGAGATAAATCCGCCGACCTTTCCCGCCACAATGTTCGAGTACGGCAAAAGCGTCCTGCCTTTTACGGGCTTGACCTCGTACGAGTCGTTTGAAAAACCGCCTTCGCCCGTTTTTAACAGTATTTCGTTTTCGCGCCGCGGGAACATTCCCGTGATTTTCGGATTAACAACGACCGCGTTTTCAAAAAACTCCTTTGAAAAGTCGGAAAAACAAATGTCCGACAGCACGGAAAAGTCCGTCGTATCGTCCAAAAACACGCTTACGCCAAAAAGTCCGACTGTATTGACGATTTCTTTTTTGGTTTTTTCGTAATAACCGTCGCCGTCACGATACGCCACGACAAGCGTAACGCCGATTTCTGCGTTTTTTAAGGCGTTCACGATTTTCACCGCCCCGATAAGGTCGTTTTTGTTGTTGTCGTAAACAAACAGCAGCGGCTTTTTTGAAAAGTTTTCGGAATACTTCGAAAACAGCTCGTTATGCCTACAAATTTTCAAAATTTTCTCGTTTGAAAACGGCTCGTACAAAAGCCGCGGAATAAGTCCCGACAACGTTTCCGAAAACCGTTTGCCCAAATCGTTTTTGCGTTTCGAGTTTTCGATAAGGGTGAAAAATGACGGCGTTTCGGTTTTTCTCATTTCGGCAAGCGCGCTTTTTACGTCGTCTTTCAGCACGATAAACACATCGATTTCCTTTGTCGAAAACGGCGGTACTTCAACGTCGGCAAAAGCGATTGCGGCGGGATCGAGCACCGCGCCGAACGGCAAGTCGTATTTCTTTTTCAGAAGTCCCGACGGGTTTTTCACAGTGTTTCCGCGCCCCAAAAATTCATAACGATTCCCCGCGTACGAAAAGTCCGCGCCCGTCGCCCGCATTACAAAACACATATCGTTTTCCCCTTTTCCGCCTTTCCGCGTTGCGACAAAATTATTGTCGATTTTTGCGGTTTCGACAAATAAATTTGAAAAAACGGGGTGAGAAACAAAATTATTTGCAAAATTCAGCGCAAGGTCTTCGTAAAATACGACGTGATACTTTTTCGTTTCTTCCCCGTCGTTTTTAATATACAGCCGCCTGACTTCGCCCGAAAACACGTACGGCGCGTAAACTTCCGCGCTCACGTTATCGCTTGCGTTTTCAAAGCGGACTTTGCCGGTTTCAAACGTCGTTTTGTATTCCTTGTTTTCGTAAAACGGCGCAAACGTCGGCGTTATTGTTTTCCCTTTTTCGTCGGTCACGAAAAAGAATCCGCCCGACACGTCGTCGATATTTTTTGAAAACCTGTTTACAAGTACGCCGCGCCACGTCGAGTACCCTTCGCCCCCGTCGGAAATCGTCACGGCGTAGTCGCTCCCCGAAAGTATCGCGGAAAACGGAAATGCACCGGGCGTAATCCCTCGCGAAAAATCGGAAAATCCGTCGCCTTTTGAAAATTTCGTGCGCCTGACGTTTTTCACCTTGCTTTCGTTTTGTTTTTCGGAAAGCAGTATTTCCGCGCTTTTCACGACGTCGGCGTTTGAAAACAGTTTCTTTACCGCGCCGTCTTTCAGATAATTTGCGACCGCGACCATACTCATGCCGAGATGATGCGCCATAAACTCGGGGACGATTCGTATTGCGCCGCGCGCGTCCAACGCTTCGTACAGCCCGAAGTCGCCAAGCATTTCAAACTTTTCAAATCTTTTCAGGTTTTTAATTGCCTTGCTTTTGAGGTTATCCAGCAAAAGATACGTCGAATAAGGCGAGAAAACGCACGAAGTTTCTTCGCCGCGCACGGAAATTTCTTTCACGCCGAATGCGTAATATCTGAAATTATTTGCCGCGTCAAGGTCAAAGTATCCGCTTTCCGAAATGCCGAAAATTCCGCATTTTTTCGTGTTTTTTATGATTTTTGCCGCGATTTTACTTGTTTTGTCAAAAAGACCGCCCTTTGGCACGTCCAGAAACAAGTCGGGCATTTTGTATTCAAAAGTCGTGCCGGAATACGACAGCAGATAATTTCCGAGATTTCGCGCGAACTTCCTTGAAAGTTTCTCCCACGACGTGGGCGGCATACCGAAACACACGCCGAGATACGAAAGAAGCCTTGACTCCGAAACCACGTTGTCGTAATGCCCCGAAAAGGTGTTTTTCCGTTTGTCGTAGCCGATATAAAAAAGGTTTTGCGACTTATTGTACAACGCCGAAAAATCGACGGTTTTCAGATATTCGTCGATTATGCGTTCTATATCGCCCGAAAAATACTCGCGCGCGACGATAAGCGCGGTTATGAAATTCGCGCTGTCAACGCTCGACACGAAACAAGGTTCAAGCGGGCTTTTCGTGTTCACGTCGTACCAGTTGAACAAATGCCCCTTGAATTTTTCCAGCGACAACGCCGCGTCCAGCGTGTTTTTCACCCTGTTTTTTGCCGTTTCGAAGTCGGTGATTTCAAGAATGCTTGCCGACACGTCGGAAAGTATCGAAAACCCGATATTCGTCGGCGAGGTGTAGTTCTGATAATCCCCTTTCGGCAGCACGGTGAAATTGTCTGGAACAAGCGGATTTTTCCCGGACGTAAAATATTTGTACATAAGTTTTGCGTGGGACAAAAGATAATCCGCTCCCTTGATTTTCCTTTTTTTCTTTTCCCTGACGCGCCCCGCAAAAAACGGCTTCCATAAAAGCAGGTTCTTTTTCGTAAGAGACCTTACGACGGAAACGGCAAAGACGTATAAATCGACAACCGCAAAATACGGCAGCATGACAAGCCCAAAAAAGTCTTTTATAAACTCTTTCGCCACCCGTTTGACGTACGCCGAAACAGAAAGATTTACGAACACGTCGAAAAACCCCGTCGCCCCGACGAATACCGTGTTTATGAAAAACGCCGCGATTATTAAGGCGAAAAAAGTCGGGCTTGCCGACAGAAAAGACAATATAAACAGCGCGAGAAAACACGGCGCGGATAATACCGAAAACCCGTTGAAAACCATTAAAAACTTGTAAAATTTGTCGATTTTTTTGTTATTTTCTTTCGGATTTGTAAAATTTACAAACGGCAAAAGTTGCACGTCGCCGCGTTTCCATCTGAGTCTTCGGTTTTCGTCCGAAGAAAAACAAAGCGGCGCGTCTTCGTACACGGGAACGCCCGAAGCCCCGGTGTTAAGAATCGCGCCCTCGATAATATCATGCGACAAAACACGGTTTTCGGGCAATACGCCCGACAGTTTTTCAACATATCTTTCAAGGTTGAAAATGCCTTTCCCCGTGAAAATACTTTTGCCGGTAAGGTTATAAAACAAGTTGGAATACGCGGGATAAATTTCGTACCCGTCGCCGCCGTGAAACAGTCTTGCGTACGCCGTTTTCAGCGAAAAAGCGTTCGTTTTCCCGTCAAAAGCAAGCAGGTCGTACTTTTCGTTTTCTTCGTGCGAAAACACGTTCACGGCGCGCAACACGCCTTTGGGCTGCAACACGCTGTCCGCGTCGAGCGTTATGAAATATTTCGGTTTTTCAAAACCGTCGAAGTTGAAAAGTCGCGAAAAATCCTTGTCGCAGCCGCTATACAAAAAGTTTGCGTAGTCCTCAACCGCTCCCCTTTTTCTTTCGCGCCCCATAAAACAATCGCCGCATTTCACCCGTTTTCGGACAGCCGCGCGAAGATTCGGCGGCAGTTTTTCGTTCAGCGCGGACAGTACGGCGGCGTCGCTTTCGTCGGTTTCGGTCTTACTTCTTTTAAGGTCGATTAAAAGCGTGAACGTCGCGTTTTCGTCGCGGTTTGCGAAATACAGACGGTTCAGGTGCGAAACGGCGGCCGATACGTCCTTTTCGCTTGCGATGAACACCGGCACGACGACGTCGACAGTGTACTCTTTCGGGATTTTTTCAAAATTCCTTGCAAACACGGGCGTATCTTGCAAAAACAACGAAAACAGCCCGTTCGTCAGACGATACGCGACTTTACCGAGCGCAAAAACCGAAAGTATCGCCGCGGGTATTCCGAAAACGAAATTGCCGACCGCAAAATAAACGCCCGCCGAAATCCCCAAACAGATAACCGAAAACGCAAGGATATAACACGTCGTTTTGTCGATTTTCTTTTTGGTCATCGACACGTTTTTATCCTGCTTCACGCTCTCATATAGTCCGAAGTCCCCGGAAAACACTCCGCCGATAAGCCCGTTTCCCGAATACTTCATCACCCTTTCGGCGTATTCGCTTTCGGTGAGGTTTATGCCGTCCGAAAGTTTCCCGATTTTTTCAAGGCAGGCTTTTTTCGTGGTTTCGTCGGAATATGAAAACACCTTGTCGCGGCTTGCGACGGCATATACGGACAGCCTTTCGTAAAGATTGCAAACCGTACTTTCCACTGCGATTAAACTCTTCATAAGGTTTTCCGTCAGCATATCGTTTTCCGCGACGAACGCGTCGAACACGACTTCCAGATCGTCGCACGTTTTCGCGCTTGCGGAAAGCAATTTTTTGATTTTAATATAGTGTTTTTCGTTGTTTTTTTTGACAAAATGCAAAAAAACGTTGTTCTTTACGTACTTTTTCACAATCCTTTCCGATGCCGAAGACAGTCTTTCCATCTTTTGAAGATACGCCGATTTTTCTTCGACCGCGGCGATTTTTTCAAGCAACGCGACCGTAAGCGCTTCGGACATTCTTTCGCATTCCGAAAACGTGAAAGGCGTTATTTCGTTGAATGCGTCAAAGGCTTTTTCAAAGTATTCTTTCGTCACGTTCCCGTACGTAAGCGCGACGCACGCGCGTGCAAAAATCAGCGCGCGGGGCTCTCCGTTATGCGGAAGACGTGAAAAATCGAAGTCGTTTTTCATAAAAGTTTCGACAAAAATCGCGTTGTTTTCGTAAAGCCATTTTTCAAAGGAATACAGTTCCCGTTTTCCCCTGACCTTTTTGGAAATGACTTTGTAGCCTTTTTTGATTTGCGATTTCACAGGCGCGACGTCAAAGCCTTTCCCCGCAGGTTCGGGCGTCGAAAGCACTTTTGCAAGTTCCCTGATCTTCCTTTCAAAGTCGGGACTTCTTTCATTCAGCGCGACGTCCTTATAATATTTTTTCCTTAAATTTTTCAATGCGCCGAAAATGCCGATAAGTAGCAGCGCGGCAAACAAAAATATCAACATATCCCGATTGTTGCCGATTTTCAAAAATAAAAACGTAAAAAAAAAGATTGTCGGTTCATGCGCCGACAATCCTTATGATGCGAGATTAGTCTGTAAGCCGAGTTCTGTCTTGAACGGTCATCTATCTAGACGCGCAGTTGCCTGTGCGTTCAAGCGATTGAGGGGACGGACAGGCGATCCATTGTCCCTTTTCTCTTGCATCGGGTGGGGTTTACATAGCGCGAAACGTCGCCGCATCGTCGGTGAGCTCTTACCTCGCCTTTCCATCCTTACACGATAAATCGTGCGGTATATCTCTGTTGCACTTTCCTTGAAGTCGCCTTCACAGGTATTTCACCTGCACCCTGCCTTGTGATGCTCGGACTTTCCTCATCTTGCGATGCGACCGCCCGGCTAACTCGCAAAGCGAGTATACCCGAAAAACCCGGCAATGTCAAGGAGTTTGTTTCCCTTTCGGGAAATTGCTTTCGCAGCGATATGCCTGCGGCACGATGTGTGCCTTTGGCACATTGCGGTTTATTTGTCATTACGAGGCGTTGTCTTTTCATTCCGTGCAACGCACTCTGTCATTGCGAAGCATCGTTTTGCGGTGCTGTGGCAATCTCCCGGAAGGGACTCCTTGTAAAAGCGATGTGCCTATGGCGCGATGTTGCCTTCGGCGCGATGTGTGCCTTTGGCACATTGCGCCGCAGGACTTGCACTTTTCCCCTTTTTTCGACATATACTGTTTTTACTTTGGAGGCGTGATTTTGCTTGACAGTTTGTTTTTAATGCTCAGAAACCTTTTGATTTTTTCGTCCTACGTCGAAAACAAGAACTCTTTCCCGAAACCGCTCTCCCGCGAAAAGGAAGCCGAGTACGTTCTTCGTGCGGAAAACGGCGATAAGGAAGCGACGGAACTTCTTATACGTCATAATTTGCGGCTTGTCGCGCACATTGCGAAAAAATACTGCAATTATCCGGACACCGACGAACTTATTTCAATCGGCAGTATCGGACTTATCAAGGCGATAAGGACGTATAAATCGGGAAAAGGCACCGCCCTTGCGACCTACGCGGCGAAGTGCATCGAAAACGAAATACTAATGACTCTGCGCGTCAACAAAAAGCACAAAAACAACGTATCGTTGAACGATCCCGTCGGCACTGACCGCGACGGCAACGAACTGACGATAATCGATATGCTTTCAACTGACGAAGAAGGCGTGATAACAGACGTCGAAAACCGCATGCTTATCGAGAAAGTTTCGGAAATCGTCAAAACCTCGCTTGACAAGCGCGAATACGATATAATCGTAATGCGGTACGGGCTGAACGACACGCCGTCGCTGACGCAGCGCGAAGTTGCGGAAAAATTCGGAATTTCCCGAAGTTATATTTCGAGAATTGAAAAAAAGGCGCTCCAAAAAATCAAGAACGCCATTGAAAAAAACGATTTCGACTTTACTTAAATTGCGATTTTTTTGGAATTGAGATAATACAAAAAACTGCCTTTATCAAAAGAAAAAACAAGTTTTTTTGCCGTAAGTTGCTGTTTTTTAACGCCAAACTTGTTATTTATATCGTCGCGACCGTACTTGCCGTCGCCAAGAATAAAGTGTCCGTGCGCGGCAAGTTGCGCGCGGATCTGATGGGTTTTCCCGTTGTGAATGACAACCTCGACAAGGGTTGAGTTTTTGTCGTATCCGATAACTTTTACGCTTGCTTCGACGGGCACCGCGCCCGCGTGTTTTTCCTGAAAAATCCTGACTTTCCCTTCCTTTGCGTTTTTGAGAAGGTAGTCGCGATACACCGCGTCCGACGGCACTTTTCCGTAAACGCGCGCCTCGTAAACCTTTTCGATTTTCTCGTTTTTGAATCCTTTTGCGATTTCTTCCGCCGCCCTAACGTTCAGCGCGAATATAAGAAGTCCGTCGGTGTTCGTATCGAGCCGATGACAAAGAATCGCGCCTTTTTCATATTCCGCGAGAATACTTTCCGCGGAAATATCACCCTCGCTTTTTAGCCCTTTCGGCTTATAAACGATAAGGATATTTTCGTCGCGGTAAATCTCTTTCAGCCGCATATCTTTGGCGTAGCATCTGATGACCGAGCCGCCGTTTACGACGACGTCTTCCCCGACCTTCGCCCCGTCGACGCGGATTTCCTTATCTTTGATAAGTTTTAAAATCGCGTTATACGAAAACAGCGGATAATACTCCGCCGTTATTTTCGAGAGCCTTTGCGGCTTTCCGTTATAAACAAATTCCTTCATTATTTTTTGTCTTTGGTTTTTTTGGCGTCGGAAGTCAAAGTTTCTTTCAGCTGAACAAGACTTTCGATTTCGTTCAGGAGAGTGTTGATATCCTTGAACTGGCGATGCACGCTTGCGAACCTGACGTACGCGACCTCGTCCAGCGACTTCAACTCTTCCATAACCATATCGCCGATTTCCGCGCTGGTGATTTCCTGTTCCAGACTGTTGTAAACCTGTTTCTGGACGTTATTTATCACCCTGTCGACGTCGTACATGGAAACGGGACGTTTTTCGCACGCTTTCATAACGCCCGCACGGATTTTATTGACGTCGAAAGCCTGACGGTTTCCGCTTTTTTTGACGACCATGACGGGAGTATATTCGACGGTTTCGTACGTAGTGAAACGCTTTCCGCAATTCACGCATTCCCTGCGACGTCTTATCGACGTGCCGTCTTCGTTGAGCCTGCTGTCGACCACTTTGCTGTCAAGACAACCGCAGTACATACATTTCATAATGCACCTCAGACACAAATTATTGCCAAAACTTGCATTTCGGCTTAAATATGATACAACATATTGTGGTCAAGGTCAAGTTTTTTTAACAACAACGCTGTATTTGTCGTATTATCCGCGCGGCGGGGGATCGTCGGAATTTTCTTCTTCCATAATTCTCGCGCCGTTCGCGCTGAGTTCCACAAGCACGGCGTCCGTCCCGATTTTGATCACGTTGCGCCACGGTATGAACAACGAGTCGTTTGAAGTAAGTCCTTTCAGAAACTTCGTGTTGCCGGGAACGATTATGCCGAAAACCTGTCCGCGGCAAGTAAAAGCGATGTCCACCGCCCTGCCCAAACTTCTTCCGTCGACGACGTTAATGACGTCCTTTTCCCGTATTTCGCAAAAAGTGTATTCTTTCCCCATAGGAAGATTTTATGCCGACGGGGAACAATAAATTACTGCAAATATTTCCTTATCGTTTCGATCGCGCTTTTTTCAAGGCGGGATACCTGCGCCTGCGACACGTTGACGGCTTTTGAGATTTCAACCTGCGTTTTCCCCGCAAAATACCGAAGGTACAAAATTTCCCTTTCCCTTTCGGACACTTTTTGCACGGCTTCGGACAAGTCGATGTTTTCCGTCCATTTCTCGTCGGTGTTTTTCTTATCGGCAAGTTGATCCATAAGCATCATTGCGTCGCCGTCGTCGTTATAAACCGATTCAAAGTAACTCACGGGTTCGGACACGGCGTCGAGCGCGCACGCGATTTCCGACGCGGGAACGTCGATTTCTTTTGCGATTTCGCTCATACACGCGCTTATATCCGCGCCCGTATTTCCCATACGCTCGCGCGCGCTGAACACGCGATACGCGACGTCGCGCTGACTGCGGCTGACTTTTATCCCCGTGCTTTCGCGCTGAAACCGGCGGATTTCCCCGATAATCATCGGCACGGCATACGTCGAAAACCTTACGTTTTGCGTTACGTCGAAGTTGTTCAACGCCTTTAAGAGCCCGACGCACCCGACCTGAAACAAATCGTCCGCCTCGCCCCGCCCGTTGGAAAACCTTTGTACAATCGAAAGTACAAGCCTGATATTTGCGTTTATAAATTCGTTTTTCTTTTCTTCGTTGCCGTTTTTGATTTCCAGAAGATACTGCCTGCTTTCTTCGCCCGATATTTTCGGCAGCGACGAAGTATCCACGCCGATTATTTCGATTCTTTTCATAAAAAAACCTCCTTGCGATATGTAAGAAGGTTTTGCGATTTCAGACGAGTTTCCCGATTTCCTTTTTGAGTTTTCCGACGATTTTCTTTTCAAGGCGGGATATGTACGACTGCGATATGCCCATTTCCGCCGCGATTTCTTTCTGCGTTTTTTCTTCTTCCCCGAAAAGTCCGAAGCGCATTTTCAGAATTTTCTTTTCACGCTCGCCGAGTCGTGCGAAACTTTCCGCAAGGATTTCCCTTTCCGCCCCGCTTTCGACGTCCTTGTAAATCACGTCGCTGTCGGTGCCCAGAACGTCGGACAGCAACAATACGTTGCCTTCCCAGTCGACGTTGAGCGGCTCGTCAAAGGATATTTCGGCTTTTTGCCGCACCGTCTTCCTAAGATGCATCAATATTTCGTTTTCTATGCATCGGCTTGCGTATGTCGCGAGTTTGATTTGTTTCGTGAAGTCAAAACTGTTCACCGCCTTGATAAGCCCGATAGTGCCGACGGATATAAGGTCTTCCATGTCGATACCCGTGTTTTCAAAGCGTTTCGCAATGTACACGACAAGCCGCAGATTTCTTTCGATGAGTTCGTTTTTCGCGTTGACGTCGCCGTCGTTAAGTCGTTTGACGACAGCCTGCTCTTCTTCGGGCGTAAGCGGCGCGGGAAGAGCCTCACCCCCGCAAAGATAATCGATTCTGTCGTCCTCGCACGATAAATCGAAAAACCTTAAAAGCCAAGCAATAAGTTGTTTGAATTTCTTCATATTACCCCCTTTAACGCGTCGGCGTTGTAAATGAGTTTGCAACCGTCAAGGTCGGTATCGGCAATCGCGACGGGTACTTTCGCGTACGCGCGCCTACCATCGCCCGTGTGGAATACGAGCGCGTCCGCAACGAACACGGGACAACGCTTCACCGCCGTAACGGTTTTGACGTCTATGTATCTTTCGGTTTTTTGAAGGTACCGTTTCCCCGCGTCGCGCGACAAAATCACGACGCCTTTCCCGGTAACTCCGTCGATAAGGCGGTTGCCCGTATCGTTGAAACATTTCAGTTTTTCGCTTTTACCGTCCACAACGATATCGCAAAAGCACGCCTGCAAGCCCGAAATTCGCCTTCTGACGACAAAATGCCCCATTTCCCAAGTGAATACCCATAAAAAGGCAAAACCGCCGATTACAGCCCATTTTACGCCTTTGCGCGCAGGATACGTAAGCATGCGCCCGTGCGTAACGCCGAATCCCAGGAAAGAATACGCCGCGCCGCCCGCAAGAAACGACGCCGCCACAAAGGTCAGCAAAAACAAAACGTACTTCCTTGCGCTTTTGAATTTCGCCGCAAATATCGTCGTGGCAATGAGGGTTGCGATTTTATAAACCCATACGGCGTTATCGACAAACGGGAGAAACACCGAAAACGCCGCGCCGATTATCGCCGACAATATTATCCCAAACTTGCTTTTGTCAAGTTTCAGTATCGCCGCCGACAAACTTAACAGCGCGCCGTTTATCAAAAAGTTTACAATCGCAACTTCCTCAATATAGACCACGCCGTAATTCTTGCATATCGCACTGTCGCATACATTCCGATTATGTCGAATTATTTATACATTTTAGTGAATATTTATACATTTCATATAAAATTTTTATGCATAAAATCCCTGAAAGCCCGATGAATACTGGGTTTTTGCACTTATGCATTTATACATTTCGATATTTTGAAAAGGAAAAACAAAAAATAAATTCGCTGAAAATAAGCGGTTTTCGATGTTGAAAACTTGTTATTACCACGCCGCGAACGATTGTTTAATAACGGTGGAAAATTGCATTTTCAAAACTTCTCTGCCCTTTTTCAAGGTGTTTTATCAACGTCTTTCCCATCGGGCAAATATCACTGCAAAGCAAAATCACTGTCGAAGACAATATCACGCCGCAGGCACATCACTCCAAAGGCAACAAGGTTTCCCTTCCGGGAGATGCGTCGCACACTGCTCTTTTGAAATCGCATTATCGCAAGCGGCAATGCTCACTTTTATGCTTGCTTGCGCCTTTTTCTCCACGCAAGTACAAAAGTATCTTGCGTGGGTTTTATAATACGGTGTCCCTTCCGGGGGATTGCCACGCTACGCTCGCAATGACATAGTACTTCGTACGGAATAAAACAAACAAAGAATTAACTTCCCTAAAAAGTCAGAATTTTGATGGATTTTCGGGGTTCTTGACGGGTTCGTGCGAAGGCGCGTACGCGTCGCAAATCTCGCTTTTGACCAAACAAACTCTTTTTTTCGTTTGTTTGTCTTTTGCTCGTTTGCTCCTTCTCCCCAAAAGTACAAAAGTATCTTTTGGGGGTCCCCTTCCCCTATAAAACGGCGAGAATTTGATGGATTTTTGACGTTTCTTTCGGGGTTCTGAAAATCCTAGTGTACTTAGGCGTACACGGATTTTCAGGTTCTCGGAAAAACTCAAAAAGGCGCGAATTATCGCCGTTTTACAAAAAAAATTTCGGCAGAGCCCGCGTCTGCTCACCTCGCAGGCTCCCCGAAATAATCAGTAAATGTTATGACTGCGGCAATGCCGCTTGTTGATAAGGTCGCAAAGTACGACCTGCCCCGCGCCGTCCGACCGACGTATGTACGTCGATATTTTGCACGCAAGGACTTTTGTCGCGCGACGCAAACCGCGCCTACGGACAAATATTTTGGGGTTATCCTGCCCAAACGTTGTCCGGGCAAGACAAAATTTTACACTTTCGCCGCGTATTTACGGCACGCGCTTCCCGACGCCGTCGTTTCCGCGCGATTTTATGATATCGTTTTAAGGCGCAACCACCTTGTGCGTACGCTCGGGCATACACACGCGATAAATTTTGCCGAAAATTTACGTCGTTTCCGATTAGTTGGAACGAGAACGGATCATACGAAGGAATTCAGGGATATCTTTATCGCCGGTATCCATACGACTGCTGTTCACTTCCCCTGTGCGAGCGCCTGCCATGACAGGTTCACGAGCGGGAGCGGGCGCGGGTTCCGCAGCGATTTCGGCACGGATGGAATTAAGATCTTCCTTCTTGCTTTCTTCCGCGGTTGTATGGAAAGCGTTTGCGTCGAAGAGTTTCGCACCCATATCGAATTCGGGAGTGCGCTGAGTATGACCGTTGAAGCCGGTTGCAATGATGGTAACGACGACTTTGTCGCCAAGTTCTTCGTCAACGCCTGCGCCGAAGATGATGTTTGCGCTGCTGTCGACGACGTCCTGAACAAGTTTGGACGCTTCCGCGACTTCCGAAAGAGAAATATCAAGACCGCCGGTAACGTTGATGATGACGCCTGTTGCACCTTCGATATCGGTTTCGAGCAACGGGGATTGTACAGCCTGACGGACTGCTTCGAGAGTGCGGTTTTCGCCCTCGCCGCAACCGATACCCATGTGGGCAAGACCTTTATCGGACATAACGGTGCGAACGTCGTTGAAGTCCAGATTGATAAGAGCGGGGTTGACGATAAGGTCGGAAATACCCTGGATACCTTGACGGAGCACGTCGTCGGCAACCTGGAACGCCTTAACGATAGGAGTGCCCTTGGGAACGACGCTCAGAAGTTTTTCGTTGGGGATGATAACGAGCGTATCGACGTATTGACGAAGGTTTTCAATGCCCTTTTCGGCATTTTCCATACGTTTTTTGCCTTCGAAATTGAAAGGTTTTGTAACGACAGCGACGGTAAGGATACCCATTTCACGCGCGATGCTTGCCACGACGGGAGCAGCGCCGGTGCCCGTTCCGCCACCCATACCAGCGGTGATGAAAACGAGATCGTTGTCCTGCAAAACTTCTTTAATCTGGTCGATGCTTTCTTGTGCAGCCTTTTCGCCGATGGAAGGATCGGCACCTGCGCCGAGACCTTTCGTAAGTTCCGCGCCGAGTTGGATTTTCAACTCCGCCTTACTGCGAATAAGGGCTTGATAATCGGTATTCATAGCGACGAATTCCGCACTTTTGATACCTGCGTCAATCATTCTGTCAACAGCGTTGTTTCCGCCGCCGCCGACACCTATAACACGAATACGAGCAACATTTACCGGTGAACCGTACATAATAACTATCCTCCTATTTTGGATAAAAGATTTTGTAGTATTTTATTTAATCCCGTGAGTTCCTGAGCGTTTAAGTCGGAAGCGACGTCAAGCAATGCGATTGTCGACGAAAACTTCGGCTTGTTGTAACAAGGAACGTCGGGAGCAATAATTTCAATGGGTTTTTTAAGGACTTGCGACAAATACTCTTTCGCGCCGCGGATTGTCGTGACGCCGTTCCCCGTGAGATATACGGGACAATGGGCGTTGCATTCAAACCCCGACTGCGCGATGCTTTCGGAAATAAATTCCGCAATGGTGTCAAGCCTGCTTTTTGCGATTTCGTTGACGTCGAGCGCGGAAAAACGATATTTTCCGTTTTCGCCGGCTTCGTAATAACTCGTCTCGTCATAAGCAAGGGAAAGATCGATTTTGTCCTTGACTTCTTCCGCCGCGGAAAAAGGCACTTCGAACATCATCGCGATATCGCTTGCGACGTGACCACCGCCGAGAGAGAACGAAGTAAGGCTCACCAGCCCGTCGCCCTGCACCACGGCAACGCTTGACGTAATGTATCCGACGTCCGCGATAAGCTGACGGCGGTAACGCTTGTCCTCCGAAAGTAACGACATACCTTCCGCCCATATCGACGAAACGTATTCGACTTCTTTAAGACGCAAATCTTTTGCAATGTTTTCAAACAACGAGGTGAACGACCTTTCGCAAAGAACGTACGACACGAGCCCCGTGATTTTGTACGCCTCGATCCCGCGAGGTTCGACAAAACGTCTGGTCTTGTCGTCGAGCGTGTAATAAATCGCAAAGTTTCCGATGGTCGTGTAGCGGGAGTGATTTTTGTAAGTATCGCCCTGCTCGAACAATTCGGTAACGTCGGCGTCGGTGATGCGTTGTGCACGTCCGCGCGCAAGCACGACTTCCTTCACCACGATTGCGATAAACTCCGACGGAACGCCGATGTAAAGTTTTTTCGCCTTTACGCCGCTTTCCGCTTCCGCAACGTGCAACGCCTTGCCGACTGCGGATTTCAGATCCTGAACGTTGAACCACTTCCCGCCCGAAAAACCGCTGTAATAGCACGAACCGAAACCCTTCACGTTGAAAACGCCTTTCGGGGTTTTGTTGCCGATCATTACGGATATTTTTTTCGAGCCGATGTCCAACACGGCGACGTCGTTGAGTTTTGCCATTATTCCCTCATTAGTCTAATATATTTTTATTATAGCGTGCGTACGCGTGTGCGTCAAGCGTTTAACTAAACTTTTTATAATATATTTCGCGTATATGCGCATATTTTCGCGCATTATGTGCCCATATACGCACATAAACGCGTATAGCGCGTGTGTAAGCCGTTTTTCTGCACGAAAAAACACGGCGCATTGCCGTGTTTCGTATTTTTCGTTTTTCAGTAAATCTCCGCTTCAAACTCTTTTTTAGCCTCATTGTATCGCGCGATATACTTCGACGTCTTTTTCTCACTGTCTTCGGGCAGACTCTTGTACCAAGAAAACGCAAGAGGCACTCTTTCGCTCACCTGTTCGGTAGTAAGGTTGCCGCCAAGGCGCATTACGACGCCGCTTCTCGTGCAAAGATCGATTACGTCGTTTTCAAACCTCACCTTTTCGATGAAAGCGATAAACTGTGCGGGAGTCAGCTTACAATTATACAGCCCCGCCGCTACGTTTTGCAGATAATAAATCGACTTTCCGAATTCGACGGGCAACGTCCTTCCCGTTTCGATGGTATATTTCCCGACAAGTTCGAACCCGTCGACGAAAACGAAAGACTGCTCGTCCGGTTTGTCTTCATAAAAGCCGAGCACCACCATATCGCCGTCAACCACGACGTACTTCGCGGCGTCCGAAGTGTTCTGCCGATATTTCATGAGATAAACCGGCACCCTTTTCGAAACGTGAATCACGATGCGGTTGGGGAAAATCCTTTCGATATTCACCACCCTGACACCGGGAAGCGCCGCATTGATATTTTTAATCATACGGCTTTCGCTGACGCCGAAAATATTTTTTCCTTTTTTGATCCCCGACGCGGCGATGATTTTTTCAGCCTCGCCCTCTTCCGCCTGAATCGACGTTTCGGTGTCGAAATCGACGGTAACGGTTTTTACCCGAAACAGCAATCCGTTGATAAGAGCAATTGCGGCAATCAAAACCAACCCCACGATGAGAACAACGTGTTTTTTAGTCATTGACCGAAATCCTTTGTATTTTTGCACCGAGCGACGACAGCGTTTTTTCGAAAGATTCGTATCCCCTGTCGATAAGTCCGACGCCGCTTATCGAAGTGACGCCTTCTGCTTTGAGCCCCGCAAGCACCAGCGCGCTGCCCCCGCGAAGATCGGACGCATGCACTTCCGCGCCGTACAGTTTCCTGACGCCCCTGACCACCGCGACGTCGCCGTGCACCGTGATGTCCGCGCCCATACGTCGTAAATCGGGGACGTGCTTAAAACGGGTTTCGAAAATGTTTTCGATAATGATTCCCGTACCTTCCGAGATCGCGTCGAAAGCCATAATCTGCGCCTGCATATCCGTTGGGAACGCGGGATACGGCGACGTTTCGATATCGACCGCTTTTGTCCTTAAATTACTCGATATCAATATTCTATCACAAAACGCGCGCACCTTGCAACTGCTTTTGACGAGTTTCGACGTTATTGCGGCAATATGTTCCGGCACGACGTTTTCGATTTCGATTTCGCCGCCCGCGATGCCCACCGCCGTCATCAGCGTTCCCGCAACGATTCTGTCGGGTATCGGCGTGTACTCCGTACCGTGAAGTTCCGTCACCCCTTCGATTTTTATCACGGGCGTTCCCGCTCCCCTGATTTTCGCGCCCATTTTGTTGAGCATGTTTTGAAGGTCGGTGATTTCGGGCTCTTTCGCGGCGTTTCTTATTATCGTCGTTCCTTTTCCGAGGACTGCCGCCATTATTATGTTTTCGGTTGCGCCGACGCTGATTTTGTCAAGTCCGACGTCCGCGCCGACAATGCCGTCCGTCGCACAATTTATGTAGCCCGACTGCTCGTCGATTTTTATGTTCAGCTCTTTCAGCGCGCGTATGTGTATATCGACTGGGCGCAAGCCTATATCGCACCCGCCCGGATACGCGATTCGCGCCCGCCCGAGCGTCGCGACCAAACTGCCCATAAGAAACACGCTGCTTCTTATTTCGTGTGCAAGACTTTCAGGAACGTCGCCGTTTTTCGCGCCGCCGCTTATCGTGATTTCGTCGCCCGCTCTCACGACGACCGCGCCCAGCGATTTTATTATTTCGCACATATACGCCACGTCGGAAATATCGGGACAATCCCTGATCGTCACCTTTTCCCGCGTGAGCAACGCGCCCGCAAGAAGCGGCAATATACTGTTTTTCGCGCCTTTGAGCCTTGTCTTTCCGTAAAGGCGGTTGCCGCCCGAAACGATAAATTTTTCCATAGTTTATATTACTGTCGGAGCAAGGTTTTTTGTGAATGGTCGGCACAAAGACAAAGCACGCCCGAAAACGTCATAAACGCGACAAGACTGCTGCCGCCCGCGCTGACAAAAGGAAGCGGCAACCCCGTCGGCGGAATCGCGCCGCTTACAACCGCAAAATTTATCGCGCTCTGAATCGCGACGATTGCGGTGATTCCCGTCGCAAGGTAACTTTTGAATCGGGTTTTTGCGTTTATCGCGATTTTTATGCCCGAATATACGAAAACTATGAAGATTATTGCAAGAATCGTTACTCCGAAAAACCCCGTTTCTTCCCCGATGACCGACAGCACAAAGTCGCTTTCCGAAAACGGCAGGAACAAATATTTTTGTCTGCTGTTGAGATATCCGAGCCCGAAAAAACCGCCGCTGCCCAACGCATAATAACTTTGTATAAGTTGGTATCCCTCGCCTTTCGGGTTTTCCCACGGATTCAGAAATGCCAGAAGCCTTTTCATTCGATACGGCTCGGCAACGATAAGCACGGGGATTGCAAAAACCGCGGGCGCAAGCACCGCCGCAAACTTTTTCGTTTTAAGCCCGCCGACGTACAACATAACGAGCATTACCGCCCCCAAACACACCGTAATTGACATATTTGGTTCCAAAATTATCAAAATGCACGAAAAAACGCCGAAAAACAGAATTTTCAGCAACGTTTTTGTATTATTTACGTTATCGTCGGCACAAACCGCAGCCGCAAATATCACAAAACCGAACTTTGCGTATTCGGACGGTTGTATCGTGAAAAACCCGAGGTTTATCCATCGCTTTGCCCCGAAACTTTCGACGCCGAGTTTCGGCACGAATACGAGAGCAAGCAAAATAAGGCTTGAAATCATCACGGGATATTTCGCCTTTTTCAGTTTTTCGACGTCGAATATCCGCACCGCAAACATTAAAAACAGTCCGATTGCGAACGCTATCGCCTGCTTTTTGACGTAAAAAAAAGCGTCGCCGCTTTCGATCGCCGCGGAATATCGCGACGCGCTGTAAATAAACGCCATTCCCGCAAGCGACAACAATATCGTGGTTGCGTATATCGCGATAACGTGTTTTTTCATAGTTCGAAAAACAAATCGTCAAAGGCTTTCCCGCGCTCGACAAAGTTTTTGTAGCGGTCGAAACTTGCCGATGCCGGCGAAAATAAAACGTTGTCGGCGCGCACCACCGTGCTTTCCATAAAACACTCTTTCAGACTCTGCCGGTAAGTCACGTTGTAAAAGCCCGCGGCAATCGCTCCGTCCATGATTTCGCGCGCGTTTTCGCCCGTAATAAAGGCGTAAATTACATTTTTAGGAAGTTTTTTGAACAAATCTTCAAAATTTTCGCCCTTTCCTCGCCCGCCGAGTATCAAAACTGTATTTCCAGCCATACTTTCGGCACTTTTTAAGGTTGCGGAAATATTCGTACCCTTGCTGTCGTTGTAAAATTTCTTTCCCCTTTTCTCGCCGAGATAGGTCGTGCGGTAAAGCGGCGCGGCAAAACTTTTCAGCGTCATTCTTATGATTTCGGGATTAATCTTCCTTGCCATACACGTTGCGGTTGTCGCAAGGACGTTTTCAAGGTTCACCCCGGCGCACGCCGACAGTTCCCCGCAATTTGCGATATGTATTCTTTTTTCGTCCTCGAACACGATTTCGTCGCCGTCGAGATACGCGCCGCGCACCCGCTTTTTCGTACTGAAAAAGAATTTGTCCGATTTCACGATTTTCGATATTTCTTCGGACGTTTCGTCGTCGGCATTGAAAACGGATATTTCCCTGTCGCACTGTCCCTCGAAAAGTTTCGCTTTCAGGTTTTTGTAATTATCAAGGGTTTTGTGTCGGTCAAGGTGGTCGGACGTTACGTTTGTGAGAACGGCGATATCGGGACAAAGTCGTTTGGTCGTTTCCAGCTGAAAACTGCTGACTTCCACGACGGCGATATCGTCAGGCGTCAGCGACAACGCTTTTTCGGAAAGCGGCACGCCGATGTTCCCGAGCGCGTACGATTCGTACCCCGCCCCGTTCAGCACGTCGTTTATCATCAGGGTAACCGTCGTTTTTCCGTTCGTACCGCTTACGGCGATAAACTCGCTTTCAAGAAAATCCGCGGCGAATGCAAGTTCCCCCGTCACCTTGTTTTTCGCGACGGCTTTTTGAATCGACGGGTTATCGATACTTATCGCGGGACTTAAAATCGTAAGGTCGGCGACGTCGGAAAAATCCGCGCACGGCACGACCGTCACGTTTTTCGGAATTTCTTTTTCATTTATGTCGTCGTCGAAAACGTAAACGTCCGCGCCGATTTTTTGCAGAAGTTTTATTACAAAACGCCCGCTCGATCCCAGCCCGTAAACAAGGACTTTTTTGTTTTTATAATTCATAAACCACCTTTGACAATACGTTAAGCGCGGTAAACAGCGTCGTTATCACGGCATATCGGCAAACGATATTCCATTCGGGTATGCCCTTCTTTTCCAGATGATGATGGTACGGCGCCATTAAAAATACGCGCTTTTTCGTGAGTTTGAAATACGTTACCTGCACAATTACTGATATGCACGACACCACGAACATTATGCCCGATACGAGTATCGAAAAAGGATTTTTCAGAAAAACCGCAACCGTCGCGACCGCACTGCCGAGCGCAAGACTGCCGGTATCGCCCATCATGATTTTCGCGGGGTTGAAATTGAACCACAAAAACGCCATAAGTCCGCCGACGAGCGACGCCGAAAATACCGCGACGCCTTTCACTTCCGTTGCGGTTAAATCCTGTCCGTAATAGATAAGCCCCAGCACCTCGGTGGTTGCGATAAGCAAATACCCGATAAAGTATATCAAAGACGTCGTCGAGGCAAGTCCGTCCAGCCCGTCCGTAAGGTTCACGGCGTTGGTTGCGGCGATATACACAAGCATAGTGAAAGGTATTATCCCCCATGAAAAATCGACGGTCGCCGCCGTAAACGGAAACCCGACCGCGCTTCCTATCACGGGATTTTTATATACGAAAACCGCGGCGATTGCCGCAAGTCCCGTCTGCCCGATTATCTTCTGGTATGGTTTCAGCCCCAGATTATTGTGGGTTTTGATTTTCAGAAAGTCGTCCAGAAATCCGACAAGCGAATACCCGAGCATTAAAAGCACCGCGACAAGCGACAACTTCCCGTACCCGACGGCAAGGGTTACGACGGCAACCGGGATAATGAAAATAAATCCGCCCATCGTCGGCGTGCCTTCCTTTGCGCTGTGCTGCGAAACGTAGCCGAGTATCACCTGCCCGGCTTTCAGTTTTTTCATCGTTTTTATGACAAGCGGCGCAATCAGCATCGAAAAAAGGAAGGTCGCCGCAAGCGCGATAAAACACGAAAGTTCGATTTTCACCTTTCACCTCTCGATAAAGCGATGGCTTCGTCGACGTCGGAATATCTGACGCGCCGCCCGTTTCGCTCTATGTACTTTTCCGCGCCTTTGCCTGCAACGACAAGAAGGTCGCCGTCCGACAAAAGACTTGCCGCAAACTCGACGGCTTCCCGCCTTTCTTCGACGATGAAAACTTTTCCGTTTCCTTTCACGCCTTCCATTATGTCCGAGATGATGTTCGTTAGCGGTTCCGTACGACTGTTGTCTTCGGTGACGATCACCGCGTCCGAAAGTCTTGCGGCGATTTCTCCCATTTTCTTGCGTTTTCCCTTGTCGCGATTTCCCCCACAACCGAATACGGTTATCATTTTTCCGCGCGTGAGAGTTCGCGCAGTACGCAAAAGATTATCGAGCCCGTCGGGCGTATGAGCAAAATCGACGATGATTTTTGCGTTTTTGTACGAAAAAATGTTAAATCTACCCGGTATCGGCGGCAATTTTTGTAAACTTTCGGCAATTATCGGCAACGGTACTTTCAGCGTTTTCAAAAGAGTTATCGCGGAAAGAGCGTTCAGAACGTTGTATTTTCCGTAAAGCGGCATGAATAATTCGTATATTTCGTCAAACACGTTGACGATAAACGACGTGCCACGCGGTTTTCGTTTGATTTCCATCGCAAACACGTCGCTCGGCTCATCGATTCCGTACGATATTATCGGCATATCGAGGGTTTTATATAACTCTCTGCCCAGATTATCGTCCACGTTTACTATCGCGCTTTTGGTCATTCCGTTTTTGAAAAATGACAATTTTGTGTCGTAATATTGCGAAAAATCGCAAAAATAATCCAAATGTTCGGGTGAAACGTTGGTAAAAATGCTAATATCGCTTGTTATCCCGTACAGTCTGTCCTGTGCGATTGCGTGCGCCGACACTTCCATCACGACGACTTCGACGCCTGCCCTTACCATTTTCCTGAAAAGGCGGTTTAATGTATAACTGTCGGGCGTGGTAAGGTCGGCTTCATACGTTTCATCAAGGATTTTGTAGCCGATCGTGCCGATAACGCCCGTCTTATACCCTGACGATTTCAATAAATGTTCGGCAATATACGAAGTCGTCGTTTTTCCGTTCGTTCCGACGATTGATACAATTTTCAGTTTCAAATGCGGTTTTTCAAAGAAATTTTGGCATATTTTGCTGTAACTCTGCCTTGAATTTGTAACAATCGCTGTCGGAAGTCCGCTTTCGGTTGCGTGTTCCGCAAGAATTGCAACCGCGCCGAGCATCTGCGCTTCCAGCGCGTGTTTGTGTCCGTCGTCGTCTTTCCCCTTGATACATACGAACAAATCGCCGTCCTTTACCTGACGGCTGTCGGTTGCTATGCCTTTGATTTTGATTTTGGAAATATCCGCGCTTGAAGTATAAGACACGTTTTCAAAAAGTTTTTCAATCGTAATCATAACGTCGCCCCTTTAATATTTATTAATAAATATTATCAAACGGACGACGCTATTACAACCACGCGGTAAAATTAGACTTTTTTAGACAATCTTTGTTTAATTCAAATTCTTAAAATTCGTATTCGTACGGGTTGAAAGGCGTCGCGGCAATCCTTTCGCTTTCGTCGGTGATTTCGGGAGAAACGTCGTAATAAGAAAAAATCCCCTCAAAAATTTCCCTGACGTAAGGCACGGCGACGATACTTCCGTAATACGCCCCGACGGGTTCGTCAACGAGAAACAATGCGATTGCCTCGCACCCTGCGTACTTTTCAAAGCCGATAAAACTTGAAATATACTTGCCCTGTGCGATCGCCCCGTTTTCGTATTTTTGCGCCGTCCCCGTTTTTCCGCCGATATTATAACCGTTTATGTACGCGCCTTTTCCGCTGCCTTCGGTCACGACGGAATACAAAATATTTGCAAGTTTTTCGGAAGTTTCGCGCGAAATTACCCTGCGTTTTACGACGGGTTCGTTTTCTTTCACGACTCGTCCCGACGCGTCCTTCGCGCTTTTTAACAGATACGGAGTAACGATTTCGCCGCCGTTTATCGCCGCCGACGCCGCAACCGCAAGTTCGATGGGAGTCAGCGCAACCGCCTGCCCGAATCCGATGCGGGCAAGGTCGACGTTTTTGACGGTGTTTTCCGCAAGGGTGAGTCCCGACGTTTCGCCTGTTACGTCGATGCCGGTTTTTGAAGTTATACCGAAGTTTTTCAGATATTCATAAAATTTTGCCGTACCGACTTGCAACGCGCAATCCATAAATACGCAGTTGCAACTGTTCCTTACCCCTTCCGCAAAAGACTGACTGCCGTGCCCTTTTGAGCGCCAGCATTTTATCTTTTTTCCGTCGACGACGCGGCTCCCGGCACAGTAAAACCTGTGGGTTTCCGGGAAGGCATTTTCCTGTATGGCGATTGCCGACGTCAGAATTTTGAAGGTACTGCCCGGCTCATAAACCGCCGACACCATTGTGTTTTTGCTGTAACGAAACAATGAGAAAAGATCGTCGCGCGGAACGTTGTTAAGATCGTACGACGGAGTTTCCGCCATTGCAAGAATCTCGCCCGTCGTCGGATTCATGACAAGACAAGACACCCGTTTCGCTTTCGTCGCGAGCGCGGCTTTTTTTATCGTATTTTCGACAATGCTCTGGATATAAAAATCGACTGTAAGAGTCAGGTCGCACCCCGACGTCGCGGGAAGATAGTATCTCGTGCCGCCGATACCGCGCCCGATAAGGTCGGCTTCCGACAACACGCTGCCATTGACTCCCGTCAGATATTTGTCGTAATAGGATTCGAGCCCGCTTTGTCCCTGAAGGTCGACGTTCGTGAATCCCAGAACCTGCGTCATGAAGTCGCCGTACGGATAATATCTGAACCCGTCTTCCGAAACGTAAATTCCTTTCAGATTTTTTTCAACGATTTTCAGGACGTTTTCTTTTTCGACTTTTTTCGCGACGGTGATTTCGCCCACGCCCTTTTTCGTGATTTTGTCGTAAATTTTTTTATAATCCGCGCCCGCGTATTCGGAAAGCGCAGCCGCAACCTCTTTCGGATTTTCGACGGCGTTCGGACGGACGTAAATCGTATATCTCGTCGCCGTATCGGCAAGAGTTATCCCGTTTCTGTCGTAAATTCCGCCCCGCCTTGCGACAAGCGGCAAATCTCTGTACCACTGCTCCGCGGCGCGCGCCTGCAACTTTTTTGACGAGATTACCTGCACGTACAGAAACTTGAAAAGAATCGCTGTAAAGAAAAAGACTATTAACGTAAAAACAGTTAATAGCCTTGGTTTGGGGTTATATATTAGGTTATCGTTCAAAAATTAGGTTTCTCCTTATTCACCCAACTTGTCGAGCGTGGCGTCGAACCAGTTCGTCTGGGTTTCAAAGGTATTATACGAAGAATGGACGAAATTAAGACCACTTTCGTTTGTGTCGTACACGCTGCTCACCGCCGCTGCCGGATCCTGCACGGGTTCGGTCGACGGAGTATTGATAAGCTCCGCATTGATGATGACAAGCGTTACTATAAGCAATACGACCGCAAGGTAAACCGCCATGATGACTTTGCCCTGAGTGCTGAGTTGTTTGGAAGCCTTGCGTTTTGCCTGTACGCGGGTTTGGGTTTCGCGCAGTCTCATCGGCTCGAAAACTTCGACTTCCGGTCTTGCGGAGTAGCGGTTTTCGACAGCGCCGCGGCTGACGTTATTCGTGTTAAGACGATTCCATAAATCTTCGCGGGCGGGATCTTGTACGGGAGCATACATATCCTGGCGCGCTACGGGACGCTGGTTTACGACTTCCGCCGAAGCGTAACGGTCGTACGTCGGCTGCTGACGGCCAAGACGCGCGTCAAAACTGGGCACCGGCCTGTCGGGGCTGTATGTGTAATCCCTGTTGTCGATATCTTCTCTTATTCCTTCACGGTTTATGGTTGTTCCTAACATTTCCCTATCCTCGCTTACTTATTTTTAATTTGGTTTTTTATTACAGTTTTTCGATTACTCTCAGTTTTGCGCTTTTGCTTCTGCCGTTTTCGTCCTGTTCGTCCTTTGACGGCAATATCGCCTTGTTTGAAATAAATTTTACGATTTCGTGCCTTCCGCATACGCATACGGGCAACGATTTGTCGCAAATGCACCCTGTCGCAAGGTCTTTCATCGTCTGCTTCACGATTCTGTCTTCTTCCGAATGGAAAGTAATGACGCACATTCTTCCTTTCGGGTTAAGCAGACCGACGTAAGTCCTGACCGCGGTGTCCAGCCCTTTCAGTTCCCCGTTCACTTCGATGCGGATTGCCTGAAAAGTGCGCTTCGACGGATTTCCGAATTTCCAGCGGTTCGAAGCGGGTACGCTGTATTCGATAATTTTTGCCAACTGCCCCGTCGTCGATACCGGCGACTTTTCTCTTTCTTTGACGATGTTTTTCGCGATGTTTCTCGCAAATCTTTCGTCGCCGTAAGAAAAAATGATTTTTTGCAGTTTTTCTTCGTCGTATCCGTTCACCACATCGTACGCCGAAAAAGATTGGCTCCTGTCCATTCTCATATCGAGCGGCGCGTCTTTCATATAAGAAAATCCGCGTTCCGCGACGTCGATCTGATAACTCGACACGCCAAGGTCGGCAAGTACGCCGTCGATTGACGATACGGACAGATTTTTCAGTATGCTTTCAATGTTCTTAAAATCATCGTGTACGAACGTGATTTTGTCTTTATAGGCTTCAAGCCTTTTTTTCGAATACGCGATTGCGTCTTCGTCTTTGTCAATAGAAATAAGCCGTCCCGTCGTGAGCCTTTTCGCGATTTCGCCGCTGTGCCCGCCTCCGCCTAACGTGCAATCGACGTAAACGCCGTCGGGCTTTATGTTCAACCCTTCGATGCACTCGTTAAGGAGTACCGGAACGTGATTGAAATTCTCTTCCATCAGAATCCGAATTTTCCAAGGGGTTCAAGCGACTGATCGTATTCTTCGTCGTCAAGATCCTTGAAACGTTCGTTGTAGGTTTCTGCCGACCACAATTCGATTCTGTCAAACATTCCGACGAAAACGACGTCTTTCTGGATTTTCGCGATTCGCCTTAAATTTGCGTCAAGTACGAAACGCCCCTGATTGTCTTCTTCGGGAATCGACATCGTCGCAACCATTCTGCGGAGTGCGTCGGTGGCTTCTTTGCCCTCTTCGGTAACGAATGAAATGTTTTTGGACTTTTCTTCGTAAAGGTTTGCAAACTGCTCTTCGGAGTAAATGAACAAACAACCGCTTGTTCCGCGAACTATGGCAAAATTCTGACCGAGCTCCGCTTTGAGTTTAGCGGGGATACGCAAACGGTTTTTCTGGTCGAGTTGATGATTGAACTTTCCGACGTATGCCATAATTACCTCCTTCTGAGATGTTTGTAGATTAATAATAGCACATAGATTGACCACTTGCAACCACTTTTAACAAATTTTTTTCATTTTTTTCAGAAAATTTTTCTAAAAATTCTTAAATCCGTCGTTTGAATAGCAAATTTTCGACATAAATAGTAAAATTTTGCTATTGACAAAAAATCGGAGTGGTGGTCATCGTTCCCTGCTTTTTCTCGTTTGCCCCCATATTATGCCCTGTTCGCCTAAAATGTGCAAGCGATTTTACGGTAATTTTCGCATTTTTCCATATTGTTTTTTTTGCATAAAAAAAGCAACCCCCTGTTTTGGAATTGCAATTAAAAAAATATCGTTACTATGTAATCGTCAAAAATTATTCTTCGCTTTCGTCGATTTTGTAAAGTCGGTTGCCGAGTTTGTCGCACGACGTCATGATATATTCCACCCCGTTTTTCTCGTGCAGAATTTCCGTCCTGCCGTATCGACCGTGAAGGTGTCCGTAAACCACTTTTTCAACCCCGTACTTTTCGGACAAATCGGTGAACGCGGTGTCGGCGTTATTAAGCTCGAACGGGGGATAATGCAGCATGGCGATAATCTTGTCGTTTTCGCCTTTCAGTTTCATCGCTTCCTTTAAGGAAAGTTCGTATCTTATGACCTCGCGATTATAGACTTTTTCGTCCTCGGGCGTCTTGTTCGATTCGGGCAGAGTCCAGCCGCGCGTACCGCAAAAAACGAAATTTCCGAATTTTAAGGCGTTGTTCTGAATGGCAAAAATATTTTTTTCGGCAAAAATCTTATACATTTTAGTATAACTTTGCCACCAATAGTCGTGATTGCCGCGGATTATTACTTTTTTGCCCTTCAATTTTTCGATTTCGTTTACGTCGATAAGTGCGTTTTCAAAGGTCATCGCCCACGACAAATCGCCGGCAAGTAGCACGATATCGTCGTCCGATACCTTATTTTGCCAGTCTTCGACGATTTGTTCAAAGTGGTTTTCCCACATTGTACCGAAAATATCCATCGGCTTATCCGACGAAAACGATAAATGAAGGTCTGAAATCGCAAAAATTTTCATAACTATAAGATTGCGCGCACGCTTTTTACCTACACAAAATATATATATTACTTATATCACATAATAATGTTTTTTTCAAGCGATGACGCAAATATCACAAAAAAAAACCGCTTTACATAAAATAAGGTATAAACGCTTTGGAGGTGTAAAAATGTCGTTTTGCAATACCCTGAAACCCGACAGGACGCCCGGACCGATTTCCGGAAATCCGCTACATAATCTGTGCGAGCGCGCCTGCATACAAGTGAGAAAAGTTTTCGACGCGTGTATCAACCAGACTTCGCTTGAAGACTACGGCGTCACGATCACGAATCCGACGCCCGCAAACTATACCACCCCGCTGACCTTTGTGTCAGCCGCTTCGACGTCGTCGGCAGGCACGATATCCAACCTTATCGTTACCCCGCTTTCGGGCGACAACCCGCACAACTCGCGCGTGCAGGCAACGATAACCATTCCCGTCGAAGTCATCTATGTCGACGCAAACAACGTCGAAGGAAAAGGCACTGCGGAAATCGTCGTCAACGAAGACGTCATAATGTGCTTCCCCGACAACTCGGTTATCCCCGTCGAGATTGCGGCAACCGTGAACGCGGTGTCCCCGCAAGGCGCGTGGACGGAAGGACTCGGATTTTCAATCACCAGCTGCGTGACGGTCGTCTTGAAAGCCGAGGCAGAAGTCGAGCTTCTCGTGCCGTCGTACGGATACTGTTATATCCCGCCTTGTCAGGCATATACGCAGGAAGTCTGCACGGGCGTGTTTGACCTGCCATTGTTTCCCACGACTTTCACACGATAACGATTTTCTGGCGGACAAATAATAAACGGACGCTTTCATTGCGTCCGTTTGTTTTTGAAAAATTTTGTCGATTTTTTTTGAAAATATTATGAAAAAGCGCGTTTTTTAGAATACTTATTGCACATTTTCAAGGATTTGGGCGATTCTGTCAAGGATTTCTCTCTTCCCGGTTTTCTCGCTCGACGACACGGCGTAGATGTTATCCACCCCGATTCCGACCTTTGTCGCGATGTTTTGCAACGCTTTTTTCTGCTGCATTTTGGAAAGTTTATCCGCTTTCGTCGCGATTATCGAGAACGGGAAATTGAAGTGGAAAAGATAATTTATCATCTGCATATCGTCCTTTGTCGGATCGTGGCGAATGTCCAGAAGTACGAAAACGTGCACAAGATTTTTGCCGTTTTCAAGATACCCTTCGATCATCGGTCCCCACTTTGCTTTCTCTTCCTTGCTGACTTTTGCATAGCCGTATCCCGGCAAATCAACAAAGTAAAATTCGCCGCCGTTGATTTCAAAAAAGTTCACAAGGCGCGTTCTGCCGGGATCTCCCGACGTCCTTGCAAGTTTATTCTGATTTACCATAAAGTTGATAAACGACGACTTTCCGACGTTGGACTTCCCTGCGATTGCGATTTCGGGCGCGTCGAAAGACGGGATAACTTTTCCGTTTGAAACCGACTGTACGAATTTCGCGTTTTTGATTTCCATAACTTACCTTTCGATTGCGATATTGAAAACTTCCGAAACGTTTTCGACGGGGATAAATTTCACGCCGTTTTTCACGCTTTCGGGAATATCCGCAAGGTCTTTCATATTATCGACCGGAATCAACACTTTCTTTATTCCCGCGCGCATTGCAGCAAGCGATTTTTCTTTCAGCCCGCCAATGGGCAATACTTTCCCGCGGAGAGTGATTTCGCCCGTCATTGCGACGTCGTTTCTCACGCCCTTCCCGGTAAGTGCCGAAAACACTGCGGTGGCGATTGTAATTCCTGCGGACGGTCCGTCTTTCGGGATTGCCCCTTCGGGAACGTGAATGTGGATATCTTTGTCCTTGAACGCGCGCTCGGGTATATCGTAATCGTCCGCGTGCGCGTGGATATAACTTATCGCCGTTCTTGCGCTTTCCTTCATGACGTCGCCGAGATGCCCGGTGAGCAGTATTTCGCCCTTTCCGCTGACGATACTGACCTCGATTGTCAGAATTTCGCCGCCGACCGCCGTCCAGGCAAGCCCCGTTGCCGCGCCGACTTCGCTGTGTTCGGGTTTTTCGTTTTCAAGGTATTTTTCGACGCCGAGATATTCTTTGACGTTGTCTTTCGTCACGACGATTTTGTCCTGCGCCTCGCCCGAAACGATTTTCACCGCGACCTTTCGCATTACGTTTGCGATTTCCTTTTCCAGCCCCCTTACGCCGCTTTCACGGGTGTAAGAGTAAATGATTTTTTCGATTCCGTCGTCGGTAAACGACAGCCTGTCTTCGCTTATTCCGTGCGCTTTCAGCTGCTTTCCGATAAGGTGTTTCTTTGCGATTTGCAATTTTTCTTCGGGCGTATAGCCGCTCATTTCGATAATTTCCATACGGTCGTACAGCGGCGCGGGGATCGCGTCGGGGTTGTTTGCCGTCGTGATGAAAATCACCTTTGACAAATCGAAAGGTATTTCAAGGTAATTGTCGCGGAAAGCGTTGTTTTGTTCGGGATCCAGCACCTCAAGGAGCGCGCTTGACGGATCGCCCTTGAAGTCGGACGCAAGTTTGTCGATTTCGTCCAGCAAAAACACGGGGTTCATCGTGCCGGCAATGCGGATATTACTGATTATTCGTCCCGGCATTGCCCCGACGTACGTTTTGCGATGCCCGCGGATTTCCGCTTCGTCGCGGATGCCGCCAAGGCTCATTCTGACGTACTTCCTGTTGAGCGCCCTTGCGATACTTTTTACAATCGACGTTTTGCCGACGCCCGGCGGGCCCACAAGGCAAATTATCGGCTCGCGCTTTTCGTCGGTGAGTTGTCTGACGGCAAGGAATTCCAGAATTCTTTCCTTGATTTTTTCAAGCCCGTAGTGGTCTTCGTCCAGAATTTTCCTTGCATTTTCGATGTCGTTGTTATCTTCACTCTCAATCCCCCACGGCAAATCGAACACAAAGTCGAAATAGTTTCTCGAAATTGCGTAATCGGGGCTTGACGTGGGCATTTTCGCGTTGCGCTCGATGTCCTTTTTGAGTTTTTTCTTGCTTTCTTCGGGAATGGGCAGCTTGTCCGCTTTAAGCAGCAGATCGTCGTCGTCCTCGTCGCCGAGTTCTTCCTGAATGGCTTTTATTTGCTCGCGAAGGTAATACTCTTTCTGCCCTTTGTCGATGCTTTCGCGCACTTTTCGGTTGATTTTCTTTTCAACCTTTGCGATTTCAAGCTCGTCTTCCAGAAAGTCGAGCAGCAATTCGTACTTGTCGATAACGTCGTCGATTTCCAAAAAGCCCTGCCTGTCCGAAATATCCATAAGATGCGCCGCGCGGTACAAAAACGCCACGGGTTCTTCCGTTTCGTTCAGAATGTTGTAAACGTCTTTGGTTGCGCGCTCGCCCACGAAATAGTGCTCCTCGACGACGGACATACATTTTCTTCTGTACGCCTTCGCCTCAACCGTGCGCGCGTGCAATTCTTTCATCGGCTCGTACGAAGCCACGAAGAAGTCGGGATTATCGACGTATCCCGTAACTTTCACTTTTTTGATGCCGTCAACGATAATTCTCAGCGTTTCGCCGCCGTTCGAGATGACCTGCACGACGCGCGCAAGCACGCCGACGGTATAAATACCGTCCGCTTGCGGATTGCTTTCGTCGGTGTTTATCTGACGACACAAAATGATTTTTCCGTTTCTGTTTTTAACGGCGTCGGTAACCGCCGCGACCGATTTTTTGCGGCCGACGTCGAAATTTACCGTAGTATTTGGAAAAACCGTTAATCCCCTGAGGGGGATTAGCGGTAAATCAAAGTTTTTTTGCATATGTTCTCCTCAGGCAATATTGCGCCTGACTATTTCGGCGGGTACGCCTTTTTCAACCGTATCGCCTGTGATTATTACTTTTTCGATTGTCTTGTCGCCGGGGATTTTGTACATTACGTCCAGCATAATCTGTTCCAGAATCGAGCGGAGTCCCCTCGCGCCGGTTTTGAGCGCAATGGCTTTTTTCGCGACCGCAGAAAGCGCGCTGTCGTCAAACACGAGATCCACGCCGTCGAGTTTCAGCATTTTCTGATACTGTTTGACAAGGGCGTTTTTCGGCTCGGTCAGAATTTTGATGAGCGCGGTTTCGTCCAGTTCGTCAATCGAAACGACAATGGGAAGCCTGCCGACGAATTCCGGAATAAGCCCGAATTTGATAAGGTCGTCGGGTTGAATTTCCCTGATGATTTCGCTATACTTTTTGTCCTTGTCTTCATTCAGCACGGAGTTGAACCCAAGCGACGAATTGTCGGTGCGTTTGCCGATAATTTTGTCAAGTCCTACGAACGCGCCGCCGCAAATAAACAGGATATTCGTCGTGTCGATCTGATACATTTCCTGCATAGGATGCTTACGTCCGCCCTGTGGAGGCACGTTGGCAACGGTGCTTTCGATAATTTTAAGGAGCGCTTGCTGCACGCCTTCGCCCGACACGTCGCGCGTTATCGACACGTTTTCGCTTTTTCTTGCGATTTTGTCGATTTCGTCAACGTAGATTATGCCTTGTTCGGCGCGTCTGATGTCGCCGTCCGCAGCCTGAATGAGTTTCAAAAGAATGTTTTCGACGTCTTCGCCGACGTAGCCGGCTTCCGTGAGCGTCGTTGCGTCGGCAACCGCAAACGGCACGTTAAGGATATTCGCAAGAGATCGCGCAAGCAAAGTCTTGCCACAACCGGTAGGTCCGAGCAGCAATACGTTGCTTTTGTCCAAAACGACGTCGTCGCCGGTTTTTTTGTTGCTTCCGATCCTTTTGTAGTGATTGTAAACGGCAACCGACAACACTTTTTTGGCGGCGTCCTGACCGATAATATATTCGTCAAGACGCGCTTTGATTTCTTCCGGCGTGAGCAGTTTGAAGGCGTCGTTTTTCGGGGTGTCCGCTTCTTCGTACTCTCTTTCGAGAATATCGTTGCACTCCTCGATGCACTCGTCGCAAATGGCAATCCCGTTGGGACCCTCGATGAGTTTCAGCACTTCGTCCTCGCTCTTTCCGCAGAAAGAACAATATTGTTTTACTGTGTTTTCTTCCATATACTCCTAATTATGGCGGGGATATATTATTTTATCTACGATACCGTAAGCAAGCGCTTCTTCCGCGGACATAAAGTTGTCGCGGTCGGTGTCGCGTTCGATAACGGAGATATCTTGCCCCGTCATTTCCGCGAGATACCTGTTCATTTTTTCTTTGGTTTTCGCGATGTGTTGCGCGGCAAGGATAATATCGCTTGCCTGACCTTGTGCGCCGCCCAAAGGTTGGTGAATCATAATCTCGCTATTGGGAAGCGCGTAGCGTTTACCCTTCGCGCCGGCGGCAAGAAGGAACGCGCCCATCGACGCGGACAAGCCGATCGAAATGGTGCTGACGTCGCACTTGATATAATTCATCGTGTCGAAAATCGCCATGCCGTCGGTAACGCTGCCGCCCGGGCTGTTGATGTACAACGCGATGTCCTTATGCGGATCGCGCGCTTCGAGATAAATAAGCTGAGCGATGACATAGTTTGCAAGGTCGGTATTGACTTCGCCGCTCAAAAAGATAATTCTGTCTTCGAGAAGCCTTGAAGCGAGGTCGTATTGACGCTCGCCCCTGTTGGTTTGCTCCACGACGCTGATCATTTTTTCGTTAACGTTCATAAACTCTCCGAAATTATTTTATACTTTTTTACCGATATATATTCGGTCGAAAAATCGTTATTTTGCGGGGTTAAGTTCTTTCAGTTTCGCCATAAGGGCGTCGGTAAGGCTTTGGTTCAGAAGATAGGTGAGATATCTCGGATCCATATCTTTCTTGTATTCGTCGACGGTCTTGTTCTGACCTTTTGCCATATCTTCGATTTTCTTATTGACGGCTTCTTCGTTGGGAAGGACGTTTTCGGCTTTGATAATCGCTTCCAGCACAAGACGGATTCTCACGTTTCTTTCTGCCGCTTCGCGATAATCTTCCGCCATCTTTTCGCGGGTGATTCCCGAATATCTGAGATAATCGTCGAGTTTCATTCCCTGATACAACAGACGATATTCAAATTCCTTAATCATTTCTTCGACCTCGTCTGCGATCATGCATTCGGGGACTTCGACCGTTGCGTTTTTGACAATTGCTTCGACGCGTTTGTTTTCTTCGGCGATTTCGGCGCGTTCTTCGGCTTGTTTTTCAAGACCTGCTTTGATGTCCGCTTTGTATGCGTCAAGGGTGTCGAATTCGGACACGTCTTTTGCAAAGTCGTCGTTGAGTTCGGGCAGTTCTTTGACCTTAATGGCGTTGAGCGTTACTTTGAAAACCGCTTCTTTTCCGGCAAGGTCTTCGGAATATTCTTTGGGGAAGGTAACGGTGATGTCTTTCGTTTCGCCCTTCTTCATGCCTACGACGCCTTCTTCAAAACCGGGGATAAAGGTTTTGCTGCCGAGTTCCAGATCGTAATCTTTGCCTGCGCCGCCGTCGAATTTAACGCCGCCGACCGAGCCTTCGAAATCGATATTGCAGATGTCGCCTTTTTTGGCTTTTCTGTCTTTTTCGATTTCAACGACGCGAGCCGCTTTGTCCTGTGCGAGCAGGAGTTCCGCCTGAACCTGATCGTCGGTAACTTCAAATTTTTCTTTTGCGACTTTCACGCCCTTGTATTTGCCGAGTTTGACTTCGGGCTGGACGGTGATGGTAACCGCGAATTTAACCGCTTTGTCGCTTGCTTCCAGAATGTCCGCTTCGGGACGGCTGACCGGCTCGACCGACGGTTCTTTTTCAAGGGCTTCTTCAAAGTACTTGGGAAGAATGATATCGAGAGCGTCGTTCAGGAAAACGTCTTTGCCGAATTCTGCTTCCAGCACCTTGCGGGGCACTTTGCCGGGACGGAAGCCTTCAAGTTTATAATGACTTTTGTTCTTGTTATAAGCTTCTTGGATAGCCGCTTCTACTTCGGCTTCGTTGATTTCGATTGTGAATTTTACTTGACTTTTTTCAAGTTTTTCGAGTGTGTAATTCATAAAACCTCCAAATAATACTAACGTAAGCGTATAATAATATAACATATAAAGAAAGTTTTTGCAATACAAAATTCCACTTTCCGAAATATTCTTTTTGTCATTTTTTGTCATTATTCGTCACACGCTTGAAAATTAGGCGGCGATACGCTATAATTTGCCTATGCCACAAGACCTTTTAACGTTAAAAACCCTGCAAAAAGAACTTAATTCTCTTCTTGCGCCGGGGAAAATACAAAAAATAAACCAACCCGAAAAGGACGAGGTTCGTTTCGTCGTGTATTCGGGCGGCACGTCGTACACTCTCGTCGCGTCGGCAAACCCCAACGCCGCGAGAATCCATATCGCATACGACAAAAAGGAAAACCCTTATTCCGCCCCCGCCTTCTGTATGCTTCTGAGAAAGCATCTTCTCGGCGCGACGATCAAGGATATTTCGATTGCGGGCGACGACAGAGTTTTCAGAATTTCGCTGTCCGCGCGCACCGAAATGCAGGACGTGAAAGACTTCTTCGTCGTCGTCGAACTTATGGGACGATACAGCAATGTTATCCTTCTTGACGAAAACGATATTATCCTTGACGCACTCGTCCGCATCGGCGTGTCCGAAAAAGGCAGACGAGTCATCATGCCCGGCGCGAAATACACCCCACAGCCCAAAGGCGACAAGGCGGAACTTTACGACAAGGAAGGCATAAAATCGCGCCTTGAAAAATCGGACAAAGCCACGCTTTACGACGCCCTTTTGTCGTCGGTCAACGGGCTGTCGAAACAAAGCGCGAAAGAGATTGCTTTTCTTTCCGAAAACGCCGTAAATCCAGTTGACAAAGCGATTGAAGAAATTACGTTTTTTGACGAAATTTTCGGAAAAACCACATATAAACCGTGCGTTTTGAAAGATTATTCCGATTTTTTTGTAACGCCGTATAGGTCGCAAGGCAACGAAAACGACTTTGTTTTCTTCCCCACGTTAAACGGTGCGGTCAACGCTTGCTTCACCCTTTCGGACAAGTCCCAGCGCGAGAAAAATTACTTCAAAGACATTATCGTTTTAACAAAAAGACACCGCGACAAACTCGTCAAAAAAATCGAGATCGCGCGCGAAAAACTTGTCGAGTGCAACGATATGGAAAACGTCAGAATTTCGGCGGAACTTCTTGCAAACAATCAATATAAAATCAGCCGCGGCGAGCCGTCCGTTACCGTTGAAAATTACTATGACGATATGCGCCCCCTGACGATAAAACTCGACGTGACGAAAACGCCCGCGCAAAACGTGCAGCACCTGTTCAACAAATACAACAAGTTAAAGCGCGCAAAAGAAATTTCCCGCGAACAAATCGAAGAGTATTCAAAAGAACTCGACTACGTAAATTCCATTCTCGACGCCCTTTCCCGCGCGGAACTTTCGGACGCCGAAAATATCAAAGACGAACTCGTCGCCCTTAAAATCATCAAAAAACAAGGCGGAAACGGTCGCAAAAAAGTCGTGCAAAAATCCGCGCCGAAGACCTACGAAAAAGACGGATTTACTATTTACGTCGGCACGAACAATATGCTTAATAACGAGGTAACTTTCAAAATCGGCAGGTCTTACGACGTGTGGTTGCATGTCAAAAATCACCACGGAAGCCACGTAATTATCAGAAAAAACAGCGAAAATGACGTCATTTCCGACTCGGTTTTGTCATCTGCTGCGGAAACCGCCGCATACTTTTCAGAGGCGGCGAACTCCGAAAACGTCGCGGTTGACTACACCGAACGCCGAAACGTCCGCCGCATCAAAGACGCCGGGCTCGGCATGGTAAATTACGACGACTACAAAACGATTTTCGTAACCCCGAAAAACAATATCGGAAAATAATTTTCCTCGTCCGCGCCCGCCGCGCGGGCGTTTTTTTATTATCTCAAATTTTATATATATATATATTTTCATTTACGATATTTGACACCGAAAATTTGCGGTGTTATAATTTTCGCCGTTCAACAAAGGAAGTCGAAAGAAATGGAAAGAGATTTAACGGTCGGGAAACCGATTACGGCAATATTAAAATACACACTACCCCTTTTCGGCAGTATCATTTTCCAACAACTTTACAACATAGCGGACAGCCTTGTCGCAGGCAGATATATCGGCACGGACGCGCTCGCCGCGGTCGGCAACGGATACGAAATCACGCTTTTGTTTATTGCGGTTGCTTTCGGGTGCAATATCGGCACGTCGGTCATCACTGCAAGGTATTTCGGCAAGAAAGATATCCGCGGCGTGAAAACGACGGTATCGACTGCCCTTATCGTCAGCACCGTAATTGCGGTAATTCTGACGGCGCTGGGGCTTGGGCTTACGAAGCCGCTCCTGAATCTCATCAAAACCGACCCCGTGATTTTCACCGATTCGTACGAATACCTGATGATATATCTCGGCGGCTATATTTTCCTTTTGTCATACAACATCGCGACGGGCATATTTTCGGCACTCGGCGACTCCCTTACCCCGTTTTTGTTTCTTGCGGCATCGTCGGTCGCAAACGTTATCGTCGATATCGTTTTCGTAAAAACCCTTCATATGGGCGTTAAAGGCGTGGCGTGGGCGACGTTCCTTTGTCAGGGAGTCAGCGCGATTCTTGCTCTTGCATTTATGTTCGTAAGGCTCAGAAAACTTCCGCACGAAGGCGACGAAAAGATTAAAAAAGTCGATTTCAAGATTCTGAAAGAGATTTCCGTCGTCGCAATCCCCAGCATTTTGCAACAGGCGTTCATATCCGTCGGCAACATTATCATACAAGGATTCATCAATGCGTTCGGCGCGTGGGCGACGGGCGGATACGCCGCGGCAATCAAACTCAACAATATGGCGGTAACGTCGGTCGTCGCGCTTGGCAACGGTATGTCCAACTTTTCGGCGCAAAACATGGGCGCAGGAAAGCCCGAACGTATCAAAAAAGGTATTTTCGGCGCAATCGGTATGGGCGCGGTCATTTCACTTATCTTCACTGCGATTTTCCTTGGATTGTCCGAGTCGTGCATTAAGATTTTCATCACCGACGGCAATGCGGACGCAATCGGGACAGGCGTGAACTTTTTGAAAATCGTAACTCCGTTTTACGTGATAATCGCGGTTAAAATCATCGCGGACGGCACGCTTCGCGGCACGAATCGCATGCTTTCGTTCACTATTGCGACGTTTGTCGACCTGCTCCTTCGCGTGGTGTTTTCGGCGATACTCAAAAAAACCATGGGCATTACGGGCATCTGGTGGTCGTGGCCGATCGGCTGGCTTATTGCAACTCCCATATCTTTCGGGCTTTACTTATTCGCCGCGAAAAAGAATTTCGGACTGAAAAAAGATGCACCTGCCGAAACCGAATCTTCCAAAACCCCGTCCGAAACCGAGGAAAAAGCCGAGGAAAAAGCCGAGGAAATCGTTTCCGAGAACGCGGCGGAAAGCGTCGCGCCCGAAGACAATAATCTGACGGAATAAGTCAAAAGCCACAATTTTTCCACAAAAAAACCGTCCTTTTGGACGGTTTTTTGATTTTGTCGATTATTTTCCGCTGACTTGCTTTGCGTAGTTGGCGATGTCGACAATCATCGGGATAAGGACGAATGCGTATGCAACCACAACGCTTACCCAATAACAAATTTTAACACCCTTGCCCTTATTCTTGACAAAGCCCACGCTCACAATCGTGAAAACAGTATAAGTCAGAAGACCTACGATGCCTTGAAGGATAACGGGTACGAGTTGATACCAGGACGTAATTTGTTTGTCGTTTGCGATGCCGAGTGCGAAGTTGATAATCATTGTAACCGCGCCGACAACAAGCACGATAAACGCCATAAGCCCCAAGGTTTGTTTGCCGCCGGATACTCTCTCTTCGTCTTCGTTGTCAGTTTTGAACATAAAGTATATCTCCTTAAAATTATTCCGTATTTTTGCGCGACGTCGCGCTACTATTTAATGCTAACTTCTTTTTTCAAGAATGTCAAGTACCGCTTGAAAATAATCGGGTATCGGCGCTGTAAAAGTCATTACCTTTTTGGTTTTCGGGTGAGTCAGCACGAGTTTGTACGCGTGCAACAGTTGACCGTTCAACTTAAACTCGTTACTGCCGCCGTATACCGCGTCGCCGACGACGGGATGATGCATAAATTTTGCGTGCACTCTTATCTGGTGGGTGCGCCCCGTTTTCAGCTCGAACTCGCAAAAAGTGTATCTTGAAAAACGACGTAACACCCTGAAATGAGTTTCGGCGTTCCTGCCGTCCTTGACAACCGCCATTTTCTTTCGGTCGGAATGGCTGCGCCCTACGGGCTCGTTTATTGTGCCCGCGTCTTCCTTCACGTTCCCGTCCAGCAGCGCGACGTAATATCTTTTCGCGTCTTTTTTCTGGATTTGCGATTGCAGGTTTTTGTGCGCCTCGTCGTTTTTCGCGACGACGAGAAGCCCCGACGTGTCCTTGTCGAGCCTGTGAACGATGCCCGGACGAACAACGCCGTTTATCGTACTGAGCGACGACAGATTGTACAAAAGCGCGTTCACGAGAGTGCCGTTTTCACTGCCGCACGCAGGGTGCACGACCATGCCTTGCGGCTTGTTAATGACGGCGATGTCGTCGTCTTCGTAAACTATGTCAAGGGGAATGTTTTCGGGTTCCAGCGAGAGATTTTTCGGCGATGGTAAATTAAAAACGATTTTGTCGTTTTCTTTTAAGGACGCGCCCGCTTTTTCGACCTTACCGTTCACGGTTGCGCCGCCCTCTTCGATTATCGTCTTTACGTGGCTTCTCGAAACGCCCGGAAGATTCTTTTGCAAAAACCTATCGAGCCTTTCTCCCTTGTCTTCTTTCGCCGCGACAAATTCAAACGTTTCCATTGTCATTAATAGCGGCAGCGTCGTCGGACGGCGAATCCGATATTATGTCCTGCCGATTTATCGCGTCGTATGGGTATGCCCGGGGATAAGTCGAGTCCTGTTTTTCCTTTTCTTCCTGACGTTTTTTAAGGTCTTTCGGCATAAAGAAAATCGCGTAAATCGCAAACAGTATCGTGGCAACCGTCAGAAAACTGTCCGCCACGTTGAAAGTCGCGAAGTTCGGCCAGAAGTCGAAAACGATAAAATCCCTGACGTAGCCGAAAACGATGCGGTCGTAAAGATTGCCGAGCCCGCCAGCAAGAATAAGGACAAGCAGCGTCCTGAAAACTTTGTTTTCCTTTTTGTTGAAAATCAGATAAAACACCAAAATCGCAAGCCCCACCGCCGTAAACGCGATAAGAGCCGCCGTCTTGCCCTTGAACGAGCCGAACGTCGCGCCCGTGTTCTCGTCATAGGAAAAAGAAATAAAATTTCTTATAAATTCGATATCGTCGTTGTGCTGGACGAATTTGCCGCCCGCGACGTGTTCGATCCCCAGCGCCTTTACGATGCCGTACTTGCTGCCGAGATCGAGCGCAAGAACCGCGATGACGATAAGTATTTCATACCAGAACATCAGCGACGATTCCTTCTTTCTTCAATGGATTTTGCAATGTCGCCGCCCGCCGATATCGACACACCGTAAGGCGTGAGCAGGAATATCGTGCCGTTTATGCGTTGCATACTGCCGCCGAGCGCGTAAATCGCTCCGCTTAAAAAGTCCAGAATACGTTGTCCGTCTTCGTCGCCGATTCCTGCAAACTCCACGATTGCGGGCTCATGCATGCGAAGATGGTCGATAAGCGACTGAACGTCGCCGTAATTTTTGGGAGAATACAAAACCACGTTGCCGATGGGCACGCTTTGAAGCGCGGGATTTTGCGGTTGCGGCGCGGCGTATTGCGGCGCAGGCTGTTGCGGCGGCACGAATTGTCCCGTCGGCTGAGTCCTGACGGGTTGTCCGATGGGAGGTAAAGCGCGGTTGAGTCTTTCTTCTGTGGAACGGGACACGTTGCGACGCGTATCGTCGCCGCGGTCAAAGTATCCGCCGCCGCCCGACGAGTATCGTCTGTCGAAGTTATTCCCGGTGCGGTCGTAATCGCTACGACGGTCGTAATCGCTGCGACGGTCGTAATCGTCGCGGCGGTCGTATCCGTCCCTATCCGAACCTCTTCTGTTGTTTCCGAAAAAATCAGCCATTCGTAATTACCTCTCGTTCCCCGAATAACGCCCTGCCGAGTCGCACGATATTCGCCCCGTATTTTACGGCGACGTCGTAATCGTTGCTCATGCCGGCGGAAAGATACCGTATATCCGCATTATCGAGTCTTGTCTGTTTTAGTGTATCATATAACTTACTTAATTGCAAATAAAATGCGTCAAGCGCTTCTTTTTCGACGTTCGGAAGCACGCTCATCAGCCCTTTCAGGCGGACGGAGGGATATTTATCGACTTCTTTTGCAAAATCAATGACTTCCGCGGGGGCGACGCCGCCCTTCTTTTCTTCACCGCCGATATTGACTTCGATGAGAATATCCTGCACTTTCCCGTGCTTTTTCGCCTGACGGTCGATTTCCTGCAACAAGCTAAGCCTATCGACTGAGTGAATAAGTTCCACCTTGTCGACGATATATTTCACCTTATTGGTCTGCAACTGTCCGATAAAATGCCAGCGGACGTCGGGCGTGTATTTTTCCAGAAGTTCCTGCACGCGGTTTTCGCCGAAAATTTTCACGTCGGTGTTGTCCCTTACAAACAGTATTCTTTCAAGAGGCATAGTTTTGGACGCACCGATAACCAGCACGTCCTTTATACTTCTTCCCGATTCTTCAAGGGCCGTTTCAAGGCGGATCATCGCGTTTTTATAATTTTCAATGACTTTGTCTTCGTTTACCATATCCTATATGGTAACACTGCCCGATAAAGTTTGTCAAGCGTCGTTTTATCTTTCGTCGGACGCACATTCTTCGGGGGACGTCGCGCCGCACTCCGCGTCATCGGTCGAAATCCTGCTTATCGACACTTCATAGGCGGTTTTCACGACAATATCGCCGTCGACGTTTTTCTGGTATTCCCTGCTTTGTATGCGCCCCGACACGGTGATTTTATCGCCCACTTCCAAACTTCCCGCAAAGCGCGCGTTCCTGCCCCACGCAATGCACGGGATATAATCGGATTTGTTGTAGGCGCGGTTGACCGCGATAAGCACATCGCATATTTCGCGCTTGAACGGAGTCGTGCGATATACGGTGGGCTTGCAAACGTAGCCCGTAAGTTCGATGATGTTGGGATTTCTTTCTTCGTCGTCGTCCGCAATCTCCCTTGTGAACACCGTCAGCATAAGTCGGCTTTTTCCGTTTTCGTACTTGTTGTAACTTCTGAATTGCCCGTCGATGGACAGCGTGTCGCCGACGCGGATTTCGTTGTCGATCATCAGCCTTTCCGAAAGAGTAACCGGTATGACGTCTTCCTGCTCGGACATTCTTTTTACCGCAAGCATTACTTCGTAAAACCCTTCGCCCATCACCTCGTGAGTGAATACGGGATTCGTGATTACCTTTCCCGAAAGGAAAACTTTGTTGTTGATTTGTACGTCTGACATAATTTTCTCCATATTTGTGTTTTATTTTTTGCGTTGTATCCCGTTATTGTCGATTGTGTAGTTTTCGCGAAGTACAAGTTCGTCAATCGACACCGCCTTGTATCCGTCCGCTTTCAGCCGCGGCAGTATTATTTTCAGCGCGTCAAGAACGTGGTCGCTGTTGTTGTGGAAAAGTATTATCGCGCCGTTTTTCAGTTTCGGGATTACCCGCGCTGCAATCTGTTCGCCCGAAAGCCCTTTCCAGTCCAGGCTGTCGATGCTCCACTGCACGCCCACCATATTCTTTTCGTTCACTACGCTTAAAAGTTTGTTGTCGTATTCCCCGAAAGGCGGACGGAAATACGTGGGCGTTTTTCCCGTCAGATTTTTTATCCGTTCGTTTACGCTGTCGATTTCCTTAGATATTTCGTCTTTCGAAATCTTGCTCATGTGCAGATGGTTGTTGCTGTGATTGCCGATTTCAAGCCCGGATTCTGCGATAAACTTCGTTTCTTCGGGATATTTGTCAATCCAAAACCCGACAAGGAAGAACGTGCCGTCCGCGTCGTACTTTTTCAGAAGGTCGATAATCCCGCGGGTTTTGTCCGCGCCCCACGCCGCGTCGAAAGTCAGCGCGACCACCTTTTCGTCGGTTTCCACCGAGTACACCGGGACAAGCCTTTTTTCGGCGGCAAGATAGACGGGCGCAACCCCGCCGACAGCCGTCATCGCAACGAGAAATACCGTAACGATCGCAACGATAACCGCCTTAAAGACGTCGTTCTTTTTCACGACAATAAACATCTTTGACCTCATCATAAATTATTTCCGACGACCGCGCGAAAGTGTTTTTCGTGCTTTTTGTCGGATTTTGGGGATTTTTTGCACAAAAAAAATACCCTGATTTAGGGTATTTGAAAAATCTCTCGGTTATGACCTTATTACTTAAAATACTTCACGCCGCTTTCAAAAATCTTTGCGTCCCACTCGCCGGGGACGTTTTCGTAAAGGTGCTCCGAAACCATTGAAAACCGCGTCGCGCGCCCGTAAATCCTGCCGTCGGGACTGAATATGCCCTCGATGGCTTCCGCGCTGCCGCCCGGGTTATAAGGCGTTTCCATCGTCGCATTGTCGTTAAGGTCGATATATTGCGCCGCAACCTGACCTTTGACGATAAGTGCGTCGGACAAAGCCTTGCTTATTAGAAACCTTCCGTCTTTTTCGCTTGTCTGCACCTTGAACACGTCGCCCGTTTTCACGCCGTTGAACCACGGCGAAAGATTGCTTGAAATCCTCACGCGCCTTATTCCGCACGTCTTTTTCGCGCCGACGTTTTCGGAAAGTGCCGCTTGTACGTTTTTAATATCGGTGAATTTTCCGTACGGCAAAAGCCCCGTTTTAAGCAACAGTCCGAGACCCTGCCCGACGCCCAGAATCAGCCCGTCGCGCGACAATAATTCTTCAACCGCCGCTTTGATTTCGTCGCGCATAAACAACGCGTTAAGCAACAAATTTCCGTCGTTCAACACAAGAATCTGGCAATTTTTCAGCGTTTTTGAAAATTCTTCGACAGATTTTGTAAATTCTTTTTCGTCGTTATTTCTGATGACGACCTGCTCCGTACGCGCCCCCGCGCTCTTGAACCGCCTTGCGATTTCCTTATCAATCGCTGTGTCGAAAATCGGCATAAACACTTTCGGACGGGATACGGGGAATCCGCAAATCTTCTTTTTTGTGAAACTTATCCCCAGGTTTTTCGTGTAGCCTTCGGAATACGTTTCCGTCGGAAAATATTTTGCAAAAGGCGCGTTGTAAGCCGTAACAGTTGCGTCCGCGCGAAGAGTCGTATCGTTTATTATGAACTTCGGGATATCTGTAACGTCGCCGACGGTTTCGATAAACGGATAAGACGTCAGCCTTTCGTCGTTTGTGAGAATAACAAGATCGCCCGCGTCGTTTTCAAAATGACTTTCGCCGACAAACCCAAAAAATTCAAGCCCCATACCGTTGCCGAGACACGATATTATCGCGTCCGTCGCAAGACTTTCTTTCACGACGGTCGCCGCAGAAACTTTTTTGAGCTTGATAAGTTCGCCTAAAAGCGCATACGCCGCGGCTATTTTGTCAAAATCGACAAAGTTTTCGTTTTTCAGTTTTATCCTTAAAAGTTTGCCCTTTTTTGTAAAAGTCGATGATATTGCGCCGTTTTTCGACGTAAATGCAGCCGCAACAACCGTTATCGCGCAGGAACTTCCCTTTTCGACGTTCACGTCGGACACCGATATTCCGAGATTTTTTGCCGCCGTCATCGCGCCGAGCAAGCCTTCTTTTGCCTTTTCGTCGTCGTCACAAAATACGTTTATCGAAAATGCGGCGGGGCTTTCCGCGCCCGACGAATAAACCTTTGAGAGCGCAGTAACCGCGGCGTCGATACCGCCCGAAAAATCGCACTTTTTCGTTTCGGACGAAACGGCGACGGACAAATTGCCCAAAATTTCGTTCACGCATGCGTTTTCTTTCGTCAGACGATACTTCCCTCCGACAAAATCGAACGCGGTCGCTTTTTCGTCGAAAGTGTCGTGAAGTCCCGTTTTCGCCGCGACGTTGTCTTTCGTGAGAGTATACAAAACCGCTTCCCTTTGTCTGTCCGCGCCGATAAGCGCGAGCGTCGATTTATCAACGGATTTTTTGTCGTATACGACGTTCTCCAAAGATATTTTTGCGTTTTTTGTGCAATTCTCGTTTGAAATTGTATTTTTGAATATCGTCTTTCCTGAAAGTTTCACCGTCGTTTCCCGGGCAACCGCGCCGATTTCGACGGCGTTGATATTTTCGGCTTTCAAAACTTTTATGAGTTTTTTCACGTCTTTCGTAACGACGGATAAAGCGTTGTCGAAAAACGCCCTTACGTCGATTTTACGGTTTTTAAGGTCGATTGCAGCGCCCTGTTTCAACACGTTTTTAAGGCTGTCGCAGGCGCAAATCAGGTCTTTTACGTCGGGATTGTCAAAAACGCGACGGAGTTTTTCAAACACTTCGGGCTCGGTTTTCACGTCATCGGACACAAGGATAACGCCGTCGCCGACGTCGGACGATTGCATATCGAGTTTTTTCATGCCGACAACCGAAACCGCCCGGTCACACGACTTTTGTCCGTCGTTCACGAAACATTCGGAAAACGCGCCAACGTTTGCGCGCGACAAATAATCTGCCGTCCTTTTCGCGTTTTCAAGCGCACGAAAGCAACTTTCGTTATCCTTTGAAAAACACGTTGTAACGACCGCGGACACGGGCGCAAACCCCACTGAAAACGCTTTGATAAGCGCGCTTTCAACGCTTCCGGAAAACGCTCTTACTGCAACCGATTGCCCGTCGCCCGTTGTTTTTTCAATTACGTTTTTTTGCGAATTTTCATCGATTTTGTCGAAATTTTTTGAAAATTTAACACAATTATTCGATATTTTTGCAACGTTTTCATTGAAAACTCTTTGCGCGAAATCGCAATGGTTTTCACTTTCGCTTTCAAAAATCTTTTGAATTTCGGCTTTTGCGACTTTCTCGTCGAAAGATAATTTTCCTTTCTCTTCCCCTGTCACGAAACGGATTTTCAGGGCGTTTTCAAAAACTTCCCGGTCTTCGTCTTTCAGCCCGTACGCCGCAACGATTTTCGCGCTTTTTACGCCGACGGTTTCGCCGCAGGCGATTTTCACCGCGCTTTCAAGCCTTTCGTCGTCGCGCCTAATACTATCAAACGCAAATATTTTCGCGTCGCCCATATCGAGTTCGTTCTCGTACAGTTCGTCGGAAAAAGCGTCGTAAAAAAGCCCCTTGCACTTTTCAAACCCGTCGTCGGACAGTCCGTCGATTTCAAACCGTGAAAACTGCACGAGTCCGTCCGCATCGACGCCCGCAGCGGCGCACGCTTTCACCAGCGTATCGTACGACAACGCGTCATAGCAATCTTTTTTTGCAACGTAGAACTTTCTTTCCATAATCGCTCCGAAAACAAAATATACGTATATTTTATTATTTTATATATTGACTGTCAATGAAAACTCGCTCCAAAACGTATTTCGTTGACAAATCGCGAGCGGTATCTTAAACTGAAATTATTATGATTGAAGTATGTTTCGCAATATTGATGGATTTATTGAAATCGCGCAAAATCACGGCGCGGTACTTATCGGATAAGTACGAGATATCGCTTCGGAGCGTGTACAGATACGTCGACGTTTTGTCCTCAAGCGGCGTGCCTGTTTTTTCGGAGCGCGGAAGACGCGGCGGTATCACGATTGCCGACAATTACCGACTGCCCGCAACCCTTCTCACAAAGACCGAGCAAAGCGACGTATTGTCCGCCCTGTCCTTGTATAAAGGCGCGGATCCGCTGTGCGACGTTGACGTTATCCGCGACAAACTTCTGTCGGTGAACACGTCGGACGACGCCGAAAAACTCATAATGTCGGGCGACAAACTCATTCTCGAAGGCGTCATCGGCGACGAAAAACTTTACCGTGCGAAAATCGAGCCGCTGTCGAAAGCAATCGACGAAAACAAAAAAGTTACCGTCGTATATCACGACCGCGGCGGCGAAATCACAACCCGTACGATTCACCCGCACGCTTTCGTGCTGAAAGACTTCGTCTGGTACGTTTACGCCTTTTGCGAACTCAGAAACGGTTTCCGAATGTTCAAAATCAGCCGCATCGAAAAGTTGAAAGTCCTTGACGATTACTTTGAAAGAAAACCTCGCGACGAATTTACGCCCTGGAACTTATCCCCCGAAAAATCGCAATCGATAAACGTCCTTTTGTACGTCAAAGAAGCGGCAAGATATATGGTGGAAGAATGGCTGGGCGTCGAGTGCGTAAAACCGCAAAAAAACAAAACCTTCCCTTACGTCGCGTCATCGCAGGTCGCGTTTGACGACACCCTTATCCCAAAGATTTTGTCCTACGGCTCCGACGTAAAGGTGCTGGAACCGCAATCTCTTGTGAAAGATATCGTAAACGCCGCACATAATATAGACGCTTTGTACGATTAACCGGGCGTCTCGGGTTGACAAATCACAAGAAAGCAATTAAAATATTTTTATACCTTCAAGGAAGTTATTTATGGAAAATCTCGACATCGATAAGTTTTTGGACAACGACTACGACACCATCGCCAAACCCGACTACTCGTCCCTTTCTCTGGAAGAGCGCGCCAGCCGCGGCGACGCCGACGCTCAGAACGAACTCGGCACCGCTTATATGCAAGGCTACGGCGTTCAGCTTGACTACAAAAAAGGGCTTCACTGGTTCATCGAGGCTGCGGCGCAAGGACACACCGGCGCGTTTGCGAATCTTGGTATTTGCTTCCTTACCGGGCTCGGTATTCCCAAAAACTATAAAAACGCTTTCAAACTTCTGAAAAAATCGGCGGAGCGCGGCTATGCCCTTGCTCAATATAACTTGGGCGTTATGTACGAAAACGCTCTCGGCGTCGAGGAAGACTACGAAATGGCGCTTTATTGGTACGCTCTCGCCGCAAAGCAGAACTACGCGATGGCAATCAACAACATCGGCAACTGCTTTATGTACGGCAAAGGCGAACAAAAGAATTATCAGGCGGCGTTTTCATACTATATGCAGGCGGCAAAGCAAAACCTGCCGATCGCGCAATACAATGTCGGCGTGTGCTACTTCAACGGTTTCGGCGTGAACAAAGATATCTCCCTTGCCGAAAAGTACCTGCGACTTGCTGCGGACGGCGGCAACCGCGACGCCATAATCGCCCTGCAAACGATTTTCAAAAAGTAACGATTCAAAACATAAAAAACGTACCCGAAACCACGGGTACGTTTTATGTTAAGTCGATTAAAAGATACCGTACGAATATCACTGCGACTGTAATAAGGCTTCCCCTTATTTACGCTCGCAATGACATTGTTCGTTGCGCGGAATACACCCTCCTAAAAAAGTAAGTATAATAAGTATTATAATTCCCTAAAAAGTCAGAATTTTGATATTTAACTTTCCCTAAAACGGCGAGAATGCGTCGCACAACTTCGCTTTTGAAATCGCGTTATCGGGGACGATAACACTCACTCTTTTGCTTGTGTGCTCCTTCTCCCCACGGGTACACAGTTCCCGCGGGGTCCACAAAATCCCTAAAAAGTCAGAATTTTGATGAGATTTTGACGTTTCTTTTGGGGTTCTGAAAATCCTAGTGTACTAATGCGTACACGGATTTTCTGGTTCCCGAAAAAACTCAAAAGGTCGCAAAATTATGACTTTTTACTGCCCGATTATGCCGGAGTTCCCCCTATGATGCACATGATCAAACATCACCGCTATCGCCAGCACCAAGGGAATATTCGCCGCGTCGAAGATATCGACAACGTAGGAATCGCGCATGAACGTTACCGCCTTGTAAACCGACGCTATTACGACGCCGTCGCGGACAACCTTGTAGTTGTAGGCGAAAAACGAGCCTTCGATTTGCACGTCGATGCCGAAAAACTCATATTTCGGCTTAAAAGAGAATTTGCGTTTTGCATAGCAAACCATCGTATCTCCCTTATAGTAATCGAAGCGCGGAAGCAGACGGAACATACGTTTTTTAATGCGTACGATTTCGTTGTTCTGCATGTCGTACACGCGGTATTTTCTGGGAAACGAGAAGTTGCCCTTCACGACGAACGCGTCATTGCCGAGTTCGTCTTTTATGAAGTATTTTCCCGCAATACTCAAAAGTTTCTGGTTGATAACGAATCTCATAATTTTCTTCTTAAAAAATTATATATTATCAAACGTCGCCCTTATTTTTTCAAGGAATCCGCGTGAATTCTGCGGTCTGACCGTAACGCCGTCCTTATGGAACATACCGGCAAGGTCTTTCGTCATATAGCCGTTTTCAATGGTTTTGACGGTGGCTTTTTCAAGTTTTTCGGCAAAGTTTTCAAGTTCCTTATTGCCGTCGAGCTGTCCGCGTTTTTTGAGCGCGCCCGTCCAAGCAAAAATCGTCGCGACGCTGTTGGTGCTGGTTTCTTCGCCTTTGAGGTGTTTATAGTAGTGGCGCGTAACCGTGCCGTGAGCCGCCTCGTATTCGTATGCGCCGTCGGGGGACACAAGCACCGACGTCATCATTGCAAGGCTGCCGAAAGCGGTTGCGACCATATCGCTCATGACGTCGCCGTCATAGTTTTTGCACGCCCAGATCATGCCGCCGTGGCTTCTGATAACGCGGGCGATCGCATCGTCGATGAGCGTGTAAAAATATTCGATGCCCGCCGCCGCGAACTTATCCTTGTATTCCGCATTGAAAATATCGTTGAAAATATCTTTGAAGCGGTGGTCGTAGGTTTTGGAAATAGTGTCTTTCGTCGCAAACCACAAGTCGAGCTTCACGTCAAGAGCGTAGTTGAAGCAGCTTCTTGCAAAACTTTCGATGCTCTTATCGGTGTTGTGCATGCCGAGTACGACGCCCGCGGACTTTTCAAAATCGAAAATTTCGATACGTTTCTTTTCGCCGTCCTTTCCGCTCACGACGATTTCGGCTTTGTCGCCCTGCTCCACGTAAGTTTCGACGTCGCGATATACGTCGCCGTACGCGTGACGCGCAATAACGATGGGGCTTGTCCAGGTCGGGACAAGCGCGCTGATGCCGTCAACGATAATCGGACTTCTGAAAACGGTGCCGTCCAGAACCGCGCGAATCGTGCCGTTGGGGCTTTTCCACATTTCTTTAAGGTTATATTCTTCCACGCGCTGGGCGTTGGGGGTGATCGTAGCGCACTTGACCGCAACGCCGTATTTTTTCGTGGCGTACGCGGCGTCTAAGGTGACTTTGTCGTCGGTGTCGTCACGGTGACAAAGACCGAGATCGTAATATTCGGTATTAAGGTCGATGTAAGGAGTGAGCAGCAGTTCTTTGATGTCCGCCCACAGAATACGCGTCATTTCATCGCCGTCCATTTCGACAAGCGGAGTGGTCATTTTGATTTTTTCCATTGTAAGCCTCTTTTTTTGGTTTTGTTTATTGTATCAAAAATATCCTATTTTTGCAAGTGTTTCGGGCTTTTGCCGCGCATAAAGTTGCGGATGACGTCGCTGTCGAAATAAAGTCGCGATTTCCGCGCTTCTTTTTTCCTTATTAACGCGGCGGCGATTATGCCGTCAAGCATGGTACGAAACGATATTCCCACAGGCTCGAAAAGATAAAAAGCCATGCTGCCGGGCACGGTGTTCACTTCGTTGACGAAAAGTTTTTTGTCGTCGCTCAAAAGAAAATCGACGCGCACGACGCCCGACATATCGAGGTCTTCGTATATCCTTTTCGTGATACCTTTCACGTTGTCGCGGATTTCGTCGGGAATATTTGCGGGGATTTCCCTTTTTCCGCCGCCGTTTTTCCCGCCGGAATACTTGTCGTCGAAAGACAAAAAATCGTGCCAGGACACGGGGCTTTCCACTTCCGAAACATATATGTTTCGTCCGTCGGAATACGCCGCGCAGTTAAGTTCTTTGAAATTTTCCAGCGCGTTTTCGACAATGATTTTTTCGTCGAATTTCGCCGCGACTTCGATTGCCGCTTTAAGTTCGTCTTCCGTCCTTGCCTTTTTTATGCCGATACTGCTGCCAAGCCCCGACGGCTTCACGATAAGCGGATATTCCAAAAAGGTCGAAACGTGACGAATTACGTCGTTCGTGTTCTTTTCAAAATCCCCGCGGCTGACCGTTATCGACGGCATCGTGTTGAGCATAAGCCCGTCAAGCAGCTGCTTTGCAATCGACTTATCCATGCAGACAGACGACGCGATAAGCCCCGCGGACGTGTACGGCACGCCGTTGTATTCCAGAAATCCCTGCAATACGCCGTTTTCACCCTCGCCGCCGTGACAGCATATAAGCGCGACGTCGGGCGTTTCCTTTTTGAGAAGCAGCATGCCCTTTCTTGTGTAAAACGAACCGTCGATAAGCCATATTCTCGTTGTTTTTTTAAGGTTCGGATTTTCAAAAAAACCGACGTTTTTCATATTATCTGACGTGTAAAAACCGCCGTCCTTCATATATACGGGTAGGACGCGATAACCGTCGCCGAGAGCGTTCAACACCTGCACGCCCGTGATAATCGAAATGTCGTGTTCGCAACTTCTGCCACCGAAAAATACCGCAATATTCATAGTTTACTCCTTTCAGTTCAATTCGTCGGGAAGATCGTTCAGAAACAGCACCGCGTCGTTTGGCGAAAACAAGTCGGGGAAAAACCTTTCGGCGTCAGACAGTTTTTTGAAAAACAGCGCATTTTCTTCGGGAAAGCCGTTTTCGATAAGCCCCTTTCGGATATATTCGCCGTTGCGCCCGATAATCAGCGCAAGGTTTGCGACGTTTGCGATTTCTTTGCCCAGAATTTCGTTTTCTTCCTTTTCGCGTTTTCCGAGTTCCACAAGTCCCGGGGTAACGACGACGCGACGACCGTCGAATTCCCTTAATACTTCCAGCGCGCGTTTTGCGCCGACGGGGTTTCCGTTGTAGGTATCGTCGATGATACTTATGCGCCCGTTTCTTATCAGTTCGAGCCTGTGCGGCACGGGTTTCAGGTTTTTAATCGCGCGGATAATATCGCTGTCGTCAACGCCAAGTTTTTTTGCCATCGCCGCCGCAAGGACGATATCGTCCACGTTATGACGACCGAGAAGTCTTGTTTCCTCCGCGTATTTTTTGCCGTCGAGATATAGACAAAAGTTACTGCCGTTTGAGTTTATTTTGATTTCGTCCGCATAGGCAAAATCGCCCGTTCCGCCAACGAAAAACGCATTATTCGGCAAGGAAATTTCCCGCTCGATCCCGCGTCTGTTCACAATGCAAAAACCGTCTTCGGGGATATAATTTAAAACCGAAAATTTTTCGGCATAAACGTTGTCAAGGGTTTTGAAAGTTTCAAGATGTTGCCCCGTAACCCCTGTTATTATCGCATATTGCGGACGTACGACGTCGCAAAGTATTTTTATATCGCCACGGCGTCTTGCGCCCATTTCCGCAATGAACGCACGTGTCTCTGCGCTTATGTTTTTCGCGCTTTTCGCAATCCCCAGCGGCGTGTTGAAATTTTTTTCGGTTTTCACCGTTTCATATCTTTCGCTCATCATTGAAAACAAGACGTTTTTTACGGTGGTTTTACCAAAACTTCCCGTTATCGCAATTTTTATGAGGCAGTCGTTTCCGGCAAGTTCCTTTTTGGTTTTTTTAACGTATCGCCGGTTATTCAATCTTTCAAACGGGTTCAGAATTGCGTTTGCAATCGCCGTCGCAAAAACCGCCGCGCACGGCGCGCATACCGCATACAATAAAAATCGGTGATCGTGCAATAAACACAGCGCGACAACGCCCGATAAAATTACCAAAAGCCCCGAAAACACGTAAAGTCGTTTCAGGCGGTTCGTATAAACGGGCGGGTTTTTCACCTTCCCCGATATCACGGCGCATACGGAAACGAACGAAAACAACGCGTAAAACGCAAAATACGTCGCGGAAAAAACAAGAGAATACGAAAATCGTCTGCCCGTAAAGTACAGCCCGACAAACAAAAGCGACGTCACAAACAACATCGCCGTCCTTTTATAAAAGAATCTCGGCTTTCTGAAAAGCGAAAATATGCTGTACCCTTCCGCCTGAATTTGTTTAAGCGGAATCGGAATTATCAGAAGCGCGAGTATCGTCGTTATTACCGTCACCAAAAGTTGCATCGTTTCCATAAATAAAAGCGGAAAGTATTTTCAGAAAATAACCGCTATTATCTAAATATGAAAAATGCCCCGCGTTTGTGAGTAAAAACAGATGACTCGATTTAATTTTTTTGTTGAGTTTTCTCGCCATATAAAGGGGAGTATCTTTGTCCTTATCGCCCCAGAATATCGCGGTGTCGGCGGTAATGTCCGACAGCAGATAAGTTTCGTCGTAGTTTACGACGTTTTGGAAGGTTTTTTTCATCACGGGCGACAGCACGCGGTAATCCTTGCTCCCTTTAAGCCCTTTCCCGAACTTTTTCAGGATTTTGTGCATGAGAATTTTCAGGCGGTATTTTATCCCCCTTCTGGGCTTAATTCCCGCGCTGTCCACCAGCACGAGTTTTTCGACTTTTTCGGGATACTTTGCCGCAATGTAAATCGCAACCCGCCCGCCGAAAGAATGACCGACAAGCGTCGCTTTTTCGATATTCAGTTTGTCCATAAGTGCCAAAACGCCGTCCGCATAGTCTTTCACGGTCAGCGGATAATCGGGATGCGGCGTTTTTCCGAAACCGTAAAAATCGACGAGCGTCGAAGCCACGGACAAGTTTTTCGCGACAAATAAAAACGACCGGACGTCGCCGCCCCAGCCGTGTAAAAAAATAACTTCGTGTCCAGTTCCGAATCGTACGAAATTAAGTATAACTTATTCCCCCGTGTTCAACCAGTATATAAGAGCGTCGTCAACGCCCTCATAATATTTTTTGCGCCGTCCCGCCGGTCGAAAGCCGAAACTTTCGTAAAGACGGATAGCGGCGGCGTTCTTTTCGTTCACTTCAAGCGTTACTTTTGAAACGCCGACATCTTTCATCTCGTCCAGTACGAATGAGAGCAGAGCTTTGCCGTACCCCTTGCGTTTTTCGTCGGGTTTTACGGCGATATTGGTGATATGAGCCTCGTCAAGTATTCTATAATACCCCATATATGCGAGTACTTGCCCGTCTTTTTCGACGACAAAGCAGTTTGCAAGCGGGTTTTTCAGTTCATCAGCAATCATTTGCGCCGACCACGGCGTTTTGAAACTGACCTTCTCGATTTCGGCAATTTCGGCAACGTGCGCCGCATTCATTTTTACGATTTCAGGCATTTTTCCTTGCCTCTCGTTCCGCCTGACTTTCGCGAAGATACAGCGGTCTTAAACTTTCCTTGAAGTCGTGCGCCCTTGCCTTTTTTTGAAGGATATCTGAAAACGCAAAAACATAATCTTCGTTCTCGTTTCTAAAATATTTTGTACCGGTGATTTCGTCGCCGCTCTCAAAATATTTCGTTTCGACGACGTTTCCGCCCACAACGTACGCGCCGTAATAATTGCCGTGCATAGCGTCGATAAGTACGACGCCCTCGCCTTTATCGTATGCGACAAGTTCAAAAGAAGTGACGTCGATGACGGGTTTTTCTTTGGCAAAAGACAACGCGTTTATCGTCGATACGCCAACCCTTATCCCGGTGAAACTCCCGGGGCCCGTCACTGCCGAAAACGCCGCGACGTCGTCAAGCGTAAATCCGTTTTCGCTTAATAATTCGTCGATAACGGGAAGCAGTTTCGACGTGTGTTTTTTGTTGCCCTCGTCGGACACTTTATAATAGGTTTTGTTTTCGTCGGAAAGCACCGCGACCAACCTGTCGCGCGTGGTATCTACGCCAAGAATCAGCATATTTCGATCTCCCTTTCGTCGCCGCCGCGGTTTTTAATGTTCACGTTGATTATTTTTTCGGGAAGACGCGTGAACTTGTTCCACTCGATGACGCAAACGCCGTTTTCGTAAAGATAATCTTCAAGCCCGAGTTCGTAAAGCTCGTCCTCGGAGGAAATCCTGTACATGTCGAAATGATACACGGGCAATCTCGTGTCGTCGTAAGCGTGCATTATCGTGAAAGTCGGGCTCACGACGGTTTTTTTTCCGTTAAGCCCCGCGACAAGCCCTTTCGTGAACGTGGTTTTCCCTGCGCCCAGATCGCCGTTTAACAAAATAACCTCGCCGCCCGAAAGGGTTTTGCCGAGGTTTTTTGCGATATTTATCGTTTCATCAGCGCATTTTGAAAAATATTTCATACGATGATTATATTACTTTTTGTCGCCGTTTGCAAGGTCTTTGTCGTCGTTTAACGCGCCATTATCGTCGTTTCGAGAAATATCGTCCGCGTTTTCCGAATTCACCGACGTAAAAACGCCGTCTTTTTCTTCCGTATCGACAACGGTTTTTTCTTCGTCGGCACTTTCGCCGTCTTTATTTTCGCACGGGGTATACTTGTCCTCGTACACTTCCCTCGTTTCGAGTTTCAACGGGCGTTTGAGGCGCGGATACAGGAAATACGTCACCGCCGACACGATAAAGCACCTTAAAATATTGAACGGCAGAATGCCGACGCCCAGATACCATTTGTAAAAGGTTTCTTTCGTGACACCTTTGTAAAGACCGCTTACCATATTAAGCAAGACGTCCCAATTTCCCTTGAACATTGCCTCGACATAAAACGGAATCGAGATAAAACGGTTGACGATAATCGACATAATCGTTACCGTCAAAGAGCCTGCGACAAGCCCCAAAAACGCGTTTTTTTTGTTCTTTCTGCTGTTGTATATGAGCGACGACGGCAACACGAAACAAATGCCCAACAAAATATCCGTCGCTTCCCCCACGAAAAACGTTGAAGAAAGAGGGAATTTCAGCAAACATTTTATAATGATAACAAGACAGCCCGAAATCGGTCCCATCGAAAACCCGGCGATAAGCGCGGGAAGCTCCGAAATCTGGATATCCAGAAAAGACGGGAACATAAACGGCAACGGGAATTTGATGTTGTACAACACAAACGCCAATGCGGCATACATTGCAAGTTTCACGATATATTCCACCTTGTTTTTGCCGTCGGTGTAACGCTTGAAGTTTGATACAATGTTTCTTTTGAGTTCGGACATAAAAAAGCCTCGAAATTTATTTTCGAGGCGTCTTGAATCCGAATATCGCAAATTATTGCATGATAAACGACTTCTCCCATCCGGACTATACCGTCGGTCAGGGAATTGCACCCTGTCGCTTGCGCTTGTGGACTGTCACCACCGGTGAGGACTTTCACCCCGCCTCGAAGTAGTTTCATTATATCATCGGTCATTGCAAAAAGCAATATATTTTTCGGCGATTTTTGAGATTTTGAAAAATCGTCGTAACTTTTGTCCGATTTTACTTGCTTTCGTACTTTACGACGTTATTGCCGTCCGACCAGAGTTTGTCAAGACAGTATAAAACGCGCGTGTCGTCGTTGAAAATATGCACGATAACTCCGCCGTAATCCATGACGATCCATCTTCCCTCGCGGGTGCCGTCAACACGAAGCGGTTCAAGCCCTTCGCCCTTTGAAAGTTTTTCGTCGACGTTTTCGTATATCGCTTTTGCCTGCGCCGTGCTTCTTGCGGTCGCAATGACAAAATAGTCGGCAACGATAGTAAGGTGCCCGACTTTCATAACCGTGATGTCGGTTGCCTTTTTTTCGTCCAGAAGGACGCAAATTCTTTCGGCAAGTTGTTCTGAGTTCATAAATTCTCCTTATAAAAATTTATTGCTTTATCGGTCAAAGGATAAACCGTTCTTCCCGTTTCAATAACGTAGTCGCGGCTGTACGTAAGACACGTTATAAATCCTTTTTCAAAATCATTATACACGGCTTTTCTTAAACTTTCAACTCCCTGAAAATTTCTTTCGTAAGAAATAAGGTCGGAAACGTAAATAAGTTTTTCAAACTGTGACATGTTTTCGCGCCCCGTCGTGTGAAAGCGTATCGCGTTCAGCACGTCTTCGTCAGAGATATGAAAGTCGTTTTTGACGATTTCCGCGCTGACAAACTGATGCTGCACGGGCGTGCCGATCGAGTCCGACGGGATTGCGTTTTTTATGTTTTTTGGCAATTCGGTTTTGTCGTACATTTTCCCGACGTCGTGCAGCAGCCCCGCAAGCAGCACTTTGTCTTCGTCGATTTTTGGACAAAAGTTACGATTTAGCGACAGCGCGACAAGCGCGGTATTTTTGCTGTGGACAAGCCTTTTTGCGTCAAGATAAGTCGCCGCCTTGTCAACATATGGGAAAAATTCGGAATAAAGATTGCGCGACTTTATATACCTTCCGACGTTCTCGTCAAGCCCCGAAACGTACGCTTTCAGCATGAGCCTGTCGCGAATCGTATGGCTGTCGACTTCCTTCCCGACGTATTCAAGGATTCTGATTTTACCATTCCATTTTTCGTTCAGTTCTGCCGCCTTGTCTTTCGCACTTTGGTATCCTTCCCTGTCGAAAACGGCAATTTCAAAATTCCTTACGATAAACTCCGGCTCGTGCCAGCTTTCAAGCGCAAGCAGACTGTCGCCGCCGATGACGTAAACGAATTTCCCGTATTTTTTTTCAAGCACGGGAAGATTGTCGGACGAATAATTGACGCCGTCGTTTCTGTTTTCGATATCGTCGACGATAACGTTTGCGGAAACCTTCGAAAAAGCAATCCTCGCCATTTCGGCGCGGTCGGAAAAAGGCGTCTTCGACGCGCTTTTATGCGGCGGATTTTTCGTCGGCACGACGATCACCTTGTCCGCACAAAGTTCCCTTACTGCCGCCTTCAATATATTTGTATGTTCGACGTGGACGGGATCGAAACTCCCGCCGAATACAATTGTTTTTGCCATATTTATATTGTACCACTTTTTTCATCGCTATGCCAACAAAATAAACCGATTATTTTAGCGTGCATAACAAGCGTAAAAACGGGAAAAATCAATATATGGAATTTTATAAAATTATCGACAATATTACCCTGCGCGCGCTTGTGTTTTTTCTCAATGCGGTGTGGATACAATTTTTCGTAAAAAGGCTGTGGGCTTCGCTTATAATTGCGTTTTCGGTCACTCTTTTATTTTTCGTGATACTGAAAAAAGTTTTGGAAAAAATACCGCGCGACAAAATTAACAAGCAGGAAATTTACAAATCGTTCGTACTTATGCCAAAGGAAGAACTCAAAAATACTTACCTGAAATATTCTCGCGACGAAAACTACGTTTTCTTAGCGATGCGCTTTTCTCCCGCGAGTTTTGACGACGTTGCGGCGGCGTATCGGGAAAGCGGCGAAAAAGACACAACGATACTTACGGGAAACGTAAGACGAAACGTAATAACGTTTTCGGCGTCCCTTGACAAAAAGATTAAATTCGTCACGAAAAAAGACTTATATAAACTGTTGAAAGCAAACAACGCTTTGCCAAAGGTAATGACAAAACACGCGGATAAACCGCCGATTTCACCAAAGGAAGTGCTTGAAATTGCGTTTTCCGGCGCGAATGCAAAATATTTCGCATACTCCGGAATACTCATTGCAATAACCGCGCTTATCACGCCGTACAGGCTTTATTACGGGATCATGGCAAGCGTTCTGATTATCTTTGCGCTCATTTCTTCGCTTCGCGCCACACAGGAATAACATTAAAAAAGCAACCTTTTTGGTTGCTTTTTAACTTTACTTTTTCAGGACGGATATCGCGCTTTTTATCGTCTTTTCGTACGCTTCCATTCCGTATTTATCGACGTCGGATTTGCTTTTTTCACCGTGCGTCAGACAACCCGCACCGCCGATACAACCGCCGACACACGCCATGCCTTCGATAAAGTTTGCGTCAAGTCTGCCCTTCGATTTTTGCAAAAGCGCGATCTTGCACGATTCGATTCCGTCGCATGAACAGGGTTTGAGTTCAAAATCGCTGCCGTGTTCTTTCAGTCCTTCTCTCACCGCATCAGCAAGCCCGCCGCACCGCGCGAAAATTCGTCCGAAATACGACGCGTTGTCAAGCACGCCTTCGGGAAGCGTCGTAAGGTCGATATCGCGGCTGTCGAACAACGCCTGCAACTCTTCAAAGGTCATCGCGACGTCGACGTACGGCTTCACTTCTTCCTTCTGCACTTCCGCTTTCTTTGCGGTACAAGGTCCGATAAACACGACTTTGCAAGGCGCCTCGTTTTCTTTCAGATACTTTGCGATGGTTGCCATCGGCGAAAGATTATGCGACACGAACGGCACAAGATCCTTGAAATTCTTTTCGATATAATCCACGAACGCGGGACAGCACGAACTTGTAAGGAAACCTTTTTCGGCAAGTTCTTTCGACTCTGCGTCGGCAACCATATCCGCGCCGAGAGCCGCCTCGACAACGGTATGAAAACCAAGTTCTTTCAGTCCCGTGACGACTTGTCCGAGTTTTGCGTAAGTGAACTGGCTCGACACCGAAGGCGCAACGACTGCGAACACCTTAAACTTCTTGTTTTTCGCGCTCTTTTTCAGAATATCGACGACGTTTATGATATACGACTTATCCGTGATCGCGCCGAACGGGCATTGATACACGCACGCACCGCACGCGATACATTTTGAATTGTCTATGCACGCTTCCTTGTCCTCGCCCATCGAAATGGCTTTCACTTTGCACGCGGTCTCGCACGGACGGCGATAATTCTGTATCGCGCTGTACGGACAAACCTTTGCACACGCGCCGCATTCTTTGCACTTCGTCTTGTCGATATGCGCGACGTGATTATGGTCAAAAGTTATTGCGCCAAAGCGACACACGTCCTCGCAACGGTGGGCAAGACAGCCCCTGCACGAGTTGGTGACTTCATAGCCGCCCATCGGGCATTCGTCGCACGCGATGTCGATAACTTCGATGACGTTCGGGTTGTTTTTGTCGCCGCCCATCGCCATTTTGACGCGCTCTGAAAGGATTGCCCTTTCTTTATATACGCAACAACGCATCGTCGGGACTTTCCCCGGGACGATGATTTTCGGAATATCCAGAATGTTTTCTTCAAGCGTGCCTGCCCACGCCTGCTTTGCAACTTCGCGCAGCACCTTATATTTGAGATACTGCACCTTTGTATCGAATTTTCTCATTAAAAATAAAAACTCCGTTTAGAAATAACTGACTTTAATGCGTTTCCCCATTTGTTTCAGGCATTTTGACAACTCTTCGACAAGGTTCATTTTTATGTTGAAGTTTATCGGAAGATCGGGATTCTGATGCGCGGGATTGACCGCACGTCCGACGAAAAAGTTTATATCGGTGGCTTCTTCAAACAAAAGCCTTGCGATAAGACACGCGCCGTCGCGACCGAAACTCCACTTTTCGTAAAGTTTGTTTTCGTCCAGCGCGTCTTTTGCGTATTCCAGCACTTTGCTGACGGTAATAACGCCTTCCGTCACAAGGTCGACGCCTTCGATTTCCGCAATCGGGGGAACGTCGCCGCCGTCGTAACGGATACTTGCGCGCAGGGGCTTTCCAAGATATTTTGCCGCAATTGACGAGGTTGTGCCGCCGCATACGATATGTTTGCCCTCTTTTGAGAAGAACAACGCCATCATACGGTTTGCGTCGTCACGGTTGGACGGCGGTCCGAAAAGAATATTCATCGGGACGCGTTGACGCACTTTTATGACGCACGCCGTGGCGTCGTCGCCCGGTTCCCCGCCGTACAGCCTGTTACATTCGTCGATAAGGATCGTGGAATAGGTTTTTGCGGTGTATCCTGCCGGCGCGATGGTTTCCAGAAAGTCGATAATATCTTCCCGTTTCCAGCCGAAATTGTATTCGCGCCCGATGCCGGCATGCGGACAGCCGTCGCTCATCGCGACGAAAATGTCGTTTTCCTGCAATTTTATCGTGGATTTCAGAATCTTTTTTCCGCCGATATTCATCTCGATCTTCGGATAATCGAAGTTTTTCTCGTCGCGGATAAGGATAACCTGCGGATTGTCGTACTGAATGATTTCCGCTTCCCTGTTTTCAACGATGTGGATAATTGTGAAAGTGGAATACGCCACGCCCCTGACCGAGCAAATCGGCAAAGTTGCGGCAATGGTTTCCACGCAGTCCTCGATTGTCAAGCCTTCCGCCATCATCGTCGAAATGATTTTGGACGTGAGCGTCGACAAAATACTTGCCTTTACTCCGCTGCCCAAACCGTCGGCAAGCACGATAACCGTCGAATTTTCGTCCTGTTCGACGACGTCGACGTGATCGCCGCATAGTTGCTCGCCGAAGTGGTTTATGCTTTTATATCCGATGTCAACGCACAAATCATTCATTGTCGATTGATTCCTTTAATTTCGTCAATGCGATTTTGGTTTCCGCCGCGGTCTCGCCAAGAAGCGACGCGATTTCCTGTACGACGCGCATTTGCTTGTCGACGACCTTGTCGGCGATTTCGATTGTCTGGCGCGAGATGTTTTCTTTCTTTTCGCGCTCGGTTTCCTCGTCGGTGACGTCGCGCATTATGCAGATGAGAAGGTGATACGTTGCGTCGTATACGACGGTTTCTTCCACGTATTTTTTGTATTCCGCAAGGTAAATTCTTTGGTCGCGGACGTTGCGTTTTGTCGACAAAACCTGCAGAAATACCGCGGGATCCATAATCCTCACTACGGGCTCGCCGAGGATATCCGACGCGGAACGCAAGTTCATAATTTTCCTTGCGGCGGCGTTGATTTGCTGCACTTCCAGATTTTCGTTCAGCACGAACAATCCGTTGGGCGTATTATTGACGATGCAGTCCGAAAAGCTTTCGGCTTTGTCTTTAAGATACGGCAGACACATTGAAATTTCCGCCTTGCCCTGTAATACGGCAATCGCTTTTTCGCGGCAGGTATTGTACCCGCAAGAGCCGCAGTTGAGTTCGTCTTCCTTTCTGTACTTGCCCATTTCGCGCAGTTCTGCGTTGATTTCCGCCTCGGACGGCATTTGCAGCGTATGTTCGATCGGCACGAAATGTTTTCTGATTTCAAGCGGCTCGGGCTGATTTACCGAAAAATCCTTGTCGCCCGCATACTTTGCGACCGCAGTGTAGTCTTTCACGGGGGAACGGTGGTATTTTTCCATAACGGGACCGCCCACGCAACTTCCGACGCACGCCGACATTTCGATGAAGCAGTTGTGCACGTTGCCGCTTTCGATATCTTTCAGACATTCTTTGCAGTTTTCCACGCCGTCGACCGCCATATAAGTGTACTTGTCGTTTTGAAGCGTCATCGTTTTAAGTATGCCGCCGGTTGTCGGGAAAAATCTTGCGCGGCTTTCGTTGAAGTCGTCCATATCCGATTCCGGCGCGATTCCTGCGTCTTTCAGCCATTCCGTAAGTTCCTCAAAAGTCAGGACGGCGTCAACGTACCCTTCGTAAAAGTCCGCCTCGTCCTTTTTTGACACGCAAGGTCCGACGAAAACGACTTTTGCTTTTGCGTTGCGTGATTTAATATCGCGCGCGTGCGCGAGCATAGGCGACAATACGTCCGCAAGATACGGCAGCATATTCTGATAATATTTCTGGATAAGAAGGTTTACGGAATGGCAGCACGACGTGATAATAACGTCGCGTTTGTCGTCCTTGACCATTCTTTCGTATTCGTTTTTGACGATTGTCGCGCCGATTGCCGTTTCTTCCACGTCGAAAAAGCCCAGTTTTTTCAAGGCTTTTCTCATGCCTTTTATGCCGATGTTTTCATAATTAGCGATGAACGACGGCGCAAGGCTGACGTAAACGGGATCGCCCGACTGAATAAGGACTTTCGCCTTTTCGACTTCGGACGAAATTTCTTTTGCGTTTTGCGGACATACGACGAAGCATTGCCCGCACAAAATGCACTCGTTGCCAATAATGTGCGCCTGATTGCCCGAAAACCTGATGGACTTCACCGGGCAGTGGCGGATACATTTATAACAGTTTTTGCAGTTTGATTTTTTGAGTGTAAGACAATCGGACATAAATCCCCCTTTATTTTCCGTCGCCGAGTTTCGGCACGATATGATCGTGCCAGAACTCCTTGAACGATTCGGGCGTAACGCCCGTGAAAATTTCATCGTTTACAGTAACGGTAACGCCCACGCGGTTGCATTTACCCGAGCAGAAACTTCCCGCAAGTATCACTTCATCGTCGAGTTTTTGCTCCTTAACACTCTTTTCGAACAACGCCACGATTTCGGGCGCGCCTTTTAAGTGGCAGGAACTGCCGACACATATCTGTACGATAACCATTACGCCCTCGAAAGAATTTCGGCTTTGAAGAAGTCGTCGACGGTCTCGGGGCTTACCGAAAAGAATTTGTCGTCAACCGTCACGCAGACGCCTTCCTGACATCTTCCCATGCAGAACGTGCCACCGAGTTCAACCTTGTCTTTAAGACCGTGCTCGTTGATAAGATATTGCAACCCTTCAACAACCTGTCTTGATCCTTTTATATGGCAGGAACTTCCTATACATACGATAACTTTAATCATTTTTCCCTCCTATGCGACTTTTATTGATATTCCACGACGTTTACCCAGGACAACAGGAATTCGCGTTCCTTTTCGTTGCCCTTTACCGATTGCGAAGCCGCAACGATGGGCATCCATTTCTGGACGTATTGTTTTTTGGTATTGGTTTTTTCGCAGAACAAATTAAGATATTCGTTCGCCCCGTCGATGTCGCCGTTGAGCCAGAACAAAAGATAAGTCCTTGCGACGTCGGCAGAGGCATTGCCCTGCGTTGCGTGCGACCAGTCGATGACGTACGCCGTGCCGTCGTCCGCGATAATTATGTTGGACGGGTTGAAGTCGCCGTGGCAAAGTTTATTGTGCTTCGGCATTCCTTCAAGCCTTGTGTGCAGGTCGTATCGAGTCGTCGCGTCAAGGTCGGCTTCCGAAATTTTCCTGTTCATTTTGTCTTTCAGCTTGTTAAGAAGCGGACAGGTTTTGGACTGCACTTCGATCTGTAAATTCACGAAAAGTTCCAGATATTCGTGCTTTTTGTCGGGATTTTCAGCCATAAGTCTGTCCAGGGTTTTGCCCTTAATGAACTCGCTGACTATCGCCCATTTGCCGTCGATCGTTTCAACCGCCTTGATTTTCGGGATATTGAGCCCCGTTTCTTCGACGCGCGCCTGATTCAGCGCTTCGTTCAGAACGTCGGCTTTTTTGAAGTCTTTGTCAAACACTTTGACGCAGTTGTCGCCGTCGCGGTAAACCGTCTTATTGGTTCTTACTGCAATTACTCTGTCTAAATCCATACCCTTCTCCCTTTATTTTGAATTTTTCTTGTTATAAACCGTTTTGAAATCGCGGGGGTCGACGGTTTCCGTCACACCGACCACGGGTTCCGGCAACGGTTTTTCCGCAAAGGTTTTGCCATAATATGCGTTAAGGTACATTTGTTTGATTTCGCTCATAAGCGGATAACGGGGGTTCGCGCCGGTGCATTGATCGTCGAAAGCCTGCTCCACCATATCGTCAAGTCGATTCAGGAAATCCTGCTCGTCGGGGACGTACTCTTTGATGGTCTTTTTGATGCCGACTCTTTCTTTCAGCCCGTCGATAGCCTTGATAAGGTTTTCAAGTTTTTCTTCGTCGGTGTTGCCGAAAATCCCAAGGTATTCCGCAACTTCGGCGTATCTTCTCAGCGTGTGCGGGTGGTCGTACTGCGGGAACGTACCCATTTTTGCGGGAACTTCCGCCGCGTTGAACCTTAATACTTCGTCAATCATAAGAGCGTTTGCCACGCCGTGCGGCAGATGATGGAACGCGCCGAGTTTGTGCGCCATCGAGTGGCATACTCCAAGGAATGCGTTTGCGAAAGCCATGCCCGCCATAGTCGCGGCGTTTGCCATTTTTTCACGCGCAAGCACGTCGGATTGTCCGTTGTCGTAAGCGCGCGGCAGATATTCGAAAATGGTTTTCAACGCTTTGAGCGCAAGACCGTCGGTGTAATCGGTTGCCATCATCGACGCGTACGCTTCCAGCGCGTGTGTTACGGCGTCGATACCGCTTGCGGCGGTAAGTCCGCGCGGCGCGCTCATATGGAAATCCGTGTCGATAATTGCCATTTTGGGCAAAAGTTCGTAGTCGGCAAGAGGATATTTCACGCCCGTTTTTTCATCGGTAATAACCGCAAACGGGGTAACTTCGCTGCCCGTGCCCGCAGACGTCGGGATTGCGATGAAGTACGCTTTTTCACCCATCTTCGGGAAAGTGTAAACGCGCTTTCTGATGTCCATAAAACGCATTGCCATATCCATAAAGTCGGCTTCGGGGTGTTCGTACAAAACCCACATAATCTTGCCGGCGTCCATTGCCGAGCCGCCGCCGAGCGCGATAATGCAGTCGGGTTTGAACGCTCTCATTTGCGCCGCGCCTTCTTTTGCACAGGCAAGCGTCGGATCGGGAGCAACGTCGAAGAACGTCGTATGAACGATGCCCATCTCATCGAGTTTATCGGTGATAGGCTTCGTATAGCCGTTGTTGTAAAGGAAACTGTCGGTAACGATAAACGCCCTTTTCTTTCCCATTACCGTCTTTAACTCGTCAAGAGCGACGGGTAAACAGCCTTTTTTGATATATACCTTCTCGGGTGCTCTGAACCACAACATATTTTCTCTCCTTTCCGCAACGGTTTTGATATTGATAAGGTGCTTTACGCCGACGTTTTCGCTGACGCTGTTTCCGCCCCACGTGCCGCAGCCCAAAGTGAGCGACGGGGTAAGACGGAAGTTGTACAAGTCGCCGATGCCGCCCTGCGACGACGGCGTGTTGACAAGCACGCGGCAGGTTTTCATACGGCTTTGGAACTCGTCAAGTTTTGCCCTTTCCGTTACTTCGTTGAGATATATGGACGACGTATGACCGTAGCCACCGTCTGCAATAAGTCTTTCCGCCTTTGTGAAGGCGTCCTGAATATCCTTCGCGCGGTACATTGCAAGTACGGGCGAAAGTTTTTCGTGCGCGAATTCTTCCGACAAGTCGACGCTTTCGACCTCGCCGATTAAAATCTTCGTGCCTTCGGGTACGGTTACGCCCGAAAGCGAAGCGATCGTCGCCGCTTTTTGTCCGACGATTTTCGCGTTAAGCGCGCCGTTTATCAATATTGTCTTTCTGACCTTTTCGGTTTCTTCGGGATTCAGGAAATAACAGCCCCTGTCCGCAAATTCGTTTTTAACGGCGTCGTAAACCTTGTCAAGGACGATGACAGATTGTTCGGACGCGCAAATCATACCGTTGTCAAACGTTTTTGAATGAATGATCGAGCTGACGGCAAGTACGACGTCCGCCGTATCGTCGATGATTGCAGGCGTGTTGCCCGCCCCGACGCCAAGCGCGGGCTTGCCCGACGAATATGCCGCTTTCACCATGCCGGGACCGCCCGTCGCAAGGATAATGTCGGCTTCTTTCATGATAAGGTTTGTCATTTCAAGCGACGGCACGTCGATCCAGCCGATGATGTCCTCGGGCGCGCCGGCTTTAACCGCTGCGTCAAGGACGACCTTTGCCGCGGCAATCGTGCTCTTCTTTGCGCGGGGGTGAGGACTGATGATAATGCCGTTTCTCGTTTTCAACGAAATCAGCGTTTTGAAAATCGCAGTCGAAGTGGGGTTCGTCGTGGGGATAACCGCAGCGATAAGTCCGACGGGCTCGGCAATCTTTTTGATGCCGTATGCCTTGTCTTCTTCGATGACGCCGCAGGTTTTCACGTTGCGATACGCGTTGTAAATATATTCCGACGCGTAATGGTTTTTGATGACCTTGTCTTCGACAATGCCCATACCCGTTTCTTCAACCGCCATTCTGGCAAGGGGTATACGCATTTTGTTTGCTGCGGTCGCCGCGGCAAGAAAGATTTTATCGACCTGCTCTTCCGAATAAGTCGAAAATTTCCTTTGAGCTTCGCGGACGACGGCGATTTTTTCGATGAGCGCGTCGACGCAATCGACTACTTTTACGTTGTTTTCCATTTGAAACTCTCCCGTACGTATTTATTTTACATTTTATCTGCTACTTCGGCAAGCGTATAAGCGGTGTTTTAACGCATAAACGTTACTTTTCGTCGCGGTTGTCAAACTTTGTTAAAATTCTAACAATCTTTTGACATTGTTAATAATATAACAATCTTTCGGCAATGTGAAATAGTACTTTTATATGCTTATATATCAAAATATATATACATCTTTAATTCTGCACTTACTCAAAGAAAATAAAAAACCGATTGTATTAATACAATCGGCAATTTTTGATTTACAGATAACTCCTTTTCGCCTCGCACAGTTTCGTGATGAAAGTCTTGTCAAGGGCCGTCAGGTGATAATCTTTTTTATATATCAGCACGTCTTTGTAAACCTTTGCGTTTTCGGCGCAGGGTTTTGCGGTAAGCCCGTATCTTTCAAGGGTTTCAAACGGCACGGGCGACACCCACATGAACGTTTCGTCGTTTTTTGACAAGACGTCGAACTGGCTTCCCCTTTCAAACACGAATATTCTGCGCGTTATTTCGCCCTGCAATTCGTCCTTTCTGACTTCCGCCAGAGGAAGGGACGGCACGAACGGATCGGCGTGCGCGATTTCGATGTAGTTTTTAAGGTCGGAAAACCGGATTTCGTCAAGTTCATTCAGCGCGCTTGTCTTTGAAAACACGAGAACGTGGTGAAATTCCGAAATAAGTTCGTGATTCAATCCGCGTTGTTCCGCCATTTCTTTGAAATATTTATCGTACTGCGCGGCGTAGCGGACGATGCCGAGTTTATAATCCTTTTCCAAAATGTTGTTTATCGCGCGCAACGCGTTGGTTTCCTTATAAAAGATTTCGAAATTTCCTTCCTTTTCCAGACACTTCGAAAACTCCGCAAAAGCACTTGAAATATAACTTGCGCGCGGAACGGATATGGAAAACGACTTTTTCTCGTTCTCCTGCCCCTTGAACGCGTTTTCGACCTCGTTTATCTGGCGCAGAATCGCTTTTCCGTATTCAACAAGACGTTCCCCGTCGTGGGTAAGCGTCATACCCTTTGAGTTTCTGTCGAAAATCGTAATTCCAAGGTCTTTTTCCAACTCCTTAATCGCGCGGGAAAGGTTGGGTTGCGCGATGTACAGTTCTTCCGCAGCCCTTGAAATCGATCCGATCCTTGCCACTTCGACGGCATATTTCAAATACTGTATATTCATTTCTCCACCTCTTCGTTTGAATTATATTACGGCACGATAAAAATAAACTTAAAACACAGCGGCTTTGCTTAAAAAAAGTACGGCTTTGACACCGTACTTTTTATATGTTAACCGCGAAGTTTCTTTGCGGTAACCAGCCTGTTAAGCGCAACGATATAAGCCGCTACGCGGAAAGTACAGTCGTATTTTTCACGGGCGTCAAATACGTCGTTGAACGCGCCGACGATCTGACGTTTGAGTTTTGCGTTGACGTCGTCCTCTTCCCAATAAAAGTTTTGCAGGTTTTGCACCCATTCGAAGTAGCTGACGATGACGCCGCCGCTGTTGCTGAGAATATCAGGAAGGACTTTGACGCCTTTTTTGTTAAGGATTTCGTCCGCTTCCACAGAGGTCGGTCCGTTTGCCGCTTCGATAACGATTTTCGCCTTGATTCTGTCGGCGTTTTCAGCGGTGATCTGGTTTTCGAGTGCGGCGGGAATAAGGATGTCGCAGGGGAGTTCCAGAAGTTCCGCATTCGTGATTCTCTTGCAGTCGCCGGTGTAGCCGTCAAGAAGGTTCTTGCCGCTGTCAAGATATTTGTAAATTCCGGCGATGTCAAGACCGTTTTCGTTGTAAATCGCGCAGCTTACGTCGGATACGGCGACAATCTTTGCGCCCTCTTCAGCAAGAAGTTTCGCGCTGATGCTGCCGACGTTGCCCATGCCCTGGATTACGATTTTGCAATCTTCGGGTTTCATATTATATTTCTTCATCATTTCAAGGGTGACGAAACATACGCCGCGTCCGGTCGCTTCGTTTCTGCCCTTCGAGCCGCCGATTTCAATCGACTTGCCGGTAACGATGCCGTAAACGCTTTCGCCCTTCAACTTGCTGTATTCATCAACCATCCAGTCCATCGTCTGGGCGTTGGTGCCTACGTCGGGCGCGGGAATGTCGGTGTTGGGAGAAATGATCGCCGAGATTTTGTCAATGTAAGTGCGGGTAAGACGTTCCAGCTCGCCCTTGCTCATTTCGCGAGGACGGCATACGATACCGCCTTTGCCGCCGCCGTAAGGAATTGCCGCAACCGCGCATTTGAAAGTCATCCACGCAGAAAGAGCGCGCACCTCGTCGACGTTGACGTTCTGATGATATCTGACGCCGCCTTTCGCAGGTCCGCGGAGCGTGCTGTGCTGTATGCGGAAACCCTCGAAAACCTTCAAAGAACCGTCGTCCATACGTACGGGAAGCGCGACTTTCAGTTCACGTTCGGGATACTTGAAAGTGAGATAATCTTCCTCGCTTATGCCCATGACGCCGGCTGCCTTGTCCATAACGGCAACGAAATTATCAAAAGGATTATATTTTGTCATAATTTTTCCTCCAAAAGAAAAAGATTTCTTGTCTAAAATAAATTATAAGCGACGTAGCCTATAAATGCAACTATTTTTTTGCAAAAAATTGTACCGAAGTACAAAAAGATACTCTTGTGTATTTTGGTTTAATTTTCAAAGTTACTATCACGCCGAAAAACTTGAAATCCGCCCGGAATCGGACGGATATCGTCATTTTTCAAAGTATTTCTGCATTTCGTCCGCATTGTCGAATACGGGTGCGCCCGTTTTTTCAAGGGCAGCTCTTGCGCTATGTCCGCGCGCAATCGTGGCGGCGTCAATGCCCATCGCGCGCGCCACTTCGACGTCGTGCGTCGTGTCGCCGACCATTACCGCCCTTTCAAGGTTGATTTCGGGGTGGTTTTTCAGCCATCTTTTCGCAATGTCCGCTTTGCCCGCGGCATAGATATCGTCGTTTGCGATTATGTCGTCGAAAAATTTTAGCGCGTCGATTTCGTCAAGCCACCTTATAAGGTCGTTTTTCTCGGACGCGGTCAACATTATTTGTTTTATCCCGTCGCGCTTAAACGTACAAAGTACGTTTAATATGTCGGGGAAAATCTTTGCCCTGCGACAATTCACGTCGTACCGCGCAATGTATTTGTGCGCCAGAACGTCAAAAGGCACTTCGTCGAAATCGAACCCGGCGTCCCTGTAATAATCGATGATGGGAAAACGGAAAACTTTGTGATACTCGGCGCGCGCGGAAAACGGCTTCTTCCCGTATTCTTTCAGAAGCGAATTTACCGTTTCCATGCAGATTTCGACGTCGTCGATAATAGTGCCGTTCCAATCCCAAAAAATAACGTCGTATTTCATAAAGTAAACAATATACTGTAAAACTAATTATCAGAAATTGCAGCTGTCGGGATGACTCCCAAGCCTGCCGACTTCGGTTATGCCGTCCAGAAGTTCCACGTCGCGCGCGGACAGCGTAAAGTCGAAAACGTCAAAGTTTTCCTCGATTCTCGACGGGGTTACCGACTTCGGAAGGGGTATCACGCCTTTTTCCATGCACCAGCGGATAAGAACTTGCGCCGGGGTTTTTCCGTGACGCGCCGCAACTTCTTTCACGACGGGAATCTCAAACGCTTTGCCCTTTGCAATGGGCGCCCACGCCTCAACCGCGATATTTTTTGCCTTGCAGTAATCGACAACGCTCGTTTCGGGGTAACCGACGTGGATTTCGATTTGGTCGACCATCGGCGCGACGTTGCAGTTATTCAGTAAATATTCAAGGTGTCTTTCCTGAAAATTGCTGACGCCGATGCATCTTATCGCCTTTTCGTCGTAAAGTCTTTCAAAGGCTTTCCAGGTTTCTTTCACCGTTTTTTGCCAGTCGTCGCGGTGAGCAAGCGGTATCGGCCAATGGATAAGGTATAAATCGAGATAATCGAGCCCCAGATTTTTCATCGACTTTTCAAAAGCGCGCAAGGCGTTGTCGTATCCGTGATCGTCGTTCCAGAGTTTTGTCGTGATAAAAATGTCATTGCGACAGACTTTGCTGTCAATTACACCGTCTTTGACGCTTTCTTCGTTGCCGTAAAAAGCGGCTGTATCGATAAGACGATAACCTGTTTCAACGGCTTTTCTCACGCCGTCCACGCAGACTTCCCCCGCGGGGGTTTTGTATGTGCCGTAACCTATCGACGGAATTTTCACGCCGTTTGAAAGAGTTTTGTAATCCATTTTTCACCTCGTGTGCAAACTTGAATGCCAGACAAGATTAAAACGAACCGTGGTCTGACGGCGAATTTTTGACTAATACATCGTTACGCTCACGGCTTATACATCAAGTATTAACCCGTTCGCGTGCCTTGTCTTAGCCTAAAATTTCACCGTCGGACTTGCCCGCAACCAAAACGCCGATATTTCCGATGATTTTTGGTAAAGGCGAACGCAGACGTACTATACGTACTTCAAGCGAGAATTTGACAAAAAGCGCGGAAATTGCGGCATTTTGGCAAGGCTCGTTTTAATCTTGTCTGGCATACCTATTTTACAATATGTTTTCGCTTTTTTCAATCACTTTTTGATCAAATTAACTCTTATTTGCGCCTCGTCCGTATTCGATGATGGTCGTAGACCTTGCTTTTTTGATTCCGTCTTCCGTTTCAAAGAAGTCGTTAAGTTCAACGGTATATACGCCGTCCTTTTCCGCCGCGCTATCATATGCGAAATCGCAATAACTTTTCGCTTTTTCGTAGTCCGAAAAGGTTTTCAGCACCTTTTCATCGTTTTCGAGCGTGAGAATCACGCCGAACGCGCGTTTTGCCCCGTCGGGGGTGTTGCCCAATAAATACTCAAAATACGTCATAAAAAATACACTCCTACGATTATTAACCATAAGAGCGCAAGAAAAAATCCCATCGTCCGACGGGATTTCATAAAGTACGATTTTATTCACCCATCGATCAAGCTTTGGCACCTTGCTTTGCAGGTTGCCGTGTGGTCAACGGGCTTGTCCCTCGCACACTCTTTATGGTAATTTCATATTACGTTAAATTTCTTTTGTTGTCAATCTTAATTTCAAAGTTTTTCGGGATATTTTTCAAGGATATAATCCATATCTTTGTCGCCGCGTCCCGAAAGATTGACAAGTATGCTGCCCGTGCCCATCTCTTTTGCGAGTTTCATGGCGTAAGCGACGGCGTGCGAACTTTCAAGCGCGGGGATTATCCCTTCAAGCCGCGACAATTTGAAAAACGCGTCCACCGCTTCTTCGTCGTCGGCGGTTTTGTACTCAACCCGTCCCAAGTCCCTTAAAAACGCGTGTTCGGGGCCGGCGGACGGATAATCGAGCCCGCTTGCAATGGAATATACCGGCGCGGGATTGCCGTTTTCGTCTTTCAGCATAATGCTGTTGAATCCGTGCATTATGCCTTCTTCGCCGTACGTCAGGCTTGCCGCGTTGTCGCCGATATTTTTGCCCCTGCCCATAGGTTCGACGCCGATAAGCCTTACGGGATCGTTCAGAAACGCGTCGAACATACCGATACTGTTACTGCCGCCGCCGACGCAGGCGCATACTACGTCGGGAAGTTCGCCAGTCAAAGCGATAAATTGTTCCCTTGCCTCCTGACCTACGACAAGCTGGAAATCCCTGACCATCATGGGAAACGGATGCGGTCCAAGCGCGCTGCCGATGCAATAAATCGCGTCGTCGTATTCGCGAAGATACGCTTCAAACGCCGCGTCAACCGCTTCTTTCAGCGTTTTCAGCCCTTTCGTGACCGTTATCACGTTTGCGCCCAGAACTTTCATACGGGCAACGTTCGGCGCCTGCTTTTTCACGTCGACTTCGCCCATATAAATGTCGCATTTCAGCCCGAAATACGCCGCAGCCGTCGCAAGAGCGACGCCGTGTTGTCCCGCGCCCGTTTCGGCAATGAGTTTTTTCTTTCCCATAAACGACGCAAGCAGCCCTTCTCCCATACAGTGGTTGAGCTTATGCGCGCCCGTATGGTTCAAATCTTCGCGTTTTAAGTATATCTGGCACTTGCCGACGCTTTTCGACAGCCTGTCGCAGTGATAAACCGGCGTAGGTCTGCCCTGAAATTCCTTGCGGATTCGACGAAGTTCCTGAATAAACTTCGACGACTTGCAAATGGTCTGATACGCGTCGTTGATTTCGTTGAACGCAGGCACGAGTTCGTCGGGAAGATACGCCCCGCCGTAACGCCCGAAGTATCCGTTTTTATCGGGATATTGTTTCAAAAATGTTGCAAAATTTACGTTGTTGTTTTCCATAATAAGACCTCCGAATTTGAATTTTTGTGAATTTTTGGCATAAAAAAGCCCGCTTGCAGGCAAACGGTACTATTCCGCCATCGGAAGTCCAAAAAATATAATGAAAATACGTCGGCAACCGCCGACAATATCGTCGTTTTCATACTGACTACTCTCATCTTTTCTAAACTAATCTAACGTCTTTCGACGATTCTATGCTAATACAAAATATTCAGATTGTCAACGATTTCGTTCATACTTTATCACAATAAAGTTTTTCGCCTCAAAATACACAATTTATAAGTTATATTATCGTTTATATAAGGTAATTATCCTTTAATGAGTTTACGGCGGCAATGTTTTATGATAAAATGCCATTGGATAACAGGTACTTTATGTTTAGACTTGCAAAATACTTAAAAGGATACCGCGCAAAAACGATAATCGGCCCGTTTTTCAAACTTTTCGAGGCTTTTTTCGAACTTATCACGCCGCTTGTCGTGGCGTGGGTTATCGACACGGCGATTCCGCGCGGAAGATCGGGTGATTTTTCGGGACTGTGGATCGGCGGCGGCATAATACTTGCCCTTGGCGTGCTCGGGCTTGCTTTTACGATTACGGCGCAATTTTTTGCAAGCCGCGCTTCTGCGGGGTTCGGCACGAATCTTCGCCGCGAGTTATATCACCATATCAACACTTTTTCTTACGCGGAACTTGATAAATTTTCCACAACGTCGCTTATCACAAGGCTCACGTCTGACGTAAATCAGGCGCAACAGGCGGTTGCGATGTTCATTCGCCTTATTTTGCGCGCGCCTTTCATATCTGTCGGCGCAATCGTGATGGCGATGATAATCGACCTGAAAATCTCGCTTATTTTCGTTGTTTCCGCGCTTGTTATCGGCGGGGCTTTGTGGCTTATTATGTCACTGACGATGCCCGGATACAAACGGGTGCAGGAAAAACTTGACGAAGTTACAAGGCTCACGAAAGAAAACCTTTCCGGCGCGCGAGTAGTACGCGCGTTTGACGCGGAAACCCGTGAAATATCTGCTTTCGATGCCGCGGCGGACGTATTGTCCAGAACGTCGATTAAAGTCAGTTCCCTTTCCGCCCTTCTCAACCCGTTGACCTACGCCGTATTGAATATCGGCGTCATCGTGCTTTTGTATTTCGGCGGGGTGTCCGTAAACGCCGGCAAACTCACGCAAGGCGAGATAATCGCGCTTGTCAACTATATGACGCAGATTCTGACCGCAATGATCGTGTTTGCAAACCTTCTCGTTACGTTTACAAAAGCGTCCGCATCGGCTGCGCGTATCAACGAAGTCTTCGACGTCACCACCTCGATGGAAGAAGGAAGTGGCGCGTCGCCCGACCTTGACGCAAACGCCATCGAATTAAACGACGTTACTTTCACTTATTCGGGCAGCAGCGCGCCGTCTTTGTCTGACGTCAACATCAAAATCGCAAAGGGTATGAGCGTCGGGATACTGGGCGGCACCGGCAGCGGCAAAACAACGCTCGTCAGCCTTATAACAAGGCTTTACGACGTGAACGTCGGCGAAGTGAAAATCTTCGGACACAACGTGAAAGACTATACCAACGACGAACTTTATTCACTGTTCGGAGTCGCGCCGCAAAAAGCCGTCCTGTTTGAAGGAACCGTGCGCGACAATATCCGCTGGGGAAAGGAGGATGCCACCGACGAGGAAATCGAAAAAGCCCTTGTCGTTTCGCAGTCCAAAGAGTTTGTCGACAACCTGAAAGACGGGCTCGACACAATGATAAATCAAGACGGCAAGAACCTTTCGGGCGGTCAACGACAACGCCTGACCATTGCCCGCGCCCTTGTTTCCAACCCGAAAATACTTATCCTTGACGACAGTTCCAGCGCGCTCGACTTCGCAACCGACGCAAAACTTCGGAAAGCGTTGAACGAACTCAAAAAAAGCGAAAAACTCACGTCGGTCACCGTGTCGCAACGCGCGACGAGCATCAAATATTCCGACCTTATCATCGTTATGGACGACGGGAAAATCGTCGGCCTCGGCACGCACGACGACTTAATTTATTCGTGCGACGTTTACCGCGAAATTTGTCTTTCGCAAAACAAGGGGGACGACGAAAATGAGTAAAGTCAGGAATAAAAAAACCAATTTCAACGCAATCGGAAAACTTTTGCGCTTCGCAAAACCGTACGTTCCCGCAATTTTACTTGCCCTGTTCTTCTCGATTCTTCAAATCGTCGCAACGCTTTTCGCGCCCGTGATCATCGGCAAAACCGTGGACTTCATCATCGGAAAAGACAACGTCGATTTTTCGGTCATCGCAAAAAACGCAGGGATACTTGCGGGGCTTATCGCCGCGGTACTGCTGTTCCAATATCTCAGTTCTTTGTGCATAAACTTCGCGTCATTCAGAACGATAAGGGATCTTCGTCGCGAAGCGTTCAAAAAACTTAACGTCGTGCCCCTTTCGTACATCGACAGCAATTCGCACGGCGACCTTATGTCGCGCGTCGGAAACGACGTCGACCAGATTTCTGACGGGCTTATTCAGGGCTTTTCGCAGTTGTTCGGCGGGATCGTCACGATTGTCGGCACGCTTGTATTTATGCTGACGTATAACTGGCTTATCGCGGTTATCGTCGTCGTACTTACGCCGATTTCCCTTTTTGTCGCGTACTTCATTGCGAAAGGCTGCCACGACACGTTCGCAAAACAAGCCGAAAAACGCGGCGAACTTTCGGGGCTTGTCACCGAAATGACGTCGAATCAGCGCGTCGTAAAACTTTTCGGATATGAAAAACGCGCGGAAGAAAGGTTTGCCGTCATAAACCGGGAACTTAAAATCTCGGGACAAAACGCGGCTTTCTTCTCGGCATTGGTCAACCCCTCCACCCGCTTCGTCAACAACGTGATTTACGCCGTCGTATGTATTCTCGGCGCGTGGCTCGTGATACGCGGACAAGGTATTCTCGGCATGGGCGCGTTCACCGTCGGCGGGCTTTCGTGCGTGCTGTCTTATGCCATTCAGTACACGAAACCTTTCAACGAAATAACGGGCGTCGTTACCGAACTGCAAACGGCAACCGCCGCCGCAGACCGCGTTTTCAACCTGCTTGAAACGGAAAATCAGTCGTCCGACGAAGGGTTCCCCGACCTTGAAAACGTCAAAGGCAATATCGAAATCGACAACGTTTACTTCTCTTACGTCAAATCCAACCCGCTTATTCAGGGCTTTTCCCTTTCGGTCAGAAACGGCAAGCGCGTCGCAATCGTCGGTCCCACAGGTTGCGGCAAAACCACCCTTATCAACCTGCTTATGCGCTTTTACGATCCCGACAGCGGCACGATTTCCGTGGACGGCAAAAACGTGAAAGAAGTCACAAGACGGTCGCTCCGCTTAAACTACGGCATGGTGTTGCAGGACACCTGGCTTAAACACGGCACCGTCAGGGAAAACATCGCCTATGGCCGTCCCGACGCAACCGACGAGGAAATTATCGCCGCAGCAAGTGCCGCGCATATCCACAACTTTATCATGCACCTTGAAAACGGCTACGACACCGTGCTCGGCGACGACGGCGGAAACGTATCGCAAGGTCAGAAGCAGCTTTTGTGTATCGCCCGCGTTATGCTCACTCACCCGCCCATGCTCATTCTGGACGAGGCAACGTCGTCAATCGACACCCGTACTGAACTGAAAATCCAGCAGGCTTTCGAGATGCTGATGAAAGGCAAAACTTCGTTTATCGTGGCGCACCGACTTTCGACAATCAAAAACGCCGACCTTATCCTTGTGATGAACAAAGGCAACGTCATCGAAAAAGGCACTCACGACGAACTTATCGAAAAACACGGGTTTTATTACAACCTTTATAACTCCCAATTCGAGCATTGATTTGCAAAAACCGCACAAAAAACCACACAAAAACCCCCGGATAAATCGGGGGTTATTTTTATAAGGTATCCCTTCCGGGAGATTGCCACGCTTCGCTCGCAATGACATTAAGTACTTCGTACGGAATAAATAAAAGTTTGTTAGTAAAAAAATAGTAAAGTTTACGTACGCTCTTTATGCTGTTCCGTGCAACGCACTTTATGTCATTCTGAGGAGCAAAGCGACGTGAGAATCTCCCGGAAGGGTTACCTTGTTATGTCATTGCACAATGATTTCTTGTTCTTCTTCAGTTTTTTGGAACTTCTTTTTCCACAAAACGTACAATATCACGCCGACCGTCGCCGAAATTACGTCGGTTATCGGCTGGCAGGCGACTATGCCGTAAACGGGGATCGGCACGTTCAGAAGATACATCAAAGGAATGTCCACAATGCCCTTTCTTATTATCGACAATAAAAACGCCTTGCCCTTTGCGCCGACCGCCTGGAAATACGACACAAGCATAAACGTTACCGCCATGAACGGGAGCGACGCGCAGTGAAGCCGCAGGAACTTTTCGCCATACGTTACCGTCGACGCGTCTTTGATGAAAACTTCGATGAGTGCGCCCGCCGCCGATTCCACGACGATAAGCACGGTTATCGCAAGCCCGACGCAATAACAAAGCGAAAGTTTCAGCGTTGTTTTCATTTTGTCGTACTTTTTCGCGCCGTTGTTGTATGCGATGAGCGGCGCAGCCCCTTGTGCAAGTCCCGTTACCATACCGAAAGGCACGGCGTCGATTTTTTTTGTGACGCCGATTGCCGCCTCCGCAGTCTCGCCGTATCCGATCATAAGCGAGTTCAGCACGAGATTCGACACAGCCGACAACATCGTTTGAAGCGCGGACGGAAGCCCCGTAAACAATACGTTCCTTGCGATTTTTTCCTTGATCGCAAGACACGCCTTTTTCGGCGAAAACGACACGACGGATTTTTTCCTTATCACGATAAGCAATATCGCAAAATACAGCGTGGTAACGACGTTTGAAATAAGCGTTGCGATCGCCGCGCCCTTAATATTCATATTCAGCCCGAAAGGCAACACGAAAAACGGATCCAGCGCAATGTTCAGCACGCCGCCCAACGACAGCCCCAGCCCCGCGTGCAACGAGTACCCCTCGCCCCTTATTACGTTTGCGACAACCATATTGAAGACGGCGGGTACCGCGCCGAACACGACAACCCAGTCAAGATACGTCGCGGTATAGGCGTCAAGGTTTTCGGTCGATTTCAGCAGTCTTAAAAACGGCTCTTTCCATACGCCCACGATAAGCGACAGCAACGCCGCAACGATCACGCCGCCCCATATCGCAAACGCCGACGCGCGTTTTGCTTTGTCGCTTTCTTTCGCGCCGAGATAGTTTGAAATGCAGGTGCCCGCGCCGATACCGAACAGGTTGCCGAGAGCCGTCATAAAAAGTTGTACGGGAAAAATAATGGACAACGCCGCAAGTTGATAAGAATCGTTGAGCTTCCCAACCCAGAACGTGTCCGCAAGATTGTAAACGGTGGTGATAAGCTGGCTGACGATCGTCGGGAGCGCAAGCCTTAAAATCGCGACTTTGACGTTGTCGCTTTCAAAAATCATCTCTTTTGATTTTGCCTGAAATTTGCTCATAATTCACCGCTTTACCCGCAGTATATTATATAATAAAAACAATTCACGGGCAATCAATTTGCAAAATAAGCGCAAAATGATTGTCTTTCACGGTTTTTCGGGACAGCAAAAGACGACGCAAAAATGCGTCGTCTTACGAAAACCGTGGCTGCTCACGTCACAAACTGCTCTTTTGACCAAACAATTGCCGTAAACGTCATTTGTTTGTCTTTTGCTTGTTTGTTCCTTTTCCCCGCGAGTACACAGTATCCCGCGGGGTCCCCGAATCTAGGCGGTGGGGCTCTTTGTCCACGGTGTTTCGGGACAGCAAAAGACGACGCAAAAATGCGTCGTCTTACGAAAACCGTGGCTGCTCTGCATACTTATTAGCATTTATATTTTTCATAACGCTACAATCTTTACTGCTTTACATACACACTGCACAACGCCACGTCACAAACTGCTCTTTTGACCAAACAAACGCATTTTATTTGTTTGTTTGTCTTTTGCTTGTTTGTTCCTTTTCCCCGCGAGTACACAGTATCCCGCGGGGACCCCGAATCTAAGCGGTGGTGTTCTATCGTCCACGGTGTTTCGGGACAGCAAAAGACGACGCAAAAATGCGTCGTCTTTTGCTGGTGCCGAAAACCGGACTCGAACCGGTACGGATGTTACTCCGAGGGATTTTAAGTCCCTTGCGTCTGCCTATTCCGCCACTTCGGCGTCTTTGGAGGCATCACCCGGAATCGAACCGGGGATGAAGGCTTTGCAGGCCTCTGCCTTACCGCTTGGCTATGATGCCATACGCAAACGGGCTTTCGACAAAACTTTTGTCATATTGACTTTGGAGCGGGAGACGGGATTCGGACCCGCGACTTCCACCTTGGCAAGGTGGCATTCTACCACTGAATCACTCCCGCAAGTGGGCCGTTTTGCGCCGTCGTTTTCAGCGACTACTATAATATATCAAATAAATTGAGTTTTTGCAACTTATTTAACGCAATTTTTCACGCTTATTGCAAAATATAACGGCAAAAAAGAAAGCCGTCCGTAATTTGCGCGGGCGGCGTTCTTTCTTTTTAGGGGGATAAAATTACGAAAGATTACTTATGTTCGGTGTGCCTCCTTATTTTACGGCGGTTGCCTTTTCGATCGTCATCGACCTGGTGACTTCCGTGCCGTTTCTCAAAAGATTTATTTCAACAACCTCGCCTTCCGAAAGCAGAAGACCGATGTTGGTGATGTCGTATTCCCGTTCGACGAGATACAGTTTCGATGCAAATCTGAACGATTTGATTACGTCGCCCTTTTGTACGTCGGCTTTTGCCGCTGGGCTGTTTGCTTCGACACTTGCCACGGACACGGTATTCACGATTCTGACAGTACCGTCGTCGGCGATTTCCGTCGCGCTGTCGGTGACCTGCACGGAAATTCCCATAAACGAGCGGAGTATTTGCGTGTTCGTGTTGCCGTCGCAGTTTTTCAGGATATTTTGCGCGGCGGGATACGCAAAGTCAACGGGGATTGCGTACGCCATTCCTTCGATTTTTTCGGAAACGACTTTTGCGTTGACGATTCCGATAAGTTCGCCGGAGTCGTTGAACAAGCCGCCGCCCGAGTTGCCGCCGTTGATTGCGGCGTCGACGCGCATTACTCTTATCTGCACGGTCGATACGTTATCCGCCGCCGTCATCGTGATATATTCGCTTTCCATCGACAGTATGCCCTGCGTTACCGCAATGCCGCCCGCGTTGGGGTTGCCGATTGCGATTACGGAGTCGCCGACGGTCATATCGCCGCTTTTTCCGATTGTCGCGGCGTGCGCGTTGCTTTCCTTATAAACGTCGCTTTGGATTTTCAGCACGGCTATGTCGTAACTCATCGAGCCGCCGATATACGTTGCCGAAATTTTGTATTTGTCAAGTTCCTGCCCGTAAAGGTAAACGAAAATTTTGTTGCTGATTTTGACGTCGGCGTCGGCGTCGTACACGACGTGATAATTCGTGATTATATACGCTTCGCCCTGTTCCTTGTCGCCGCCTATGATGACGCCCGAGCCTGCCGAGCCGTACTCTTTCGACTCCTTATTATTGCCGAAAAATCCGATGGACGACGTAGTTTTCGTGAAGTACGAGTTTATCGACACGACGGACAATATCGCTTTGTTGACGGTGTTTGTCGTCGTTGTTTCGCCTTTGTCGCCCTTTTCGCCTTTCAGGCTTTTTAGCCACTCTTCTTCCGTCCCGGAAAACCCGTATTTTACGGCGAGGTCGTATGCGGAATCGGTGTATATCGTATCGCCTTTCAGGCTTTCAAGCCATTCTTCTTCGGTGCCGGTATAGCCGTTTTTAACCGCAATATCGTATGCGCTCTTTCCCGTCGATACGCACGCCGTAAGCGTCAGCGCAAGACAGCAGATAATCGCAATAATCGCAACGATTGATACTTTTGACACTTTATCGTTTTTCATATGACCGCTTCCTTTTGATTTGATTTTATTATGTAAAAATTAAGAAAACTTAAAGTATTTATTAAAAATAAATTAAAATTGCAACAAAAAAACGCAACGGTTTCGTTGCGTTATCGTTTATTCGTTTTCTCTTTCTTTTTTGACGTGTCCGAAAGAAAATTTGTCAAAAGTTATCGTTACCACAAAGTCGTTGCCTTCGCCGCGCGCGCTGACTTTGCCCTTGTGAAGCTCAGCGATTTCTTGCACGATCGAAAGCCCGATGCCGCTGCCTTCGATGCCCGACGCCCTTGCCCCGTCGCTTCTGAAAAACCTTGCGAAATATTTGTCGAGATTGCCTTGTTCAACGTTTTCGGCGTCGTTTCTGAATTCCAGAACGATGATTCGTTTCAGTTTCGTAATCGTCTTTCTTGCCGAAATTTTGACGTACGATTTCCCGTATTTTACGGCGTTGTCGAGAAGAAGCGACACCATCTGCCTTAAAAGACCTTCGTCGCCGTACAAAATATATTTTCCCGGGATATTGACTTCGATATTAAGGTCGGCGGTTCTCACAAGAGCGTAATACGGCTCGGCAACGTCAGAAATCAACGCGCCGACGTCGATGTTTCTTCTTTCTTCAAGCGCGGCTCTTTCGTCGATTTTCGCAAGCGTCGTAAGGTTTTTGGTCATATTCGCCATTCTCACGACCTGTTTTTGGATTGCGTCGGTGCACTCGTTCTCGCCGTAGTCCATTTCAAGTATTTCGTTGTTGGCGGATATTATCGCAAGCGGGGTTTTGAGTTCGTGGCTCGCGTCGGAGATGAAATGACGTTGCTTTTCGTAAGAGTTCGCAATAGGCTCGACGGCGCGCTTGGAAAACAAAATCAGCAGCACGCAAATCGCGCCCACCGCACTCAGACAAAAAATCATGCTCGACCGCATAAAACTTGTGAGAGCGTCGATCTGTCGATGGCAGTCCATAAACAAAACCATCGTGCCGCCGTCCGCCCTGTCGCGGTAAATAAGATAACGATAATCGCCGATCGCACCGCTGTCTTCTTTTTCCGAAAACGCTTCGTCGCAGTATTCAAGCGCTTCTTCGGGCGTACTGACAAGTTCGGTCTTGACAAGATTGAATTTGCGGGGTTTGCCAGCCGCGTCGTACGTTACCGTGAAATATCTTGTGTCGAAAGGCGTCTCGTCGGTGCTTTGAAGCCCCAGATACCCCGGCGCTTTGTCGCCCCGATAATCTTTCGGGAACGCGCCGTCGTTTTTCGCAAGGATCATCAGCACTTTGTCGGAATAGTTCGCAATGTTTTTTCGGCTCACGACGTAAATGCCGGACAATATCACAGCCAGCACTATCACTATCGCAGCCATTGCGATTACTATAAACCTAATCCGCAGTTTTTTGATCATTTGGTTTCTTCCAGTTTATAGCCGAGCCCACGCACCGCCTTAATGTTGACGTTTGCGCCGATTTCCGAAAGTTTTTTGCGAAGCGAGGATATATAAACCCACACGCCGTTGATTTCGGCTTCGCTGTCATAGCCCCACACCGATTCCATAAATTTCTCGGTCGAGATAAGCATATTGTTGTTTGCGACAAGCATTTCCATCATCTGGAATTCCTTGCCCGACAGTCTGACCTCGCCTTTTTCGGCTTTTAAGGTGTATTGCTTCGGATCGAGCGTGAGATTGCCCACCGTATACGTGCTGATAACGTCGTTTTTGCGCCGAGTCATCGCGCGGATTCTCGCAAGCAATTCTTTCATCGCAAACGGCTTCGTAAGGTAATCGTCCGCGCCCGCGTCAAGCCCTTCGACTCTGTCGTCGACCTCGCTGCGCGCGGTAAGCAAAAGCACGGGGACGTTGTTGCCGCCCTCCCTTACCTTTCTTAAAACGGTCAGCCCGTCCGCTTTCGGCATCATTATGTCCAAAATTACGCCGTCGTAATTGCCGAACGTCAGGTATTCGAGCGCTTCCGCCCCGTCGTAAACGGCGTCAACGGTATAATTATTGTGCTTCAATACCCTGACTATTGCGTTTGATAATTCTCTTTCGTCTTCTGCAAGCAATAATTTCATAAGCTTTCCTACCTTTTTCTTTTATGTTATTTAATAAAGTTAAAGTTTACCTTAATTAACTTACCGTAACGTCTTTGAATTTGTTTTCGTAATAATAAAAGTCGTCTTTGTCGATTTCAAAGCCTTCTTGCAGCACGCCGTCCGTGACGATTTCTTTTGCGAAACGGATTTGGTCGGGCGTGATTTTTATCGCGTATTTTCCGCCGTCCTGCTCGCCGGACTGCCTTGTGCCAAGGTAATCGCCGCCGCCGCGAAGGGTGAAGTCGAGTTCCGCAAGTTTATACCCTTCGTCAAATTCCGTAAGGGCTTTGAGCCGCGGATTGCCCGCGTCGAGAGTATGCAAAAAACAAAACGCCTTTTTGTCGCCGCGACCGACGCGTCCCCTTAACTGATGCAACGTCGCAAGCCCGAATCTTTCGCTGTTGAGTACGGCAATCGTCGTCGCGTTTTTGATGTCGATGCCGACTTCCACGACGGTCGTCGCAATCAGCACGTCGATATCGCCCGCCTCGAACGACTGCATTATTTCCGACTTTTCTTTCGCTTTCATTTTGCCGTAAATAAGCGCGACGTTCACGTCCGAAAACACGCCGTTTTTAAGTTCCTCGAAAAGGGTTTTCGCGCCGTACGTTTCCATCCCTTCCGAGTCGCAGATTTTCGGGCAGACGATAAACGACTGATTGCCTTTTTTCGCCTCGTCGCGGAGGTATGAAAACATGCCGTCTTTTTTGTAATCGGGCACAAGAAAAGTCTTGACTTTCGTCTTATGACTTTTGTCGATTTCGGACAGTTGCAATTCGTCGTACAGGAGCATAAGGACGGAGCGCGGAATGGGTGTTGCCGTGAGCGTCAGCGTGTCGACTCCCGCGCCTTTTTCCTGCAAATCATACTTTTGCGCCACTCCGAATTTGTGCTGTTCGTCAATGACGACAAACGACAGTTTTCTGAATTTCACCGTCTTTGAAAAAACGCTGTGAGTGCCGATAACGACGTCTGTTTTTCCGCTTGCGATATCGCGCTCTCTTTCCTTTCTTTCCGCGCCTTTCACACTGCCCGAAAGAAACGCGACGTTAATATCAAATCCGTCGAAAAATCTTTTCGCGTTGTTGAAATGCTGTTCCGCCAGAATCTCGGTTGGCGCAACAATCGCCACTTGATAACCGCATTTTACCGCATAAAATGCCGAAATTAGCGCAACGATTGTTTTTCCGCTGCCCACGTCGCCGATAAGCAACCTGTTCATTCTGCGCCTTGATTTAAGGTTTTCAAATATCTCGTCAAGCGCGTTTTTCTGCGTCGGCGTAAGCGGAAACGGCAGGGATTTTACAAAGTCGTCCACGGCGCTTTTATCAAGGCGGTATTCAAAAACACGGTTCTCTTTCGCCTGCGAATTTATTATCTTGTAATACAGGATTTCTTTCATCGTGTCTTCCAGCGCGATGCGTTCCTGAGCCTTTAATCCTTCTTCGACGCTCGTCGGACAATGCGCTCTTATAAACGCGTCTTTCACACTTTCGATGCCGTACCTTTCACGCACTTTTTCGTTTGCGATATCCGCGGGCGAAAACTTCCTTAATGCGTCGTCGACAATCCCCTTGAACACGCCTTGCTGCACCGCCCCTTTCGTGCGGTAAACTGGCATTATTCCCGACAGGTTTTTCTGCTTGTCGAGCGGCTCGATTTTAGGGTTGATAAGCTCCACCCTTCTGCCTGAAAATTTTACCTTACCAAACACGAAATACTTCTCGTCAGCCTTCACCTTTTGCAGCATATACGGCTGGTTATACCATACGATTTTCAGCCTGTTTTTGTCTGTTTCGGGCGCGTCGAAATCCACCGCGTCGGCGGTGAAAAAACTCAGCCCGTTTTTGGTCTTTACGGGGCGGGTTACCTTGACGATTCTGACCCTTATCAACGAAAATTGCCCGTCGCATAAATCGTTAAGCGAAACGGGCGAATTAAAATCGATATAAGTTTTTGGCAGAAAATTTATTAAGTCTTCAACCGTCGAAACGTCAATGCTTTGAAGTTTTCTGAGCGTCGATGGACCGACGCCTTTCACTTCTTCAAGTTTCATTATTCAACCGAGAATACGTAATAATAATAAGGTTGCCCGCCGTTGAACGCCATAACTTCGACGTCGGGATAAAGTTCCTGAATTTCGGCGGCGAGTTTGTTTGCGTCGTCTTCCGTGACGTCGCTGCCGAAGTAAAGCGACACGACGCTGCTTTCTTCGTCAATCATTTTCTTCAACGCGTGCTTCACGACTTCCGACGGGTTTTTGCCCCTGGCGACGATCTTCTTTCCGAAAAGACCGATGACGTCGCCTTCGTGCACCGAGAATCCGTCCATACGGGTGTTGCGAACCGCTGTCGTAACCTGACCGCACTTGACGTTTTCGATGGACGCGGTCATTGCCTCGACGTTTTCTTCCGCGCTTGCCTCGGGCATAAACGCAACCGCCGCGGCGATACCTTCCGCAACGTTGCTGGTCGGAATGACGAAAACGGGTTTTTCCGCAAGGTCGCGCGCCTGTTCTGCGGACAATACGATATTTTTATTGTTCGGCAGAATGAACACCGTTTTTGCGTTGACTTCGTTTATCGTGGACAATATGTCGTAAACGCTCGGATTCATCGTCTGACCGCCTTCCACGATTTTGTCGATTCCGAGGTCGTTGAAGATGGCTTCCATGCCCTTGCCGGAGCAAATTGAAATGATGCCGTATTCTTTCATTTCGGCTTTTTCGGACTCGCGCTTTTCGTTCAGAACGCGGTTTTGTTCCACCATATTTTCAACCTTGACGCTGTCAAGTTCGCCAAGTTTCAGCGCGTTTTTCATTGCAAGGTCGGGACGGTTCGTGTGAACGTGCACTTTGACCAGTTCCAGATCGCCGATTACAAGCACGCAGTCGCCGATTGTCGTAAGGAAGTCGCGCAGTTTGTCGATGTCGGCAAGCGTAACTTTCGGACGAAGATTGATTATGAAAAATTCCGTGCAATAGCTGAAATTGATATGCTCGTGATCGTCAGCGCTGAAAGCGTCCATGGGATTAAGCGCGATGTTTTTGTCTTCGGTCGGCGCGTCGGGAATTTCGATGCCCGCAAGAGAGTTGTACATACCCTTCATCACGAACATAAGTCCCTTTCCGCCTGCGTCGACGACGCCCGCCTTCTTCAAAACCGGCAGCATATCGGGGGTTTGTGCAAGTATTTCGTCGCCGTATGCGATGACTTTTTCCAAAAACGGCAGGAATTCCACCGCTTTTTTGCGCCTTGCAAGGTGTTGCGCCTTTTCCGCCATCGCCCTGACAACCGTCAGTATCGTGCCTTCTTTGGGCTTTTGCACCATGCTGTACGCAATTTCCGTGCCCTTTTTCAACGCCTGCGCGAATTCGTAAGCAGTGAAAGGTACGTTTTTATTTTCCGTCGCAACAACTGCGAATCCTTTGAAAATTTGCGAACTGATAACGCCTGAATTGCCGCGTGCACCTTTGAGCGCGCCCTTTGAAAACGCCGTCGCACACTCCGCAACGCTTGCATTCGAGTTCAATTTCCCGAGTTCCTGCACCGCCATACTGAAAGTAAGGGACATATTCGTGCCGGTATCCCCGTCGGGAACAGGGAAAACGTTCAGACTATCGACGAGAGGTCTGTTAATTTCAAGAAGTTTGGCGCCGGAAATAAGCATTTTCCTGAAATCGCCGCTTGTAAGTTCCACCATAAATATCCTTAATTATACTCTGACACCGACGACGTTGACCGTTACGTTTTTGACGCGCATACCCGTGTATTTTTCAACACTGTACGTGACCGCTTTCGTCAGAGATTCCCTGACGGCTTCCACGTTTACTCCGAGTTTTAATATGACGAAAATATCGATGTGCGCGACGTTGTCGGTCGTAACAACCCTAACGCCTTTGCCGTATGTCTTTTTGTTGAAGATTTTCGCAAGGTTGTCGGAGAAACGTCTGGACACGAGTTCCACCACGCCGTAGCACTCGGAAGCGGCCTTGCTGACGATAATCGCAACGGCTTCGTCCGAAACGGTGATGTGTCCGAATTTATTGTAAGTGCTGAGTGCCATATTTCTCCTTATAAAAATACCCTACTTTTGCTATATTTTACTATAATTATAAAAATTTAGCAACAATTATGCTTGCCAAAAGTGAAATTTAGTGATAAAATACCTATGTTTTATGCCAGTTAGGAGGTATTGAAGTATGTCGAGAGTATGCAGCGTTTGTGGAAAAGGACAAATGAGCGGTAATATGGTAAGCCACAGCCATCGCAAAACCAGAAGGTCTTGGGGCGCGAACGTCCACAAAGTTAAAGTTGTCAATAAAGACGGTACGACCACTTCCGAATACGTGTGCACCAGATGCTTGCGTAGCGGAAAAGTCGAACGTGCGTAATTTGCAATAAAATAAGCCGCGATAAGCGGTTTTTTTTTGTCCTTATTACTATGTAATAAAATATCGCAAAATCAGTACACGAAAAACACGCCGGTTTCCCGGCGTGTTTTTATTTTTGAAATATTGTTGTTAATTTTAACGACTTATTCTTTCTCTTTTGTTTCAACCTTTTCGCCCTTCTGTTTATTACTTTTGAAAAGTCGCAAAAACTTTTTGATAAACTTCGGCGGATTAAAACATACGATTTTCATAACTTCACCTCTCGCCCGCAGTATATGCAAACGAATTCAGATATGTGAATGTGTCAAGGTGACAGTTATTATGGCATATCTTAGAAAATTACGTCGTTTTTGTAAATGGGATACTTTTCGGCAAGAGCGCGGACGCGCGCGTTGACGTCGTCGTATGCCGCCTCGCCTTTTTCAAGTATATCCGCGATGCAGTTGCCGACTTCCACCATTTCGTCTTCCTTCATTCCTCTGGACGTAAGGCAAGCCGTGCCGACGCGGATACCGCTTGTTACCGCAGGCTTTGCAGGATCGAAAGGAATCGAGTTTTTGTTGACGGTGATATGTACGTTATCGAGTCTTTCGGTAAGTTCCTTGCCCGACACGCCCGTGCCCAAAAGGTTCACGAGAATAAGATGGTTGTCCGTGCCGCCCGAAACCATATTTATTCCGCGCGCGCGGAAAGTTTCCGCAAGTTTTTTGCAATTCAGTATTATCTGATGCTGATACGACTTGAACTCCGGCGAAAGCGCTTCCTTGAACGCCACTGCTTTTGCCGCGATAATATGCATTAACGGGCCGCCTTGCGTGCCGGGGAAAACCGCTTTGTCGATTGTTTTTGCGTATTCTTCCTTGCAAAGGATAATGCCGCCGCGAGGGCCTCTCAGCGTTTTATGCGTCGTGGACGTCACGAAATCGGCGAAAGGCACGGGGCTTGGGTGTTCGCCTGCCGCGACAAGTCCCGCGATGTGCGCCATATCCACCATAAGGTATGCGCCGACTTTGTCCGCAATTTCTCTGAAACGCTTAAAGTCGATGATACGGGGATACGCCGACGCGCCCGCAACGATAAGTTTCGGTTTGTTTTCAACGGCAAGTCTTTCAACCTCGTCGTAATCGATAAGTCCTTCTTCACGGGTAACGCCGTATCCTACGATATTGAACCATTTGCCCGAAAAGTTGACTTTGCTTCCGTGCGACAGATGTCCGCCGCCGTCAAGGCTCATGCTTAAAACGGTGTCACCGGGCTGCAAAACCGCCTCGAACACTGCAAAGTTTGCATTTGCACCCGAATGGGGCTGGACGTTTGCGTGTTCCGCACCGAAAAGTTGTTTTAACCTGTCGCGCGCGGTATTTTCGGCGATATCCACGAATTGGCAACCGCCGTAATAACGGTTTCCGGGGTATCCCTCGGCGTACTTATTCGTGAAAAACGTGCCCATTGCCGCCATAACCGCGGGGCTTACGATATTTTCGCTTGCGATAAGTTCCAGATTATACTGCTGACGGTCGAATTCTTTCACGAAACTGTCGTAAAGTTCGGGATCGATTTCCTTAATCGTTTTCAAATCTACCATGATTTCTCCTTACGTGCAAAATGCAGGTTATTTATTATTTTCGACAAACATATTTAATTGTTGAATGTTTTTATATCCGACGTCTTTTGCGACTTCTGAGCCGTCCTTAAAAAGGATAAGCGTCGGAATCGACATAATGCCAAAGCGTCTTGCAAGGGCTTCTTCCTCGTCGACGTCGACCTTTAATACGGTGATATCTTTGTTTTCCCCGACGTACTGTTCGATAACGGGAGCAAGCATTTTGCAAGGACCGCACCAGTTTGCCCAAAAGTCGACAAGGCACAGTCCATCTTTTTTTACAAGTTCGTCAAAGTTCGCAACGGTTGCGTGAATAATTCTTTCTGACATAAAACTCTCCTTTTAATCTTTGTTAATATTATTATCTGTTTAGTCCGTTTCAAGACCGTCGTCCTCGATTTCTTCGTCGGACTCCTCGTCTTCGCCGGCTCTTGTAATGATTTTCGTCATTTCGGGCACAAAGCCTTTTTTCTTTCTCACGACGAATTTATCAAGGATAACCGCAAGTCCGAGCCCCAAAAACAGCGCGACGACGCTTGCGATGATCTGCGCGGTTTCACCCATCGGAATAAACGCGAAAACCGCGATTGCGACAAGGATAAGCGGTATGACGTAAACGATGACTGCGGCGGTAAGCACGTACTTGCTGCCCATCGTAACTTCAACTTTATCCCCTACGCCGACGCCCAAAGTGTTTTTCAGAATCACTTCAACCGTCTTTCCGCCCTTTGAAACGGCGCACATACGGCACTGATCGCACGCCGACTTTCTGTCAAAGCTTACGACCACGTTGCCGCCCCGTTTGATTTTCGTTACCGTGCCCGATTCAATCATTTTTCTTCGGGTACGGCAAGACCGAGTTCTTTCAGCTGGACGTCTTCCACAAAGTCGGGTGCACCCGTCATAAGGCACGACGCGTTCTGAACTTTCGGGAATGCGATGACGTCTTTTATGTTGTCGTCCCCGGTAAGGAGCATCGTCAGCCTGTCAAGACCGAACGCAAGACCGCCGTGAGGAGGCGCGCCGTATTTGAACGCGTCCACGAAAAATCCGAAACGATTTTTGATGGTTTCTTCACTCATGCCGAGAATTTCAAACATTTTATGCTGCATTTCGGGCGTATGAATACGGATACTGCCGCCGCCTGCTTCCTGTCCGTTGATAACAAGGTCGTATGCGTTTGCGCGGATACTTGCAAGCACGTCGCGGTCGCGGCTGTCGATTTTGTCCATATCCTGCACGTTTACGCTGGTGAACGGGTGGTGCATCGCGTAAAAACGATTGTCTTCGTCGCTCCATTCAAGCAGCGGGAATTCGGTAATCCACAAAATGTCGTATTCGTTTTTGTCATAAAGCCCGAGTTTGTCCGCGATATGCGTGCGAAGCGCGCCCAGACTGTCGTAAACGACCTTGTTTTTATTGTCGGCAACGACAAGGATAAGGTCACCTTTTTCGGCATGCAAAATATCTTCAATATTTTTGATTTCATCTTCCGTCAGGAATTTATAGAAAGTCGAGGTCGTGCTGCCGTCGTTTTTCTTTGACGCCCATGCAAGCCCTTTCGCGCCGTAGTCTTTGACGAAATCGGCAAACGCGTCGATTTCTTTCCTTGTGAATTTGTCCGCGCCGCCCTTTACGCAAATCGCGCGTACGCTGCCTTTTTCAAGGGCTTGTCTGAACACGGTGAATTCCGAATTTTTCACGGCGGGCGAAATGTCGTTGAGTTCCAGCCCGTATCTCGTGTCGGGTTTGTCGCTGCCGAAGCGGTTCATCGCTTCCGTCCAGGTCATGCGTCTGAAAGGCTTTGTGAAGGTGATGTTCTTGCATTTTGCAAAGATATCCTTGATCATACCTTCCGCAATTTCCATGACGTCCTCGTCGTTTTCGACAAAACTCATTTCGATGTCGATCTGCGTGAATTCGGGCTGACGGTTTGCGCGAAGGTCCTCGTCGCGGAAGCACCTTGCAATCTGATAATAGCGGTCGAATCCAGCAATCATCAGAAGTTGTTTGTAAAGTTGCGGGCTTTGCGGCAAGGCGTAAAACGCGCCGTGTTTAATGCGGCTGGGGACAAGATAATCCCTTGCGCCTTCGGGCGTGGATTTTCCGAGGAACGGCGTTTCGATTTCCAGAAAACCGTTTCTTGCAAGGTAGTCGCGCGCCGCCCTTGTGATTTTGTCGCGCATGATAAGGTTGTTTTGAAGATACGACTTTCTGAGTTCCAGATATCTGTATTTCAAAGCAAGATTTTCGCCGACGGACGCTTTTTCGGAAATGACGAAAGGCGGAATTTCGGCTTCCGACAGAATTCTTAAATCCTTCACGTCGATTTCGACGTCGCCGGTGGGCATGTTTTCGTTGATATTCTTCCCTGTACGAAGTCTTACCGTGCCTTTTGCCGACACGACGTATTCTGCGCGTACGGAGCGCGCTTTATCGGTGAGCGCGGCGTCGACGCCTGCGTCGAAAGCAAGTTGCACGATTCCCGTTCTGTCGCGAAGGTCGATGAAAACGAGATTGCCGAGATCGCGCGTTTTTGCGACGAATCCCATGACGACGACTTCACGATTTTCGTCGTTTTTTCTCAAATTTCCGCACATATCGGTGCGTTTTAATCCGTTAAGTAATTCTGCCATAATTTATGCCTCGATAAAAAATTTGGTAATTTCGTCGATATTGACGGGCGTACTTTCGCCCGATTCCATATTTTTGACGTTGACGACGCCCTTTTCAAGCTCGTCCGTGCCAAGAATCGCCGTGAATTTCGCGCCGATTTTGCCTGCGTATTTCATTTGCGCTTTCACGCTTCTTCCCGTGAATTCGGTATCGGCGGATATGCCCGCACTTCTCAGTTTATTCACGATTTTCAGCGCGTCGAATTTAAGTTCATCCCCGACGTAGCCAACGAAAACCGTTACGTTATCGCACTTATTTGGCATTTTGCCGGCGTTTTCAAGGACGAGAATCAGCCTCTCGATACCCATGCCGAATCCAACCGACGGACAAGGTTTGCCGCCGACTTCTTCCACAAGATTGTCGTATCGTCCGCCGCCGCATACCGTGCCCTGCGCGCCGATATCGTTTGACACGAACTCAAAAACCGTGCGGGTGTAATAGTCGAGCCCGCGGACAATGCGCGGATTCACGACGTAAGGAATTTCCAGCGTTTCAAGACCTTTTTTCAGGTCGTCCATATGCTTTTTGCAGTCATCGCAAAGATAATCGAGGATAACGGGTGCGTCCGCGTTGATTTTCTTGCATTTTTCTTCCTTGCAGTCGAGAATACGCAGGGGGTTTTTGTCAAGCCTTTCCCTGCACGTTTCGCACATATCGTCGATATGGTCTTTGTAATATTCTTTCAGCGCTTTGTTGTATTCCTTTCTGCACGTCGGACAGCCTATGCTGTTGATATTGAGCGTAAGGTTGTCAAGCCCGAGCCTTACGAACAGCGATTTTGCAATCGAAATCGCCTCGACGTCCATTTCCGCGCCGTAACTGCCGTAAAGTTCCACGCCGAACTGGTGATGTTCGCGAAGTCTGCCGGCTTGCGGACGTTCGTATCTGAAAACAGGCGTGATATAATAAGTCTTCACGGGAAGCGGCCCCGCGTACAGACTGTTTTCGACAAAACATCTCGCAACGCCCGCCGTGCCTTCCGGTTTCAGCGTGATCGAGCGGTTGCCTTTGTCGAAAAAGGTGTACATTTCCTTATTGACGATGTCCGTCGTATCGCCCACGCCGCGCAAGAACAATTCGGTATGTTCAAAAGTCGGCGTGCGGATTTCTTTGACGTCGAAAAGGCGCGTCGTTTCACGGACGGCGTCTTCGATATAATGCCATTTGTAACTGTCCTCGGGGAGGACGTCTTTCGTACCCTTCGGGATATTGAAACTCATATTGCCTCTTAAATAATATAACGTCTTAAATTCATCGTTTTGAGCGTTCCCGCAAGATGTTCGTCGACGTATTCCTGATTTATCGTTATCGTGACGGGTTCGGTATTTCCGCCCGCGTTGAAACTCACTTCTTCAAGCAGCGCCTCCATTACGGCGTGCAATCTTCTTGCGCCGAGGTTTTCGCTGTTTTCGTTTTCCATGGTCGCGATTTTCGCAATCTCCTTGATGGCGTCGTCGGTGAATTTAAGCTCCACCCCGTCGACGTTCAGAAGTTCCTTGTATTGTTTCAGAATCGCGTTGTCGGTTTGCGTAAGGATAAGTTCGAAATCCTTTTCGGTAAGGTTGTCAAGTTCCACCTTAATCGGGAAACGTCCTTGCAGTTCGGGGATTAAATCCTGCACCTTGCTGATATGGAACGCGCCCGCCGCGATGAACAAAATAAAGTCGGTGCGAATGACGCCGTATTTCGTCTGTACCGCGCACCCTTCGACGATGGGCAGAATGTCGCGCTGTACGCCTTCCCTCGACACGTCGGGCCCCTGCGAATTACCGCGCGCCGCAACCTTATCGATTTCATCGATAAAAATCACGCCGTCTTGTTCCGCGCGCCTTAACGCCTCGGTTGCGATGCTGTCGTTGTCGACAAGTTTCGCGCTCTCTTCCGCGGTGAAAATATCCCTTGCCTGCTTCACCGTAACGGTGCGGGTTTTCTTTTTCTTGGGCATAAAGTTGCCGAAAATCGAGCCGATATTGATTTCCTGTCCCTGACCGACGTCGATCTGCATGTTTTTGGGTTCATCCACTGCCTCGACGGAGATTTGCAGTTTGTCGAGATTGCCTTTTCTGAGTTCCTGCAAAATTTCTTCTTTCAGCGCGATATCGGGCTCGTCGCGTCCCGCCTGCTTTCTTAAAGGCAGAATAAGGTTGACGAGTTTGGTTTCGACGGTGTCCTGAACTTTGGGTTGAACCTCTTTGTACTTTTCTTCCCTGACAAGTCTTATCGCGGCTTCCACAAGGTCGCGCACGATGCTTTCAACGTCGCGCCCGACGTAGCCTACTTCCGTAAACTTCGTCGCTTCAACCTTGACGAAAGGCGCTTTCACGAGTTTTGCAAGACGTCTTGCGATTTCCGTCTTTCCCACGCCCGTGGGACCTTTCATAATAATGTTTTTCGGTGTGATTTCTTCCCTTAATTCCTCGGGAAGCATACTTCTTCTGTAACGATTGCGAAGAGCGATTGCAACCGCTTTTTTCGCCTCGTCCTGACCGATGATGAAACGGTCGAGTTCATTCACGATTTGCTTCGGGGTAAATTCCATAATCACGCCTCCAAAACTTCGACCGTAAGACGGTCGTTGGTGTAAACGCAAAGATCGCTTGCGATTTTCATTGCGCGACGTACGATTTCTTCCGCGCCCAGCGTGGTGTTTTCGTACAAAGCGCGCGCCGCGGCGTAAGCGTAGTTGCCGCCGCTGCCTATCGCGCAGACGCCGTATTCGGGCTCGATAACTTCGCCGGTGCCGCTGACGATAAGCATCACGTCTTTGTCCGCGATAATCATCATCGCTTCCAGTTTCCTTGCCTTGTCGTTGCGCCAGAGTTCCGCAAGTTCGACGGCGGAACGCATGAGATTTCCGCTGTATTTTTGTAGCATTTCTTCAAATTTTTCACTGAGCGCGAAGGCGTCGCTGACAGTCCCCGCGAAGCCCAGAACGACTTTATCGTTGTATATTCTTTTCACCTTTACGGCGTTTCCTTTGAAAACGACGCTCTCGCCCATGGTAACCTGTCCGTCGCCGGCGATTGCGGTCACGCCGTCTCTTTTGACGGCGCATATTGTTGTGCCTTTGAATGTAGTCATAGTTTCTCCTTGTTAAGGGCTTTTTGTTACCGTAAAATATATCATATTTTATCGGTAAAATCAATAGGTTATCGCAAAATAGTTTCGATCCACGTTTTCATATCTTCTTCGGCGCGCGCGACGTAGGCTTTCCGACGTTCTTTTTTGTCGCGGCACTCGATCGCAGGCAGTATGCCGAAGTTACTGTTCATGGGCTGGAAATTTTTTGCGTGCAACGTGATATATCTCGACAGCGCGCCCGACATCGTGGTTTTGGGCGGCTCGACGGCGTCTTTCCCTTCAAGTTCCCTTGAAAGATGAACCGCGGCAAGAAGTCCGCTCATTATGCTTTCGACGTAGCCCTCGACGCCGGTGATTTGTCCCGCAAAATATATGGGCGCGTCGCCTTTGAGTCTGAACGTCCTTGTCAGACAATCCGGCGAATACAGATAACTGTTCCTGTGCATTACGCCGTATCTTAAAAACTCCGCGCGGTGCAAAGCGGGTATCATCGAGAATATTCTTTTTTGTTCGGGAAATTTCAGATTTGTCTGGAATCCGACAAGGTTGTACGCCGCGCCGTCTTCCGTTTCCTTGCGAAGTTGCAGGACGGCGTAAGGACGTTTGCCCGTCTTCGGGTCGGTAAGTCCGACGGGTTTCAGCATGCCGAAACGCATCGTGTCGTATCCCCTTTTCGCCATAACTTCGACGGGCATGCACCCTTCAAAAACCTCGCTTCCTTCAAAGTCTTTAAGCGGCACGGTTTCGCCGGAAATCAACGCGTTGTAAAAGGCGTCGTACTCTTCCTTGTTCATCGGGCAGTTTATATATCCGTCGCCCTTGCCGTAACGACCGCTTTCGAATGCGAAGTCGTAATCGATCGACTGCGCGTCGACAATGGGCGCGACCGCGTCGAAAAAGAAAAGCCTGTCGCCCGTCTTTTTTGAGATATCTTCAAACAGCTTGTCGGAAGTAAGCGGACCCGACGCCACGATAACGGGAACGCCGTCCGGGATACTTTCGACTTCTTCTCTTATCACCGTAAGCCCGTCGAATTCCATAAGCCGTCTTTCTACTTCTTTGGAAAACGCCGCGCGGTCGACGGCAAGCGCGCCGCCCGCCTCGACTCGGGTTTTGTAGGCGCAATCGATAAGCAGACTGTCCATTTCTTTGAGTTCGGATTTAAGCAGTCCCGACGACGTGTCGGGAACGTCCGATTTCAGACTGTTGCTGCACACGAGTTCCGCAAAATCGGCGGTTCTGTGAGCGGGAGAAGACCTTAAAGGTCGCATTTCGTACAAATCGACCTTATAATTTCTCTTTAATAATTGATACGAGGCTTCGCATCCGGCAAGCCCCGCACCTATGATAATTACTTTTTTATTGTTCGCCACCGTCTTTGAAAACCTCGGTATGATTGCAGTCTTTATTCGTGCAGGTGTACTTCCTGCCCGACTTGGTTTTTGTCATTTTCATCACGCTTTCAATGCCCTTTTCTTTGCACTCGGGACAGAAATACGGAGCGGGCAAATCCCAACTTACGAAGTCGCATTCGGGGTAACCGGAGCAGCCGTAGAAAGTCTTTCCCTTCTTACTTTTTTTCTTTACGACTGGTTTCCCGCACTTCGGACACACCGCTTCCTGCTCAATCGAAGGCGCGGCGCCGGGCTCCGAATAAGGCTTGGTATTTTTGCAGGCGGGATAGTTCGGACACGCCAGAAATTTTCCGTTTTTGCCGTCTCTCACGACCATTCTCGCGCCGCATTTTTCGCAAATTACGTCGCTTTCTTCCGACGCGATATGCACCTTTCCGCCGCTTGAATTAGCGCGTTTTACAAGCGTCATGAGTTCGGGATAAAACTTTTCGATAATGGCTTGCCACTCGACGCCGCCTTCTTCGACCTTATCGAGTTCGCTTTCCATATTCGCCGTGAATTTCAAATCCATAATCGGCGGGAAATTTTTGACCATAAAGTCGCAGACCGCTTCCCCGAGGGGCGTGGGGACGATTGCCTTTCCGTCCTTTTCGGTGTACGTGCGTTTTGCGATGACGGAGATTATCGAGGCGTACGTCGACGGACGTCCGATGCCGTTTTCTTCCATCATTTTGACAAGCGTCGCGTCGGTGTAACGCTGGGGCGGTTTGGTGAATTTTTGCTCGTGCTTGGTGTCTTGCAGATACATCACGTCGCCTTCTTGCATGTCGGGCAGTGTCTTTTCGGTCGCGTCGTCGTCATCGTCGTTCTTGTCTTCCAGCGGCACGTTGTTGTAAATCTTCGTGAATCCGTCGAAAACAAGCGCGCGCCCCGTCACCTTGTAGCCGAGTTTCGCGCCGTTAAGCACGGGATTGTCGTCGGCGGTGATATGGACGTTGAGCGTGTTGTACACCGCGTCGACCATCTGGCTTGCCAGAAATCTTTCGTATATGAGTTTGTACAATCTGTATTGATTGCGGTTGATTTTGTTTTGCAGACTTTCGGGCGTGCGATCGAGCGATATGGGACGGATTGCCTCGTGCGCGTCCTGCGCGTCCGATTTCGTCTTATAAAAATTCGGTTTTTCGGGCGCGTATTTTTCGCCGTAATGGGTTTTGATGTAATTTATTGCGTTCGCCTGCATTTCGGGCGAAATACGCACGCTGTCGGTACGAATGTACGTTACGAGAGCGGTTGCGCCTTCCCCTGCGATTTCGACGCCTTCGTAAAGTTGCTGCGCGATCTGCATCGTCTGCGGCGCGGTGAGCGACAATTTTGCGGAAGCGTCCTGTTGCAGTGTGGACGTCGTAAACGGGGGTGCCGGGCGGTTTTTCGCGACGGCTCGTTTTGCGCTGTCAACGGTGAATTTTGCGCCTTTCGTGGCGTTGATTATCTTTTCGGCGTCGTGCTGGTTATGAATTTTCCACTTTTTGCCGTTTATATCGACGAAAGTGCATTTGAACACGTCCTTTTTGGACTTCGGATTTTGCTCCTTCGACAAAAAGGCGTTTATCGTCCAGTATTCTTCGGGGACGAAGTTTCTTATTTCTCTTTCGCGGTTGACAACCATTTCGAGCGCGGCGGACTGTACGCGTCCGGCGGAACTGCCCTTTTTAATGCGCTTCCCGAGAATTGGCGAGATTTTGTAACCGACAAGTCTGTCAAGAACGCGCCTTGCCTGCTGGCTGTTGACCAGGTTCATATCGAGTTCTCTGGGGTTTTCGATTGCGTTATTGACCGCTTTTTTGCTGATTTCGTTGAAAACGATGCGGTTTTTGCCGTCGGGGATTTCCAGACAGTTTTTAAGGTGCCAACTTATCGCTTCTCCTTCGCGGTCCGGGTCGGTTGCGAGATACACGACGTCGTTTTGTTTGAGCGCGGATTTAAGTCTTCTGATGGTTTCTTTCTTTTCGGGGTTGATTTCGTATTCGGGCTCGAATCCGTGTTCGACGTCGATGCCCAACGTTTTTTGCGGAAGGTCGCAGACGTGACCGCCCGATGCGAGTACCGTGTACCCTTGTCCCAAATATTTTTGGATTGTTTTCGCCTTTGACGGCGATTCGACTATAACAAGTGATTTCGTCATTATGTCTCCGTTATTTCAAGGTAAAATAATTACCGGAAGTTCTGTCGATAAGGTCGTTCATTTCCATGTTGAAAACGACGTTTTGAAGGTCGTTGGCGTTAAGCCCCGTTTTCTCCATAAGTTCTTCGAAATGAGTTTCGCCCTGTTCCAGAATTTCAAGGATCTGCATTTCGTAAAACCCGAGTTGCACGCTTTCTTTCTGCTTTTTATCGGCCTTGACGCCCATTGCTTCAAGGACGTCTTCGGGCGAGAGAACGAGCGCGCCCTGCATTTGTTTCAGCAGAAGATTGCTGCCTTCGGCGGTGGGTTGATTTATGTTTGCGGGAACGACGAACACGTCTTTTCCCTGTTCCAGCGCGTGGTTTACCGTGATCATCGTGCCGCTTTTAATACGCATTTCCGGCACGAACACTGCGTCCGCAAGCCCGCTTATTATGCGGTTTCTTTCGGGGAAATTATACTGCGCGGCGTACGTGCCAAGACGATATTCGCTGACAAACAAGCCGTCTTCGTCAAGTATCCTTTCCATAAGAGCGCGGTTTTCGGCGGGATAACAAACGTCAAGCCCCGATGCAACGACGGCAATCGTGCCGCCCTTTACGTCCAGCGCCGCTTTGTGCGCCGCGGTATCGACGCCCCTTGCGAATCCGCTTATCACGTTAAGCCCCGCCCGCGCGAATTCCGTCGCAAAATCACGGGTAACGTTCAGCCCGTACCTGCTTGCGCCGCGCGTTCCGACAACGGCTACGCCGCGATTTCTGAAAAGATATTCGTTGCCCTTATAATACAAAAGCAGCGGATATTCGTCGATGTTTCTTAACGAGTCCGGGTAACTCTCGTCAAACACGGACGTGACTTTTACGTCGTGTTTTTGCAGGTCGTCCCATTCCTTTTCAAGGGTTTCTTCGGTTCTGAGGTTTTCAAGTTTCCCGAAAACTTCTGTCCCCAGTATTTTCAAAAGTGCGGGCTTATATCTATCGAAGTCGGTCAGAAGGTCTTTCGGCTCGGCAATGCTCAGCAGTTTATGTTTCCTTTTCAGCCCCAGACCTTCGACGGCGTTCAGTATAAGCAGCGCGTCGACGTTACTATATTCAATCATGGTATTTCCTGTCGTAACTTCTGTATTGTATCGCCTCGGCGATGTGTTTTTCGGAAATGTCTTTCTGCCCGTCAAGGTCAGCGATTGTCCTTGCGACTTTTATGATTCTTGTCGTCGCCCTTGCCGATAAGTTGAGTTTCTCGAATGCGCGTTTCAGAAGTTTTTCGCACCCGTCCGACAACTGACAATATTTTTTAATCATTGCGTTTGTCATCTGGGCGTTGCAGGAAACGTTCGTCCCCTGAAACCTTGCGCGCTGTATTTCCCTTGCCTTGTCGGCGCGGGCTTTGACGTCCTTTGACGTTTCAAGCGAGGTTCTGTCGGTAAGCTCCCCGTATGAGATATTATCGACCTCGATTTGCAAATCGATTCTGTCAAGGAGCGGTCCGGAAATTTTTCCGAGGTAATTTCTTATTTCCCTTGCGGTGCATTTACATTCCGCGGTTTTGCTGCCGTAATTTCCGCACGGACACGGGTTCATACTTGCGACAAGCATAAAGTTTGCGGGATAATCGACGGTGCGTTGCACGCGCGATACCGTGACTTTCTTGTCTTCCAGGGGCTGTCGGAGCGATTCCAGCGTATGGCGTTGATATTCGGGCATTTCGTCCAGAAACAGCACGCCGTTGTGTGCAAGACTGACTTCGCCGGGCGCAGCCTTTGCCCCGCCGCCGATAAGCGCAGGGATTGTTGTCGTATGGTGCGGCGTACGGAAAGGTCGTCTTGTGACGATGCCTTGTTCCGCTTCCAGAATCCCCGCTATGCTGTGGATTTTCGTGACTTCGATGGCTTCTTCGAAGGTCATATCCGGCATAATCGTGGGAATGCACCTTGCAAGCATCGTTTTGCCTGCGCCGGGCGGTCCCATAAGCAAGATATTGTGTCCGCCGCTTACGGCGATTTCGACGGCGCGTTTCGCAACGGCTTGTCCTTTTATATCCGACATATCGACGTCGTATCCGTCCGTTTTCAACGACGAGTCGTACGACGTGTGCAACACGGGAAGGTAATTTTCGACGCCGTTCAGAAAGCCCACGACTTCCGACAGTTTTTCAAACGCGAAAACCTCCGTGCCTTCGATGAAAGCGGCTTCTTTCGCGTTGTCTTTCGGCACGATAAACCTTGTGTAGCCCTGCTGCACGGCGGATATGAGAAGAGGCATCACGCCGCATACTCCGCGAAGTTTCCCGTCCAGCGAAAGTTCGCCCAGAAAAACGAATTCCTTGTACTTTTTCGTCACGATTTGTTCGGACGCGGCAAGGATTCCGACGGCAAGAGCAAGGTCAAAAGTCGGCCCGTCTTTTTTCGTGTCGGCAGGCGCAAGGTTGACGGTTATCCTTTTTGCCGGATAAGTCATACCGCTGTTTTTGATTGCGGAACGAATGCGCTCCTTGGACTCTTTCACGGCGGTCCCCGCAAGCCCCACAATTTCCATACCCGTAAGACCTGCCGAGATATCTGTTTCGACGTCGACGGCGTATCCTTCGATACCCGTCAGGGCGTAACACATTACTTTTGATAGCATATCTGCCCCCTTTTCTTATAGATAAGAGTGTAGCAAATAAATTCCGATTTGAAAACTGTTTTAAGTAATTTTTTTTTGCGTTTTTTCGTCGACTTTATAAGGAAGTATAACATATATATATTTATATAATATATATGCATAAATTAAAGTTAAAAAAATCCGAAAAAAAAGCCCCGCTGTATGCGAGGCTTTCAAAGATAAAATCAGATTTCTTTCTTTTCTTTGATTTTAAGGGGTTGGATAAACACGCGCTTGTCGTTGGTCGTGATATCGTAAACAACCCAGCCGTAATAAAGCACCGTGATGCAGGCGATGATGTTTGCGATGATGTATCCCGCGTCGCCCTTATTGAAGTACGTGGTTTTGAACGTCGTGCCGAGGAATCCGGAGAAGTTCATAATCGTCGCAACGTTGACAAACGACATAAACGCCAGAATACCGAACACCCAGAACAGCCTTTCTTCGCCGCTGACTGCAACGTACATAAGCAAAAGAATAAGACCTATTGCAAGCGTCGCTTCGTTCATATTAAGGCTGAACACCGACATCGCCGTAAGGAAGAACCCCGCGATAAGCACAAGTTCCGCCCTATTGAAGTTTTTGAAATAAAGCGACACCGTGTAAACGATGAGAATCACGCTGAATACGATATTGAGCCAGAACGCCGTGTTGTTGACCGACGACCCGTTAAGCCCGAACAAGGCGTAAAGGTTGAACGCGTTGGACACGCAAACCTGCTTGTTGAACATATTAAGGTAATAATTCTTAAAGATATACACGATATGTCCCGCTTTGAACATGGACGCAACCGCGCCCGCCGAAATAAGCAGGAACAGCCAGAAACTCACAAACCAGCCGACGCAAATCGTGATAATCGTCTTTTTGTCCTTCGTTTTTGCCATAATGTACACTTCGTACGCAACGATGAACGGCAATACGTAAATGCCGATCGGCGACCACAGGCAAGTCAGCAAACTTCCGATAAGAAGCATTACGAAATCCTTTTCGGTCAGCGCGTAGAACGTGACGAACAGCAAGAATACAAGCACGGGAACTTCGACGTCGTATCCGCCCGAAAGTGTGAACATAACGGGAAGCACCGCGTAAACGAGCGCAAGAAGCGCGGAAATCGCGTCGGACGCATATTTCTTCGCAAAGTAGTAAATCATCACGACGGTTGCGCCTTCTAAGATTATCGGGACGAGCTGCAACAAAACGTTGAGCGTACTCAGACTGTAATTGCCGAGGGTGATTTTGCCGACAATCCACATATAGTAAAGTTGCAACGGCGCGTATTGCGTATATTTAAGCCCTGCCGAGCCGATATCTTGTCCCGCAATGTCCCAAAGCGTTGCGCGTAACGCCGCAGTACCCGCCTGGTCGAACAGAACGCCCGCCAGAATAAAGCGGATTAAAAGAGCGATAAAAGCAAGCGCGCCCGCGGTCATCCACGACTTTTTAAGCAAGGGTTTGTCTTCTCTGTTCAGAAGGTAACGATACGCGACGTATGCGCCGGCGATAATCGCGGCGGTCGCGATTGCAAGCATAATAATGTAAACGTTGCCCGTTTTTGTAGAAAGAGCGTACGATTTCTCGTGCGGTTTCTTGATTTTTACGATTTCGCCCGAAACGTCTTTTGCCCTTACTCTTTGCACCGACACGTCGTCGAAGCAAGCCTGACCGATTGTTTTTTCACCGTTTGCGCCAAGCGTCATCGCGACGGTGATTTCGTTTGTGTTGGTGGGTTTGACGTATGCGGTATAAGTCGTCCAGTTTTCCGAAACCTCGATGCCCGACGCGATAATTCTTGCGCCGTTTTCGGTGATTTCGATACCACCGCCCTGATACGTGTCGTCCGAGCCGATTTTAAGGCTGTCGTTTCTTATGCGCGCGGTAACCTTATAAATGCCGTTTTTCCTGACGGCGACGCGCTGATAAAGTCTGACGTAGTTGCCGACGGTGCTGCCGTTGTTCAGAACGAGATAAGCGTTGTCGTCGTCATCGATCTTTTTAATGGTCGTGCCGTCTTTGCTGTTGTCGATGGCTTTCGCGATATACCAACCGCTTGAACCGTTGTCGAACGAGCCGTTTTCGATAAGTTCCTTTCCGTAAGCGTCATCGTTGCACGCGGTGAATGCGAAAAAGCATCCGACAATCATAATTACGGCAAGAATCGTGCAGATTGTTTTTTTCATAAAATCCTCAAAAATAGCAAAATTGCAGTCTGCCGCGGCAAACTGCAATCTTATTTTTATTATTATTTCCTGATTTCTTCGACTTTCGCAGCCTTGCCTTTGAGGTCACGGATATAGTACAGTTTTGCGCGACGTACTTTGCCGTAACGGACTATCTCGATGTGGTCGATCTTCGGGGAATGAAGGGGGAACGTACGTTCAACGCCGACACCGTAGGAAATACGACGTACGGTAAACGTTTCGCGGATGCCGCCGTTCTTTCTGGCGATAACCAATCCTTCGTATGCCTGAAGACGTTCACGGTTGCCTTCAACGACCTTAACGAACACTCTGACGGTGTCGCCCGGCTGGAAATCGGGAATATCTTTTCTGATACCTTCGCTTTCAATTAAATCGATAATGTTGCTCATTTTGACTTTACCTCCAAAAAAATTAACTAAGCGTTCGTGTTCCCGATTGTCCGTAACAGAGGACCGCCCGAAGTCATACTCAAAGAGTTTAGCATATAAAACGAAAACCGACAAGCGATTTTAAGGTATTTTCGCACAAAATTTGCCTTATTTTTATATTAAATTACAATAAAGCGCGCGATTTTTCCGAAAATGTGCGGATTTCGGGCAAGATGCCAACAGATAGTAATACGAACTTAGGTTTTACGCCGTGTTTTTGACTAATACTGCGTTACGCTCACGGCTTATACGGTAAAGTATTAAGCCGCTCGCGTGCCTTGTCTTATCCTAAAAACACGACGGAAAACTTGTTCACAACCGAAAACGCCGAGATTTCAGATGATTTTTGGAAAAGGCGAACGCAGTTGTACTGAGTGTACTGCAAGCGAGCATTTTTCATAAAAGCGCCGAAATATCGACGTTTTGGCAACGTTCGTATTATTATCTGTTGGCATACAACCCAAATTATTCGTCCTTTGCCGCCTCTTCGTACTCTTTGACGTACAGGTTGTAAATTCTTTCAAGTTCCTTTTCGTCGTCAACGGGATTTACAAATTCTTCTCCGTTTTTTGTCTCGCCGTATTCGCAGATAAGCACTTCGTCCTCGGCGATGTCGTCGCTGGGATCGACGGGATTAAGGAAAAGATAATTTTTCCCGCCGTCTTCGATATACCATACGACGCGGAAGTCTTCGTCCTTATCGGTGTTTTCGTTATGAAGAGTGACGATTTCTTCTTCGTCTTCGAAGTCTTCGTCGAGGTTATAATTTTCTTCAAGAATTTCTTTTTCTTTGTCTGCCATAATATGCTCCTTAAACGTTGTGTATTTGCTCGATAACGGCTGCGGGATCTTCGGCTTTGAAAACCGCGCTGCCCGCAACGATGATATCGGTGCCTGCTTCTTTCAATTCCTTAAAGTTTTTCGGGCTTGCGCCGCCGTCCATCTCGATTTCAATGTTCCTGTCTCCGATGAGTTTTTTGCACTCGCGGATTTTATCAAGGGTTTCGGGAATGAACGATTGTCCGCCGAATCCCGCAAACACGCCCATGATGATAACGACGTCGATAATATCAAGGTACGGCTCGATCATCGAAAGCGGTTTGTCGGGGTTTAAGACAAGTCCGCACTTCTTGCCCGCGTCTTTTATCGTCTTCAACGCGCCCGCTACGTCGTCCGACGCGTCGGGGTGGAAAGTGATGACGTCCGCGCCCGCCGCAATAAACTGCGGAATGTACTTTTCGGGCTTTATTATCATCAAATGCACGTCTAAAATGCCGTTTGTGTATTTTCGGAGTGCTTTTATCATGTCCATACCAAACGTGATGTTGGGCACGAAAACACCATCCATTACGTCGCAGTGAATGACGTCGGCATGCCACTTGTCAAGGTTTTGGACGGCTTCCGCCATCTTTGCGAAATCCGCCGATAAAATGCTTGGCGCAACTTTAACTTTACTCATATCTTTTCCTCCATTTCTCATTCAGTTCGTTGTATAAAACGCAATACCTTTCGTATCTGTTTTTCGATATTTTTCCGCTTTCGACGGCGTCTTTGACGGCGCAATCGGGCTCTTTTATGTGAGTGCAGCCGGTGCGGAATCTGCACTTTCCGGCATACGGCGCAAACTCGTCATAAAAATATACAAGTTCCTGCGGGCGGAAATTTTCGGGAAGTTCCAGCATCGAAAATCCGCACGTGTCGATGATTCTCGCGCCGCCGACGACAAGTATTTCCGACTGCCTCGTGGTGTGTTTTCCCCTTTCGGTTTTTTTGGAAAGACCACCCGTTTCCTGCGATTCCGTCCCCGTCAGCATGTTGAGCAAACTCGATTTTCCGACAGCGGATTGTCCCGCAAGACACGCCGTTTTCCCTTTCGTTTTTTCAAAAATTTTATCCTTGTTAAGTTTTGTTTTCGCGCTTGTCGCGATTACGTCCAACACGTCCCGATAATCGTTTTCGGCACATTTCACGAAACTCTCGTCAGCAATATCCGTTTTGTTGATTAAAAGCACCGGCTCGATACCGTTCATTCTTGCGTTGACGATAATTTTGTCAACCAGCATAAAGTCGGGCGCGGGCACGGGCGCGATTACGATAAAACACACGTCCACGTTCGCGACGTACGGGCGTATCAGCGCATTTTTCCGTTCGTACACCTTTGCGATTACGAAATCTTTGCCCTGTTTTTCGACGCCGACCTTGTCGCCGACGCGGATTTCGCCGTCGATTTTGAGTTTTCCGCGCGCATAGGACGTGACGATTCCGTCCGCCGTATCGACCTTATATCGGGAAGCAACGCCCTTTATCACAAGCCCGTCAATCATTCACGTATCTCCTGCGAAGTTGTCCGCACGCGCCGTCGACGTCGCTGCCCATGGTGCGGCGTACCGTTGCCGAAATGCCGTTTTCTTCCAGAATTTTTTTCATTTCTTCGGCGTCGTCCGCCCCGCGCAAGCCCTTTTCCTTGACGTAATTAAGCCTGATAAGGTTGACGTGGCAGGGTTTTCCTTTCAGAACTTTTGCAAGCGTCAGCATGTTTTCCTTGCCGTCGTTGACGCCTTTAATCAGCGCGTATTCGAAAATGTATCGCCTGCCCGTTTTGTCAAAGTAATATTTCGCGGCGTCAAGAATATCCGCGATTTTATATTTGTTTGCCGTGGGCATTATGGTTTTTCGTATTTCGTCGGTCGGGGCGTGCAGCGATATCGTAAGGGTTACGCTGAACCCGTCGTCGGCAAGTTTTCTTATTTTATCGGTGATGCCGCACGTCGACAACGACACGTTTCTTTCGGACACGTTGATGCCGTCCTTGTCGTTTAAAAGTCGCAAAAACTTCGTGACTTCGTCATAGTTGTCAAGTGGCTCCCCACTACCCATAAGCACGACGTTCGTAACAGCGCGCTTGTCGGCGGTTGCGCCTTCGTCGCGGTTGACTTCCAGAATCTCGCCAAGGATTTCCCCCGCCGTCAGGTTTCTGATAAGCCCGTCGATGCCCGACGCGCAGAAAGCGCAGTTCATACGGCAACCGACCTGCGTCGATACGCACAAAGTATTGCCGTATTTATATCTCATCAGTACGCCTTCGACGATATTGCCGTCGTCAAGCGCGAAAAGATATTTCACCGTGCCGTCGCGCGACACGAGTTTTTTGAAAATGCTCACGCCCGTCACGACGTAGTCTTCCGAAAGTTTTGCGGTAAGGCTTTTTGGCAAATTCGACATTTTATCGAACGGTGTTGCCTGATGAACCCACCTAAACAGTTGTTTGGCGCGATAAGACGGCTCTCCGAAAGTTTTCAGAATTTCGGAAAGTTCCGCTTCGTTGAAGTTTGACAAAGCCGTTTTCATTTGCGCCTTAATCTCCTTATAAAGAACCCGTCGTGCGTGTCGCAAGGCAGGTATTGACCGTCGAATTCCGACGGATATTTTTCAAAATCGTTGTTGTTTTTCAAAAATTCTTCGACGTTATCGTCGTTTTCTTCCTTGAAAATCGTGCAGGTCGAATACACCAGAAGCCCGCCGCTTTTCACGTAGTTTTTTGCGTTGTCGAGTATCGAATACTGCACCTTTTTCAACGAGGCAATATCGTTCTCGTTTCTGTTCAGAAGTACGTCGGGCTGTTTTTTCACGACGCCCATCGCGCTGCACGGCACGTCGCAAAGCACTCTGTCGAAATGCCCCGCCCATTCCTTATTGAACGCCGTCCCGTCAAAAAGCGTCGGCGTCACGTTTTTCACGTGCATGCGCCTTGCGTATGCCCCGATAAGTTCCACCCTGTGCGGATGAATATCGCAGGCAACGACGTTTGCAGTCGGTTTTTTTTCGGCAACGAATATTGCCTTGCCGCCGGGCGCGGAACATACGTCCAGCACGTTTTGCCCGTCTTTTACGTCAAGCGCGAGCGCGGCGTACGTCGACGTCAGCGACTGATAAGTTATCCGCCCTTCGATAAACAATTTTTTCAGAAGCGGATTCATCGAAACGTAATAACCCGTCTTTGTTTTTTCAAATTTATAGCCGGCGTTTTCAAGGTCACGTTCAAACTTTTCGTCCGAATAAATAAGCCAGTTCGTTCTCACGTGGGTGCCGCCGCGTTTTTGTGCCGCGACAATCTCTTTGCCTTTTTCCCGCCCGTATTCCGAAAAGATCTTGTTTATCGCCCATTCGGGATAGCCGTACCTTATCGAAAGCGCGAATGCGCCGTCGCCGTCGGGCAGACTTATTTTTTCGGTTGCCGCGCGTTTCAGCACGGCGTTGACAAAGCCTTTGTACGCTCCCTTATTTATGGTTTTTGCAAGGTCTACGCTGTTGTTGACAACGGCGTAATCGGGCAAAGAATCCATATAATCCAAACAATATATCCCCTGTTTCAAAACAATGCAAATTGCGCTTTTCGGGCGTTTATCCACAAGTTTTGACAACTTAAAGTCAAGTTCGTTGTTTTTTTCAAGCACGCCCATTACGATGCGATAAATAATATCGGCATTTTCGTCGCCTTCGATTTCTTTATACACGGCGTCGGACACGTACGCTCCTTCTTTGAAAATTTTTGAAAGCGCGTTGTAGCTTGAAAAAAGGTAATTTGCCATAATTACAGTTCTTCCCCGACGGCGATACGATGACCGAGAAGATAATCTTTCGCGCTCATTTTCCTGCCGTTTTCGGGTTGCAGAATTTGAATATTCAAGGCGTCTTTACCGCACGCGACGATAAGCCCGTCCTTGTCGGCTTTCAGCACCTGTTTGGGACTTCCCTGCATGTTTTCGACCGTCGCTTTGATGATTTTCATCTTTTTTCCGCCGCACGTCGTATATGCCGACGGCCACGGAGTCAAGCCCTGAATCCTGTGTTTGATATCGGTTGCCGACATCGAAAAATCTATTTCGCCGTCTTCCTTTTTAAGCATGGGGAAATAAGTCATTTCGTCTTCGTTTTGCGGCGTGAAAGTCGCTTTTCCGCTTTCAATCAAATCAAGCGCCTCGATAAGCGCGGGCGCGCCGAGCGCCGAAAGTTTTTCAAAAAGTTCCCCCGCCGTTTCGTCAACGCCTACGGCAACGCGTTTTTGCAGAATAATATCGCCGCTGTCCATTTTATAAGCGGTTTGCATAATTGTCACGCCCGTTTCCTTTTCGCCGTTGATGACCGCCCACTGTATGGGCGAACTCCCGCGGTATTTCGGCAACAGCGAGGCATGCACGTTAATGACGCCGTGCGGAGCAATCGCAAGAAAGTCGCGCGACAGCATTTGTCCGAACGCGGCGGTAACGATGACGTCGGGATTAAGCGCGCGGATATCGTCGATGCCTTCACGGCTCACCTTTTCGTACTGCAAAACTTTCAGCCCGTGTTTTTCGGCGCACACCTTGACGGGACACGCCGATACGACGCCGCGGTTTCTCGGGCGGTCGGGCTGCGTGACAACCGCGATAACCTCGTGGTGGCTGTTTATAAGTTGTTCAAGACACGGCACGGAAAAATCCGGCGTGCCCATAAAAATCACTCTCATATTATTTGTCGGCAGGTTCCTCTGTTTTTTTATCCTTGAACAGGATACCGTCAAGATGGTCGATTTCGTGACAGAACGCGACCGCCGGGAAGCCCTGCACGTCGTACGTTTGTTCGTTGCCGAAGCGGTCGAACGCCGTCACCTTGACGCGGTAAGGTCTTTTCACGTTGCAGTTGTAGCCGGGAATCGAAAGACAGCCTTCCTGCCCCACCTGACTGCCCTCGCTTTCGACGATGACGGGGTTGATAAGTTCGTACTTATTGCCGTCCTCGACGTCGACGACCGCGATACGTCTTAAAACGCTGACCTGCGGCGCGGCAAGCCCTACTCCGTCCGCTTTATACATGGTATCCCACATATCGTCGATAAGCACGCCGAGTCTTTCGTTGAATTCCGTCACGGGGCGGCACTTTTTTCGCAGCGCGGGATCGCCTTCTTTCGTAATTTGTCTTATTGCCATAATATGCCTCTTTTTTTATAATTTCTTAAACAAGCGACTGCGGATTGATTTCCACGAAAACCCACAGCCCGTCTTTGCCGCGATATGCGTCGGTGATTTCGAAAATACGCTGTTTGACGGTTTCGAAATTCTGCGGTTTTATACGCATCAGCAGTTGGTATCTGTACCTGTTCTGAATGCGGGTTACGGGTGCTTTCGAGCCTTTGTAATATATAAAGTCGGGCTTGAATTCTTCAAGCAGGACTTTCATTTTCTCGTTTATGTTTTTTGCGGCGTCCATCGCCTTCCGGTCGGACGTCGACGTAATAAGGATACGAACTATGTTCGTAAACGGCGGGAATTTGGTGACTTCCCTTGTGTTTTTTTCTTTCAGATAAAAGTTTTTGTAGTCGTACGAGGCGGCGTATCTGAAAACGTAATGGCGCGGCGTATAGGTCTGGATAATGACCTTTCCGCTTTTACCCGCGCGCCCCGCGCGCCCCGCAACCTGCGTGATAAGCTGGAACGTTCGCTCGTTACTTCTGTAATCGGAAAGATACAAACTGAAATCGGCGTCCAAAATCCCGACAAGAGTAACGTTCTGGAAATCGTGTCCTTTTGCGATCATCTGCGTGCCGACAAGCACGTCCGCTTCGCCCTTTGAAAACGCCGAAAGTATGCGCTGATGCGCCCCTTTCTCGCTTGTAGTGTCGTTGTCCATGCGTAAAACGCGCGCTTCTGGCAAAACTTTTCTGACTTCTTCCACGACGCGTTCCGTCCCGATCCTGCCCTGACGGATGTTCGTCCCGTGGCATATCGGACAGCGGTCGATCATTTCGTATCGTTTCCCGCAGTAGTGGCATTTCAGCTGATTGTCTTCCTTGTGATAAGTCAACGAAACGTCGCAGTCCTTGCACTTTAATATAAAGCCGCAGTCTTTGCACATTACGAAACTTGCAAAACCGCGCCTGTTCAGAAAGATTATCGCCTGCTCTTTTGCCGCAATCGTTTTTCTGAGCGCGTCTTTCAGCGACGTCGAAAACACGTCGCGATTGCCCGCGCGAAGTTCACGGCTCATATCGACGACTTCCATTTCCGGAAGCAGCAGATTGTTTATGCGGTGCGGAAGTTCCAGCAGTTTATATTCGCCCTTTTCCGCCTTGTAATACGACTCCACCGACGGCGTCGCGCTGCCGAGAACAAGTGGACACGAGTTGTATCCCGCGCGGAACTGAGCAATTTCCACGGTGTCGTAACGGGGATTTCCTTCCGAAACGTAACTTCCGTCGTGCTCCTCGTCGATGATGATGACTCCGAGGTTTTCAATGGGTGCGAATATCGCCGACCTTGCGCCGACGGCAACCGTCGCTTCGCCGCTTCTGAGCCTGCGCCATTCGTCAAACCTTTCGCCCTGCGACAAACCGCTGTGCAGTATCGCCACTTTGTCGCCGAATCTTTCCTTAAACTGCAAAAAGACCTGCGGCGTCAGCGAGATTTCGGGCACGAGCATTATCGCGGTTTTGTTTTTCAATAAAGCGTCCTCGATGCAGTGCATATACACTTCGGTCTTTCCGCTTCCCGTGACGCCGTGCAACAAAAACGTGCCGGTGCCCTTTGTGATTTCGTCAACGGCTTTTTGCTGGTCGGGGTTTAACGTCGGGCGGGATTTTTTGCTTGTTGATAAGACTTCGGGCGTCCTTAATTTTTCAACCGAATAAACTTCGATATATCCGCAGTTTATGAGCGAATTTACCGCCGAGTTTCCGAATGTTTTCGTAAGATACGCTTTTTTTACGTCGGAATTTTCTTTCAGATATTCCACGCAGGCGCGTTGCTGTTTCGCGCGCGACGATATCGTGTCCAGAAAAGTATCCGCGTCGCCCGAAAGTTTTGCGTACTCGACGTGAACGGGTTTTATCACTCCGCCGCGAAGTCCTGCCGGCAAAAACAGCCTCAAAAGGTCGATATATCTTAAATTCAGGCTTTTTGAAAAGTTGCGCATAAGCGCAATCATTTCGGGCGTGACCGCAACGAAGTCGTCAAGCGGCTTTATTATTTCTTTGATTTTGTCGGGATAATCGGTTTTGCCTTTCACTCCGATGACGAATCCTTCCAGAGTGTTCTTTCCGAAAGGCACAAGGACGCGCTCGCCGACTTTCACGTCGTCGGGCATGATATAATCGAAAATCTTATCCGTTTCGGACAAGGCTATGTCAACGATTACCTCCGCTATCATTTATCAAAGCTCGTGCATGTGGTCAAGAATGATTTCGGCAAGGCGGGATTTGGGCATGATGTCGTAGTCGTAAACCTTGCCCGCTTTGGTGATAATCGTGGCGATGTTGGTATCGACGTTGAAGCCCGCGCCCTCTTTCGTGACGTCGTTGGCAACGACCATATCGGCGTTTTTCGCGGCAAGTTTTTTCCTTGCGTTTTCGATAAGGTCGTCGGTTTCCGCACTGAAAATAATCAGTTTCCTGTCGCCTTTGACCGCGCCGACCGCTTTTGCGATATCCGGCGTTTTTTCAAGTTCCAGCGACAATTCTTTTGCCTTGATCTTGTGGATTGAAAAGTTTTTCACGCGGTAGTCGGCGGGAGCGGCGGCTTTTACGATGAATTCGTTTTCTTCGTAATTGTTCATTACCGCTTCCAGCATATCGCCGGTGGACTTTACCCTTATCACCTTTTCGAAAATATCGGGGATATCGACGCTCATTCTGCCTGCGATCAGCGTGACGAGTGCGCCGCGTTGTACCGCGGCTTCCGCAATTGCCATACCCATTTTGCCGCTGCTGTGATTGGTGATATAGCGCACGCCGTCGATTTTTTCTTCGGTGCTGCCGGCGGTGATAAGCATTCTTACGCCTTCAAAATCCTGATTGGGCGTGAGAATGTCCTCGATGGCTTTCACGATTGTTTCGGGTTCAGCCATTTTACCTTTGCCGACGTCACCGCACGCAAGTCGTCCGGAGATAGGCTCGATAATCTTATAGCCCTGCTTTTTAAGCCGCGCGATATTTTCCGTCGTGTTTTCGTTTTCGTACATATTCGTATTCATCGCGGGACAGATGATTTTGGGCGCTTTGCACGCCATAATCGTCGTCGTTAGCATATCGTCCGCAATGCCGTTTGCGATTTTTCCGATGGTGTTTGCAGTTGCGGGCGCAACGACGAAAACGTCGGCGCGTTTCGCAAGAGCGACGTGTTCCACCTCGAAATCGAAATCACGGTCGAACAAATCGGTGATAACGCGATTGCCCGACAGCGTTTCAAACGACAGCGGTTGTACGAATTCGGTCGAGTGCGGCGTCATGATAACGATGACGGTCGCGCCTTTCTTTTTGAGCGAACTGACTATTTCGCACGCCTTATACGCCGCGATACAGCCCGTCACTCCCAAAACTACGGTCTTACCCTTTAACATTTTGTTCCCTTACGATTTTTTGTTTGCCTTCGTAAATCTCACGGCAGGCAATAGAAATTGGTTTCTCGCCGGTTGCCTCGACGATGCCGGGTTCCTGTGCGACGATAGTGCGCGCGCGTTTTGCGACGGCGCAGGTCAATGCATATCTGCATTCTGCCTTTTTGATAAGTTTATCGATGGGGGGATATACCATCATAACTTGTTACCTCCTTTTATTCTGGATAAAATTTCAATGCTGTTTTTTGTTCTTAAATTCTCGGCGCGGATAATCGCCAGTATATCGTCCGCCGCCCTTTCGACAAAGTCGTTGACGACGACGTAATCGTACAACGTTGCGTTTTCCATTTCTGACAGCGCGGCGTCGTGTCTTATCTTAAACGTTTCGGCGCTCTCGCTGCCGCGTCCCGAAAGACGACTGCTGAGAACTTCAAGGTCGGGCGCGACAAGGAACATCAATACCGCGTCGGGATAATGCGCCCTGACGTTTCTTGCGCCGACGGGATCGATTTCAAGAATGATATTCTTGCCGTTTACAATCGCCTTTTCGACCTCCGATTTCAGCGTGCCGTAATAGTTGCCGTAAGTTTCGGTGTATTCGATGAAAGCGTCGGCTTTTATAAGCGTCTCGAACTCTTCGCGAGATTTGAAGTAATAATTGATACCGTCAACCTCACCCGCGCGCGGACTCCTGGACGTTGCCGACACGGAATACACGATTCTGTCGCTTTTTCTCAATACTTCTTGCAACACCGTGCCTTTGCCCGAGCCCGACGGACCCGACAACACGAAAAACGTGCCTTTTTTCATTCGTTTTCCTCCTTGCCTTTTGCCCTGTCGGTTATCGTTTCCGGCGTGAGTGCCGACAAAAACACAAAACCGTTGTCAAGTATTATGACCGTCCTGACCTTGCGCCCCGTCGATACGTCCAGAAGTTTTCGTTCTTCTTTTGCGGCGGCATAATGCTTTTTTGCCTGCGGATCGCCCGCCGCCAGCACTGCGATAACTCTGTCGAAGTTGACGTAGTTGTCGAAACCTATGCTTATCATGTTTGCGTTATTCGACATTTTGCACCTGCTCTCTGATTTTTTCGATTTCGTTTTTCAGGACAAGGACGCGTTCCGTAATGCGGATATCGTTGCATTTGCTGCCGATCGTGTTGGCTTCGCGGTTGAATTCCTGCACCAGAAAGTCCATATTCTTGCCCATCGGCAAGTCGGCGTCAAGCATCTTCCTTAAATGGCCGCAGTGCGAGTTGAGCCTTGTGATTTCTTCGTCGATCGACACCTTGTCCGAATAAAAAGCGACTTCGTTCAGAAGCCTTGCTTCGTCGATTTGCACGCCGTTCAACGCTTCCGTGATTCTTTCTTTCAGTTTCTCGCGGTACGCGACGACCGTTTCGGGGGCAATCGACCTGATCTCGCCCACGGTGCTTTCGATGACGGACACCTTTTTCAGAATATCGTTTCTGAGTTTTTCGCCCTCGAACGCGCGCATCTTTTTCATTTGTTCGGACGCGCCAGACGTAGCCGACACGATAAGCGATTTCAACGCGTCTTCGTCTTCTTCGACGGTCTTCGTTTCGATTACGTCGGCGGTACGCATAAGCGCGGTAACCGTAAAGTCGTCCTGCACGCCGTACTTGTCGCAAAGAACGTCTTTGATTTTAAGATATTCCTTTGCGACTTCTTCGTTCACCGAAAGTTCGACGCCGTCGTTTTTCGTGTTTTCGTACGTAACGTATACGTCGAAGTGTCCGCGCTTGAAATTGTCGATAAGAACGCGCCTTACCGCGTCTTCCGCAAACGACAAAACTTTGGGAAGTTTCACCGTAACGTCCAAAAACCTGTGGTTGACGCTTTTCATCTCAACGGTGATTTTCCTTCCGTCGGACTCCGCCACGGACTTGCCGTAGCCGGTCATACTGTTCATTTTGCACTCCTTTTCCGCATTTTGCGGGGATTTTATTTTATCAGGAGCAATTCGTCGGGGGCGGATTTCAGTCTTTCGGACTTGCCCACGCCGATTGCCGTAACCTCTTTTTTACTGCGCATCGTGCCGATTACCGTCGCGTCCACGCCGTTGTTTCTCAGCGACTTCACAACTTTTTCAGGATCGGGTGTAACGATTAAAATGCTGCCGCTGCCGATAAGGCGCATCGGCGACACGTCCAGGATTTTGCATATTTTTGCCGTAAGATGCGTCACGGGAATCTGGTCGGCGTAAATCATCGCGCCCAGCCCCGACGCTTCCGCAAGTTCGGTAACCGCGCCGAAAACGCCGCCTTCCGTAACGTCGTGCATGCAACTGACGTTCTGCTTCCATACGATTTTCGCGTCCTCGACCACCGACACTTTTGCGATATATTCGCGCGCTTCGACAAGTTCTTCCGTCGTGAGTCCGTTTTTCAGAAGTTTGTCGGCGTGATCGTTTGCCATTATCGCCGTCGCTTCGATTGCGGCGGATTTCGTCATGACAATGCTGTCACCCGCTTTCGCGCCCGAGGATTTGACAATCCTTCTTGCCGTGCCGAGCATCGTGCAGGAAACGACCATACGATTGACCGCTTCCGAAAACTCCGTATGTCCACCGACAATATCGACGCCGAGAGCCTCCGCCGTTTCGTGCGCTTCCTTCATAAATTTACCGACGTCTTCGGCAGATGATGTCGTCGGCGCGATTATCGTCAGAAGACAACACAAAGGCGTGCCGCCCGACACCGCGACGTCGTTTGCCGACACCGTTATCGCAAGACGACCGGCATTGTTGCCCGTCGCCGTGATGGGATCTGTCGTAAGAAGTAAAATTTTGGGGGTTCTGAGTGCCGCGCAATCTTCCGCAAGCCCCGCCGATTGCAGGATTTCCGGATTTTTCGCCACGGTTTTGTCGAATACGTATTTTTGAAGTTCCGAAGAAGTAAGTTTGCCTATTCTCATAACAAAGCCCTCTCTTTTTACGAATTATTAATATTTTAGCACAAGCGCGTTTTATTTACAATAAAATAAGTTATCTTTTGTTATAAAATTTACGTGATTTTGCGTGAATTGCAAAGGTTTTTTTAAAAACGCGACGATTTTCGCTTTGAAAAAAAGAAAAACGCCTTTATTTCAGGCGTTTTCATAAATATGTCAATAATTTTTTCGATTATTCTTCAAGCATTTTTTCAAATTCGCTCTCGTCGATGATTTTCACGCCGAGTTTTTTCGCTTTTTCCAACTTGCTGCCGGCTTCTTCTCCCGCGATAACCAGATTGACCGCTTTCGACACCGACGACGACACTTCACCGCCACGTTCCACAATAAGTCTTTCCGCCTCGCTTCGCTTATACTTTTGTAAACTTCCGGTAAGCACGGCGTTGATACCCTTGAAATTTCCGTCGTTCGTTTCGCGCGCAGATACGTTCACGCCAAGGCTTAAAAGAGCGTCGATTTCTCCAAGATTTTTTTTGTCGTCGAAGTACGCGCGGACGCCTTCCGCCATAATATCGCCAAAATCGTCGATGGCTTTCAAGTCGTCAATCCCGGCGTTTATCACGTTATTCAGCGTCTTAAACCTCTGTTCCAGCTGTTTCGCCGCTTTCTTCCCGATATTCTTCACTCCAAGCGCGTACAAGAAATCCGACAGCGCGACGTCCTTGCTTTTTTCAATCGCGTTTATGAGATTCTGCGCTTTCATCTCCCCGAATCCGTCAAGCGTCATAAGGTCTTCTTTTTTGAGTTTATATAAATCCGAAAACTCCCTTACGTTCAGTTCGTTCAACAAAAGTTCCGCCGTTTTTTCGGAAAATCCGTCAATGTCCATCGCTCCTTTTTCTGCAAAATGCGTGAGCCTTTGCACGATTTGAGGGGCGCAGTTTTCGGTGTTCGTACAGTACAAAAACACCCCCCTTTCCTCAACGGGCGCGCCGCAGTACGGACACACCGTCGGCTTTTCGATGTCGCGGCTTTCTCTCGTATGTTCGGCAATCCCCAGGATTTCGGGAATGACGTCGTTACTGCGACGAATGAACACGCGGCTTCCGATTTTCAAGCCTTTCTTTTCATAGTCGGCAAAGTTGTTGAGCGTCGCCCTTTTCACGGTAACGCCCGCAAGTTCGACGGGATCGAGTATCGCAAGCGGACACAGTTTTCCCGTGCGGGACACCTGCCATACGACGTCCCTTAAAACGGTTGTGGCTTCGTCCGCCTTGAATTTATATGCGATTGCCCATCGGGGGAATTTTTCGGTTTCTCCGAGAGCGTCGCGCTGATTTAAGTCGTTGACCTTGAAAACGATTCCGTCAATTAAAAAATCAAGCGTCGGGCGGATTCTCGACAACTCTTCGATCGCGTCGCCGACGTCGTTTTCGTTTTTGCAGATTTTGAAATAATCGCCGACTTCGAAACCTTGTTTTATCAAAAAGTCCTGCATGTCTTTCTGTGTTCTGAAATCGCCGCCGTAAACGTTGTAGCACATGACGTCCAACCGTCTTTCGGCAGTAACTTTCGGGTTAAGATTCCTTATTGCACCGGCTGCGCCGTTTCGGGCGTTTTTCAAAGGCTCGTCGTGCGTTTTGTTGTACTTTTCAAGCACGGAAAGACGCATTATCCCTTCGCCCTGAATTTCGACGTGATTTTTATATTCGATAGTTAAAGGTACGTTTTTGATGGTTTTAACCTGCAAAGTTACATCTTCGCCGACAAGTCCGTTGCCGCGCGTCGCCGCCGACACGAGCATTCCGTCCTCGTACGTCAGGTTTATCGTAAGCCCGTCGAATTTGTATTCCGCAGTGAGTTCGAACGGGGCGTTCAACGCTTTTTCGGTGCGCGCGTACCAGCCCTGAAACTCCTCAAAACTCTGGCACTTGTCAAGGCTGTAAAGCTTGTGGGTGTGTTTGTATTCCTTAAACTCTTTCAATACGGCGTCGCCGACTCTGTGCGTGGGGCTGTCGGGCAAAACGAATCCCGTTTCCTTTTCAAGCGCAACGAGCCTGTCGTACAGCCTGTCGTATTCGCCGTCCGAGATGACGGGACTGTCGAATTTATAATACCTTTCCGCGTGATAGTTGAGTTCTTTCACGAGATTTTGCATTTCTTCGAGAACGCTCATAACAACCTCATATTCTTTGCGGCAAGCGCAACGACGAATTTCTTTATTCCCAGATTTTCAAATTCTATACCGGCGATGGTTTCGTTTCCGCTGCCCGACACCGACACGATTACGCCCGTGCCGAACTTGCTGTGTTCCACCTTGCGCCCGACCGTGTACTCCGAAACATCCACTGCGTTTGCCGCGGGACTTGCGGGTTTTGCGGCGGCAGCACCCGTGTATGCGGGTTTGAACGTTGATTTTTGCTCGGACTGCGGCGTTTGCGGCGTTTTTGCGGGAACGTTTCCGATAAGTTCCTGCACGAAACGACTGCGTAGATTGTTCTGTCGCTGGTTGAATTTGAACCTGCACCTTGACGACGACACGTACAACCGTTCCTTCGCGCGGGTTATCGCGACGTACATAAGACGGCGTTCTTCTTCGATATTATCGTCGCTTTCGATGACGGCGTGCGACGACGGGAAAATGTTTTCTTCCAGCGCAACGATAAACACGACGGGGAATTCAAGCCCTTTTACGGCGTGTATCGTCGCAAGCGTAACGCTGTTGCTGTCGTCGATTTCGTCGGCGTCCGAGATAAGCGCGACCATTCTCAAAAAGTCTTCTATGGTTTTCCCGGGGTTGTCCTTTCTGAAAAGGTTGACGGCGGACACGAATTCTTTCAGGTTTTCCACCCTGTCGAGTTCCGCCTCGTCCGCCTTATACATATCGAAAAGCCCCGACGCTTTCAGTACGTATTCCGAAAAAGCGACGGCGTCAAATTTCCCCGCGGCGTCGATAAGACTAAGCCACAGATTTCTGAATCCGGCAATTTTTTGTTTGGCGCCGGCGTTGAGCCCGTCGACGTTTTCGATATTTTTCACGACGTCGAAAAGATGCGTGCCGTTTGCGCCCGCGCACTCGATAAGTTTTTGTACCGTCGTGTCGCCGATACCGCGACGGGGTACGTTGATTATTCTTGCCGCGCTTTCGTTGTCAAACGGGTTTATCGCAATGCGAAGATAACACAAAAGTTCCTTGATTTCTTTCCTTTCGTAAAACCTTATGCCGCCGTAAACGCGATATGGCATATTATAAAGCGTCAACGCTTCTTCAAATTGACGGGATAGCGAGTTCGCGCGCATTAAAATGGCGATGTCGCCGTAGTTGTATCCCGCAAGCGTAACAAGGTCGTTTATGTTTCGCATGACGTAGTCGACTTCTTCGCGGTCGTTGTAGGCATTGAACACTTCAACGCGTTTACCGCCTTCTTTCGTCGTTTTAAGTACCTTATCGAAACGTTTCTTATTGTTTGAGATAACGCGGTTGGCGGCGTTCAAGATGTGCGCCGTACTGCGATAATTCTGTTCAAGTTTATAAACTTTGGCCTCGGGGAAATCCTTTTTGAAATCAAGGATATTGCTGATTTCCGCACCGCGCCAGCCGTAAATGCTCTGGTCCTCGTCGCCGACGACGAATATGTTGCCGTAGCCTTTCGCAAGTTGTCGGACAAGGCGATATTGAATTTTGTTGGTGTCCTGAAACTCGTCAACGTGGATATATCTGAAACGGCGTTGATAGCGTTCCAGAACGTCGGGATTTTCGTCGAAAAGTTTCACCGTGTTGATAAGCAAATCGTCAAAATCCATTGCGTTGTTGTTTTTGAGTTCCGCCTGATAAAGGTCAAAAAGGCGCAAGGTTTCTTTTTTTATCTTGCTTTCCCCTATGCACGCTTCGGCGTACTCTTTGGGATCGTGATTAAAACTTTTTATGCGTTTGATATGACCGTAATAGGTGTCGAAAAGTTTTGCGTTTTTCTCGTTATCGGCGTCCGACGGCGACTTCATAATGCGCTTTAATACACGCGCGCATTCCGCCTCGGCATAGATGCTGAAATTCTTGCCATAGCCGATTCTTTCGCATTCTCTGAAAAGTATCTGGGCGCACATGCTGTGGAAGGTGCTTATCCATACTTCGCAACTTTCGCCAAGCATGTTCGCGACGCGCTGTTTCATTTCGCCCGCGGCTTTGTTCGTGAAAGTAATCGCAAGTATGTTGTAAGGATCGACGTTCATATTTTTGACAAGGTAAGCGACGCGCGTCGTAAGTACGCGCGTTTTTCCGCTGCCCGCCCCCGCAAGCACCAAAAGCGCGCCTTCCGTATCGACAACGGCACGCCTTTGTTCTTCGTTCAGATTTTCAAGAATGGATAAATCGGTCATAGGAAAGATTATATCATAATTCCCGTCTTAAAACAAATGTTTTAAGGTTATGCCGACAGATAATAATACAAACCTTGCAAAACGTCGATATTTTAGCGCTTTTATGAAAAATGCTCGCTTGTAGTACGAAAAGTACAACCGCGTTCGCCTTTTCCAAAAATCATCTGAAATCTCGGCGTTTTCGGTTGTGAACAAGTTTTCCGTCGTGTTTTTAGGATAAGACAAGGCACGCGAGCGGCTTAATACTTTACCGTATAAGCCGTGAGTGTAACGCAGTATTAGTTCAAAAACACGGCGTAAAACCTAAGTTCGTATTATTATCTGTCGGCATGCCGGACAAGAATAATACAAACCTTGCCAAAACGTCGAATTATCCGCTTTCAAAACAAAAACGCCGTCGCTTTCGCGGCGGACGTTTTCTTCCATTCCCCCAATAATTCTTATCCGTAAACTTTCTTATCGGCATTCATTTCACGATAAAGTTGCTTCACACATTTATAGGCTTCCGCAAGACGGAATATGTAACGCTGTCGCTCGACCGACGTCATCTTTTCAAACCTGTCCTGATCGATAAGGCACGTTATGGGATTTCTGTCGTTGCCGCTTTCGATAATCGAACACATTTTGCAAAGCGTATCGTTGTTTCCGACAAGTTTAAGAAGAACGTCGTACTTTCTCAAAGGAATAACGCCGACAAACGTCGGAAAATTGCCGTTTTTAAGCATTCTCGATTTTGCCTCACGTGCGTACTGCTTGAATGTTGAATTTGCCATAAATATAACTTCCTCCAAATCATTAATATGTTTATATTTTACTACTTTGTACGAAAAAGTCAAAACGAAATAAACCAATTTATTAACAATTATTTTGACATACGTCGTGTTATTTAATAATTTTTGGCATATTTGCAAAAATGCGGATTTTAACGTTTTTTTACACTTTTTTTATATACAAAAGTAAATAAACGTCAAAAATTATCGAAAACGACGCGTAATTTTCGCACAATTCTTCTTTTTTTAAGAAAATCATTGCGTTTATACCGCTTCCGTTAAGTTTGTTTCGGGTTTTGTCGAATTTGAGAAATCCATAAAAAAACGCCGACTTTCGTCGGCGCGGAAGCCTAAATATCAGAAGTTTTCTTTCGATTTGTCGTATTGTGAAAGGCTCAGTTCCATAAGGTCGTTTTCGGCGGCAAGCATATCGACAATGCGTTTTACGATGCGCATAAGTTCGGAATCTTTTGTATAATCGGCTTTCGCCATAAAGTTGATGCGCCCCGCTTTCATCATTTTGCGCGCGTTTTCCTGCTCGTCTGCGTAAACGCCGATGCTGTGCCCGCCGTTGAGCCTTGTTACCTTCATACTCGGGACGTCGGTCAGCCCGTCGCCGATATAAATCATATTGCAAAACGGAATGCGACGGTTTCTTTCTTCCATCGAATCGTTCAGGTTTTTGTCGTCCGACACGTCGAAAATGCCCTTGTTTATGCGGTACAAAAACTGGATTTTACTTGTATAATTCAGCGCGACCGCAGGCCAGTACGGCACGCCGTATTCGTCGTAAACGAACTCGCTTGCGAAAATTTCACAAAAATTCTTTGCGATTTCCGTGCCCTCGATGATTTTTTTCAGACCGCTGCTGATGATGTAATGCTCGATAACGACGCCTTTGCTCTTGCCGTATTCGTTGACGGCGTCGAACCACTCCGTCACGCCGGGATAGTAATTGACGTCTTTGCCGAGTTCTTTCAGGGTGTCCGCGGTCAGCACCGACTTTCCCCTTGCCCGCTCGATCATAAAATACATCATCGCAAGGATACCGTCCATTTTCTTTTCGTGCGCCATGTTGTTGCAATCGCGCCAAAAGTCTTCGGGCGTCATGCCAAGGCTCGGGATAAAGCCGTAGTCCTGCATATCCTTGTCCGTGAGTGTTTTGTCAAAATCGTAAATCAATGCGACAATATTTCTTTTCATACCTTATATTATACCACGCGCGAAAAAGATATTCAAGGGATTTTTTGTGCAATAAAAAACCCCGAAATACCGGGGTATTTTATTTGATAAAGACTTTTTATTCGGGATTATTGTCGTCGATGGTTTGGATTCTTTTTTCGGCGCGCGCCGAGACACCACATTATTACCTGTTGCCAGGTAACGGCTGCTATGGTTTCGTACAAAAATTCCATAAATCCGCCGAAAAAATATGGCAAGACTGCTAAACAGTCTTGCCAATTGTGATTAAACCAGAATAATAATTCGTATTATTGACTTAATCTCGTCTTATAAAGCCGACGGCTACTCCCTATTACGAAATAATAATATTAAATCGCAAAAACATTGTCAACGGTTTTCAGTTAAGTCTTACTACCCAGCCGAATTCGTCCTTGATTCTGCCGTACTGAATCCCGGTGAGAGTGTCGTAAAGCCAGCCGGTGATTTTGCCCATTTTGCCGTCGTTTATGGTCATCACGTCGTCCTTGTAGCCGATTGTGCCGACGGGAGAAATAACAGCCGCCGTACCCGTGCCGAACGCCTCGTTAAGTTTCCCTTCCTTATAATCCTTTTCAAGTTCGTCGATGGAAACCGCGCGTTCTTCGACGGTGTATCCCGCGTGTTTCAGAACTTTGATCGCGCTGTCGCGGGTGATGCCGGGGAGTATCGTGCCGTCAAGCCACGGCGTAACGACTTTTCCGTCCAGAACAAAGAACATATTCATGCTACCGACTTCGCCGACGTACTTTTTCTCTTTCGCGTCCATCCACAAAACCTGCTCGTACCCTTTCTGTTTCGCAACTTCCGCCGCAAGCAGACTTGCCGCATAGTTGCCGCCGCATTTGCACTCGCCCGTGCCGCCGAGAGCCGCGCGGTTGAACACGTCTTCAACGTAAATACGCGTGGGTTCGAGCCCGTGAGCGTAATAACTTCCGACAGGACTTAAAATAACGAAGAAAATGTATTTCTTGCTGGGGTGCACGCCAAGGAAGTTTTCGTTTGCAATCATCGTCGGACGGATATAAAGGCTGGTGCCGGGATCTGTCGGGATCCAATCCTTTTCGATACGGACAAGTTCAAAAATACCTTCCAGCACTTCGTCCACGGGAAGTTCCGCCATGCACAGACGTTTCGCGCTTCTGTTCATACGAAGGATGTTGTCGCGCGGACGGAACATCGTGATTTTTCCGTCGGTGTTTTTATAGGCTTTCATGCCCTCGAAAATTTCCTGACCGTAATGGAAAACGACGCTTGCCGGGTTCACCGCGATGTCAGAAAAAGGTCTGATTTCGACCTCTCCCCATTTGCCGTCGACGTACTCCATATAAAGCATGTGGTCGGTGAAGTATTTTCCGAACCCGAGGTTTTTGAAATCGGGTTTTTGCTTCAAGTTTTCAGTCAAAGTGATTTTCATATCTATACCTCAAATTTTATTCAAAAACGTAATAAGCGGTTGCGCCTTTCAAGACCGAAACCTGCCCCAAAAGCGCGCACGTAATATCCTTTTCGATATTGTCCGCGTCTTCCTTCGGCACCGCAATCGTCATTTTGACATTGTCGGCAAAATCGGTACTTAAAGTTGCAAAAACCTTGTCTTTAAGTGCCTGTAACAGCGCGTTGTACATTTCGTACCCGCACTTGATTTCCAGCGAAACGCCAACGACGTTCTTAACTATTTTTGCATTTTCGACGGTCTCGGCAACGGCGCGAGTATATGCGGAAACAAGCCCGCCCGCGCCCAGTTTCACGCCGCCGAAATATCTCGTGACGACCGCAGCCGTCATGAAAATTCCTTTCTTTTTCAACACTTCCAGCATAGGCTGTCCCGCCGTGCCCTGCGGCTCTCCGTCGTCGGAAAAGCGTTGTTCCGTGCCCGCCGCGTTACTTATGAAAGCATAGCAGTTGTGGGTTGCGTCGGAATACTTTTTCTTCACGCTTTTCACAAACGACAAAGCGTCGTCTAAACCGTCGATTCTTTTTAACGTGCAGATAAACCTGCTTCTTTGAATGACGATTTCGTGCGTCGTTTCACCCGTTGCCGAAAGATAAAAATCCATTATTTCACGCTCACCTTGAAGTGAACTTTTTTGCCCTTGTGAATGATGAATTCGCGGCTTGTAACTTCCGCGTTGACGTCCGTTACCTTGTCGTCGTTCACGCGGATACCGCCGCCTTCGATAAGACGACGAGCCTCGCTTTTGCTCGGAGCAACGCCGATTGCGACAAGGATATCGATGACTTTCGTCGTGCCTTCTTCAATTGTTTTTTCAGGCATTTCCGCGCCGTCGCCGAACGCGCCTTTCGACTGTTTCAAGGAAAGATCCGCGTCGTCTTTTCCGTGGACGAGTTTGGTGAGTTCATAGGCAAGCACTTCTTTCGCGCGGTTCATGCGTTCGTCCTTGTATCTGCAAAGTTCCGCGATTTCGTCAAGGTCGATTTCGGTGAGGAGTTTCAGGCATTTTTCGACGTCCGCGTCGTCGATATTACGCCAGTACTGGAAGAATTCGTAAGGCGAGGTTTTTTCGCGGTCGAGCCATACCGCGCCTTTCTGGGTTTTGCCCATTTTCTTGCCTTCGGAAGTCGTGAGAAGCGCGGAAGTCATCGCAAACGCGTCCTTGCCCTCTTTGCGCCTTATAAGGTCGACGCCCGCAAGCATATTCGACCACTGATCGTCGCCGCCGCATTCGAGCTCGCACCCGTACTTTCTGTTTAGAACAAGAAAGTCGTACGCCTGCATCAGCATATAGTTGAATTCCAAAAATGTAAGACCTTTTTCAAGGCGTTGTTTATAACATTCCGCCGTAAGCATTTTGTTGACGGAAAACACGCTGCCGATTTCACGCAAAAAGTCGATGTAGTTCAGGTCTTTCAGCCAGTCGGCGTTGTTGACCATAATCGCGGCGTTTTCGCCCTCGAACGACAAAAATTTGCTCATTTGTTCCTTAAAGCAATCGCAGTTATGTTGCACGGTTTCGGCGGTCATGACCTTTCTAAGATCGCTTCTTCCCGACGGATCGCCGATCATACCCGTGCCGCCGCCGATAAGGATAATGGGACGATGCCCCGCTTTCTGCATCCATCTCATGACGATAAGCTGAATGAAGTGTCCGACGTGCAGGCTGTCCGCCGTCGGATCGAAGCCGATATAAAACGACATGTGCTCCGAGCCGAGCTTTTTATATAAATCTTCTTCGTAAACGGTTTGCTTAATAAAACCGCGCGCTTTAAGAGTATCGAATACGTTTTCCATTTATCTTAGTCCTCCAATAATTTCGTAAAGTATTCCGCAAGGGATTTTATCCCTTTTTCGATTTGTTCTTCCGTTGCGTTGGAATAGTTAAGGCGGAAAGTGTTGAAAGTTTTGCCGTCCGCAAAGAACGAACTTCCGGGCACGTAGGCGCAGCCCGTTTTTTCGACGACGTCCTTGAAAATATCGTCGGTGTTTATGCCCTTTCTTGCAAATTCCGCAAATATAAACAGCCCGCCGTCGGGATTCGTGAACCTTATTCCCTTTGGCATATATTTTTGAATCGCCGCGTACATCGCGTCCTTTTTCGCCTTATAAACGGGAATGATTTCGTCGATATGGGCGTCGAGCCGACCTTCCCTTATATATCTGTCGATTATCGCCTGCGACAGCGACGAAGTGTGCACGTCGGACGCCTGCTTCCCGATTGTCAGTTTCCTTATGATTTCGGGTGCCGCAACGACAACTCCCGTACGAAGCCCCGGCGAGATCACCTTCGAGAAACTCGTCTGATAAATCACGACGCCGTCCGTATCGTACGACTTAATCGACGGCACTCTTTCGCCCGAAAACCTTATTTCTCCGTAAGGGTTGTCTTCAAGGATTATCACGCCGTGTTTTTTGCAGATTGCATAAATCGCTTCTCGTTTTTCCTTTGACAGCGTTTTGCCCGAAGGATTGCTGAAATTCGGCACGAGATACAAAATTTTCGGCGCGTAAAACACGATTTTTTTCGCAAGGTCAAGGATATTTATCCCGTCCTCGTCGCTGTCGACGCCGATTGCCTCGCCCTCGTACGTTTTAAGGATATGGAGCGCTGCAAGATAAGTCGGATTTTCGACAAGCACCCTGTCGCCTTTGTTGATAAACGCCTTGAACGTAAGATCGATGCCCTGTTGTCCGCCCGACACGATAAGCGTCGATTCGGGCGTGGCGGTAACGCCGTCGCGACGGACGTATTCCCCAGACGACACGATAAGCGGACGATACCCTTCCGTGCCGCCGTATTGCAGAATTTCCGCGCCGTTTTCCGACAACACCTTGTCGGCGATTTCCCTGATTTCGTCAACGGGCAAAGTTTCCTTTGCGGGAAAGCCACCTGCGAAACTTATTATCCCCGGGGTTGACAAAAGTTTGAAAATCTCACGGATTGCGTTGCCCTTCAAATTTTTTAATCTGTCTGAAAACTGATATTCCATTATTTTACCGATATTTCATAAACATTTCGGATATTATACCACACAAGTCGCGTAAACTGCAAAGGATATTCGCCACAAAAAACGACATTGCTTATTTTTTTTGTCAATTTGGCGATAACGCTTTTATTTTTCCGACGTTTATGATATACTGTTGAAAGTTAAAATAATAACAAACTCTTTCGGAGGTATATGACAAATGCAATACTCAAATGAAGTTGTTGAAATGTGCTGTGTCAAAAAAGGTCCCAACCACGGTCCCTCCCCCATTCCCGAGGAAGGCAAATGGATTCAGGCAAAGGAAATTAAGGACATCAGCGGTTTCACTCACGGCGTAGGCTGGTGCGCTCCCCAACAAGGCGCGTGCAAACTTTCCCTTAACGTCAAAAACGGCGTTATCGAAGAAGCCCTTGTCGAAACGATCGGTTGCAGCGGTATGACTCACTCTGCGGCTATGGCTGCCGAAATTCTTACCGGCAAAACCATTCTCGAAGCGCTCAATACCGACCTTGTATGCGACGCAATCAACACCGCAATGCGCGAACTGTTCCTGCAAATCGTTTACGGTCGTTCCCAGTCCGCTTTCTCAGACGACGGTCTTGTTATCGGCGCGTCCCTCGAAGACCTCGGAAAAGGTCTGAGAAGCCAGGTCGGCACGATGTTCTCCACAAAGGCAAAAGGCGTACGCTACCTTGAAATGGCAGAAGGCTACGTTACCCGCGTCGGTCTTGACGAAGAAGGCGAAGTCATCGGTTACGAATTCGTCCACCTCGGAAAAATGATGGAAATGATCAAAAAAGGCGTTTCCGCCGACGAAGCGCTCAAAAAATGCACGGGAAGTTACGGCCGTTTCGCAACTGCCGCAAAATACATCGACCCCCGCAAAGAGTAATAGGAGGATACTGCAATGATCAAATTCGAAGGTTATGAAAGACGTATTGATAAAATCATGGGTGTCCTTAAAGAATACGGCATCGCTTCCCTTGAAGACGCGCAGAAAATCTGCCTGGACAAAGGCGTTGACTGCGACGCCATCGTAAAAGGTATCCAACCCATCGCGTTCGACAACGCCGTCTGGGCTTATACCGTAGGCTGTGCAATCGCAATCAAGAAAAACTGCAAAAAAGCCGCGGACGCCGCCGAAGCAATCGGCATCGGTCTGCAATCGTTCTGCATTCCGGGCTCTGTCGCGGAAAACCGCAAAGTCGGTCTCGGCCACGGCAACCTCGCCGCAATGCTCCTTCGCGACGAAACCAAATGCTTCGCTTTCCTTGCAGGTCACGAAAGTTTCGCGGCGGCAGAAGGCGCAATCGGTATCGCGCGCTCGGCAAACAAGGTTCGTAAAGAGCCCTTGCAAGTCATTCTGAACGGACTTGGAAAAGACGCCGCTTTCATCATCAGCCGCATAAACGGTTTCACTTACGTACAAACCGATTACGACCAGTACACCGATACCCTTAAAGTTGTCAAAACCACCGCTTACAGCGACGGCGAACGCGCAAAGGTTCGTTGCTACGGCGCAAACGACGTTAACGAAGGCGTTGCTATCATGCGCCACGAAAGCGTCGACGTTTCCATCACCGGCAACAGCACCAACCCCACCCGTTTCCAACATCCCGTTGCAGGCACTTACAAAAAATGGTGCTGGGATAACGGCAAAAAATACTTCTCCGTTGCGTCGGGCGGCGGCACGGGACGTACCCTGCACCCCGATAACATGGCGGCAGGCCCAGCGTCTTACGGCATGACCGATACGATGGGACGTATGCACAGCGACGCACAGTTCGCAGGAAGCAGCTCCGTTCCCGCTCACGTCGAAATGATGGGACTTATCGGTATGGGTAACAATCCCATGGTTGGCGCAACCGTTGCTTGTGCTGTTGCAGTACAAGAAGGCATGAACAAATAATAAAAAGCAACGTTTGTTTTTTATTAAACCAAACATCAAACGGCACTCGTAAGGGTGCCGTTTTTTATGCCCTTCTATACGTCACAACCACATTTGATGTCATTGCGAGCGAAGCGGCAATGACAAAAAAATAGCCGCGTTATTGCTTTTAACGTGGCGTATGTAAGTATTTGTTATGAAATATAAAAACGTTTTGTAAATCAGTCTGCGACAAGCGTGATTCTGTCGCACACCACAAGACTGAAAAAGTCGGCTGCCCATCCAAGCAAAAACAGCGGTATCAGCAATATTCCCGCAATAAGCGTCGCCCTGTGACGCGTTTCGTAAAACTTCTGAAAACGATATAAACTGCAAAGTATCCCGCCGAAGAAAAGATATAAAAACGTCTTCACGTTGTGCGGCAGCGCGTCGAATGCTTCGGTAATGGTGCGGCGGATTTTGCCTTCTTCGATGGGGATACGCACAACGAAACGGCTGCCCTTATCTTTCTTGCTTTTGACCTCGATAACGCCGCTTAAATCGTCGACGATTTCTTTCGTGATATAAAGTCCCAGTCCGTTGCTTCCCGAAACCGTTCTGGACTTATCTTCCATATAAAATTTATCAAAGATAAACGGCAGACTTTCGCCCGAGATACCCGAGCCGTTGTCGCGGACGATAACGCGGACTTCCTTGCCGACTTTTTTGGCTTTTACGACGATTTTGCCGCCGCTTGGCGTATATTTTATGGCGTTGCTGATGAGGTTCTGTAAAACGCGCGCAAGTTGCTGGCGGTTTGCGTAAACGGTAACGTACGGCGCTCCCTTAACGATGAACGTGAGTTTTTTGGATTGCGCGAGTTTTTCGTATTTCAACGCTTCCGTTTTGAAAAATTCGCCGAAAAGCACGCTCTCTTTTATGCTGCCGATTGACTGGATTTCGTTTCTTGACGACTCGACCAGCGTCAGCACCTGACTGTTCATTTCCTCGGTTTTTTGAAGAATTAATGCGGTATAATCCTTATCGTCCATGCCGTCCGACAGACTTTCAGCGTAACCGGAAATAACGGCAAGGGGCGTTTTCAGGTCGTGCGCGACCGAGGCAATCATCACCTTGCGTTTTTCGTCGTCGGCTTTATTTTTGTCGCGCGCGTCGCGCATGCTTCGGCGCAGGGTTTCAAGTTGTTTGAAAATACGGCGCTCGTAAACGTCGCCCTCAATCGAAATCGGGGTGTCGATGTCCAATCGATTAAGTTGTGCGATGGCGTCGTAAACGCTTCTTCTCGTTTTTCTTTTCAATTAGGTCAATCCTGCCACTTATAGCCAAGCCCCCAGATCGTAACGATATTGTTTACCCCGGCTTTTTCAAGTTTTTCGCGAAGTCGCGCGATTGTTACGACCACGGTGTTTTCGTCGATGTATTCGTCAATGCCCCACACCGCGTCGATAAGTTTTTGCTTGCTGAAAATTTGATTCTGATTGAGCGTCAGAAAGTCCAGAATTTTGAACTCTTTTGCGGTGAGATTGAGCGGCTCGCCGTTGACTTTCGCCTCAAACCTTTCGGACGAGATCATAAGCGCGCCGAAGTGTCTGTCCGCGTTTGCCGCGGGACGGTTAAGGTCGTAATAACGCCTTATCTGAGCGTTTACCCTGCACACCATTTCCTTGAACGAGAACGGCTTCGTGATATAGTCGTCCGCGCCGAGTTCAAAAAGGCGTATCTTGTCTTCTTCCGCAACCTTCGCCGAAACGACGATGATGGGTATGTTCATGTCGCGCCTGATACTTTCGCAAACCTCGTATCCGTCGGCGACGGGCATCATTATGTCCAGTAAAATAAGATCGGGCGAGAGCCTTCGCGCTTGCTCGATTGCGTCCCCGCCGTCAAATGCCTGCGACACGACGTAGCCGGCGCGGATAAGATAATTCCGCATAGTGTCCGAAATTTCCAGGTTATCTTCTGCAATCAAAATACGTCTTTGCATTATATTGTCCTTTTTGTGCCTTTATTATCTTATTATACTTTGAAATTCTTATATTTTCAAGTCTTTATTTATAAAGATAAAGCGGCATTTGCGATTTTTTCGTCAGCGTTAATGAAATATTTTTCGTAAGATTTCCTGCAATATCTTTCGTGCCTGCCGGAAGGCAAAGCGGCCGCGTTTTCGAAATTATATTTTCCGTTGACGCGCCACCCGTTCAGAAGAGCGATGTCGAACGCGTCTTTCGGACAGTTGAAACTGCACCTGACGCAGCATGCGCAATCGCCGCCGAACACGAATTTTCCGTCCACGATTTTTACGTTTTCTTCGGGACAGTTTTTTATGCAAAGTCCGCAATTCACGCATTTTTCCATGTCGACTTTGAAAAATCTTCCGTTGACTTTCATTGCGTGATGTTCAATTCTGAACAAAAATGCGATAAGGTGTCCAAACGGTATTTTTTTGAGTTTATGCGGCGTAAGGCTTAAAATTTCACGCGCTTCGACGGGGGCGAGATTTTTTGCGGTATGCCACATTTTGTATGCCGCCGCGTCGTCGTGTCGGAATATCATATTGTACGGCATAACGTAGTGGTATTCCGCAAAATAATCGTATCCTTTTCCCTTCAAAATACTCACGAGTTTGTACGACGAAACGTTATTAAGGGCCAGCGGTTCTCCCGACGATTTCAGCACAAACAATGGTTTATCGTGCGTTTTTGGCATATCATATGCAAATTCCAGCACATTGTACGGCGCGTTGAAACCGTGTATCGGATAACACACGCCCACCGCGTCAAAGTCGTCGACGCACTTAATGCGCGCGCCTTTTTTTATGTCGACAATCGTCGTTTCAACGCCGTTTTTTATGAACTCGTCCGAAAACAGGTTTGCGATTTTTCTTGTGTTGCCCGTGCCGGAAAACACGCACATTAATATCTTTTTCATCATAATCTTTTGTATTTTGCATGACCTTCCGCGTCAAAGAAATATACGGCGTCCTCGCCCTTTGCGTGCGAATCGTACCATATCGTCTGATAAAACGGAGTAAACTTTGCCTGCCTGTCGAAGTCCCACGGTTCGGGCGCGTTGTCGATGCACCAGTGCCCCGCTTTCAGTATCGTGTAAGGTCTTGCGTAAAACTCCTGTCCGTCGTGAGTGCGCCACAAAAGTTTCGTATATAAATCGCCCTTTTTCATTGACTCGCTTAAAACAGCGCCGCCTCTGAATTCCGCAGCGTCCTTCATATCGTTTATATCGAGTTCGTTTTCGGGTTTCGTTTCGTCATAGCCGTGCGACAGGACGTAGCCGTTCCGCTTTAAGTGATTTATGTTTTTCATTTCCAGGTAATCGACGTCGCCGTCGGGCAATTCGCCCTTTGCAAGCACGGCGTAATCGTCCCAAGTTTTTGGCATACATTCCAGATTTTCGCGGCTGCCGAAATACGCGCGGACTTTTCCTTCGTCCTTGTTTCTTATCCAGTGCGTCGGGCTGTTTTCGTCTTTCAAAAGCCTTTCGATTGCAAATTTCCTTATCACCCTTGACGGGAAGAATTTCGCAAGTTTGTAATACGGATGCCGTTTCAAAATTTCCTGCCAGTAGTCTTTGACGGTTTCGCGCTGGAAATCGAACATGTTTTGCAGTTCGTCGCTGTCCGAAAACCACAGCCCGTGGAAGTTTCGGATGCTGTTCCACCCCGGTTTCATAAACTTTTCGGTGCTACCGCCGATAATTTTAAACCCTTCGTTGAAAGTGTCGTAGCCGGTCACGCGGTTTCTTGCGCCGCCGCCGATGTTAAAGCAGCGTTTCCAGAAATTTTTGACGCCGTTTTCTTCATAGTCGCGCTTAATAATGTTTTTGATCAAAAGTCCGCTGTCGCGCGCCGTCACCCATTCAAGCGGTACGTTGAAACAGGTGTGAAACATCAGCCCGTCCTTCATATTGTTGGTGAGCATGCGGTAATGAAGTATCGCGGTTTGTCTTAAAATTACAAAGTTTTCGATTTCGCTTTCAAGCACGATCCACTCGCCTTTTACCTTCGTTTCGGCATAGACGTCGTAAACGCTTGGCAAAAGCGGATCGCCTACCCTTCCCCACGGGTGCAGATAATTCCTGTTTCCGTAAACCGCGACAGTCGAAGTATGGATAAATTTCGGCTGTTTTTGCATGGATTCCACGGCTTTCACAAGGTTCTGAACGCCCGTAACGTTGCAGGCGCGCGTAAGTTCGGGCGCGTGGTCGGAATCGGGCGGAATGACCGCGGCAAGATTGACGACGTAGTCGGCGTCTTTCACAAGGCTTTCGCAATCGGAATAGTTTGCGACGTCGCCGAAAATTTGCTCGACTCTGTCGCCGTACTTTTTCTTGATTTTCCGCGCGAATTTTCTTTCTTTATTGTTGTTTAAGTATAAAAGTTTGATTTTATCGACAAAAGGAAGCGACAAAAGCGCAGGCAGAGTTTCTCTGCCCATATTTCCGCTTGATCCTGTGAGCGCAACGGTAATTCCCATAAATCCCTTCTTTTTTGTTTATATAAATATGATAAATCTGTCATATTACCGTGCGGTGACAAAAATATTACAATTTAATTACAATTTTAACAAAAAACGCCCGAATTTCGGGCAAAAAAATTTCTTATATAAATGCAAAGCGCCCGAATTTCGGGCGCCCTACATAAAGAGGAATTTTATTACAAGTTTATAGGTTTGTTGCTGATTTGTAATTATAATATACGATAAAATAATTACATCTGCGTGACAAATTCATTACAAAATTATTACAAAGTCGAATTGTGTCGATTTTTACGACTTCGCTGTCAAAAAACCACTGTTTCAAATTTATTTTGAAAATCTTTGCAATGAAAAACCGCCGAAAATCGGCGGTTGGTGGCTTTTAATATTATTCCCACTCGATTGTTGACGGGGGCTTACTTGTGATGTCGTAACATACGCGGTTGATACCTTTCACTTCGTTGACGATCCTTGACGAAATTTTTGCAAGGAGCCTGTGCGGTATCGGCGTATATTGTGCCGTCATGAAGTCGCTTGTGTTGACCGCACGCAGCGCGACAAGATAATCGTACGTCCTGTAATCGCCCATAACGCCTACGGTTTTAACGCCCGTGAGCACCGCAAAGTATTGCGAGGTTTTGACTTTCGATTTTTCGATTTCTTCACGATAAATTTTGTCGGCTTTTCTCAAAATGTCGCATTTTTCCTTGGTGACCTCACCCATTACCCTGACGGCAAGTCCGGGACCGGGGAACGGCTGACGGTTGATAAGGAAGGCGGGAAGCCCCAATTTCTTGCCAACGATACGGACTTCGTTTTTGAAAAGCCCGTTAAGCGGCTCGACAACGCCCTTGAAATTGAGTTTTTCGGGAAGTCCGCCGACGTTGTGGTGCGATTTTATGACCGCATTGTGCTTTCCGCCCGACTCGATAATGTCGGGATATATCGTGCCTTGTGCAAGATAACGCGCGTTTTCAAACTTCCTCGCTTCTTCTTCAAACACGTGAGCGAATTCCGCGCCGATGATTTTACGCTTGCGTTCGGGATCGGTAACGCCTTCCAGTTTTTTCAAAAATCTTGCTTCCGCGTCGACGCGTACGAAATGCAAATCCATCTTTGAGAAAATGCTCTCGATTTCGTCGCCTTCGTCCTGACGCATAAATCCGTGATCGACGAAAATGCAAATGAGTTGCTTGCCGATTGCGCGGCTTAAAAGGGTTGCGGCAACGCTGCTGTCAACGCCGCCCGAAAGCCCCAGAATCACGGTATCCGTGCCGACCGTTTCGCGCACTTCCTTGATTTTTCTTTCGATATAATCGCCAAGGTCGTAGTCGGCGTTCGCTTTGCAGATTTTGAAAAGGAAGTTTTGCAACACCTTTTGTCCCTCGACCGAAAGCTCGACCTCGGGATGGAATTGCACGCCGTACAATTTCTTTTCGGGATTTTCAAAGGCGCAAATCGGGCATTTTGCCGTGTGTCCGATGACTTTGAACCCTTCCGGCACGGTTTCCACTCGGTCGCTGTGGCTCATCAAGACTTTGGTGGTCGCGCTCACGCCGTCGAAAATTTCCGCTTTCACGTCAAGGTTTGCTTTCGTCACGCCGAATTCGCTTGTCTTGCAACTGACAACCTTGCCCTTTAAGGTATGGCACATAAGTTGCATGCCGTAGCAAATGCCAAGGACAGGCACGCCGAGCGACAAAATTTCCGCGTCGAAATCCTGCGCGCTTTCGCCGTAAACGCTGTTCGGCCCGCCGGTCAGAATAATGCCGATGGGGTTGATTTTTCTGACTTCTTCCGCGCCGATGCTGCCCGATTTCACAAGAGAATACACTTTTGCGTCCCTGATACTGCGGGCAATCAATTCCTTATATTGTCCCCCGAAATCGAGGACGAGAACCGTTTGATTATTCAATTTAAGCACCTCGTAAATTTTAACAAATGTAAGTATATAATATTTTTAATTTTTCCGCAAGTTTTAAGGGGCTGTTTTGAAAGCGACGTTAAAAAAAGACGCAAATTTTTGCGTCAATGACGATATTGCGGTTTTTCGTCGGGCGCAATGAACGAAGCGTCGGCGTATCCGTAAACGTTCGCAACCGACAAAAACGCCGAAACGATGCTGTTTTCGGGAACTGTGATTTTTTGCAGGTGGTTTTCGTAAAGCCCGTTGAGTTTCGCCGCGTTTTTCCCGCCGCTTTTTGAGCAAAGCACGAAAATCGACGACGAAAAATAATATTTTCCGTTGCATTCGACAAGATTTTTCTTGGCATTGCCGTTGTTTATTACCGCCTGGAAAACCGAATTTACGGTTTTGTAAAAGTCGCCGTTGCCGCTCTCCACCATAACGCGCGCGTTGTCGGACGATTTCCAGCAATAAAATTTTGTGTTGAGGATATTTATCGTGCAATATGACGATTCTTCCACGATTTCGTCGCACCAGTTCATAATGCCGGCAACGTTGGAGTTTGCGATGACGGAATCTTTGAACGTCAGCGTCGAATTGTTGCCCGTCGTGGTTTTGAGCGACACGTTCGCTTCGGCGGCGTTGTTGAAAACGCATCTCACGAATTCGACGTCGGAGCGACTGATCGCCACGTTGCGATAAGAATTTTCAAACACGCAATTCGTGAAATTCGCTTTTGTTTTTTCGACAAATTTCGCGTCGCTTTTTTTGCCGTTGCCGATCTCGACGGGTATGCCGCAGTACAAATAATCGTCAAGTACGACTTCTTCGCCGGCACTTACCGTTTTCCCCGAAAAGCGCGTGTCGACAACGTTCTGCCCGTATCCGATAAACCTTATGCTTACGCCGAAGTACCTGGCTTTTTCACCCGTCCGTTTTGCCGAAATTATGCTTTTGCCGTTGCCGAAAATATCGTGCTTCATTTTGAAAGTGACGTCCCTCGATTCTTCGGGAAGCAAATTCAGGTCAATATCATTTTGCAACACAAGGTTGTTCGACAAATAAGAATACGTGCTTTTGTCATACAAAAAATCCGCCGCGCTTCTCACGTTGACGCCATCGACAAGCCGCACGTTTCTTCCGTTCACGCTTATCGCGACTTCCGACGCGTCCACGTCCGCAAAATCGACAAAATCGCCGTTTGAAACGCCGTTTATCGACACTTTAAGGTCGTCTTCTGCCGACAGCGACAAAATCTTTCTTACGTCAAAAGCAGATTTCAACACGCCGTCTTCGTCGTATATCTTGTTGCCAAGATACTCGTTTTCCGCCTTATATTCAAAGTTCGCGTGCGCGACGGTCGGCGGCTCGATTTTGGTCGTGGCGACATATCCGTACAGCACGTCCGCGCCGACGGATAACAAAAGCGCGACGATTACCGTCACGATTATAAACAGTGCGCCCTTCCATTTAACCATACTTTTTGGAGCCTAAAAAGCGACAGCAAAATGCTGTCGCTTTCGGCATATTAAATTATTACCACTTATTGTAAACTTTTTCGCAGAATGCGTACATATCTTTGATTTCAAGCACCGTGCCGTCGTCAAGCGTAACCGTGCCGTTCCAAAGCCCGTGCACCTGATGACTAAGCATGCCGACGTTGGGAAGCATTACGCCGTTGTGATTGTCGTAAAACGGCGTCATAGTCAACTCGAACCTGCCGTTTTCTTCGTGGAATTTCCACGGATCCATCCAGCGTTTGTCGGGCTGATATTCAAGATATACTTCGCCGAGTTTATGGCACTTGCCGTCGTACATGAGCGCGGTTTCGCGTCCTTTTTCGGGCGCGCCGATGCCCCAGGTGATTTCAAAGCCGAACAACTTGCCGTCGATATACGTCGTGCCGTTGCCCCAGAACCAGTAGTTTTTATGATCCCATACGCCGCGTCCCCAGTCAAGCACCGTGAACAAATCGTCGCGGTTGCCGTCGATGACTTCGCTGCCGATTTTCACAAATCCGCGCGTGGGCATGCAGTTGATTTTTTCGGTAAAGAAGAAGTGATTTGCGTGCTTTTCAAACGGATTCATAATGACGATGCTCTCGCCCGTGTAGTTGTCCGCCCAGAAGTCGCACTCGATTTTCGGGCTCTTCCAGTAAAGATGACGTTTTTCCTTGGTAACCTCGAACCTTAAAACCTTTTTGCCCTTTTTGCGTTCAAACGTATACGGCTCTTCGCCGTTCCTGTTGACGGGGAATTTGTTTGCCGTCGCAAGGTCCAGAATCATGTCGTTGACGACTTCGCCGGTTTTCAGGTTGACGTAACCGATTGTCGCGGCAGACGCCAGCGAAATATTGAAAAAGTTAAGTTGCACGATGAAATCTTTGCAACCGACCTGATAAAAGTCCCACTCTTTCACCGTCCATTTCGACGCTCTGATGTCTTCGCGGTTGTACTCGATAATATTGCGTTTTGCCCAGCCGGGCTGAGTCAGCGAGCCGTCTTTATTCAAAAGTTTAATCGGCTCTTTTACTTCGATTTGCGTACTCATAATTCACCTCTTATAATTTATACTAAGCACAAATTGCTCAGAAACAATGTAACGTATTCCGACTATCTTGCGTGTTACAGACCGGAGTCGAAGTTTTCAAGCGCCTTAACCGCCACCTCAAAACACGTCGCAAGACTTTCTTCGTCAAGATTGTCAAATGTGTCCTTGCGGGTATGATAATAATCTTCAAGATTATGGTTCATCGCAGTGATGCCGACAGCTTTCATACCGCCCTGATTGAACGCCGCGCTGTCGGTCGCGCCGAACGGTACGCCGATTTTCTGCACGGGAATTCCAAGTTCCGCACCGGCGTTGAAGAACAAGTCGATTGCGTGCGGATCGGACGGCACGGTATTGTTAAGGTCGTTGACGTTGACGCCCAAAAACTTTGCGTCGCGGATAGTGTCGATTGCAAAAATCAGCGTTTCGACGTCGTCAAATTCCTTTGCGTGCGCTTTCGCAAACGCCTTTGCGCCGCGAAGCCCCGCTTCTTCACTGCCCGTGATAAGCACGCCGACCTCGGTATTTTCAAGGTTTACGTTCTGATCTTTCAATGCCTTTAAGACGGCAATGCTCATAAAACAACCCGTAAGGTCGTCGTTTGCGCCGTCGACGACGATTTTCTCATTCCACATAAAGTACATTGCAATCCAAAGCGGAACGAACGCAAGACAAACGTATCCCAGAATATTTGCGACGTTTGCCGCGAGAAACGGCGTCTGCGAATATTTGTTCGCAATGCAAAGAATAATCGCGATAAAGAAATAAAACACGCCGATAAAACTCGTGATGACGTGGGCGATATAGCCCTTTCCGCCAAGGTGATAGTTGAAAGTCCACTCGTGCGCGGCGTCAACGTGTCCGCTGAAAATAATGCGGCGATGGACTTCGCCCGTCGGGTGTTTGACGGCGTAAAGATTGTGCGAAGTCTTTTTGACGAAAAGTTTGTCGACAACCTGCTTGTACATTACGAATTCGCCAACCATAAGCGCGGTCGCGACGACGAAAAGCACCAGCGACGCGACGGGTTGGAAAAAGTACGCCGCAAGCGCGATAAGATACAGCGACACGCTGATGTATATCCAGCCCATGAACGCTGCGGGGTACACGGGAAACGGTTCAAGCCTGATGTCGTCGGCATAAGGTTTCAGAAGTTCGCCCATATATTCGGCGGCTTTTTTCTCGCCTTCACTTCCAGCCGGGCGTTTTCCGAAAGTTTTGATGACTTTCTCGATATGCCCTGCCATAAAGGTTGCGCTTTCGCGTTTGTTTTCTCTTATTGAATCAAATCCCATAATTTATCCTTATTTATCTTTTTTAAGGGCGACGCCCTGTATTATCTGACGTTGGTTGCCGCGCTTGCGGGGGTATAAAGCTGATAATTTTCCGCGCTGATTATACCCTGACGGTACATTGCTTCAAGGCACTGTTCCATGCTGTACATACCGGCGTTGCGGCTTGTCATCATTGTGTTTTGAAGTTGGTAGTTTTTCCCTTCGCGGATAATATTTTTGATTGCGCCGTTGCAAATCATAACCTCGGTTGCAAGCGACCTTCCGCCCTTCACGTTGGGGACAAGCTGCTGCGACACTACGCCGAGAAGCACCATCGAAAGCTGCACGCGGATTTGTTGTTGCTGATCCGCGGGGAACACGTCGATGATACGGTCAATCGAGTTGCACGCGCCCGTCGTATGCAGGGTTGACAAAACAAGGTGTCCCGTTTCTGCGGCGGTGAGCGCGGTGCGGATACTTTCAAGGTCGCGCATTTCGCCCAGCATAATTACGTCGGGATCCTGACGAAGCGAGGCGCGGAGTGCGCGCGGATAATCGCTTGCGTCGCGCCCGATTTCCCTTTGCGTGATCACGCAACGGTTGGACGTATAAGTATATTCGATAGGGTCTTCAATTGTGATGATGTGCGCCGTAATGACGCGGTTGAGATAATTGATGATGCTTGCGAGCGTTGTCGTTTTACCGCTGCCCGTAGGTCCCGTAACAAGAATGAGTCCGCTTTTTTTGACCGCAAGATTTTTCAGAACTTCGGGAATGCCCAGCGAGCGGAAGTCGCCGATTTCATTGATTATGCGACGAATGGATATCGAAAATCCGTTGAAGTCGCGATATACGTTGCACCTGAACCTTCTGTCGCCGACGGAAAAAGAACTGTCCACGTCGGAATACAGGTCGAATTCGGTCATTTGTTTTTCGGTAAGAATGTCCTGTATGAAAGAAAAAACTTGCTCTTTTGTGAGAATGGCGTCGTCGATTTGTTTCAGCGTCCCGGAAACCCTTGCGATTGCACATTTGCCGGACTTGATGTGAATGTCGGAAGCGTCGATTCTTTCGGCAAGTTTGAGGTATTTGATAAGCGTGTTATCTCTCATAAATAGTCCACCTAAAAAGATTTTTCGCGACTTAACGCTACTGAGTAAATTTTATCATACTAATATATAAAAATCAACATATATGCAAAATTTTGCTTTAATTAAAAAATAAAAAACACACAGTCCGAAATTCGGGTTAAAAAAACCGTCCCTGAAAAAGGACGGTTATTTTTTGTTTCTTATTTGTCCGACGGATTGTTCGACTTGGCGTAGGGTTGCTCCGCATTGTTTTCATCGGTATTTCCGGTATCGGCAATGCTTTCGGGTTGCTCGTTGTCATCTGTCGCTTCGTCGGGCTTTTTAACGAACATCGGCTCGTTGAGTCTTTCGATGAAACCTTGCACCGCATACATTCTTTTAAGGATTGCGTACAGCATGTACGCGACGACAATCGACACGCCCCCCTGAATGCAGTTGCCGGGCAAACTTTCAAGCGAGCCCGCCCAACCGTACAAAATCGCGCCGGCGAAATAGTAGCCGACAACCATCCATACGCCTGCCGCGACAAGCCCGAGAATATCGATATAGAACTTGTCTTTTTTGTTGAGCTTTTTCACGATAAGTCCGCAAATCAGACCTTCAAGTCCCTTTATGAGCAGCGTAAACCCCGCCCAGTGCATATATCCGCCGATGACGTCCGCAAGCATACTGCCGATGCCGCCGACAACCATCGCAGGCACGGGGCCGGCAAAAAGCGCGGTCAGAAAGATAACTGCGTCGCCGAAGTTGATATACCCTTCCGTTGCGGGCATGGGGATGGGAAGCACCCACGTAACAACCGTCGTGAGCGCGCACATGATACCGATAAACGCAAGTTTAAGCGTTTTGTTTCTGTTGGCTTTCTTCATAATAATTCCCATTATACCCCTTATATTTTTTAAGTCAAATATATATATTGATATACTCGCCATATTTGGACAAAAGACGTCATAATATCGCAATTACGGCGCAATAAACGCGACATTTTCCCTTGTTTGTATTGTTATTGCCGATATTCCGAACAATTTTTATGTTTTTTATACGGCATAAAAAAATCCCCCCGCGGTTTTTCGGGGGGGGCTTTTAATAAATAACCTTATTTGATAATAGGTGCGTCCCAATGCGGATCGGGAGCGAATCCCATAAGTTTCGCAACGGTTGCCGCAACGTTGGACAATCCGAATTTGCCGTCTGCGATTTCGACGTCGGCGTTGAAAATTATGAACGGAACGGGATTCAGGCTGTGCGCCGTACGAACGGACACGACGCCCTTTTTGTTCTTTTCAAGCATTTCGTCAGCGTTGCCGTGGTCTGCCGTTACGACAAGAATCGCATTTTCCTTTTCGACAACGGGGATAAGTCTTGCAAGCGCAAGGTCAACAGCCTCCACGCCGATTATCGTCGCATCCATATTGCCGGTGTGTCCGACCATATCGCCGTTGGGATAATTGCAACGAATGAAGCCGTACTTTTTGCTTTCGATCGCCTCGATGACCTTATCGGTGACTTCCGCCGATTTCATCCAGGGACGCTGGTCGAAAGGCACGATATCGGAAGGTACTTCTTCCCAGGTTTCAAGCGTTTCGCTGAATTTTTCGCTGCGGTTGCCGTTCCAGAAATACGTGACGTGACCGTACTTTTGCGTTTCGGACACGGCGTATTCGTTGACGCCCTTGTTCACGAGATATTCGGACAAAGTATACTTAATTTTGGGCGGCTCGACAAGGAAACGTTTGGGAAGATGCATATCGCCGTCGTACTGTAACATACCGGCATACATCACCTTTGGCATATTGCCGCGGTCGAATCCCGAAAATTCCTTATCGTCGAAAGCCATCGAAATTTCGATTGCGCGGTCGCCGCGGAAGTTGAACAGAATCACGCTGTCGTTGTCGTGCATCGCGCCGACGGGTTTTCCGTCTTTGACGACGACGAATGCGGGTAAATCCTGGTCAATGATACCGGGGGTTTCGGCGCGGAACGTTTCGATTGCGGCGGTTGCCGACTCAAATCCGCGACCTTCACCGTAAACGTGGGTATAAAAGCCGCGTTTTACCATATCCCAGTTTGCGAAATATCTGTCCATCGTAATCGTCATACGTCCGCCGCCCGACGCGATTTTTGCCGTGAAACTTTCGTCGTTCAGTTCCGCCATCGCCTTTTCAAGCATATCGACGTATTGAAGCGCGCTCGTTGCGGGAACGTCGCGCCCGTCAAGCAGGACGTGTACGAATACTTTTTTGATGCCGTCCCTTTTCGCGCCCTTGATAAGCGCGATAAGGTGGTTTATGTTGCTGTGTACGTTGCCGTCGGACAAAAGCCCCAGAAAATGCATTGCGCTTCCGTGTGTCACGCAGTTGTTTTTGAGTTCCTGCCACGCGGACGAATTGAAAATTTCGCCGCTTTCGATGGCTTCTTCCACAAGTTTTGCGCCCTGCGAATAGACCTGTCCGCAACCGAGTGCGTTGTGCCCTACTTCGCTGTTGCCCATATCCTCGTCGGAAGGAAGACCGACTGCCGTGCCGTGCGCTTTGATATAAACGTTTTTGCAGGTTGCAAGGAGTTTATCGAGAGTCGGGGTATGCGCCGCGGTAACGGCGTCGCCGAGTCCCGTCGTGGATTTGCCCACGCCGTCCATTACGACCAATACGACTTGTCTTGACATTATTTTTCCTCAAAATTTACGACGCGTGCAAAGTCTTGCGCTTTGAGCGACGCACCGCCGATAAGACCGCCGTCGATTTCGGGCATTGCCATAAGTTCGTCGACGTTTTTGGTGTTCATGCTGCCGCCGTACTGAATGCGTACTTTGTTGTCGGCGCAGTTTCTGCAATAAAGGTTCGCCATAGTATCGCGGATAACCTTGATGGTTGCGTTCGCGTCGTCGGCGGTTGCGGTTTTGCCGGTGCCGATTGCCCATACGGGTTCGTATGCGATGACGATGTTTTCAAGTTCGGATTTGTCGATATCTTTGAAAGCCTCGGTGGTCTGACGGACAACGACTTCTTTGGTTTTGCCCGCTTCGCGCTCTTCCAGAAGTTCGCCGACGCAGATAATGGGTTTCAGCCCCTTGGAAAGTGCCGCCTTAACGCGTGCGTTGACGGTCTGATCGGTCTCGCCGAAATACTGACGGCGTTCGCTGTGTCCGATGATGACGTATTCCACGCCGAGTTCGACAAGCATATTCGCCGAAACTTCGCCCGTGAACGCGCCTTTCTCTGCCCAGTGTACGTTTTCCGCGCCGACATGAATGTTCGTGCCTTTCGTCATTTCGACCGCTGTAGCGAGGTCGGTGTAAGGGGTGCAGATTACGACGTCAGCTTTCGCGTCTTTGACCAAAGGAATAAGTTCGGTCACGAGAGCCTTCGTCTCGGCGATAGTATTGTTCATTTTCCAGTTACCTGCGATAATAGGTTTACGCATAATAAATTCTCCTTTATAAGATTAAGTCGTTGTGATTTCAGTCTTTGTCGTTAAGGCAGGCGATGCCGGGAAGCACTTTGCCTTCAAACAGTTCAAGCGACGCGCCGCCGCCCGTTGAAATGTGCGTCATTTTGTCCGCAAAGCCAAGTTGTTGTACAGCCGCCGCGCTGTCGCCGCCGCCGATGATGGTGGTTGCGCCGGTGCCGTGAAGCGACGCAAGCGCTTCCGCAACCGCGTACGTGCCTTTTGCAAGAGTCGGGTTTTCAAAAACGCCCATAGGTCCGTTCCAGATGACCGTCTTTGCGCCTTTGATGACGTTTGCGAAAAGTTCCTGCGTTTTAACGCCGATATCGAGCCCCATTTTGTCGTCGGGAATGCTCTTGCTGTCAACGTATTCGACCGTTACGGGTGCGTCGATGGGATCGGGGAACGCCGGAACGATTGCGCTGTCGACGGGAAGATAAATTTCCTTGCCGAGGATTTCCGCTTTGTCAAGCATGTTTTCGCAATATTCGAGTTTTTCATCGTCGACCAAAGACAAACCTTCTTTGCCGCCCTGCGCTTTCAGGAAGGTATAAGCCATGCCGCCGCCGATGATAAGAGCGTCGCATTTGTCAAGCAGATTGTTGATTACGTTAAGTTTGTCGGCGATTTTCGCGCCGCCGAGTATTGCGATGAACGGGTGCACGGGATGTTCGAGACTGTCCGCCATGACAGAAAGTTCTTTTTCGATAAGGAAACCGCAAACAGCCGTCTTTACAAAGCCGTATTCGACGATAGCGGCGGTCGACGCGTGCGAACGGTGCGCCGTACCGAAAGCGTCGTTGACGTAAACGTCCGCATATTCGGCAAGAGCCTTGCAGAAGTTTTCGTCCCTGCCTTCTTCGCCGGCGTGGAAACGCAGGTTTTCAAGAAGTACGCATTCGCCGTCCTTTAAAGCCGCGACTTTTTCTTTCGCGTCCGGACCGATGACGTCGGTTGCAAACGTTACCTTGTTGTCAAGAAGTTCGTTAAGGCGCGCCGCAACGGGAGCAAGACTGAATTTTTTGACGTCTTTTTTCGCCTTTTCGATTGCTTCGGAGGTTGCCGCAGCGCGTTCTTCTTCGGGTAAAGCCTCGATTTTCGCCTTTTCCTTTTTATTGAGTTTGATTTTGTCGTCAAACACGTTGTGGGGTTTGCCCATGTGCGAGCAAAGCACGACTTTCGCGCCGTGTTCCATCAGATATTTAATGGTGGGAAGCGCGCCGATGATGCGGTTTTCGTCGGTGATAACGCCGTCTTTCATAGGAACGTTAAAGTCAACGCGAACGAGACATTTTTTGCCTTTTACGTCAATATCGGTGATTGTCTTTTTGTTCATAGAATATCTCCTGATTTTATTTTCGTTTTATGCCCCGGATTTTTAAGGCAGTAATATGATAACACAATAAAAGTTTTATTGCAATTACTTATAAATACTTTATTTGATTTTCGCCGCGCGCCCGCCTTATTTGTCGTCGTATTTCGTAAGGTGTCCTTGTTCTTGCAGCCCTTTGAAGTCGTGCTGACGGAGCGCCTCGTACAACACGATAGCAACGCTGTTCGACAGGTTCAGACTTCTTATATTCTGCCCCATCGGGATCCGTATCGCGCGGTCGTAATTGTCGTGCAGAAGTTCTTCGGGAAGACCTTTCGTTTCCTTTCCGAAAAAGATGTATGCGTCGTCCTCGAAATTCACCTCGTCATAGCGGTGTTTCGCCTTTGTCGACGCGAAATAATACTTGCCGGGATTTTTGTCGAAAAACTCCCCAAGGTTTTTGTATACGTGCAATTCGCAGTCGCTCCAATAGTCAAGCCCCGCGCGTTTTAAGTACTTGTCCGAAAGTTCGAATCCGAGCGGCTCGATAAGATGCAAAACTGTGTGCGTCGCGGCGCACGTCCTTACTATGTTGCCCGTATTCTGCGGGATTTCCGGTTCAACCAAAACAATGTTCATAATATATTTTCCTTAAAAAAATTCGTCAATAATTCTCATTAAATCGTCGCGGGTTCTGAGTTCGGAAATAGCGCGGCGGACGTCCTTTGCGTGGCGGGTGTTTTTGGCGTAAAAACACAGTTGCGCCTTCATCTGATTTATCACCGTGCGTTCGGGCAGATACTCGCCCAGAATTTCGATATGTTTCAAAATCGCGGCTTTAACGTCAAATTCGTATTCTTTATCTTGCAGTTTTGCAAATATAAACGGCATTCCAAGCGCGGCGCGACCAACCATTACGCCGTCGCAACCCGTCGTTTCTTTCATTCTTAAATAATCGTCGCGCTTTTCCACGTCGCCGTTTCCGACAACGGGAATACCAACGTTTTCTTTCACTTTTTTTATGACGTTCCAGTCGGCATTTCCGGAATAAAACTGTTCCCTTGTCCTTGCGTGTACGGCAACCGCCGCTCCGCCCGCTTCTTCGATAACTTTCGCAATTTCGGGCGCGGTGATTTCGTCCTTTTCAAAGCCCGCTCTGATTTTCACGGTTACGGGACGATTTGTTGCGGATACCGCCGCTTTCACTACTTTGTAAACAAGGTCGGGATTTCTTAAAAGCGCGCTGCCTTCGCCGTTTTTTACGACTTTCGCGACGGGACAACCCATATTTATGTCGATTATGTCAAAGTCTTTGAGAAGGGGGTGTTCCACCGCTTTTTTTATGTATTCGGGATCCGCGCCGAAAAGCTGCACGGCGACGGGACAATTTTCCCTTTCGCGGGTTTCCAAAAGCGCGGCAGTGTTGGGATTATTGAAACAAAGCCCCTTTGCCGACACCATTTCCGTTACCGTAAGCCCCGCGCCGTAAACCGAGGCAAGATAACGCATGCCGGCGTCGGTATAATTCGCCATCGGCGCGAGAATCAAATCGTTTTTAAGTTGTACGTTTCCGATTTTCATTTGTAGATTTTCTTTGCCTTGTTCCAGTATTCGTCCAGGATTTCGGCGTTCCCCAAATCCTTTCCGTCTTTCAGTATTTCGCTTTCCATATACTTAAAGCGTTTCACGAATTTGTCGCACGCCTCTTTAAGGGCGGTTTCCGGCTCGATATGCCGCCAGCGCATCGGGTTTATCGCAGAAAACAGCAGATCGCCCGCTTCCATTACGGCGTCGTCGCCGTCCGCTTCTTTAAACTCGCGGATTTCTTCGTTGAGTTTGTCGTAAGTGCCGTCGATGTCGGGCCAGTCGAACCCGCATTTCACCGCGACTTTCTGGATTTTATAAGCGTATAAAAGCGCAGGCAGATTTTTGGGGATTTTGTCCATTTTGTCGCCGAAACTCGTATATTCCTTTTCGACGGCTTTCGCCGCGTTCCAGTAATACAGCGCGTCTTCGGCGTTCGTCGCTTTGTTCTGCCCGAAAATATGAGTGTGTCGGGTGATGAGTTTATGGCAAAGTCCGCTTACGACGTCGTTGAAATTATATTCGCCGTCGGCGTTTCCGATCATTGCGTGGAAAACTGCCTGCAACAATACGTCGCCCGTTTCTTCAATCATGCCGTCAAGGTCTTTTCTGTCGATTGCGTCGATAAGCTCGTACGCTTCCTCGATGAGATTTATCCTTATGCTTTCGTGCGTTTGCGCCCTGTCCCACGGACAGCCGTTTTCGGACAACAGCGTTGTCATAATTTCGATAAGGTCGTGGGAATCGTGTCGTTTTGCCGACAACAAATCATCGGGCGGGATCACCAAAGTCGTGATATACGAAAAATTCTTGCCGTGGTCGATTTCGGCAAGAGGTATGTATGTCAAATTATCTGTCTTTTTGACACTATTTATCAGATAAACGAGTTTTTCGTCGCCGTATACGTCGGACAGTTTGATTTTTACGTCGCCCGCAAGAAGTCGGTTGTCGATCTCTCTCACGACGACGGTATGCCGCTTGTCCGGCATGAACGAAACGTCGGACACAACGTCGTACGCGCTGTAACTCATCACCGACGTGTCGGGACAAACGCCGGCAAAATCCGCCGCAAAATTCACGCCCGCGATAATTTCAATATCGTTCGTTTGTTTTTTCAGTTTTTGAACCGTGCCGTCGTCGAAACCGCCGCCGTTCACGCAAAACGCAACGTCGCCTTTTTCGTTTTCCGACAAAAGCGTTTTTATGATTTTTTCGTCAAGTTCGGAAAAATCTTCCGCCGAGTCGTATGCGTCGTCGAAAGATTTTGCGGATATTCCGTTTTTTTCAAAAAAATCGTACGTCGGCGTTTTTGCCGTTTTGACGTAAATATTTTTTGCCTTTTTCAGAAACTTTTCGGCGCGGAAACTCAAATCGTCCTTATAAAGCCCGAGTCCAATTACGGTAATCATTCAACTCTCCCAGAATCGTAGTTTTTGCGATAATTTGTAATACGCCTTTGAAAACGGCACTCCCGAAAGTTCGTCCCCGTCAAAGACGCCTGAAAACGCCGCCGCGACAACGTACGCAAACGACGCGACGACAAAACCTGTCGCAAGCGACAAAATCGGATTTTTGATATAAATATCAAAAGCCCACGCAAGTAAAAACATTATAACATTTATTGCCGCGATTGTACTAACGTTTTTCACGAGTTTAAGATTTTTTCCCGAGAGAATATAAAAATCGCGCGCATTTAAGACTACGCCGACCGCCGAAAAAGCAATCATGCCGTATCCCGCGCCGTACACGTTGAAGTTTTGAAGACATATCGCCGTAACCGCAATTTTCAGCGCGACCGAAAAGGAATTGTTGACGATGATTTTTCCGGTTCTGTCAATCGCCATTATCATACTTGCGTAAATTTCACGAAGCGCGCCCATCGGCACGGTGAACGAAATAATCCTTAAAAGCCGCACCGCCGTTTGTGTTTCCGCGCGATTAAGACGCGGATATAAAACCGCAATAATTTTGTCGAAAAACGCAAACATCATAACCGCAGCAAACGTCGAAATCGCAAAAGCGAGTTTCACGGCTGTCGCTCCTTTTTTCCTGATTTCGTCGATGTCCCGTTTTGCCGTCGCCGACGCGATAACCGGCACGATCGCAACCGACAACGCAACGCTTAAAACGACGGGCATATTCACGACGCTCATTACCGTGCCCGAATACAAACCGTACTTCGCCGTCGCAAGAGAAATCGACTCTCCCGACGCTTTTAATATGTTTACGATTAAAATTCCGTCGATAAACTGCGAAAACGGTATGATAAAGCCGGCAATCGCAAAAACGACAGACGTTTTCAGAATGGCGTTTCGCACGTCTTTGTCGCAACTTTCCACCGCGTTGATTTTGTAAATCTTCCCGCGCGAAAAATAAGTTATCACAATATAAATAAGCGCGACAAATTCGCTTATCATCACTCCTGACAGCGCGCCGATTACGCCGTAAATCACGCCGTACTTTGACAGAATTTTCGCAAGAGTCAGCCCGAACGCAAGTTTGAAAACCTGTTCAAAAAGCCCCGATACCGCCGTCGGAATCACGTCGTTGTTCCCCTGAAACCAGCCGCGGAACATCGACAACGCACCGACGAAAACAACCGCCGGCGCAATGACGTAATATCCGCTTTTCACGCCTTCGTTTCCTTGAATTCTTGCCACGAATCCCGACAAAACGCACAAGAACGCGGCAAGCACGACCGACGTCCCGACAACGCTTAAAAGCGCGTTTTTAAGGACGACTCGGCTGTCTTTTTTCAACGCGTTATTCTCGCTCGTGAGCCTTGACACCGCAACGGGGATTCCGCCCGTAGTCAGCGCAAGTATCAGCGCGTAAATGGAAAACACAAGCTGATACATTCCCATTCCTTCCGCTCCGAGCACAGACGTGAGCGGCACTCGATACAGCGCGCTTATTACCTTTGCAATTATGGAAAACACCGAAAGCAGCGCGGCGTTCCCCGCCATAGTACGCTTTTTCATTGCAGCGAATTAGCCAAGATTTTTGCCGAAAACTCGGCAAGTTTGGTTTTTTCAGCAACGTTTTTTTCGGATTTTGACAGCAAAATAACGCCGCCCGTAACGTCGCCCGCGACGATGACAGGCGCGAATATCTGCATTTTGTATTCGTTTGTATCGTCGCCCGTTATCGCATATCCGTCGGGCAAAAACACCGTGCGCGTCGTCCTTTTCTGAAAAATTTCCGCGACTTTTTGCAACAAGAGTTTGTCCGAATAAAATGTCTTGTCAAAGCCCGCCGCCGCGACGATTTTGTCAAGGTCGGTCACAAGCGACGTGTCCCCCGTCGACGAAAACAAACTTTCCGCAATCTCTTCCGAAAACTTTTGTATTCCCTTTACGCATGAGTATTTTTTCAGGATAAGGCTGTTTTCGTCAACGAAAATTTCCATTTCTTCGCCCTCGCGAAGGCGCATCGTACGGCGGATTTCTTTCGGGATAACCACGCGTCCCAACTCGTCGATTCTTCTTGTGATTCCTGTGTATTGCATAAAAAAACCTCCCGCAGTAGTATCCGCAGGAGGAAAGTTATTATGCAACGATTATTGTTGTTCGTTGATCTTGTAAGACAGCACGAACAGACTGTCGCTCATATTGATGTTTTCGCACACGACGCCTTCCGCGACGTTCGACAAATCGACGGGAGCGAAATTCCAGAATTTATTCACGCCGAGCCGCACAAGGTTTTCGGCAACTTCGCGCGCGTATTCCTTTTGTACGCAAATCGCCGCGATGTCGACGGGGTGCGTGTTTATGTATTCCGCAAGTTTATTGACGTTCAGGACTTCGACGCCGGCGGGAACTTTCTGAATGACCGTCGGATCGACGTCGAACATTGCACGGACGTAAAAACCGTCGTCTGAAAACCCGACGTATCTCGCAAGCGCTTTTCCGATATTGCCGCAACCGATAATAATAATGTTGTGCTGCTGATCGAGCCCGAGAATCGACGCGATTTCACTGCGAAGTTTCCCCACGCTGTACCCGTAGCCCTGCTGACCGAATTCGCCGAAATTTGAAAAATCCTGTCTGACCTGTGACGCCGTAACGCACAGGTTTTTCGCAAGTTCCGAACTGGAAACGCGCTTTACGCCGTCGTGTTCAAGCTGTTTAACGTATCTGTAATATCGCGGAAGACGTTTAATGACCGCTTCCGATATGCCTTGTTTTTTTGCCATATTCCAATTCCTTTACGGATAATTTTAATTACTAAGTTTTGATATGTCAAGAAATTTTTTTCTCTCCGAAAAACTGCTTGTATCAATCTATTATTATAACTCCACGCGGGTGCGAAGCGCGGTGGATAAGGTCATTTCGTCGGCGTACTCGATAACGCTGCCTTCTGGAAGACCGCGGGCGATGCGCGTAACCTTTATCCCCAGTGGCTTTATAAGTCGCGCGATATACAATGCGGTTGCCTCGCCTTCAACGTCGGGATTGGTCGCAACGATGACTTCTTTCACGCCGTCAAGCCTTTTCAGCAGCCCTTTTATGTCGATATCGTCGGGGCCGACGTGCTCAATGGGGCTGATTACGCCGTGCAAAACGTGATAAACGCCCTTAAAAGACTTTACCTTTTCAAAAGCCTGAATATCTTTCGGCTCTTTCACGACGCAGATAACCGACTTGTCGCGCGTACGACAAATTTCGCAAACGTCGTCGGCGTCGTCGGTATAGTTGCCGCAAATTTTACAGAATTTCACCTTTTGTTTGACGTCGCGCAAAGCGTTGATAAGGTCGTCGACTTCGCTGTCGCTGCGCTTTAATATGGAATAAGCGTACCTTGCCGCCGTCTTTTCGCCCACGCCCTCGAACTTCGTGAATTCCGCAATAAGTTTTGCAAGAGGCTCGATATAAGGCATCAGAACAAACCGCCCATACCGCCTGCAAGCGGTCCCATAAGTTCTTCCTGCAACTCGTCAACCTTTTTGACGGCGTCGTTGAAGGACGCGACGATAAGGTCTTCCAGCATTTCGATATCGTTTGGGTCAACCGCTTCGGGCTTGATTTTGACGGCGGTGACTTCCTTGTCGCCCGTCATCGTGATTTCAACCATGCCGCCCGCCGCCGAGCCGGTTACTTCGGAATTTTTAAGTTCCTCCTGAGCGCGCTGCATATCGGCTTGCATTTTTTGCGCCTGTTTCAAAATTTGTTGCATATTTCCGCCGCCGAATCCGCCGCCGGGAAAACCGCCTTTGCCCATAAAAAATACCTCCGGTTATTTCGTGATTTTGAAATCGTCCCCAAAAAGCGTTTTCAGCCTTTTCAGGACGTCTTCCGACGTGTCGTCGTCGGTGACCTTTACGGTCAGTTTATACGGCTTGCCCGAAAGCGCGCCGAGTTTTGATTCAATAAGTTTAAGGTTGTCGGGGATACTCACGACGGACGCGTCCGCCTTCGTTTTGAAAGACACCTTGAAAAAGTTCCCGTTTTCTTCCACCCCGACGTATTTATTCATCGCAATCCCCAGCGCCATGCACCTTTCCTTCCCCACGATTTCCGTGCGGCAGGCGTCCCAAAGCGCGTCGGGATTATCTGTTTTCAGCTCATTTTTTTTTTGAAACGCGGTGTTTACCGCGCCTTGCGAAACTGCCGATTCCAGTTTTTTCAATCGTTTTTCGATTTCCGCCTCGCCGTTTTCAAGCGCAGCCCTTACGACAGTCGCCTCAAACATAATGCGGGGCTGGGTGCTGTATCTTAACTCGCCGGAAAGACCGTTGAACAAATCGAGCGCGTTCAGAAGATCGACGTTGCCGGACGATTCCGAAATCGCCGAAAGTTTTTCATAAATATCTTTCGGGAGTTTCAAGGCGGACTCGGCATTTTTACAGTTTTTCACGTAAATGACGTTCCTTATCGTCGTTGCGACGTCCTTATTGAGAACGGCGATGTTTTTGCCGAAATTCGACAAATTATCGACGATAGACAATGCACGCGCGACTTCGTGCGAAAGCACCGCCTGCACAAGGTCCAAAACGACGTGAGGATCGGACGCGCCGAGAACTTCCAAAACGTCGTCGTAGGTTATCGTATCGCCCGAATACGACGCGCACATATCCGCAATCGAAAGACTGTCGCGCACGCTGCCCTCGGCAGAAGTTGCGATAAGGTTTATCGCTTCTTCCGAATACTTTTTGCCGATGTCGTCGAAAATGCGTTTCAGATTGTCCGAAATATCTTTCACCGAAAGCAATTTAAAGTCAAAGCGCATGCACCTTGACAAAATCGTCTGCGGCAGTTTGTGGACATCGGTCGTCGCAAGAATGAACACGGCGTGTGACGGCGGCTCTTCCAGCGTTTTCAGAAGTGCGTTGAACGCGCTTGTCGAAAGCATGTGAACTTCGTCGATTATATAAACTTTGTACTTTCCGATGACGGGCGGATACTTGACCTTTTCGCGAAGGTCGCGGATTTCGTCCACCGTGCTGTTGGACGCGGCGTCGATTTCCAGAATATCCATATTGCCGGGCTTTTGAAGTTCGACACAAGCCGAGCATTTCCCACACGGATTGCCGTTTACGGGGTTTTCGCAGTTAATCGCGCGCGCAAAAATTCTCGCGACGGTGGTTTTTCCCGTGCCGCGAGTCCCCGTGAAAAGGTATGCGTGCGAAATGTTGTCCGTTTTAATCTGATTGACAAGCGTCCTTACGATATGTCCCTGCCCGATGACCTCGTCGAAAGAAGTCGGACGGTATCTTCTGTACAAAGAAATGTGTGCCATTCGTTCACCTTTACATTAGTGTAATATAGTATAAACTAAAACATAGGATTTTGCAACCGTTTACAACTCCGTCGCCAAATTTTTGTAGCCGCATACGACGCTCATTGTCGCAAACCTTAACGCCGCGGAAAGCGTCGCGCCCGAAAAATCCGACTTCGCGACGTTTCCTATAACAGCCGCGGCAGCCTTGATTTCCGCCTTGATTTTAATGTATTCGGGCATATTTTCAGATTTTGTAATTTTGTCAAAATCGGCATTTAATTTATTGATTTCATTCAATAAACCTTTTAATCTGTTTTTTACTTCTGTTTCGCCGATACTTCCCTTGTCAAACGAAGTCGTGATTTCGTAAAGGCGGGAAAACGCCGTATCCGAGTATTTCAACGCGTTTTTTACAGCGTCTTTTTTTCCGTTGTCGCACCAGGAAAGCGCGGGTGCCTTGACACAGATTTCATAGATGCAGGAACTGCTCCCCGCCATTCTTTTTCGGACTTTTTCCGCATCGTCGCGGCTTTTGTAACACGCAAGCGCGAGATAGTATTTTTCATCGTAAATTATATAGCCCGCCCCGCCCGACGTGCGCGCTTCGTCGGCGGAAATTCTTGCAAGGCTTTCGTCCGAAAACACGTCGGAACACACGACGTAATACCTTTCGCAGTCGGTGTTTTTATTCTTTTGAAAGAAATTCATCACGCTTCCTTTTCCGGAAAGAGTTGCGAGAGCGAACGTAAGCGAGAAGCACAAAAGTATCGTACAAACGACGAAAACCGCCTGTTTGTCGGCTTTAACGACGCGCCTTTTTTCGGGTTTTTGCGGTTTTGTTTTCTTTCTTTTTTCGGGTTTTTTGTGCCGCCCGTCTTCCTTCCAGATATACGATTTATACTTATAATCGTCATAATTTACGTTGTCGATTTTTTCCATAAAAAAACACCCTTATAATTAAGGGTATTCTTTATATCCTGAAAATTGACTTATTATTCTTCGTATCTTTCGACAAGAATGTCGGCTTCGCTCAGGATTTTCATTGCGAATTCGTCTGGGTATCCTTCACGATAAACGATACGTTTTATGCCGCTGTTGACGATGATTTTGGCGCAGATACTGCACGGCTGATGCGTACAATAAAGGGTTGCGCCCTCAAGCGAAATACCGAGTTTCGCCGCCTGACAGATGGCGTTCTGTTCCGCATGAACGGCGTAGCAAAGTTCCGCGCGGGTGCCCGACGGGATTTTCATGATATCCCTCATACATTCGCCCTTTTCGACGCAACTTCTGATGCCTTCGGGCGCGCCGTTGTAGCCGGTTGTGAGGATTCTTTTGTTTTTTGTGATGACCGCGCCGACCTGACGCCCCGTCCTATAACAACTTGACCACGTCGAAACGACGTTTGCCATTTCCATAAATCTCTTATCCCATTTGTCCATCATAGCGACCTCGAAAGAATAAATATATGATAATAATAACACTTTTTCAGCCCGTTGTAAACAAATTCGCGCGCATACGTGCGCGCCCGTATTTTATTTAGTAACGCGCGACTGTACGACGTTTTTGAAAATGCGCGTTTTTTAGCGGTATTTTTTAATTTTTTCTGTCATAATACTATTGACATCGCGATATATTGCGTGTATAATTACCATTGAATTAGCAATCAAGGCGTTTGAGTGCTAATTTCAAAATCAATTTTCAACAATTATTTTCGGAGGTAAATATGACAATAAAACCTTTGTTTGACAAAGTTGTCGTTAAATCAATCGAAGCGGAAGAAAAGACCGCAAGCGGCATCCTTCTTCCCGGCACAGCACAAGAAAAACCCCAGATGGCAGAAGTCGTGGCGGTCGGTCCCGGCGGACTTATCGACGGCAAAGAAGTCACGATGCAAGTCAATGTAGGCGATAAAGTTTTGTACAGCAAATACGCAGGAAGCGAGTTCAAGCTTGACGGCAAGGAAGTTATCATCCTTCGCCAAAGCGACATTCTCGCAATTGTGAACGAATAAGGAGGCTTTTATATGAGCAAACAATTCAAATACGGCGAAGAAGCGCGCCGCTCCCTTGAAAAGGGCGTGGACACTCTTGCCGACGCAGTTAAAATCACCTTGGGGCCGAAAGGCAGAAACGTCGTTCTTGACAAAAAGTTCGGCGCACCCCTCATCACAAACGACGGCGTAACCATCGCCAAGGAAATCGAACTCGAAGACGCTTTTGAAAATATGGGCGCACAACTTGTGAAAGAAGTGTCCGTAAAAACCAACGACGTCGCGGGCGACGGCACCACAACGGCTGCCCTTCTCGCACAGACAATCATCCGCGAAGGTATGAAAAACATCGCCGCCGGCGCAAACCCGATGGTGCTGAAAAAAGGTATCGCGAAAGCAACCGAATATACCGTCGAAGAACTCAAAAAAATCAGCAAACCCATTGAAAGCAAAACCGCAATCGCGCAGGTCGCGAGCGTGTCGGCAGGCGACGAAGAAATCGGCACTCTGCTTTCCGACGCTTTTGAAAAGGTCGGCAAAGACGGCGTTATCACCATCGACGAAAGCAAAACCATGAAGACGGAACTCAGCGTCGTCGAAGGCATGCAGTTCGATCGCGGTTACGCTTCCCCCTATATGATGACCAACCCCGACAAAATGGACGCCGTCCTTGAAGATCCGCTTATCCTTATCACCGATAAGAAAATCAGCGTGTTCCAGGATTTGCTGCCCGTTCTCGAACAGGTTGTAAAATCAGGCCGCGGCTTGTTCATCATCGCAGAAGAAGTCGAAGGCGAGGCTCTTACCGCCCTTGTCCTGAACAAACTCAAAGGCGCAATCAAGTGCGTTGCGGTCAAAGCCCCCGGTTACGGCGACAGACGCAAAGCAATGCTTGAAGATATCGCAATCCTGACAGGCGCAACCGTCATTTCGTCCGATCTCGGCTACGAAATCAAGGACGCAACCCTCGATATGCTGGGCAGCGCGAAAATGGTTCAGGTCGACAAAGACAACACCACTATCGTTGACGGCGCAGGCGATCCCGCTCTCATCAAACAACGCGTTGCGGCAATCCAGCACCAGATTGCGGAAAGCACCAGCGACTACGACAAAGAAAAACTTCAAGAACGCCTTGCAAAACTTTCGGGCGGCGTAGCAGTCGTCAGAGTCGGCGCGGCAACCGAAGTCGAAATGAAAGAAAGAAAACTCCGCATCGAAGACGCTCTTGCGGCAACCCGCGCGGCTGTCGAAGAAGGTATCGTCCCCGGCGGCGGCATTGCCCTTCTGTCCGTCAGCGACAAAGTTACCGCATACGCAAATACTTTCAGCGGCGACGAAAAAACGGGCGCGCTCATCATCGCGAAAGCCCTTACCGCCCCCATTAAACAAATCGCGGAAAACGCGGGCGTTGACGGCGGCGTTATCGTAGATAACGTGTTGCGCGCAAAGAAAGCAAACTTCGGTTACGACGCTCTTAAAAACGAGTTCTGCGATATGGTCGAAAAAGGTATTCTCGATCCGACCAAAGTCACGCGCTCGGCACTTCAAAACGCAGCAAGCGTATCGTCTACGCTACTCACCACCGAGGTCATCGTTGCCGACAAGCCCGAACCGGCTCCGGCGATGCCGCAAGCTCCGATGGGCGGCGACATGTACTAAAAACGTGAAAATTTAGCGAATTTTCGAGTTTTCGCAAGAACCTAAAAATTCGTGTACGTCAGTACACTGGAATTTTTAGAACCTTGCGACAAACATCAAAACTTCATCAAAATTATCCCGTTTTAGGGAAAGATAAAGCACCGAATATCGGTGCTTTTTTTTTAAAACCCTTATTCCCTTTTCACTTGTTTTGAAAAACGCGGTTTCCAAAACAAGAACAGCGGATAATGTATATTATTTCCGTGCAACGCACTCTGTGTCATTACAATGCGGTAACCCTTCCGGGAGATGCGTCGCGTGGAATGAACGTTGCTGTCATTAGGACACTATTGTTGTGTTTAATGCAAATCCGAATAATATGCAATAGTATGAAGTTCAGATATGTTCCATTGATTTAATAAACTAAAAATTATCATGTTATCTATACTGCGGATGCAATGTTGCTGCGTATGCCAACAGATAATTTGTCTTTTGACAATAAAGCGACGTGAGAAAATATTGAATAAATATTAAAAAAGCAAGGCAACAAGTAATTATTATACTACTAAATAAACCGATGAAATTATTTTCTATGTGTCCTATTGTTTTTTTATTATATTTGATTATACACAAAGCAATAGTGTCCTTTTGACAGTAACGGGGTTTGTATCAAATAATTCACAATTTATATATTAAAAAACCGATTGCGTTTGCAATCGGTTTTTTGGTTTCGTTTGGTTTTTCAATTTTGTTTTAAGCGGTTTGTTGTTCGGAGTCCGCGTCGATATGCGGTTGGCGTTTCGATTTGACGTGGCGCACCAAGAAGCACAGCCCGAACGCCCCTGCGACAATCGCGACGCAAGCAACGATTGCGACGATAAGTTTCCACGGGAATTCGTCGCCTCCTTTTACCCTTTCCCACATACTGACGACCGCGTCGTTTTGCGCGCCGAAGTCCTGCATTACGCCGAGAGTGCCTTCCGATTTCTTAAAGTCGGGGTATCTTCTATGGTCGCCGAAGAACTCGGTAAGGTCGTACTTAACGCCGTCGATTTCCTTGATAATGCAGTCGCCGTCGGGATAATTTTCGGCAATTTCGTCGTCGGAAATTTCCCAAATGTACTCGTTTTCGAGAAGGCAGTTGACGGCTTCGATTGTAAATTCATCTTCGCCCGCAATATATTTATCGGGATCGAAGGAGCAGGTATAGCCGATTTCCATCATATTACGCATCGCGACGTCGGGACGGCACATAAAGTTGATGAATTCCTTTGCCGCCGGGACGTTTTGCGCGGTTTTCGGGATTGCCCAGCCGTCGAACCAGACGTTGCCGAACTCTTTTTCTTCGCCGTCGATTTCAATTGTCGGGACGAAGTAGTCCAAAAGGTAGTTGGTTTCTTCGCCGGTTGCAAGGTTTTTGAAGGTTTTGTCGGGGTTGTAACTTTCCTCGATTGCGTACATTGCGTCGCCCGACCAGGCAAGGTCGACGTATGCGATTTTGTTGATCATATCGTCCTTGCCGAAATCGACTTCGTAGCCTTTGATATGCTTTCTTTGTTCCAAAAGCACGGTTTCACACATTTTCAAAAGCGTGTTGTCGACGGTGTTGATAAGTTGTTCGATTGAAAGCGCGGCGTACGGGGTTCCGTCGAGTTTTCCTTCTTCTTTGAGGTAACAAACGGTTGCGGCATAGACGTCGCGGACGCTGTCTTTCACAAGGATTTTCCCTTCAAGTTCCGGGTTGTTCGCTTTGTTCCAAAGGATACCCCAGCCGGCTTCGAGGTCTTCTTTCCTGACCTTTTCGACGTTGTACATTATGCCGAGCGTACCCCACATATACGGCACGAAATATCCGTTCATTTCCGCGCCGAAGATCGACTCTACCCTGTCGCGGATTGCGGGATACACGTTACTTATGAATTCGTAGTCGCCGTCCGACATATCGAGCGGTTGCAAAAGGTTTTTCTCTTTCAGTTTCTGAATGGAGTATTCGCTGGGGCAAACGAGGTCGATCTGGCTGTCGCCCTTGGTGACTTCGGTCATCATGGTTTCGTTTGTGTCGAAAGTGCTGTAAACGACCTCGATTTCCTTGCCGGTTTTTTGCTTGTAATACTCTTCAAAAAGCGTGATATTGGCGGGATCGATATAGTCCGCCCAGTTATATACGACAAGTTTTTCTTTTTTCCTGTCAAGGTTCACGACGACGATGCCTGCAATCGTACCGCCGACGATAACCGCGATAATAACCGACACGATAAGGATTTTAATTGCTTTCTTGTTCATGCTTTAACCTCCTTTTTCTTGTCGGCTTTGGCTTTTTTGACCTTAACGACGTTGACGACGAGAATGGTCGTAAGCACCACGATAAAGATAATGCTGAATATCGCAAACCAGAACGGCGAAAGCCCTTGTACCCTTGCGTCGGCGTAGATGTACGTCGAAAGAGTGTTGATGCCCGTTGCCGCGCCTTTGTTGATTTGCGTGATGATGAAGTCGTCCATCGACAGCGTGAACGCCATCATAAATCCCGACATAATGCTGGGCGCAAGTATGGGCAGAATGACTTTTACCATTGCCTTGAACGGGTTGGCGCCAAGGTCGAGAGCGGCTTCGTAAACGTTGTTGTCCATCGTTTGGAGTTTCGGCAGAACCGAAAGAATGACGTACGGCGTGCAGAAACTGATGTGTCCGATGATAAGGCGGAAATATCCCGCTGGGAACGAGAACGTTACGAAGAATATCATAAGCGACACCGCCATAACGATTTCGCTGTTGATGATGGGCAGTTGGTTGACGTTTTCCACAACCTTTCTCGCACGCGGTTTCAGACAATAAATGCCGATTGCCGAAAATGTGCCGATAAGCGTCGATACAACGCTCGATACGACGGCGATAATCAGCGTGTTTTTAAGCGCGGCAAGCAGTTCGGGCGTTTTGTCGGACGCGAATATAGACTTGTACGACTCGAAACTGAACCCGTTGTCAAAAGAGAAAATCGACGTGTTGAAAAACGAAAACACGATAATCAACACTATCGGCGCGTACAGCAGCGCGAGAAGTAAATAAAGATATGCTTTTGCAAAAAATTTCTTTACCATAAGTTTCTTCCTCCCGTCGCAGACGTTTTTGAAAACCTGTTCATTAAAAAGTTGGAAACAAGCACGAGAATTATCATTACAAGGCTCATGACACTGCCGACGCCATACAAGCCCTGATCAAACTTCATCTGAATGCTGTCGCCGAACAAGAATACTGTGCTGTCCGACAAAAGCTGGCTTATCGCAAACGTCGAAATCGTGGGAATGAACACCATCGTGATTCCGCTTAAAATCCCCGGCACCGACAACGGCAATATCGTTTTTGCGAAAACCTGAAACTTGTCTGCCCCGAGATCTTCCGCCGCCTCGATATAGTTTTTATCAATGCTCGAAAGCACCGTGTGCAAAGGAAGTATCATAAACGGCAGATAGTTGTAAACCATGCCGAACACGACCGTCCCCATCCCGAGCGGAATGTTCAGCGACACGAAAATCGCTTTCGTTGCAAGCGTCCTTATCAGGAAGTTTACCCACATGGGCAGGATAAACAGCAATACGAAAATCTTGCTTGCGCTGTATTTCGCAAGGAAGTACGCCGCGGGATATCCCAGAACTATGCAGATAATCGTCGTCAGAAGTCCGACGAGAATGGAGTTTCCAAGCACCACCAGACTTGACTTTTCGGTGAAGAAAATCGCAAAGTTTTTGAAACTGAATTTCCCGTCGTAAATAAACGCGTTGGCAAGAATCAGCACAAGCGGCGTAACAACGAAAACCAGCAAAAACAGCATATACGGATAAGCAAAGGCTTTTCGCGTAAATCTGAAATTTTTAATTTTCTCTTTCATTAAATTGCCTCCACCTTAATGTCTTCGGGTTTAATATTGATACCTACGCGGTCGCCTTTGAGCCATTCGTCCTGAGTGTCGACAAAGAAGTCATAGTCGAAATCGGTACGTAAAATGACCTGATAGTAACTTCCCTTGTAAATGCTCGACACGACGTCCGCGCTGACCGTTCCGTCGGCTTCGTCGTCGGTAACATCGACTTTATCAAACGGAATCGACACTTTAACTTTCGTTCCTGCGGGCAAGTCGCTTTTCGTTTCAAAGTCGGCTTCGCAAATTTTCACAATGCCGTTGTCGCCCATTTCGGTTTCGTACTCGTTGATAATGCGCGCTTTGTGCATGATGTGTATTTCTTCTTTCGGAATGAAGATACCGATTTCTTCGCCGACGGCGCACTCGGTATTTTCAACGATCTGCAATTCGTTTCCGTCGCTTTCGCAAAGGATTTCGTAGTGGTCGCCCTTGAACACGCAGGACGTGACCGTTGCGGTGAGTTGTCCCTTTTCGACGTTTTTGCCCTTCGTGATGTAAATGTCTTCGGGGCGCACGATGATATCGACGGGTTCGTTGGGTTTGAAGCCTTTGTCGACGCACTCGAACTCGGTGCCGAAGAAACTGCATTTATAGTCGTCGATCATAATGCCCGACATAATGTTGCTTTCGCCGATAAAGTCGGCGACGAATGCGTTTGCGGGCTCGTCGTAAATCTTTTTCGGGGTGCCGATTTGCTGCACTTCGCCGTCGCGCATAACGATGATTTTGTCGCTCATGGTAAGCGCTTCTTCCTGATCGTGCGTGACGTAAACGAACGTGATTCCAAGGCGTTTATGCATATCCATCAGTTCGATCTGCATATCTTTTCTCATTTTAAGGTCAAGCGCGCCCAGCGGCTCGTCAAGAAGCAGCAACTTCGGTTCGTTGACGATTGCCCTTGCGATTGCGACGCGCTGTTGCTGTCCGCCCGAAAGGCTGTTCACGTCGCGGTGACCGTAGTCTTCAAGGTCAACCATTTTAAGCGCGTGATTGACTTTTTCGGCGATTTCGGCTTTCGTATATTTTCTCATATTGTCGAAAGTCCTGCCCTTTCTGTCGGTGTACGTCGTGCCGTCGGGAATGGTTTTGAGTTTCAGACCGAACGCGATGTTGTTGAACACGTTAAGGTGCGGGAACAACGCGTATTTCTGGAAAACCGTGTTCACGGCGCGCTTATGCGGCGGCAGATTGGAAATATCTTCGCCGTCGAAAAGGATTTGTCCGCTGGTCGGTTTTTCAAAGCCGGCAATCATACGAAGCGTCGTCGTCTTGCCACAGCCCGAAGGTCCTAAAATTGTCACGAATTCGCCGCGTTTTATCGCGATGCTTTCGTTTTTGACGACAACTTTGCCGTCGTATTCCTTGGATACGTTTTTGATTTCGATAATGTTTGCAGATGACATATACTCTCCTTAAAACGTGGGCGGGCTTGACACCCAGATGATTTTAGCCGTTGTATTTTTTGTATTTTTAATATAATGTACTTTGTTACTTACAAAATAAAAGCTGTTGCGTTTTTTGCACTTATAGACGTTGTTGCCGATGACGATTTCGATTTCGCCGTCAAGGACGTATCCGAATTCTTCGCCCTCGTGCGGCATGTCTTTCTGAAGCGTCGTATTCGGCTCGATTTCGATATAAACAGGCTCCATCTCGTTCTTCTGACTGTTTGGCACAAGCCATACGATTTTTTGCCCGTCGCCCTCCTTTTCGAAAAAGTCGTCGCTCGTAAACACGACTTGTTCGGGTTCGTCTTCGCTGAAAAATGTTTTCAGGTCGCTTCCGAGAGCCACCATAAGGTCGTTCAGGGTGGAAATTGTCGGCATGGTCAGGTCGTTTTCGAGTTGGCTTATGTAGCCTTTCGTGAGTTCGCACCTGTCGGCAAGTTCCTCCTGCGTCAATCCGCAACGAAGCCGCAGATTTTTCAGTTTGGTTCCGATTTCCATATATCCTCCTGTTTCCGCGCCGTTTGTTTAGTATTTCTAAACCTAAAAATTAGAGAGTTTTGTAATTTTAAGAAAAAAGTTTACAATTACTAAACCATACGACTGAATATGATTATATGAAAATAGCGTATATTTGTCAACGAAAAATACGCATTTTGTCGCAATTTGCAAAAAGATATTTTTGACGATCGTATCCCGCGCAAAAAACCGCAAAAAAAGAATATATCAAAGATATATTCTTCCGCCTCAAATTTCGTATAAAAAAACGCACGGTTTTCACCGTGCGTAATTTCGTTTTTTCTTATTCGACGACCTGCGATACGACTGCAAAGCGTTTCACCGATTCCGCGCTGCTTTCGGCTTGTTTCTTATTGTCGTAAGTTTCGCCGACGTAAATGCTGTTGCGGTTTTTGATAATGAACTTATATCTATTGTTTTTGTCCTTATCCACACGTACGGTCGTTGCTGCGTCCTGCATATTTTTCTTGAAGGTTTCGATGCCTTCCAGGCACGATTTCTTCGACGCATATTCGCGGCTTTCGTAAAGGAGCTGACCGTTGTTTGCATAAAGATAGAACTGATAAAGATCGCCGTAAACGCATTCTACGCGATATTTTCCGACAACGCCTTTTGCTGCGGTTTCTGCGGGGGCGACTTCCTTAACTGCCGCTTTCTTTGCGGGCTCTTTCGTCGCGACCTTTTTTGCAGGTTCTTTCGCCGCGGCTTTCTTGGGTGCGGTCTCTTTTGTTGCTGCTTTTTTTACTTCTTTTGCCATATTGATATAACCCCTTTTATTATTTTATATTAAAAACTTATTCGCTGATTTCGGAAACCTGTGCAAAGCGTTTCACGGATTCCGCGCTGCGTTCCGCTGCTTTTGCGGTCGAGTACGTTTCGCCGATGTAAATGCTGTTGCCCTTCTTGAAGATGTACTTGTAGCCGCCGTTCTTATCGACGTCGATGCGGTACTCGCAATCTGCGACGTTCTTCTTAAAGGTCGCGATGCCGCCCTTGCAGGAGTTCAGACTTGCGTATTCGCGGCTTTCGTACAGAAGTTGCCCGTTGTTTGCGTAAAGGTGGAACTGATACGCATAGCCGGTATCTTCGATCGTATATTTGCCGACGACCTTGGGTTTATCGGCTTCGTCGTTTTCCTCGACGGGTTCTTCAACCTTTGCCGCCGCCTTTTTCTTTGCGGGGGCTTTCTTTGCGGGTGCGGATTCTTCCGTTACTTCCGCTTTCTTCTTCGTCGCTTTTTTCTTTGCGGGAGCGGGTTCTTCCGCGGCGACTTCGGGTGCTTCCGTCGTTTCTTCTTTCTGCGCTTTTTTGGGTTTCAGATTTATTTTTGCCTTGCCCCAGCTGTCGTCAACGAAGTTGTCGTTGTTTTCAGGCTCGATATAATGCTTTTCCTCGACGGGCGCGGGTTCTTCCGGCTGAACGTATGCGGGAACGGGCGCGGGCGCGACGGGTTTTTCTTCTTCCACGGGAGCATAAACTTTGTCTTCCGCGATAAACTTCGACATGTCGATTTGTTCCTGCGGAGCGGGTTTTTTGTCTTCAAACGGAGGCAGCTCGTCATCGAAAGCGTCGGCGTCGAACTTCTTCTCGTCCTCGATATAAGGCGCGGGTGCAGGTGCCGCTGCCGCAACGGGCGCGGGTGCGGGTGCGGGAGCCGCGGGTACGACGGGCGTTTCTTTCACAGCGGGTTTTTCTTCGGCTGCGACTTTGCCACTCTTACTTGCTTTCTTTGCGTCTTTGACGCTTTGTCTTGCCGCCTTCTTTGCCGCTTTCTTCGCCTTGTTCTTCTTTGCACAAACCGCGATAATAACGATTAAGCCGATGAGTACGAGCGCTGCGCCCGCAACAAGCAATATGAACTTAATCGGGGGATTTTCTGCCAATAATTTGACGAAAAAATCTTTCACCGTGATGGTAAAGAAATCGACGATTTTCTGCCATACTTCATTGGATGAAACTGCTGCTAACATTTTTCAAACTCCTCTTTAATAATATAACCCTGAAAATAAATTAGATAAAATACCTATACTGTGTATATTATAACACAATAAATTTACGTTATCAAGGTTTTGAAAATATCAATTTGACGAAATTCGTGTTTTTTTGCTAATTTTTTTATTGCGATATGCCTTAAAAAATATGTCGAACAATGCGTTTTTTGCTTGCAAAAAAAACGCCGAAATGTTACTATGTTAAAAGTAAATATTGTGAGGTGTTTTATGAACAACGTAACCATTTTCAATCACCCTCTTATCACACACAAAATTGCAATTATGCGTGATGAACGTACCGGCAGCAAAGAGTTTCGCGAACTTGTGGAAGAAGTCGCAATGCTTATGGCATTTGAGGCTCTCCGCGATATCAATACGCAAGAAATTGAGGTTAAAACCCCGATTGCGGTCACTAAAACCCGCGTTATTGCAAATGACATCGCAATCGTTCCTATTCTCCGCGCAGGTCTCGGCATGGTAAACGGTATCCTTGCTCTTGTCCCCACCGCAAAAGTCGGACACGTCGGTCTTTATCGCGACCACGAAACGCTTGAACCCAAGGAGTACTACTGCAAGCTTCCCGACGATATCGCAAACCGCGAAGTCATCATTCTCGATCCGATGCTCGCAACCGGTGGCAGCGCAATCGCGGCAATCGACTTCATTAAGGCGAAAGGCTGCAAGAACATTAAGTTTATGAGCATCATCGGCGCGCCCGAAGGAATTGAAAAGGTCCACGCAAAACATCCCGACGTACACATCTTCGTCGGCTGCAAAGATTCTCACCTTAACGAAAACGGCTACATCGTCCCCGGTCTCGGCGACGCCGGCGACAGAATTTTCGGTACGAAATAATCCGCAATAATTGAACGAATAATTGCATTGCCCTGACATTAGTCAGGGCTTTTTGATGTCGCAAATTATTTTGAGCATATCGCGCCGAAGGCACACATCGCTGCGTAAGCAACATCGCGCCAAAGGCAACAAGGTGCCCACGCAAAAAGTTGCATTTCAGGTATAAAAAAAGTCCTCATAAAACTATGAGGACTTTTTGATATTTCGTTGATTATTACTTGTCGGACGATTCGTCCTTTGATTCTTCAACCGCCCGGAATTCCACCGTCGCTGTTTTGTCTTCGTCTTCGAGTCCGAGTTCTTCGACTGCTTCGTCGACTGCTTCGCTGTCTGCCACGACTTCGTCTTTTCTGACGCCGGGGAGTTTGTCGTCCGTGTCATACGTTACGCCTTCGCCCACGACCGCGATGCTTTCACCGTCTTTGACTTCGCCCTGTTTTTCTTTCTTAGTTTTGATTGAAAGAATGACGTTGGTAAGGATACCTACGATAAGAGCGGTTGCGATGTTGGTGATGGTGATGATTGCTTTGCCCTGCGTTGCAAGACCGAATTTAAGAGCGAGCCCGCCGATACCCGTAATAAGGATTGCTGATACGACGAAGAGGTTTTTGCTTTCGCCGAGGTCGACGTTTTGCAGCATTTTAAGACCGCTGACTGCGATAAATCCGTAGAGAGCCAGGCATACGCCGCCCAGAATGCAGGTGGGAATTGTTTCGATAAGCGCGATGAACGGGCTGAAAAACGCGATTATAATCGCGATAACAGCCGCGCCGATTATGGTGTAAATCGAGGCGTTTTTGGTGATTGCCACACAGCCGATGCATTCGCCGTAAGTGGTGTTGGGGCAGCAGCCGAAAATTGTGCCAACGGTCGTTCCGAAGCCGTCGCCGATGAGCGTGCGATGGAGACCGGGGTCTTTAAGAAGGTCTTTTTCGATGATGGTGCTCATATTTTTGTGGTCCGCAATATGTTCCGCGAAAACAACCAGCGATACGGGGATGAACAGAAGCGCGATTGCGCCGACGCCCGCGCCGGTAAGTCTTGCGGTGCCGTTTACGGATTCCTTAATTGCTTCGATAATCGCAAGGTGCGGATAATCGAGGAATGCGGTGACGCCCGTGAATTTGCCGTCTTTTACGAAGTTTTCGACAAGCGGAGTCCAGTTGACGATTTTGAGATATTCGACGTCGCATGCGTATCCGAAGATGGAGAAGAACGATGCGAGAAGGTAACCTGCGCCGATACCGATGATGAAAGGCATAAGTTGCATTTTTTTGCTGCCCTTGCAGGATACAAAAACCGTTACGAAGAAGGCAAACAATCCGCAAAAGATTGCGACAAGGTTGTAAGATTGTCCGCTGCCGCTTGCAGTGGTAAGGTTGCCGATTGCGCTGCCCGAAAGACCTAAGCCGATAAGAGCAACCGTGGGCCCGATTATGACCGCGGGCATAAGTTTGTTGATCCATTCAGTACCTTTCTTCCAGACGATAAAGGCAAGTATGCAGTATACAGCGCCTGCGAATACGCCGCCGAGAATAATTCCCCACCAGCCGTATTGAGTTGCACCGATCAACGCCGAGATAAACGCGAACGAGCTTCCGATGAACATCGGGCTCTTTTTCTTGGTAACCCATACGTAGAACAGAGTTGCGATACCTGCGCCGAAAAGCGCGGCAGCGGGGCTCATGTTGACGCCGTTTCCCGAGGAAAGAATAGGCACGAGAATCGTCGCGCATACGACCGCCAAGAATTGTTGAAGCGAGTACACAAGCGTTTGTTTGAAGGACAACTTGTCTTCAACGTTGTAAATCATCTTCATAAGTAACAATCTCCTTTAAAATTTATTTATATTTTGATATATCAGAGTGAAAACAGGTCGACGGCGATTTTCTCGTCATAGGGCGGTATCATTACCCTTACGACCTCCTGCTTGGACGTTGGCAGGTTTTTGCCGACATAGTCCGCGCGTATCGGAAGTTCGCGATGACCGCGGTCGATAAGCACGGCAAGTTGTATCGTGCGCGGACGTCCCAGCGTGAACACGGCGTCGATTGCGGCGCGCGCCGTCCTTCCGGTAAACAAAACGTCGTCAACAAGGACGACGTCTCGTCCCCTTACTTCAAAGGGAACGTTGATTTTTTCGATAACGGGAGTTTCGCTTTTTTCCGCAAGGTCGTCACGATAAAGACTTATATCGAGTTCACCCACGTCAAGCGACACGCCTTCGTATTTTTTCACGTTTTCGGCAATTATTCCGGCAAGGGGGATACCACGGCTTTTAATGCCGATAAGCACGACGTTTTCCAGGGAGTCGTTTCTTTCGATAATCTCGTGCGATACCCTTTTAAGCGCGCGGGCGACAGCCGTATCATCCATAATGTTTGCCTTAATTTCCATAAAACCTCAAAAAAAATCTTGCGTCAAGACACGCAAGATATGATACACCTGTTTATTGTATGATAACCTTGTATGCCTCTCTGGACATAATTAAAGATTTCTGTTAGGGTTATAATAACACAAGCGGCATTTTTTGTAAACCGTTTTTAAGAAGGAAAAGAAAATTTTTTTATTATTATTTTTTTTGAAAATATCGCGCTTCTTCTCGCCTTCGAAATTTACCCGCCGCCCTTCATTTTCATTATATAAACAATATAATATATAATATTAAACATTAAAAAGCGTCGGGGTGTCCCGACGCTTTGAAAATGGTTTCCCGCGTGTTTTGCGACAATCAATAGTTGTCCGCGGATATTTCAAAATAACTTTGGGGATGATTGCACGTCGGGCAAACCTCGGGCGCACACTCTCCGACGACGATATGGCCGCAGTTTCTGCATTCCCACACTTTCACCGTGGATTTTTTGAAAACTTCCGCCGTTTCGATATTTTTCAACAGCGCGCGATATCTTTCTTCGTGGTGTTTCTCGATCGCCGCGACAAGTCTGAATTTCGCCGCAAGTTCGTGGAAGCCTTCTTCTTCGGCTGTTTTTGCAAAGCCCGCATACATATCCGTCCATTCGTAGTTTTCGCCCGCCGCCGCAGCAACAAGGTTTTCCGTTGTGTTTCCGATGCCGTTAAGTTCCTTGAACCAAAGTTTGGCGTGTTCTTTTTCGTTGTCGGCGGTTTTCAGAAACAGGGACGCGATTTGTTCATAGCCCTCTTTTTTCGCAACCGACGCAAAGTAAGTATACTTGTTTCTTGCCTGTGATTCGCCCGAAAAAGCCGTTTCGAGGTTCTTTTCGGTTTTTGTACCTGCATATTTGTTCATTTTTCTTCTCCTTATAAAATATTTTATATTTTGGAAACGGCACGCCGTCGCGTGCGTTTGTTTAACGATTATGCGCGTTTTCTCTTAATGACGACCAACGTAACCACGATGATTGCCATAAGCACTGCCGCGCCGCCCACGCCTGCGCCGATGCCAATTGCCAGCGTGTTTGTTTTCGCTTTGGGCGCGACGTAGTCTTCTGCAAAGATGAAGTAGCCGAGCTTATCGGTTTCAAACGTTACGGTGCCGTCGCCGTTATCGACGTAGTTTACTTCCGTCCATTCGCCGTTGTTGTATCTGATGAGTTTCGCGCCGTTTGCGCTGACTTGCATCGTTACGGTTGCGGGGCTCATAAGTCTGGGCTGTTTGTCGGCGTTCATAAGGACGCTTTTGTTCTTATATTCGCTGAGCGACAGGAAGTAGACCTTGCCAGCGACGTACTCTTTGCCAAAGATTTCCTTATTTTGTCTTAAACCGTTGGTGAAGTTATCGCGGCTTGCGGCGTTGTTTCTGTCGAGTATGCAGAAGTAAACGGTGTATCCGCTGTCAGCCTGCGTCCAGCTGCCCGAGATCGTGCCGATGCCGTTATCTTCCAGCACTTTATCGTCGGGAACGTTGACGTCGCCGCCCCATACCGAGTTAAGTTCGTTTTCGGTGATGGAAATCGTCGCTTCGATTATGCCGTCCGCCGACACGGCACGGGTATATCTTTCGGATTCCGCACTGCTGTCGACCGTCCAGGCGCCGCCCTTGATAAGTCCTTTATGAACGACTCTGTAAGGATATCTGCCTTCGCCCACAAGTCCCGCAGCGTTATTCACGACCTTGTAACTGGCGTCGCTGACGCGATAAACGATGACAAAGTCTTTTGCGATTTCTTTGTAGTTGCCGCCGACGGAGTCTTTGTCGATAAGATTTTCAACCGTGGGCAGATTGAACGATTCGCCTACGTTTGCCGTGATATCGACAAGGTTGAATTTCGCGCCGTTAACGTTGATTTTGCGGGCGAGCGAGACCGAGCCGATGAAATTTTCGTTGCCCTTATATCTCACGCGGACGTAGCATACGCCACCACCCTGACGGACGGGAGCACTGCCGAGAATCGTCTTGAAATCTTCATCAAAGGAATATTCGTAAACGATGTCGTTTGCGCCGACGACCATGCCGTAAGTCGTCTTGTAGTAATTGAACGCGTCATCGACCTTTTGCACTTTTTCAGCGAAGTCTTCGCCGTATTTTGCGTCGTACGTAACTGACGCGTCTTTAATCTTAATTTCGGTGCCGATTTTTTCAATCGTGAAAGTTTGTTCAATAATGTATTCGTTATTCAAGCGCGATACCGTGAACTTACCGTAGTAAACGCCAGCGTCGATTGCCGCGGAAACGGGTTGCCATACGCCGTCTGCGTCTTTTTTGAAGTATTCCGCCACAGGATCCTTATCCAACGGTGACGTTCTTATGACGTTAAGCGTGTATGCCAACGCGTTGTACGGAGCGCTGAACTTATCGACGTTGCCTTTGTCGTTGATCATTTTACTTTCAAACTTGACGTCCGAGAAGTCAAGCACGGACACGACTTTGGTTTCCGTGTCGTTGAAGCCCGTTATTTTCTTGAAGTTGCTTTTCGCGCCGAAGCTTTCGATTTTCAACGTATATTTATACGCGCCCGAAGTGGTGTCGTAAACGCCGTCCTTAATGTCGACGTTGATAATGAATGTTTTGCCGTTCTGATCGACGACGACGGGCTGATACTGACGCTGTGTGAAGTCGATTTCACCGATGTCGAGTTTGTTTTTGAGTTCGGTATCCTCATAGTATTCGATTGCGTAAACGATGTCTTGCGACAGCTCGAAGCGGTGACCGTTGATGATGCAAACGCCGCCTTTTACGAACGTATCGAGCACCCAGACGGTTGCGCCTGCTGGCAAAACGTCAACGTTTTCGGTCTTTGCCTTGCCGTTTTCGTCCTTGCTGTACTCGATATATCCTGTGCCGTCTTTCTGATAAATCACAACTTCGCCTGCGCCGATTTCATTGATGTAGTAGTAATTGCCGTTCGTGTCGACAGCGTAAATACCGGTGATTTTCGCGCCGCCGATTTCGCGCGGAGAAATGGTGACCGTAACAACCGCCTCGGTAACGTTCAGGACGTAGTTTTTGCTGTCATTGCCGGTAATACCCAGCGTGACTTTGCAATCGGGATAAGTGCCGACGTTGATATTTGTCGTCTCGCCCGTGCTTGTGAGCAACTTCACGTCGTCGCCCGTCACAACGCCGCCGAACGTATAATTGCCGATTTGGAACGCCGTTTTGTTGTCGAAAGGTTTATCGACGTTATTCACCGTAACCGTGATGGGTTTGGGCGTTACGGTAATCGTCGCTTCAACGGTAACGTCTGTCAGGTCATAGAATTTTTTTCTTTCGCCGACGAGTTTGAAATCGTTGACGTTAAAGGTATATGTGCCGACGTCCTTGCCGGGCAGGATAATCGTGCCGTATTCGAGCGTGATGTTGTCCGTGCCTTGCAGTCCCTCGATACTAAACGTGCAGTTGTCCGAGTTCGTCAGAATCGTATTTTCGCCGTTATAAATCTTTGAGGCGATAAGCGTGATTTTACCGAGTTTGGCTGGTAGGATATCGATATACGCTTTGGGTGCGCTTGCAGAGCCGCCCGCGTTTGTGATCTGGTAATTGTTGTTCAGTTCGCCCGCGATTTCGATATTTATAAGCGACGCGCGAAGCCCGGGGTTGACGGCAATGCTGTCAAGCTGGAACGTGCCTTTCCATTGGATATTTTTCCATTCGTCCGCTTTGTCGCCCAAAACCTTATCGAGCACCAATAAAGAGCCGTCGCCCGAAACGTAGTCGGTCATTGCGTAGTTGATGGTGCCGTTATAAACAAACTTCGCATGTTCGTAATTCTCGTCGATCGTAAGGCGGGCTTTTCTTATTTCGTGCGTGCCGACGACAAACCTGCCGTCCACGAGGGTGATGACGTTGCCGTTGACGTCAAAGTAAACCTTTTCATATTCGTCGATGAGCGCAGCCGTATAAGCCGAGCCTTCGACGTAGGAAGCCAGGACGTTGCTGACAATCACGTTTCTTATGCCTGCATTAACGCCGTCGTACGCCGCGTCGAAAGTAATGCCGATTTTCCCCGACGGGATAGTGCCTGTAAACTTGTTCGACAACGTGTACGAAACAAGCGACGTACTTACGTCGGTCGTATTGTTGAAGTATCTTCGGGCGTTCGTATCGATGTTGAAGTTGACGTTGATCTTTGCCCTGTCAAGGTTGACGTTGTAGATGGTTTGCGTTTGCTCGCTTGTATTGCCCGCTTCGTCGACAAGCCAGAATCTGACCTGAATTTGCGTAAGTCCCGCGACGTTTCTGCCCTCGAACAAATCCATATAAACGTTGTTTGTATCAAGCGAAAGTTCCTTTGCCGCGCCCTCGACGCCGTCACGGGTGATTGCGTAATAAAGAGTCATCGGGCTGCCCAAAAATTCGCTGACGTAGACGTCTTTCCCGACTTGTTTGTAGTTAAGGTTCACAAGAAGGGGCAGTAAGTCGGCATACGCGTCTGTCGAGAAGTCAAGAAGTCTTGCGATCTCGGGCTTGTATCCGTTATAGTTGTCGTATTTCACGGGAACTTCAACGTTATACTTGATATTTGACGAAGTATAAATCGCGCGGAGATAATAGACGCGTTCGTATCCTTCGGGCGAAGTTTCGTCATAGCCTATGACATATTTGTTATCGACGATTTGGTCTTTGATGTTCACCCATTCGGTTTGCGTACCTACGAAAACGCCGTTTTTACGGGTGCGATAACTGATTTGATAGGTTATTTCCTTGATGGAAGAGAGCGTGTTGAACTCGATAACGACGTTCTGATTCGTCCATGCGCCGTTATATGCGCCGCCGTTTTCAAGGTAAATTGCGGTTTCCCATTTTTCGGGCGGGTTCTTGATGTCGTCGATTGTGAAATGGTGATAATCACTGTAAACGGCGTGGTTTGCCCAATTTTTTTGTACGTCGTTAAGGTTCAGCCCTGCGATTTCGTCGGGAGTTTTATCTTTGACAAGATTTTCGTAGAATTGTCCAACCGTATCGATCGCTTTGAACTTAATTGCGTATTCGCCCTTTTCAAGTCCCGAAAGGGTGAAGATGTCAAAGCCCGGGTTGTTGATCGCAATGCCTGTCTGCCCTTCGATTTCAACGTAATTGCCGTCAACCTTTTGGTAAAGGGTATAGAAATACTTGACGTCGCCGCGAGTGTCGTCGTCATCGAGAACAGGTTTGAATTTTATGGTGTCGGTATAAAAATATGTGACGTCGCCGTTAACAACGTTTTCGGTAAGGAGAGCCACTTCGTTCAATGCCGCGGGCGGAGTGTAGTCGATACCGTCGCAGCCGATGCTCAACGTCTTGCCCGAAATATTGATTAAGTTTTTATAATTTACACGATATATCGTGTCGGTTTCGATAGGCAACGCATTGTTGTCTTTTCCGTCGTACGTTACCGTGACGTAAAGCCCGCGGAAAGAACCCGTCGCGGGGTCGTTATTGTCAAACGCAAACGGCTCAACCGTTATGCTTTTCAAACCTGTCGGATAACGCAACGTTTTCAACTGTTCTGCGGTATAATCGCTTCTTTTGTATGTTTTTGCGGAGCCGTCCGTTATTGCGCCCGTGCCGCTATATGCTTGAAGAATGTTAAAACCTTTGATATCCGCCTCTTTAAGTCCGAAGAATTTGTCAAAAAGCAGGAAGGAGAACTGCTTTGTTTGCGTTCCGTCGGTGCGGATTGACGTCAACTTGTTGAACGTAGGATCAAGAACGTCTTCGCCGTTCAATGCCCAGTCAAGGTTGCCGACAATATTGTTGTTGGTGGTATAAAGATTCGATATGTTTGCAATGGTATCCAAAACCGCAATGTCCGGTTTGGTTGTTCCGTCCCACGCTGCGGTAACGGGTGTGAAAAAGCTCGGGTTATCGACAGACTTGACCTTAATCGTGATTTCAAGCCCGCTGATTTCGATTTTCGAAGTGGCAAGGCCATCTACTTGTCCACCTGCATACACAAGTATATATTGTCTGTCCGCCGTGACTTTCCAAGTCGTGCCCAAGTTATACGTTGCGTCAACGATTTGTTCGGCAGTTAATTTGTCTGTATCTTCGTTTTCTTCGATTTTTTTAATACTACTCGCTACGGAAATAAATTTGGCTTTTTCTTTTAGGCTAGAAAATTTATATGCGCTGTCAAGGTTTGCGCTGATTTCAATCGTCGCGCCAAGTGAAACAAGTTCATCGGGCAATTTATAATAAGCATACAGTCTTTCTCTTACACTTCCAGTTATCGCTGTTGAGTGGGTTGTATAGGCACTGGTGTCTGAACTGTTAACGTTACAACTATAAATTCCCCCGACATAACCAAAATAGTTTTTGTATGTATTCGGTCTATAAGTGTAAACGGCAATATTACCATCCGCATCCGCTTTAAGCGGCACGTTCCAATTCCAACTTGGCGAACCGATGGCAAGTTCTTGCGTGCCAGGCGTGTACGTACCTGCCGCAAAAGCCGTTTTGTTATCACCCGCACCCACGCGCGTAAAAGAAATTGCGCTGACAAGCAGTGCGACTGCAAGCATAAACACTAATGCAAGTCCGCTGATACGAAGTAAGTTTTTGCTTGATTTTTTTGCTCTCATATCTCTCCTCCGATACGCCGGAAAACCCGGCGGTATAGCCATAGTATGTGCAATTTTGGGCATAATGCGCCCAAAAGTTATTGCTATAAATATAATATACAAGATATTACAACAAAATGTCAAGTTATTTTGCGTTATGACGTGCCATTTTGCACGTCCCGTTTTCGCCGTTTCGCACTAATTTCCAAACGAAAACATAAACTGCCTTATGAAACTTTCGCGGCTCAACGTCATTGAACTTACAAATCTTGCCCTGTCCGTTGCGACGATACTGACGCGCGACCTTACCGTGTCCGAGACGGAATGTCTTTTGAAATTCCTTTGCATCGTGCGCGACGATATATCGCTCATACTTTGCGACAAACGCAACGACAAGTCATGATACGTTACCACTTCCGTGCGACACTCTTTATATCATTACAATGCGGTTACCCTTCCGGGAGATTGCCACGTCGCGTTGCTCCTCGCAATGACATAAGTGCGTTGCACGGGATAGAATAAAGAAGGTACGAAAATTTTGCAAATAGTTTCCGGTAAACAAACTCTTGTTATATTCCGTACGAAGTACTGTGTCATTGCGAGCGAAAAAACGGGGACCCCACGGGATACTTTGTACCCATGGGGAAAAGGAATAAACAAGCAAAAGACAAGCATTTTCGCTTTTAGCGTGAAATGATTGGTCAAAAGCGAGTTTATGACGCGTGGCAATCTCCCGGAAGGGTTTCCTTGTTATAATATCCCGTGCGCCGCTGTCAATCTGACATTCATCACTGTCAGTTATTACGACTTTCAAAAAATTGATTTTCAAAAAAATCTTCAAAAAAATTGAACTCAACAAAACTAAAAACGGCGGTTTTCCAAAATCGGATTTTCCGTTTCGCCCTGATAATACGTCGGTTTTGACAAAACGTCGGCGGTTTTGTATAATATAATTATGAAATACGATAAAAAAGGTTTCACTCTTGTGGAGCTTATCGTCGTAATTGCGATTATGGCGGTGCTTGCCGGCGTCGTTTCGGGCGCAACCGTGGGCATTCTCAACAAGAAAACCGACGAAGTCAACTACATATACAACGGAAAGCAAATTTCTGCACAAATCGTTTCGTGGGCGCAGGAAGTCGTTGAACGCCCTTCGTTCTTCACCGAACTTACGGGGATCGAAATCGACGTGACAGATCTATGGACGGATGCGTACTCGGAAGCCGCTTACAATACCTTGAAAAACAGGTTTTCGTCCTTAAAATGGGCTGATTCGTACGGCGTTCCCGAAAAAAAGGGGACTTTTTCCGCCGATTTTAAGCAAAACGCGATTTATCTTTATTACAAGGGAAAGTCGCAAGAATATCGTGAAGTATATTACAAAATTTACCTGAGCGGTGAAAATATCATCACCGAAAAAGGCACAGGATTTTAACGTTGTTTCCCTTATTTATTCCTGGCTCGGCTATCTGAACATCTGTTCCTGACGTACTTTCTTATGCGGTTTTTCACCTTTGCGTAATTTTTCGGCAGGACGTATTTCCAATTCCCGTCGTTCGTCCCCGGGGTATTCATTCTCGCCTCCGAGCCCTGCAACAGATAGTCCTGCATAGGCACGATGACGAATTTCGCGCGGGAGCGCATTACCCTTTTGAAAACTTTATCAAAGACGTTCTCGTCGGTTGCGCCGAGGGTTTTTTTGACGTACTCTTTTGTGCCGTCACCCTGCGCGTCGTACCAACCTTTCAGCGTATCGTTGTCGTGCGTGCCGGTGTAATAGACGGTGTTATACCTTACGTTTTCCGGCAGATGCTCGTTATCGCTCTTGCCGTCGAAAGCGAACTGAAAGACTTTCATTCCGGGGAAACCGGTACGTTTCACAAGGCGGCGCACCTTGTCGGTGATGATTCCGAGGTCCTCGGCGATGATTCTGCCGTCGAGGTCAAGCCCGTCGAAGATTTTCGTGCCGACGCCCTTCACCCACCTGCCGATTTTTGCGGTCGTTGCACCATACGGCACGGCGTAGTAGCTTTCAAACGCGCGGAAGTGGTCGATGCGGATTTTGTCGAAAAATTGCAGCTGATGCAGCAAGCGGTGATGCCACCACACAAAGCCGTCCGCCTGCTGTTTTTTCCAGTCGTACAGCGGATTGCCCCACAGTTGCCCGTCGGCGGAGAAGTAATCGGGTGGCACGCCGGCGACCTCTTTCGGGCGCATATTTTTGTCAAGCCTGAATATTTCAGGGTGCGCCCAGACGTCCGCGCTGTCGTACGCGACGTAGATGGGAATATCGCCGATAAGCGCGACGTTTTTGGATTTTGCGTAGTCTTTAAGCGCGGTCAATTCGCGATAGAACTCGAACTGCAAAAACCGCCAGAAATCGCACTCGTCCTGAAGCGCGGCGATTTTTTCGTCGGACAGCGTATCGCGCCGTCTTTCGTCCTTTTCCCACGTATCGAACGACGAAAACCCGTTTTTGACTTTGAGCGCCATAAACAGCGCGAAGTCGTCCAGCCAATAATCGTTATTTTCAAGAAACTTTGAATAATCAGAATTTTTTTGAAATCTTTTGAACGCGCAGCGCAGCACGTCGTATCGCGAGTTAAAAATTTCGGCGTAGTCAAGTGATTTTGTTTTGGCGCGTTTTGCCTCGTTTTCCGTCAAAAGCCCGCGTTTAACAAGCGTATTTATATCAATAAAGTACGGATTCCCCGCAAATGCCGACGGCGATTGATACGGGCTGTCGCCGAAAGACGTTGGCGATAACGGCAGCGTTTGCCAGAAATCGACCTTCGCGTCCGCCAAAAAATCGACAAAAGAAAACGCGCCCTCGGACAGCGCGCCGACGCCGTATTCAGACGGCAGACTTCCTATATGCAAAAGTACCCCGTTGAACTTTTCTTTCACTTGCGCGGGGCCTCCTCGTGCGTGACCGCCTCGCCGAGCCTGTTCGCCCAGCTTTCGCAATACAGATCGTAATAGGATTTATTATTATCCTTTCTATAAGCAATGCACTTCTTGTTGTTGCACCATATAAACGACGGAATCCCGACGACAAACAGATACAGCGGCCCCAGAATCAGCGACTGAATGGTATGGCCGTACTCATGCACGGACACGGTTTTTTTGTACTCATCGCCGCGCTTGCCGTTGATGAAGATAAACGCGCCCAACGACACGCCGCCCCAATCGCCCTCGTGGAAGGTCAGGATTGCGCCGTGGTAATAGGCGTGCTCGCACCTGATATTTTTCAGGAAAAGCAAAAACCCCAGGACGTTCTGAATCGCGCCCCAGGTGAACTGTAAAACCAGGTAAAAAAACTGCAAGATATATTTCATAATAGCCTTACTTTGTTCTTATTTTGAACGTATAGCGGATGGGAGTGCCCTTGTTGGTCTGATAGGCGCGGTTAAGTTGCGGATTTGTCGTCGGATCTTTCGTGACGTATTCAAGCGTAGCCGTTGGCACCGTCGCGCCGCCGTCCCAAGCCTCAAACTTATTCTTGTCGTTGTGGTAGCTGACGATGAGGTAATATTTGATTTCGTCGCTATTCTCCGCCGTGACGCCCACAACCTGAATGACGATATAAGGATTTTTGTTGTCCGCGTTGACAAAGGAACTGCGCTCCACCGCGTTGCAGCCGTCGGGCACAAGGACCTTTTCCGTCCCCGACGCATCGGGATTGTAATATTTGACGGGAATGTCCAGCCCGATTACAGTCTGATAAATGCGCTTGCACACCATTGCGGAATACGTGACGTACCACCCGTGCACGCCGTTGTCCACGTCTTCTTTGCGCGGATCCGGCTTGTTGGGATAAATATACTGCCCCGAAAGGTACGTAACCGCCGCGATCGCGTTCCTGTACATAGTCTGCGTGTCGGTTTCGGCAGCGCTCTTCTGACGGCGTTTTGTCGTGACGTAAACGGCAGGCGTAACCGCCGCGGCAAGAATCGCCATAATGGCAATTGTCACGATAAGTTCAACGAGCGTAAAGCCTTTTTTATTTTTGAAAACACGCCTTTTCATACTTATATAATTATACTACTTCGCGCGTACAGTGTCAATATATTATTTTTTTCATTATCATTCTACTATTTCTCACAAAATAAGGATTTGTCGCAGCATTGCTTTGTTCAATGATAGAGAGAATTGAATAAGCAACATCGCTTTTGCCGATACCAAACATTGAAATAATTATAGTGGAGGATTAACATAAATGTTAAAACTTAGAAAAAACAAAAAGGGCTTCACGCTCGTTGAACTTATCGTCGTAATCGCAATCATGGCAGTCCTTGCAGGCACGGTCGCCGGTGTTACCGTGTCACAACTTAATAAACAAACCAACAACACCGCTAAATCGGAAGCAAAATCCCTTGCTTCGGATTTACACAACTTTATGATTGACTATACTCTTCCTGCTGGGACGATAACCAGTGGTACGGAAAGCGCCCCTGAAAAAATACCTGGAACAACAACGAATTTCACAATGATCAGTGGCGAAAACTGGGATAGTAAAAAGATTGATACTGTTAGTGAATTAGCTTATGCTGTTTATGCCTTTGTGGATGAAAACAATCAAAGAGAAAATATAGAAGTTATTAGAGTTGGCGACACAGGCGTTGATGCTGAGCCGACAGATAATAATTCAATTAAAGGAACTACCAAGGATTTCAAAGCAGGTGAACATAAATTTTATGCAGTTGTATATAAATCTGGTAGCGACTTAAAGGTAAGATTCTGCTGCAAGCAAAAAGGTAGGGGCGACAATTTCCCGTTTGCAGATTACACCTATGGCGACGTATTATCTGACGGCAATTAAGCCAAAAATAAATAACGACAAAAAAGCGAGGCAAACGCCTCGCTTTTGTTATGCTTTTGTTGGTTATTCGTTGACTATTACATAAGTCCACGACGCGGTGGGTTCTTTGCCACGGGTGCCGACCTTGTTGCAGGATAAAGTAAATTTTATGCCCGTGACGGTATCGCCTGTTTTAACTTCCGTTACCTGATAAACGTACTTGTGTTCACCCGCTTTGAAATTGCCCGTTTCAAAGAGTATATCTTTGTTATTATCCTTTTTCGCCTGCTCGCTGTACTCTTGTATTGCTGTTTTTCCCGTTTCAACGTCTGTTATCACAAATCCGTCAACCCTGTATTGCGCCAAATAGTTTTGGAAATTTGTCAGTATTCCATTAGCTTCCGCCGCCGCGCTATCGTTTCTCGCCTTGTTCAAAGATGACACGGTAATCCCTGCGACCGTGCCTGACAGCACCGCCAAAATCGCTATTGTCACAATCAATTCAACAAGGGTAAAACCTTTTTTACTTTTGCGTTTTAACATTTCAAAAAAACATATTATTCATATAAACTTTATTAAAAAAGCGAGACGCCGTCTCGCTTTTTTATGTAAGCCTGTTAGTGTTTAGATTTCGTAAGTACGAGTTCCCGTGGGATTAGCACCGGTATTTCCAATCTTGTCACACCAAATTGTCAAAGTTAATTTTGCAGGTGCAGCATTTGCTCCTGTTACCGCTGGCGTATATGTTACATAATATGCATATTTATTAGCGCCGGATTTGCTTCCAGCAGCAGGAGCCTGATTGTTTACAAATGCTTTATAGGTCAAAAGATCTTCACTCAAACCTTTTGACGCCACCTTTTCATCATTAAAAGCGTCAACAAGATCTTGTAAAGCAGCAGGTCTAGCAGTATCATTAGCATTGTTTATCGTAGCAATAAGCTCAGAGCTGCTTGCCAAGAATGATTCAAATTCACTTAATAAATTCTTAATATCCGAAGCAGCGCTATCGTTTTTGGCCTTATTCAACTGTGAAACCGTAACACCGGCGACCGTGCCTGCAAGGACTGCCATGATTGCGATTACGACGATAAGTTCAACGAGCGTGAAGCCCTTTTTGTTTTTTCTAAGTTTTAACATTTATGTTAATCCTCCACTATAATTATTTCAATGTTTGATTTGGACAACGCGACGCACACTGTCATTGAACAAAGCAATGCTGCGACAAATCCTTATTTTGCGACGTTTTGTCCGATATTTTTTTGTTCAGGGAAAACTGCATAAAAAAATGTCTTAGTTTCCCTTTACATTTATAATTATACTTTATAAAATATGCCTCGTCAATACTTTTTTTGAAAATATTTAAATACTATAATAGTACTATATTGTATAATAGTCCAAAAAAGTCCCATTTTTGTGCAACTTTCGCCCATTCAATGCACATATTCAAATATTTTCATACGTTTTTTTAAATTTTTCCCAGCAAATACTAACATTTACCAAAATTCATACAGTGTAATTGGCGTGCTGTGCGGCTTACGCCAGGGTGTCCTGTCATCACAATGCGGTTACCTTATCTCATTCGGTATGAAGTATTTAATGTCATTACAATGCGGTGTCCCTTCCGGGCGATTGCCACGCTACGCTCGCAATGACAAAGTACTTCGTACCGAAGGGAAACGAATGAAGAGTATTGCAAAGACGGATAAAGTATTCGTTTGGTTTATTTTATGTCATTCTGAGGAGTTGTATAGCAACGACGTGAGAATCTCCCGGAAGGGAACCATATTATAAAACCCCCGCGGGATACTGTGTACTCGCGGGGAAAAGGAATAAACAAGTAAAAGACAGACAATTGTCGTTTACGGCGATTGTTTGGTCAAAAGCGCAGTTTATGACGCGTTCCGTGCAACGCACTATTTGTCATTGCGAGGCATCGCCAACGGCGATGCCGTGGCAATCTCCCGGAAGGGTAACCTTGTTATAAAACCAAAAACTATAAACGCCATTTTATCCGCTTTCACCAACTTCCGCACCTGATCAACACCACTATTTATCAATACATCATTATTAAAATCGAATAAAAGAGAACTAATTAAAATATCAATACAATTCGTTTGTAAACTTCAATCAATTTTTTTCTTTATACCAAAGTCAACCGCTCTATATTTTCACATCATATTCTCTTGTATTTATATTTATTAAAACACACCTATTATATATGATAGCAAGAGTGTCCTTTTGACAGTTTGATAAAAACACCATTTCAAGCGCGGTTTTTGACTTACTAATCGCAAAATAAGGATTTTTTGCCCTGTATGCTCAAATTTTGAAATAATTATAGTGGAGGATTAACATAAATGTTAAAACTTAGAAAAAACAAAAAGGGCTTCACGCTCGTTGAACTTATCGTCGTAATCGCAATCATGGCAGTCCTTGCAGGTACGGTCGCCGGTGTTACGGTTTCGCAATTGAACAAACAAACAGACAACACCAATAAAACCCAAGCCAAAAAAATCGCAGATACGATTTATGCAGAATTGCTGGAAAACAACGATATTGATAAAGCTGGTATGCAAAATGCAATAAAAGAAGCTTATGGCGATGATTATCAAACATTCGCAGATGCGGTTGGCACACCTGAAAAAGGAAAAATTGCGATTTATTATACAGCTGGCACTGTTCCCGCTGGATCCACTATAAAAGGTGATGACACCTACACCGTTAAATATACTGGAAAATCAGGCACAAATGGTAGCGTAACATATACAGTAACACTTACAGCAGGTGTTAAATCTGTATCATAAAATCACTTTTTAACAACAAAACATTAAGCGAGGCAAACGCCTCGCTTTTTTTTATTAAAAAACTCTGCAAGTTTTTGCAGAGTTTTGTTTTGGTTTGTTCCCGTTTATTAAATGCTGTAAATAAGGCGGTAAAACTCGGACATGGACGTCGTGCCGTTGCCGATGAGCGTGCGGATGCTGTCTTCCAAAAACGTTGCGCCGTGCTCTTTGGCGAAGTCGCGGATTTCCTCGGTTGTCCTGCCCTCGGATATCATGCGGCGAAGGTCGCTGTCGATTTCGATAATTTCGTAAATTGCGGTACGTCCCTTGTAGCCGGTGTTGCCGCAGCGGGGACAGCCGACAGGCTCATAAATATGAGTGATTGACGGATCGTTCAGAATTGCAGCCTCTTCCGCCTTGATTTCGCGTTTTCTCTTGCATTCCGGGCAAAGTTTTTTGACAAGCCTTTGCGCGACAACGCAGTTCACGGACGACGCGACCATGTATGACGCAACGCCCATGTCGATAAGACGGACGATACTTGACGCGGCGTCGTTGGTGTGCAGCGTGGACAAAACCAAGTGGCCTGTGATAGCGGCGCGGATTGCGATTTCGGCGGTTTCGGTATCACGAATTTCACCGATCATGACGATGTCCGGGTCCTGACGCAGGATTGCGCGAAGTCCGCTTGCGAACGTTAAGCCCGCCTTTGCATTGGTTTGCACCTGATTGACGCCGAAGATTTGCTTTTCGACAGGGTCTTCGACCGTCGTTATATTGACGTTCGGTTTGTTGAGTTCGCTAAGGACGGCGTACAACGTCGTCGACTTACCTGAACCCGTAGGCCCTGTGACAAGAATGATCCCGTTCGGCGCTTTGATGATGCGGGAGAACTGTTCAAACAGTTTGTCGGGCATGCCAAGGTCGGGAAGCGTGATAAGAGCGGCGTCCTCGGTTGCAAGAAGACGCATGTTGACCTTTTCACCGTAAATCGTGGGCAGCGTGTTGACACGAAGGTCGATGTTGATGTCGCCGTTGTTGAAGTCGATACGGCCGTCCTGCGGGATTCGCTTTTCAGCAATGTTGATGCCCGCAAGGATTTTACAACGCGAAACGATACTGTTAAGCGTGGAAATGTCCAAGCGCATACATTCGACAAGCTCGCCGTCGATACGCATGCGGACAAGGATTTGCTCCTCAAACGGCTCAATATGAATATCCGACGCGCGGCGCATGTACGCCTGCGTGATAAGGCTGTTGATAAGTTTGACGACAGGCGTGTTGTCAACGCGGCTTTCGATTTCGGACAACTTTTGCTGGGTTGCCGCCGAAGTCTGCTGGACAACCTTTTGCGTCGCTTCGTCCGACACGAAGAAGTTGCCGGCGTTGGTGTAGTACTTTTCAATCGCGCTTTCGATGATACGCTGCGGTGCAAGGACAAATCCGACGTCCATACGCGTGACCATCTTTACGTCCTCGAACGCGCCGATGTCGTGCGGATCGTGCGTGGCAATGATAATCTGCCCTGCCTTCACGTCAAGCGGCATTATGCAGTGCTTTTTGACGATTTGCTCAGGTATGTTTTTCAGAATTTCGGGACGACGGACGACAAGCTCCGTATTTATATAGGTCGTGTTGAAACGCTCCGCCATTGCTGAGAGCATCTCGTCCTCGGTGATAATGCCGCGCGACAATAATATCGCGCTGATTTTTTCGTTGGGATGTGTTTTTTGCCAACGTTTTGCGTCATCCAGTTGCGCCTGCTTAATAAAGCCTTTCTCCAACAGGATGTCGCCTAAACTTGCTCCTCTTTGCATCTCTTCTCCTTATGATATAAATATTATATTCCAAATAAGTTTTTTATGCCGTCGATTATGGGCGTGCCCGCAAAAACCGTGACCACCGCACCAAGCGCGATAAACGGACCAAGCGGAAGCTCGTACCCCTTTCTGACCTTTTTCGTCAGCAATAGCGCGCCTCCGATAAGCCCCGCCGACACTATCGCGATAAACGCCGACACAAGCGTCGGGTAAAGCCCCAACACAAGCCCCAGCGCAAAATAAAGCTTTATGTCGCCGCCGCCGATGCCGCCCGTCACGAGCGCAATCACGTAAAGCGGCACGCTGATAACCACCGCGCCAACAAGACGGTGCCACCACACAACGTCCTTCGCCGTGAAAAACAGCGGGATCGACAAAATTATGATGAACACGACGATGCCGTTCGGGATCTCTTTCGTGTCGATATCTATGAACGTCATCACGATGAGCGCCGAAAACAGCGCGTCGTATATGAACGCGTTGGCGTTAAGCCCAATAAAATATGCCGACAACGTCCACAATACAGCGTTGAGCGACTCCACAATCGGGTACCTTGCGGAGATTTTTTCCTTGCAATTCCTGCACTTTCCGCCAAGAAAAATCCAACTGAAAACCGGCACCATGTCGTACCATTTCAGCGGCTGCCCGCACTTCGGACAATAACTGTGTTTTTCGGTGAAAAACGTGCCTTTGGGAATGCGGTAAATGCAAACGTTCAGAAAACTGCCGACCGCAAGCCCGAAAAATGCGGAAAATATCGTGAATAACAGATGGCCAAGTTCCATTTTATCAACCGCCTGTCACGGTTCGGAAATAAAAATTCTTGAACCCTTTGTCGTTGTTATTGTACGGCTTGTAGTTAGCGTCCAGCAGCATGTTTTTGTATTGACCGGCGGCTGCGTCGCCCGTGATTGCCCCGATATTGCCTTGCTCGAAACTGAAAATGCCTTTGAAACGTTTAGTTTCCGTCGATTGGCTGTAATCCGCCTCGATAAAGTCGATTTCAAGCCCCGGGGAGTCAAATTTTCTTTGCCCTTTGGCGTTATAGACGTCGCAGAACACCTTGACGGACGTAATCTCACCAAAGGTATTGACAATCGCACGGAAGTAAACCTTAATCGTGAAACTGCCGTAAAACGCGCGCTTTTCGGCTTCAGTTGATGTGAAGTATTCCTGCGCGTTCTGCGTGGTGTTGCCGCTGTCCGTCGAATACATAAGCCTGCCGTCTTCGGACGACGAGAACACCTTGTAATCGCCCGTCGGCGCGTTTTTCATCTGGTACGTGGTTTGAGTATCGCCGATTGTAATCATGTTGGTATCTCTCGGGAGCTCGCCGTCCTGCAAATATACCTCAACCGACGACCTTGCCGCCCGCTTGATTTCGTTCTGGACGATTGTGCCAAGGTCTTTTGCGGCGGCGTTTTCTTTCTGGCGCATATAAGCCGTCGTGCCTGCCGTGACAAGCCCGCCGATAACCGTTGCGAGAATACCCATAATGGCGACGACCGCGATCGCTTCGACCAAGGTGAAGCCTTTTTTATTTTTTAAGAGTTTTGCGAGTTTTCTCATGTCAGTTCTTATAGTTATTCTTTACCCATTCAAGCGGAAGAATATGATCTTTGACTTGTGCCGGATCGTTCAGGTCGTAATCGATATCGCCGTCATAAACAAAAAGTATACGTTTTGTGCCCTTGTCCGACGTCACTTGATATCTTGTGATATTGTATGTATATTGTGTTTGGGGGGTGCCGTTTTTTTCGACCGCAACCGCAAACGGTACCGAGCCGTAATCGGTGTCGTAATTAAGCACCACTGAGTACTGCGGCACGTTGCCTTTTGACGTGTTGATGTACGACACCTGCAAAACGCGGCTCGGATAAATGATATATCCCATTACCTCGTCGCCTTCCTTGTACATGAACGTGTTCAAAAGAGCCTGCTCCTGCGCCTGCGACCTTTTGGCTTCTTCCTTTTTCGCCTTGGACATATAGCGCGTCGCCGTGTTGAACATGGTGAACGCCAACGTGCCGACGATCGCAAACAACGCGATTGCAACGATACATTCGGCAAAGGTAAAACCTTTTTTATTCAGTTTTAAGCGTTTCAAAACCTTTCTCATCTTAGCCGTAATAGTACCCGCCGAAATTCCATTTGGTATAAGTTATCTTTTCGTTTGATTCGATATAGTCGATATCGATATCGCTGCCCGCGCCGCCCGCGCTTGACGATACGTCAAACGCCTGGAAGACCAGGTTTCCGATATTACTGCCTTTGACCGAAATATCTTTTGCGACAATTGTTGCCTGGTTGTTGTTTGAATATGCGTTGGGCAGAATTCCCAAAAAGCCCGTGGAGTTGTTGACGTATTTACCGTTGGGAAGATACACAAACCCGTTGATATAACCGCCACGTCCCAGAAGCAGCTGGTTGCCCATCGTCCCGATAATGCACAGGTTGCCACTTTCAACGGTGCTGACTTCTTTCGCCGCAAGTTTAAGACTGCTTTCTTCATCTTCGTTCAGCGAATAAGAACCCGAATAGGTGGTGTAGAAGCCCGAGTAGAAATGCGTGCCGAGCATCGAGTCGCTTCTGTCCGCCGAGTTATCGAAAACGCCGCCGCCCGTGTTGACGCTGAGCTTATATGCGTTTGCATTGATGGAAGTATCTCCGACAAGCATAATATAGGCATTGTGACTGCCCTTTACGCGCCAGCTGCATTTTCTGAACTCAATGCCCGCTTGAAGTTCGTAATCGCCCTTGCCTTCGCCGACAAGCGTGTACTCGTCGCCGTTTTTCACGTATGAGCCTTTCCCGCTTTCGACTTTAGTATATTTCGAAGGCGCGTTGATATAAACGTAAACGTCTTTTTCGGTTGCGTCGATTGTAATATTCATACGTTTTGTATTGTTCAGTTGGTTAATCGAGTCGATTATGCCGTTATCTTTGCTCGCGCCGAAGATGACGGGACCTTGCAACTTGGTATTTATACCGCCTGTGCCTTCTCCACCGAAGTTGAAATACGTGTCTTCGGATATGGTGTAGTCAACCTGCGTACGTATTCCGGTCAGCGAGAGATTGACAAATACACCGCCCTGATTTCCGCCAACGGGATTTCCTTCGTCGTCATAAGTACAATACAGCGGATCCAGACCAAAGGTGTTGTCACAAGTCAACGGTGTGACGTTTTTGCCTCCGTTTGTGAACCGTAAAACGCGCACGTTCTTGTCAACGCTATCGCTGTTGTAAATCGCATAGAAACGATTCTTTGAATTTAGCGCCGTTGCTTGATGCCTTGTATACGTCCATACATTGTTAGTGTTTTTGTCAATCCACCCAAGTATACCGACACTGCCTTCTATGTTTGCAAGATTGTTAATGTCATAGAAGTTAGTTATACCCCTGGGATCTATTGGCACTTTTTCTAACATTTTATTAAGATCATCGATCGTGTACGTGGCGGTTTTTTCGTTCAGTTTCTTCAAAATAAACTCGCTCTGTTTAAGCTCCCTTAACGGGTTCAGCGACGCGTCGTCCTGTACTTCGCTTATCTGATTGTATTCGTTGACCGTGATTTTTCCTGTGTCGATTTGATCGCGCATAAACTCTGCGGTCAGTTTGGTTGTTTTAAGTATCGCGATTTTTACAAACCCTTCGTCGATAATTTCCCTGAAAACCGCTGAAACGCTTGAATTTTTGTCCGCGTTCGCATACCGCGCGTTGGATGAGCGCAGATACATCCCGTGGTCTTCGTCGCTGAATGCGCGCACGGATAAGAATGCGCTTTCGCCGACCTTGGTTGTCTTGTCGGCTTTTATCATCTTATCCACGTCGACGTCTTTGCCCGTTATTGCCTTGAAACTGTTGTTGTCGCTATTGCTTAAAAGCGCCAGCTGTTTGACGTCTTCGACAAAATCTTTGAGCGTATCTTTTACGCTGTCATATTTCAAAACGGTTTCAACGGAATCACATTCCGAAGTCGTTGGTTTCACTCTATACGTGCCATATGTCTTTTTTTCGCTCTCTTTTTGTTGCTGGTCACCTTCGTTGGGCTGCTGACCTAAGGCATGCTTTGTCTCATATGTGGTCGGAAAAACACTTGTGTCTTGTAATACGTAATTTTTAACGATTGTTTTAATACTACTTTCAAATGCGACTTTGTTAAGGTCTAAAAACAGTCCATCGCTAAATTTGGCAGCATTGTTTTTGAATCTTTCGATGGTTGCATTATCCCATCCGAAAACTTCTTTTATCTTTTCGTCATCGACCTTTTTATCCTTTCCGTTATAGAACTTCCCGTCGTGCATATAGTACTCTATCTCATAAGTGACATTTATGTGGACGTTGCCTTTATCGCCTTCCTGATATCCGTATTTGGGCATAAACGCTTTTTTAGTCCATGTTGCTTGTCTTGTCCAATCTCCCCAATCCCATTCCTTAACATATGTGCATTCATAATCCACCGTCGTGGTATAATTCACCTTATAACTTAAAATTATGCCTTTGCGATTAATGTCCCCAAAAGCCTTGTCCTTATACTCATGATCTTTTACGCTTATCGATAAGTCGGCAACCGCATTATAATTATCGTCAACTTTCCAGTAATCTGTTTTCAGTTTTTCAAGCGCTTGTTCCTTGTCCAAACCATAAATTTTCATAATGATGTCAAGCAGGCTCTGCTCCTGATATTCGCTTGAAATCATATCGCCAATGGTATCGATTTTTTTCGCTCTCACTTCGGCATCGCTTTCGTAACCGAACGCGTCGATACCGACAGCCTCGATATTGCCGCTGCCTACGTAAATCTCGTTTACGTTGAGTTTCTGATATTTTACCGTGAGCGCGGCTTTGTAAGTTGTGTCGTTTACCGTGCTGACCGAGGTATTATCGAGCGTGTTGTCCAGGCGCGACTCCTGCACCAGTGAAGTGCTGTTAAGTTGGCGCTGTATCTTTACTTTTTCTTCCGAACCTTCTTTCTTTTCCGTATTTTCAATAAGCGACGCGTAATCCCAGTTATAGATATAAATGTTGGAAGTTTCGCTGAATTCTACGGGACGATACACTTTATACACGCCGTCTGTTCCAGCAGCGGCCAAGTAGCCGTCCCTTTTTAAGATATAGTCGGAATTGTATAATTTTCCGCTATTATTGTCCTTTTCCTTGTTAATTATGTCTTCGAAAAGATTTTTTAAGTCGGTATAGGTTTGACCGTTATTTCCTTTTAATTGCTCAATAAAAGGTTTCAGGTTTTCGTTCTTGAAATTTTCTGCGGTTTTATAGTATTCTCTGTTTTCAATATTTCCGTTATTGCCATATAACCTATACCCGCCGGTATAGTCATAGTTGTAGGTTTCCTTTAATTTATAATTCCATTTGTTGCCGTTGAAACCAAACACCTCTTTCAGGCGCGTAAAGAAATCGTTGCCATTGCTGTAAATCTGATTATTTATGGTATCTTTATCAAGATAACGATTGAAGTTTGAACCGTTCATTCTCGTGAATACCAAGGCTTCGTCTTTATAACCGGTGCTTTTGGACGTGAGCGCAAGATTTTCGGGCGCGATAATCATACGGCCCATGCAGAATATGTCGCCTCTCATCTTGGTTTTGTTGTAAGACACGGTGGCGTTTTCAACTTTTGTACAATCCTCTTCTTTTGAAGCGTCTATTGTCCCTTTGCCGTCATAAATTGCAAGGTCGTGATATTGGTATTCGGTGCTGTTGCCTAATGCTGCCGGCGCATAAACCCAGTTATACCCATAGTTTACCCTGTCAAAGATAATGTCGCCGCTGCAATAAACGTTGCCGCCCTTCGGATACTGCATTATCATGTCTTCGGGGTTGCATTCGGGCGTGGAATACATCGTCGCGCCGATATATTGCGCGTTATTGATGCCGCTTTTGTTATTGTATGTCGCGTCAACCGCCTGCAATTCGCCGTTAACTCTTACCCTGAGCGTTATTGTGACTTCTTCAATCGCGCCGCCGTTCTCCCAGTTTCTTGTCCAGAAAGTGTACGTTTCGGCGTTTTCGTCCGCAAGATCCATAAGGGTGTAGTGCGAGACTTCGTCATAAACCTGCAACGGCAAAAATGCGTCGTCGTCGCCGTTTTTGTATTTCAGATACATCGCCTCGTTCACTTTGCCCTCTTGTTCGCGCTCTATGTATTCGCCGGTGCCAAGGATATCGAAGCCTGCAAAAGTCTTGTTGCCGATCGTGCTGTATTTGATATATTTTTTGTTGTACGTTTTTTTGTAAAGCGCGGGAAGATTTACGCCAAGGTCAAGCCCGCGTATTGTAAGGTTGCCGTCGCAATAGATATTGCCCTGAACTTTTATAACGTTGTCGGCAGCGCCGATAATAAGGTCACCGTTGGCAAAGATACTGCCAGTAAGACCTTCAAGAATAATCGGGTTGAAGTATCGGGTGGTCATCTTCTTCACGGTTTGCCCGTCCACGACTTCTTCATCCCAACAGTTTATTGAAATATCGCCCTCGATTCTCTTGAAAACAAGGTCGTCGCGTTTTTGTTCTCCGCCCAAGTCGTTGTTGGTTACCAAGGCGTTGCCGAACGTGTCTTTGAGCGTAACGTTTTTGACTGTCGTTTCTTTGTTATAAGTGAAGCTCACCGTTCTTTCCTGCGAGCCTTTTACGCCCCTTACGTCGACAAGTACGCTGTCAAGCGACGTCTTTTCCTTTGACGCGTTGGTAAACGTGACGTAAACTTTCACGCCGTTGATTATCGTGAAATCGTCAAGTTCATCGTCAAGATCACCGTTGTCGAATTGGAGTTTGACGGGATTATCTTGTTCAAGCTCAAAGGAATTGCTTTCGATAAGTTTGCCGAGATATGAGGAGCTTTTCAGCGTTTCGGTCATTACGAGCGCGGCGTTGTACGCGCGTTCCTGCTGGGTGTCCGCAATACTGTTCGAGAAGGAGGAAAGCGTCACAAAGAGCATAGAAGTGCCTACGACGATAATAATCGCCATAGTCATAAGTACCATAAGCATCGCGCTACCGCGTTTTTTATTGTACCGCTTGTTAAACCTTTCTATATTTTTTAATAACGTCAGCATAATTGACCTCCTTCCGTCAATCGTACTTTTTTATTTTCCCGTCTTATCTTTGTGACTGCGCTTTCGCGCGTTTTTGTAACTTTTTGTTATATTTATATAATATAATATCCTTTATTTTAAGGTGCCGCTTCCGCACAAGTAATGTCGTGCTATTCGTTCAGAATGTACGTGATCGTCATCGAGAACGTGCCCGAAACATCGTTTCCGTCCGGCGTCATCGAAAGATACGTCAGATTGTACGACTTCACGCGCGCGATCGCGTCGGTCACCTTGTAAAGCGTCTGCATGTCCGTCTTGTATGCGCTCGATATGGTGTAAACCTTTTTGGTGGACGTCGTGACGGGCCTGCCAAGGCTTATCTCAACGTTGAAACCAAGGTCGCCAAAGAACTTGTACAGCGTTTCCGCAATCGCCACAGAATCCTGATGTCCTGGCATATTGCTGGGTATAAGTTCTTCATTAAGGTTGTTGCTCGGACTGGTAAGTTGTTTCAACGCCGCCTCGTTTTGTCTGATTTCTTCAACGAGCTTGTTGTACCTTGCCGGGCTCACCGCGTCGATTTGCTTTTTGACCTTCGCGATGTCGCCTTCGACCGTCTGCAACTCTTCCTGAGCGGTTTTTTTGTCGTTGTTTTTCGGCATGATGCCAAGAGTGTACGTGCCACCTACAAGCAGGAACAGGATAAGCACGAAAATCAATATTTTTTCTTTTCTGTTAATCGTCATTTTCCCGTCCTCCTTATTTGTCGCTGCCGCCGAAAAGTTTATCGTTCACGACGTCGAAACTTACCGAAAAATCGGTGGCGGTGTCCATCGACGGCTCAACGCTCTGAATATAGCCGCTGCCGTTTTCCTTAATCGCCGAAACGTAGTTTCGCATCGACTGGGAACCCTTGCCCGTAAGTTTTAACGTTATCCTGCCGTTGGTGAAAGTGAACTGCGTCACCTTGCACTCCGTCTTGTTCGCGCTTGTGAAGATTATGTCGAAAATCGTGCCGGTAAGGTTTATCGCGGCGTCTGCTTCTTTCGACGTTGCCTGCGCGCCCGCAAGTGCGTTTGCAACGCGCGTCGCGACTTCCGTCAACGACTCGTATTGGTAAATCGTGTTGCCGTATTTGTCGGTGCCTTTCGTCACGGGGTTGCCGTTTTTGTCAAGCACCACCGTGAAGTTTTTGAACTTGTCTTCGTTCTTGGCAAGCGTGTTTTTCTGGTTGGTGAGTTCCGTCTTGGCAGATTCAAGATCGGACACGGCAGTGTTGTACTGCGAACGCGCCACAAGATACCACCCGACCATCGCGCATGCCACCACGACGACCGTAACGACAAGAATAAACTCAAACGAGGTGCTTTGCCCCGATTTTCCAATCGCCTTTTGCGCGGCGATAAAATCTATGTTTCTCTTTCTCTTTGCCATAATCCACCTCGTTATTTGAGCATTGTGCCGATAAGCGGTGAAAGCGCGTTAAAATCAAGCTGCTCGACGCCCGATACGCTTTCGGGTACGGGAAGCATCTTGACGTTAAGCCCCATGAAACCGTAAAGGTCGCTTTCGACCGACTGGAACCTGTCAAGGTCGCCCGTGATAAACACGTCATCGAATTTGTAATCGGTATATTTCGAGCGGAAGAACTGAATCGCCTCGCTCACGATGCCGGAAAAGTCGTTGATGAAAAACGCCATTTCGTTCGCATAGTTTTCGTTGGGCATCGAATAAATGGGTTTCGACAGCGAGAAGACGTGCTTGTAATCCGCGAAAAGATACGACGTAATCGTCGTCATGCGATAGTCGACAAGCACAAAATATTGCGGCAGGTCTCCTTTCATAAAATCGACGAGTTTCGACAGCGCGCTTTGCGAAATATCGATTGCCGTGAGTTTCATGCCGACTTCGCGGCAGCACTTTTTCAGGTTTTCGATGACAAGGTTGTCTATGTACGTGATCATAAGACGCGCCTTTTTCGCTTTCTTTTTCTTTTCGCTCTTCTCTTCCTGTTCTTCCTCGCCCTCTTCGGGGGAGTTCAGCGCGGCTTCCTGCATCTCTTCGTCGGGATCTTCGATATTTCTGTCAATCTCGACAAAGTCGACGGTGTGACTTTCCGCAAGTTTTTTATCCGTGAAAAGTTCCGCCGAAATTATCGGATACAGAATCGACGGCTTTGCGTAAGGCAAAATCATCTCGCGGAACGGTATCTTGTTGTTTTCAAGGACGAATTTCGCCGCTTTCGACTTGATATCGTTTTTGCGGATCATATCGAGCATCGCTTCGGTAAGTTGAAGGTCGATATTGGTTGCGCTCGGGTCGTTCAGAAATTCACTGGGGAAATCCATATCGTAAAATTCTTTCACGGTGATTCTCTTTCCGCCCGCCGTCGCAAACATCGCTTTGAGTTTGTCGTTGTTCAAGTAGTAGTAAATCATAATTTTGCTCCAAATCTGCCCTTTATTCGGTATCCGTGCCTATCGAGTCGTACATCGAGAACATAGGCATAAGTATTGCGATAAGTATTACGCCGATGACAACCGCCATTACAACCATAAGGGCGGGGTTTATCATTGCGGTAAGACTCTTGATTGCAGTGTCCGCTTCGTCTTCGAAATAAGCGGCAGTCTGCCCGAGAACCTCGTCCAGAGAACCGGATTCTTCACCGACGAATATCATTGTCGTAAGCAGCGGGTCGAACGCGTCGACCGTCTGCAACGCGGCGGATATCGACTCGCCGCGACGGATTGCTTCGACAGCATCGTCGATCTGCCTTGATACGTAAGTGTTGTCCATCATCTCCGACACCATCGTCAGCGCGTCGAGAAGATGTACGCCCGAACTCGTCAGCGTGCAAAGCGAGCTTGCAAAACGCGACGTATAAATCATTTTTTGCAATTTTCCGATGCCCGGCATTTTGACTTTCATTTTGGAAACGAAAAGGTCAACCGCCTCGATTCGCTTAACGATCGGGATGAAAATAATAAGCGAGGCGACGATGCCGATAATCAGTATGTAGTCCTTCATGATGAAGTCCTTGATTTTCAGCAGGATTTTCGTGACCAGTGGCAACTTATCTTCGGACACCATCGAAATCATCTTCGGCATAATCCAGATAAGCAAAACCACAACGACGACAAGACAAATCGCCAGAACGATTTTCGGATATGACGTTGCCGATTTGATTTGCCCTTTTCTCTTTTTTTCCTTTTCGTAATAGTCCGCCATTCGGATAAGAGTCTCTTCCAGTTTACCGCTCATTTCGCCCGCCTTGACCATGCTCACGAGAAGGTTGGGGAATACGCCCGGAAGCGCACCCATCGACTCCGCAAGAGAGTTACCTTTCTGAACCTCTTCAAACAATGCGGCAAGCACGTTTTTGAGTTTCGGTTTCTCGGTGCGTTCGTAAAGCATTTCCAGCGACTTAATAAGAGGCAAGCCGGCGTTCAGCATCGACGCGAGCTGTCGGCAAAACTGCAACACCAGCGCGGTGTCGAGTTTTGAAAGTTTGCTTGCGTCGCCCTTTCCCGTGGCATGGACGTAATAGCATTTCAGACCGCGCGACGAAATGACCTGATTGAAGTCGTCTTCGCTCGTGGCGGTGATCGTGCCGCTTACGCGTTTTCCTTCCGGCGAAAGTGCCTTGTAAGAATACTTGTACATATTACCTCGCAATTATTTTGTCAAAACAAAAAATATTCTTTTGCTAATTTATTATAACATACGACTTGTTAAAATTCAACATTAAAAAAAATTTCGGCGCAAAATATTGCAAAAACATAAAAAAATCAGGCGGAATTACGGCGGTTTAAGGTATTTTTCAAATTTTTCGGAAAATTATTTTGATTTTTTTGGCACGAGTTTTCAACACTTTCGTACGAAAATATACAGTCGTACAATAAAATTCCGCCGTGCGTTTGCTTTCCGAATTTTTCAAAAAATCGACGTTTTTTCGTAAAAATTCGCCAAAAATACGCAATTTTTTACACGCAAAATAATATACTTTATCGTTCAATTTTGCACTATAAAGTCGCTTTTATGTCAGTCAAAAAAAATTCCGCCGTGCAAATTCATAATTTTTTCCGACGCGACCGAAAAAGCATTGACAATATTTTTTTCCTTTATTATAATTTATGGTACAACATACAGTTTTTTGTTCAAAATTTTAAGGAGATATACTATGGCAACAAAAAAGAATGTCAATGTCGACGACGCTTTGGAAACGGCCGAAAACGTGACGGAAACCGTTACCGATAACGTGACGGAAAATGCGGAAAACGTTACCGAAAACGTGGCAAACAGCACGACGAAAAATGCTGAAATCGCCGCGGACGAAACGCCTTCCGTAAGTCCCGAAACCGTTGACGAAACCGAAAAAGCAAAGCAGCCTCTGAGTCTCGAAGACGCCCTTGCCGCGGCTGAATTTGCGGCAGGTCAGTATGAGTCTTTCGCCGCCGAGGAAAAGGCGGAAAAAGAAAGCGTCAGCCTGTCCGAACCGGAACCTGCGGCGGACGAATTGCCCGAAATCGGCGCGGCAACCTTCGATCCTTCGATGTTCGACGAAGGCGAAATCACGATGCCGGAAACCCCTGCGGAACCCGCCGATGAACTCCCTGTCGAAGATGCCGAAACCCCCGTCAAAACAGCCGAAATACCCGTTGAAGAAAGCGCGCCAGAAGCGGCTGAAAACGTTGAATCCGAGGCAGTCCCCCTGCCCGATTTGTCAGAAGAACGCCCTGTTATGGGCGGCGAAACGCCGGTTGAAAAGGTTGAAAAAACCGAAAAACAAGCCGCGAAAAAACCGTCGAAACCGCGCGAAAAAAATGCCGCTACGGCAAAAAAAGCGGCGGAAAAATCCGAACCCGCAACCGAAGAAAAACAGGAAGAAACGCCCGCGGAAGAAACGCCCGCAGCCGTTACCGAAAATGAAGAACAGCCGGTGACGGAAGACAAAAAAGTCGTCGCGAAAAAAGGCAAACCCGACAAAAAATCGAAGGATAAAGCCGCCGACGCGGAAGCAGAAAAACCCAAAAAGGAAGAACTTACGCTCGCGCAGCGTTCCGAAAGGTTGAGAGCGAAACTTTCGCCCGAAAAGAACTTCCGTCTGCTGAAAATCCTCATCATCGTTTTGTCGGTAATTTGCGCCGCTATCTCCGCATACGTTTATATTTTCGTGATTTACGACAAGACAACGCCCTTCTCGATTGCGAAAATCGTGCCGATAATCCCGTTCATCGCGCAACTTCTGTTGCTTCTCATCACGTTACTCACGGCAGGCACGTCAAAGAGAAGACCTATCGGCGCCGCGCTGAAAGAAAATATGCAGATTAAGCAGGAAGTCAAAGAAAAGGAAAAGGACGAAAAGATTTCCAAGGAAATCAGCGATCACCTTCTTGAACCCGAAGTCGCGCTCAATACGACCAAAAGAACGGTGGAACTTTCCAGCTTCCAGATTGACAACTTCTATAAGAAGAATATCGAAGAAATCAACGGAAAATACTACATGCAGGTCGCGAAATTCGACGACAGCGTCAAAGTTTACAACGCCTTGGGCGCAACCGATATGGAATTGTGCGCGGTAAATATGGTCGGCAGTGCGAAATTCGACGAGATTCTCAATCAGCCCCGTACGAAAACCCTGTCTTCGCAGGAACTTGCGACGTATTTCATGAGCAAACCCAACGTTTTCACCATCAAAAAACGCGGCTCGCTTGACTGGACGTTCAAATACAGCAGCAAATCTTTCGGTATTATCCGCGAAAACGACGACAGTTACAAGGTTTCCATCAAGTGCTATCCCGACGCCGCGCAACGCATCAACGACGTCTATAAAGCCCTTGAAGACAGCAACTTCCCCAGCGGTCCGTTGTGGTATTGCTTCAACGAATTGAGAAACCTGCCCCCGCGCGTATGCAAATGGCTTGTCGATACGTCCTGCCAGATTTCGCAATTCCAGCAAATCAAGACGGATAAACTCAAAGACACCATCAAAACGGCGAAAGATTACGATATCGATATCGCGGATATCCGCACGAAGTTCCAGGCAGGCGAAAAAGTGCTGAAATTCCCGAAGTTCACGATGATTTTCTCAAAGGGTAACGACGCGGATATGACGACCTATCTCACGCGCGAATGCGAAGGCGTCGACGCTTCCGCCTATACGAAGGAATACTACTACAAATTCGCGGACGGCGTAAATTCGGTCAGCATTCTCTGCCCGACGAAAGGTCTTTCCGAAGACGTCATAATCGCAATTTTCGACGAAATCGAAAAAATCGCAAAATAGTTTTTCCCAACGAAAAGCGGGTTAAGTCCGACTTAACCCGCTTATTTTTTTGTCGTTTTTTTGTTTGTAATTGCCCGGAAAGCCATTTCGGGCGCGACGGCATAAGAAGCCCTTAGACGTACTTATTATCGACGTTTATTATGTAATAATAAGTTTTGTCGGACTTTATCTTTTCGTTCAATTCGCGCCTTATTTCGCGCGCGCCGAGCTTCACCCCGTACGGCACGACGACGTCGAACAAAACGTTTGTGTGAGTATTGCCCTTCACAAGCCTGAAATCGTGAATGGTGACATCTTCGTTCATCGAGCGGACGACGTCCTGTACTTCATTTTTCAAAAGATCGGTTTCGGGATCGCCCACCGTAATCGGGTCCATATGTATGACGAGATGCACGTTCATATCCCGCATAAAATCCCTTTCGATATTGTCGATCTGGTCGTGCGTTTCGATAAAGTTTTTGCCACCGTCAACCTCGACGTGAACCGACGCATAAGTTATCGCCGGGCCGTAACTGTGAATCATAAGGTCGTGGAAACCCAGAACCTCGTCGTACTGCCTGAGTTTTTCGGAGATTTTCGCGACAAGTTCCTTGTCGGGCACAGTGCCGAGAAGCGGATTTATCGTTTCTTTCAGAAGTTTTATGCTGAAAATAATAATGACCACCGACACGACAAGCCCCGCGTATCCGTCGATATTTACGCCCGTAACGTCGATGACAATCGTCGAAATCAGGACGGCAATCGTCGTAAACACGTCGTTTCTGCTGTCTGCGGCAGACGCCTTCAACGCCTCGGAATTGATTGTTTTGCCGAAGTTTATGTAAATCAGCCCCTGCAAAATCTTCAAGACTATCGAAACGGCAAGCACGACGTAGGTGTACGCTGAAATATTGACGCTTTCGGGCGTGATGATTTTTTCAATGCTCTGCTTCAACAGCAACACGCCGATAAGCACGACCGCAAACGCAATGATAAACGCCGCGATGTATTCGTACCTTGCGTGTCCGAACGGGTGTTCCCTGTCGGCAGGTCTGTTGGAAAGTTTGAACCCGAAAACGGTAACGACGGATGACGCTGCGTCGGACAGGTTGTTGATTGCGTCGGCAACGATTGCGACGGAACCCGAAAATACGCCGACGAGAATTTTGAAAATGCATAATATAACGTTGGAAATAATCCCGAAAATTCCCGCGACGATACCGTAACGAAAACGCACTTCCTGATCGGAAGTGTTTTCATAATCTTTGATAAAAAGTTTTTTGAATAATTTCATTTTCAGATGTTCAGATGCTGAAATCGCCGCTGTCGTCGGACTTCTCCGCGGCGGACGAAAGGTTATCGTCGTCCTTGATTTCAGCTTGTTCCGTAGTTTTTACGGACACGGATATATCTTCTTCTGTTTCTGTTTTTTCGTCAGAAACTTCATCGATTTCTTCCTTGACAATTTCGCCGTCCGTCTCAGGCGGAACAGACGGAACAAAATCTGTGTTTTCGACAGAAATGGCGTTTACTCTGTCGTTTTCGTCCTGTAAAGTGCGTTCTTTGATGGATTCCGTAATGCTGTCGATAAACTCGTGGTCGCGCGATTTCCTGTCGTAAACGCCCAGAAGATTGTCCTTTTCCTTTAAGGAATTGAACTCCTTCACTGCAAGGTACGCGACGTAAATCAGCACCAGCAGCATAAGCACGACGTACAATATCCAGCTTTTTGAAAAGTACGTCAGAAACGCAATTATCGCCGCAATTCCGAGTGCCAGCCCGAACACGAGCCACACCTGAACTTTGGGTTGCGCGCCGGGCATCATTTTGTCCATATTCGTATAAAAAACGTATCCAAGACTCACGCCCGTGAACATCGCCGAAACAACGACGCCGACGATACGCCACTCTTTCGTACCGGCGTTTGCACAATACCCGCCGAACACAAGCGCAACGATGAACAAGAAAGCGATTATTATGTATTTCCTGACGAATTTATCGCGGGATTTTCTGTTTTCTTCCACCATGCAGTCGCGGCATTTGTTTTCAAAAACAACCCTTTCAAGGCTCGACAAAGTCTTGCCGCAGCGTTTGCAGCGGGTGTTGAGCGCAATGTTTGCCTGCGCTTTTTTGAAGTCGTACGAGACGTTTGCGCGCTTTAATATTTCAGCGACTTTTTCTTCTTTCGTAAGTTCTCTCGGTTGTTCTTTCTTGTGTGCCATAACCCACCTTTTACTATATTCTATCATATAGGTTGTAAAAATACAATAAGTTTTTTAATTGCCTTGAAAATATAGTTTGAATATGGTATAATTCCGTCAGAAAACATACGAGGTGTATTATGTCAAAAATTCAGATTCAGCTTTCGGACGGCAGAAACATAAACCTTGATCTTTACGAAGACGTCGCGCCGATTACGGTCAAAAACTTCAAAAAACTCATCAAAGAAAACTTCTTCGACGGACTTTGTTTCCACCGCACGATAAAAGATTTTATGATTCAAGGCGGCGGTTTCGTCGCGGACGGTCGCGCGATTAAGGAAAAAGGCGGCGCGGACACGATAAAAGGCGAATTCTTGTCAAACGGCGTGAAAAACGACCTGCACCACGGCGAAGGCGTGATTTCAATGGCGCGCACAAACGTCAAAGACAGCGCGTCCAGCCAGTTTTTCATCTGCTCTGCCGATTGCGCGTTTCTGGACGGACAATATGCGGCCTTCGGGAAAACTTCGGACGAGGAAAGTCTTGCGGTCGTGAAAAGCATTTCAAAAGTACCGACTCACAGTTTCATGTACTTTGACGATATTCCGAACGAGCCTGTTGTCATAAAAACTGTTATTTTGACACAAGAATGATTTTCCCGACAATTTTTGCAAACAAAAAACCCGACGCGGCGCGTCGGGTTTTAATTTGTATTTTCTATTCTTTACGCATTTTTTGCACCGCGGCGTCAACCGCGCCCTGCATCATACGTCCGATTCGTTTTATGAAACTGTCGATTTCTTCGGTCATGCCATGCTGCAACCATTGCACCATCAACGCGACATAAGTAATCGTGAAGTAGTTTGCGATAAATTCAATATCCTCGTTGTCGATGATGACGTACACGGATTTCTGGATAACCTGATCGTGAACGGCGTCGTAAATCGACTCGTAAATAAACTTTTCGATATATTCGCGCCCAAGACTGTTGAAAGCCGAAAGCGTCATCGCGCGGTTGTCGTAAAGATAACGCATGATAACGTCGATTGCGTTGGACGTCGAAAGTTTTCTTATGTCGCCGACGACTTGTTGCGTTTCAAACTTATACAGCCACTCGAACAGTTCCTTGATATCCTTGAAGTGATAATAAAAGGTCTGACGGTTATAGCCGCAGTTGGTGACGATTTTGTCGATTGTGATTTTTGAGAAAGGCATTTCCTGAATAAGTTCTTTCAGGGAGTTTGCCATCATTTTTTTCGTGTTCAACGAGTTGCCCATAATTAAGTATTTCTCCTGTTTTTCGACGCTTCGCAGCCGCAGTAGTCCTGTCTGTAAAGCCCGAATTCTTTTGATATATTCACGGATTCCTGAAATCCGTTTTCTTTTTTGAAGTCGTTGACGAGATATTTCACGCCGTACGTTTTCGCAAGTTCCTCGCCGATGTCGTTGATGACGACGGCATTTTTCATCGGACTTACGGAAAGCGTGGACGCAAAGTATTCAAAGCCGTGTTCTTTTGCGTATTCGGCGGTTTTCGTCAACCTTGTTCTTATGCAGACGGCGCAGCGCGGGCCGCCTTCCGTCGTGTCGGAAAAGCCCGAGACCGCCGCAAGGTAATCTTCGTTGCGATAACCGATTTCAACGATATTAAGCCCGAGTTCCGCCTTATCGACGTAAACTTTTAGCGTTTCAAAGCGTTTCTGATATTCGCTTTCCGGAAACGTGTTTGGATTGTAATAAAACAAAGTAACGTCAAAATTTTTCAGACGATTTATGACGGCGGTCGCACACGGCGCGCAACAGCACTGCAACAGCATCGACGGTTTCCGACAGCCTATCGACGAAATCTCGTCCTGCATTTCTTTGTTGTAATTACGTTTATTCATAATTCAACAACAATTTTAATAAGTTAAAAAAAATTTGTCAAACGTATAAACGGTTTTTTACAATAAAAATTCAATGTAATAAAATTTCGTTACAAAATTGCTTTTTTGTATAATGTAATCGTTAATTTTACTAAACAAATGTAAAAAACGATAAAAAACAAAAAGTTTCCTCGGAAAAACCGCGGAAACCTTGAAAATTCGTTACTTTTTTTCTTTTCTCTTTTTGTTGCAGGCCTCGCAATCGCCGTTGCAATAAGTTTTTGAGCCGCACGACGTCTTTCCTTTTTTACGGTTTACGACGACGTACGCAATCGAAAACACAACCCACAACGAAAGCGCGACTATTAAAATTATATCAATCGTTTTCATGTCAGCAAGCCGCCGCGATCTGATAAACTATGCACGAGCAAACCCACGCAAGCGCGCACTGATAAACGACGACAACGGCGGTTTTCCATACGGAACCCAACTCTTTTCGCATCGTTGCGACGGTCGCGACGCACGGCGTATACAAAAGCACGAACGTCAAAAACGACAAAAACGCCGGTACCGAAGTGAACAACGCCGTCATTCCGCCGCTTCCCGCAAGCATCTCGATCGTGCTTACAACCGCTTCTTTTGCCGTAAATCCCGCAATGAGCGCGGAAACGATTTTACCGTCGTTCATACCGAGCGGCTTAAACACCGGCGCAAGGAAATTGCCGATATGTTCCAATAAACTCACGTTGTCCTCAACGCCGTCGGTGATGAAAATAATGCGGCTGTTGTACGCCTGCAAAAACCATACGACAAGCGTGGCAAGGAAGATGACCGTAAACGCGCGCGTCAGAAAGTCTTTCGACTTCTCCCACATAAGAAGAAGCACGCTTTTTGCGGACGGCAGACGATAATTCGGAAGTTCCATTACGAACGGTACGGGCTTTCCCTTGAAAATAAGTCTCCCGGACACAAACGCCGTCAGAATCCCCAAAACGATGCCGAATACGTACAGCCCGACGATAATCAGCGACTGCTGCCACCACTTAAACACGCCGCAATTTACGACCGCGTAATACACGACCGCCTTTGCCGAACAGCTGATGAACGGAATAAGTCCGATCGTCATTTTTCTGTCGCGCTCGGACGCAAGGGTACGGGTGCTCATAATCGCGGGGACGGAACAGCCGAATCCTACGATGATAGGCACGAAACTGCGCCCCGATAAGCCCAGTTTTCTGAGCGGTTTATCCATAATAAACGCAACGCGCGCCATATATCCGCTGTCTTCAAGGAGCGACAGGAACATAAACATAACGACTATGTACGGCAAAAGCGATACGACCGCGCCAAGCCCGCCGAACAAACCTTTGTCCAGAAAGTCGATAATTGCAGGATTCGTGCCGAATTTCGTGAGTCCTTTTACGACCACTTTGTCCAGCGCGTCGATGCCCATCTCGATGCCGAGCCCGATATATTTGCCGATAACCTGAAACGTGAGCAGGTAAATCGCCGCCATAATAAGGATAAACAGCGGTATCGCGCCGTATTTATTCGTCAGTACTTTGTCGATTTTTTCGCTTTTCAGGCGTTCTTTCGACTCGTGCGGTTTCACGACGCATTCACGCGAGACCTTTTCGATGAAGTCGTACGTCATCGACGCCATCGCCGCGTCGCGGTCAAGCCCGGTGTCGTTTTCCATCTCGACGACGCTGTGTTCCAGAAGTTCCTTTTCGTTTTCGTCAAGGTTCAGACGTTTGTCGAAGTCGCCGCCCGTCGTGATAAGGTTCATCGCGGCAAATCTTCCCGAAATGCCCGCGCTTTTCGCGTGGTCTTCGATAAGGTGGATTGCAGAGTGCAGGCATCTGTGCACGGGACTGTCGCTTTCGCAAATATCTTTTACTTTGGGTTTGATCTGTTCTTTGGCGGTTTTGATAACGACGTCGATAAGTTCGTCAACGCCCTCGTTTTTCGCGGCGGATATCGGCACGACGGGACAGCCCATCATATCCGACATTTTCTGAATATCGACGGTGCCGCCGTTTCCGCGCACTTCGTCCATCATATTCAACGCAATGACCATAGGAATATCCATTGTCATAAGTTGCGTCGTGAGATAAAGATTTCGCTCGATCGTGGTGGCGTCGACAATGTTTATTATGCCGTCGGGTTTTTCGTTCAGAATAAAGTCGCGCGTGACGATTTCTTCCGTCGTGTACGGGCGCAACGAATAAATACCCGGAAGATCGACGATAACGCAGTCGTCGTGCTTCTTCACAACGCCCAACTTTGAATCGACCGTAACCCCCGGGAAATTGCCGACGTGCTGATTCGACCCCGTCAGTTGATTGAACAACGTGGTTTTTCCGCAATTCTGATTGCCGACAAGCGCGAATTTCATAAGGCGTTTACCTCAATCATTTTCGCGTCGTCTTTGCGGATTGTCAGTTCGTATCCGCGCAGGCGAATCTCGATAGGATCGCCCATCGGCGCATATTTAATCACCGTAACGGCGGTTTTCGGGATAAGCCCCATGTCAAGAAGACGACCGCGCAAAACGCCTTCGCCCCCGACTTTCGTTATTACCGCGCTTTGATTAACGTGTACTTCGTCAAGCGTCATTGTACAAATATCTCCCTGGAATATGAAAATAATATCACTTTCGTCTTTAAGTGTCAATTTTATTTGTTTTTATTTGCATATCTTATGCCAACAGATAGTAATACGAACTTAGGTTTTCCGCCGTGTTTTTGACTAATACTGCGTTACGCTCACGGCTTATACGATAAAGTATTAAGCCGCTCGCGTGCCTTGTCTTATCCTAAAAACACGGCGGGAAACTTGTTCACAACCGAAAACGCCGAGATTCCAGATGATTTTTGGAAAAGGCGAACGCGGTTGTACTCTTCGTACTACAAGCGAGCATTTTTCATAAAAGCGTTGAAATATCGGCGTTTTGGCAACGTTCATATTATTATCTGTTGGCATTACAAAACCGACCTTAACTTTGGCGACAGCCAAAATATAACTTTGACGAAGTCAAAAAAAACGGCGAAGCAAATATAACTCCTAAAACGCCCAATTCCCTTTTTCAAAGATTTTTACGGTTTTTCCGTCGCGGGTGACCGCCTCGATTTCCAGATCTTCGCTGCCGATCATAAAGTCGACGTGAATGAGCGAGTCGTTTATGCCCTTTTCCTTGCATTCGTCAAACGAAAGATTTGCGTATCCTTCCAGACATTCGTTGAAGCCTCTGCCGAGCGCGAGATGGCAGCATGCGTTTTCGTCGAACAGCGTGTTGTAAAAAGTGATGCCCGAGTTTCTGATGGGAGAGTCGTAAGGCACGAGCGCGCATTCGCCGAGATATGCCGCGCCTTCGTCCATCGAAATCATGGAACGCAACAAATCTTCGTTCTTTTCCGCACTGACGTCAACGACTTTTCCGTCCTTGAAAGTCACGCTGAAATTCTCGATAAGCTCCCCGCGATAAGACAGCGGTCTTGTTGCGACGACTTTTCCGTCGGCGTTGCCGCGCATGGGCGACGTGAAAACTTCCTCGCTTGGAATATTCGGGTTGTATTCGATTCCTTCAAGCGTGTCTTCTTTGCCGCCAAGGAAGTTGCAGCCGTCGATAAGCCCCACTCTGAAATCGGTGCCGTTTGACGATTTATATTTCAGTTCTTTTATTTTCAGGGAGTTTAAGTAGTCGCAGCGTTCCTTAATGTCCTTGTTGTGCTCGTTCCACGCTTCCACGGGGTTTTCGCCGTCGGCGCGGGACGTGAACAAAATCGCCTGCCACAACTTTTCGACAGCCTTGTTTTTCGTGTCACCGGGGAACACCTTTTTTGCCCATTCGACGCCCGGCACCGCCGCTATGCACCACTGATAATGGTTGTCAAGTTGGTCGCGGTACGGCTTGAACGCCATTGCCCTTGCCTGCTGCGCTTTCGCGACTTTTTCCTGATTTACGCCTTTCAACGCGTCGGGATCGTCGGACTCTATAAATATCCGTGCGGGACGGGTTTCAACAAAGTGTTTATACTTCTCTTCTTCCCACTTTTCGGTGCGGGACAACACGTCGAGTTTGCAGTATTTATAGGTCGCTTTCGTCACGGGATTGTATTCCCATTCGACGGTGACCTTGCCCGCGCCCGCCTTATAACATTCTTCCACGACCATTCTCACAAAGTCGAGTTGGTCGGGACACGCCCTCACGCGGACGTCTTGTCCTTTTTGTACGTTGACGCCCTTTCTTGCGATAAGTTTCGCATATTTTTGCAGTTGACTTTTTTTCATAAATCACCTCAGCTGTTTCTTTGTATGTAATTTTACCAAATTATCTTCTAAATGTAAATTTTTATTCGCGTACTTATTTGGCAAATTATACTTTAAAATAAAAAGGCATTTCATATTTATCGCTTATAATTCAATCAAACAAGACAGACAGAATAGGAAAATATGCGGCTGCATATTGCGTGGCATAAAGTGACAAACAAAAACAGCAACGAACTATTGCGATTGTTTTCCCCAAAGGACAACATCTCTTTAATGTTTTACCTTCCCTCTCTCTTTCGACAATTACACCTGTTCCTGAAATAAAACAAAAAAAGAACCCGACAGTGATCGGGTTCGTCTTTTTTATCTGTGGTGGAGATGAGGGGGCGTAGCAAACAACGTTTGCGTAATAGCGAAGTGAGCGAGTTTACTCGCATAAACGCAGCGCCAGCCCGAAGGGGTTCACGCCGCAGGCGGCACGGCATCGCCGCGCAGAGTCCCCGAAAAAGAAAAAGAACCCGATAAAATCGGGTTTGTTTTTTCAGCTGTGGTGGAGATGAGGGGGTGCGTAGCAAACAACGTTTGCGTAATAGCGAAGTGAGCGAGTTTACTCGCATAAACGATCGTCTACGCTCAACGATTTGTTGCAAGCAACAATGCTACGCATTCGTGCGACAAATCGCACAATCGTTGGCTATGTCCGCTGCGCTCGATTTCCGCAAATGCAAGCGCTTGCTTCTCTCTTCGCTTGCGGTCAGCCCGAAGGGGTTCACGCCGCAGGCGGCACGGCATCGCCGTGCAGAGCCCCCGAAAAGAAAAAGAACCCGATAAAATCGGGTTCTTTTTTTCAGCTGTGGTGGGAAGCCCGTGACACAAGTTGAATAATCATTTAATTGTGCTTGCACTTCGAGGTTTACATTGCCTTTCGGCACGGCGGTTTAGCACAGAGAAAAGCCTATATCAACGGCAAAATTATTGCTTGTTTGATATAGGCTGTTTTATTGTATGCGCAATAATTTATGCCGGTCGTTGACATAGGCATCTTGCGATCTGAAGTGATACGTTTTTGAGTTTTCTCGGTGCTGCGCCGTTTGGTTGCCGAAAGGCAAATAAAACTCGGAGCATATTCCAAAATGAAAAAACATATTGAAAATTATGACGTTTTCAAAGAAACAATCTCAGAAAACAATGTTCTTGCAATGGCAGAACAGTTGGCAATGTATGAAACACGATTCCTTATTGGTTATATGGGAGCCAAAATGCAAAAGATGTATGCAGACCTATGCGCTGATATAAAGCGTAAAAACGATATTAACCACACGTTCAGCGACAGTTATGATTTAGTCCAAGAATGTGCGCTATTCCTTTGTAATCATTACGGAAAGCAATTAAACGACGTTTTGGTATACGATAAGAAGGGCAAGGCAATAACAGTCAAGATTGCGTGCATTAGAGCAATGTCAAAACTAATAACCCGCAAAACAAGCGATTATTTCCGTTCGGTGAGCCTTGATGCCTTAACGCCTATAAGCGAGCCGTCTTGTGAGATTGAAGAAGATGTTGTTAAAGACTATACCGTCTATAATTCCATCGTTGACAGCCTCAATTTGACGGACAATATGAGAATTGCGCTCGAATGTCGGCAAAACGGATTGAGTTATCCAGAAATCGCCACCATACTTGAACGAGCGCAATCCACCGTGTTTGAGTATTTCATCAAAATGCGACAAAGATATAATGCTATTTATGGATAACACTTGCATAATTCAACCATTCATATTTGAAAATGAATTCGCAACACAAAAACCTAAATCCGTTATCGATTTAGTATTGTATATTCAAAGGTCGTAAACTGTGTCGCAGAATATAAGCGTTCTTCAATATTATGTTGTGCCAAATCATCAATAAGCTCATATGTGGGGTGTCCATAGTTATTGCCAAAGCCATATGATACGACATAATTTTCAAAACAATATTTTCTATTGCTGAGAAGATTTCCCACCGTTTTACTCCACTCTTCTTTTGCCCCATGATGCGGGATTTGCATAACCTTTGTCGAAATCTCGTCGTTGTCGGAGTATTTTTCCAATTGGGTATTAGACTCTTGCAAAACGGCACCATCGCCAGTCAACAGCGTTGCGGGCGCATGACATTTTACGGGTTTGATGTCAAGACAGCAACCATTATTTGTTTCCAACACGCAATCGGATTGTTCGACTTCAAACAACGAATCCTTGCTCGACGGATAACAATTTTGTACGTTTAGTATTTTGTTTCATATAATTTACCTCCATTTTTAATGCTTACACTATACGTATTTGGCGATCCTTTTCGATGACGCTAACCGTATTTAAATCGGGGATAAGCTTTACCTCTCCCGTCAGCGGTTTATCCGTGCGGACGTAAACCTCTTTACCGTTAAGCGAACATTTTAAAAACCTTTCGCTTGAATAATCCAACTCGCCTACAATTGTTGCGGTTATGCCGCTTTCCCCAACTGTAAAATCGTAGGGAGAAAACTCACACGTATAAGACGTATTAAAAACCTTTCTGCCGGAAAACGCCGCAAACATCTTTGCGCAGACCTCGTCAGGGCAGACACACTTTTCACCTTCTATAACAAAGGAATATAAGGCTTTCTTTTTACGCTTACCCATTTCATCCATTTCTGCGACCTTTTCCATAATAAAGGTTGCGTCAAGAGAGTTTACGAGCGGCAAGGGCTGAACGACGTTTTCACCGCCACGGCGAAGCGTTATTTGTTTGAAGTCTATACCTATATTTGCTTCACCATTCGATTGAGCCAAATCGGAAATTGTGAACACCATCACCCCGTTTATATCGAGCGAGAGAAGATTGCTACCCGAAACCTTTTCGCAACCGATCACCTTTGCTTTCGTCTCACCATTAGCTAATGCGGTAACGGGTAAAAGCAGTTCATATTCCCCGTCGTCGCAGGATATTGCAGGGGGAATATCAAATTCCGTACCGAGCGTACGCAGCTTATTCCCACTGACCGTACAGTTGAGATAGTTGTATTCGGGAACTCTGGGCAGAATACTCTCCTCCGTCTCGCTATCAAACAGGTGAATAGCACCTATATCGAATGCAGCTTCAACCACTTCGCCCGATTCATATTCCTTGAAGCCGCCCGACTTGATTATAACCCTTGTCCCCGTATCTGTAAAATCGTCCCCGTCTAAATTTATATCGCCGTAGACGAGCGTTTCTGTACCCAGCTCTTCGGTATGGGAGACCTTAACCTTGACGACCGCTTGCGACTGTTCAACTTTTACGGGGTCGAGAGATATATCCTCCGCACGGAAGCCTATCGTAACCTTATGCTCTCCGTCAAGGTAATGAGGAATAACCTTGGTTAGTGCAGAATACGGAACAGTCAACCGTGCTTGAGAATTTGCAAAATTAATGCAAACTCTATCCCCATCCTTTAATATTGTTCCCTCAAAGAAGTTCATCTGCGGAGTGCCGATAAAGCCTGCGACAAACTTATTTGCAGGGTATTTATATAAGTTTTTGGGAGTATCGATTTGTTTAATAAATCCGTCCTTCATAACGACTATGCGAGTACCCATAGTCATAGCCTCTACCTGGTCGTGCGTGACGTATATAAACGTAGTCTGCAATTTTTTATGCAGTTTAACTATTTCGGAACGCATCTGCGTACGCAGTTTTGCGTCGAGGTTGGATAGAGGTTCGTCTAAAAGCATAACCTTGGGTTCACGCACGATTGCTCTGCCCAAAGCTACACGTTGACGCTGACCGCCCGACATCTCCTTGGGTTTCTTCTTTAAATAATCGGTTATACCGAGAATTTCAGCCGCTTCCCTAACCCGCCTGTCTATTTCGTCCTTGGGTACCTTTCTCATCTGCAAGCCGAAAGCAATATTGTCATAGATAGTCATATGCGGATAGAGAGCATAGTTTTGGAACACCATGGCGATGTCCCTGTCTTTGGGCTCTAAACCGTTTACTACCACGTCGCCTATCTTCAATTCGCCTGCGGATATCTCTTCAAGACCTGCTATCATTCTTAAAGTTGTTGATTTTCCGCAACCCGAAGGACCGACAAACACGATAAACTCCTTATCTTCAATTTGCATATTGAAGTCGTTTACCGCCTTAGTTCCGTTGGGATATACCTTATAAATATGTTTTAAACTTAAATTAGCCATAACTTTCCTCCTTTTATTATTCCTTGACTGCCCCTGCCGACATACCGTTAATCATATATTTGACAAGGCAGAAATACAGCACGATTATAGGTATGGCGATTATTATCGACCCCGCCGCAAACCGTGCAAACTCGGTTTCGCCCAAGGACATAAGCCCCACGGCAACGGTGTACAGATTTTTGTCCTGCAACAGCATTTTAGGAAGAATGAAGTCGCTCCACGGCCACGTGAAAGCAGTCAATGCCGTATAGACGAGAATAGGTTTGGACATAGGCAGAATAAACTTTACGAATACCGTGAAGTTTGAAGCTCCGTCTATTCTCGCCGCCTCGTCAATAGAATACGGCACGGTGTCGAAAAAGCCCTTCTGCACCATATAGCCCATAGGCGCCTGCGCAGAGTAAATTAAAATCAAACCCCAGTGCTGGTTAATAAGATTGAACTGCGTCATTAATAGATATACGGCAATCGTACCCATAAACGAAGGGAACATTCCCAAAACCAGCGTGGTTTTCATCATAGCTTTTCGGCTTTTAAAGCGGAAGCGAGACATACAATAAGCCGTTAATATGGTCAATAACGTACCAAGAATACAGCTCATCCCCGCAATGAAAAGCGTGTTTAAAAACCACCGAGGGTAGTTATACATAACCGTATCTGTAAACAGCGTTTTAAACGCCTCTACGCTGTATTCGGAGGGGAAGAACCCATCGAACGAATAGATAGAACCCGACTTTGAAAACGATGCTAATATAAGCCAAAGACAGGGAAAGAAAAAGATAAACGCCACTATTATGAGAATACAGTAGGTTATGAGTACGTTGAGAACTTTTTTGGATTTTGCCTTTATAACTTTACTCTTTGCCTTATTCATCTGAAGGTTTCCTCCTGTTTATACGAAGGTGAGAATACGTAGACGGCGAGCGAAATAGCTGAAGTTATGATAAAGATAATTAAGCTTATCGCCGCACCTATGGAGTAATAATTATTGTCGATAGACATATTGTACAGCCAATTTATTAAAAGGTCGGTGTCGCTTGCAAGGAAATAACCGTCTACGTACAGACCGCCACGCAGGAAATAGAATATACCGAAGTTATTGAAGTTGCCGATAAACTGCGAGATTAGCACGGGCGTGGTAGCGAACAGCACGTAGGGCAGAGTGATTTTTATAAACTGCTTCCAGGCGCTTGCACCGTCCACCCTTGCCGCTTCGTACAGGTCGGTATTTATGTTGGAGAGTATACCGGTTGCCAAAAGCATAGTCGAGGGTATACTTATCCAGGCGTTAACAGCAAGCCCCAAAAACCTTGCAGTCCATTTGGCGTTCAGTCCGAGGAAATCCACCGCCTGACCGCCGCCCTGCTGAATGTAGTAATTAATAGGTCCGCCGTATGAGAACATAAACTTAAACCCAAGCAGGGTAATAAAGCCGGGTATTGCATAGGCGAGAATGGGGAAAGCACGCCAGAATACCTTGCCCTTTACGCACTTTTTGTTGAGAAGAAGAGCAAGACCTAAACCTGCAAAGTAGTTTATAGCCGTAGACAAAACCGCCCAAAGCATATTCCAGCCGAATATCTTGAAGAACGTGGGTGCGAATTGCCCTAAAGTTAGAATCTTTCCAAAATTTTCAAAGCCCACCCAATCTACAAGCGCAGGGGGGATTATATCGCCGCCATAGTTGGTGAACGCAATGAGTATCATAAACACTATGGGCAGAATACTGAATACGCACACGCCGATAACGGGAAGTGCCAAAGCCGTTTTATAGAAAGATTTATCGAGAAGGGCTGCCGCCTCCTGTTTAAAAGTCTCCGGCTGTTTTAACGTGTCGTAGGCGCACTGCGTTTTATAGACGTCCTTTACGTTAGAAATATAGATTGCCACGTAGAGAATAATCATCAGTATGGCAAAGATACCCATAATGAGCATAACCACAGAGTTGTCGCCCTCTATTCCGTACCAGGCATTGCCTTCACGGGTGCCAAGGGTGAAAAAGCCGAACAGGTCGGTTGCGCCCGTAAGCACGAAATATGCGATGAAAGCAATTTGCAAGACGAGGAACATTATTCCCTTTGCCCACTGCTTATACAAAAGCTGACCAAGCCCCATTATGCACAGCGAGGCACAGACCTTTCCGTTACCTTGGGTTAAAATCTCCTTTGCACCTGCAAATTTGTCTTTTAGCCTTTGGGGTATGCTTTTGAAAAATGACGTTATTTTTTTGCCCAAGTCGGCAAGCTTATTGCCTTTTTCTTTCTGGTTGACCATTTTCCCTCCTTTAACCTGCAAGCGTGTGTATAGCGTCGTATATCTGTTTATCGACGTTTGCAAGTCCGTCTTTGAGCGATTGCTCGGTAATATATACGTTCTTTGAATTAAGCACGTCATCGGCAAGTATGGCGCAGAAGGTCTGCAACGGCGTCCATACCTGCGCTAATGCCCTGACGCTGGGCATAACGTAGATTACACCCTTGTCGAGATTTTCGTTAATGGTTTTATTAAGTCCACCCTTTTCCTCGGCAATATCCGAACGGGCAGGTGATATACCTAACAGCTCACAGCGTCTTCCTATCATTTTATAACCAGTTGCAAAGTTGACGAAAGCAAGTGCGGCGTTTGGCGCTTTGGTGTATGAGCTTATAGCATACCCGTTGACGCCACCCATTACGGTCATCTCCTGCATTCCCTGTGATTCGTCCTCTAAATCACCGCTTATCGGCAGTTTGGGAACGGGAACCACCTTTAAATTTTCACGGGCATACTCTTCGGTATAGCCTGCGTTTACCATTTCCTTTAAGAACAGCGTGTAAACGTCGGGCGTGGTCATGGTCGCGAAATACGTTCCCGAAGCAAGGCGTGAGTAGGAGTTTTTGGTTATGGTGTCCTCGGTACATTCAAGGTTCATTACCGAAGCGAGCTGACGGATAATCCTTGCACCCTTATAGCTTTCACCTTTAGAAAAGCCAACGTCGTAGGTATCCTTGCCATCCTCGCCACCGAACACGTAACCGCCGTAGGAGAAATAGTAGCCCGAAGCAAAATAACCATCGTTTAGCGACTTCATATATCCGTATTTACTGCCTTCGCTCTCCTGACGAATGAGTTTGGAATAGCGGTATAAATCCGTCCAGTTTTCAACCATATCGGGTACGCCGTTTTTATCGTCGTCCCAGTCGGTCTGCCAGTTTTCGGGTAGTAAATCTTCACGGTAATATAGAAGTGGTTGCTGAATATTTACGGGTACGCCGAATACATATTCCTGTCCGCTGAACGAGGCGGTATATGCGTTCCAAGCATTTTCACCGATATAGTTATAGCAATCAAGCTGTTCAACGGGCAACGGCAGAATGTGCTTACCGTCGGTATATTTCATAACTGCATCGTTAGCCTGATACAATACGTCGGGTCCGTAGCCGTATGGACCGCCCGTCTCCAAGTCGGTGTACTGATCCATATTGGCGTCTACAGCCTTTATGCCGTATTCTTTATATTCCTCGTTAAACGCATCAAGCAGTTCTTTCAAATAGCCCTGCTCCTTTGCCGTATCGTTTTCAAGTATTCTCAATGTTACGTTGCGCTCTAACTCACCCGTGAATTTTTCCGCACCGCTAGAGCTGACGCCTGCGGCAATAATACCCAGCGTTCCCAGCGTTATTATCACGGCGAGTATAACGGCAATATGCGCAATCAATGCCGATAACGTCTTTCGCATTTATCCCTCCTTAACCATTATTTTGTATTAAAACAAATCCGCCGTCTGACAGAATTTGCCCCGAATATCTATTAGAGCATACCGCATTATCTGCGGCATATTTCCGACACTTTCCGCTTTGGTTGATTGCCAGCACGTATTTTGTACGCTCTGCAATCAACAGTCCGTCCTCTTCGTAAATTTTAATTTTTGCCCCCGAAAGTCCGCCACTACTCTTTAAAGCGGTTAATGTTTTAATCAACTTCTTCAAGGGCGTATCCTCTTCCGCCTTAACCCAATCCATACACCGCCTGTTGTCGGGGTCGTAACCGCCCTCCATTGCAATTTCCGTACCGTAGTAAATACAGGGCGTTCCTACAAAAAAGTAATTGAGGGCAATTGCACTCATCAGCTTATCTTTATCGCCTTTAACCCTCGTTAAAAACCTGTCGGTATCGTGGCTGTCTAAAAGATTAAGCATCATTAAATTTACCGTATCGGTATTTCGCATTAAAATCTCGTTTAGCTTATCCGACATTTGTTTTGGGGAGAATTTGTCGAATGCGTAGAAATCGAGACAAGCCTTTGTAAAGGCGTAATTCATTATGCCGTCAAACTCGTCGCCGTGCAGATAGGCGTTGGCATCGTGCCAGTTTTCACCGATTAAAATGCAGTCGGCTTTTCCCTCTTTAACCGTCTTTCGGAAGGTTCGCCAGAAATCGTGGGAGACCTCGTCCGAAACGTCCAACCGCCAGCCGTCTATTTTAAATTGCTTTATCCAATATACCGCCACGTCCAAAAGAAATTTCTGCACTTCGGGGTTGGAGGTGTTGAACTTGGGCATATATTTGCAGGCGGCAAAGCACTCGTATTCAAGCGGATTATCGGAAGTTATTACAAACCAATCGTAGTAGGGCGATTTTCTTCCGTGTTTTAAAACGTCCTGAAACTGCAAAAGATTTTCACTGCAATGGTTGAATACTGCATCCATCACAATTTTCATACCGAGCGAATGAGCTTTATCTACAAGCTGACGAAAAACCTCCTTATCACCGAAGGCGGTGTCTATCGAATAATAATCGCTTATATCGTATTTATGGTTGGATATCGACTTGAAAACGGGCGTGAGATATACTGCGTTTATGCCTAAATCTTTTAAATATTCAAGTTTTTGACAAATCCCCTGCAAATCACCGCCGGCAAAGCTCTTTGGCGTGGGTATACCGTCCCACTCCATATTTACGTAGGATAAATCCTTTTTCCTGTTCCCTACGTTAAACCGCTCCACGAAAATCTGATAGAAACACGCCGTGTCCATCCATTTTACACGTTGCATTATGTCGGCTTTATTTATGTAAGCGTACTGAAAACAGTTGTAATAACTCAGCTCAAAATCAAATTGTTTGGTCAGTCCGTCCTCGGAATAGAAGTATTTCATACCCTTATCGCATATTTCAAAGACGTATACTAGCCGCAAATCTTCTAAAGATAACGTTATAGTGTAGTAAGCGTACAGTCTGTCCTCATAGCTCCTGTTCATAACCGCTTGCTTGCGTTCAATGGCAAATGAATACTTCCCCCCGTAAATTACCTTGACCTCTTCGGGCGTATCCTTACGGGATATTCTAAGCCTTAAACAGACTGTACTTGCGTCAACTGCGTAGCAATATTTGGATTCAGGATAGTGTAAAATTGCGCTTTCGTTCATATTAAAAACCTTATTCTTGACATTTTTTGTAAGCTTAGTTATACTTTAACTGTTATGAAAGACAGAGTTACCATTCACGACGTAGCACGTGCCGCAGGCGTTTCAGCCGCAACCGTATCCTACGTAATAAACCAGAGAGAAGACCAATCCATAAGCGAAAAGACTAAGCAAAAGATTTGGCACGTTATAAATCTTCTCAACTATAAACCGAGCGTTTTTGCAAAGAATCTGCGTGCCGAACCTCACTCAAAACTCATTGCGGTATGTACGGGGGAGCTCAATCCCCTTGCACGGGCAGAATACCTGTACATGCTTGAAAATCTTACGGCGTCTTTCCCTGGCGACTATGGTTTACTTTTCAATACCCTGCCCTGTGGTCGTCTTGAAAACGCAGACGCCATAATAGCCTATAACGTTACCAAAGAGACCTTTTACGAAATAGGTAACAAAAACTTTATCCCCCTCGTTGCCGTGGACTGCCTTGTAAACGACCCTCTGTTCTTTCAGATAACCACCGACTATGCGGCTTTGAAAAGATTAGCAGACGAACGTTTTAACCAAGATTACGCCTTTGTATGCATAACACCGTCTGACGAAAACCTTAAAAGTGAGATTAAAGTTCAGTTCCCCGACGTCGTATTTGTTGAAAGCTACGACGATTTATGCGCCATAAACGCCACTTGCGTAGTAACTTTGCACGAGATAATTGCAAGATTTTTCCGCAGCCGCAACGTCAACGTGTTTTTTGCCGACAACGCTTACTTGGCAAAATGCGATCAAACAACGAGATGTATAGAGCAGGCGTTGAGCCACGAACCCTTCAACATACACTCTTATAAAGTATAACATACGTTAATGAACAATTAAATAGCAACTGTTAATTAACCATCATAATTAAAGTAATCGGGTGTCTTGACAGGTACCCGATTACTTTTTGGGAGAAAAATTTTACAGTGCCACGGCTTTTAGCTAACTGCGTAAAAATCAACTTTTTCAGTAGCTATATCGTAGACAACCTTGTAGGTACCTGCGGTAGAGCAAGTGAAGTTAGAACCGCTTGCAGGGGTAAATACAGAGTTTGCATCACCTCTTGTACCTATAGCTGCCGCACCAATGTATGTGCCGTAGCCGGTGGTTTCACCCTTGGGATGCTTTTCCATGCCGAACTCTACAGCCTTGTCAGCCTCAACCGTAATGGTAAATTCATACTTGGTTTTGTCAGCGGAGAGGGTTAATCTCCAATCTTGTGAGAAGCCGTGCGACCAGTTGTTTATGTTTGAACCCTTGATATAGATATCCAGCGTATCAGCAGATTCAACGTGTTCGGTGATGGTTATAATCTTTGCGTAGCTGTTGAATGTTATATCGTAAGTTCCAGCGGTAACGACCTTTATGTTGTTGTTTCCACCGCCCACTACAGTAAACGCTTCACCACCGTTGTAGAGATAGGTGTAGTTGTAACTGCCAAGTCCGTTGTAACCATCCGTTCCCCATTCGCCACGTTCGGTAGAACCTGCCTTGAACGCCTGAATTATTATCTGAGAGTCGGCTTTCATAGTAACGTTCTTAATTTCGTATACGTCGGACGTTCCCACCTGTGTAAGTTTGTAATCTGCGTTGAAGCAGTAACCGCTCCAATCTGCAACGCCTTCTGCAAACGTGCCGTCAATATAGTAATCGGTAGCTGCAGGCACGGCGGTTGAATCGAACGTAGCCGTAAGCACTTTGGTAGATGCGGTATAAGTAAAGGTGTAAGTACCTGTTGCCTTTGCAATCATATTGTAAGCCGTCTGGTCGATTAACGCCTTAGCTGCCTCGTCGAGGTTGCTTGCCCTGAGATATTCGGTACCAGTCGTAACGTTGGAACCTATGGTGTTTTGAGAGGTGAACATAAACTCTTCACCCTCTTTGAGATAGACGCTAAGCGTATATACGCCGTCCTTGTTGGTCATCTTGGTTGCAGAGTTATACATATCCTTCCAATCGGTTATACCTGCACCCTTGATGAAATAGTCGGTAACCACCTCCACTTCTGCGGTAACGTCACCGTTTCTTACCCAAGTAATGGTGTCCAAAGGATTAATATTGAAAGCTTCTTTATTTGCTTCCGTGTAAGAAGCGTTGGAAGTTTCGTAAGTGTCATCGTCGGGGTGAGTAGTAAGTGTAAATGTATAGTTACCTGCATACTTGCACTTTATGTTGAGACGGTACGAGGAGTTATCACCAATCGTGCTTGCACCGCTGAATGCCTCGGTTCCATCAGCAAGCGTGAGTTTATCAAGATAACCTACGCCACGCTGATTGTGCCAGCTTTCGTTAATTGCAAACTGGAACTGATCGTCCACGTATAAATCTACGGTGTAAGTGTATTCGTTCTTATCAGTAGCCTTGGTCATCTGAGTGGTTTCGTCAAATACCTTACCCCAGTTGCTTGCGGAGAGAATAGGGCTGGTTCCTGCACCGACTATATAATATGTACGGGTGTCAACCGACTGAGTAGCCGACGACCACTGCGAGAATACGGACGTATCCGCATTGATAGTTACCTCTTCAAATTTAAATTCGTGAGTAAATCCGGGGGTAGCCCACCAACCTTCAAAATTATATCCTTCCTTTTGGGGCGTCCAGTTGGTTGCCTTACCGCCCTCCTCTACTCTTTCAGTTTTTAAAACGTTGCTTCCGTCATAGTAAGTAACGGTGTAAGTCGTCGTTTGGGGCTCCGAGGGTGTGCAAGCTGCAAACAGGGCAAGCCCCATCATAGCCGCAACGACAAGAATAAGCCATCTGAGTTTTTTCATCTTTCCACCTCATAAATTTTTTACGATAGAGCAAACTGCGTAATTTTGCGTTTACTTAATCGGTTAAGTTAATTATAATCAGCCTTATGCCATTTGTCAATACCGTTTTTAAAATTTTATAATATTTTTATAAAATGTTATTTACTTTCATTATCGGCATATTGTTTTTTTAAAGCTATTGAAGAATTAATCAAATCGGGTTTCCCGATTGGGTGGCGAGAGATGGGGACGGAGCGAGCTGTCGTGGGGCAACTTGTTGCACCGCCTTTACCTGCTTAGGCATTGGCTTTTAATGCCTTTTTGCAACATTTTTATTGCACTCAAATTTTCTTAAAAATAGTCAAAAAAATTTTTCAATTATACCGTATTCTGTCATATTTAGTATGTTATAGTTTGGCTAAAAAAGCCTGTTTTTCGATGAAAAACAGGCTAGGTATTTTTAAGCGGAAATGGCTTATTTTATAGTCAAAACGAGGGTTTTTAAGCAAATATTGCGTAAAACGGCTTAAAAATAGTGTAAAGCCGTTGCGACAAATCGCAACGGCTTACAATTGAAATCCGGCAACTTTCTATCCTCCCAACACGTGATGTGTAAGTACTTTCGACGTAAACGAGCTTAACTTCTGTGTTCGGAATGGGAACAGGTGGATCCTCGTTGCTATCGTCACCGGAATGGCTCCGCTTGTTGGACTGAGCCTGAAGATAGCCCGACCTCATACCTGCCTCGTAATCGGTAAGTTCCTTTCCTACTTTAGGTCCGTGCTGATGGACTTTTGCTTTGCGTTCTTCTGCGTAACCTTTCGCACGCTTGGACGGAACGCTCCAACGTCTTTCGTTGTTGTTCGCCATTGAAATTCTCCTTTTGTTTTTATAATGTTGCCCATATCGCACCTTTATAATACACACATTTTGCACAAATTGTCAATCATCTGTATAATTTAACAATTATACAACCCCTCAAACACGACGTGATTTATCTCTGTATTTAACCCCTTTGGCACTTAGGCGTATGCTTGTCTTGAACAAGTCGTCGAGGCTTCGCCTCGCCGAGACAAGCATACGCCTTGTATAAAAACAAACCGCCTAAAAAGGCAAAATCGCAGCCGTGCGGAACGGGCCGTTCGCGCTAAACCGCTTGGCGAATCGGGCCCGTTTTTCTCGCACATCGGCAATGCGATTTTTTTGTCCTCTTTTTTATAGGCGGATTTTTTCTTTTTTTATATCAACCGGCGAATTTTGCTTTTGTCTTTTCGGCATCGAAATTGCCGCTCGAGTATACCTTAATATGCGTTTTACCATTCAAATTCCCACTCAACATTCATTTTTTTAACAAAAATTTCCCATAAAGTTGGATTTTATGTACTCACGCTCAAAAACGATTCCGTGCTATCTTAAAAACTGTTCATAACACACAAAAGCCATTGCGTAGCCATTCTCGCTCACGAGAGTTGTCCCGCAAAACCGCACGAAAACCATTGAAACTAAACCTACACCCATTTGTGCAAAATACGTCGGCAATGATACGCTGTCGGTAGTTCATATCACAGCAGAGTTCGGACGGTGTTCGCTCACGATTTCAAACTTGTCCAAAGTGCGCACAACGATGTTCTTGTTTGTTCATTCGTCTATGTTTACGATGTGTATTGTTCACAACACGTAAAAGTGTAGCGAGTATGGATAAGTCTAGACTGAGTATGGATAAGTCTTGGCAAAATACGGCTGAGTCTTGAAATTGGGCGGAATAGTCTAGAAAGATGACCGGTTTAGTCTGTGTACAACGCCAATTCAACTGTGTTATGAATAAAACCGCAAGACCGAGAAAAAGAGGTAAAGCCTATGTAGCAACCAAGTCCGTGAAAGTCAAATCTTCGTCTTTACTTCCTTTTCTCAACTCTTGCAAAAAATATTAAAAAAGGAGGTAATGCCATTGAAGAGAAAAAAAATCAATCTCAAAGTAACAACCGTCGGCGAACCGGATATCTGCAACCTGAGCGAGAGCGAACAAAAGGCGTTCTACGTTTCAATGCTCATGCGGATTTTGGATAAACGCCGTCAGCAACTGGAAGAGCAATCTTCCGTCAATGCGCAAAAAGATAATGCCGTTCCCCGAGTGTAAAGTCTATTCGGACGGGAGCCACTTTATCGCAATACCGCATACGACAAGACCTAAACGAAAAGCAAAATCGCTTGAAGACATAAGCGGAGGTAATACGGAAAATGTAGAAGAAAAATCAGTTTGCAATGAACAACCCCAAAGCCCCAAAACGTTGTTTGAAGAAGCATACAAAGAGAGTGCGAAACTACCAAAAAAGCAGCGCAAAAAATTTATACAAAATCAATTAGAACCGTATTTTGAAAACCCTCAATCCGCACAAGATTTTGTGGATGTCAATATAGAGCGAAAGAACACAAATTCCATAGCCAGAAAAGTAAGGCTTATGCGCAAAGTGAACCTGCAAGATTGGAACTATTTTTGCACGTTTACATACGATTCCGCACTTCAAAGCGAAGAGTCCTTTCGCAAGAAATTAAGCAACTGTTTCAAGCATTTATCATCTCGCAAAGGTTGGAAGTATATAGGCGTTTGGGAGCGTTCGCCAACAAAACAACGGCTCCACTTTCACGGCATATTTTACATACCCGAAAACGGTATGATCGGCACACTCGAAAAAGTAAGAGATTTTAGCACCAAGAACAAAAAGATGCAGTTTAGTTATATAAACTCGCACTTTAAGTCTTTGTTCGGCAGAAACGACTTCAAACCGCTTGACACGAAACAAGACGTATATTTGTCCGTAGGATACATCGTAAAATACCTCGAAAAGTCCGGTGAAAAGTTGGTCTATTCGCGTGGATTACCGACGTATTTTAAGTCCGATATTATGGATGACGACGTTGCGTGCAAGATAGGCATCGAAGACAGAAAACTACTTCTTTTCGACAATTTCACTTGCGTTGCGGACGGTGAAATTATAGGCGAAGTGAGTCCGCAAACAATAAGTCAAATGCCAAAGGCAAACTGACGATTTTATCGTCTTTCGCGATGGGAGCGTAAACGAAAACTGCGGTTTGTCAAGGGTAAAATGCATGCTTGAAGCACCCTTGACAAACCTATAAAACCACTATGTTTCAGACGCTATCGTTTCCGTTTTTCTCTCTCCCGTCGCAAGACGAAATAACTAAAAAAGGAGACAAAAACAACAATATGAAAACAGCAGCAATATACGCTAGGTACTCTAGCAATAGCCAAACGGAGCAGTCCATTGAAGGTCAACTTGACGTATGCAATAAATACGCCAAAGACAACAATTTGCAAGTGGTTGCCACCTACATAGACAGAGCCATGACAGGCACGAACGATAATCGCCCTGACTTTCAGCGGATGTTGAAAGACAGCGAAAAATCAAGTTGGGATGCGGTACTCGTGTATGCTTTGGACAGATTCGGTCGCAACGCCGTTGAAGTTGCAGTCAACAAACAAAAACTCAAAAAGACGGGTAAAATTCTCGTATCCGCAACACAGCGCACATCCGATAATTTGGACGGCACAAAGAACTTGGACGGCATTATCCTTGAAAACGTGTACATAGGCATCGCCGAATACTATTCCGCAGAGTTATCTCAAAAAGTGCTTCGAGGTCTAAACGAAAACCGCAAGAAAGGATTGTTTTGCGGTGGAGGTGTCCCGTATGGATACCGTGTTGAAAACAAGCGCGTTTACGTAGACGAAGATGCCGCCGAAATCGTGAGATACATATATGAAAGATACTCAATCGGAGTTACCGTGCCTCAAATCCTTAAAGAATTGAACGCGCGCAACGTTTTGTTCAAAGGCAGAGCGTTTAACAGCGGACACGTTTACAAAATATTGAGCAACGAGCGATATTCGGGAAAATATACCGTACATGGCGAAACATACACTAATACGTTTCCTAAAATCGTATCGGATGAGATATTTGACAGAGTTGCTCAAACTGCAAAGAAAAATCTGCGCTGCAAACGAAGCGTTGAAGTCGTATATCTATTGAAAAATAAAGTGAAATGCGGATACTGCGGAATGCCGGTTACGGCAGAAACGGGAACTTCACGGCATGGCAAAACGATACACTATTACAAGTGTTCGGGACGAAAGCGAAACATAACCGACTGCGATTTGATGATAGTGCGCAAGGAAACGCTTGAAAAAATCGTGATGGATGCCATAATAAATGCCCTTTCAGAGCCAAATGCAATAAGCAAAATCGTAGACCATATTTATCAAGCGCAAGAGCAGATGTTGAACGAACAAAAAGAATTGAAATTATTGCAAAGCGAAAAGCAAAAAATAGACCTTGCAATAGACAATATTATGTCTGCAATAGAGAGAGGCGTTATGTCCAACAATGCCATTAGGCGACTAAACGAACTTGAAGAACAACAACTTGAATACGAAAAGAAAATTGCGATAGAAAAAAGCAAAACGGTAGACCTTATACCAAAAGCCGAAATCGCAAATTATTATAAATCCGCATTGAAACTTGAACCGCTATTATTGATAAACTATTTAATTGACGAAATAATACTATATAATGACAGAATCGAGATACGCTTTACAAGCCCGATAACAAAGAGTCCTGACGATTGTCAGGGCTTTTTATTATACTCAAATTCAACGACGATTTCTTGTTACGACAAAATTACAGGCTTATTTGTCAACGAGCCTTTTTATTGCATCGTGAAACTTTAATTTTTCCCCAGAAGCATAAAAAAAGAATACAAGTTGAGGGGTTCAACTTGTATTCTGACTGGTGGAGATGAGGGGGGTCGAACCCCTTACCTCTTGAATGCCATTCAAGCGCTCTACCAGTTGAGCTACACCCCCAAGGCGGATAACAAACGTAAATATACTATTTTTACGTCGTTTTGTCAACTGCATTTGAACAAGTGAATGAAAATGTTTTGTGCAGACGGCGCAGTGCCGAGAAAACTCAAAAACATTATCACTTCAAATTACAAGATGTCTATGTCAACGAATAGCGCAAATAATTGCGTTTACAATAAAACAGCCTATATAAACAAGCAATAATTTTGCCGTTGATATAGGCTTTTCTCTGTGCTGAATCGTCACGCCGAAAGGCAATGTAAAAATCGGAGCGTAAAGACAATTAAATGATTATCCAACTTGTGTCACGGGCTTCTGACCAAACGAAAAAGTCCGATGAACACCGGGTTGTTACAGGCTCATCGGACTTCTTCTTTTGTCACCCAAAATCACCATTTGACACAAATATTATTTGTTCTGGAACGACTTTGGATATTATTCTGTTTTTGGCTGTCGATTACGCGGAAAGGACAATCCCTTTCTTTTTGCGGACGGCGCGTGCGATTGCCTTAACCAACTCTACCATCGGAATAATGGAAAATGCGAGCGCGATGGCAATGGCGTATTCCGTCCCGTCGAGTTTTGCAAGGTCGAAGGCGTCCGCAAGCGGTCTGACCTCAACGACGAGGGTTGTGAGCAGCAACGAGAGTATGCCCGCTCCCCAAAGCCACCAGTTGCGTTTTTTGATTTTGAAAACCGAGCCGTGCAAAGAGCGCATATTAAACGCATGGAAGATTTCCGCCATCGAAAGCGTCAGAAACGCCATTGACGAGCCGAGCATTTCCGCGCTGTACGCGCCGTTTGCGATTGCTTCCGCGTGGTGCATTTTCGCAAGGACCTCCGCGCCGATGAAATAGGACGCGATTGTAATCAGGGTGATAAGTATGCCCTGATATCCGATTGCAAAGCCCATACCGTTTGCGAAGACGCCGTCTTTGCTGTTTCTGGGCGGACGGCTCATAACGTCGCTTTCTGCGGATTCCATACCGAGCGAAAGAGCCGGGAAGCAATCCGTAATGAGATTTATCCAAAGCAGATGCGCGGGCTTAAATATGGTGAACCCGGCAAGCGTTGCGATGAAAATGGACAGCACTTCCGAAAGATTGGACGCCAGCAAGAACTGAATGGATTTGCGGATATTGTCATAAATACGTCTTCCCTCGCCCACTGCCGAAACGATTGTCGCGAAGTTGTCGTCGGTGAGTATCATATCCGCGACGTTCTTTGTGACGTCGGTGCCCGTGATGCCCATACCCACACCTATGTCGGCGTTTTTGATTGACGGAGCGTCGTTGACGCCGTCGCCGGTCATTGCGGTTATGTATCCTTTTGCGCGCCAGGCGTTGACGATTCTTGTTTTGTGTTCGGGCTGCACGCGGGCGTAAACCGAATATTTTTCCACGTCGTTTGCGAAATCTTCGTCGCTGATTTTGTCAAGGTCCGCGCCCGTGATTGCCTGCGACGGATCGGTGATAATCCCAAGTTGCATTGCGATGGCAACCGCTGTATCCTTATGGTCGCCCGTGATCATAACGGGACGAATACCCGCTTTTTTACACTCGTCGATTGCGGGCTTGACCTCGGGACGAACGGGATCTATCATACCCACAAGCCCCACGAAACATATATCTTTTTCGTCGTTTTCGGTGGTATATTCGCTTTTTTCAGAATCAAGACGTTTTTGAGCGACTGCAAGCACGCGAAGCGCACTGTCCGCCATCTCTTTGTTTGCGGCGAGAATTTCATCGCGTTTCCCTTCGTCCATTTTAACCGCTTTTCCGTCTTTGAGATAAAACGAACAGCGTTTGACAATTTCGTCGGGCGCGCCTTTCGTGAATTGCAGAATATTGCCGTTTTCGTCCTTGTGGACGGTGGTCATCATCTTACGCATGGAATCGAACGGTATTTCGCCTATGCGGGGATAAATCTCTTTTTGTTTGTTTTTATCGAGTCCGAGCGTCGCCGCGTAATTGACAAGCGCGCACTCGGTAGGTTCTCCGACGGCATCTCCTTTGTCCTTGTCGAACTCGGCGTCAGAGCAAAGCGACATTGCGTTTGCAAGCAGATTTTCGTCGCTGCCGTAATGGTCGACAACCGTCATTTTATTTTGAGTAAGCGTGCCCGTTTTGTCCGTGCAGATGATTTGCGTGCATCCGAGCGTTTCGACAGCGGTGAGTTTTCTTATTATCGCGTTGCGCTTTGACATGTTGGTTACGCCTATTGAAAGCACAATCGTTACAACCGTCGCAAGACCTTCCGGAATTGCCGCAACGGCAAGCGATACCGCAACCATAAACGTGTCGAGTATCGTCGCGGCAGTGTTCGCTTTAAGCGTTCCTGTGGCGGCGGCACGAATCATACTGACCGCAAAAATCACCGCGCAAATGCCGATTACGAGATACGTAAGCACTTTGCTGAGTTGCGAAAGTTTTTGTTGAAGGGGCGTTTTGCTTTCCTTCGCCTGAGTGAGCGCGGTCGCGATTTTACCCATTTCGGTGTCCATACCCGTTGCGACGACAACCGCCTTGCCTCTGCCGTAAACGACGGTGCTGCCCATAAATACCATGTTTTTCCTGTCGCCGAGAGGTACTTCCCCGCTTTGTGCGCTTATGGCGTCCGACGTTTTAAGCACGGGAACGGACTCGCCGGTGAGCGCGGCTTCTTCGGCTTTCATACTCGCGCACTCGATAATTCGCGCGTCCGCCGGAACCGCGTCGCCCGCTTCAAGGACGATAACGTCGCCCACAACCAGATCTTCGCTTTTTACGACGACGAGTTTTCCGTCCCTTATGACCTTTGACGTGGCGGCGGCTATTTTTTGCAACGCGTCGATGGCTTTTTCCGCCTTGCTCTCCTGCACGACGCCGAGAACCGCGTTGATGATGACGACCGCCATTATTATGATGACGTCGGACGGAAACTCTTTTTTGCCGCCGGAAGAATTGTTGACCGCAGTCAGAATACCCGAAATTATCGCGGCAACGATGAGTATCAGCGTCATCGGCTCGATAAACTGCTTTAACAAACGCAGAATAATCGGCTCTTTTTTACCCTCGGCAAGTTTGTTTTTGCCGTTTGATTCAAGACGAGATTCCGCCTCTTGCGAAGTTATGCCGTCGACGCCCGTTTTCACGTCCCGACAAACTTCGTCGATGTTTTCAAGATAGTGTTTCATAAAAACTCCTGTATCTATCGTTAAAAATTTTGTTTGTAACGTTTTTTATTTTTCGTAAGGTCGATATCGTTTTGTTCCGGCTTTCGGAAAATAAAAAAGACCTATCCTTACGGATAAGTCTCATCATTTCAAATAAAACCGGAGTTTGCGCTCGTGTTAGCGGCTTTATTACACCCCGGGTGAAGGGTGCCGATTACTCCCTTATTTGCCTGCATTTTATCATAATCGCGCGGTATCGTCAAATATTTTTAATATCGCGTACTTGAAAATCACAAAAATAATTTACTTCTGTTCCGTGCACGCAAACTTTGCCGTGAGCGCAAAACACGGGCGTTTTCTCACGTATCCCGCCATGGTAAGTTCGTCACCGTTTATCGTGTATTCCAAACGTACGTGCGCGCCGTATTTTATCTCGGACTTGAACTCGATTTCAAGCGACTTCATTTCGTGAGTTTCAAGGTATTCCGCGCCGAGCAAGTCTTCGGCTTCGTCGACGTATTTGCTGTTGTTCATATGTCCGTTGATGTCAACCCTGCTGTATGACGCCACGAAATTTTTCTTGTTTTTCTGAGTGCCCGGCGAAACGCCGCACGGAAGAGAAATCCCGATATCTTTTTCAAGGGACGGGATCTCAACGCCATACTCTTCGGGGAACGCCATATGCCTTGTTTTTTCGTCCATCAGGAGCCATACCGCGCTTGCTTTGACAAGCGTATTTCCGCTTTCGTCCAGCATTTCGTAATACCGCGGAAAAAGCACGCGCAAAGTCTTGCCCGCAAAGCTTTCAAGGGTAACGGTTTCGTCGTAAGAAGGGAGCCTGCTTATTTCGATTTTCATTCTTGCGACAACCCACAAAACGCCTTTGTCAAGCGTTTTCGCCCTGCCTGCGCCAAGTGCTTCGGTGTGTGCGATGGATATTTCCTGAATTAGCCTTAAAAGCACCGACGGGCGCAATTTCCGAAACATCGTAACGTCGTCGGCAAGCATCTTCTTGCGGACAGTATATATTAAATCGTTGACTTTATCCATATTTTTGGTATGATTAAGCGGCTGTTTTGCAAAATTCCGCAAAATTATTTTTTCGTTGCCATATCGTAAACTACGTCCACGACTTCGCCGACGCTGCGTAGTTTCATCCACACCTTATCGGGAATTTTTACGTTGTAGTCGCTTTCAAGCGTGCATACGATATATATGTAATTGAGCGATTCGTACCCCTTTGAATTGATGGGGGTTTCGCGCGTAATTTCTTCGTTTTGAAGAGAAGGAACGTATTGTTTCACCAACTTTGTAAGGTTGTCCTGAATTTCTTGTTTTGTGACTTGCATTTTTATACTCCTTTGTGTAGAATACGTCGTTATAAAGCCCAGCGTTTTATTTTGCCCGTCGCCGTCCTTTCAAGGGCGTGCGGCATAATGCAGACGTCCCCGATTTGTCGGTCGAAAGATTTTGTTTTGTTGAATTCGTTTACTTTGTTTTTCACGTCGTCCTTGTCGATATTGCCGTCCTTGTCGCCGACGAACAACGTCACGACGCCGTCTTTTTGCGCGAGCGCGATATCGTCGATATTCAATGCTTTTTGAAGTTCCGCCTCCCACTCGGCAAGATAAATTTTCGTGCCGTTTTCAAGGACGAGTATATCTTTTTTTCTGCCCGTGATATAAAGGTTGCCGTCTTTGTCGAATTTGCCGAGATCGCCCGTATGGAACACGCCGTTTATCAGCACTTCGTCGGTTGCGGTTTTGTTTTTATAATACCCTTTCATAATACATTCGGGGCATTTTATCAATATTTCGCCGTCGCCCGAAAGCGTGATTTCGTCGTCGGGACACGGCGTCATCGCAAACGGATTTTCGCCCGTGCTTATGGCAACGCCGCTTGACGTTTCGGTCAGCCCGTAGCCAAAGCGGATTTCGACGCCCTTTGCTTTCACGGCGTCCAGCACCTGCTCGCTTGCGGGGCCCGCGCCGACAAGCACCATACGCAAATTATCGTTAAGCGCGTTGAAGTTCAAAAGGAATTTCAACACGGACGGCACGACGGATATAATCGTCGGGTTGAAATATTTCGCGTCGAACGGGAGATAACGAAGCCCCCTTGTCAACGACACGCACGCGCCCTGCGACAACGGCCACAGCATCGAACATACGAACCCGAACACGTGAGTGAGCGGAAGCACGCAAAGCAAATTGTCGTTTTCGTTGCACGGGCATCTTTCCTGTCCGTTCCAGGCGCTGGCGCAAAGGGATTTCGAGGTCAGCACCACCGCTTTTGAGGACTCCGTAGTGCCCGACGTGAAAAACAATATATCGCCTTCTCCGTCCGTCCTGTTCAGCGTATGCGGGCAAAACGTCAAAGCGGTCGCATACGGCGCGGTCATGTTGTCGGTGAGAATAGTTTCGACGTCGGTTGCGAGAACGCATTTTTGGAGCGTCGCGGCGTCCGACATCGCGTCGAGTAGCACCGTTTGCTTTCCGGCAATCACGCACGCGAACATATCGACAAGCCATTTTTCCGACGGCGCTTCGAGAATACCCACGCAGGTTTCTTTCATACTTTCAAGCGCGCGGACGCGGTCTTTGACGTCGGCGTATAACTGCGCGTACGTTTTTTTGACCGTCGTTCCGCCCTCGTCGTACAAGAGCGCAACGTTGTCGGGATAATTCGTCGCACCGCTGTGTAAAAGTTGAACAAAAGACGTAAATTTCATTTTTTCACCTCTTAAATCAATCTCATTATACCACGCCGAAATTACGTTGTGAATACTTAAACGCAACTTTTCGATATTTTTCGTCAAAATTTTAACAAAAGTATTTACATTGTAAAAATAGGTGGTATAATTGTTTTATAAGAAAAATAATTTGTAGGTCGCAAGACTTACTCAGTTCAAGGAGATTATTATGGCAAAGAATGAAAAGATTTGTATCATCGGCGCCGGTCCCGCGGGATTAAGCGCGGCAGTTCATCTTGAAAAGAACGGTTATACCGATTATTCGATTCTTGAAAAAGAAGACCACGTCGGCGGAAAATGCCACTCTCCGTATCATGACGGAAAGCGATTTGAAATGGGCGCGATTATGGGTTGCCCGACGTATTACGCCGTGCATGAGCTTGAATTATTCGGCAGCGTCGATCACAACGGACCGAAACTCGAACGTGCGTATCGCAAAATGAACGGCAAACCGTACGATCCGTTCAATCCGAAGAAAAACCCCCTGCTTATCCCGCATCTTTTGAAGATGAAATCACAGGTCAAAAAACTCGGCACGCTTCTTGCGACCAAGTACAAGGGATATCAATACACCGGTCACAAGGGAATTTCCGAGGGTAAATACGACGGGTACGATCCGGTCACCGGCGAACACGTTGTCGGCGAAAACCCCAACCTCAAAGATCTGTGCATGAACTTCAAGGATTTCTGCAAACTCAACAAGGTTGAACTTGCGCAGGAAATCTGGATCGGGCCTTACACCGCGTTCGGATACGGCTTCTTTGACGAAATCCCCGCGGCATACGTCATGAAATACCTTGACTTTGCAACCGCAATGTACTTCGTAAACAAGGATTTGTGGACATGGAAAGACGGCACGCAAAGCATTTACGAAGCGGTCAACGAGAAACTGCAACACCCCGCTCGCCTCAACGTCAACATCACGAAAGTTACGCGTGAAAACGGCAAAGTTCAGGTTTATATCGGCGACGAAATGGAAGAATACGACAAAATCATCGTCACCTCTCCCCTGCAATATCTGCCTTCCTACTTCGACGCGACCGAACAGGAAAAAGCGCTTTTCGCAAAAATCGATTACGAACGCTACGACGTCACCGCAATCACCTGCAAGAAAGGCACTTATTATCCCGATATGTCGGGCTATCTCTTCGACAACATGGTTCCCGAAAGACTCGGTCACCTTATGGTGTTCTATCACAGATGGAAGGACGAACCCAATCAGGTTCTTACAACTTACGTCCTGCGCAACTACAAGGGTAAGGAACTCAAAACCTACGAAGAAGCGAAAAAGATGGCTTGGGACGATATGAAACTTTGCGGCATCGACATCGACAAATGCGTATATGAGAGAAAGTGGTATTACTTCCCCCACGTGTTTGAGAAAGACTACGCCGACGGCTGGTACGAAAAAGTCGAAAGTATGCAAGGTCAGCTCAATACATATTACGCCGGCGAAATCATGAGCTTCGGCGATATGGAAGAAACGGTGCAATACTCCAAAGACCTTGTCGCAAGATTCTTTTAATACGGTTGTATAATACAAAGCGCGGACGTTTTGTCCGCGCTTTTATTTTTCGTTTTTTTTTAAAGAATAATGAATTTATAGTTAATTTTTTTATCTTAAATCCGCAATATCGTAAATAAGCCTTTCGGTTTTATCCCACCCGAGGCATGCGTCGGTGATGGATTTCCCGTAAATTTTGCCGTCCGACGGTTGCGAGCCGTCTTCGATATACGATTCGATCATCAGCCCTTTCACCATTTTCCCGATACCTTTGGAATAACGCGTGCTGTGCAACACTTCTTTTGCGATGCGCGGCTGCTCGTCGAATTTTTTTGCCGAATTCGAGTGGTTGGTATCGACGATGACGGCGGGATTTTCAAGCCCGCTTTTCGCGTACAGATCGCAAAGTTTGATAAGGTCTTCGTAATGGTAATTCGGGATTGCCTGTCCGTTTTTATCCACCGAACCGCGCAGAATCGCGTGCGCGAGCGTATTTCCCGCGCTGTTCACTTCCCACCCCGAATACACGAACGTGTGCGGATGCTGCGCCGCGCGTATCGAATTCATCATGACCGACAAATCGCCGCTTGTCGGGTTTTTCATGCCGACGGGAATATCGAGCCCGCTTGCCGTGAGCCTGTGGAATTGGTTTTCAACCGACCTTGCGCCGACCGCAACGTACGACAAAACGTCGGACAGATACAGATGGTTTTCGGGATAAAGCATTTCGTCCGCACAGGAAAATCCCGTTTCGTTAAGTGCCTTTATGTGCAATTTCCTTATGGCGATCAGCCCTTTCAGCATATTTTCGTCGGCGTTGGGATCGGGCTGGTGCAGCATTCCCTTGTAACCGTCGCCGGTCGTGCGCGGTTTGTTGGTATAAATGCGCGGCACGATGACGATTTTGTCGGCGACCTTTTCCTGCACGCGCCTGAGCCTTGAAATATAGTCGAGAACGGCGTCCTCTCTGTCGGCGGAACACGGCCCGATTACCAGAAGCAGGCGGTTATCCTTCCCCGAAAAAATGTTTTTGAGTGTGGCGTCGGTATCTTTTTTGTGCGCCGCAAGCGCGTCGTCAAGCGGATACATCGCCTTGATTTCCTGCAACGTCGGCAGTTTTCTTTTGAATTCGAGATTCATTTATTTTGTCTCCTTTGCGTCTTTGTCAAACACTTTGCGGCGCGCCGTGGATTCGCGCAGCGTTTCTCTTATTTTTTCACGATTATCGTTTTTAATATCTTCTTTCAGTTGGTTGAATTTTTCTTCAAACAGGTCCATTTGTTTTAAGAGTTCGTCCTTGTTTGCAAGGAAAAGTTCGCTCCACATTTCGTCGTTGATTTTTGCGATGCGGGTAAGGTCGCGGAAGGAATCGCCCGTGTATTCGGCAAGATGGTGCGACTTTTTGGATACCATCAGCGATACGGCGATACAATGCGTCAGATGCGACAAAAACCCCACCGTTTCATCGTGCTCTTCGGGCGAAAGCGACGATATCCTTTCAAAACCGAGCGCGCGGCCGAGATCTTGCACCGCCTGCACGTTTTCGTCTGTATTCCTTTTCGTGGGCGTCACGATGTAATTTGCCCCGACGAAGATTTTCGAATCGGCGTTTTCGACGCCGCTGACTTCTTTGCCTGCCATCGGATGCGCCCCCACGAATTCCAGATCACCACGAAGAATTTTCTGCACGTTTTCGACGACGAACGACTTCACACCGGTAACGTCGGTGATAAGCGCGCCCGACTTTATTGATGATTGATATTCCTTGATCCAGTTTATGAAATCGTGCGGATACAGCGCAAAAACGATAAGGTCAAAGTCTTTTACGAAATCTTTTTTCACACTTGTCTCGCCAACCTGTATAAGCCCGTTTTTCAACGCGTACTCGACCGAACTTTTCTTTTTGTCGATTGCGCCGACGAAGTATCCTTCGTCCGACAACGCCTTTGCGTAACTGCCGCCGATAAGTCCAAGCCCTACGATCAGAATTTTTGTGTTTTTATCGAATTTCATATACGTTTACTCCTGCTTTTTTTATGACGCGGAAGAAATCGGGATAACTTTTGTTTACTGCCTCCGCCCCGTCGATTTCAGCGCCAAACACTGCCGCAAGCACCGAAAGCGCCATTACGATGCGGTGGTCGTTGTGTCCGCAAAGCGGCACAATCGGCGGTTTAAGTTGCGTTTTTTCAATTTCAACGCTGTTTTCGTACACTTTAACATTTGCGCCGAATTTTTTCAGTTCTTCCGCCATAACGTTTGCGCGGTCGCTTTCTTTCACCCTTAACCGCCTTGTGTTTATGAACTTTCCGCCGTTTTTATATGCGGCGTAAGAAAATAATATCGGCGCAAGGTCGGGACAGTCTTTAAGGTCGATTTCGGCGTTTTCGCCGTCCAGCGCGTCAAATGCGGCAGTGCAAAATCTGTCGCCCTGCACGCTGTTTTCGTTAAGTCCCGAAACGCTTATTGTCCCCACAAGGCGGGAAAGCGCAATTAAAAATGCGGCGTTCGACCAGTCGCCCTCAACTGTAAATTCGCCGGGCGAAAGCCGTCCTTTTCCGTTTATTTCAAAAAAGTTTTTTTCGGTTTCCGTAATGTCCGCGCCGAAGTCTTTCAAAACTTTTATCGTCATATCGACGTAAGCGCGGCTTTCGGCATTTCCCGTGATTTTAAGCGTGCTTTTGCCGTCAAGTACCGACAATGCAAACAACATTCCGGTTGTATATTGACTGCTGACCTCGCCGCTTATTTCGTAATTCCCCGCCGAGAGTGTCCCGTTTACTTCGATTGATTTTTCGTCGGATTTTATTTTTACGTCGCTGTTTTCAAAAAGTTTTTCGTATTCCTTTATCCCGCGCGCAAGCAGTCTTTCGCTCCCTGAAAAGGTGCAGTTTTTCGCGCCTGTCGCAAGCACTACGGGGATAAAAAACCTCAGCGTACTGCCGCTTTCTTTGCAGTCGAAAACCGCGTTTTCGATTTGCTTTTCGTTTGTCGGAATAACGGTCACGATATTTCCGTCTTTCGTTACGCTTCCGCCAAGTTGTTCGATGCACGAAAGCGTTGCCGAAATATCGTCGCTGTCCGCAATATTTTTTATCACGCACTTTCCGCACGACAAAACGCTGCCGATAAGATATCGGTGAGCAAAACTTTTTGACGGCGGCGCCGAAACTTCGCCCGACGTTTTTGACGGCAGAATTTTAACCTTCATTATTTATAAGATGATTTTTGAGCGCGTCCATCGCGATAAGGTATCCGTTAAGCCCTTGCCCTTCGACGGTGTCGATTGCGACCGCGCGGACAAAACTTATCTGTCTGTACGTTTCCCTTTCGCTGACGAACGAAATATGCACCTCTACGGTGGGTATCGACACGGCTTTCACGGCGTCGGCAAGCGCAATGCTCGTATGCGTATATCCCGCGGGATTGAACACGATGCCGTCAACTTGCGAAAAGTACGCGCGCTGGATTTCGTCGATGAGCGCGCCTTCGTGGTTCGACTGGAAAAACTCGACCTCCACGCCGATTTCTTCCGCGTGCTCTTTGACCTTTTCGACAAGGGCATCGTACGTTTCTTCTCCGTAAATTTCGGGCTCTCTTATGCCCAGCATATTGATATTCGGTCCGTTCAGAATAAGAAATTTCATAATAAAACTCCTTTTATTTTTTCGACGACGTCGGCGATTTCGCCGTCTGCGGGGATTACCGCGTCCGCGCACGACTTATAAACGTCGTATCTTTTTTCAAAAAGATTTTTGAGTTTTTCGGTGTCTGACGACAATGGTCTGTCGGCAGTTGCGACAAGGTTTTCAAGGCTTCTGTCCAGAAACAGAATTACGCCGTTTCGTCTGAGCGCGCGTACGTTGTTTTCGTCCAGCACCGCGCCGCCGCCCGTTGCGATGACAAGTCCGTTCTCTTTTGACAATTCCTCGATTGCAAGCCGCTCTTCCTTCCGAAATTCCCCTTCGCCGTACTTTTCAAAAATATCGCTTATGGATTCCTTCCGTTTTTCAACCACGACGTCGTCGGTGTCAATAAACTTTTTGCCAAAAACTTTTGCAATTTCTTTCCCGACGGTCGTTTTCCCGGAAGACGGCATACCGCAAAGCACGATATTGCGCTTTTCTTTAAGTATGCGGGCGTACGTTTTGTCGATGACGTTCTCGTCTGCGGTTTTATCCAGAAACAACGCCGACGCATAAACAGCCTGCGCCACAAGCATATACAGTCCGCCGCGCCCTTTCGCGCCGATACTTTCGGCGTCAAGCACGAAATTTGTGCGAAGGGGGTTGTAAACCGCGTCGATAACGCCCTGCAAATTTTTGAATTTTTTAACGTCGACGGGCGTTTTGTCGGCGTTTGGAAACATTCCGACAGGCGTAGTATTTATGATGACGTCCGCGCCCGAATACTTTTCGTACGCTTCGTCGTATGTCGCCGTGTCCGAAGACTTTTTTCTTGACACTTTCACGATTTCCGTCGCCCCAAGGCTTTTTGAAACCTCAACGGCGGTTTTCGACGTGCCGCCCGTGCCGAGTATCAGAACGGTTTTGTTTTCAAGGTCAAGCCCCGTGCTTTTGATGAGCGCGCGCATGCCGAAAAAGTCGGTGTTGAATCCGAAAAGTTTCCCTTCCTTTTTGACAATCGTGTTCACCGCGCCGATTTTTTTCGCCTCGTCGGATATTTCGTCCAGAAACGGAATCACCGCCTGCTTGTAAGGAATCGTAACGTTTATGCCCGAAAAATCGCGTTCTTGAAAAAAGCGCGGCAACTCGTCCTCGTCGATTTCAAAAAGACGATAATCATAGTCCGCAATGAGTGCGTGTATTTCGCGCGAGAAACTGTGTCCGAGCGGTTTTCCGATAAGCCCGTATTTCATTTCCCGATACCTTTTGTCATGACGTCCGCGCCGTATTTTTGTTGCAGTAGATCGGCGACGGCAAGCGCTGCGACCGCGTCGATAACGGGACAAATCCTTCTTATTATCGCGGGATCGTGTCTGCCGCGAATATTGATTTCGGTCTCTTCGTTTTTAAAAAAATTTATCGTTTTCTGCGTTTTGTAAATGGACGGCGTGGGTTTTACGGCGCACTTGAAAATCACGGGCATACCGTTGGTGATGCCGCCGTTTACGCCGCCGTTGTTATTCGTAAGCGTTACGACTTTCCCGTTTTCCAAAGCGAACGCGTCGTTTGCGGCGCTTCCTCTCATTTTTGTCATTTCAAAGCCGTTGCCGAATTCCACGCCCTTAATGCCGCCGATTGAAAACAGCGCATGCGAGAGTATGCTTTCAACACTGTCGAACCACGGCTCGCCGACGCCTTCGGGCAATCCGATTATTGCGGTTTCGGTGACGCCGCCGACGCTGTCGCCGTCGGCTTTCGCTTTTTCGATTTCTTCCTGCATCTTTTTCCCTTGCGCTTTGTCGATAACGGGGAATGTTACAGATTTAATGGTTAATATCTCGTTTTTGATGTCGTTAAACGGTTTATCCTGCACGTTCGCACATTCAAGGACGTGCGTCGCAATGTTAATTCCGATGCTTTCCAGTGCGCTTTTTACAATCGAAGCGGCAGCAACTATCCCTGCCGTTACGCGCCCCGAGAAGTGTCCGCCACCGCGGTAATCTTCATATCCGTGATATTTGCAAAACGCCGTATAATCGGCGTGCGACGGCCGCGCGATACCATAATCGTAGTCGCCGCTTTTCGTATTTTCGTTTGGGACAATCACGCAAATCGGAGCGCCCGTCGTCCTGCCGCCCTTCACGCCGCTCACAATTTTGAAATTGTCGTTTTCGCGGCGCGCGGTGTCCGTGCTTGTCGCCGGAGCGCGCCTTTTAAGGTCTTCCCATATCAGGTTTTCGTCAACGACGATTCCCGCCGCGAGTCCGTCGATAACCGCGCCGACGCATTCGCCGTGACTTTCGCCGAATACGGTAAGCGAAATGCTGTTTCCGAACGTGTTTTTCATTTCTTTTTCTCCGATATTAAAAGTATTTCTTCCGCGGTGCGGTCGATAAACCTGAAACTTCCGATTTCGTCGACGTACACCGTCGAGATTTTTCCGCCGCTCGCTTTTTTGTCGTGCGTGATGTACGGCAGAAGTTGCGCCGCCGTTTTTTCGGTTTTTATAGGAAGTCCAAACTTTGTCATAAGGTTTTCAAGGCGCGTTTTTACACCGTCGGAGCATGCGTACAGCATACCCGTCGCAACGCATTCGCCGTGCAACAACCTTCCCTTTTCCGCGCTTTCGATTGCGTGTCCGACGGTATGGCCAAAGTTCAGAACCTTTCTTAATCCCTCTTCTTTTTCGTCCTTTTCCACGACGGCTTTTTTGATGAGTATCGACCTTTCGATGATTTCTTTCACGTCGCGTTTCACGTCGGCGTTTTCGATAAATTCAAAAAGCGATGCGTCCGACGTCGCAGCCATTTTTATCGACTCCGCAAGCCCTGCGTAAAATTGTCTGTCGTCAAGCGTGCTTAAAACGCGAGGGTCGACCACGACCGCTTTCGGCTGATAAAAGGAGCCGACGACGTTTTTCACGCCCATAAAGTCGATTGCGGTTTTCCCGCCGATTGACGAGTCCACCATCGACAAAAGGGTTGTCGGCACGTTGTAAAAATCGACGCCGCGCATATAACACGACGCGGCGAATCCGCCGATATCCCCGACAACGCCGCCGCCGACAGCCACAACGCAATCTTTCCTTGAAAACGAGTTTTCAAGCATAACCGAAAGGATATGTTTGAAGTTGTCGAAGTTTTTGCTTTCTTCGCCGTGTTTAAGTGTCACGACAACGGGGGTTTCGCATTTTTTTGCGACTTTTTCGGCGTACGTTTCGGGCACTCCGTCGTCGGTCAGAACCAGAACCTTTCTGTTAAGGTTAAAGTGTTTTTCCGCGTCGTCAAGCGCGCCGTTTTCGACGATGACGTCGTATTTTTCGTCAAGATTTACGGGTATAATCATTTTTCGTATCCCTCGTCCGAGAAGTAGCTGCCGACAAGTTTCAGCTTGGCGCAAAGCGCGGACAGCTCTTGCATAAGTTCTTTTCCGTTTTGCGTATTGACGTTTCCTTCCGCCTCAATGTAAAAATAGTAATTCCATTTCAGGTTTTTCATCGGACGGGAACGAAGCGCGCGCATATTGAAGTTGTGTGCGCCGATTATGTTCAACGCGCTTGCGAGCGCGCCCGATTCGTTCTGCACCGTGAACACCAGAATAAAGTTTTCGTTTTCTCTTTTCGTAAGGCAAAACGGCGTATTTTCAACCCTTGAAAACGCGGCGAATCTCGTCGTGTTGGTTTTCACGTCGTTGACGCTTTTTTCAATGATATCGAGCCCGAAAACGTTTGCGGTTTCGTCGGAGGCAATCGCGGCAATCGTTTTGTCGCCGCTGTCTTTGACGAACTTTGCGGCAAGCGCGGTGTTTGAGTACGCTTTGACCTCAAAATTGTTTTTCTTTATGAACTCCGCGCACTGCATGAGCGCCTGCGGATGGCTCACGACGGTTTTTATCGTGTCGACGCTTGCGCCGGGCAATGCCAGAAGATTGTGCGTGATCGGCACTTCGATAACCTGATTTATATGCAGATCGCCCGAAAAGGTCAAATCCATAACCTCGCCGACTTCCCCGGCGTAACTGTTTTCAAGCGGAAGCACGGCGCAGTCGTAGTCGCCATTTTCGACTCCCTCGTACGCCTCCGAAAAAGTCGCGCAGGGCTTGTACGTCGCGGTCGGGAACATTTTCTTCGCAGCGATGTGCGCAAACGCCCCCTCAACGCCGCAGTACGCGACGGTCATATTCCGAAGCAGCGTTTCCTGATACTTACAGGACACGTCGATCGTGTTTCTGATGAAGTCGACGTAATACGGTTTCAGGCTTTCGTCCGTGACGAATTTTGAATTGCGTTTTGCGACTTCCGCCTCGCGGGAAAGGTCGCGGACGGACAGACCGTTGTCCTTTTTATACACGGCAACGTCTTTCACGGCTTCCATTCTTTTCTGGAACAGCTGCGCCATTTGTTTGTCGATTTCGTTAATTTCGTTCCTTGCGTCCAAAATATCTTTCATATAAACCTCTGTCTTTTCCATTATAATCAATTTTGATTATAAAACCATCGTTTTTTCACATATTTCGCGCCGTTTTCCGCATATATTGCAAATCGGCGCGGTTTTTCGTATAAAAAAAGCGATTCCGCAAAGGAATCGCTAACTTACCTGAAAAAAAGTGCGTCGACTTTCAGCGTCCCTTGCAGAATGAAACGTTGTTTTGAAAGTAATAGTAATAAAACTTGTTTTCGACGAAGTTTTTCATAATACGCCCTTTTATATCGATATGAAAATGATAATGCGAAATATCTTTTTTGTCAACTCATTTTCGCCGGCAAAATCAACCTTGTTCGTTTTCGGTTTTCTGTGCCTTTACGGCGTTGTCGGAAGGCTCCGTGAAGTCGGGGCTTAGCGTAACTTCTTCGACGGCGGTTTTTTGTTTTCTTCTAAACAGTTTTGAAAAGTCGGTTTTATCGACGACTTTCTCTGTCACCAGAAGAAGCGACGGCAGGACGAACAACACGATGATTATCGACGTCAGCGTGCCTACGCCCAGCAACAGTCCGAGTTGCGCCACCACACCCGACGACAGCATGCTCATAACGAAGCCGGTTGCCGTAAGAATGACGCCCGACGTCAGAATTGTCGGGAACACGGCGTTTGTTGCGGCAGCCATTGCGTCATAGCGGTCGGTGAAATCTTTCCTTATGCCGCGGTATCTGTTGGTAAGTACGATTGCGTAGTCGATTGTCGCGCCCATCTGTATCGCGCTTATTATTAGGTAGCCGATGAACGAAATCGACGTCTTTGACAAGAACGGAATCGCAAAGTTGATGAAAATTCCGCCCTGAATCGCAAGAATAAGGATTATCGGAAGCGAAATATTCCTGAACGTTATAAGCAATATAACCAGAATGAACAAATCGGTGAACAGACACACCATAAGGTTGTCTTTCATAAAATATTCGCTCATCTCATAGCACACGACGCTTTCGCCGGTGATATATCTTTCCTCGTAAAAGTCGGACACACCCGTCTTCAAGGTTTTGACAAGTTCAAACACGTCGTCGTCTTCCACCCCGCCGTTGATGTTGAACGTGATGCGGGAATAGTTTTCGGATTCGAGATTAGCCTTTGCAAAGGAAATTTGTTTGACCTGATCGAGATATGCTTTAATTTCTTCGTTTCCGTTCAAAAGCGGCGAAATGCTGTTCAGTTTTTCGCGGACGGCGAAGTCCAGAAGGTCAATAAGCCTGACTTTTGCGGTTTCTTTGTCGGTGCCTTCGGGCATATATTTTCCGACGTATTCGTCAAACCAGGTGTTCGCAAAGTTTTTCATCAAGGCTACCTTTTCCTTATCTTTGTCGGTTTCCGCGGGAATTTTATCGATTAAGGCAAGTATTTCCGCCTTGGACAATTCGTCGGTAAGATACAGCGTTTCCGAAGAATCCGCGTCGATGAAAGAATACACGTTGATTGTCGACAGTGCGGTCGTCTGCGATTTGTCGATAAGGTCGAAAGACTCCACGTATTTCACAAGTTGGCGTTCTTTTTCGGCGTCGCCTTTCGGCACAACCACGACAAGCGAGTTAAGCGTGCCGAAGCCCGTTTCTTCGATGACCTTTTTCGGCGCGACGATAAGCGAGCCGCTGTTGTAGTTGAACGAATATTTGTTGAAACCCTGCGCGACTCCCGCAAGGATTGCGATAAGCAAAAACGCGGGCACGATGACTTTTCTTGCCTTGACGATTGCACGCGCGGGCTTTGTTACGTTCGGCACGAAAGATTTATGACGGGTTTTTTGAATGGGTTTGTCGAAAATCACGAGAAGAGCCGGCATAAAGAATATGACCGTCGCCATAGAGATGACGATACCTTTTGCAAGCGACAACCCGATTTCCGAGCCGATTGACAGCGTCATCAGCATAAGCGCGGCAAGCCCCGCCACCGTCGTAAGGGAACTTGACAGAATCTCGGGCAGCCCTTTCGTGAGTGCGGTAACCGTCGCGGTTTTTACGTCTTCGCCTTTATCCCTTTCTTCCATATAGCGGTGCAAAAGAATAATCGAGTAGTCAAGCGACAGCGCGAGTTGCAGCACGAGCGCAACCAGATTCGCAATGTAAGAAATACCGTTGACGAACAAGAAATTCGTCCCCATGTTTATCGCCATCGCCGCGCCGAAAACGAGGATAAGCACGATGAGTTCGAAATAAGTCTTCGACGTGAACAGCATAACCAGAAGAATGATCACGACGATTGCGATTCCAAGCTTCATTATGCTTTGTTCAGTTTCAAGTTTTGTGTAGTATGAAAATGCAGATTGACCGGATAAATATGCTTTTTCGTCGGATAAAGCGTCGATTACGTCTTTTACCGCGTCGAACGCACCCGCCGTCGAGTCATAGTCTTTCAGCGTTACGGTATAGAGTGCCGAGTTGTTTTTGTAGTTCATACTCTCAACGTAAGTAACCGTCGCAACGCCTTCGACTTTTTCAAGCCTCGTTTTGATTTCGCCTGCTTTTTCGGGCGTAACGTCCTTAACCATAACGTATGCCATGCCCTTGTCGTCAAACTCTTTTTTCAGGAGTTCGAGAGCGGTTGACGAATCGCAATTCGCGGGCAGATACCCCGTCAGGTCATAGTTGATTTTCGTATGCGGAATCATCACCGCGCCGAATATCGACAGCGCGACGAACAGCACGAGAAACACCCATTTGAGTTTTACGATACCTTTGGGAATTTTTTTCAGACCGTGTGAAAACTTCGATAACTTCTTTTGCATCCTCTTTACCTACACAGAAATTACTTAATGTTATTTTATATAAGATATGATAAAAAGGCAACAAAAAACAGCCTTGCAAAGGCTGCTTTTTCAAAATTATTTTCGGGAGTTTCAGAATTTGACGCGCGGATTTACGTAGCGTCCGTTTTTCAAAGACTTCTTAATCGAGATTGCGTTTTTCGGGCATCTTGACAGACACCCCAGACACATATCGCACTTTTCTTTTGTCCATACGGGCTTTCCGTTCTCGATTTTTATTGCGGACACCGGGCAAATGCTTTCGCAAAGTCCGCAATTTACGCAGTCGTCGGACGCCGAAAACTTTGTTTTTCTTCCGCCGAATTTTTCGTAAATCGGATATAAAAGCGCGGTATTGAGTTTTGCAAAACTTCCCTTGACGTCGTTGAAATCGCCCTTTTCCTCGTTTCTGATTTTGTCCGCGATAACGGCGATTTTTTCGTCAAGCGCGTCAAGTCGTTTTTCCGTTTCCTCGGCGGATTCGATTTTGAACATCGGGCAGAAATTATCGACCGCGACAACGCCGAACACCGCGTCGGGGCGCACGTATCTTTCGCACACTCCCTGCGCGTTCCCGGTGCTTCCGCCACATTCGAGAACTATCGCGAAATATCTTCCCGCGGTTTTCAGGGTTTTCAGAAATCCTTTCACCGATTCGGGAATACCCCAGTAGTACACGGGGCTGACAAGGACAAGCCTTTCCCCGTCCCCTTGCAAAAATTTCTCGTTATCGCGGGTATATGCCACGATATTTTTTGTTTCGTCGCCCGTAACTTTCGCGATTTTTTCGGCAATATATTTCGCATTGCCCGTACCCGTAAAATATAAAATCATTTTTCTCACCTTCCGTTTGGAAATATTATATCCCGAAATTTTCGATAAATCAATACCGCACGCGCATTTTTTGTTGTATAATCCAAGTATGATTTACAAGGGATTTCAGCCGTTCTTTGACGAAAACAGCGAAATTTTGATTCTCGGAAGTTTCCCGAGCGTCATCTCGCGCGAGACGAACTTTTATTACGGCAACAAACAAAACAGATTCTGGAAAATTCTATCGGAAGCCTTTGGCGAACCCGCGCCCGAAACGATAGGCGAAAAGCAAGCCCTGCTTAAAAACCACAAAATCGCCCTTTGGGACGTCGTCGCCGAGTGCGAAATAACGGGCAGCCTTGACAGCACGATTAAAAATTATAAGGTTGCGGACATAACCCAAGTCCTTGACAATGCAAAAATCAAAAAAATTATCTTGAACGGTGGAAAGGCAAAGGAAATATTCCTGAAAAATTACAAATATCTTTCGGATTCCGCCCTGTTTTTGCCGTCCACAAGCCCCTTAAACACCCGCTTTGACAAAACAATCTGGCTGAACGCATTAAAAGAGCGATAACATCAGTTATCGCTCTTTTCCGCATCGTTAAGGAATTTTTCTAATATTTTTTGTCTTTTTTGGCTTTTTTTACTCATTTTCGGCGCATATAGCAATTTTACTACAAACCTGCTTTCGTCGCCTGTTTCCACAACAATCTGATACTTTGCATTGTGGACGCATTTTAAATCATTATTGTCTTCAAATATAGACAAAATTTTGCTTGTAAAATCCGTTAAATTCATACCTTAAAAATAACACCTTATTCAATAAAAGTCAACGATACATTCACAACTTTTGATTTTTCTTTTTGTTACGATTAACGTATCAAGACAAATGATTAAGGTAAATTATGAAACTGAACGAAGCGGTCGCCGCGCGTATTCTTGAATACTGCAACAACCGAAACATCACCGTCAATAAACTTTGCACGATGTCCGGCGTGATACAGTCCACCGTCAACAGCATTTTCTCGGGCAGAAGTCAAAATCCGAAACTGCAAACCATCGCGTATCTTTGCGAAGGATTATCAATTTCTCTTTCGGAGTTTTTCGACAGCCCCTTGTTTTCAAATCTCGACGATTAGTTGCATTTTATTGACTTTTCCGCCGCCTTGGGACTATAATTTTCCCGAGGTGATTTTATGAATATCGACGATTTCAAAAAAGCAAAAATCGAGGCAATGAAGGCGCACGACAAAGATACCGTCACGGCTTTTAACGCGCTCATAAACAAACTTATGCTCTTCAATATCGAAAAACGCAGCAAAGGCGAGGAAATGTCCGACGCCGACTACGTCCAGATCCTGAAAAAAACGCAAAAGGAACTCTTTGAAGAAAAGGACGCTTTTGAAAAGGCTGGCAGAGCCGACACCGTGTTGTCTTTGAACAACCAGATCGCGGCAATCGAAAAGTACCTGCCCAAAATGATGAGCGAGGACGAAATCAAAGCCGTCATTATGACCTTGCCCGATAAATCGGTGCCAAGCGTAATGCGCCACTTTAAGGCTGAATACGCCGGCAAATGCGATATGGCGGAAGTCAACAAAGTCCTGAGAAGTTTATAATTTTTCACGCGCCCACAAAAAACGACCGTTCCCACGGTCGTTTTTTATTGTCAAGTCGTGCATACTTTGATGCAGATTTCAATAGTTCGTCAGTAATTTGTTTTTCCACTAATAACCAACAGATAATAATACGAACGTTGCCAAAACTCAAAAAGGCGCAAATATACAAGCATTAAAAACCGAGAATGCGTCGCACACTGCGCTTTTGAAATCACGTTATCGCAAACGATAACGCTCACTCTTTTGCTTGTGTGCTCCTTTTCCCCACGGGTACACAGTATCCCGCGGGGGCCCCAGTTTCCACGGTTTTCAAGTTCCGCCGAAAAAGCAGAATATCGCAAATTATCGGTTTTTAATCGCGTCGACGGGTTTCTTTCGGGCGATAAAGTTTTTACGATATTTTTAATCTCAATCATAAAACCTCCGTGGCCGATGTTTTTACCGACCATAGGTATATTACGCTTTATACAACGATATACTGTAAAACGAAATAGACCTTAATTTTCGCGCCCCGCCGCGCACGTCTTTCAATTTTTCAAAAGCGCAGATTTTTCGCATTAAAAAAGCATCTCGATTTGAGATGCTTCTTCGTTTTATTTTTCGGGTTTTTCGGGCGCGATTTTAAGCGAGCCGTTTTCCGCGTCGACGACTATTACGTCGCCTTCGTCAAGGTTGCCCGAAAGTATGATTCTTGCAACCGGCGTTTCGATGTGGCTTTCGATGAAACGCTTCAACGGTCTTGCGCCGAACGTTACGTCGTAGCCGCCGTCGATAATGACGTCTTTTGCCGCATCTGTAACTTTAAGGTGCAGATTTTGCCTTTCAAGCCTTGAATTGAGTTTTTCAAGCAACAAGCCGATTATCTTCTTCACACTGTCGCGAGTAAGCGGAGTGAACGTTACGATGTCGTCCAGACGGTTCAGGAATTCGGGACGGAACGTCGATTTCAACAAGGCTGAAACCTGCTCTTTTGCCTCTGCCGAGATGTTGCCGTCTTTGTCGATGCCGTCCAGAATATACTGACTGCCCAGGTTACTGGTCATAATGATAATCGTGTTTTTGAAGTTGACCGTTCTGCCCTGACTGTCGGTAATTCTGCCGTCGTCAAGCACCTGCAAAAGTACGTTGAATACGTCGGGGTGCGCCTTTTCGATTTCGTCGAACAGCACGACGGAATAAGGTTTGCGCCTTACCGCTTCGGTAAGCTGACCGCCTTCGTCGTAGCCCACGTATCCCGGAGGCGCGCCGATAAGACGCGACACGCTGAACTTTTCCATATACTCGGTCATATCGATTCTCACGATATTTCTCTCGTCGTCGAAAAGGTAATTCGCAAGGGTTTTCGCAAGCTCGGTTTTACCGACGCCCGTCGGACCTAAGAACATGAAACTGCCGATAGGACGGTTTTCATCGGATATGCCCGCACGCGAACGCAGGATTGCGTCGGCGACTTTCGTGACCGCCTCGTCCTGACCGATAACTCTCTTGTGCAACTCGTTGCCGAGATTCAAGAGTTTGGTTTTCTCGCTTTCCATAAGTTTCGTCACGGGGATACCCGTCCATTTTGCGACGATTTTCGCGATTTCGTCCGCCGTAACTTCGTCGCGGAGCAGGCTTGAATTCTCGTGTTTGCCCGCCTTGCTTTCGGCTTCTTCCAGACGTTTTTGAAGTTCGGGAAGTTTGCCGTATTGCAGTTCCGCCGCGCGCGTGAAGTCGTAAGACCTTTTCGCTTCTTCGATTTCAAGGTTCACTTTATCGATTTCGGCTTTGGTTTCCTGCACGCCGACAATCTTTTTCTTTTCGTTTTCAAGCTGGGCTTTCATCTCGTTGAACTTCGCGTTAAGTTCCGCAAGTTCCTTTTCGATGCTCGCCTTACGCTCCATCGACAGTTTATCGCTTTCTTTTTTTAATGCGGATTCTTCGATTTCAAGCTGCATTATCTTGTGCGAAATGTCGTCCATTTCGGCAGGCATGCTGTCGATTTCGGTACGAATCATGGCGCACGCTTCGTCGACAAGGTCGATTGCCTTATCGGGCAGGAATCTGTCGGTGATGTAACGGTCGGACAAGGTCGCCGCCGCAACGAGAGCCTGGTCGTGAATTCTCACGCCGTGATAGATTTCATATCTTTCTTTCAGTCCTCTTAAAATCGCGATCGTGTCTTCGACGTCGGGCTGATCGACGGTCACCGGTTGGAAACGACGTTCAAGCGCGGGATCTTTTTCGATATACTTGCGGTATTCGTCCAAAGTCGTCGCGCCAATGCAGTGCAACTCGCCACGGGCAAGCATAGGTTTCAGGAGATTGCCTGCGTCCATGCTGCCTTCGGTCTTGCCTGCGCCGACGATCGTGTGCAATTCGTCGATGAACAAAAGCGTTCTGCCTTCCTGTTTTTTAATTTCGTTAAGGACGGCTTTCAGCCTTTCTTCAAATTCGCCGCGGTACTTCGCGCCCGCAATCAACGCACCCATATCCAGCGCGAAAACCTTTTTGTCTTTCAATCCTTCGGGGACGTCGCCGCGTACGATACGCTGTGCAAGCCCTTCAACGATTGCGGTCTTGCCGACGCCAGGATCACCGATAAGCACGGGGTTGTTTTTCGTCTTTCTGGAAAGAATCCTTATGACGTTTCTAATTTCCTCGTCACGGCCGATTACGGGGTCGAGCTTTCCGTTTCTTGCCCTTTCGACAAGGTCATATCCGTATTTATTGAGCGCTTCGTAAGTGTCTTCCGGGTTGTCCGTGGTGTTGGGCGCGGTTTTGATTTTTTTCAAAGCCTCCAGAAACGCCGCCTTGTCCACGCCGTACGCCGAAAACAGTTTTTTTAGATTCGCCGTCTGGTTGTCGAGAATACCTTCAAAAAGATGCTCGACTCCGACGTATGCGTCGCCGTCTTTTTTGGCATACTTTTCAGCAGCGGCAACGACTTTCGCCGCTTCGTTACCGAGATACATGCTCGCGCCTTCGCCCGAAACCCTCGGGAAAGATTTAATCACGTTTTCGACCGCGCCTTTAAGACTGTCGGCGCTTACTTGCAGTCCTGTTAAAATCTTATAAATGAGTCCGTTTTCGTCGTTAAGCAAAGCGTATAAAAAATGCTCGGGCTTGATTTCCTGATTGTCGTGTTCAAGAGCGATGTTTTGCGCGCCCTGCACGGCCTCAACGGCTTTTGCGGTATATTTATTAGTATCCATATATTATTTATCCTCCTTTTTACGATAATACATACGCGAGCGTTGGCAGTCGGTGTTACAAACCGTTAGCACTCGCAACCTTTGATTGCTAATTATTGTAACACTTATTTACGATTTGTCAATACCTATATGAAAAAAAGTTAAAGAAAAATACAACAAAAAAAGCACGCAAAGCGTGCTAACGGCGCACACTGCACTTTTGAAATCGCATTATCGCAGGCGATAACGCTCACTCTTTTGCTTGTGTGCTCCTTTTCCCCGCGAGTACACTGTATCCCGCGGGGTCCCCAATTTGGCAATGCCTCGCAATGACGTAAAGTGCGTTGCACGGAATTAAAATCACCCTAATAAAAAAGCACCCCGTTCGGGTGCTAAACATAGTTCCCAAAATCGGCAGAATTTTGATGAAAAAATCTATCCCAAAAACGGCATAAATTAGATGGATTTTTGGGGTTTCTTTCGGGGTTCTGAAAATCCTAGTGTACTAATGCGTACACGGATTTTCAGGTTCTCGGAAAAACTCAAAAAGGCGCGAATTTCGTCACAAACTTCGCTTTTGACCAAACAACCTCTTTATATTCGCTTGTTTGTCTTTTGCTTGTTTGCTCCTTGTCCCCACGGGTACTCAGTATCCCGCGGGGTCCCCAAAATTAAAATCGTCAGAATTTTGATGAAAAAAAACTATCCCAAAAACGGCAAAAATTAGATGGATTTTTGATGTTTCTTTCGGGGTTCTGAAAATCCTAGTGTACTTTGATGTACACGGATTTTCAGGTTCTCGGAAAAACTCAAAAAGGCGCTAATTTTTGCCGTTTTTTAAGGCGAGGGCGGCAGCACCCAAGATCCCCGCCTCATTTTTAAGCGTCGCCTTAACAACCTTAATATACGGATTTCTTTTGCCGCCGTAACTGTAACGGGTGACGTACGCTTGCAGGCGTTTTATGAACCAGTCGCCCTGATTGCTAATTCCGCCGCCCATAAAGATTATTTCGGGACGGATATAGTTGCCGATATTCACAAGTCCTTCTCCGACGTATCTGATATATCTTGAAACAATGGCTTTTGCGGTTTTGTCGCCCGCGTTCATCGCGTCGAATGCCGTACGCCCCGTGACTTTCCCTTCTTTTTTGGCGATTTCGTTCATTAGACTTTCGGGGTGTTTTTCCATCGCGCGTTTGGTATCGCGGATAAGAGCAGTTGCTGACGCATACGCTTCCCAGCAACCGCGCCTGCCGCAACCGCATTTTTCGCCGCCCATACGAATGACGGTGTGTCCGCCTTCGCCGCCTGCGCCTTTGAAGCCGGAAATCAAATTACCTTTGACAATTGTACCTGTCCCTACGCCTGTGCCGAGTGTCACCATGACAGCATTTTGCACGCCTTTCATATCGCCGAACACCGATTCGCCGATCACAGCGCAGTCCGCGTCGTTGCCGATATATACGGGAAAATCGAAATATTTTTTGAATTCCGCACGGAAATCGTAATCGCGGAAGAAAATATTGCAGGTATAAAAAATCTTTGCGGTGTCGGGATCGACCGTGCCGGGGACGCCCATGCCCATTCCCGCAATCTCGTCCGTCGAAATGCCGGCGTCTTCCAAAAGTTTTGCGACAAGCCCCGCGATATCTTTTGCGTTGTCGTCGGACGGTTGCGTCGGTTTTGTAACAACGCTGTCTTTCACGATTATGTTGCCGTTTTCGTCGACGATGCCGCCTTTAATGCTCATACCGCCCACGTCGATACCTATATAATACATGTTCAAATCCTTATTTTTTTTCTTAATTTTACCACAAATACACGGCGCGCGCAACGGTTGCGCCAGGACATTTTCAGGTGTCGCGCAAAATTCTCCTTGATTTATCACGTTATCGTGTGATACAATACTTCTAAGAATAATGATTATTGGGGATTTATATTATGTTGAAACCGGAAGAAATTATTGCGGCAAGGATTCTTATGAACACCAACGAGGTTTTTTTGTCCTCGGTCGGCGCAGGGGGCGGTCCACGTTCCAGCATTATCACGAAACTTCGCTCGGAAGGACACAACGTCATTTATTTCGGCGCGCCGATTAACAGCCAGAAAGTCCAGAATATCCGACAAAATCAGAACGCAAGCATTTGCTATTACAGCGGCTCGGACAGCATCACGCTTTTGGGCAAGGTTGAGTTTGTCACCGACAACACTTTAAGAAAGCAACTCTGGCACGAATGGTGCAAAAAAACCAACGCGATCGCGCTTAACGAGTACGACTTCTGCCCGATGAAGTTCACGACGACGGAAGCCACTTTCTGGATACGAAACAAGCTTTCGACCTTCACTTACGAATAATCGCGATTAAAGAATAATCAAAGTTCGTACCGAATATAAATACCGTATGAAATATACGGTAATTCGGGTTGGCTTTGGCGAGAACGCCTCATCTTTGGCAAGAAAATACAAAACGACCGAAAGGTCGCTTTTTTTATTGAACGATAATCCGCTTTTCTTTGAGGGGGAACGGCTTATCGCGGCGGAATTCCACGGAAAAACCTGCGTCGCAAGACCTTTCGACACGGCGGAAACCGTCGCAAAAAGGACGGGAACAAGAAAAGAAGAAGTGATCCGTCTGAACGGCACCGACAAATTCTTCCCCGGTCAGAACGTGATTCTTTCGGATTATGACGAATAAGAAAAGTATTTTCAAATCGGTCGCGGTCGTAACGGCGTTTTCGGTCGCGACAAGACTTTTTGCGTTTTTGTTCAAAGTTTTCGTGTCGCGGCAGTTCGGCGCGAGCGTTGTCGGCGTATATCAGATGGCGTTGAGTTTTTATTTTTTCGCGTCGGCGGTTGCGCTCAGCGGACTTCCGACGGTGATAAGCCGAAAGATTGCCGAGGACGAAAAAACGGGCGGCGAAAACGTACCGTCGCTTATTTCGACCGCGCTTGTTTTGTCGCTGTCGTCGGTACTTCCGATACTTTCGGTAATATATCCCATCGCTTTCCTTTTGCCGTCGGTTTTTGCAGACGAGCGGGTTTTGCCGCTTGTCGTGATTATGCTGCCCGCACTTCTGAGCACGAGTATTTACAACGTTATCCGCAGTTGGTTCTGGGGAAAAAGGTCTTTTCTTGCGTTCAGTTTCACCGAGATGCTGGAAGAAGTCCTTCGCATTACTTTCACGCTGATATTTTCGCTGGGACTTATCGCTGCCGTAACGCCGCTTAAAGGGCTTGCGGTCGGTTTTTTGGTGTCGGATATTGCGTGCGCCGTCGTACTTTTCATACTGTTTTTGATAAAAAAAGGTAAATTCGGCCGTATAAAAGACGTTCCGGCGGTGTTAAAGCCCTCGCTTCCGATAACGGCGATGCGAGTTTTCGGCGGAGTCATCGGCGCGTTTACGGCAATCGTGATTCCCGTCCTGCTCATAAAATACGGCATGGAAAAAAGCGACGCGTCGGCAACTTTCGGACGCGTTACAGGAATGGCGATGCCTCTTCTTATGGCGCCGACCACTCTCACGGGCGCGCTGTCCGTCGTGCTGATTCCCGAAATCGCGACGATTAAACACGACGACAAATCCGCGATGTCCGCGCGCATTGACGGCAGCATAAATTTTGCGATAATAATCGCAGCCCTTTTCACGATTTTGTATATCCCGCTCGGAAAAGAAATCACGACTTTCGTGTTCAAAGACGAGTTTTCGGGCGTGTATCTTTCAAACGTCGCGCTTATGCTGTACCCGCTGGGGCTCAACCAGATTTCGACGTCGATATTAAACTCGATGGGGCTTGAAAAGAAATCCTTTTTCAATTACGCCGTCGGCGCGGCGATACTTATGATTCTGACGCTCGCGCTGCCGAAGTACGTCGGAATTTACGCTGTCGCGATCGGGGGCGCGGCGGGAAGCGTCGTCTCGTCTTTTCTGAACCTTAACGCGCTCAATAAAAAAGCGCGGATTCTGGACAATCCCAAAAAGACCGCGCTTGCAATATTGTTGTCGTTTCCGCTTGTCGCGCTGACCTGCCTTCTGAAAAACCTGCTGTTTTTCAAAATTCCGCCGTTTTTCGCGATTGCGATTTCAGGCGGAATACCCATGCTTTTGTACCTTGCGGCGTGCGTCGCTTTCAGAATCTTCGACGTTACTCGCTTTTACAAAACGACGCGGAAAAAATCTTTGAAAAAACGGGATAAATCAAAAAAGTAAGCCCGACGTTTATCGCAGTAACGGGCGTTTGCGTAACCGCGCGCACCCCCATATAGGCAAAAAACGTCTGCCCTTTGCTGAGCCCCATAAGATACAATGCGTACGTGTTTATGAAAAGCGTGCAGACGACGTAAACCAGAATATACGATATTGCGATATTCACGTACGGCATCGCGCCGCCGAGTTTTTTGATTTTAATATACGACGTGAGCCCCGGGATAACGCCGATAAGTACCGACGCGCAAAGAATCACCGGGTTTGGCGCATACCCGCCGCCGACGAAACAGCCGATCACGTCGCCGAGTCCGCCGACAAGTCCGCCGGCAATCGGCCCGAAAAAGTACCCCGCAAGAAAACATACCGTATAAGTCAGCGTGATTTTGAGCGTGCCTAAGCGCGGCGAGAATATGCCGACAACGACGTTCAACGCCACGAATACCGCAAGGTACGCAATTTTTTGCGCCGTGAAATAACGTTTTTTTTCGGAAGACTCCCCGACGGAAACGTCGGGTTCTTGTGCAACGATTTTGTTTTTGAGCATAAAAAAACCTCCTTTAAGAGGTTCGCGTTAAAAGCCGCGCGAAAACGCGGTACTTCGCAGCGAACGCGACAAGCCACCGCAGGTTTCCCTTTCGTTTGCGGGCGACATTCCATCCCGCAACACTTAACGCGACTTATCTACTCTGCAACGCTAATAATAAACTATCCGCGCCGAAAAATCAAGCGGCGGCGCATAAATCGCGAAAACTTAAAAATAATAGCGATATGCTCAACGTTTTAATTCGCGCAATAATATTGTACTTTTTCCTGCTGGCGGCGATGCGGCTTATGGGAAAGCGGCAGTTGTCCGAGTTCCAGCCCTTCGAGTTTGCGATAACTCTCGTCGCGGCAGACCTTGCGTGCATTCCGATGTCGGACAACACCATTCCGATAATTTACGGCATAATCCCGATATTCACGCTTGTGATACTGCATAATCTCTTGACGTTTTTCGCAATCAAAAGTCACCGCTTCCGAAAACTCATCAACGGCAAGCCCGTTATCCTCATCGACGACGGCAAAATCGACTGCGACGTGCTTAAAAAATGCGGAATGACCGCAAACGATCTTCTGGAAAGCCTGCGCGAACAAGGATATTTCAAAATCGGCGAGATAAACTACGCCGTGCTGGAAACAAACGGGAAAGTGTCCGTGCTGCAAAAGTTTGCAAACGCGCCGGTAACGAACGCCGACCTTAATATCGAAGGCGGCAGCAACAACCTTCCTTACAACGTCGTCGTCGAAGGCAGGTTTATGGGGGATACGTTCAAAAACATTACCCCTCCCCTTGAAAAGGACGTCGTCGTAAAAACGCTTGAAAAAGAGAATATGACAATCCGCGACGTGTTCTTGTTTTCCATTGACAAAGACGCGGCGTTTATACAAAGTTACGACGGGCGCGTCGTGAACACGATAATCGAAAAATGAAAAAAGCAGTTATCCTTTTTATAATATTTCTTATAATCCTGGGCGCGGGGATTGCCGAACACTTTTTCGTGCATAAAACCTTTGACGACTTCAACGAGCGCATAGAAAAAATCGAAGCCGCCCTTCAAAACGACGACGTTGTTTCCGCACTTTCTTACGCCGAAGACCTGCAAAACTTCTGGGCGAAAAAACGAAAAATCGTGGAGGCGATTTCCTACTGTCAGGACGCACGACAGATCAACGTAATACTTGGGGAACTCACGGGAAGTTTAAGGTGCGAAGACACCGACAACGCTTTCAGCAAAATCGAAAGCCTGTATCAACTCATACAAAACATACGGGATATGCTGGACTTCAACGCCATTGATATAATTTAATTATTTCGACAAAAAAGCGGCTTTACAAATGTAAACCCGCTTTTTAACATTGTTTTTTTTGCAATTTTTACATTACTTCAAAATTCTTTTAAGGAACTGTCCGGTATACGACTTTTCGTTTTCCGCGATATGTTCGGGCGTGCCGACGTCAACGATCGTTCCGCCTCTGTCGCCGCCGTCGGGACCAAGGTCAACGATGTTGTCCGCAACTTTTATCACGTCAAGATTATGCTCGATAACGACGACGGTGTTGCCGCTCGACACAAGCCTTTGCAAGATTGCGATAAGTTTTGCAACGTCGTGGGTATGCAGTCCCGTCGTGGGCTCGTCCAGAATATACAGCGTCTTGCCGGTGCTGCGTTTGCTGAGTTCGGTTGCGAGTTTCACGCGCTGCGCCTCACCGCCCGAAAGCGTGGTTGCGGGTTGACCGAGTTTGATGTACCCGAGCCCCACGTCGTAAAGCGTCTTGATTTTGTTGTAAATCTTCGGAATGTTTTTGAAATATTCGCACGCTTCCTCGACGGTCATTTCAAGGACGTCGTTGATGTTTTTGCCCTTATATTTCACTTCCAGAGTTTCTCTGTTATACCGCTTCCCGTGGCACACGTCGCAGGGGACGTAAATGTCGGGCAGGAAGTGCATTTCAATTTGTATTATGCCGTCGCCGCCGCAGTTTTCGCACCTGCCGCCCGAAATGTTGAACGAAAATCTGCCCGCCGTATATCCCCTTGCCTTTGCGTCGGGAGTCGAGGCAAACAGTTCCCTTATCGGGGTGAAAACGCCCGTGTACGTCGCGGGATTGCTGCGCGGAGTGCGACCGATCGGCGACTGATCGATATTGATGATTTTATCAAAGTTATCGATGCCTACGATCTCGTCGTACTTCCCTTCCGTGAGGTTGCTTTTGTTCAGTTTGTTATAAACCGCGGGATAAATAATTTCGTTGACAAGGCTGCTTTTTCCGCTGCCCGAAACGCCCGTAACCGCGGTTAAAAGCCCGACGGGAATATCGACGTCGATGTTTTTCAGATTGTTTTGCCTTGCGCCGCGAACCGACAAATATCTGCCGTCGGAGCGTTTTCTTTCTTCGGGCACGTCGATTTTGAGTTCGCCCGACAAATACTTGCCCGTTATCGACTCCTTGCAGGCGATAATGTCGTCGACGCTGCCCGCCGCAACGAGTTTTCCGCCATGTATGCCCGCGCCGGGACCGATATCCACGATGTAATCCGCCGCGCGCATCGTGTCCTCGTCGTGCTCGACAACGATAAGCGTGTTTCCGAGGTCGCGCAGTCCTTTCAGACTGCTTAATAATCTTTCGTTATCCTTCTGGTGCAGCCCGATCGACGGCTCGTCAAGGATATACAACACTCCCGTAAGTCCGCTGCCGATTTGTGTGGCAAGCCTTATCCTTTGCGATTCGCCGCCCGAAAGCGTCGAGGCGGAGCGGGAAAGCGTAAGATAATCGAGCCCGACGTTTACCAAAAATTTCAGCCTTGCGCGGATTTCTTTGATTATCCTTTCGGCAATGAGCGTTTTTTGTTTGTCAAGAACGAGCGCGCCGAAAAATTCGTCGATTGTTTTCACCGACATATCCGAAAGTTCCGCAATGTTAAGCCCGCCGACGGTAACCGCGAGCGCTTCCTTTTTCAGGCGTTTTCCTCCGCACGTTTTGCACGGCACGGACACCATATATCTTTCGATTTCGTACTTAACGCCGTCGCTTGTCGTTTCGCGATAGCGGCGCATAAGGTTGTTGACGATACCTTCGTATTTCGTCATGAATTGCCCGCGGAAACTGCGTGAGTTATAATCCATCGGGATTCTTTCGTCGACGCCGTACAAAATCGCGTCAAGTTTCCACTTCGGCAAGTCTTTAATCGGAGTCGTGAGCGAAAAATCCAGCACCTTCGATAACGCTTTCATTTGCGAGCGCACGATGTCGCCACTGCCGAGATTCCACCCCGACGGCGCGGCAAGTCCGCCGTTTCCGACGCCCAGATTTTCGTCGACGATAATCTTTTTCAGGTCGATTTCGTTGCGGAAGCCCAGCCCGCCGCATTCGGGACAAGCCCCGTACGGATTATTGAAAGAAAACAGTCTGGGTTCCAGTTCTTCGATGCTGACGTCGCAATCCGGGCAACTGTATTTCGTGCTGTAAATCGTCGTCTTTTTTGCGTTTTCGACGACGACAAGTCCGTTTGCGAGTTTAAGCGCGGCTTCGACGCTGTCCGTCAGACGTCTTTCCGAGCCTTCTTTTACGGCGATACGGTCGATTGTCACCGAAATATCGTGTTTTACGTTTTTGTCAAGGACGATTTCTTCGTCAAGGGTATAGTCGATGCCGTCCACACGCACGCGGACGTAGCCCGACTTTTTGAAGTCTTCAAGTTCCTTCCTGTATTCGCCCTTTCTGCCTCTGACAACGGGTGCCATGATTATGACCTTATTGTCGCCCGACTGCACGGTGCTTTCGATGATTTTGTCGGTAATCTGGTCAACCGTCTGATGTTCGATTTCCCTGCCGCACTTCGGACAATGCGGAGTGCCGATGCGGGCGTACAAAAGCCTTAAATAATCGTAAATTTCGGTAACGGTACCCACCGTCGAGCGCGGGTTTTTGGACGTCGTTTTCTGGTCGATGGAAACGGCGGGGGAAAGCCCTTCGATATATTCGACGTCGGGTTTTTCCATTTGTCCCAAAAACATACGGGCGTAGCTTGACAGACTTTCGATATAACGTCTTTGCCCTTCGGCGAAAATCGTGTCGAAAGCAAGTGACGACTTACCGCTGCCGGAAAGCCCCGTGAACACGACAAGTTTGTCGCGCGGTATTTCGACGTCGATGTTTTTAAGGTTATTCTCTTTTGCTCCTTTTACAAAAATTTTGTCCGTCATTTACGTTATCTTCCAAGTTCTTTTTTAAGTTCGGATATTCTGTCGCGAAGTTTGATTGCCGCCTCGAAATCCAGCCCTTCCGCCGCGACTTGCATAAGTCCTTTCAGACGTTCAAGTTCCGAAGCGATATCTTTACGGTCGCGTTTTGCGTCTTTATCCAGATTTTTGGTGATTTCGATTGTATTTACGATTTCTTTCACGACGGTGTGCGGCACGATGCCGTGTGCCGCGTTGTAGTCGGATTGTATCTTTCTTCTGCGGTTTGTTTCGTCGATTGCGCGCTGCATGCTGCCCGTTATCGTATCGGCGTACATAATAACCCTTGCGTCGACGTTTCTTGCAGCGCGGCCAACGGTCTGGATAAGCGCGGTTTCGCTTCTTAAAAACCCTTCCTTATCGGCGTCGAGAATCGCAACGAGCATTACTTCGGGAAGATCGAGCCCTTCTCTTAAAAGGTTGATTCCGACAACCACGTCGACGTCTCCTTTTCTCAAAGAATTGATGATTTCGATTCGTTCCAGCGTGTCGATGTCACTGTGCATATACTTGACTTTGATCCCCTTTTCTTTCAAAAACGAAGTAAGGTTTTCCGCCATTTTTTTGGTGAGCGTCGTAACGAGCGTTCTGCCGCCCTTTTCGACGGTCAGATTGATTTCGGAAATAAGGTCGTCGATTTGTCCTTCGACGGGGCGTATAAAAATTTCGGGGTCGATAATGCCCGTAGGACGTATGAGCTGTTCCGCCACTTGGTCGGCTTCCTGCAACTCGAACGGGGCGGGAGTTGCCGACACGCACACAAGCTGATAAATCCTTTTCTCAAACTCGTCGAAGCGGAGCGGACGGTTGTCGAAAGCGGCGGGCAGACGGAAACCGTATTCCACAAGGTTTTCCTTCCTGCTTCTGTCGCCGTTGTACATACCGCGGATTTGCGGGATCGTCATATGGCTTTCGTCGATGAAACAGACGAAATTTTTCGGGAAGAAGTCCAACAATGTATAAGGCGGTTCGCCGGGTTTCCTTCCGTCAAAGTATCTGCTGTAATTTTCGATGCCGCTGCAATAGCCCATTTCGCGCATCATTTCGACGTCGTACGCGACGCGCTCGCCGATTCGTTGCGCCTCGATAAGTTTATTGCGGTCGGTGAAATATTTCACCCTTTCTTCCCTGTCTTTCGTAATGAGCGTCAGGGCGTTTTCCATACGGCTTTCGCCGACGACGTAATGGGTTGCGGGGAAAATGACTGCGTGTTCGAGCCGCGACAACAGCTTTCCCGTAAGGGCGTCGATTTCATAAAGTTTTTCGATTTCGTCGCCGAAAAACTCAACCCGTATCGCGACTTCCGAATTCGACGACGGGAATATATCCACAACGTCGCCGCGCATTCTGAATGTGCTGCGCTGAAAGTCGATGTCGGCGCGCTTATATTGTATATTCACGAGTTTACGCGCCAAATCGTCACGGTCAAGCGTCATTTCGGGGCGCAAAGAGATGGACAGGTTAAAGTATTCTTCGGGCGCGCCCAGCCCGTATATACACGATACCGAACTGACGACGATGACGTCGTTTCTTTCGCAAAGACTGCTTGTCGCGCTGTTTCTGAGTTTGTCGATTTCGTCGTTGACTTCCAGCTCCTTTTCGATGTAAGTGTCGCTTCTCGGGATATACGCTTCGGGCTGATAGTAGTCGTAATACGATACGAAAAACTCCACGCGATTATCGGGAAAAAACTCACGAAACTCGTTGCAAAGTTGCGCCGCAAGCGTCTTGTTGTGCGCGATAACGAGCGCGGGACGTTGCACCCTTTCGATGACGTTTGCCATCGTAAAGGTTTTGCCGCTTCCCGTAACGCCCAGAAGCACCTGCGTACGAAACCCGTCGTTCAGTCCCTCGACAAGTTTTTCGATTGCCTGTTCCTGATCGCCGTTCGGTCTGAATTTCGATTTTAACTGAAAAAGATGATTTTCCATCAACGAAACTTGCCCATGATAAGCGGGGCGATGATATATCTTATGATGATTGCGATCGTGCCGGAAACGATTGCCGTGCATACCGTAATCAGCAGTTTGTTGTAAACGCTTTTGCGCCACGCCCTTTCGACGCGCGCGAACGAAAGCCCTTTCTGATGCATCGTGATGCAATACGTCAGTTCGCCGTGGTTATCGGCGGAAATGTATTCCAGATAATCGTCAAGCGCAAGCCCTTTGAGCATAGGTTCGAGTTCTTCGGGGGTGTAGGCGTAATCGTACGGCAACGCCTCAAAAATTTCAAGCGGTTTCACCAAACAAACGCCCTCGTCGTTTTTTTCGGCGAGGTTCAAAAGGACGTGCATAAGCGCCCTTTCTTTTTTATTCAGTGCGTGTTTTTCAACTGCCATAGTCCGCCTCTTATTTCATTTTCAGGAAAACGCCGATAAGAAGAGCGATCGCGCTTGCGATAAGCCCGCCGAGAAGCGCGCCCCAGAACGCCGCTTTTCTTATCATTTTCCTTAAAGAGATGCTGTCAAGTTTGATTTCTTTCGACTTGCCTTTTTCGCCCGCGACGGGAACGTCGACGGACGCGGTAGGGTGCGAGTCGTGCGGTTCCACCTTTTCGATGGCGCGCGCTTTTGCAAGCGTGGCAAGGCAATACTCGTCCACCGTCGAATATTTGACTTTGATATAATCGTTGTCGGACAACGTGCGGATTATCCCCGAAAGTTCCACCTTTGTGCAACGGTCGGAATCGGACAATTTCGCGATGATTTCGTCCGCGTCGATGATTTTATAGGCGCCGTCCGAAAAGTCGTTAAGAACAGTCAGCACGGCGTTTAATTGCCTGTCAAGCATATACTACCTCATTTTAGTTACCCTATTATACCACCTGCAAGGTCAAATTGCAAGCCCTAACAAAAGTCTTTCAAAAAGTCGATTGAAAATTAGTATTTCAATTTGCTTTTATTTTATAATAAAGTGTGCTATCATTGACTAAATTATAAATTTTCGAGTGAATATGAATCTTTTAAGCAAGTTTTTGAATAGAACGGATTTTTCGGACTACGACGATTTCAGAAGAAACGCGAAACTTTGCGTTCCGTCCGATTTCAACTTCGGATTTGACGTCGTGGACGAATACGCAAGGCTTTGTCCCGAAAAACGCGCCCTTGTATGGTGCAATCAGAAAGGCGAAGAAAAAGTCATCACCTTTGGCGAAATGAAGGAATTGTCGCTGAAAATGTGCAACGTCATTTCGTCGTACGGCGTGAAAAAAGGCGACTTCGTAATGAGTATGCTCAACCGTCGTTGGGAATACTGGGTACTTGTCGTGGCGTGCTGCAAAATGGGCGTCGTACTTATCCCCGCAACGCACATGCTCACCCCGAAAGACGTCGCGTACCGCGTGAACGAGGCGGGCGTGAAGTTGCTGTTTGCGACGGAAGAAGAAGACGTTGCGGAACATATCTCGCTTGCCCTTCCCGATTGCAAAAACCTGAAAGGCGTATTGTCGGTAAACGGCGCGCACTTCGACAACCTTGACGAAAAACTTGAAAACGCGCCCGCGAAATTTTCCTTCGACGCGCGCCCGAACCCCCGCGATCTGATGCTCGTATATTTCACTTCGGGCACGACGGGTATGCCCAAAATGGTCATGCACGATTTTTTGTATCCTTTGGGACACGTCTTCACCGCAAAATACTGGCAGGACGTCGTCGACGACGGCTTGCACTTCACTATGGCGGAAACGGGCTGGGCAAAATGCAGTTGGGGCAAAATCTACGGTCAATGGATATCGGGCACGGCGGTTTTCGCCTACGACTACCACGGCAGATTTACCCCCACGGACGTCTTGCCGCTTGTGAAAAAATACGGGATAACGACTTTTTGCGCCCCGCCCACGATTTACAGATTTTTGGTGAAAGAAGACTTGTCGAGTTTCGATTTATCCTCGATAAAACATTGCTCCACCGCCGGCGAAAGTTTGAATCCCGAAGTGTTCAAACAGTTTGAAAAAGCGACCGGGCTCAAAATTTACGAAGGTTTCGGTCAGACCGAAGGCACGGTAATGCTGGGCACGTTCAAATATTTGTCCCCCGTCACGGGCAGTCTCGGAAAGCCCAGCCCCCTGTACGACGTGCGCCTTATCGACGACGACGAAAACGAGGTTAAACCCGGCGAAGAAGGCGAAATCGCCATACTGAAATCGGAAAATCAATGCGGACTCGTCGCGGGCTACTTCAAGGACGAGGCGCGCACCGCCGCCCTTAAAAACGACGTTTACTTCCACACCGGCGACCTTGCCTATCAGGACAAAGACGGCTGGTTCTGGTACGTCGGAAGAAAGGACGATATCATCAAATCGTCGGGCTACCGCATCGGACCTTTCGAGGTCGAAAGCGCGCTTATGGAACACCCCGCGGTGCTGGAATGTGCAATCACCGCCGTTCCCGACGACCTGCGCGGACAAATCGTGAAAGCGACAATCGTCCTGACCAAAAACTATCAGCCGTCGGACGCGCTTGTCAAGGAACTGCAAAACCACGTGAAAAAGGTAACCGCGCCGTATAAATACCCGCGCATCGTGGAGTTTGTAAAAGAACTTCCGAAAACGACGTCGGGCAAAATCCGCCGTGTGGAAATCCGCGAAAACGACAAAAAATAAAATTATCCATTCCGGTATATCCCAAACAAAAAACTCCGCGATTGCGGAGTTTTTTAATGCGGTTTTAGTGCGCTTTTTCTTTTTTGTGCGTTTTTGCGCTGTTATTTTTTGTTGTCGCGGTCGTCTTTGCGCTTTTTCGCTTCCATTATGTTGACAAAAAATATTATGCCCACAAGCACGACAAGCCCGACCAGAATCCACACTTTGTAGGTGTTGAAAAAGATCTGCACCTTTTCCCAAAGCGTTTGTGCCTGAGCGATTTTTTCTTCAAAATTTTTGATTGTGTCGCCGATTGCGGACAGTATGATTTCTTTCATTATTCTTCAACGCGGATAAGCGCGGCGACGTTTTTCACGCCGTCAAGAGCGGTGATTTCTTTCAACGCTTTTTCAATGATTTTCTCGTGGCTCAGGTGCGTGACGAAGATAATGTCCGTCTTTGAATTGACGTTTTCTTCGTTCTGAAAAACCTTTTCGATACCGATTTTGTTTTTGCCGAAAACGGTTGAAATTCTGCCCAGAATTCCTTCGCGGTCGGTGGCGCATATACGGACGTAATACTTGCTCTTAAAATCGGTGATAAAGTCCGAATCGCGACTTGAACCGTCGTTTTTGAACGGTAAATAGCGTGGTTTGCGCTGATGCGCCGCATAAATAATATCGCTGACGATTGCGCTGCCGGTGGGCAGATCGCCCGCGCCCCTGCCGTAAAGCATAATATCGCCGACACTGTCGCCGACAAGATACACGGCGTTGAAACTGCCCGACACCGCCGCAAGCGGATGGCTGCTTTTAATGAACGCGGGATGCACGCGCGCCTCGATTTTTCCGTTGTTGTTTTTGCTGATTGCAAGGAGTTTCAGCGTGTAGCCGAGTTTCTTCCCCGTATTTATGTCGTCCACGGAAATCTTCGTGATGCCCTCGCGATACACCCTTTGTACGGGCACTTTTTTGTGATAGGACAGCGTGGACAAAATCGACAGTTTGTACGACGCGTCAAAGCCTTCGACGTCGGCTGTCGGATCGAATTCGGCATATCCGAGTTCCTGCGCGGATTTCAGCGCGTCTTCGTACGACGTGCCGTTTTCGCTCATCGCCGATAAAATATAGTTCGTCGTGCCGTTTATTATGCCCTTTATCGACAAAATCGTATTTGCCTGCATGCCTTCGGTAATCGTGCGGATTATGGGCACGCCGCCGACGCAACTCGCCTCGAAATACAGCCCCGCCTTGCCGCGTTTTGCCGCCGCTTCGAGTTCGTGCCAGTGTTTTGAAAACAATTCCTTATTTGCGGTGACGATGCTTTTGCCCGCTTCCAGAGCCTTGATAAGGAACGTCCTTGCGGGTTCGATACCGCCGAAAAACTCGCAAACTATCGAGATATCTTTGTTATTTACGACGTTGTCGATGTCGGTTGAAACGATGTCGGGATTTACGCCCAACTCTTCAACCCTTTTCATATTGCGTTCAAGCACGTGCAGGACTTCGATATCGAGCCCTTCGTACTTCTTGAAAGCTTCGTGGTTTTTTTCCAGAATCTTATAAGTGCCGCCCCCGACCGTACCCAGTCCGAGCAGCGCGATGCCGACTTTTTTCATTCGTTATTACCTTCTTTATTCATATCGTACAAAATTTTAAGCCCTTTGAGAGAAAGCGAGCGGTCAACGACGTCGATAATCGACTTATCCGCGTTGACGACAAGTTCCGACAAACCGCCCGTCGCGATGACTTTCGCGTCTTTCATAAGCGGATTTTCGCGGAATTTTCTGACAATGTAGTCAACCTGCCCCGCATATCCGTAAACCGCGCCCGACTGCATACCCTCGATTGTGGAACGGGCAATCGCGTCTTTCGGCGGAACAAGTTCGAAACGGGGAAGTTTCGCGGCGGTGTTCACAAGGCTTTCCGACGCGGTTTTGACGCCGGCGCAAATCGCGCCGCCCAAAAACGTGCCGTCTGCGGTAACCGCATTGAACGTCGTCGCGCTGCCGAAATCCACAACGATAAGCGGCCCGCCGTATATGAAGTGCGCCCCGACCGCGTCGACGATCCTGTCCGCGCCGAGTTCGATGGGGTTGTTATATTTGATTTTCAAACCCGTTTTAAGCGTGGCGTCCACGAAGACGGGCTTTTTCTTCATATAGTACGTGCACATATGCTCCACCGTGTAGTTGAGCATGGGCGCGACGGACGACATGATAATGCCGTCGATATCCTGAAATTCAACGCCGACGTTTTTGAACAAGTCGTACAAAATCATTCCGAGTTCGTCCGCGGTGCGCTTTGCCTCGGTTGAAAGACGCCAGCTTTTTTTCAGGACGTCGCCGTCGTACACGCCGAGTTTCATATTCGTATTTCCTACGTCGATAACAAGTAACATTTTTTAATCCTTATCGTGATTTTACGTTATTATACCAAAAGCGCGCGCATTTTACAACTATTATTTTTCAAACATATATGATACGCGTTATAAATATAATTTTTATATGCAAAAAGTAAAATGGCTTTACGCCGCGTTTTTCGCGCTTTCGTTTGCGCTTATCGTGGAATGGACGGGAAGTTTCACCGTGCAAAGAAACCTATCCTGGTTTTTTGGGCTAAGTCTTCCGGTGTTTTGGTTGGACACGACGGCGTTCACGGCGTTGTTCTCGGCCGCGACGGCACTTGAAGCGTTCGTCGTGTCCGACGCGCTCGTCAAAGACGCGGTAAATCCGACATTCGGCTTGTATGCGTCGGTCAAGTTTTCGTCCGCATTGTTCCTTGCGCTGTTTTTCGCGGCAAGAAATCCTCTTTTGGGACTTGTCACAATGACTGTCACTTTGGCGTTAATGTGGATTTTTTGTATTTTTATTCTGCGATCCCGCGCGGGGAAACTTGCAAAAGCCGCCGTTCCCGTCCTGCTTTTATGGTATTCGTATCTGTGGTCGCTGTCCTACGCCGTCGCGATTATAAATTAAAAAAAGGACGGCGCCGCCCGCCGTCCCGAAAAAATGGTGCTTTTATGTATTATTTGCACCCGCCGCCACCGCCGCATCCGCAGCAGCAACACAAAATCACAAGCCACGGCCAGAAGCCGTACGCTCCGCCGCCGCATCCGCAACCGTCGTTGCACCCGCCGCCGCATCCGCCACAGCAGCAAAGAAGGATAAGAATCCATAACATACAGTCACAGCCCGAACCGCCGCCGAAAAAGTTTCCGTTCATAGCACAACCTCCCTTTCATACTCGATAACCGCAAGGATTATCTATACTTCACAATACGCAAACTTCATTTTTTTTGTTACATAAAACCTTGCCCGTCGGCGTTTCGCTTGACTTTTTCTTAATATGTAAATAGAATATAAATAAACTTTTTTATGAGGTATGCGTTTATGGCAAATCTGACAATGGATAAACTCGTCGCGCTTGCGAAAAACCGCGGCTTCGTCTTCCCGGGAAGCGAAATTTACGGCGGTCTTGCAAACACCTGGGACTACGGTCCTTTGGGCGTCGAACTTAAAAACAATATCAAAAAAGCGTGGTGGAAAAAATTCATCACCGAAAGCGAATATAACGTAGGTCTTGACTGCGCGATTCTTATGAATCCGAAAGTCTGGGAAGCAAGCGGACATATCGGCGGTTTTTCCGACCCTCTTATGGACTGCAAATCGTGCAAATCCCGTCATCGCGCCGACGACCTTATCGAAAACTGGAACGCCAAAAAAGGTATCACCCTTAACATCGCCGGCTGGACGAACGAACAGATGGAAGAATATATCAGGGAAAACAAAATCCCGTGCCCGATCTGCGGCAACTCCGACTTCACCGGCGTGAGAAAATTCAACCTTATGTTCAAAACTTTCCAGGGCGTCACGGAAGACACGACAAGCACCGTGTACCTTCGTCCCGAAACCGCGCAAGGTATCTTCGTAAACTTCAAAAACGTGCAGCGCACCACAAGAGCGAAAGTGCCTTTCGGTATCGGACAAATCGGCAAGTCTTTCAGAAACGAAATTACCCCCGGCAACTTCATCTTCCGCGTCCGCGAGTTTGAACAAATGGAACTTGAATTCTTCTGCAAACCCGGCACCGACCTTGAATGGTTCGATTATTGGAAGGAACACTGCAAAAATTGGCTTTACGGCCTCGGAATCAAGGAAGAAAACCTGCGCCTGCGCGACCACGATAAAGAAGAACTGTGCTTTTACAGCCGCGCCACGACCGACTTCGAGTTCAGATTCCCGTTCGGCTGGGGCGAACTTTGGGGCGTTGCCGACCGCACCGACTACGACCTTAACTGCCATCAGCGCGTCAGCGGCGAAAATATGGACTATGTCGATCCCGTCACGAACGAAAGATATATTCCTTACGTTATCGAGCCGTCGCTGGGCGTCGAGCGTATGTTCCTTGCCGTGCTTTCAAACGCCTATGACGAGGAAGAAGTCGACGGCGATACCCGCGTTGTTTTGCATTTGCATCACGCTCTCGCGCCGTATAAGGTTGCGGTGCTTCCTTTGCAAAAGAAACAACTTGGCGACAAAGCGACGGAAATTTACCGTATGCTTCAAAAGCACTTTTCCTGCACGTACGACGAAAGCGCAAGCATCGGCAAACGTTACCGCCGTCAGGACGAAATCGGCACGCCTTTCTGCGTGACGGTTGACTTCGACACCCTTGACGACGACACCGTAACCGTGCGTGAACGCGACAGCATGGCGCAAATCAGAATGCCTGTCGATAAACTTGTCGAATATCTGGAAAAAGAACTCGCTTACTAAGATAAAATGATAAAAGGCTCGGTTTACCGAGCCTTTTTGTATGATTAAAGATGTTATTCGGTCGTTTACTTAAACAAATCAGAAAAAGAAAAGGCTATACCAGCCAACAACTTGCCGACGCTTTGCACGTCTCCCGCAGCACTTACAGCCGCTACGAAAACGACTTAAAGGACGTGGAGCCCGACATACTTTTGGGCCTTGCGAATTTTTACGACACCACGGTCGACGACTTCCTGCTCTGGAACGCGCTTATCAAGTCGCCCGATTATCCGATGAACGTCAACAAATTAAGGAAACTTGGAAAATTAAAATAATTTTTCGACGATCATTTCTTTCAGTTTATTCACGCCGTCCCCGGTTTTTGCCGAAATCACGACGGCGTTTTTTTCGTCTGTGGAAAAGCCTGCGTTTTCGTCGGCTTTGTTATAAACCGTTATAATCGGCGTGTCGGTAACGCCCAGCGACGTGAGGACGTCTTTCACGACTTTTTCCTGTCTTTCAAGGTCTTTTGAACTGCAATCCGCAACGTGCAGAATAAGGTCGGCGTACGTTGCTTCTTCCAGCGTGCTTCTAAAAGCGTCGACGAACTCGTGCGGGAGATTGTCGATGAAACCTACGGTGTCGGTCAGAAGATATTCCTTGCCGATATCGACGAAAATCTTGCGCGTTACGGGATCGAGCGTTGCAAAAAGTTTGTCTTCCGCCTTGACACCCGCTTTTGTCAGAAGGTTCATCAGCGTGGACTTTCCGGCGTTTGTATATCCGACGATGGCGACGGTTTTTATGCCCGATTTTTTGCGGCGTTCACGGCGCAAATCCCTTTCTTTTTTCAGAATTTCGATGCGTTCCGACAGTTCGTAAATGCTGCGGCGGATACGCCGTCTGTCGGTTTCGAGTTTGGTTTCGCCGCTTCCTTTCGTCGCTGCGCCGCCGGAGCCCCCGCCACCGATTCTCGACAATTCTTTGCCTTGTCCCAAAAGTTTGGGCAAAGTATATTTCATCATCGCGAGTTGCACTTGAAGTTTGCCCTCGTTCGAGGTTGCGTGCCGCGCGAAAATTTCAAGAATGAGCATCGGACGGTCGATGACCTTCGCGCCGACGTATTCTTCGATATTGTTCAGTTGACTTCCCGTGAGCATATTGTTGAAAATGACGAATTCCGCATTTTTCACCTGCACGAGGCGTTTGATTTCTTCAAGTTTACCAAGCCCCGCGCAATAGCCCTTGTCGGGATTTTGTTTTTGAGTAACCGCGCCTTTGACGTCAAGTCCCATCGTGTCGGCGAGTCGTTTCAGCTCCTCGATTTCGACATCGAGGTCGCTGCCCGTGCCGACGTTTACAAGGATTGCCCCGCGCGTTTCGGGCGTATTGTCGACAACGTCGGGGATCACCGATTTTCTTTCGTATTCGGTGATTTTCGAAATCATTTCGGCGTCGTCGATTTTTGCCGCGGACTTAAAATAAAACCTGTCGATTTTTTTGCCGTTGATAAAAGCGACTTCGACGTCGTTCGCCCTTCCGTGCAACACGCCGACGGCAATCATTGCGTCAAGGCGCATCGACGTGAGCGCGGACGTGTCCATATCCGACAGTTTTCCGCTTCCTTTCGGGTGAGTATGCACGCATCTCACGCCCTGAAACCGTTTGTCGCTGCGCTTCAACGAAAAATCTTCAAGCGATACCGTGCCGCTGTCGCCCACTCCCACCGCGACGACCTGTCCGTTTCTTGCGACGAACACGCAAATCTCGCGGTTGATTTTTTCGGTAATTTCGGCAATGGTCGAAAGAACCGTCCTGTCGATAAGAAGGTTTTTGTCGTACGCCCCGATAAGAGCTTCAAGCCGCGCAAGCACGGTTTGTTTTATTCCTTTCGTATTGCCGTAAACCATAATAAAATCCGTTAAGCCCTGGTGGAGTAGTTGGGGCTTTCTTTCGTAATCGTGATGTCGTGCGGATGGCTTTCGATAAGCGACGCGTTGGAAATTCTGACGAATTCCGCCGTGGTACGCAGTTCTTCGATGTTATGTTTTCCGCAGTAGCCCATACCGGAGCGGATACCGCCGACCATCTGATAAACGACGTCGGCAAGGCTTCCCCTGTAAGGTACGCGTCCTTCGACGCCTTCGGGCACGAGTTTTCTCGCGTCTTCGCTGTCCTGGAAGTATCTGTCTTTGCTGCCCGCCGCCATTGCGGAGATACTGCCCATTCCGCGATACACCTTGAAACTTCTTCCCTGGAACATTTCGATGTCGCCGGGGCTTTCCATAGTTCCCGCAAACAGACTTCCGATCATGACCGCCGCCGCGCCCGCGCCGATTGCTTTCACGATGTCGCCGCTGAATTTGATACCGCCGTCGGCGATGACTTTCTTGCCGTATTTGTCGGCAGTTTCGGCGCAGTCCATAACCGCCGTGATTTGCGGCACGCCGATACCCGCGATGACGCGCGTCGTACAGATACTGCCGGGACCCATCCCGACTTTTATGATGTCCGCGCCCGCTTCAATCAGGTCGCGCGTGGCTTCCGCCGTTGCGACGTTACCCGCGATGACGGGAAGGCAAGGGAATTTCTTTTTGATATTTTTGACCGTTTCAATAACGATCGCATTGTGTCCGTGCGCCGTATCGACGGCGATTACGTCAACTTTGTTTCTGACGAGTTCTTCAACCCTTTCCATCGTGTTGTTCGCGATGCCGACCGCCGCTCCCGCAAGCAGTCTGCCGCCCGCGTCCTTTGCGGAGTTGGGATACTGAATGGCTTTTTCGATGTCTTTGATGGTGATAAGCCCTTTCAGATTGAAATCGGTGTCGACGATGGGCAGTTTTTCGATGCGATGTTCGCCAAGAATTTCTTTCGCCTCTTCAAGCGTGGTGCCGACGGGTGCGGTCACAAGGTTTTTCCACGTCATTATATTGCCGATGGGCTGGTTGTAATTTGTCTCGAATTTAAGGTCGCGGTTGGTAAGAATACCCACGAGTTTTCCTTCTTTCGCGATAGGAACGCCGCTGATTCTGTACTTTGCCATAAGCGCGACCGCTTCGGTAACGAGGTTGTCCGGCCCAAGGTAAAACGGATCGGTAATGACGCCGTGTTCGCTGCGCTTCACGCGGTCTACGTGCGCCGCCTGTTCTTCGATAGTCAGGTTTTTGTGAATGATACCGACGCCGCCTTCCCTTGCCATCGCGATTGCCATCTGGGATTCGGTAACGGTATCCATGCCCGCGCTCAGAAGCGGAATGTTGAGTTTAAGCCCTTTTGCAAGTTCCACCGACAAATCGACGTCTTTGGGAAGCACGTCGCTGCGCTTGGGGATAAGCAAAACGTCGTCAAAAGTTAAACCTTCCTTCAAAATCTTTGCCATTTGTATACCTCGTTAAAAATTATTTTCGGAAAAATTGTAAATTTTTCTTATGTTATAATATTTGGGATTAAAAGTCAACGGATTTTTTGATTTTGCCGTCCCGTTTTTTGAAAATTACGAAAACAGATAAAACGATTACGATAAGTATGCCCATTCCCGACACGACGGGATAATAATAATCGACGATATCCTCAAAAGAGAACAACCCTACAAACGGAAGCGACAAAAGCGTGACGAAAATGACGCCCGCGGTTTTCTTTTTTTCGTCCGGCGCGATTATTTCCGCCGCCGTTTCAAGCGCGGATACCATCGTCGTAAATACCGAAAGAAGTATCACCGCGCCCGCCGCGTATTTAAGCCCGACTTTGTCCGCCGCGACATATACGGGCATTTCGCCGCCGCTCTTTTTCACGACAAGCGTGATAAGCGCAAGCATCGTCGCCATAACGACCGCAGTCGCGCACCCCGACGCCCAAATTGTCTTTTTCGTCGCGGTTTTTCCAAGCCTTATCATCACGCCCATCGACAACATAACGTTCATTGCGGCGTACGTTATCCCGTTGAAAAAGTTGTATGCGCCGCTTGCTTTTTCTTTGTCGGAATACGCGAAAATCACTATTGTCAGAAGAAGTATCACAGGCACCGCGACAGAGTTCAGCCCCTTCATGAACCTTAACCCGTTTGCAGCGATGAAACCCGCCGCGACAACCCACGCCACACTTGTGTATTTAATATCGAATATTTTCACAAAAAGGGTTTCAACACCCGAAAACATTGCTATAAAAGTGATATATGCACAAATGAACATACATACATCATAAAGTGCTTTTGCCTTATTCTGCAACATATGTTCATTGATTCTATCGTTGAATTTTGCGCCGATTGCCAAAAAATACGCATTGAAAAGTCCCAGTAAAATCCCCGAAAAAATCGGCACGGCAATGCTCGATCTTCCGAAATACAACAATACTTCCTGCCCCGTTGCAAACCCCGCGCCGATGACCGTCCCGATAAACACGGCGGCGCACTTTAATCCTTCTTTCATAAAATAACCCTATGCCTTGCGACACAGGGTTATGAATAAATAACATTATGAGTTTTCAGTTTTTCGTTTCGACGGTTTCGGGATTTTCGCCGTTTTCCCCGATATGATTTATGTACTTGTAATAGGGATCGTCCGAAAAATCTTTTTCTTCCGTCATCTCCCCGCCGAGTTCTTCGACGGCGTTTCTTATCTCGACAAATTCCACGTAATTTATATCGACCTCGCTTGCGAAACTTTTCAGAATATCGATTGCGGCGGGATCGCCGTATCTTCCGAGAAGCCCCGCGTACGTCGGCACGTCTTCGGCGCGCTGCAACATGGTAACGAGCCAGTAAAACACGTCCTTTCTCCCCTTGAAGTTTGAAAGTACCTCAACGAGGATTCCCTGATTTTTTTCGGGCACGGAGTTTATGATTTCCAATATTTTTTCGGGCACGCAGTCGTCGCCGTCGGACAGATATTCAAAAGCGACCGTTTTCACTTCGTCGGGCATTTCGTCGTTTGTAAGGACGGAAATGAAAATATCTTCGACTTCTTCGTCGTCGATTTCTTTAAGTAAAAGCGCGGCAAGAAGTTTTGCGTCCTTGTTGTTTTCGTACAAAAGCCCGTTCAGGTATTCGGTCGCGCCTTCCGCGCGCACGACCTCGTCGCAAATGGTGTCGGTAACTTCGATATTGTTTTCAAGGCATTTCGAAACGTAGTCGAAAATTTCGCCGTCTTCGCGAAGTTCCGCCGCGTACTCTTTCGGCGTTTTGCCGTCAAGGGTTTTGATCCTGACGTTTTCAAACCTGTTGAAAAGCATGCCGAGATCGTCTTCCAGCGCCTCATGCGAGGAATACTTTTCCTTATTTTTCCTTACGGCTTCCTGCACGTAAAGTTCAAACAATTTGTCAAGATTTTCAAATTTCATATTTTTCGTCAACCTCTTTCAATAATTCGACGTATCTCAGATACTTTTCGTCGATGACGGTCATGGGCGTCGAGCGTCTGACGCGGTGCGTGGACAAGTCGCACAAGGCGTCTTTCATCGCAACCATACTGTCAATCGAATTCAACTCTTTCACAAGGTCTTTCGGGCTTAAGTCGCTCATTAAAAACCCCGATATTCTTTTCAGTCTTTCGCTCAGCGCGTCCACGGCGGATTTCGGCTTTTGTTCCCGCATAATCACCTGCGAAAAGGCAAAATACGCGGCGGCTTTCACGACGTCGTTTATTCCTTTTTCCCAGCCGTAATCGGCCATTTTTACGATTTTCAGTTTTTCGTCGATATTCGCGACGGCAACCTCGCCCGGCATTGCGTCCGAAAGATAAACCGTCAGCGCAAGGGTTTTGAGATACGGCGACGCGTACGGCGAAATAAGCAGTTTTTCGTACATATCGAACATTTGCTTGGAAACGTACGTGGTAAGCCCCGTCATCAGGACGTACACGTTCTGCTCGTTCTCGTTAAGTAACACGTATTCGATATTTCTGTAAGCGTCCTTGTCGTATTTCAGGTAATTCATAAACCCGATGTTGTCCTGCATCTTCATTTTGAGATCGGACAAAATCCGCACGCGTTTAAGCATCACTTCCATATCGCCGTACGGTATAAGACCGTCTTCGCCGTCGTTGATTTTGTCAAGCAACAGACGGGCTTCGAAATTGTCGGGATACAGTCGGACGATTTCCAGAAAAGTCGCGCGGGCGGGCTTGATATATCCGCAGTTGTACTGCGCTTTTCCGTACAGAATCAAAAACTGCGGCTGATACGGAAAGTCGGGCAAAACGTTTTCGACGGCGTCAAGCACTCCTTCGTGGTCGAGCGCAAGACGGCACGCGTCAAGTTTCACCATATATTCCATCGTGTTTTTGGGTTTTTCGGTTTTGATTTCCGAAAACACTTTTTCGGCGTCCGTCTTTTCGTCAAGGAGTTTTAAGGCAATGTAATAATAACACTTCAACGAAAAGTCGTCGGGCAATCCTTTAAGCGCGGTTTCGGCGGCGATTTTCATCGACTGCAACCGGTCAAGCGCAAGATAACACATCGCCTTGTTTTTCTCAGCAATGTAATAATATTTCCCGTTTTTTTCGTTTATGTTTTTGAGAAGGTCTAAGGACTCCTGCGGTTTCCCCGTCGAAAACAGTTTGAACGCGTCGGAAATAATCTGCTCGCACTCCGCCGACGGACGGGGATAAACCTGCTTGAATCCGATTTCGGTACGGCGTTTTTCGGGTTTGTCGTTTTCTTCGCCGTCGTCGAAGTTCAGAAGTTTTTCCATAAGTTCCGAAAACTTCATAAAGTCGGGATTCCCGCCAAGTCCTTCCAGGTCGTTTATCGTAAGGTTTTTCAGATTTTTCAGGTCTTTTTCTTTGACAAGGTTTTCGCCGCCCTTTTCTTTTCTCGATACGACAAGCCTTAGGTGTCTTTCAAACTCCCGCTCTTCTTCGTCGTCGGGGAAAAGGGTTTCGCCGTCTTCGGTCTGCACCGTCAGAAACTCCGAAAAGTCGTAATCGACGCCGTAAGTATCCTTGTAATATTTTGCAAGGCGGAACTTGCCGTTAACGAGCGCATTCGAAATAATGCCCTTGATCGCGTCCTTCGACTTTGTTTTTGCATAGGCGGTCATATATGCGACGTTGCTTTCGTTGAAGGCGTTCATATCGGCGTAAATCCGTCCGATGAGAATGAGCGCGTCCTTGTTTTTTTCGTCGCGTTTCACGACTTCGAACAATAAGGTAAGCGCGTCGGCGAAGTTCTCGTCGGCGTAAAGATCGTTTGCGCGGTCTATCTTATATTCGATTGTGTCGTCAAACTTAATAACTTTTGCCATAGTACAAAATAACGCTTTTAAGCCTTTGAAAACAACGTATCAACGTCGTTTTTGGTGAAAACGTACTTTTTGTTGCAGAATTGACAAGTAAGCTCCAGCTGCCCGTTTTCACGCAGAATATCGTATGCCTCGTCGCGCCCCAAAGACACGACGACTTGTTCAAGCCGCGCCCGATTGCATGTGCATTCGTACGTCGGATACACGTCGGGAAGATAAAAAATATCGAAATGCGAAAAGTATCTGTCGATAATATCTTCGGGTGTCATTTCCTTGAACAGGTCGCTGACGCGCGTGAAATTCATCAATATATCTTCCATCACCGTGATTGCGTTGTCGTCCGCCCCGGGAAGCGCGCTTACGAATATTCCGCCCGCCGACACGCACTCGTTATCCGCCGCAAGCACGCCAAGCGCCACCGCCGACGGCTGTTGTTCGGACACCGTGAAATAATACGCAAAATCGTTTGCGATTTCCCCGTCGACAATCGGGCATCTTCCCGAATACGGTTCTTTCAGCCCAAGGTCTTTTATGACGCTGATATAGCCGTTTTTGCCGACGCCGCCGCCCACGTCGAGTTTCCCTTTTCCATTCAGCGGAAGTTCGACCGCGGGGTTTTCGACGTAGCCCCTGACCTTCGCGCCGTAATCGGACAGCACGACGATGCGACCAAGCGGGCCGCCGCCGTTAATCGTAATCGACAATTTTTGTTTGTCGTCTTTAAGTTCCGTCCCCATATACGCGCCGACGATAAGCGTCCTGCCGAGCGCAGCCGCCGCGGTACGGGAAAGAGAGTGAATTTTTATCGCTTTGTCGACAAGTTCCTTTGCGGAAATCACGCTGACGAGAATCGTCTTGTCGAACAGCATAAATCTTTTTATAACGTCCATTATTTTTTCGCAACGACGATAAGTCTGTTGCAACGCTCCGTAAATTTTTTGAATTTTTCGTTAAAAAACCGATAAGAAAAGCCCGCCGCCGTCAATGCGGATTCGACGTCTTTCGTTTTGTGTATATATTGCGATTCGCTTTCGTCAAAGCGGCGATACACGTCGCCGTCCCGCTCGAAAAAGGTCAGATCCATTTTTATTTTTTCGCCCTTTTTCGTGTTTTGCCAAAGGTACGTCAGGTTTTCGTCGTCCTCGTAAAAAAGGTTGTTTCCGAGCACGTTTTCAAGTTTATTGGCGGAACTCACGTCAAAAATAAAAATACCGCCGTCGTTCAACGCGGAGTAAATCTCATTAAACGCCACCGCCAGGTTTTTCCCTTTGACGTAATTGAATCCGTCGCAGACAGCCGTTACGAAATCGCACTTTTTTTCAAGGTGTAAATCGTTCAGGTCGGAAAAAACAAACGGCACGTCAAGGCGTGCTTTTCTTGCTTTTTCGGTCGCTTTTTCAAGCATTTCGGGCGAAACATCGCCGCCGACGACCTTGAACCCGTTGCGTTTAAGGCGGATTGCCATTTCGCCGCTGCCGGACGCCAGATCGTATCCGAACCCGCCCCAAACGTCTTTCAGATTTTCAAGGACGAACTTTTCGTACGCGTCGTAGTCAAAGTCGCCCATCAGATCGTCATAATACTTTGCAAGTATCTCGTACAATTATTTTTTCCCGCCTTTTGCCTTTTTTCCGTTCCGGTTTTCCGCGGGAGTGCCGTTTGCGTTTGCGACAGGTTTTTCGCTTTCCGCCGTTACGGATGCCGTGACCGCATTTTGTTTTGCCTTTTTATCTTTCTTCGACGACGGTTTTTGCTGCGTCATCATATAAAGCGGGGTAAGCACGTTATCGAGCGCCCATTGCGAAAACGCCGTAAACGTAAGCCCGTACAAAGTCGTGCCGAACATCATCATCACGACAAGCCAGATTATCGAGAAGAAACTGCTCTTGACAAAGAACAACGCAATCGGCACAAGGCATACAAGGAACAACGGCAAACCTATCGGCGCAAGTTTCACGCTGAAAAGGATTGAGTTTTTGACCTGTTTTAGGAGTGGCAAGTCGACTTCCGCAATCATCGGCAGAAGTTGCATGTTGACGTAAAGCAGCAAAAACTCAACAAGACACACGACGATTATCATCACCCAGTGTCCGGCGTTGAGCGCACCCATCACCTTCAATTTCAGGAAGAATACGAACGCGCTGCCGAGCGCAAGCACGAGAAGCGAATCGACAAGCATAACGATAAGGTATTTCCACCAATATTTTTTGACGCCTTTGAAGAAGGTTTTCGTGATTTTTTCAACCTTTTCGCCCCACATAAAGGCTTTCAGACAGTTGAACGCGCCCGCCATACCGATAAACGTAATCGTGATTGCGGGGACAAGCAGATAAAACACGATCTGCCACGCGTCGTATACGGCAATCTGCGCCTGTTGCAGGGTGTCCGCCCCGCCCGGGAACGCCATGCCGACGTTGCCCATAAAATCGAACTTCGACGTCGCAAGGCTCGTGAAATAATTACTGCACCAATAAAGCACGAAAAAGAGCGGGATCGCAAACAGCAAAAACCACGCGTTCACTCTCATAAGCGAGTTCATCTCGCCGCTCATCACCGCAAAAACCTGCTTCACGCGGCCCTTAGGATATACCCCCTTCGGTTCTTCCGCGCGGATTTCGGGCCCGAGCGAAAGTTTTTTATACAAAGGGCTTAATTCTTCCTTTTTGTTTTTATTGTTCGTTTTATTAGTTTTGTTCATTTTTTGCTCCGACATTTGTTGTCTTTCCATTTTACACTATAAAAAGAAATATATCAAGAATTTATCGCGGAGTTTTGTCGGCTTTTGACACGAATCGACGAAAAATAATACTATGTATATATCAGCATTTGACAAAGTCTCTTTCGTGTGTTACCATATTAAACTATTAAAGAGGTTATTCGGAACCTTTCCGATTTTGGAGGTATCTATGAAAAAATATAACGTGGCGGTTGTCGGCGCAACGGGTATGGTCGGCAATAAATTCCTGGAAGTTTTAGCGGAAAGAAACCTTCCCGTCGAAAACTATTATCTTTACGCAAGCGCGAAAAGCGCCGGTAAGGTGATTGATTTCATGGGAAAACCGCACACCGTTATCGAACTCACGAAAGAAAACGTCGTCGATAAAAAAATCGACATCGCGTTGTTTTCCGCGGGCGCAAGCGTTTCGAAAGAATTCGCCCCGATTTTTGCAAGTATCGGCGCAACCGTTGTCGACAACAGCAGCTGCTGGCGTATGGACGAAAACGTTCCCCTTGTCGTGCCCGAGGTCAACCCCGAAGACGTCAGATGGAACAAAGGCATCATCGCCAACCCGAATTGCAGCACGATTCAGGCTATGGTGGCATTAAAACCCCTGCACGACAAATATACTATTAAAAGAGTGGTTTACAGCACTTATCAGGCGGTTTCCGGCGCGGGCGTTCAGGGCTACAACGACCTTAAAGACGGCATAAACGGCGTCCCGCCCAAAAAGTTCAATCACCAGATCTTCGCAAACTGCCTGCCGCAAATCGACGTGTTCTGCGACAACCACTACACCAAAGAAGAAATGAAAATGGTCAACGAAACGCGCAAAATTCTGCACGCGCCCGATATGCGAATCACCGCAACCACCGTCCGCGTCCCCGTTTTCCACGGCCATTCCGAAAGCATAAATATCGAGTTTGAGAAACCTTGCGACCTTAAAGGCGTGTTCGAATGCCTTGAAAACGCCCCGGGACTCGTCGTCATCGACGATATAGAAAACTGCAAGTACCCGATGCCCGTCGATATCGAGAATACCGACCCCGTTTACGTCGGTCGTATCCGCATCGACGATAGCGTCGACAGCGGCGTCAATATCTGGTGCGTCGCCGATAACATAAGAAAAGGCGCCGCAACCAACACGGTTCAGATTGCCGAATTGCTTATAAAGGAAAATCTCGTTTAATTCACGATTTCACAAAAGCTTAATAACCCGAATCGGTAATAATCTTTTAAGAAGGTCAAGGCGAAAATGTCAATTTTCAAAGGCTGCGCTACCGCGCTTGTTACCCCGTTTTCCGATTCGGGCGTCGATTACGATTCTCTCGGGCGCCTCATCGATTTTCAGATTGAAAACGACGTGGGCGCTCTTGTTATACTCGGCACCACGGGCGAAGCCGCAACAATGTCGGAAGACGAAAAAATCGACGTCGTGAAGTTTTCGGTAAAAGCCGCGGACGGGCGCGTTCCCGTCATCGTCGGCAGCGGCTCGAACGACACGAAATCGGCTGTGCGACTTAGCCGACTTTTCTCGTCGCTCGGCGCGGACGCCCTGCTTGTCGTTACGCCGTTTTACAACAAATGCACGCAAAGCGGACTTGTCGCGCATTACTCGGAAATCGCAAATTCCGTCGATAAACCCGTTATCGTTTACAACGTTCCGGCGCGCACCGGCGTCAACGTTCTGCCGGAAACTTTCCGAAAACTTGCAAAAATTAAAAACGTCGTCGCCATCAAAGAAGCGGCGGGGGATCTTTCGCAAATGTCCGACACGATAATGCTGTCGGGCGACGCGGACGTCTTTTCAGGCGACGACAACCTTACCGTCCCCGCAATGTGTATGGGGGCATCGGGCGTTATCTCCGTCGCGGCGAATCTGTTCCCGAAATTCGTGTCCGCGATGACAAAAGCCGCCCTTCTCGGCAACTACGACAAAGCGGCGAAAATGCAGTTGAAAATCAACCCACTGATACACGGATTATTTTCGGAAGTCAATCCCATCCCCATAAAATACGCGCTCAATAAATTCGGGCTTTGCAAGAATATTCTGCGCTTGCCGCTCACAAAAATGTCGAAAGCGAATTCCGACAAATTAGACGTTTTAATTGACGATTTTTTAAGTTAAAGTATGATAAATGTCATATTAAACGGCGCGTGCGGCAGACTCGGCACAACGTTTCAAAAGGTTGCAAAAGAAGCGACGGACGTAAATATCGTTGCCGGCGTCGATGTAAACCGCACGGGGATTTCAACGGGTTTTCCGCTGTATAAAAACATTAAAAACGTTGCCGTTTCCGCGGACGCAGTGGTCGATTTTTCAACGCCGACAGCACTTTCCGACGTGCTCGAATATTGCGTCGGAAATAACCTGAAACTTCTTGCCGCAACGACGGGACACTCCGAAATCCAAAACGAAAAAATCGCGGCTGCCGCCAAAAAAATAGCCGTTTTCAAGACGGCGAATTTAAGCCACGGCGTGTACGTTTTGTCGCGCCTTGTCGCGCTCGCGGCGTCACTACTCGACGGCTTCGACGTCAACGTCACGGAAACCCACCACAAGAAAAAACTCGACGCCCCGTCCGGCACAGCCAAAATGCTCGCGGACGTTATAAAGTCGTCTTGCGTTGATGAAAACACGCCGGACGTTTCGATAAATTCGATTCGCGGCGGCACGGCAGTCGGTAAACACGAAATCTCGTTTTTCGGCAATTACGAAACCCTGACTCTCACCCACGAAGCCTGTTGCAAGGACGTTTACGCCGTCGGCGCTCTCCGCGCCCTTCGCTTCCTTATGACAAAAAAAGTCGGGTTTTTTTCATCGTCCGACCTGTAAAATTTCCGTTTCCTTATCCCATTATGCTTTTCAGATAGTCGCTTCTTCACAAAGTATTTGCCGCGCATTACTTTTTTATTTCTTGCGGCTGTCGGAATTAAAGGATTTTTGCAAAATTGCCGCAATATGGTTGCCAAATCCGGCGAAATGTTGTATATTACACACGTTGGGCATTTCCCCGACGTAATCAGATTGGAGAGATATCGAAGAGGTCATAACGAGCCGCACTCGAAATGCGGTCGTCAGGAAACTGGCGCAAGGGTTCGAATCCCTTTCTCTCCGCCACAAGGGAATAATACGAACACCGAGATTAAGACGGAGTTCGTATTATTCTTTATAATGACTATTTCGGCGTAAAGGTAAGCCGATGAAAACGAAAAGAAACGGAAATCCTGGCAAGCGATTGCCCGGATTTTTTCATATATTGAATCTTCTTCCCGTTGCCCAGATGGAGAATACTTTTTGGGTAGAGATGGAATCCCTCCGATTTATTCGCCTTTCGTCTCCACGTTGTAGCACAGTAAAAATCGGAAGTAAACGGGATAAATTGTTACTGAAAACCTTAATAATACCGAGAGTCGGACTTAATAAAAAGCTCAGCTCTTTTTTCATTTACGCAACAATTTCTCCTTTTTCGTTGACTTCCGGTTTTGCGACTTTAACTACCCCCTTTCCATTTGCTTTTTCCGATGCTACCTATTTCCCGCCGAAAGGCAAGAGTTAAGTACCACCGGCTCAGCCGGTGGTACTTGACTAAATATTGTATATAAATTGTATTATTGATTTTGATTTAATAATTATTTGTTATAATATCCAATAAATGTTACTTTAAACATAACATTACTTGGATTGGTAAATACCAATTTGATGTAGTTTGAACCATCTGATGCATTTTTAGATGTTTGATTGTTAGCAAACAAATCAATATTAGTATCTTTATCGGTGCTGCCATTGTAAGAACCGATTGTGCTATAGTTGTGTAAATCAAATTCTACAGTTTCACCACTTGCAGACAAGCTATTTCATATTTAACAATGCGACGGACAAAATTTGTCCGCCGCACTCCTTGATCATAGCATCCGGCAAGACGGAAATTTCATTGTCCGTCACACCCTGTACGTTTGACTTTTGCGTGCGAAAAAAGTCGTGTTTCGCCCACGTTCATCTTCGGTTTTCAGATAAAAACCGATTATGACCAATTATCCCTTTACTATGACGTTGCCCTTGACGAGATAGTCACCTGCCGCAATGGTAGTGTCCGAAGCGACGCCTCTCAGCAACAAAGCGACAGTCCCTTTGGTTTCGGCGGTCACCGAATCAACATTTTTGCCATCCACAGTAATAGCTGTTACCATTACGGTTAAGCTACCGCCCGACGCCCTAAAGAGAGTGAAATTATCGCCTACATTGATAATACCGCCGTCAACGGTTCCCTCTACCGCAATTCCTCTTCCGGTAATATATTGGCTGTTGGAGATGATGAATTTCGCATAATCGAGAATGTCGGCGGTTAAAGTCACGTCGGTTTCGGGTGCAAGGTAATTTGCGCTATCCGCTCCGCCGATCAGGTAAGTCACGGTCACGGTAATATCGTTGCCCACTGCCGCACTTGCAAACGTGCCGCTTGCGCTGACGGTAACGTCTTCCCCGTCCACAACGCCGTTCAACGTGCCTACCGTGACGTTTGCCGTCGTATTGCCGTCATAGTTCTTATCGGCGACGGTCGTGCCCGTGACGGTCAGTTGTTTCTTGGCAATGGTGAATTCCTTTTCCGCGGTTGCTTCGGTGTAATCGTCCGTTTCCGCAATCTTTACCACAACCTTATAATCGCCTGCGTTGACAGGGGCTGCCGCAAGAGGCGTACTGCCGTAAACGCCGTCAACTTTCTGATACCATGCAATCGAGAACGCGCCTGCGGCGTTATTTGTGGTGCAGTCGGCAAGAACGGGAGCTGCAACAGGAGTCTTGTCATAGGTTTTGCCGGGGGCGTAAGATGAGTTGATGGAAACAGTACCCGCAGTCTTTTCCAAAACGGCAATCGGTTCGGTCTTGGTTTTATCGCAGACGGTGCAGGTATAGGTCTTTACACCGGGCGTCGTTGTTGTTGCCGGGGTGGTGATTACGCCCCCGTCCCAAACATGCTCTGCTTCGTCCTTTTTAACGTTGTGTCCGCAAGTGGAAGCATGCCAGTGTTTTGTTTCGTCGTTCGTCCACGCTTCCGCAAAAGTGTGCGTGTGGGCGAGTTTAGCAATCGGTTCGGTCTTTTGATAACCGCAGACGGTGCAAGAGATCGTTTTTACGCCTTCGGTTGTTTCGGTGGGTTGAGTGGTGATTACGCCCTCGTCCCAAACGTGCTCTGCTTCGTCCAACTTATCGTCGTGACCTTTGGTTGCACACTCGTGCCAGTGTTGTGTGTCGTTGTACTTCCACTCAGACTTTGCTTCATGCTTGTTCTTGTTACAAGCAACAAGAGAAACGCTAAGCAATAAGCAAAGCATAAGAGAAAGCATACCGATAATTTTCTTTTTCATGTTCATAACTCCTTTAGTTTATGTTTTTTTATCTCAAATCGCCATAATGCGATGTGAAACCTGTTTTATTTTTTCTTGAACAACGCAATCAGGTCGGCGAATTTCTTCTTTTTGATAACGAACCAGAAGATGGCAAATCCTCCACAACCGAGAAGTGCCGCACCTGCCACCGAACCAACGGCAATACCTGCGATAGCGCCACCGGAAAGTCCGGTCTTTTCAGGTTCTTTATCTCCGCCCAGATTTTCGGCATTGCCCATTGCATAATCGCAAATATCGCACTTGCCGTCATTGTTTTCGTCTGCGTGCGCCGCTTTATTTGCCTTATCTCCGCATTCACATTCATTCCAATGCTCGTCGGCGTCAGCTTTCCAGTCAGAGCTATAGTTGTGTGTATGTTCGATGCCGGTTGCCGGAATCATACCGTTTTCCATTACATAGCCGCAAACGGTGCATTCCTTATGCTTCGTACCGTCAGCGGTAGCCGTTGCCGCGGTGTCGGTGATCCAGTCGCCTGCGGTATGTGCCGCTTCCTCGGACTTATCTCCGCAGGAGCATTCATGCCAGTGCTTGTCGGCGTCAGCTTTCCAGTCAGAGCTATAGTTGTGTGTATGTTCGATGCCGGTTGCCGGGATCGTCGCGGTTTCCATTACATAGCCGCAAACGGTGCATTCCTTATGCTTCGTACCATCAGTGGTAGCCGTTGCCGCGGTGTCGATGATCCATTCGCTGGCGGTATGAGCTGCTTTGCTGTCTTCAATGATGACGCCACAACCATCAACGGTACAAATGTGCCAATGATTGTTGCTGTCGGACTTCCACTCTGTTCCCGAAGTATGCTCGTGCAACGGTACAAACATGCCGCAAAGGTAAGCACTGTTATTTTCGCCGTAATAAATATCATTGTAAAGAGGCATTCCGTTGACGGTGCCGGTTGTGGTTTCGCTTATCTTGTAGCCAAGGTTCGTATCTAAGAACATATCAACTAAATAATAATAGCCTGTCTTAAACGCTTCACCCGATTCCATCTCATCCCAGGGGTCTTCGTCGGTTCCCTTGAAATCAGCTTTGGCAATTTTATACCATGTGCATGTGGGATAATCCTCGTTATATTTAACACCGTTTTCGGGAGTCGATACGTATTCAGGAGAATAATCGGGAGTTGCGCCAAGCTCAGGAGCGGTGAACGTAACTGCAATATTATTTACGACTTTTGCAACGGTGATGTTGTCGCCGGGATTTGTGTCACGAATTTCTATATATTTGTGCGATTTATCCCATGTATAGTTAGAATCAGAGCTCGCATAATAAGGGGCACTGTTTGATGTACGCCACCAATGCGTATTTGTATTAGTAAGGCCAGACCACAGAGCTGCGGTTTCACCTGTGGCAATCAAGGTGCCACCGGTCATGTACGCATTAAGGCATCCTATACTATTATTAGCTGCCTTGCCGCCCTTTGCGGTGACTTTGCCACCTCTGATCGATGCTGACGATATGCCACAGCTATCCCCAGCTGTTGATGTGCCTCCAATTGCAGTGACATCGCCGCCTTCGATTTTGACACCGTATGCGCTGATGCCAAAGCTGTGAGAAGCCGACTTGCCTCCGGTTACAGTGAGCTTGCCTTCACCTTTGATGGTCAGATAACTATTGTTAACGAAAATACCGTAGCAAATCTTATAAGGATCATCCGACGATCCTACGCCGGTGATCGTATTTTCACCATGCAAGATGATTGTCGCACCTTCAGGTAAATACAACGCAGTATCCGCGGTAGTTTCAAAGTTCACACCATTGAGGGTTAATGTATTGGTATTTACATCCCACGTGCTTTCCTCTGTGCCTGTCTTATAGGTATTGAGCAAATTCAGTGCTGCAGTAGGGGCATCATCTACAAAGTTCGCTGTCCTCGATTCCGGTGTCGGCTCTTCTGCCATTGCTGTGGTGGCAGGCAGCATTCCCACTACCATCACAAGGGTGAGCAGGAAGCTCAGCAGTATTGAAAATTTTGTTTTTGTTTTGATATTCATATATGCTCCTTGAAATTATTTATTTTTTCTTGAACAACGCAATCAGGTCGGCGAATTTCTTCTTCTTGATAACGAACCAGAAGAGAGAGAAACCTCATAGGCCTGCTACCGCTACCGAACCAACGGCAATACCGGCGATAGCGCCACCGGAAAGTCCGGTCTTTTCAGGTTGCTCGCCGCCGGGTTGTTCACCACCGGGCCCCGCGTTTTTATAACGTGCTTCAAGCGCAATGCCCTCGGCTACGGTAAAGGTGTAAGATGCATCGGACGAAACCTTTACGCCGTTTACATACCAACCAAGAATAAAACCGACGTATTGACCAAAACATTTACTCGGCTTTCCCCATAAAATAACTATTATATTATACTTTTTTTCTCGCCTTTTGTCAAGATAGCGAAACAGTGCATCTTCGTCGCTTTCGTGCCACATCTGTATGCCTGCTTCATTGTTTAAATTCAAAGCGGGGGAGCGTTCAGCTTCCCGCCTTTTTGTGGATTAAATAATTAAACTGTCTCTTTTACCCATATGACGATTTCGCCTTCTACGAAGTGCCAGTAGTTGCCGTCGTATGCCGTTTCATCTTCGTTTAATGCAGGCTCGGTTTCGGTGTAGTAGTATACGGTTGCACTTGTTAATTTATCATTGCCTGTACTATCTATACTGATATCAGCCCACTCTTCCGCCGTACCGCCGTAATACACGGTTGATAGCGAATTGCAGTAGTAGAACGCAGCATTACATATAGTAGTTACACTATTGGGAATTGTAACACTTTTAAGTGAAGTACAATTATCAAACGCAAAAATTAAGATAATTTTTGCACCCGTGTGTATATCGCAAGTCGTTAACGACGTATCGCTTGCCTTGACAAGTACTAAATAGGGGTTGGTACTATTACCAAGATACTTGGCGTTATTGTACACTGTAAAAGCACTCGAATTAAAGTCTAATGCCCTGTCTTCGATTGTAGTTATGCTATCGGGAATAGATATACTTGTAATATTATTGCAACCGTTGAACGCAGCCACACCTATAGTCGTTACACCGTCGGGGAGAGCAATGCTTTGTAAAGAAGAACTACTAAAGAACGCATACATATCAACAGTAGTCAATTGACTGTTTGTGGCAAACGTTACGCTTGTAACACCGCAATGTGCGAATGCTTTCTCACCGATAGTTGTTACGCTTGCAGGTATTGATACACTCTTAAAAGACCTGACGGATTCAAACGCATTGGAACCTATTGCCGTTACGGGCAACTCCCTATAAGTAGCAGGGATAACAAGGTCCGTATCTTCACAATACCCGATACCGACAACGGTATAACCTTTTTCATCTGTATTGAGTGAATATTTAAGCCCTACGCTATAATTACTTTCCACGCCCCAGCTTACGGGGGTTTTGCCATCCGTATCGAAGTGCCAGAAGAAGCCCTCCTCAGGTTGAGTTTGGGAGAAATAGTAAACTTTTGCGTCAATGAGATAATCGTTGCTAACCCCTATTGAAGAGCAAAGCGTTTCCCACTCCTCTTTAGTGCCGTTATAATAGACGTTTATAAGCGAGCTGCAAAGGTTGAATGCACCCTGACCGATTGAGGTTACGGCTCTATCTATGAGTACGTACGTAATATTGGTATTGCCATTGAAGGCATTTTCACCTATTGCGTTTACGGGCAAGCCTTTATAGGTTGAAGGTATTATTAAATCTTTATCTATACAATCACCCATACCGACAACGGTATAACCTTTACCATCTGAATTGAGTGAATACGCAAGCCCATAACTGTAATTGGGTTCATTGCCCCAACTTACGGGGGTTACGCCGTCCGTATCGAAGTGCCAGAAGTAGCCGTCTTTTTCAGGTTCGGTTTGGGAGAAATAGTATTTTCTCACACCGTTAAGGCAACCGTTGTTACCTTCTATGGAGATTGTACTCCACCCTTCCTCTGTACCACCGTAATATACGGTTGTCAAAGCGTCACAATGCAAAAACGCAGCAATAGCAATATCGGTTACAGCACTTGGAATTATTATGCTTTTCAGACTACTACAGTTTTTGAATGCAAATTGGTCAATATAATAAACACTTTCAGGAAGTGAAACCCATTCTAAACTTTCACAACCATAGAACGTATTAAATCTGATAAACGTTACACCATCAGGAATTATTATATTCTCTAACTTCTTGCACTCGTAGAAAGCTTTCTGACCGATACTTGTAACGCCATTCGGGATAGATATAGATTTTAAGTTATTGCACCCTTCAAATGCAGACTGACCGATAGACGTAACGGTTTCGGGTATGGTTATAGTCTGCATATTAGTGCAGCAGAAGAACGTTCCATCTTCAATGGTTGTTACGCCATAGGGAATTGTAAAGGTCTTTAAGTTGTTACAATGCTCAAACGCATGGGAGCCGATACATAAAATGTTTTGGGTATTTTCTATGCTTTCCAAAACTCTACATTCGGAGAAGGCACTGCTCCAAATAAACTTTGTCTTATCGTCTATTGTAAAAGAAGTGATTTCTTTTGAAATTACGCTTACTAATACTAAATAGTGATTTTCGCTGTTGCCTAAATAATATGCCGTACCGTCGTCATATGTTTGCAAGTTGGTGCAACCATAGAACGTATTGAAACTAATACTTGTTAAACTATCGGGGAGCGATACGTTAACTAAATTAGTGCAATTATAGAACGCATTATCTCCAATACTTTTAACACCCTCTGAAATTGTTGCGCTTTCCAACGCGGTACACTCTTTGAACGCATTATCTCCAATACTTAAAACGCTACCGGGAATGGTTATGTTTTTCAAAGCGGTACACCCTTCAAAAGCCGAATATCCAATACTTAAAACGCTGTCGGGAATGGTTATGCTTTCCAAAGCGGTACACTCTGCGAAAGCCGAATCTCCAATATTTAAAACGCTGTCGGGAATGGTTATGCTTTCCAAAGCGGTACACCCTTCGAATGCATGATTTCCGATACTTTTAACCCCGTCGGGAATGGTTATACTCGTCAATTTGGCGCAACAACAGAACGCCCCATCTCCGATACTTGTTACACTGTCGGGAATGGTTATACTTTCCAAACTTTCGCACCAATTGAACGCCCCATCTCCGATACTTGTTAATTGACTATTCTCCCCGAACGTTACGCTCCTCAAACCGTAGCAATCGCTGAGCGCAAAACAGTTTAATTCGGTTATATCGTCGGGTATGGTTAATTTGGTTTCGTTGCCTGTATAGTTAATTAAAGCCTTTACCTTGCCGTCGTAATAGATTACGTATCCGTTTTCATCGGTATATACATAGCTTTCACTTGGTTCAGTTTCCACACGCTTTGCATAATATGCTACGTAACCGTTATCTTCCGAGCCTGCAGTTATATTAAGTTTAGATAAATTCCACACTTCAACTAATCTATAGCACTCAACAAACGCCCATTCGCCGATTGACGTTACACTGGCAGGAATGGTTATACTTTCCAAACTTTCGCACCAATTGAACGCACCATCTCCGATACTTGTTAATTGACTATTTTCCCCAAACGTTACGCTCCTCAAACCGTAGCAATAGATGAACGCATCAGAGCCGATATTTGTTACGCTTTCGGGGATTGTTATGCTTTCAAGAGAATAACAATAGTTGAACGCCCCGGGTCCGATTGAAGACAATTGGCTGTTTTTACCAAACAGTACGCTTGTAAGCGATTCGCAACCATTAAACGCTTTTTCGCCGATTGAAGTTATACCATCGGGCAAAACTACGCTTGTGATTGCGGTGTTATTGAGAAATGCACTTGCTTCAACTGACACAACGGGCAAGTCATTGTAGGTTGTAGGAATTAGTATTTCGGTATCCGTGCAAGTGCCTATGCCGCTTATGGTATATTCACCTTCACTGATTAAAACCATATCCAAGCCCTCGCTTGCAGGCTGTCCGCAATTCACGCATGAATTGCCTGAAATACTGTGACCCGTCTTTTCAACCGTTACTGTCTTTACGTCGGTATACGTTTGGTTGTTGAAGGTTACGGTTGCCGTATAATCCTTTTCGCCGTCCGTTGTACAGGTTGCAGGAGTGGTCACCTTGTCTGTGACAGTTGCCGTTATGGTATCAACGTGTTCACTGTCGTTTGTACAGGTGAACGTTGCCGTTGCGTTTGTATAATCTTCGGACCAAGCCCAGGAGGGTTCACCATAGCTGTGACCGAGTGCAGATACGTACGTATCCTTATAGCTGTCACCGCAACCCGTACGGTTTTATCGAGGTCTTTCGTCATATACATTACGTGATGTACCGCTTCGCCGTGTTTTTCATAAAAGCGGTCGTAAATATTCTTATCGCCCGAGGTTTCGATAAGTTTGATTGTGGTCGTTCCTTTTCCCCCGTAGAATATCCTAACCTTGCTGTTTTTCTTTTCGCCGCGGTAACGCATGTCGAAAGAGCCCTCGTCGATAACTATTTCGTACCAGTGTTTTATTCCGAGAAGCCTGCCGTACCTGTCGGACGCTTCGTTCCAGTCTTTGACGACGATGCCTACGTGATTGATTTTCCGTATTTCATAAATACACCTCCTGAATATTTTAGTTTACTTTTGTAAACAGTTTAACCGAAAAATGAAACTAAAAACGGTCCGATTGCATAAATACCCCTAAAATCGCAAAAATACTTATATCAAACATAAGGAGATTATAATGAAAAAAACAAATCCTTTTTACGAAGAAAACGCCATTCCCGTATCGGAATTCCGCGACTGGTCCGCAATGACCCTGAAACCTTACAACAAAAACACCGCATCACCTTATACGAAAACGCGAGTCATTCTTATGAACGGCACCGAATTTGAGCAATGCTGGTTCCTTCATAACTTTTCGAGACATGAAAAAAATAACGACCTGCGCCGCGAGCTTGCGCTTCTGCGCCGGCACGAACAACAACAACAGAAAGTAATTTCGTCCTTAAAGCCCGTCGACGAATCGCCGCTCGAAACGACAATTTCGTACGAACAACTCGCCGTTGACCTTACCGCCGTTCTTGCGAGGCACGTCAAAGACGAAAACGTAAAAAACGCATTGAATTTCGCCCTTCTCGAAGATTTTGACCATCTTTACAGATTTGCAAATCTTCTTGAATCCGAACAGGGAAAATCGGCAAAAGACATCACTCGCGAATATACCGAAATAATGCCCGGTCGTCCTACCATTGCAGAACATCGCCACCCGTTTGATGCGATTAACAACTCAATTTGCAACTTAAAGTCCGATTTGTTTACGGTTCTCGTAACAAATATTATTACCGCTGCCGAACAGCAGACTATGAATTACTATATGAATATAAGTGACCTCCATCCCACTTCCGAAGGCAGAAAACTGTATGCCGAAATAGCAATGATAGAGGAACAGCACGTTACCGAATACGGCTCGCTGCTCGATACCACATGCGGCTGGCTTGAAAACCTCATTATGCACGAATATACCGAGTGCTATCTCTACCACTCGTGCGCGCTGGACGAAACCGATAAGAACATGAAAAAAATATACGAAAGGCTTTATCTCGAGGAATGCGGACATCTTATCCACTCCAAAAACCTTTATAAAACTTACGCCGGAAAAGACGCAATGTCACTCTTCCCCGACGGTGCGGACTTCCCCGAACCTCTTATGTTTGAAGGCAATATCGAATATATCCGCGACGTTATCGCGCGCACCGACTGCTTTACCAAAAAACTCGAAGGTTACGAGTGCGTTCATAATCTGCCCTCGGACGACGTTTTCAGACAGTATAATAAATCCGTAAACAAACGTACGGGCGAGGTTGCAAGTCACAACGTTATCGACGAGCATATCAGAAAATTCGGAAAAGACTATCGCTACGAAGTCAAAGAACATCCCGTAACCGAACTTGCTTCGCGGACGCACGACAACACTACGTTTGCAAGATAAAGCGTTACTTCCGATATTTGGCCGGAAACATACGTTTTCCGGCCTTTATTTTGCAATAAAACAACAACCGTTTTCAAACGTCAAAGCATCGCGCACACGAAACCTCGCCACGAAAGGAAAAATTTTTGCGTTTCTCGTTGTATTGATTTTCGCAATCCCGACCTTATAATAATAACGTCTTATACTATTCCCTCCGTTTATAAAGGCCGAAATCGGATAATCGCGTGTGTTTTGTGCGGAAGACGTATTTAATGTACCGAAAACGGGACGAACGATCGACATAATTGAAAATAAGTGATATAATTGATTTAACGATTTTCAAGGGGGCTATTATGGAAAGCAAACAAACGCTGATTTTCCGTCTTTATCAGGTTCTAAGCGGTTATTCCGACACCGACCATCCGCTGACTCAACAAAAAATCATCGATATTTTAAGCGACGAATACGACCTTGTCGTCGAAAGAAAAGCAATCGGTCGCAACGTATCCTATCTCAAAGAAATGGGTTTTGAAATCGAAGGCGATAAAAAAGGAATCTACCTTGCAAGCCGCCCTTTCGAGAACGCGGAACTCCGTCTTCTTATCGACAGCGTTTTAAGCAGCAGCCACATAAACGCGACGTATTCCAAGCAACTCATCGACAAGCTGATACTTTTGGGCGGCAAGTATTTCAAAGCGCACGTCAAGCACGTTTACTCGGTACGCGACTGGAACAAAACTCAGAACCGCGATTTGTTTTTGAACGTCGATCTCGTCGACGAAGCAATCGAAAACGAAAAGCAGCTTGTCTTCGACTACAACAAAATGGGCGCGGACAAAAAACTGCACCGCACCGCGCACCACAAAGTCAGCCCGTATCAGATGCTGTTGCACAACCAGCACTACTACCTTATGGCGTACAACGAAAAGCAATGCGACGTCGCCTTTTACCGCATGGACAAAATCACGGACATGCAAATTTCCGACGACGTACGCACGCCGCTGAAATCCGTCCCGGGATACAAAAACGGCATCGATTACAAGGAACTTTCAACCGCGCGTCCTTATATGTTTGCGGACAAGCCTGAGCGCGTCGTAATTAAACTGCCCGAGCGGCTCATCGACGATATAATCGATTGGTTTGGCGCGGAAATCAAGGTTAAAAGCAATGAAAGCGGCATATTAACCGTCGAAATTGTCGCAAGTCCGAATGCAATGCAATTCTGGGCGATGCAGTACGGCACGTATGCGGAAATAATCGAGCCGCAATCTCTCCGTGAAAAAATCAAGGAACGCTTGACGAAAATGCAGGAAAATTATTCAAAATAACCCGCCCTGTTTTGTTCGTTTTCTTCCGGACGAAACAATCGAAACAACATAAAAATCACACCGAAACGACGAGCTTTCCCGCCCGTCGTTTTATGTCGCATTTTGTCAAAATAATCCCGTTTTTCGCTTCACTAAAAGCACCGCTTTCAGTAATTGAAAATAAAATCGGAATTATCACGCGATAATCGTTGCGAATTTTTCAAAATGGGAATATAATGCTTTCTCGTTTGAGGAACTGATGATGACGGCGGCAATCGTATTATCCGTAATAGCGGCGGCGGGGACGATACTTTCAATCGTATTTCTGCCCGAAGTAAAAATCAAAGGAAAGCGCATTCCCGTATTTTTTGTGGTGCCGGTAATTTCGGCGATACTTATCGTCGCGCTTAACGTGTTGACTTTCAGGGAAGCCTGGGACGGATTGACGGGCGATATGGCGTCAATGTTTCACGGACGAAACTCCGTCAACCCCGTAAAAATCCTATTGCTGTTTTTCGGAATGACGACGGTGTCGGTATTTCTGGACGAAGCGGGGGTATTCAGATTTCTTGCGACAAAGTCGATGAAACTTGCGGGACACAGTCGGACGAAACTGTTTTTCATTCTTTACGGCGTGGTGTCGATTTTGACCGTGTTTACGTCAAACGACATCATTATCCTTACGTTTACGCCGTTTATCTGTTACTTTTGCAAAAACGCCGACATAGATCCCGTGCCGTATCTTGTGACGGAATTTGTTGCGGCAAACACGTTTTCAATGTTTTTCATAATCGGCAATCCGACGAATATATACCTTGCGGAATCATTTCACATGACCTTTTCCGGTTATCTGAAAATAATGGCGTTGCCGACGATATTCGGCGGGCTTTGCGCCCTTCTCGTGCTGTACTTATTGTTCAAAAAACAGTTTAAGGAAGAAATCCCCGTGAGCGAAGTCGAGACCGCAAAAATCGAAAAACCGTACCTTGCGATATTCGGCGCGGTGCTTTTAATAATATGTCTTGTATTCCTTATTATCGCGGATTACGTCGGAATCGAAATGTGGGCGGTTGCGACGTGCGCGTTTCTTCTCCTTGTTGTCGGCGCGCTTGTTATCGCCGCCGTGAAAAAGGAAAAACCGACGGAACTCACAAACGTTTTCAAACGTCTGCCCTACGAACTAATCCCCTTTGTCATATCTATGTTTATCGTCGTTTTGTCGCTGAAAAAAACGGGCGTCTCGCAAAAAATCGCCGACGTTTTCGGCGCGGCGGGAGAAAGGTACGACATATTGACTTACGGCGTGTCGTCGACGCTCGTCGCAAACTTTATCAACAATATTCCGATGAGCGTTTTGTACTCGGCAATCACCGAGACCGCGTCGCCTTTTGCGGTGTATGCGTCGGTAATCGGCAGCAACATCGGCGCGTTCCTGACGCCCATCGGCGCGCTTGCGGGAATAATGTTCACGGGGCTTTTGAAAAACCTTGACGTAAAGTTTACGTTCCTTGACTTTTTGAAATACGGCGTTGTCGTCGCAATTCCTACGCTTTTCGCAACCCTTGCGGGACTGTACGTCGTTTACTTTTTACAATAATATCGGCGCAAAAAAACGGCGTCGAACCCCGATGCCGTTTCGTTTATTTGAAAAAATCTTTTTAAAACTTGACGCAACTCAAAACGTCCATGACGAATGCGACGGTGCCGCCCGTTTCGACCTTTACCGGCGTTTTTACGGCAACGCCCGTGACGTCGGGAGAAGTCACGAAAGACGCCTCGATATGCTTTTTCGCGTGCTTTTCCAAAATTTCCAGGACGGTATCGACCTGCGCCCTTTCGACGCCGATAAGAAGCGTCACGCTTTTCTTTTTCAAAAATCCGCCCGTTGACGAAAGCATCGTCGTATAAAAGCCACGGGCGGTAAGGTCGCGTACGGTTTCCGTGGCGTTTCCGCCGGACAACACGGCCATAATCATTTTGTCGCAAAGTATATTCATATCGCGTCTCCTTTTTTTATTATCGCACCGGAAAGCGTCATTGTCAATAGCAAAAACAACCGCTTTTGCCGCCAATTTCCGATAAAACGTCCAAAAAACGGCGATTTTAATAAAATATATTTACAATTTATATATTCAATGATATAATTAGATAACATTATTATTTTTTGTAAGGAGAAGTATGTTAACAGAACAACCTGACCCTGACAGTATTATATTGTCGGTCATTTTCATCATCATACTCGTGCTGTTTTCGGGCTATTTTTCGGCAACCGAAACTGCTTTTACCTCGGTAAACCGCACGAAACTCAAACTTAAAGCGCAGGACGGCAACAAAGCCGCCAAAAACGCGCTGTATCTTCTGGATAGATATGACAAAGTGATTTCGGCGATCCTCGTCGGCAACAACCTTGTCAATATCACGCTTTCGGTATTATTCAACAATCTTTTTGAAACAGTCATTCCAAACGCCGCGGTAAGCGGTATCGTTTCGGTCGCGGTATCAACTGTGATTGTTCTGACGTTCGGCGAAATGTCGCCCAAAATGATTGCGAAAGAAAACTCCGAAAAGATTTCGATGGCGTTCGGCTACCCGATGCGCGCGATAATGGTCATTCTGTACCCCATCACGATTTTGTTTGCGGGGCTGAAATTCCTTCTTCGCAAGATATTCAAGTCGAAAAACGACGACAAAATCACCGAGGAAGAACTCTTATCCATGGTCGAAGAAGCGCAGGAAGACGGCTCTCTTGACATGCAGGAGCGCGAACTTATTTCCAGCGCGATTGAGTTTGACGACGCGGAAGTCGAGGATATTTTCGTGCCGCGCGTGAACGTTATCGCGGTGCCCATCGACATGCCGATGGAAAAAATCAAGGCGCTTTTCCTGGAACATAATTTCTCGCGTATGCCCGTGTACAAAAACACAATCGACAGCATCGTGGGTATGATCCATAATATCGACTTCTTCACCGCCCTTGAAAAAGGTGAAAATTCGATAAAAAACTACATCACCCCCGTTACCATCGCGACGGAACATATGAAAATTTCGACGCTTCTGAAAAGCATGCAGCGCCAAAAAGTGCATATGGCTGTCGTTGTGGACGAATACGGCGGAACGCTGGGCATTGTTACCCTTGAAGATATTCTGGAAGAACTTGTCGGCGAAATCTGGGACGAACACGACGAGGTCGTGAACTACTTCACGAAAATCGACGACACGACTTATATCGTCGACGGCCGTGCGGAACTCGATAAATTCTTTGAAACTTTCGGGCTCGATAAGGACGAGGCTGCAGACTTCGACTCCCAGACAGTCAGTGGCTGGATTATCGCGGAAATCGGCGAAATCCCCAAAAAGGCGCAAACCTTCAATTACAAAAACCTGACTATCATCGTAAACAGGCTTACGCAGCGCAAAATTCTGGACGTCAAAGTCATCGTAAACCCCGTTGAAGAAAACGATGATGACGCAGAAAAACCCTCGCTATTTGAAAAGGTGAGCGAAAGAATCGCCGAAAAACAGGAAAATAAACAGGATGACAACGAATAACCGCGTCAAAACCAAAAGGCTGACAACCCGTCAGCCTTTTATTTTTTGCGTTTTTAGCGCGGAACAAAAAAACACGCGCCGCTTCGAACGCGTATTTTTTATATAAAACAAATCGGAAGGAGAGCAAATTAAAATTTCAAAAACAAGCCGTGCTTTTCAAAGTCCGAAACATTCACTTCTTTCACGTCGTAGCCGTCGTTTTTGATTGCGGATACTATTTTGTCGACGTCGGTGTTGTCGTCGCAGATTATTTCGGTCAAACCCGATACGCGCGACGAGCGTACTTTTTCACGTCAGCCACTTTTCTTACGGCGTCGTTCTCGTGCGACTCGCACATACCGTCAACGTGCAAAGATATTTTTTTTCATATTAAGCCTGCTTTCTTTTTTCTGCCCTTATTGTAAACTAAATTTTCCCACTTGTCAACAGAACATGAATAAAATTTCACATTTTGTTTATTTGTGTCATCCAGACGGTCTTTTTGACAGTATATATATTTCTTTTTTTTACCATATAAAAATAATAACGTCTTCCGCCCTTTTTTTCATTTTACAGAATTGCAGTTTTTATTGTATAATGGTGATAAGCATCAGGAGATCCTATTATGAAAATTTCAAACGATATAAAATACGTCGGCGTGAACGATAGAAACCTTGACTTGTTTGAGGGGCAATACGTCGTGGAAAACGGCATGGCATACAACTCTTACGTCATTATCGACGAAAAAGTCGCTGTGATTGATTCCGTCGATAGATCTTTCGGCGCCGAGTGGCTTGAAAATATCGCGGTCGCTTTGAACGGTCGCACGCCCGACTACCTTGTCGTGCAACACATGGAGCCCGACCATTCGTCAAATATTCTGGCGTTTTCGGAAAAATACAAGGACGCGAAAATCGTATCGTCCCTTCGCGCGTTCCAGATGATGAAAAACTATTTCGGCACGGATTTTCAGGGCAGACAAGTCGTGGTGAAAGAAGGCGACGTTTTGCCGCTCGGAAAACACAACCTGTCGTTTATCGCCGCTCCCATGGTACATTGGCCCGAAGTCATCATGACTTACGACGACTTTGACAAAGTTTTGTTCTCGGCAGACGCTTTCGGAAAGTTCGGCGCACTCGACACCGACGAAGACTGGGCGTGCGAGGCAAGAAGATATTATTTCGGCATTGTCGGAAAATACGGCGCGCAGGTGCAATCGGTTCTGAAAAAAGCGGCGGCGCTCGATATCAAAATCATTTGTCCGCTGCACGGTCCGTGGCTTTTTGAAAACATTCCGTATTATCTCAATCTTTACGATATTTGGTCATCGTACGGCGTGGAAAGCGACGGCGTTGTCATCGCGTATACGTCGGTTTACGGCCACACCGAAAAAGCGGTGAATCTGCTCAAAGCGGAACTTGAAAACAAGGGTGTGAAAGTGCCCGTTTTCGACCTTGCGAGATGCGATATGGCGGAAGCGGTCGAGGACGCGTTCAGATACGGAAAGCTCGTGCTTGCGACAACGACGTACAACGGCGATATTTTCCCGTTTATGAAAACGTTTATCGAACACCTTGTCGAAAGAAACTTCCAGAACCGCACCGTCGGATTTATCGAAAACGGCTCATGGGCGCCGCAGGCTTCGCGTATTATGCGCGGCATGCTGGAACAGCAAAAAAACCTTACGCTTCTTGACGCCGACGTCAAAATTTTTTCGGCGGTAAGCGACAAAAACGTCGCTGAAATTCAGGCTCTTGCAAGCGCATTGTTGCAATAATACACGGCGGAAATCATGGAAAAGGTAATAATTGCGTCCAACAATATGAACAAAATCCGCGAATTTTCGGAGATGCTCGGGAAAGACGTTCAGGTGCTGTCGCTTCATGACGTCGGCTTCGATTCGGAAATCGACGAAAACGGCGAAACCTTTTTCGACAACGCGCTTATCAAGGCAAAAACGATAAGTCTGTTCCTTCGCGAAAAAGGAATATCCGCGCCCGTTTACGCCGACGACAGCGGACTGTCGGTAAACGCCCTTAACGGCGCACCCGGCGTGCACAGCGCAAGGTATGCAGGATTTCACGGCGACGATAAGAAAAACCGCGATTTACTTTTGAAAAACCTTGAAAATATTACCGACCGAAGCGCGTATTTTATCTCAGTCATCGCCTGCTATTACCCCGACGACACTTACGTTTTCGGAGTTGGCAAAACCTATGGCAGAATCTTGCGGCGCGAAGAAGGAAGCGGCGGATTCGGCTATGACTGCATATTTTATTCGGACGATCTGAAAAAGTCTTTCGGACTTGCGACGGCGGAAGAAAAAAACGCCGTGTCGCACCGCTACCGCGCGCTGAAAGACGTGATGACAAAAATCAAATAGTCAAAAACATATTAAAACGCCGTGGCGTCTGCCACGGCTTTATTTTTGCAAAAATTGGGTTTTATGATACGAAAATCACCACTTAAAATATGTTTTTTATCTCGTCAAGACTTTCAACGTAATAATCCCAAATTTTATTTTCGGGAATATCCGTGCGGTCGTGATTGAACCATACGGTTTTTATCCCCGCGTTCCGTCCGCCTGCAATATCGGCGGTAAGCGAATCGCCGATAAGCACGATTTCGTCCTTTTTCGCATTCGCGTTTTCAATGCAATAATCGAAGTATTCTTTCGACGGCTTCATTGCCCCGACCGCCTCGGAAATAAACAATCTCGAAAAATACTTTTTCATATCGGCTTTTTCAAGGCGGAAATCCTGTTGTTTGAACGGGCCGTTGCTCGTTGCAAAAAGTTTATACTTTCCGTAAAGATTCGTTAAAAGTTCGTGCGCGCCCGACACGGGTTCTGCCGACACCGCAAGGAAGTCGTGAAAGATTTCTTCAAACTCGGGCCCGTCGATGCCCTTTATCCCGAACGCGTCGAAAACCAGATTCCACCTGATTTTTTTCAAGCCGTCTTTCGTGAGCGTACCGTCCTCGATTCTTCGCCAAAGATTGTCGTTGATTTTTTTGAAGCACTCAAACAATCCGTTTTCGTAGTGTTTCCCGTATTTTTCAAGCCCTTTTGACATGGCGTACGTCGCGCACACGTCGAAGTCCAGAAGGGTGTTGTCGATGTCGATAAAAACCGTAGTTATCATATTTACCTCAATAAAATATTATCAAATTTCCGCACGATATGCAATCGTAAAACCGCATAAAAAGTTGTAGATTTTTACTATACCCGTATGATATAATATAAGTAATTAAGATTCGGAGGCAATTATGAAAACTTTACTCAAAAACGGTACTATCGTTGACGGCAGCGGCGGCAAGCCGTACGTGTCGGACGTTCTTATCGAAAACGACAAAATCACGAAAATCGCAAAAGACATCGATGCCGCGGACGCCGAAGTTATCGACTGCACGGGCTTGACTGTTGCCCCGGGCTTCATCGACGCGCACAGCCACAATGATTTCTTTTACGACTACGACGACGCGGAAAGGTTTTACGAGCCGTTTATCCGTCAGGGAATCACCACCCAGATCACGGGCAACTGCGGATTTTCGCCGTTCGGCGTCGACAAGAACACAAAATATAAGGACAAAGTCGGCGGCGGTTTATTCCACGCCAAAAACCCCGGCAGTTTCAAAGACTTTGTTAAAAATGCCGAAGGCAAACTTTACGTCAATATCGTCCCCCTTATCGGACACGGCACGACGCGCATAAGCATTTCGGGCTTTGACGCGAAACCGCTCACGAAAGAACAAATCGACGAAGAAATGAAGCTCGTCGACGAGGCAATGGAAAACGGCGCGTTCGGCGGAAGTTTCGGCTTTATGTACGAACCCGGCATGTACAGCAAAACGGACGAACTCGTCGCGTTTGCAAAGGAACTGCAAAAGTACGACGGTATCCTGACCATTCACCCGCGCGCGGAGTCGAAAGTCGCGATGGGTTATCCCCTTATCTCGAAACCGCATATCGAAATCGCGCTGGACGAAATCATCGACATTATGGAAAAGTCGAAAGTCAGGACGGAATACAGCCATCTTATTTTCGTCGGTCGTTCGTCGTGGCCGAGCGTCGAGCCTATGCTCAAAAAACTGCACGACTACAACGAAAAAGGATATAAAATCGCCTACGACAACTACGCTTTCACTTACGGCGCGTCGGTCATCACAATCGTTATGCCCGCCTGGTATCTCGCAATGAGCAAGGAAGACCGAAAGAAACCTTTCAACCGCTTCAAACTGCGCGTACTCGTGGAAATGTCCAAAAAACTTCTGGGGCTGGATTTCAGCGACTTCACGGTCGCGTACATTTCGGACGACCATAAGGAATACGAAAACCGCACGATTGCGGAAATTGCTAAATCGGAAGGAATATCCGACTTTGACTGCTACTTGAAACTCGTCGACCTGTCGAACGCGCAAGGCAGACTTTACATCGACAAATACTACAACGACGCCATCATCGACAGGCTGATGAAAGACGACCTGTCCATCTTTATGACGGACGCGTGGGTTGAAGAAGCCGGCACGCAAAACGGCGCGACGTATCAGTGCTTCCCGTACTTTTTGGTGCGCGCGAAGAAGAACGATATCCCCGTTGAAAACGTCGTAAGAAAAATGACGGGCGCGACTGCGGAACGCTTCAAAATCAAAGACCGCGGGTTTTTGAAAGAAGGTTATTTCGCCGACGTTACCGTTTTCGATTTCGACAACGTGGAAGTAAATCCGAAAGTCCCCGACTTCACCCCCAAAGGCATAAATTACGTCTTCATCGGTGGCGAAAAGGTTGTGTCAAACGGCGAATATATCTCGAAAACCGCCGGCAAAGTCATACTCAAAAAATAAGGTAGGATAACTATGTGCATCGCAAAAATCGCGTTTAACGCCATTTTCAGACCAAGTAAACATTCGTTTACGCCAAAAACGCCGTTTGCGGAAAAGGTAATGGGGCCCAATTTCAAGCATTTGTACGACACCAGCTCAGCTGCAAGCAGGCTTGTCAAAACGTGGGACAAGGAAATTATCCCCGTTAACACTTTCGACTCTCTTACGCTTGAAGGCTGGTTTTATACCGCGGGCGAAAACGCGCGCGATACCGCCATTCTCGTGCACGGCTACAACAGCAGTCCCATGGGCGATATGTCGGCAATAATGCAGTTTTATTTAAGGCGCGGCATCAACGTTCTTCTGACAAACAACCGCGGCGGCAAAACGAGCGTCGGCAACAACATCACTTTCGGACTTTACGAAAGGCTCGACACCGCCCTGTGGGTTGACAAACTCAACGAGCGTTTCCCCGACGGCAGCATTATTCTGCACGGTATTTCTTTGGGCGGCGCAACCGTTTGTCTTATGTCCGAAATGACACTGAAAAACGTGAAATGCGTCGTGTCGGATTGCGCCTACACCTCGATCCGCGCGGAATTTGCTCACAGCTCGAAACTCACCATGGGTTTCACGCCGAAAGCCACGCTGGAACGCGTTTATAAACTTTTTGCAAAAGAGTTCGGCAATACCGTCGACGACTTCACGCCTCTCCGGGCGGTGCAACACGCAAAATATCCGATACTGTTTATTCACGGCAAGGAAGACCGTTTTATCCCGGTCGGCATGGCGCACGAACTTTACAACGCCTGTTCCTCGGACAAACGCCTGTTCCTTGTGGACGGCGCGGGACACGGCGCGTCGTATGCAAACGCCCCGAAAGAGTACGAATCCGCCGTGATGGACTTTGTAAACGCCAACAAATAAAACTCAACCGAATAACAAAAAAGCCACGGGATTCCGTGGCTTTCTTTTTGTAGTTTTTATAATCGTTATTCGAGTTCGGTTGCGCCGGTGTAAAGCTGATAATACGTGCCGTGCATTGCGATAAGTTCGTCGTGGGTTCCTCGCTCGATAATTCTGCCGTGATCGAGGACGATGACGCTGTCGGCGTTTCTGATTGTCGAAAGCCTGTGCGCGATAACGAAAACCGTCCTGCCTTTCATAAGGTTATCCATACCGGCTTGCACGATCGCTTCGGTGCGGGTATCGATTGACGACGTCGCTTCGTCCAGAATCATGACGGGCGGATCTGCGACGGCGGCGCGCGCGATACTTAAAAGTTGGCGTTGTCCCTGCGACAGATTTGCGCCGTTTCCCGTGATTACGGTATTATACCCTTCGGGAAGTCGTGTGATGAAGTCGTCGGCGTTTGCAAGTTTTGCTGCGGCGATACATTCTTCGTCGGTGGCGTCGAGGCGGCCGTAGCGGATATTATCCATGACGCTTCCCGTGAACAGGTTGGTGTCCTGCAAAACCATACCCAAAGACCTTCTTAGATCCTTTTTGTTGATTTTATTGATATTTATCCCGTCGTAGCGGACTTTGCCATCCTGAATGTCGTAAAACCTGTTGATAAGGTTGGTGATTGTCGTTTTGCCCGCGCCCGTTGCGCCGACGAAAGCGAATTTCTGACCGGGTTTTGCGCGAAGGGATACGCCGTGCAGCACGGGTTTGTCGGGGACGTAACCGAAATCGACGTCGTCAAGTTCGATATCCCCTTTGAGTTCCACGTAAGTGGTGGTATCGGTTTCTTTGTGGTAATGTTTCCACGCCCAGAGCCCCGTGCGTTTTTCGCTTTCGGCGATATTGCCGTTTTCGTCCTTCGTGGCGTTGACAAGCATGACGTAGCCGTTGTCGGTTTCTTGTTGTTCGTCAATCATATCGAACACGCGCGACGCGCCCGCAAGCCCCATTGTAACCATCGAGATTTGTCCCGCGATGTTGCCGATATTGTTGGAGAGCTGGCGCGAAAGCGACAGGAAGGAAACGAGAACGCCGACCGTCAGCGGATTGAACCCGGTTATGCCGACGTTTTTGAACCCGGTATTGAGTTCCGAAATGACCAGAAGTCCGCCGATAAACGCCAGCAATACGTACAGGAGATTGCCCATGTTGCCGAGAATTGGCATAAGGATATTGCCGTAAGTATGCGCCTTCCTGCTGTCGTCGTTGAGTTTATCGTTGAGTTTGTCAAAGCCTTGTTTTGCGGCGTCTTCGTGGTTGAACACTTTCACGACTTTCTGACCGTTTATCATTTCTTCGATATATCCTTCTTCATCGGCGACGGCGACCTGTTGCGCGACCATATATTTGCCGCTTGCTCCGCCGATTTTCACGACGACGAAAAGCATAAGCAGTATCACCGCAACGACGATAAGCGTCAGATATACGCTGTACGTCAGCATTACGATGAACACCGCGACCAGCGTGAACGCCGACTGGAACAATACGGGCAGACTGTTGCCGATAAGCTGGCGCACGGCGTCGGTATCGTTGGTATAGGTACTCATTATCGTACCGTGCTTGTGCGTATCGAAATATTTAATGGGCAGGGATTCCATATTGTTGAACATATCTTTTCTGAAATGATACAACGTTCCCTGCGTAATGATTGCGTTAAGCTGGTTGTTTACGACAGATCCGATAACGCCCAATACGAAAAACAAAACCATCGTCGCGCCCATTCTGACAAGCAGGACGGAAGCCTCGCTCCACGGCATATTCTGCGAAAGCGCTGGCGTGATGACGTCGTCGATGAGTTTCTGCATATAGACGTTGCCGACAAGCATGCCTGCCGACACCATCAGAAGGGTGATGCACATTATGATAATCTGCCAGCCGTAATATTTGAAAAGGTATTTCAAAAGACGGGCAAACGTACCCTTTTTGGCGGATTGCATATTGCGTTGATTTTTCATTGCGGAAGCCTTTTTCATTGTGCGTCGCCTCCTTCTTCGTTGTCGGAGTGGCGGGTTTGCGACTCGTAAACGCTCCTGTATTCTTCACTCGTTTGCATAAGTTCCTCGTGCGTGCCGATTGCGGCGATACGTCCGCCTTCCATCACGATGATTTTGTCTGCGTCCTCAACGGAAGCCACGCGCTGAGCGATGATGATTTTGGTCGTGTCGGGGATTTCTTCCCTGAACGCTTTCCTGATAAGCGCGTCGGTCTTTGTATCGACTGCCGACGTACTGTCGTCAAGAATAAGGATTTTCGGTTTTTTGATGAGTGCGCGCGCGATACAAAGTCTTTGTTTCTGTCCGCCCGAAACGTTCGTGCCGCCCTGCTCGATATGCGTGTCGTAGCCGTCGGGAAACGACTCGATAAATTCGTCGGCGCAGGCAAGACGACATACGCGTTTGATTTCTTCGTCCGACGCTGCGTCGTTGCCCCAGCGGATGTTTTCTTTTATCGTGCCGGAAAACAACACGTTCTTTTGCAGCACCATGGATACCGAATCGCGAAGCGCGACCAGGTCGTAATCCCTGACGTCTTTGTCGCCGACAAGAAGCCTGCCTTCGCTCACGTCGTACAAGCGCGGGATAAGTTGCACAAGGCTGCTTTTGCTGGAACCCGTGCCGCCGAGAATACCCACCGTTTCGCCTGATTTGATTGAAAGATTTATGTTTTCAAGCGCGTATTTTTCAGCCTTTTCGCTGTATTTGAACGAAACGTTTTCAAAGGTTATATCGCCGTTTTCAACAGTTGTAATGCCGTTTTCTGGGCTTTTAAGCGACGATTCCGTCACAAGAACCTCTTTGATACGGTTTGCGCTTTCAACCGACATCGTCAGCATGACAATCACCATCGAAAGCATCATCATCGACATCAACGCCATTATCGCATAGTTGATAAGCGCAGACAAATTGCCGACCGTGAGTTCCTCTCCGTGCGACGTGATTATCGTCTTGGCACCCAAAAACATAATGACCGCGATGACCGTAAAAATGCACAGCATCATTATTGGCCAGGCAAGCGCCATGATACGCTCCGCCTTTGTGAAGTCGTTTCTGACCTCGGACGATACCTTTTCAAACTTTCCTTTTTCGTAGTCTTCCCTGACGAAAGATTTAACGACGCGGATCGCCTGCACGTTTTCCTGCACCGACTCGTTCATATCGTCGTATTTTCTGAAAATCTTTCTGAAAAACGGCATTACGAACTTCATCATAAGCGCAAGAGCAAGCATAAGTACGGGCATCGCCGCAAGGAAAATAAGCGCGATTCTCCAATTTATACGGAAGCTGAAAACGAATGCGAAAATCAGCATCAGCGGCGTTCTTATAGCAATGCGGATAATCATCTGATATGCGTTCTGGACGTTCGTAACGTCGGTCGTAAGTCTTGTAACAAGGCTCGACGTCGAAAACCTGTCGATTTCCGCAAACGAGAAGTCCTGAATCTTATAATACATATCGTGGCGCAGATTCCTTGCATATCCGCACGATGCCGTCGCCGCAAACTTGCCCGCGATAAAACCGCAAAGAAGCGACGCAAGCGCCATCGCAAGCAGTATCAGTCCGTATTTGATAATGGGGTCCATGGATATCGACTTGCTGATTTCGTCGATAAGCACCGCCATTACAGTGGGGATAAGCGTTTCCAGCACGACCTCTCCGATGATGAAAATCGGCGTGAGAATCGAGGGAAGTTTATAATCCCTTATACTCTTTTTCAATACTTTTATTGTGTCCATCTATGCTCCTAAAAATTTTAATCGTTGTTGAGATTTCCTTTCAGTTTTTCAAGGATTGCGATAAGTGTTTCGATTTCTTCTTCCGAAATATCTTTCCAGAATTCTTTCCCGACGTCGATAGCGTCCCTGCGCGACGATTTCAGAAGCGCGCTGCCCTCGTCGGTAAGATATACGCTTTTCATACGCTTGTCGTCGCTGTCGAACACGCAGGAAACGAGTCCCCTGCTTTCAAGCCCGGAAAGAAGCCCGACGACTGTCGGGTGCGAAACTTCCAGATACGTTTCGACGTCTTTTTGCATCGATTTCCCGCCCGACTTGTCCAAAAACACCAACAATCTGTGTTGCGAACAGGTCACGCCGTACTTCTTGAACGTCCTGATTATTTTTTTGTCGGTTTTCTCACTGATTTGTTTGATAAGAAAGCCGGCGTATTGTCTTTTATCCATGAAAACTCCGTCGTAAAATGTAGTATGCTACATATATACAACAAAGAAAAAAAATTGTCAATAAATTTTAACTAAAATTCCGTAGGAAGTTACACTTTTTATAAAATTCGTTTGCAACTTTTTATAGTGAATATTTTTATAATAGTTATAGCGATAATTTAATACCTATTTTCCCTTTTTCGGCAAACCTTTTCTCTTTACCTTTTCAAAAGGATTTTTGTTTTTCCCTGCGAAATAACATATCAGAACGTACAGCGCCGACAACACGACGACCGCGCCGATAAGTACGCCGTACATTGCGCCGACGCTTACTTTGTCGCCAAAGAAATATAAGTTGCAATCAACGCCGTCCTTAACCCCGTCTATTACTTCTTTCGGGAAGCTTTGCTTTGCCATCTCGCCGTAAACGCCGTTTAACGAATGATTTCTTAAAAGTGAAGTGCCGTATGTGCCGGGAAGCAGCATAATAAAGTTTTGCAGACCTTTCCCGAAACTCGATATCGGCATATACGCGCCGCAAATAAAACCGTAGCCCGCCGATACTATCGTACCGATGCCCGCAGCCTGCCCCTGCGTCCTTAAAAGCGCATTCACGACGCTTGACAACGCCGTGCCGAAAGCCGTCAGCAGGAACACGTCGACGATAATTAAAGCGACGTCCGAAAAACTCATATACCAGCCGCTCGCCGCAACGTAAATAAGCCCGGCGGCAGTCGCCGCGTACGTTACGATAAGCGTCGTGAAAAAGGTTCCCGAAAAGTACGACGCCGCGATTACCGATCGCTTTGCGGGCGACACAAGCAAGTCTTTTCTCGCCCCGGTGATGCGGTCGTTTACCATAAGCGTATTGCTGCAAAACGCAACCGTCACGCAACACACCGCAAGAAGCGACGATACGAGTTCCCCCGCAACCATTCCGCTTATCAGTTTTTCGGGGACGGAAACGCCGTCCGGCAACGCCGCAACAAACGTGTTCCTGTAAACTTTTGCCAGAAACGTGACGTACAAGACAAGAAGTATCACGGGCGTGATAAGCGACGTGAAAAACATTCCCTTGTCCTTAAAAAACACCTTTATATTTCGTTTCGTCAACGCAAGAAAAGTTTTCATAACGCGCCTCCTTCGGGCTTTTTGCCCGTGACGGACAAAAACACGTCGTCCATTTTGCCCTTTGTTATTTCAAAATCTGTGAACAGCGCGGGGTTTTTAATAATTAAATCCCGTGCTTCTGCCGTGTCTTTCACGGACACTCTGAACGCGTCCCTGATTTTTTCGTACGGAAGACCCAAAGCCTTGACTTTTTCTTCTTCGGCGTTATAAATCGTAACGAAGTCACCGGTGTACTCGTTTTTGAGCGAAAGCGGCGTTCCTTCCGCCGCGATTTTCCCTTTGTCGAGTATCACGACGTAGTCGGCGTCCGCCGCCTCTTCCATATAATGCGTCGTGAGAAACACCGTCATATTCCGACTTTTACGAAGGTTTGTTACGACGTTCCAAAGGAGTTTGCGCGCTTCGGGATCGAGCCCCGTCGTCGGTTCGTCCAGAATTAAGATTTTCGGATTGTGAATAAGTGCGCGCGCCACGTCGACTCTTCTTTTCTGTCCGCCCGAAAGTTTTTCAAACGTTCTCGGCAACAGATCTTTGAAGTCCAGCATTTCGGAAAGCGCGGCGATTCTTTCTTTTGCCGCTTTCCCCGTGATACCGTATAAACTCGCGCGGGACGTAAGGTTGTCTTTGACCGAAAGTTTCGCGTCAAGCGCGGACGTCTGATATACGACGCCGATTTCTTTCGTGATGCTTTTCATATCGTGATCGACGTTCATACCGTCGATTATCACCTCGCCGCCGTCTTTTGAAAGGGTGCCGCACATTATGGATATCGTCGTTGATTTTCCCGCGCCGTTCACGCCGAGAAACGCAAACAACTCCCCCTCCTTCACGACAAGCGACAAGTCGTCGACGGCGTGCACGTCCTGAAACGATTTGTCAAGGTTTTTGATTTCGATAATATTTTTCATTCTTTTTTATACAACCTGCCCTACGTTTTTACGGTAAGTCTTGTAAAAGGGGAAACCCTTTGCGGACTTCCCCAAATTATCTTTTAACGGCGGAATTTACTTTTGATCGCGGTCGAAAGCCTCGATTGCGGCAAGCGCGATGTCAAGTCCCAATGCAAACGTTTCGGGTATCATCTGGTCGGGCGTGTCGCGACGATTGTGATAATACGGCGCATATTTCGGGTTTTGTCCGGCAACCGCCGCCGCCTTGAATCCGCCCCTTGAAAACGCCGCCGCGTCGGACGCGCCGAAAGGCACTACGCCGTGAGGCAACGGGTGATTTACGTCGGGATCGTTGCACGCTTCGTCCAGAAGCGCAACGACTTCGGGGCTGTTTTTCACCATGCCCGTCATGTCGCGGTGATAAATCGTCATATAGTCATAGTCGCGCATCGTGTCGAAAGCGATAATGTACGTTTCGACGTCCTTGTTTTCGCCTTTATGGCGTTTCGTGAATGCGGTTGCGCCGCGAAGCCCGGCTTCTTCACTGCCCGTAAGCAATGCACAGACTTCGGTGTTTTCATATCTGATTCCGCTTTCTTTCAGACATTTGAGCGCGGACACTGCGACGAATACGCCCGTAAGGTTATCGTTTGCGCCGGGGGACAGCACCTTAAAGTTGCAAACGAAGAAAAGTCCGATGTACGCAACGACGGTGCATGCGGCGAAAATCACACTCCAAAGCGGGGTAACGCCTTTTGCGATATTGATTGAAAAAATGACGATCGACGCGAGCGCGCACAGCAAATCGACTGCAAGTACGCCGACCATGACTTCCTGTCTTATCTTCATAAGCGTCCATTCGTACGCGCTGTCGGTGTGGCCGTTGATGATGATACGGCGTTTTACGTCGCCCGTCGGTTTATACTTCGCATATACGTTGCACGACGTCGTTTCCGGCAAAAATTTGTCGATGAACGGCACGTAGAACAAGAATTCCAGCACGACGATGACAATGGACAAAACCGCAAGTACCAGCGAAATTATCCTTACCGCAAGCGTCAGCGCGGGATTGCCGACAAGCGTCAGCAGCTGCAAAAGCGCGCCGATAATCAAAAATACGCCGATGATTTTCGTGAATCCGACAAGCGCGTGTCGCGACACTTTGAAATCTTCGATTGCGCTTTCGTCCGCCCAGCCGTTGGTGTCGATCTGGTTTTTGATCCATTCCTGGGCTTCCCGTTCTTTCGGCATGCCCGATTCGCGCGGGCCGATGTTGGTGCAGATGTCCGTGATTGCGTTCATGCTGTAATCGACGGCGTTTTTCCTTATCTCTTTCGATACTTTCATGACAATTCTCCTTTTTTCGGACAGTTTTGTCCGTTATCCCTTTTTATTCGTTAATAAGCGACAGCACGTCGCTTGCAACCTGATTTAATCCCGTGTTTTCTTTCAGGACGTTCAGCCCTTTGAGCGCGCGAATGGCCGCGTCGATATCGTCGGGGAAAATGCTGTCCGAAAACACTTTTATGTCCTTGATTACGCCGCCCGACAGTGTGAAACTCACGTCGGCGTATCCCCAGGAAAACCTTTTGTACTTATGACTTTGAAGTTTCACGTCCTTTCCGTACAGCCATAAATCGTCGGAATATTTTTTGTAAAATTCGTCGGTTTTCTTTTCGTCCACGGCGGAATTTTCCAAAATCCGCCCGTATTTCTCGGTTAAAACGTCTTTTATCGCCTGCTTTACGGCTTCGACGTCGATACTTTCGTCAAGGTCGTGAAGATTTACAACGCGCGACTTCACGCTCGCAACGCCCTTGCCTTCCAGCTTGTCGGGTTTCACGTTCAGAAAGTCGCTCATTTTCGACGTGTCGGCGGATATTAAAACCGTGCCGTGATGCAACGCCGCCGTCTGTGTTTTGAGATATGCGTTGCCCGAAAACTTTCGCCCGTCGATGACAATGTCGTTTCGTCCGTTGACTTCCGCAAAAAGCCCGAGTTTTTTCACCGCGCGGATAATAATATCGTTGTTCTCGTTCACGTCGTAATCCGAAAGACTTGTTATGAACGAGAAATTGAGATTACCTTTGTCGTGGAAAACCGCGCCGCCGCCCGTCGGACGCCGTGCAAGGAAACCGCCTGCGTCGTGGAGTTTTTTAATATTCACGTCAAGGTATGCGTTCTGGTGTCTTCCGATGACGACCGTGTTGTCGTTGCGCCAAAGATATACGATAAGTTCGCCGTCTTTCGCCGCGTCCATAAGCGCGCTCTCGAGAGCAAGATTGTAATGCGGATTAAACCCGCTTGTTTCAATATATCTTACTTTATCGTACGTTTTTGCCATATAAACAAGTTATTTCGCGGTATTATTTAATTTCAAACAAACCTTCGCGCACTACTTCGCAAACGGTCGGATGCGGGAAAACGAGTTTTTTCGCGCGGTCGATATCCACCTTCATATCAATAAGATTCGACACTGCCACGATATACTCGGACGCATAATTTCCGACGACGCTCGCGCCGATAAGCACGTTGTTATCTTTGTCGTAAACAAGTTTCAGAATACCGGTATAGTCGGTGTTTTCCGCGATATATCTGCCCGAATACATTAAGGACAGTTGCACCTCGTCGGCGTTTATTCCCTTTTCGATCGCCGCCGAAAGCGTGTATCCCGCCGAAGCGACTTCGGGAGTCGTGTATATAACCGACGGTATGGAGTCGTAATTCATTTCGTCGGGAACGTTAAGCATATTGTTTACGGCGACTTCGCCTTCTCTGTACGCCGTGTGTGCAAGCATCGACTTTCCGTTGACGTCGCCCGCGGCATAGACGTTTTCGACGTTGGTTTTAAGGCGGCTGTCGGTAACGATTGCGCCGCGCTCGGTTTCAACGCCGATGTTTTCAAGCCCGAATCCCGTTACGTTTGCGCGACGACCGACCGACAACAAAATTTTGTCGGCAAGTATTTCTTCATCGCCGTTTTCGCTTTCGACGACCGCGCCGTTTTCGGTAATTTCTTTGACCTTTGAAGAAAGACGGAATTTTATGCCCTTCTTTTCAAGCGCTTTTTGCAAAACCGCGCTTACTTTTTCGTCGGTTGCGCCCGCGATCTTCCCGAGCATTTCGACAACGACGACGTCGCTCCCGACCGACGAATAATAATCCGCCATTTCAAGTCCGATTACGCCGCCGCCCATAATAAGCAGTGTTGTCGGGATTTCGACAAGGTTCAGCGCCTCGCGGTTGGTTATCGCAAGCCCGCTTTCAATCGCTTTGTCGACGCCCGGGATTTTCGGGATAAACGCGTTGCTTCCCGTTGCGATAAGCAAAAATTTTGAGTTGTATTCGACGTTTTCGGATTGTACGACGACGCCGTTCTCGTCGCGGCAAAGTATCTTCGCCTCCGCCTTTACGACGGTAACTCCCGCGCCCTTCAATTTCGCGCGTACTCCCGTTACAAGACGTTTCACGACTTTGTTTTTTCGGTCTATGACGGCTTCTTGCGATACTTCGCCGTCGCCCGAAAACTTCACGCCGTAATTTTCGCCGTGCTTAAAATAATTCAGTACTTTCGCGCTGTTCAATAATGTTTTGCTGGGAACGCAGCCTTCGTTCAGGCAAACGCCGCCGAGTTCGTTTTTCTCAAACAATACGACGGACAATCCTTTTGACGCGGCGTATGCCGCGGCGTTGTATCCGGCAGGACCGCCGCCGAGTACCGTCAAATCAAAATTTTCCATAAACCCTCATAATTTTCGTAATATATCCATTGTACGGGATAAGCGACGAAAAGTCAATTTATTGACTTTACGAAAAAAATTCCTTTGCTGTCATATTGACTGTCATTTTGACTTTTGTTGAAAATTTAGCGCTTGACAACCGCCTTTTTTGGATATATCCTTATATTTATGAAAACAGCAGCGATAATACTGAACACTCCCGACGAAATCGGGGAAATTACAGAGTCCGACGTTATTTGCGCCGACAACGGGTTAAGCCGTATTCACGTTACCCCCGTTGCGGTCGTGGGCGACCTGGACAGCCTTGAAAGCCGCAAGGACGGTTTGAACTACGTCGTCTTCCCGAAGGAAAAGGACGAGACCGACGGGCAGCTTGCCCTTCTTTACGCAAAACAAGCGGGCTACGACGCCGTTACCATTTACGGCGCAACAGGCGGCGACATAGGTCAGATTCTCGGCAATATCGGCCTACTGAAATATGCAAAGGACATAAAAATCGACGCCCGTATTTCGGGCGTCGGATTCGATATTAAACTTCTCGAAGGAAAGGTTTCCGACACGGCTTTTGAAGGCCAGAAAATTTCGCTGTTTCCGTTTTTCGGGGACGCGCTGGTCACAAACAGCCGCGGGCTTTATTATCCGCTTGAAAACCTTCTTCTTTCCGCAGGCACAAACCGCGGGCTTTCCAACGTTGCGACGGCAAACGAAATCTCGTTCACCGTCGAAAGCGGAATTTTACTTATGATTAAATATTATTAAGCGGCTTTGCCGTCCGCATTATCGGCGGACGTGTCGCCACTTTCGGTTTCGTCGGCGGATTCTTCCGTCGATTTTTCGTTTACAAGACGTACGAAACTCTTACTGCTGAACAGCAATAGCGCAACGACGATAACGATTGCGACGTCTGCAAACGTGAAAGTGTTGTACAAGAATCCCCATGCAACCGGCGAATATCCTGCCTGGGCGTATGACGCGAATGCGAAAATGCCCGAGAACACGTGCGAGAAATATCTCAGCGTACCCGCAAGGATTGCGCCGACCGTAAATGCGGCAGCGGGCTTTTTGATGATGTTGAGTTCCTTGAAAATTCCCGCAAGTCCCGTCATTGCAAAAGCGATCGGGTAATCCAGGAAGAACTGCGCGGGGTGGATAATCCACGGATCCTGTATTGCCTGCAACACGCCGTAAATCGCGCCCACGATAATACCTTTTCTTATGCCGAACATATACGAAAACAGCATAAGCGGAAGCATCGACGCAAGGGTTACCGAGCCGCCCTGCGGCAACGCAAAAAACTTTACGTAAGAAAGCGCGAAAGAAAGCGCGACGGAAATTGCGGCATAAGCCATCTCACGCGTGGTGAACGGACCGTTGCGTTTCGAGAAAACGGTTGCGGCGACGACAAGGATAAGAACAAGCACGATTGCGCTGATATAAAGCCCTGCCTGCGACACGCCTTCGTAATCTCCGCCGACCTTTTTGAAGTGCACCGCCAAAAACGCAATACTCACAATCACGGGGATTAAAATCAAAAACAGCGCGATAAACTTAAACTTACGCATAAACTCGGGTTTTACCGTGTTTATTACGTAGCCCGCCGCGACCAGCGCGAACGCCACGATAACAATGCTCATTATCGGCCAAAAAACTTCTTTTACAAAGCTGCCGCCCTGAACGTCGTCGCTGATTTTTAAGGTAAGCATCGTAACTACGAAAGTCGTCGCTACGCCGAAAACGAAATACTTCACGCTTTTCATAAACGGTTGAAGTTTTTCGGGCTTCGCTTTCTTCAAAAAGATTGCGGCGATTACAACAAGCGCGACAAGCACGATTGCAAAGTAAAAAGCCGTAACACTGAGTTTCGACACGGTGTCGAGAGTATTGAACGGCTCTTTCAGAATTGATGTGAATTTCATATTCGCTCCTTTGCCGGGAGGAACTTTTCTCGTTAGAATAAAAAATCCCAAAGCGATTACTTTGAGAACGAGTGGACTGGCTTCCTTTCGTGAGTTCTAACTCAATCAAGTTCAGAGGGTGTAATCTCAGGCGCGACGCGCCACCCCTAGCAATTAAATGTGATACCTAAATCTTACAATCAAATGAAAATACTGTCAAGGGTTTTGAAAACGATTTGCAAATATTCAAACATTATTGTATAATCGTTCAGAGGTGGATTATGAAAGTTGCAGTTATTACGGGCGCATCCCAAGGAATCGGGAATGCCATTGCGAAAAAATTCTCGGAAAACGGATACCGCGTATTCAATTTGTCCAGAACGCCAGCAGAAGGCATCGAAAGCATAAAAACCGACGTGTCCGACCGTGAAAACGTGTTTGACTCGATCGGCGAAGTCGTAAAACGCGCGGGGCGTATCGACGTCCTTGTCAACAACGCGGGATTCGGCATTTCGGGCGCGGTCGAGGATACCGCCGAAAGCGCGGTGCGAAAGATTTTTGACGTCAATTACTTCGGCACGCTGTTCGCTACGCAGGCGGTTATCCCCGTTATGCGCGAAAACGGCGGCGGCACGATAATCAATATGTCCAGCGCGGGCGCGCCTTTGTCGCTGCCTTTTCAGTCGTTTTATTCCTGCACGAAATCGGCGGTGTCGTCGCTTTCCGAGGCGCTTCGTATCGAACTTAAACCGTTCAACATAAAAGTTTCGACAATCCTTCCCGGCGACGTCAAGACGGAATTCACCGCCCGCCGCGAAAAGAACAAAAGCAACAGCGTTTATTACGGCGAAAGAATCGACAAATCGGTTGAAAAGATGGAGCGCGACGAACAAAACGGAATGTCACCGTCGGTCATCGCGAAAATCGCCCTGAAAATCGCAAAATCGAAAAATCCGCCCGTGTACGTCGTGGGCGGCGCGTCGTATAAACTGCTTGTAGGGCTTTCAAAAATCTTGCCGAAACGTCTTGTCGTATGGGCAATCGGAAAACTTTACGGTTATGCATAAACAAAAACTGCAACGGGCGTTGCAGTTTTTTATTTGCTTTTTTTCAAAATTTACTTTTCGCTTAGTCCTTCTTTTTCTTTTTGGCGTAGCTTCTCACCGCGTACGCGATGTTGGTCATATGGTCGGCGACACGCTCCGCATTGGACGAAAGACTTAGATAAATCGCGCCGACTTCGGGCGTACATTCGCCCTTGTTCATACGCTCGATATGGTGTTCGCCCATTTCTTCTTTTTGTTTGTCGACGCTTTCCTCGTACTCGTTCACCTTGTCGATATAATCAAGAGTGACTTCCTTATACGTCTTCATTACCTCGTCGTAAAGGTTTGTAATCGTCGCTTTAAGCGTCTGGATTTCGGAAATTGCCTTCGGCGAGAACTTGAGTTTATCCGCCTCCATCTTTTCGGCGTATTCCGAGATATTTTCGGCGTAGTCGCCGATACGCTCGATATCGCTTACGGTGTGATACGACGTACTGATTAAGAGTTTGTCGTCTTCCGAAAGGTCAACCTGCGAAAGCTTCACAAGATATTTCGTGATTTCACGGTTAAGGAAGTTCAGACATTTTTCGTTTTTGGCGATTTCGTCGATGACGTCGGACACTTTGCCGACCATAACCGCGTCCATACATTTGTCGAAGTTTGATTTTGCGATTTCCGCCATATTTTCGATTTCGTTTTTAAGCTGCGCGACCGCAACCGGGGGCGTTCTCAACAAACGCTCTTCCAGAAAATACAGGTGCGGCTCGTCGTTTTTGTCGTCCGTTTTTCTCTCGGGAACGATTTTTGAAACGAACTTCACAAGCAGGTTCATAAACGGCAACAGTACTATGGTGGTGGTTACGTTGAAGAAAGTGTGCAAAAGCGCAATTCTCATCGCGGGACTTTTAATCGGCATAAACATCTTCGTAAACACGCCGGAAATGCTCACAAGCCCGAATATCGTCACGCCGATCACGTTAAACATAAGGTGGATTACGGCGGTGCGACGCGCGTTCGTACTTGTGCCGACCGACGCGATAAGCGACGTAATACACGTTCCGATATTGCTTCCCAAAATTATGTACAGCCCTTGATCAAACGACAAAAGCCCTGCAACCGACATCGTAACGACGATACCGCTGACCGCCGACGACGACTGGATAAGCGCGGTGAACAAAATACCGAACAACAACAGCAGCGCAGGGTTTGAAACCTTTGTAAGGAATGCGCTGATTTTGTCCGACTTCGAGAAAATATCCATGGAGCTTGTCATGACCGAAAGCCCGACGAATATCATACCAAGCCCGGTGATAATGCCGCCGATTTTTTTAACCTTATCCTTTTTGGTCAGCATTATCATCAATGCGCCGACGCCCGCAAGAGCCGCAAAAATTACCGTAAGGTTGACGTTTGCAAACCCGCCCGCGCCAAGCGCAACGATAAGCGCGGTCGACGTCGTTCCGATATTCGCACCGAAAACAATCGACGCGGCTTGCGTCAGAGTCATCAGTCCGCTGTTGACGAAACCTATCGCCATAACCGTGACCGCCGCGGAACTTTGTACGACCGCCGTCGTCACCGTTCCTATGCCCACTCCGATAAGTTTCTTATTCGATATTTTGGCAAACATTCGCTTGATTTCGTTGCCGGCAACCATTTCAAGACTGTCGCCCATCAACTTCATTCCGTAAAGAAAGACGCCGATACCGCCAAGCAGGGACAAAAACGCATAAAATATGTTAAGCCAATTCATTTCAATTTCGGTTGGACAAAATTTGCCCGATTCTCTCCATTATAATAAGTTACTTTCTATATTATATATAATATGTTGATTTATGTAAAACAGATTAGGTTGTTTTCAACCATAAAATTTTGCGATTCAAAAAAATTTTTGCGGTTTTCATTCACGTTATGCGACAGTTTTATCATTCATGACAAAATGTTTCCATCATACAGCTTTCATTAAAAATTTTATTATAAACGCCGCAATAAATTATTTTTTCGACTTTTTGTTTTGTTGCTCATTTCGTTTGACATATTTCGCCTTATTCAATATAATAATTGAGCATTGACAAAAACGCTGCTGTGGCTCAGGAGGTAGAGCACATCCTTGGTAAGGATGAGGTCACCAGTTCAAATCTGGTCAGCAGCTCCACTAAAAAACACACCATTTCGGGTGTGTTTTTTTAATGCGTTTTTAACGCATTTGCGCGATTTATTTTTAAATCGCGCGTGGAGCCTGTCGTCTGCGCTCGGCGATTGAGAATACTTCGTGCTCTCATCGCCTTCTCTTGCCGTCAGCAGCTCCAATATCCATCATTTTCTTCGGAATTTGAGGGTCTTTCTTTATAATTGACTAGCCGCATCCTTTTCCTAAAAACACCCTTATTATGCCAAAAAAATTAAGACCTTGAAAAAAGGCATATCTTTGGCATACTTTTTTAAGAGTTTTTATGGAACTTTGGAATGATTTATGGAAGATTTGGCATACTAGGAATTAATACTTTTTAAACACAACTTCTTTTTTAAGAAGATTAATTGTTTCTACTTGATACCCTACTGCTTGCCACACTGCTTTAGCAACATGGGTTGGTGAACCTTCCGCTGTGCCATACCAACAAGCTCCATACTTTTGTAAATACATTGGTAATTCAAAACCTAAAACTTCCTCTATTTCATCAAAAGTCATTGCTATAGTGTTGCTGTTATTCCTTTCAAGAAATTTACCCAATGGGTCATACTTGCTCATAATATTCTCCTATAAATAATATTTTATTCTTACTGTTGTCGAATTGCCGCTTGGTGGAGCAAATAAAATCTCATCTTTATCTGTCATCAATTGTTTCATTGCATTACAAATAATGACTGGACGATTTTTTAGTCCAATTGCTTTCTGAATATTCCCTGCCACTAACACTATTGAGCCCTCTCCCTTTGTTCTTGCTTCTTCTTTTTGCTGTTGAATATATTCTCTGGCTAATTGAGTATTTGTTTTACCTGTCATATTTTCTATTGGCTTTACAGATGTACCTTCTTTTAATTCTTTGACCTCTTTTTCTAGATTTTGTACTCTCTCAAGTAATTCTAGGATAATTGAATCGTAATTCATTGAACACCTCCATCTACACATATATTAACACTTATTAAACATCTTGTCAATAGTTTTTAATAACTCTTAATAACTTTTACAAAAAAAAGACCAGCCATAGGATTCCTTTCTATGGTTGGTCATACATTATTTTAAGTTTTATCCTAGTACACTATCTAGTGCATTAGCTGCTTCTCTATCACTGCTCTTTATCATGTGAGCATATATATCTGCTGTCACTTTCGTGCTATCATATCCTGCTCTAGTATGATGGTGATTTGTTTAGGCGAACATATTCTAACCATATTTTTGAGGGCGATTGAGAATACTTCGTGCTCTCATCGCCTTCTCTTACCAGCAGCAACTCTATGGTCTATTTTGTCATAGGAGACTGTCGGCGGCGGTATTGTTTGTTTGGTTTTTCAACTTTATAATATCGTGGATTATCTTTTAATACATCGTCCTTATGGCTTTATCGTTCAGTTTTTGATGATAAACACCGGGAACGGCGGGTCGTTCGTCCAATTATAAAAATCGAGTTTCAAGACCTGATATTTCGACGAATCGAGCGTTTTAAGATACGGCAGCAGTGCGTCTCTTTCCTCGTAGCCCGAGTCGCCGCCGTAATAAACGCTCACGCACATTAAGCCGCCCTTCTTCAAAAGCCCGAGTCCGCCCTCGATTGCTTTTATCGTGGACTCTGCGTGCGTGAAAACGCTGTGATCGCCCGACGGCAAATATCCGAGGTTGAAAACAATGCACGATACGCTGTCTCTATCCGCGTACTTTGTCATATTTTCGTGCGATTCAAGATGGACGTCCGCCGATTGTCCGCGGCTTTTCAGAAGGTTTTCGGTGCTGTCCACGGCGTCTTTCTGCACGTCGAAAGAAATAACTTTCCCGCTGTCCCCGACAAGCGAGCATAAAAACGACGTATCGTATCCGCGCCCTGCGGTTGCGTCGATAACGACGTCGCCCGCGCCGACGAATTTCCTTATTGTTTCGTGTACAATGGTCAAAGCATTCATATTTTTATTATATCACATCGTGGCGTTTTGACAATAAATAAGGCCGTCCGAAGACGACCTTTTTAACGTTTTTGAATTATCTTTCTTCCCTGAAATAGGAAAGCCCCAGCGATGCAGGCGGCTGCGTCTCGCGCTTATTAAAGAACGAAATAATAATAAGGACGAGAGCGGTTGCAACGTAAGGAATGATTTTTACAAGTTCTTTTTCGGCAAGGCTTACGCCCGTAATATAGTTGGGCATAATGTACAAAAGACCGAAAATGAACGAGCCGATAATACAAAGTCCTGGGCGCCACAATGAGAAGATAACAAGCGCGACCGCAAGCCATCCCATCGCATCGATAACGTATTCAAGCGATCCGCGCGTGCAGTCAAGAAGATAAAATGCGCCGCCGATACCGGAAATTGCCGAGCCGATTATACAGGCAAGGTATTTATATCTGATGACGTTGATACCCGCCGCGTCCGCCGCCGCGGGGTTTTCGCCGACCGCTTTTAAGTTAAGTCCCGTTTTGGTGCGTTTCATAAATATTGCGACAAGCACCGTGATAATTATACCGACGTACACCAAAACGCCGTGCGACAAGAACATTTGCGAGAACCCGTCTGTTCCAACCTCGCCGAAGAACGGTGCGGTGAACACTTTGCTGACTCTGTAAAACGTCGTGCCCTCGTTGCTCATCATCGAGCCCCAGAACCCAAGTACGCCCGTGCCGAACGTGGTAATGGTAAGTCCCGTGACGTTCTGATTGCATCGAAGGGTAATCGTAAACAATCCGTAAACGACGCCCATCATTGCGCCGAACAGCATTGCCATAAGAATTGCGACGAAAATAATCCCGCTGTCGGCAAGCCCTGCGTTTCTTGCCAGGTTTGCGCCAAGACAGCCGCCGATTGCGCCAAAGCACATAACGCCCGGGATTCCCAGATTAAGGTGTCCGGATTTTTCGATGATTATTTCGCCGGTCGAGCCGTAAAGGAAAACTATACCGAATTTTATTGCTTGTTTTATCAATGCTACAAACATATTACTTATCCTCCTCTACGACAACTTCCGCTTGTTTTTTCTTTTTGAAGCATGCGGGAATTTTGAAATATTTTTTGTTGAACATTATCTTATAGTTGATAAAGAACTCGCTTGCGATGATAAAGAAGAAGAACACGCCCGCAAGCATCGATGGGAACGACGCACCGAGACGCGCATACGTTGAAACTTCCGCCGCCCCGTTTTGTACGAACACAACCAAAAACGACGTCAACACCATCGCAAACGGATTGAACTTTGCAAGCCAGGAAATAAGAACGCCCGTAAAGCCTCTGCCGTTGACGGTATATTTGCTGTGCAACTCGTGATTTGTCGCACTGACGAGAAGGAATCCCGTGATACCTGCGATAATACCGCAAAGAATCAACGTGCGAATGATAACTTTTTTGCTGTTGATGCCGATATAACGCGCCGTGTTTTCGCTTTCGCCGACAACGGTAAGTTCATAGCCGTGTTTGCTGAAACGAAGATAAATGTACATCAAAATCGTAATAACCGCCGCGATGATGATTTTAAGAATGAATTCGTTTCCCGCAATCGGTCCTATAATACCATTTGTGAACGTCAGCGTGCCGGTGCCCGTTGATGCAACTCTTTTAATAAAGTATTCCGTAAGACATACCGCAATATAGTTCATCATAAGCGTCAAAAGCGTTTCGTTGGTATTCCATCTCGCTTTGAAAATTGCAGGGATCATCGACCATAACGCGCCGAATACCATCGCAACGACAAGCGACAGAACAATCGTACCCGCGTCGCTTGATTTGCCGCCCATAAAGTTTATGACAACCGCGCAACCGAGCGCGCCCATAAGGATTTGTCCTTCGCCGCCGATGTTCCAGAATCTCATTTTGAAACACGGAGTGACCGCAAGCGCGACCAGTAAAAGCAGCGCCGTTTCATGGAATAGACTCCACACTTTTCTCGGAGTACCGAATGCGCCGCCGAAAAAGTTTTTGAAGAAGAATCCCATGTCTCTTTTCGTGATTGCCGTAGTGATGATCGCGCAGGCAAGGATTGACAATGCAAAAGCGATAAGGCGGATAAGCCACGCTTTTTTCCTGTCCATATCCACACGTTTTACAAGGTGCGCGACGGGTTCGTGAACTGTTTTACGCATTGTGTCCCTCCTTTACTTCATCGTCAAATATTTCGACTTTTTCGGGCATACTTGTCATAAGAAGTCCGACTTGCTCTTTCGTGCAGTTTCTTGCGTCGACAATGCCGCTGACTTTACCGCCGCACAAAACCATGATTCTGTCCGAAAGCGCAAGCAGTACGTCCAGATCTTCGCCGACGAAAATAACGGCAACTCCGTTTTCTTTTTGTTTGTTGAGCAAATTATAAATAACGTAGGACGAGTTAATGTCCAGCCCCCTTACGGGATAAGCCGCCATAAGGACGGTAGGCGCGGACGCGATTTCGCGACCGACCAACACTTTTTGCACGTTTCCGCCCGAAAGTTTTCTGACAGGAGTTTTCACGGAAGGCGTCACAACTTCAAGTTCTTCCACGATATTTTCCGCAAGGTCGTGCGGGGTTTTTCTGTCCAGAAATATCGAATGACCTTTGCCGTAAGAACGAAGCATCATGTTGTCCGTCAAGTCCATATTCCCGACAAGTCCCATGCCCAGACGGTCCTCGGGAACGAACGAAAGTCTTACGCCCAATTCCCTGATTTGCGTGGGGGATTTTTGTCTCAAATCGACTTCTTTATTGTTGTCTTTGGGATCGAAGTAAGTAACCGTTCCGCCTTCCAGACGTTGAAGTCCCGCGATTGATTCCAAAAGCTCGCGCTGACCGCTGCCTGCGATACCTGCGATACCCAGAATTTCGCCCGAACGCGCCGTGAACGACACGTTGTCAAGCGCAAGTATTCCTTCGCGGTTTTTGCAAGTGAGCCCGGAAATCGTGAGCCTTTCTTCTGCGTTGACGGGGATTGTTCTGTCGATATTAAGTTCGACCTTTTCGCCGACCATCATTTCCGTCAACGAACTTTCGGTTGCGTCTTTCGTATCGACGGTGCCGATATATTCGCCTTTTCTTAAAACGGCGACTCTGTCCGAGATTTCCAGAACTTCGTTGAGTTTGTGCGTAATAATGATAATGGATTTTCCGTCGTCGCGCATTTTCCTTAAAACGTCAAAAAGTTTTTTGGTTTCCTGCGGCGTCAGAACGGCGGTAGGCTCGTCCAGAATAAGAATATCCGCGCCGCGATACAACGTCTTAATAATTTCGACGGTTTGTTTTTCGGAAACGGACATATCGTAAATTTTCTTTTTGACGTTGATATCGAAGCCGTACTTATCGACGATTTTTTGTACGATTCCAACGCGATTTCTCGACAAATGGTTGAATTTGATTTTCTTGCCGAGTTTTACAAAAGGAAGTGCCGCGCATTTTAAGGCGCATTTTATTTTTTCGGCAGGTTTGTCGCCAAGCCTGATTTCTTTGACAGGCGAACGCTCGTCATCGGCGTCAACGACAATGCCGTAGTCGTCAAGTTTATCTTTGTATTCTTTCGATTTTTCACGGATACTGAACGGGGGCATCTTTTCGCCAAGAATAACGTTGTCCGCCGCCGTAAAGATGTCAATCAGCTTGAAATGCTGATGGATCATTCCGATGTGGTATTTATAAGCGTCCTGCGGAGAACGAATCACGACTTCCTTCCCGTCGATGAAAATTTCACCGCTGTCAGGGAAGTATATACCCGCAATCATATTCATAAGGGTGGTTTTACCGCTTCCGTTTTCGCCAAGAAGCGACAAAATTTCACCGCGCCTGACGTCCATGCTGACGTCATTGTTCGCAACGACCGCGCCGAACCGTTTAGTAACGTTTCTGAGTTCGATAACGTTGTTTTGTCCCATATAACTCTCCAAATTCTGGCGTTTTCACACCGATAAAAAAGGGTTAAGGCGGGACGATTGTCCCGCCAAAATCCTATTCTGTTGTTGTAAATTAGAACTTCTCGTTAAGAAGCGTGATGCCGTCGATACGAACGTCAAAGTAAGGTGCCGAACGATGTTTGGATTCAAAGAAAATACCGTTTTCAACAACAATCGTATCAGGGGCGAATGCGGCATCGGTGTCAACGTCTGCCTTATAGTTCGCATCAAGTTGTTTGCCGTTAACGGTGAAGGTGTTGGTATCGAATACGTGGATTTGGCCTTTCACGAGTTTTTCGCGGACTTCAACGATTTTTTCAACGGTGCCTTCTGCCGCAGCGCCGCCGCCTACGTTCGTGAGAACGACAGAGCCGGTTTTAATGGTGCCGGTCCAGTCTTTATCGACGTTTGCTTTCGTTGCGTCGTTGCCGGCTTTTGCCATTTGAGCAATGATGTATTTGTAGTAAGGTGCCCAGTTGATTCTGGAAGAAACGATGAACGTATCGGGGCATGCTTCGAATGTGCTGCCGTTGTAGGATACGTTGGGAATACCTGCTGATTCGCAAGCGTTAGGTGCGCCCATGGAGTCAGCGTGTTGGCTGATAAGTTTGCATCCGCCGTTGATAAGAGCGTTTGCCGCGTTGTATTCAGCGGTTTCGTCATACCAGCTGCCGGTAAATTGAACGTCCATCTTGACGGTCGGGCAGACGGATTTTGCGCCAAGGTAGAAAGAGGTGTAGCCGGAGATAACTTCCGCATAGGTGTATGCGCCGACGTAACCCATTTTGGCTTCTTCTGCGGTGAATTTGCCTGCTGCGATCATTTCATTGAGTTTCAAACCTGCGGCAACGCCTGCGAGGAAACGACCTTCGTAAATGGAAGCGAATGCGTTGACAAAGTTAGGAAGATTTTCGGTGTGAGCCTTCGTTCCGGTTGCGTGTGCAAACAAAACTTTCTTGCCTTTTTCCGTTTTAGCGGCTTTGATAAGGTGTGCTTCGTGACCGAAAGAGTCTGCGAAAACAATGTTGCAACCTGCGTCGACAAGGTTCATTGCTTCATCATAGCATTTGTCGCTCTCGGGGATACCGGTTTTGATGATGACCTGATCTTCGCGAAGATTAAATGCACGTTGTACTTCTTCCATCGCTACGATGAAGTTTTTGTCGTACGTGCTGTTTTTGTCATGCAAGCAAAGCATACCGATTTTGATGTTCGAAAAATCGATTCCGTTGTAATCGGGTTCTTCGACATTGTATGCGGGTAAAGTGATTTCCTTTGCATCTTTTTTGCCGTCGTCTTTCTTACATGCTGTAAGACCAACTGCGAGTGCTGCAACCATCGCTACAACAAGGAAAATTGCAAGAATTTTTTTCTTCATTATGAAACCCTCCATAAATTTTGCCGTATGGCATTTTTTAACTTAGTTTTTCCTGAAAGTGACGCCGTCGTCCGACATACTTTCGATAATCGCAAGGCTTTCGATGCGGACGCCCTGCTCTCTCAACTCGTCCCCGCCTTTCTGGAAGCCCTTTTCGATGGCAATCGCGCACCCGACAAGAGTCGCACCCGCCTGCCCGATCAATGCGATAAGCCCGCGCAACGCCTCGCCGTGAGCAAGAAAATCGTCGACGATAAGCACGCGGTCGGAAGAATTCAGAAATTCCTTTTCAACCATTATCGTGTTTACGTTGCCGTGAGTATAACTTTTGACTTCCGCAGAATAGACGTCCTTTGAAATGTTGGCGGTTTTACTTTTCTTAGCAAAAAGCACCGGGACGTGCAAGTACATAGCTGCGTAGCATGCAATTGCGATTCCCGATGCTTCTAAGGTCAGAATTTTGGTTACTTGGTCGCACTTATAGATTGAGTAGATTTCCTTGCCGATTTCCTCCATCAAAGTATCATCTATAAGATGATTGAGAAAACCTCCAACTTTTAACACCTCTCCGGGGAAGACTTTACCGTCCCTGAGGATGCGTTCCTCCAAAAGTTTCACTCTGTACCCCAATATAATGTGGTTGGCGTCGGTCGAAAACACTTTATTTTGTGTTTTTTGGCTTTCCGCCACCTGTAAGATAGTGCCATTATAACCAAAACGACAAAATGTGTCAAACGAAAATCGCCACTTTTGAACATTATTTTCAACTTCTTTCAAATTTAAAAATAATAATCATACAAAGGCGACGAAATATATGAGTTTTTCTGAACTTTTATTCACGTTTCAACCATTTCCCCGCCCGCGCTTTCGCATGATTGCCTCTCCAATCATTCCGTTTGCTCTCCCGCGCGCCACCCGCACTCTCACCCGACCTGTTGCCCGCATGCTCGCCACTCTCGTTTTTCCGCTTTCTCGTTTTCCCGCTAACTTAATAAATACGCGCGCAACGCGCTCCTATCGCGCGCTCGCGCGTGGTAAGCACATTTATAGCAATGTTTTCGTACGGCCGTCGAAAACAACATGGGCGTTTTGCCGTTCAATTATTAAAAAACCCCGAAACGTCGTCGGGGTTTTCGTTATTTTGATTTCTTGCGGTCAGACGCGGCAGAAGCCGTCGGGTGTGACGATTATTTCGCCGGTCTGGACGGCGGCGGTGAGAGAAGCGTCAACCCATTCCACGGCGGATTTCGTGCGTTTCGCGACGTTGAACAGTTTGAAAACTTCCTTATTAAGGTCGTCCTTTTCGATATAGACGGTCGCTTCGATCGCGCATTTTGCGGCGGCGACGATCTCGTCGGGATGCACTTTTGTCAAATCGCGGGTAACGCGCGCGTCGCTCGGGCGGAAAGTCGAAACGGGCTTATCGACGTAAAAGACTTTGCCAAAATATTCCTGCCGTTGCGCCTCGTATGACGAAACGTATCTTGAAATTTGCGCGATGGCTTTTTTGGCGGTTTTCGGCACGCAGAACGCCGCGGCGATTTTATCGATAAGACTGCTTTCTTCGATTGGCGACTCGACCTCGATAACGGTGCGGATTTTATTCATAATCGCTTCTTCGTTGACGAAATTCAGGACGTATTCCGCCCCGGCGCGCGCCAGCGGTTTGATATAAGCCGTCTTATAAGTTTTTCTGTATTTTTGCAGCGCGTCGCGGACGGTTTTTTTGGAAACGACCTTCTTTTCGGTGAGCGTCGCGACGACTTCCTTGATTTTGTTGATTTCGCGTTTCTGGTTGTTGAAGTAGTTTATCGTCCAAAGGTTATAGACGTTCCAGCCGAGTTTTTTCAGTATTCTCGTCTGCATGGTCATGCGGTCTTTCGCGGACGGGATTTTTGCCGAGTGCTCGCTGTCCGCGATGATTGCGAGAATATACTTGTTTTTGTCGCGGGGATCGACGACGGCGACGTCGATTTTAAAGTCGGACACGCCGACGTTCGCGTCGCACAACAGTCCGCGGTCTTTCAGGTCTTTCGCGACGTTTTCGCCGATACCCTTCGACTCCACCCTGACGTCCTTTGCCGCAATCGAAAGCATCTCGGGACCGCGTTCGGCGTATTCGAGGAAGGCTTTCAACGCCTTGACGCCCACACTGTCGGTGCGGTTAAGGTCAATCATATTGCCCGTTACGGAACTGAAAACAATCATCTCGCTCCTTGCGCGAGTAACTGCAACGTTAAGTCGTTTATAGCCGCCCTGCTGGTTTATAGGACCGAAATTCAACGATAATCTGCCCGTTGCGTCGGGACCATATCCGACGCTGAACAAAATCAGGTCGCGCTCGTCGCCCTGAACGTTTTCAAGGTTTTTCACGAAAACGGGCTCATCCACGTCGTACGCCACGTCGTCGAGACCTTCTTTGTGAATCTCGTGTTGCAGCTTATCTTCGATGTAATTCTGTTGCGCCGTATTGAACGTAACTATGCCGATCGATCGGTTTCGTTCCTGCGGATTTTTAAGCCTTGCCACGACTTCTTTCACAAGCGCATCGCCTTCTTTTTTGTTGCATTTGCTGCCGCCCCTTTCGTAAACGCCGTCGACATAGGCAAGTTTTACTTTGCCTTTCAGCTCGTTCGGAGACGGGAAAGTGAGCAACTTATTGTCGTAAAACATGCTGTTGGAAAACGCGATAAGGCTTTCGTGATTGCTGCGGTAATGCCACAAAAGATGACGTTCGGGCATGCCGATTGCAAGGCAGTCGTCAAGGACGCTTTCCAGGTCTTCGACCTCGAAGTGCTGTTCGTCGCGATAATCGGTGCGGAAGAACATCGTGGGCGGAAGCTGCTTCGGATCGCCGACGACGATGACGTTTTTACCGCGCGCGATCGCGCCTACCGCCTCGCACGTGGGCATCTGCGACGCCTCGTCGAAGACCACAAGGTCGAATTTTTCCTTTTCGATATCGAGATATTGTGCAACCGACACCGGGCTCATCAGAAGACACGGGCAAGTCGCGCGAAGTATTTCGGGAATTTGCGAAAACAGCGCGCGTATCGTCGTGCCCTGCATATTCGTTTTTTCGGCGCGGTACAGCAAAACCCTTTCCAGGTTATGTTCGCCCGAAGTATCGGTGCGCGGAAGTTTCGACACGAGCCTTAAATACAACTCCGACCTTGTGAGTTTTTCGTATTCATCGGACAGCGCGCGGAAACGTTGCATCGTTTCTTCAAGCGACAGCCCCGAGAACCTGCAAAGCACGTCGTCAAGGTAAAGTTCGCTCCTGACAAAATTGAAATACACGCATTTTTTGAAACTTCTCAGCACGTCTTCGGCGGTGATTTCGCCGTTAAACAGCGGTTCCAGCACGAAATCGAATCCTTCTTGTCCGCAACGTTCCACGACGCTCTGGTATCTGCACCAACTCGGGATATAGTCCATATTCTTTTCGATACTCGAAATGCGGTCGATAGTGCTATTGATTTCTTCGCGCGGGTCTTTTTTGACGATGCAAAAGAGATTTTCAAACGCGGTTTTCGCCTTTTGTTCGGTTTCGTAAGCGCGCATATAGTATTCCATAAGGACGTGCGGCTTATTTTTCGTCAGCCGACGGCAGGTTTCGTTGAAAAGATTGAAGTCGCAATCGGCGTACAGTGCGCGTGCGGCGTCGTAAAGCGCGGACACCGTCGCGATTTTGTCGTCAAGAGCCATATCGTTTTCGGTTGTGGCGAAAAGCGATGCGACTTCCGCGCGGCGTTTTTTGACGGTTTCTTTGGTTTCCGCAATGATAAGCAGGAATTCCAGAAATTCGCGGCGGTCGTTTTTGTCGACGGAAGAGAGCGCCTTTTTCACCGACTTTGGCAAAAACGAGCTTTTTTGCATTGCTTCTTTGACCTCGGCGGGCGCGACGTTTTCGGGATACTTTCCGTACTTATTCTCGTATTCTTTCGTGATAAGCCCATCGCGACGAGCCGCTTCGAGATACGATTCCACAAGACCTTTCGCATTTTCGACGGCGCAGGCGTTTTCAAAATATTTTGCGATTTTTTCGTCGGACGTGAGTTTGTCCGACAGGAAATACAACGCCTTCAACTTTTCGCCGGTGAGCGAAATCGTTCGCATATTGATTAAGGTTTGAAGTTCGCGCGCGTAAGTTTTCAGATGTCTGAGCTCCATCTGGTAAATATCGAGCACGCTTTCGGCTTCTTCGCGCCAGGCGTCGGTGTAATCGAATTTTCCGATGTACCGAAACGGCGACTTTTCGATATCGCCGCATTCTTTCGCGCGGATTGCAAGTTCCGTCAGAATATCAAGGTATCTGTTGAATGACGACGCCGTCAGTTTTTCGTAAAACAACCCGTCGATTCTTAAACAATCGGGAGCGTCCGAATTGTCAAGATACGCCATCATCGCCTCGTACAGCGAAAAGCCGAGATAACGCTTTCTGTGCATTGCGTCGATTTCACCCTGCAACTTGTCGATGCACTCCTTGATTTCATTCGCTTTTTCTTCAAAGTCGATATCGGAAACGGCAGAACCAAGGTTTAACGTGTTGATTATCTTCGATAAAATATCGGTTTTGTGCGTTTTGTCGGAATGAAGTTCCAGACAGAAATCACCCGCGCCGCAGTCGACAAGGCGTTTATAAACCACGTTCAACGCCGCCATTTTTTCAGCGACGAACAGCACGCGCCTGCCGCGCACGATGTTGTTGACGATGATGTTCGTTATCGTTTGCGACTTACCCGTGCCGGGCGGTCCGTGCAGCACGAACGAGCCGTTCAGACTTGCTTTTATCGCCTGATATTGCGAGCTGTCCGCGCTTATCGGCAGCAACATTCTATCCGTGCCGAAGTACGCCTCGTCCGAGTTTGCGGTGTCGGTCGGAGTTTCGTTTTTCAGCCCGGCGTCCACCGAGTTCGAAATCATAGAACGGATAAGCGGCGACTCCTTGAACTTGTCGATATTATAGCGCACGTCGTGCCACATGAGATAATTCGTGAACGACAAAACGTTCAGATAAACGTTGTCGATAATTTCCCATCCTGGTTTATCGGCGATTTCTTTTTTGACGCGCGCGATGACTGCGAGTATGCTTTTCGCGTCGGACAGTTCGACCGCCGAAAGCCCGCGCATATCGAGGCGGAATTCCTGATACAAAAATTCCAGCAAAGTATTGTTTATCTGCGCCCCGTCAACGTCAAAAGTTATCGAAAATACCGGGAGCGATATTCCTTTTTTGTCAATCGACACCGGATAAAGAATAAGCGGCGCGTATTTGAATTTTTCGTTTTCAGACTCTCTCCACTTCAAAAAGCCGCACGCCACGTACAAACTTGCGGTGCCGGACTCTTCTTCGATGGTTTTTTCCTTGCGATAAAGATTGAGCAGCGTTTTGTTTTGCTCTTTTTCCGAAAACACGGTTGAAAGTCTTTTGTTTTTGTATTCGTACAAAAGGTATTCCGACAGCGGTTTCAGCGGCGCGGGGTTGTCGAAAGACGGATTCAGCCTTGCGTCGCCGTCGGGCACGTCTTTGGGGTGCGCCGTGAGCGTATAAGGTTTATCGTGTGTGACGTTTTCGACAAAGGTTTCGATTGACGCGGTGAGAATTTTCACGGCGGTATTCGACACCCTGAAATTCAAAAGCGAATTGCGAAGATCGAGTTCCAACAAGCGGCGTTCCCACTGTTTTTCGCGGGTGAATAGACTTTCGCCGCCGATATTTTCGCCGTATTCTTTGATTTTCGGCGGAGCGGCTTGTTTATAATCGTCGCTTTCGACAAGGTCGTATCCACCCTCCGTTTTCACGCGGACGGACTGCGGCAGTATGCCCATGATACGCGCGCGTTTTATATCGACCGCAAAATCGACGGTCGGCGATTTTTTAAGGAACGACACGGCGTTTTTCTCGCACTTTTCAAAACTTTCGCCCTTGAAAATGCCCGAAATGTCGATAAGCGTCGCTTCACCGACGCCCGCCGCCGCTTTTTTCGCGACGTAAGACATATCGTCGAACACGTCTTCCGCCATACATTCTTCGGTAAGGAAGCACGCGACGTACCAGCTGTTGTCCGATTTCGCAACGACGGGATTGTATCCCGCGCTTTCGATCACCGACGCGAAAATCAGCGCAAGTTCCATCGGCGTTGCGACCTTGTCCGAAAGTATTTCCGAAAAATCGGACACGATGACGCTGTCCGCCGTCGTTTTCTTGCCCATAAGGAATCCATGGTCGCAAAGCACCGCATACGTCGCGGCGCAGAGATTTCGCACTTTGTTTTTCGACGCGTTCGCATAGCCCGTGCCGGTAACGTCCTTAAAACCCCATTCCGCAATCTTTTTGTGCGCGAGGTTCAGAAGTCTGTTGACGTCGGGCGTGCGGCGGACGAAAGTCGCGATACTTTCGGGTTTATCGACGTTGCACTCGTCAAAGGCAAGCACCGTTACCCTTTCCGTCGCTTCTTCCAGGACGACGCCGTCCTTCAATACCTGCACCGTTATTTCGCCGTCGTGCTTTCTGTTTTGCGCCACCATATAAAGGGGCGACAGTTTCGCGATGCCGTCGAATCTGAGATTGGCGCGGGCGGGAAACACCGCCTGAATTTCGGAAACGGGCAGCAAAAAATCGGGCTTTGACGACACGCTGATTTCGATATTTTCGCAGTCGAAGTCGGACGCGTTTCTGACATAAAGCCTTTTGACGGGGGATATCCCGTTTTGCACCTGATAATAACTTATCACGGACGAACATAATAAGCTGATTTCGAATTCGCTCATAGACACCTCTTTATTTATCGATATTTTACCATACCGCGCGAAATATTTCAACTAAAAATAAATGCGGATTTACTTAAATACACAAGCGGCAGTTTGTAAAAATAGTCTAAATCGTCATTTAACGTGTCTTTTTTGAACAATTAACGCATTATTTTGCAATGTGCCGAATACACCTCATCCGCGCCGTTTTGCAGAACGGGGTTATTTCGTTGCAAAAACGCACGCTTATCGCAGGGTTTTAATATGTTTTTGTGAAATTGAGATATTTTGGAAAATATTACAATTTTTTTTTGCGCGCTTGTTAAAATTTTATCGCAGCGGTTGATTTTTGACGCTTATTGTTGTAATATAATTTTGTTACTATTAAATTATTATGTGCTAGGAGGCATGTTATGGATTCAAAATACGAAAGCCTGTTTACGCCGTGGAAAATCAAGAATTGCGAAATCAAAAACCGCATTGTAATGACTTCTATGGGCGGTACGTCAATCTTCGGTTGGATGGAGCCCAACCACTTTGACAAGGAAGCCGCAAACTTCTTGCTTGAACGCGCAAAGAACAACGTCGGTCTTATCCTTCCCGGCATCGCGCCCATCAGGGATATCCTTCTCGGGAAATGGCTTTATCAAGGAAAAGGAAAGTTCAAAAAGCTCAAAGAATTTATGGACGAGTTCCATAAAACGGGCGCAAAAATGTTTGTACAACTTACGGCAGGCTTCGGCAGGTCGCTTGCAATCAACGACATTATGGTAAAGGCGCTACACAACAAAGCCCTTGCAACCGTCTTGAAACCCGCCCTTGACGTAAGTTACCTTACCGCAAGCGCAAGCGCAACCCCCAACAGATGGCAAGAATCCTGCATCTCTCGCCCCCTTACGCAAAAAGAAATCCACGAAATGGTCGAGGCTTTCGCAAAAACCGCGAAACTCTGCATGGACGCAGGCGTTGACGGCGTTGAAATCCACGCCGTTCACGAAGGCTACCTTCTTGACCAGTTCACTATGAAATACACCAACCAAAGGACGGACGAATACGGCGGATCGTTTGAAAACAGATACCGCTTCCCCGTCGAAATCGTCAAAGCCATCAAAAAGGCGTGCGGCGACGACTTCCCCGTTTCTTTGAGATATTCCGTCGTCTCCAAAACCAAAGGATTCGGCAAAGGCGCGCTTCCCGGCGAAGACTACGTTGAGGTCGGCCGCGATATGGAAGAAAGCGAAAGAGCCGCAAAATATCTCCAAGACGCCGGCTACGATATGCTCAACTGCGACAACGGCACCTACGACGCCTGGTACTGGGCTCACCCCGGTCCCTATATGCCGCAAAACTGCAACCTCGAAGACGTCGCTCACATCAAAAAGTTCGTTGACATTCCCGTCGTGTGCGCCGGCCGTATGGAACCCGACGTTGGCGCGGAAGCAATCGCCGAAGGCAAAATCGACGGTTTGGGCGTTGCTCGTCAGTTCCTTACCGATCCCGCATGGGTAACCAAACTTATGAACGACGATATCGCGTCGATTCACCCCTGCATCTGCTGCCACAACGCCTGCTTCGATATGGCGTCCTATAAAGGCGACGACGGACAACTCGTCGGCAACGACCAAACCCTTGCGGACAACGCCGGTATGGCTCGCTGCGCCCTTAACCCGCAGACGATGCAAAGCAAAAAATACAAAATCGTCAAAGCCGCTCGTCCCAAGAAAATCGCAGTTATCGGCGGCGGTATCGGCGGTATGGAAGTCGCGCGCGTCGCAACTCTGCGCGGACATAAGGTTACGATTTACGAAAAGTCGAATGTTCTCGGCGGCGTATTCATCGCTGCCGCTGCGCCGTCGTTCAAGGAGAAAGACCGCGACCTTATCAAATGGTACGAAAAGGAAATCAAAGACCTTAATATCGAAGTAAAATTCAACACCGAGGTCAAACCCGAAGACATCGCGAAGCTCGGCGCGGACGAAGTCGTCGTCGCAACGGGCAGCAAGGCAAGAAAACTTCGCGTTCCCGGTGCGGAAAAAGGCATCGAAGCGTGCGAATATCTGCTTGGCACCAAAGAAGTCGGCAACAAAGTCATTGTCATCGGCGGCGGCTTGTCCGGTTGCGAAATCGCCCTTGACCTTTACAACAAAGGCAAGACTCCCGTCATCGTCGAAATGAAAAACGACCTTGTCGCAATGAGAGGCGTCTGCCTTGCAAACACTTCGTATCTCCGCGACTTCTTCGCGCTTAACAAAGTCGACGTACGTCTGAACACCGGTCTTGTCGAGATCACCGACAAAGGCGTCAAGGTCAAAGACCTTAAAACCGGCAAGGTGTCGGAAATCGCAGGCGACAGCGTGATTATGTCTGTCGGCTATATTCCCACCCCCGTCGCAAAAGACGGCGTGAAACTTGTCGGCGACTGCAACGGCATCGGCAACCTGCGTACGGTTATCTGGCGCGCATGGGACGTCGCGATGAAACTGTAATTTGCATTTCCAAAAAAAGAAAACGGGTTAATCCCCTAAATCAAGAAAAAACAGCCCACCGTTTTTACGGCGGGCTGTTTGTTTTAGTTATATCGTTTACTTTGTAAACGGTTCTATTTTTTCCTTATCTTCTCTCAAAGAGAGAAATATCACTTTGCGTTAGCAAAATATCACTGCCGTAGGCACTATTTTTGCAGCGCGGCTTCGATAAATCCTTTGAACAATGGATGCACGCGGTTGGGGCGCGACTTGAATTCGGGATGGAATTGCACGCCGACGTAGAAAGGACGGTCTGTAAGTTCCACCGTTTCGACAAGGCGTCCGTCGGGAGAAAGCCCCGAAAGAGTAAGCCCGTTTTTCGTCAGGATTTCACGATAATCGTTGTTGAACTCATAGCGATGGCGATGGCGTTCGGAAATTTCAAGCGTGCCGTAGCAGCGTTGCATCGTTGTGTTTTCTTTTATCACGCAAGGATACGCGCCAAGTCTTAACGTGCCGCCCTTGTCGATATCGTCGCTTTGTCCGGGCATAAAGTTGATGACTTTATTTTTGCACAGCTCGTCGAACTCACCGGAGTGCGCGTCCCTGATTCCTGCGACGTTTCTTGCGTACTCGATAACGGCGATTTGCATACCGAGGCAGATTCCGAAGTACGGCACGTTGTTTTCGCGCGCGTATTTCGCCGCAAGGATCATGCCTTCGATGCCGCGACTTCCAAAACCGCCCGGCACGATAATTCCGTCAAGACCGCTTAAAATTTCGTCCGCGGAGTCAGGCGTTATCGTTTCGGAATCGATCCATTTTATGTCGACTTTCGCACCCAAAAAATACCCCGCGTGTCTTAACGCTTCCGCAACGGAAAGGTATGCGTCGTGAAGTTGCACGTACTTTCCGACAAGACCGATCGTAACGTGCTTTTTCGCCGTTTTGATATCTTTAACCATCTGTTTCCAATCGTTAAGGTCGGGTTCTGCAACGTTGTCGATATGCAACTCTCTTAAAACGACCGACGAAAAGTTGGATTTTTCAAGCATAAGCGGCGCTTCGTACAAGCACGGCAGCGTGATGTTTTCAATGACGCAATCGGGCTTTACGTTGCAGAACAAAGCAATCTTTTTGAATATAGATTCTTCCAGCGGTTCGTCCGCGCGAAGCACGATGACGTCGGGGCGGATTCCCATACCTTGCAGTTCTTTTACGGAGTGTTGCGTGGGTTTCGATTTATGCTCGTCCGAGCCGCTCAGAAACGGCACGAGAGTCACGTGAATGTACAGGCTGTTTTCTGTCCCGACTTCGATACCGACCTGACGAATCGCCTCGATGAAAGGCTGCGACTCGATATCGCCGATCGTGCCGCCGATTTCGGTGATGACGACGTCGGCGTCGATTTCTTTGCCGACGTGATAAATAAACTCTTTTATTTCGTTCGTGACGTGAGGAATAATTTGTACGGTCGAGCCGAGATATTCGCCCCTTCTTTCTTTGTTGAGGACGTTCCAGAAAACCTTGCCCGTCGTGAGATTTGAATACTTATTCAGGTTTTCATCAATAAATCTTTCGTAGTGTCCAAGGTCGAGGTCGGTTTCGCAGCCGTCTTCGGTGACGTAAACTTCGCCGTGCTGATACGGGCTCATCGTGCCGGGATCGACGTTGATATACGGGTCGAGTTTCTGCGCGATGACTTTGAGTCCTCTTGCTTTCAAAAGTCTGCCGAGCGACGCTGCCGTGATGCCCTTCCCGAGCCCCGATACGACGCCCCCTGTTACGAAAATGTACTTTGTCATAAAATCATTCCTCCGCTTTTTATTTATAGGTAGATAAAATATTTTCCGCAATGACGCGTTTAGTGACGCACCTGTCCATTGCCTGTTTTTCGATATAGCGGTGCGCTTCTTGTTCGGTCATTTTAAGCTGTTCGATCAAAAACCATTTCGCCTTGTTCACGACGCGGATATCTTCCATTCTTCCCTCGGCAAATGATTTCTTGATTTCAATTCGGCGAAGCCGTTCCCGCGTGGCGCACATAAGTTCGACGACTTCTTCGGTGAGTTCGGGCGACGTGGGTTTCGGCAACGTCAACACCCCGTGCGGCGCAAGAACGGACGATAATTCCGAAAAATTCTCCGCGCGGGTAAACAATAATACGCAAACGCCGTCCGTTTCCGAAACGTCCAGCGCAAGGCTTGTGCCGAAGTCGTCGGGAAGCGGCGTATTGATAATCACGATATCAGGTTTTTCTTTGGAAATCACCCGCCGCGCGCTTTTGGCGTCGCGATAAACGCTTATGGGGCTAAAACGATTTTTCGGGAGAAGCGGCAACATCGCGCCGTTAAACTTTTCCGACGACGATACGAGTGCAACTTTGTATACTCGTTCCGAAGAACTTTGTTTCTCGCCTTTTGTCTCCATACGTTACCCGCGGGTAAAACATTTATTTCCGCTTAACTGCGAAAATGTTTTTCAATAAAAAAAGCGTCCATTCGACATGGGTTTTTCCCCTTGTGAATGAACGTCTTTGCTCAACGATTTTGAATTATAGCACCCGGAATATTTATTTGTCAATAAAAATAAAAGCGGAAAATCAATAAAAAAATTACTTGACAAAAAAAATTTGCGGTCTTATAATCCTGCAATATAAAGGCAACGGCGTCTTACGGTTTTTGCAACCGTTCGACGCTCTTTTTTTGATTTTTCGGGCAACGACGTCCAACGCGGGCGTCGCTGTCTTTTTTTTAAGGAGTATAGTATATGAATACCGTTACGAATGAATTCGCAAGCCTTGTATTCGACGACAAGGTGATGAAGGAAACTTTGTCCGACGACGTTTACGCCGCCCTCAAAAAAACTATCGACGAAGGCGAAAACCTCTCCTTCGACGTCGCAAACGCGGTCGCTGTCGCCATGAAAGACTGGGCAGTCGAAAAAGGCGCGACGCATTTCACGCACTGGTTTCAGCCGCTTACCGGCATTACCGCCGAAAAACACGACGGCTTTATCGCCCCGTCGCCCGACGGCAGAGTCATCATGGAGTTTTCGGGCAAGGAACTTATTAAAGGCGAACCCGACGCGTCGTCGTTCCCGTCCGGCGGACTTCGCGCGACTTTCGAGGCGCGCGGCTACACAGCGTGGGATCCGACGTCCTATGCATTCATTAAGGACAAAACCCTTTGCATCCCGACGGCGTTCTGCTCCTACGGCGGCGAGGCTCTGGACAAAAAAACGCCGCTCCTTCGCTCAATGGAAGCGCTTGACAAACAGGCTCTTCGTGTTTTGAAACTTTTCGGAAACGACGCGAAATACGTCCGTACGTCCGTCGGCCCCGAGCAGGAATACTTCCTTGTCGATAAGGATTTGTATGCAAAACGCAAGGATCTGATTTTCACCGGGCGCACCCTTTTCGGCGCGAAACCCCCAAAAGGTCAAGAACTCGACGACCATTATTTCGGCGCGATCAAACCGCGCGTCAAGGAGTTTATGGCGGATCTCGATGACGAACTTTGGAAACTCGGCGTTCTTGCGAAAACCGAGCATAACGAAGTCGCCCCCGCCCAGCACGAACTTGCGCCGATTTATTCCACAACCAACGTCGCAACCGACCACAACCAACTCACGATGGAGATAATGCAAAAGATTGCATTGAAACACGGTCTTGTGTGCTTGTTGCACGAAAAGCCGTTTAACGGTGTGAACGGAAGCGGTAAACACAACAACTGGTCATTATCCACCGATAAAGGAGTCAATCTTCTCACGCCCGGCGAAACGCCTTACGAGAACGCACAGTTTTTATTGTTCCTGTCCGCAGTAATTAAAGCGGTGGACGATTATCAGGATTTATTGCGCCTGTCCGTCGCGTCCGCAGGCAACGATCACCGCCTCGGCGCAAACGAAGCGCCGCCCGCCGTCGTATCTATTTTTCTGGGCGACGAACTCACGGCGATTCTTGACGCAATCGAAAACGATTCTCCTTATTCCGGCTCGCAAAAAACCACGATGAAAACCGGCGTTCACGCGCTGCCGAAATTCCCGCGCGATACCACCGACAGAAACCGTACGTCGCCGTTTGCGTTCACGGGGAACAAGTTTGAATTCCGTATGCCCGGCTCGCAACAAAGCATCGCCGACTGCAACGTTATGCTCAACACCGCGGTTGCGGAATCGTTAAAACAATTTGCGGACGTCCTTGAAAACGCCTACGACTTTGAAACCGCGTTGCACGAACTCGTCAAAAGTACGGTGCGCGACCATAAACGCATCATCTTCAACGGCAACGGATACGATGAAAAATGGATAAAAGAAGCCACCGAAAAGCGCGGACTTCTGAACCTTCGCACTACCCCAGACGCGCTGCCCGCCGTACTTAATAAGAAAAACGTCGACCTTCTGACGTCGCACAACGTAATGTCGCTTGCCGAGATTAAATCTCGCTACGAAATCACGCTTGAAAACTACTGCAAAACCGTCAATATCGAAGGGCTTACGATGATCGATATGGCGAGGAAAGAGATTTTGCCCGCCGTCGAAAGTTACGTCAAGGATTTGTCGGAAACCCTGGTCGCGAAAACCGCCGTGCTGCCCACGGTATCCGCAAACTACGAGCGCACGCTCATTGAAAAACTTTCGGTCCTCGTTGAAGAAATCGACGCCGCGGCAAACAGCCTCGAATCGTCGCTTATCGAGTACAAGACAATCACCGACGTGACGAAATCGGCTGCTCTTATCCGCGACGTTATCCTTCAAAAAATGGCGGAACTCCGCATTGTCGCAGACGAGGCGGAGACGCTCACCGCAGAAAAATACTGGCCGTTCCCGACGTACGACAAACTTTTGTTCGGCGTATAATTCAAAACCGCAAACAGTCAATACTCACCGCATAAAAAAGCGTCCGCACGGACGCTTTTCTTTTATTCTTCCAAAGAAGCAAGGTATTCTTTCGCCGCCTCGTTTCCGAGTTCCGCCGATTCGCGAAACAGCCGTTTTCGGTTGTGAACAAGTTTTCCGTCGTGTTTTCAGAATAAGACAAGGCACGCGAGCGGCTTAATACTTTACCGTATAAGCCGTGAGCGTAACGCAGTATTAGTCAAAAACACGGCGTAAAACCTAAGTTCGTATTATTATCTGTTGGCATCATAATAAAAAATACGTCCCGTTTGTGGGACGTATCTTCGTTTTTCAACGTTTATTTTATTTTAAGTACCGTCAATACTTCGACGTGTTTCGAGGCGGGGAACATATCGTACGGAATGACGGAAGAAATTTCGTAGCCCGCTTTTTTCAGGATTTTCAGGTCTTCGACAAGCGTTTTCAGGGAACACGACAGATAAACGATTTTTTGCGGTTTTGCCGCGGCAAGCGACCTTGCGACGTCTTGAAGTCCGGCGCGCGGCGGATCGACGAAAACCGAACAATCCGTTAAGTTCAGGCTTTTTATAATCTTGTTCGCGTCGCCAAGGCGCACCGTGATTTTGTCCGAAACCCCGTTTTTTGCGGCGATGGTTTTTGCGTTTTCAACCGCCGATTTTACAATCTCGACGCTGTCGACTGCAAAGCCGTTTTTCGCAAAAAGCGCGCTTGTTATGCCTATGCCCGAAAACAAATCGACAACTCGGTTACCTCCGCCCGATTTAATCTCGGACAGCACTTTTTCATATATCGTTTTCGCAATTTCGTCGTTGACCTGGTAAAACGAATTCGGGCTTAATTCAAACTTTATGCCCAACATCTCGCCTGATAAAGTGCGCTTCCCCGCAATATGTATAAATTCGTCGGAAAATACCGCGTTCGTTTTTTCGTTGTTGACGTTGACATAAACCGCCGCTTCTCCAAAACTCTTTTCAAGCGATTTTAAGAGCCACGAAAAGTCGTAGTCGACGCGTTTCGTCATGACAAGAGTAAGCATAATCGCGCCGCCGATTTTCCTTGCGACGGCAAATCTTAAAACCCCCGCCCGCGTTCTCGGATTGTAAATCGACACGGATTCTTTTTTGATGAAATCAATGAGAATTCGCCTTAGCGTTTCGTACCACTCGCCGTGCAGCAGACACTTTTCGACGTCAACGACTTCGTGCGTGTCGGCATTGAAAAATCCCGCGGTAATCTGCCCTTTTGAGTTTCCGAAAACGATGTGGGTTTTGTTGCGCGAGCCGTCTTCCGAAAAGCCGACCGCGTCCGACACGTCAGAAAACCCAAGCGCCGCAAACTTTCGTCTGATAAGCGCGGTTTTTATTTCCAGCTGGTTTCTGTGCGACGTGTGCAGAAGGTTGCAGCCGCCGCATTTATCGTAATATTTGCAACGCGGTTCAACCCTTTTCCCGCTTTTTTCAAGGATTTCTTTTACGTCGCAAATTACGGCGTTTCCGCTTTTTCTTTTCACCTCGCACAAGACTTCTTCGTCGGGAAGAGTTTTTGCGACGACGTATTTTTTCCCGCCGCGAAACGCAACGCCGCTCAGGTCGTCGTCAAGTTTTTCGATTTTGATTTTTACGATTTCGGCGGTTTTCATTTTAATCCCCTTTGTATTTCAGCGCGTTAAAGTCGATTTTCCCCATTTTTGTCAGCGGCAGCGCTTCGACGAATTTCACGTTCCTTACGCGCGCGTACTTAATAAGACTTGGGTTTACGACGTCGAAAATTTCCTTTTCAACAGCGGAACGCTTTTCGTTTTCCGCGACGATGTATGCCGAAAACTCGATTTTTCCGTTCCTTTCAAAGTCGACGACGGCGCAATCTTTCACCCCGCACAACTTTCTTATTTTTTCTTCGGTTTCAAACGGGAAAACGTTGATGGCATTGATTTTCACCGTGCGTTTTTTGCGCCCCGACACGAACAAATACCCGTCGTCGTCAACGTACCCAAGGTCTCCCGTTTTGACGAAAGGCTTCCCGTCAAGGATTATTTTGCAGTCGCTGCCACAAACGTAACCCGAAAATTCGGCGGCGGTATTTACAATAATTTCGCCGATTTCGCCGTTATTCAACGCTTGTCCGTCGTCGCCGATTATTTTTATCGTCGTGTTTTCAAAAGGTTTCCCGACGCTGCCGTCCTTATAGCAGGCGTAACTGTTCGCCGCGCACGCACCGCACACTTCGGACAGCCCGTACCCGCGCATAAGCCGCGCCGTGCCGCCCGCGTTTCTGACTTTTTCGTCAAAAGTTTTCAGCGTGTTTTCAGGCAAAACGTCGCCGCCGCACCACACCTGTTTCAGTTTTTTAAGTCGGTGTCCCGAAAAATTCTTTTCGGCAATCATTTTTTTGAACATCACGGGAACGCCGGCAACGAACGTAACGTTGAAGCGTTTTATATATTCGTTTGCACGACGCGCGTTGAATCGCGAGGCAAGACACAGATTATATCCGTCGGTCAGCGCGTAATGCACCGAAATCCCCAGCCCGAAAGCGTGAAAAACGGGGAGCATCACAAGGCTGTATTCGCCTTTCGTTTCGTGATCTTTCAAAAACAACAGGTTATCGACAAGCGCGTTCAGCGCGCGGTTGGAAATTTTCAGGATTTTGGGCGTGCCGTCCGTGCCGCCGCTGTGCATGGTAACGACGATATCTTCCGCCCCGCCGTACTGCGAAAAATCGCCATTCTTCCCGCTTTTCAGAAACGCGCGGTAGCTTGTGTTTTTTGCGTTGCCCCTGCACTTATATAGCCCGTAAATCTTATAAAACGGCGAAAGCGCGCCCATGTAATCGGCAACCGAACACTCGATAAGAATCCCGTTGAAATCTTTGAAAACGTCGCGCGACGAAAGCGTTGCGTCGTAATACATCAGCCCCTTTGCGCCGACGGCTTTCATGTTTTCTTTCAGCGCGGCAAGCGGCATAAGCGGATGCACGATATTTGCGGTAACGCCGATTTTGCTGCACGCGTAAAACGCGACGATTGCCTGCAACGACGTCGGCAAATAAACGCTCAAGACGTCACCCTTTTCAAAGCCGTGTTTTTTAAGCGCGGCTGCGAATAAATCCACGTCCCTTAGAAACGCGCGCGTCGGATTTTTCTTTCCGTAAAACACAATCGTGCCGTTTTCATTGACGCCGTTTATCAACTTGTCGTAACAGGTGTTTTCTTTCATTTTGCGGTTTAAGTAACTATTTTTGCAGATTAAACGCTTATTTTGTCGTATTATTAAATCTTTTGATTGCTTCGCGATAAAAACGCACTGCGTCGGCAACGGAATCAACCGAAATATTTTCATCCTTATTGTGGAAACTCGAAAACTGCTGATTGTTCATATAAATCGGCGCAAACCTTATTACGCTTTGCGATTTTCCGATGAAATGTCGCGCGTCGGTGCCGCCGAGAACGCAGAACGGCGCAACCGTAACGCCCGGAAAAACGCACTCCGCAACGTTTTTCACAAACCTGAATCCGTCGCTATCAAGCGGTTCGGGAGCGGGGGTTTCGCGCTTTGACACGACTTTCGTTTCCGCCCCGAATTCTTTTGCAAACGCGGTGAATTCGTCTACAAGATCGTCGATTTTGTTGTAATAGTTTCCCGAAATTCTTGCAACAATCCTTATCGCGTTTGACGGTAAATCAAGGTTTTCCTTGTCGGACGGCGTTACGAACGCCACCGTCGCGCCAAGGAGTGACGCCGCCGATTTGTTCACTTTCGGCAACAGTTTGATAAGCAGCGGTTTGAAAACACAAAGATTTGAAAACACGAATTTCATTGCGCCGTTCATTTTTGGTTTCATCGCGTTGAACATTGCCGTGTTCACAGGGCCGAAATCACGCCGCCCGAAAACTTTCTTTTGCGTTTTTTCGATGAATTCCGCCATATTCGCGGCAGCGTTTTTGCCGTCTTTGTTCGTAAATTCGACAACGACGCGCGCGCTGCTTCTTTCAATCATACCGATCATCGCGCACTTCCCCGAAACGCCGGGCACGGGCGGATCGACAATGCCGCCGCCTTCGTCGATGACGAGTTTGGGTTTCACGCCGTTGTCGACAAGATACTTCACCATGTCCGGGACGTCTGTGCCTGCAATCTCTTCGCGCGAAGACGAAATAATATATAAATCGTTTGAAAACGCGAACCCTTCGTTCAAAAGGCTTTCGACGCTTTCGAAAATCGCGGCAAGGCTGCCTTTCGTATCGACCGCGCCGCGTCCGTAGACGACGCCGTTTTCGACTTTGCCCGACCATGCGTCAAAAGACCATTTTCCGTTTTCCTGAACGACGTCGTAATGCGACATCAGTACAAGCGGCTCGTCGTGCGATTTTCCGTCGATTTTAATCATAATTCCGCCGTTAAAGTCCTTATATTCGCCCTTTTCGAAGACAAGCGGAAAACGCCCTTTAATAAAGGACAGAAATTTATCGAACTCGGTTTTGTCGAAAAACCTTTCGTCCGATATGGTTTTGCATTTGATAAACTCGCTTAAAGTTTCGGCGTACCTGTTTTTTTCGGGTACGAATTTTTCATCTGTATATTCACTCATCATAGTCAAATTATTACGCGACGTAGACGCACAAAAGCGCAAGTGCCACAATGTCGATAACCGCAAGACACGGCATAAACACTTTGAAGTACCAATGTCTGGTCTTATGTCTGAAAACGTACATGCCGGCAGTCGAGCCGACGCCGCCGAAAAGCACGGCGATCAGAAACAGCACCCACTCGGGCGTGCGCCATTTCCGCCGTTTTGCTTTTGTTTTGTCCACGTACATCGATAAAAATCCGACAATGCTCATCACTGCGAAAACGACGACGTAAACGATTTGCAAATCGGTCATAAAAAATTAAATCTCCTTATAAATCACTTCTTCTTCGGTTTCTTCTTCGGGCGTTTCGGTTGCGGGCGCGACGGTATTTTCGTTTTCCGCCGCTTTTTGTTTTTTATCCCACACGAGCGCGGGGATTGCAAAGGTGTTCAAAATCAGCGCGACGCCAAGAAGAATAATGCCGAACGTCAGACTGTCCTTATCCGCAATGCTCCATATAATGCCCGCGACGATTGCGACGGAATAATAGGCGACCATAAACACGTCGATAATCCTTACTGCCGCAAATCTTTTCTTTCTTGCCTGTGCGAACCTGAAAAAGAACGGTATTGCAAGCGCGAGAATTTCCACGCACATCACGAACGCAAGCACCCCGAGAACGTAGCCGATTCCGTTGCCAAGCCCGTTGATCGAGCCGTCCGACGAAATGTCCGACAGCGACGGCGCCATGAAAACGATGCCCGCAATCAGCAGCCCTGCCAGAGCGACAGAAAGAAGCGACAACAGAATAATCCCGTATATTTTCAAAAACTTTTCCATATTATCTCCCTATGCTTTCGTTGTCCGTTGCCCAGAAGTTTTCGCTTGCGGTAACGAGAGCGGTATATTTTTTCGCGACGACTGCATAAGCCACCATCACGGCAAAGGTCAGCGACAGCGTGATAAGCACGCCGTAAAAGGTTTTCGGGAAAATCACGGTCATCACGACGATGAACGCGGTCGCAATGCCGAAAGCCACCGCCCCGTACGCAATAAAGTCAACGCGGCATTTTCCCTTGCTGTAAATCTGCGCGTAACCGACGGCGTATGCGATAAGGTACAAAAGCAGCAGACACCCGACGATAATCGCAAACACGAAAATCACCATTCCCACGTACGACGTTGTAAGGAACACCGCCTCCGAAATCGTATCGGCAATGTCGCCGCTGGCGTTTTCGACGCCGTCCGCCGCCTTTATGTTGCCGGCGAAAACGAATACGGTGATTGCAAGCGCAAGAATCAGTACAAGCACAATCGCGCCAAGCACACAACAAGCAATTTTGTATTTTTTAATCATATTTCTTTCCTTTCGACGCACTTGTCGAAGAAGTTTGCGACGTCGTTCATGACTTCGTCGCGGTTAAGTTCGTTCAGAACTTCGTGGCGCGCGTCCTTGTAAAGGTGGAATTCCAGGTGTTTCACGCCGAGTTTTTCATATCTGTTTTTAAGGTCGACAATCGACTTCCCGTAGCCGCCGATCGGATCCATACTTCCGCTAAACAGTCCTATCGGGGTATCTACGTTGACTTTTTTGAAGTTTTCGGGCTTTTCCGCCGTTCTGAGACCTTTCAGCATGTAGTAGCAGAACGAAACGCTCATCGGCACGGAAGTGTACGGATCGTCGCGCGACACCTGTCGCATTGCGGGATCGCGCGTGAGCCAAAGTTTATCGCCCTTATCTTCGGGCCCCCTGTATTTCATTTTGTCGCGGAGATTGCCAAAGAAATTCAGAATTTTCATTCTCGTCTTTTTGTTGAACAGCATTATGAACTTGGCCGCGCCCATTCCGAGCCCCGTGACAAAGTCCGGCATTGTGCCGGAACCCGAAAGCGCAACGCCCGAAACGTCGGTGCCCTGTTCCAGAAACGACTGCCCCAAAAAACTGCCATAACTGTGCCCGAAAAACAATACGGGCAACTTGTATCTGTCTTCAAGGTATTTCAGGAAGAAAACCTCGTCCTTGACGGTGTCCGAAAACATATCGCCGTCGTGATGACCGCGGTCGGCATCGGTTTCCGAAAAGCCGTGTCCCCTGTGGTCGTCGCCGAAAACGATGTATCCGCGCGAGTTGAGATACTCCGCAAAGTGAATGTATCTTCCCATATGCTCGCCCATTCCGTGAACGACCATAACGACGCCTTTCGGGTTTTCGACTTTGTCGAAAAGATAACAATAAAGTTCGGTGCCGTCAAAACTTTTGAGTTTAAAATTCTCCATTTTCCCGTGTCCGCAAAACGCTGCCATCCGCCCAGCGTCGCGAATCTCCTTAAAACTTTTTATTTATTGTACCACATATTAAAAGGTTTGAAAAGGCTAAACCGAAAATATTTGAATAAACGAGTTTATTCACCGAAAAAAATTGCGAAATCGCAAAACTTACGCTATACTGAAATTGCATAACGCCGTCGTAGGACGTACAACGGCGCCGCAGGTGAAAAATGAAAGACAAAATTATCGTGATAACCGGCGCAACGCGCGGGCTCGGGCTCAGACTCAAAGAAGACCTTTCAAAGGACAACGTCGTCGTTACTTTGTCAAGAAGCGAGGTCGAAAACGGCAAGACGGCGTTCAGGGCGGACGTGTCCGACTTCGACGACGTCAAAAGAGTTTTTGACGAAATCGGGAAAATTTACGGCAAAATCGACGTCCTTATCAATAACGCCGGATACGGGCTTTCGGGCGCGACCGAAATAATGAGAAAGGAAGAAATCGAAAGGATAACAAACGTCAATTTTCTGGGCGCGATCTGGTGCACGAAGTGCGCCCTGCCTTATATGACAAAAGGCGCGAAAATCGCCATGATAAGCAGCGCAAGCGGGCTGACGCCGATGCCTTTCAGAACAATGTATAACAGCACAAAAGCCGCTTTAACTATGTTTTCTTACAGTATGAAGTTGGAACTATGCAATTTAGGCATTGATTGCACCGCATTTATTCTGGGCCCCGTCAACACAGGCTTTTCAAACAATCGCACCGTCGTTACGGCAGAAGACAGCAGGTATTTCAAGGACGTAAAAGAAGTCGACGACTTTGTAAAAAATCAGGACAATTCCAAAAAAACAAGCACAAAAAAAGTATCGGCTTATATAATAAAAAAACTTGGAAAAACCCACCTTCGATATCACTATATCGTCGGATTCGGCTTCCGCCTTGCCTACGTATTTTACAAATTTTTCCCGTTCACGACCTTCCGCCTTACCAACTTTTTCATGCGAAAACGCGAAAAATAAAACACCACCCGTCAACCGACGGGTTATTTTTTTGCCGCAAACCAAGCATATTTTTAGGTCACATTGTTTTTATATTGTTTCCCTTCCGGGCGATACGTCATAAACTGCGCTTTTGACCAATCATTTTACGCAAAAAGCAAAAATGATTGTCTTTTGCTTGTTTATTCCTTTCCCCAAAAGTACAAAAGTATCTTTTGGGGCCCCCGAATACTATGCCTAACGCACTGTAAACCGGAGACAATAAGCCCCGCGGGTACAAAGTATCCCGCGGGGACCCTTTTCGATGAAGTTACAAGAAAATAAGAAACGGCAGGATAACCTGCCGTTTTTCACTCGTCGTAAAAGGCGAGAATTTGATGATTTTTTGGGGTTCTTTGCGGGTTCTGAAAATCCTAGTGTACTTTCCGTACACGGATTTTCGGGTTCTGCAAAAACGCCGAAAAGGCGCAAATTATCGCCGTTTTTATCGAATCCAAAACAATGTTAGACGCACTGTAAAACGGCGAGAAATCGATGAAGTTACAAGAAATAAAAAACCGCAGGACGCGCGGTGTACTTGTCGTACATAAGCGGTCTGCGGTTTTTGTTTCTGCCTAAATTCGCGATTTGTCGCCGTTTTACTTGCTGACAAGACGACCGATATCGTAAAGCTTCGTATCAAACTTCTTCTTCATTTTGAGCGCTTCAACAACGTCGACGTCGATAACTTCGTTGCCTTTCACGCCGAGAACCCTTGCGTTTTTGTCTTCAAGAGCAAGGTCGACGGCGCGGACTGCAAGACGGGAAGCAAGCACACGGTCAGCCATTGTGGGCGTACCGCCGCGTTGCAGGTAACTCAGAACAACCTGATTGGTCGTGCGACCGGTTGCTTCGGCGACTTTTTTGATAAGTTCGTCCTTGACTTCCTTTTTGCCTTCCGCAAGGACGATGATTGTCGATGATTTGTCGTGTTTATCGATGCCTTCTTTGGCGCTTCTTGCGATTTCGTCGATGTCAACGGGTGCTTCGGGGACGATGACGTATTCCGCGCCGCCCGCGATTGCAGAATAAAGAGCGATGTCGCCGCAGTTTCTGCCCATTACTTCAAGCACCATGATACGACCGTGCGAAGCCGCCGTGTCGCGAAGTTTCATAATCGCGTCGATGACGGTGTTGCAAGCGGTGTCGAAGCCGATCGTGTAGTCGGTGTAAGCAAGGTCGTTGTCGATCGTGCCGGGGATACCGATGCAGTGTACGTCGGTGTAACGTTCGATATCGCACATACCGCGGAACGAGCCGTCGCCGCCGATGACGATAAGGTTGTTTATTCCCCTGTCGGTAAGGTTTTTGACGCCTTTTTTAAGGACTTCGGGGTCTTTGAATTCATCCGAGCGACCGGTGCGAAGCATTGTGCCGCCCTTCTGAATGATATTCGAAACGCTTTTATAGTCAAGCTCGTAAATATCGTTTTCGATAAGACCGATATAGCCGTGTCTTACGCCATAGACTTTCACGCCTTTGCCAAGCGCATAACGAACAGCCGCTCTGATTGCGGCGTTCATGCCCATGCTGTCGCCGCCACTCGTAAGAATGGCGATTTTGTCGATGTTTTTTGCCATTGTTATTTCTCCGTAAAAATGTTATTTCTTATTGCTTCGGACAGCGCCGTGTTTCGTCAGTATTTCGGCGTCGCCCCTTATTTTGATTGCAGACGTTTTTGTCGTAAACTGCGCCACGAGAACTTCGCCCGCGTCAAGCATTTCAGTGTGGTGCGAGCGCGTTTCGCCGCCCCTTGTGAGCCCGATGACCTGAACGCCTTCGGACAATGCTTTCACGACGATGTAATCTTCTGTCGCGACGTCTTCGTATTCCTTATAATCCGTCATAATAAATGTTCTCCAAACATACTACACTATGGTAAAATATACAATATGTTTTGTCAACCGCTTTTCCCAAAGCTTTGCCAAAACCTTACATTCGTCAATTTTTGTTTATTCGGTAACTTCGACGTTCGAGCGCCCCAAAACGGTTTTAAGGTCGGCAAGCAATGCGTCGCCGATTTCCGCCTTTTCGGGCGTTTCGGCGGTGCCCCAGTCGAACACGAAGAAAACTCTGCTGCGCCCTTTGTTGGACGATATGATGTTTCTTGCCTCTTTGACAAGCGACATTATCTCGTTTTTCGCGCCGTGTACGGTGAGCCTCAACGTTTTCCCTTCGTAAGTCGCGACGGGTTTGACCTCGACGACTTCCTGTTTTTCAAGCGGATGCACCGCAAACACGTTGATTTTCGGCATTTCGTCGTCGCGTACGACAAGCGTGCCTTCCATTACGACGATTGCGTTTTCTTTCAGCATATCGCGATATTGTTCAAACGAGCGGCTGTACAAAACGTATTGAATTTGTCCGTACAAGTCTTCCACGACGCCGACGCCCATGCTGTCGCCACGCTTTGTAAACTTCCTTTCGACGCTGTTTATAATGCCGCCGAGCTTTATGCGTTTCCCGTCAAAGCTTTTGTCGTATGCCGCTTTCTGGTATCCCTGATCGTCGTCATCGTCGCTTGCTTCGTCCGCTTCGACGACAAGCATCGACGTGTTGAAACCGAACTTTGAAAGTTCCTGTCTGTACGAGTTTAAGGGGTGTCCCGTAACGTACATTCCAAGGACTTCTTTTTCCAGCATAAGTTTGTTGATTTCGGTATATTCGGGGATATCGGGATACTTAAATTTCACAAAGTCGTCGTCGATAAGCGTGTCGAACAAAGACATTTGTCCGCCTTCCGAGTTTTTCTTGTCGCGGGCGATGGTATCCATAATCTGTTCATAACTTGCCATAAGCGTCGCGCGGGTTTTCCCAAAGCAATCGAACACACCGCCTTTGATCATACTTTCGATCATGCGTTTGTTGATGTTTACGCCGCTTACGCGGTTTAACAGGTCTTCAAGGTCAGTAAAGTCCCCGTTTGCGTTTCTTTCGGCAATAATCGCGTCAACCGCCGCCTCGCCCACGTTCTTGATTGCCATAAGCCCGAAGCGCAGATTTTCACCCTCGATACTAAACTTTGTTTTGGACTTATTGATGTCGGGTTGCAGGACTTTTATGTTGATTGTGTTAAGGTAATTTACGTAGTTTTTGACCTCGTCCGCGTTCGTGATACGGTTGTTCAGAACGGCGGCAAGGAAGCACAGCGGATAATATCTTTTCAGCCACGCCGTCTGATAAGTAATGACCGAATACGCCGTTGCGTGCGACTTGTTGAAAGCGTACGCGGCAAACTTCGTGATTTGTTCAAAAAGTTCCGACGCGATCTCTTTCGGCATACCGCGCGCCACCGCGCCTTCGATAATAACGTTGCCTTCTTCGTCCTTTTTGCCGTTGATGAAAATGTCTTTGTTCGCCGCCATTTTCGCGGCGTCCTTTTTGCCCATTGCGCGGCGAAGTTCGTCGGCTTTTCCGAACGAGTAGCCCGCAACTTCCCTTGCGATGTTCATGACCTGCTCCTGATACACGATACAGCCGTACGTAACTTTCAGGGAGTTTTCAAGCATCGGGTGCAGATAATGAATGTGTTCGGGATGGAATTTGCAATCGATATAGTTCGGGATAAACTGCATCGGACCCGGTCGATAAAGCGCCACGCCTGCGATAATTTCTTCCAGACAGTTGGGTTGAAGTTGCATCATGAACTTTTTCATACCTTCCTGTTCAAGCTGGAAAACCGCTTTCGTTTCGCCGTCGGAGATGAGTTTATAAACGTTCGGATCGTCAAAAGACAGTTTGCCGAGATCCGGCCGTTCCCCCGTGGTTTCTTCCACAAAGTCAAGCGCGGCTTCGATATCGGTAAGGGTGTTGAGCCCCAGAAAGTCCATTTTCAGAAGCCCCATCGCCTCGACCTGCTTTTTGTCGAACTGAGTCGTGATATATTCGCCGCTCCTTTGCAAAGGTACGAAATCCCACACGGGACGCGGACAAATCAGAACGCCCGCCGCGTGCATACCCGTTTGTCTGGGCATATTTTCAAGGCGCAACGACATATCTATTATCGTTTTTGCGGTGACGTCTTCTTCGTAATATTTTATGAAATCGGGCGAAAGCATTTTCGCTTTTTCTTCGTCGTCCTTGTAAGGCCCGCGACCGAGAGCCTGCGACAGCGAAATATGTACGACGTCGTTTATCGCCTTTGCCCATTTGTCGGCGTCGGCGTAAGGAATGCTGTAAACGCGCGCGACGTCCTTTATAACCGCACGTGCGGACAACGTGCCGTAAGTTATAATCTGCGCGACGTGGTCTTTGCCGTACTTTTCCTGAACGTACTGGATCGTGCGCTCCCTGTTGACCGTGCAGAAGTCGATATCGAAGTCGGGCATCGACACCCTTTCCGGGTTTAAGAACCTTTCAAAGAACAGGTCGTATTTCAAGGGATCGACGTTTGTGATGCCGATTGCGTACGCGACGATACTTCCGACGCCGCTTCCGCGCCCGGGACCGACGGGAATACCGTGAGTTTTGCTGTAATTCACGAAATCCCAGACGATAAGGTAATATCCCGCAAAGCCCATCTTGATGATGACGCCAAGCTCGTATTCCAGCCTTTCCCTGACCTCGTCCGTGACGACTTTATATCGTTTCGCAATGCCTTCTTCCGCAAGGTCGCGAAGATATGCCGCTTCCCTTTGGTTGTTTTCCTTGGGAAGATAATCGTATTTTGCGGGGGTTGCAAACTCAGGGATTTCGTAATGCCCGGCAGGCGCCGCCGTTGCCGGAACGAATTCGATTTTATTCGCGATTTCGACGGTGTTGTCAAGCGCTTCCTCGATCCACGAAAACTTGTCGTGCATTTCGTCGTACGATTTAAGGTAAAATTCCTCGGGTTCAAGCCTTATGCGGTCGGAGTCGGTCAGCTGCTTTTTCATACTGATGCACATCAGCACGTCCTGCATGTCGGCGTCGTTCTTTTCAATGTAGTGGACGTCGTTTGTCGCGACGACTTTCACGCCGATTTCCCTTGCAAGCCTTACGAGTTCGGGCAACGCTTTCTTTTCTTCCGCAATGCCGTGGTCCTGAAGTTCGATATAATAATCGTCGCCGAAGATTTCTTTGAATTCCAGCGCCGACCTTTTCGCGCCTTCGTAATTGTCCTCGATAATCAGACGGGGCACTTCGCCCTGCACGCAGGCGGACAAACAAATTATTCCTTCGGAATACTGCCTTAAAACGTTCATGTCGATACGCGGACGATAATAAAAACCGTCCTTGAACGATATCGACGAAAGTTTCATAAGATTGTCGTATCCCGTTTTGTTTTTCGCAATCAAAATAAGATGATGGCGTTTTTCGGTCGGATCGCAGTTTTTAATATCCCTGACCGTGTAAAACTCGCTGCCGATAATGGGCTTTATGCCCGCTTTTTTCATCGCTTCGATGAAGGAATAAACGCCGTACATATTGCCGTGATCGGTAATCGCGCAGGCGGTCATTCCTTTTGCTTTCAACGCTTCGGCAAGGGGGGATTTTTTCCCTTCGCCCGAGATTCTCGCCGCGCCGTCAAGCAGGCTGTATTCTGTATGCAAATGAAGATGGACGAATTCTTTACTCATTTTCGTTCTCCGCGTCGTTTGCGGCAGAAAGTTCTTCCGCAATCGAGATTATTTTTCTGAATCTGTGGTTGATGCAACTTTTGCTCACGCCGAGTTTTTCGGCAAAGAAATCAAGCGTTGCCTCAGGGTATTCTTTTCGCAGCGCGATAAGAGATCGCAACTCTTCGCTGAGCCTTTTCACTCCGAAATTCTTTTCGATATTTTCAATCGCAAGAAGCTGTTTCGTGCTGGCGATTGCCGTCTTGTCCATATTCGCGACGGAGCAGTTGCTCTTTCTGTTGACGTTGTTGTTGACAAGCCTTTCAATCATTACGTCCTGCATATAAAGCACCGTTTCGGACGCGCCGAGCAGCGCAAAGAAGTTTGAAATGACTTCGCTTTCCTTGACGTACACGATAAACTTATTGCCTCGTTCCACCGTTTTTGCAACAATATCGAAACTTAACAACAGTTTTTTGACTGATAAAGCATATGTTTCGTCCGCAAGCGCAAATTCAAGATAATACCCGCTTCCAGACGACTCGATATCCGCGTCTTCGCCGATAAGTTTTTCGGGCACGTTTGCAGAGCCCGTCGCCACGAACAACGATTTCAGATACGTCTTTGCACAGCACTCGTTCATCACGACCTTGTTGTCGATACCTTCGACAAAGTCATAGCCGTCTTTCGTTTTTCTGATAATGCCGGCGTCGTACAACATATCGTGCGTGATTGCGGGCGGCACTTTCATAACGTACAGTTTGCCCTTTTGAAGCCCCGTGTTCACGTTCGTAACGTCAACGTCGATTTCCGCGTTGTACGTCGTTTTGACGGCGATTGCCGTCGATTTTATATATTCGTAGTCCTGCGACTCGAAAACGAGCTCGGTTTTGTTTTTCAGTATTCTTAAACTGCCGATTGCTTTTATCGCGGCGGATAGCCATGCCGTCGCGCAACATTTGTTTTCAAATTCCGTCGTCAGTAATTCGTTTTTTGCGTATCTGTTAAAGTTCAGTTTTTCCATGTTTTTTCTTCCAGTCGGCAAGCCTTGTGAACTCGGGTTTTTTGTCAAGGTTTACGACGCGGGTATTTGGCACGTCGTACTTTTTTATTATTTCTTCCGCCCTGTTAAAATTGCCGATTGCGCTTAACTTGTGGGCGTCGCTGTTCACGATAAAGTTGCAGTCGGTATCAAGCATTTCGGGCAACAGCCTTTCGACAAGCGGCAGATGTTTCATATTGATTTCGATAAGAGTGCCGCACCTTGCCGCGGTTTTGCACACTTCCTTTACGTCAACGATCGCATGATTGCCGACGTGCGACAAAATATCGACGGGATTGTTTTCGATTGCCGCGATAAACGCGTCGGTCGCCGCCGCTTTTTTCTTTGCGGTCGTGCCGAAAACGTCGGTGATGAACCCGTTGAAAAGGACGTATGAAAAATAATCCTTGACCGACGTGCTTCTGATGAACCGATGAAACCCCGCGACAAGAATATCCATATTCATAAGGTGCTTGTCCGTCACGTCAAGATTGCCATTCGTGTCGACGATATCCGCCTCCACGCCAAGTAACAAATTGACGTTTTCAAGGTTTTCCCTTACCTTTTTTACGTCGATTATTTCTTTTTCAAACTTCTTTTCCGTCAGCGACAGCGTTACGTTTGCAAACCCGTGGTCGGTGACCGCAAGTTCTTTCAGCCCGATTTTCCCGGCGTAAAGCGCGGCGTCGGATATTTTCGCCCGTCCGTCGCTGTAAACCGAATGTGTGTGATAGTCGCCGTAAAATTTCATATGTTTCCTATTATTTCGATTTCTCTTTCAAGACTTATGCCAAACGCACATTTTACCTTGTCCGAAATCGCGTCCGACAGTATTTTGTAGTCGCGGCTTGTCGCTCCGCCCGAGTTTATTATAAACCCGGCGTGCTTTTCGGACACCTTCGCGCCGCCTTCCGAAAACCCTTTAAGATTCAGTGCGTCGATATAATACGCCGCGCTCACAAGGTCGTGTTTTTTGAAAGTGCTTCCAAGCGACGGACTGTCGGGTTGCGCCGCCCGCCGTATTGTTTCGCACTCTTTCGCGCGCGCCGCGATAAGGTTTTTGTCTTTCCTTTTCAGCCTTAGTGTTGCCGACAGAACGACGTAGCCTTTCTTTTTCACTACGCTGTCCCGATACGAAAACCACAGGTCGGATTTTTGGATTTTTTGCACGATTCCGCCGTGTAAAACGGTTATTTCGGTGACATAATCCCCGATTTCCGTACCGAACGCCCCTGCGTTCATCGTTAACGCGCCGCCGAGCGTCCCCGGGATTCCCGAAAGTTCTTCAAGTCCCGAAAGTCCGTTTCTTTCCGCCGCGCGATACAGACTTTTCATCGTTTCGCCGCAACGCCCGACAATTTCTGCGCCTCGGACTTCGATGCCTTTCACGCGTTTTAGACACATTACGCTTCCTACGCCGTCGTCGGATATCAGCGTGTTCGTGCCGTTGCCGAGAATAAAAAACTTCTCGTTCTTTTCCGTCAGATATTCAACCGCCCTTACGACTTCGTTTTCGTTTTCGGGCAGATACAGTTTTTTGATTTTTCCGCCGCTTAAAAATGACGAATATTTCTTCCCGTCGGCGTTATCGATAACCTTGATCCCGTCCATTTTACCATTTTATGAAAACGGACGAAAAAGGTTAATCCCTGTGCATTCTTTCGATAAGTTCTTCGTTGGCGTCGTAGCCCATTTGCTTCAAGCGGAAATTCTTTGCCGCGACTTCGACGATAATCGCAAGGTTTCTGCCCATAATGACAGGGACGATAAGTTTCGGAATTTCGACGCCCAAAACGTTATAAGTACGCATCGGCGCGTCGCTTCGTTCATAGTTTTGCGATTTTTCGTATTCGACAAGTTCGATAACAAGGTCGACGTTGGTTTTTCTTAAAATGCCCGCAACGCCGTACATGTTCCTGACGTTTATAAATCCGACGCCGCGAAGCTCGATAAAGTCCTGAATCTTGTCGGGCGAGGAACCTTGTATCGTGTCCTTTATGACTTTCAGTTCGACAGCGTCGTCCGCGACGAGCATATGTCCCCTGTGAATGAGTTCGAGCGCGGTTTCGCTTTTACCGACGCCGCTGATGCCCGTAAGCAGCACGCCGATGCCGTCGATGTCCAAGAGCGTTCCGTGTATTCTGGTTTTCGGCGCAAGAAAATCGTTCAGGAAATTGATGATATCGTTGACGACTTCCGACGTTATCGCATTCGATTGCAAAACCGGCGTGTCGTACTCTTTCGCAAGGTCAAGCATATCCTTGCACGGTTCGAGCCCCCTTGAAATTATGATGCACGGGACTTCCGTTTTGAACAGTTTTTTCAGCGCTGCACGGCGGTTTTCGTCGGTCATCTGATAAAGATAGTACATTTCGGCGTTGCCGAGCACCTGCACGCGGCTTCTTGCGAAATAGTCGTCAAAGCCCGAAAGAATAAGTCCCGGACGGTTGACGCTCACCGTTTGCAACGTGATTTGCCGCGCGGTATTCATATAAATGATTTTCAGTTTAAGAAGGTTTGCGAAATCGCGAAGAGCGATAATTTCGCCGCTTGTTTCTTCGATTCCGGTATTGACATTGATTTTCATAATTATCTCCTAAAAGCAAAACTCCCTTATGGTTTTCGCGACGCCGTCGTCTTCGCAGTTTTCCGCGATATAATCAGCCGCGTTTTTCAGCGTGTCAACGGCGTTTCCGACCGCAACGCCCATCCCCGCGACTTCGATCATTTGCAAATCGTTAAGGTTGTCGCCGAAAGTCATCGTGTCTGAAAGGCTTATGCCGTATTTGTTTGCAAGAAACTCGACCGCTTTCCCTTTGGACGCGTGCGCGTCGACCGCTTCGACGTTGTACGGCTTGCTACTGTTGATTAAAAGTCTGTCGCCGAATTCCTTGATCGCGGCGTTTCTGACCGGCTCCGTTATCGACGAATCCATGCTGCAATACACCTTGTTCACGGGCGCGTCCGTCGTTTTGAAAAACGCTTTGAAATCCCCGACGACGTTAAGCGGCACCCCGCAAACCCGCGCGTAATCCACGCTGTACGGATTTTCCTTTTCGACGCAAAGATTGTCCCCGACGTACACTTGCGGAAACACGTTTTGTTTTTTCATAAATTCCACGTAATCGACGGCAAGGTCTTTGTCGATATCGTTGACGAGCAGGGTTTCTTCGGTGTCGATATTTTTGATTAAAGAGCCCTGATAACTGATGATTTCGCCGTGCAGACCGAATTCCCGCGCGATTTTGACGATACTTTTGAACATTCTTCCCGTGCAAATCGCGAACCTGCCGCCGCGGGCGATATATTCGCGTATCGTGTCTTTCGTGAAATCGCTTATCACGCCGCTTTTCGGAAGCAACGTGTCGTCGTAGTCGCAAGCGATAAACTTATATTTCATAAGCGTTACCTCAAATTAAGTAAATACTATTATATATTATCCTTACGATTTCAACAACGATTTTTAGGCTTAAAAATTATTTTTGATTTTTGCCGTCGAAGAATGCGCGGATTTTTTCCGCGTCGCCTCTCGAAATGCCCTTGACGGACGCAAGCGTATCGACGGAAGCAGCTTTGATTCTGTCAATGGTTTTGAAATGATTGTATAAAATATCCGTTTTTTTGTCGCCGATGCCTTCGATGTCTTTCAGGCTCGACACCTTTAAGCGGTTTGTGTGCAGGCGAGTGGCGTAATCCACCGCAAAACGATGCGCCTCGTCGCGGAGTCTCATCAAAAGCGCAAGCGCAGGCGAACGGCGCGACAAATAAAGCCCTTCCGACTTATCGGGAAAATATATTATTTCGTCGCTTTCGGCAAGGGAAATCATATTGACGTAAACCCCCGCTTTCCGCATTGCGTCCTGCGCGCGTGAAAGTTGACCTTTTCCGCCGTCGATGACGATAAGATCCGGGTGGGCGTTGAAACTTTCGTCCTCGGAATTTCCGATTTTCGAAAGGCGGCGAAGCAACGTTTCGTGCATGCTTTCAAAGTCGTTGTTCTGCTGGACTTTCACCTTGAAACGGCGATACGCGCTTTTTTTCGGCTCCCCATTCTGAAACACCGTCATGCTCGCCACGACGTCCGTCCCGCTGAAATGCGAAATGTCAAAACACTCCATACGAGCGGGCGGCGACGGAAGACGTAAAATCTCTTGCAGTTTCTGCACCGCGCCTTCGGTAAGGTTATATTTTTTCAGTTGTTTTACGACAAAGGTGTCAAGATAGTTTTTCGCGTTGTTTTCCGCCATTTCGACAAGTTGTTTTCTTATGCCGCGCTGCGGAACGATGATATTAAGTTTTTTGTCGAATTTATCGGATAACACGCTTAACAATGCGTTTTCCGACGGTAAAGTCGTGTTTACGACGATTTCGTCGGGCGCGTCCGGCATATTGTCATAGTATTGCAGTATGAATTGTTCCAGAAGATTCCTGTTAAGTTCAAGTTCGTCTTTGGCTTTGTTTTCCGCATTTTCGACAAGTTTCGCCAAGCCTGAATTTATGCTTTCGACGGGATAATTGTCGCCGCCGACAAGCTTTCCGCCGCGCACCATAAGCACCGATACGGCGGTATATACGCCGTTGTCCAAAACCGAAAACACGTCCATATTGTAGTCTTTCGGAAGTGCGGCGATTTGCTGACGGATAAGTTTATCGAGCGTGTGCAGGCGGTTTTTGAAATACAGTGCGCTTTCAAAATCTTCCCTTGCCGACGCGTCGTACATTTTCTTTTCAATGACTTTTTTTATCTCTTCGTCGTTTCCCTTTAAGAACGATATTACGTCGGAAATTACCTTGCCGTATTCTTCGCGGGTAACGTTTCCGGAGCACGGCGCAAGACACCGCCCGATATGACTCATCAGGCACGGTCTATGCGACGAAGGAAGGTGCGACAAATCCTTATTGCAACTTCTCACGGGGAATGCGCTGCCGATAAGTTCCAGAATATCTTTCGTGTTCACGCCGACCATATAGGGTCCGAAGTATTTGCTGCCGTCGTCGACAAGTTTCCTTACGACCTGCACCGACGGAAATTTTTCTTTGACATTAATCTTGATGAAAGGATATTGTTTGTCGTCTTTCAACAAAATATTGTACTTCGGCGCGTACTTTTTGATAAGATTGTTTTCCAGGACGAGCGCTTCTTCTTCGGTCGCGCACATAATGTAACGAAAATCGACGATGTTTTCGACAAGTTTCATCGTTTTTTCGGTTTTTACGGAAGAGTGGAAATACTGACTTACCCTGTTTTTAAGGTTGACCGCTTTCCCGACGTAAATGACCGTGCCGGAAGCGTCCGACATAATATATACGCCGGGGCTTTGCGGAAGGTCTTTCAGTTTTTGTCTGATTACGTCGTTCATGGTCGAATTTTTGAAAAATAATATTAAATGAAACCGCCGTCAACGGTAATTGCCTGCCCCGTGATAAAGGACGATTTGTCGGACAACAAAAACGACACTACGTCCGCAACGTCTTTGGGCGTGCCGATTCTGCCTATCGCCGTTTCGTCGATAAGAGTCTGCATTTCGCCTGCGGTAAAGTTTTCTTTTCTCATCATATCGGTGTCGATGCAACCGGGACACACCGCGTTCACCCTGATTCCCGACAACCCGAGTTCCTTTGCCATCGCCTCGGAAAACGCAATAACGCCCGCTTTCGACGCGGAATAAACCGCCTCGCACGACGCGCCCGTTTTTCCCCATATCGACGACACGTTAACAATGACGCCGCTTTTTCTTTTCACCATATCGGGGATTACTTCTTTCACGGTATAAATAACGCCTTTCAAATTTGTGTCAATAACACTGTCACATTGACATAAATCCATATCTTCGAGCAGCCCCGTCACGCTTATTCCCGCATTGCACACAAGGTGCGTTATGCTTCCGAATTTGTTTCTGACCGCGCTTACCATACTTGCAACCTCGTCGTACTTCGACACGTCGGCTTTCACAAGCATTACGGACGTATATTTTTCAAGCTCGTTTTTGAGCACGACCGCCGCGCTTTCGCTTTTGTTGAAATTTATCGCGACGTTGTAGCCTTCTTTTGCAAGCGTCCTTGCGATTTCCGCGCCGATACCTTTTGACGCGCCCGTTATCAATACCGTTTTCATAATTGTTTCCTTGATTTTTATATTTTATATTATATAATAACGTACATAATTTATCAATTATATTTCGCTTTACTTTTTTGCCGCTTTATTGTACAATACGCCCATATCGCATTTTTCTGAGGAAATATGAAAATACTCATCGTTTGTTCGTCAAATACCTGCCGCAGTCCTTATGCGGAATTTATATTCAAACGTCTGGTGTCGGAAAGCGACGTTCTGAAAAAGAATATCGAAAGCGTCACGTCGTCGGCGGTTTTCAATCAGTCGCGCGCGATGCACCCGAAAACTTACGCGCTCCTTCTGGAAGAAGGCTTTGCAAAGGAGGAACTCGACGCCTTCAAGCCCGACTTCATTCTTAAAGACAGGAAAAAGTTTGACGAAGCCGACGTCATTATCGGCATGGGTTATCTTCAATGGTTTTTGCTTCCTTTTAAGTACAAGAAAAAATACGTCAATCTTTCAAAAGCCGCCATCGGAAAAAACATCAACATTCCCGATCCGTTTTACAGAAAGTCGATGGAATTTTACAAAAATACGATGGACGTCATCAAGACTTATCTCATCGTTTATGCCGAAAAACTTGAAAAGGAATTTTCAAAAAAAGATTAAGCGCGCCTTTTAAGCATTTTCACAATCACGATTATCAATACGGCTGCAACCGCCGAAAACGCAACCGCACTCGTAACGCCGCCCGACACCGCTCGGACGGTTTTTTCACTTGTTTTGACGTTCACTTTATATCCCGCAATCGTTTTGCCGCCGACGCTGCAAATTATCGTGTATTCGCCTTTTGTTTCGGGCGTAAAGGAAATTTCCGTGCCGATTTTCGTGTCGACGCGTCGCCCGTTTTCGTCGTAAATATCCCACACGATTACAAGTTCGGGATCGAGCATATACGCATTGTTAAGTTTATAAACCGCAGTGCTTTCGGCGCGCACGACGGGATCGCCGACAACCGAAAGTTGTGCGTCTTCAACCGTTTGAACGTAGTTGACCTTGACGGTGATTATCTCGGACGTATCGTTGATATACGCGCTGTTCGCGGCGTAAATAAAATACGTTCCGGGCTCCGTCGGGGTAAATTCGATCCTTGCGCCGTTTACGCTGTAAATAACTTCGCCACCCGAAAGCGTTCCGTTTTTGCCGGCTTTCACGACGTACATTTTTATGCTCTTGTACGCGACGTCGGTTTCGGGCACAAAGCCTTCTTCGTCAAAGTATCTGAGCTTTGCAAAAGCGACGACTTTTTTCGGCGACGAAATGTTCTGGTTAAGCGCGTCAAGGCTTTCGTCTTCGGTAAAGACTTTGATTTCTTTAATATGCTTAAAGTCAACAAAGGCACTTAAATTAAGTTTTTTTGCGGTATAAACACCGTTTCCGTACGATACTGTGCCTGTTGCAACGGCAGGAGTACTTGTCATCACGTCGTAAACGGTTGCCGATTTCCTGTTAAATCCTATTTCCAGCACCGCCGCCGCAAAGGATACGAAAGGCGTTGCCATGCTCGTGCCGTCTTTTGTGCAATACGGCTCGGTTTCGTCCGACTTTGCCGCGCTTATTATTTTTTGTCCCGGCGCAGCAATGTCGTACGCCGCGCCGTAGTTGGATTTCGGCGCGGGAATAAGACCTTCGCCGTAATTCATAACGCCGATGACGTTTTCAAGGCACGCCGGACTTCCTAAACTATATCCACTCGACGATGAGTTATATCCTTTGTTTCCCGCCGCCGCGCAAACTATGACGCCTTCGCTCACCGCGCTTTGTATCATGACGTCAATCGCGCCGTTTTTGCCCCAAGATGAAGTGTCCGACGATCTTATCATGTTTGTCAGCGACATATTTATCACAATCGTCTTGTTTTGCGTAGCAAGATCTTTGACGTAACTTATTGCGTCCACAACTGCTACGGAGTCAAATCTTCCGTTGCTGTCGCCGGCTTTCACGGGCAAAATCTTAATGTAGTCTTCAAGCCCGTATTTTTTGATTTCCTGCGCGACGATGCCCGCAACGTGCGTGCCGTGCCCGACAAGAGTGCCGTTATTGCAAGTGTCGTCGATGTAATCTCTGCCGTTTTTATGAGTGATAGCGTTATACCAAAGTCCTTCGTCGCACAATACGCCGTCGAACAACTCGTGCGAGGCGTTAATCCCCGTGTCGATCACCGCAACAAGGACGGGATTATTTTTGAAATCGGCTTTTTCCGCCGTGGAAAGCCCGTCTTTAATCTTATTTATCGCTTGAAGAGTATCGTTGAAATTATTATAATCTTCGCCGTCAAACCATTGATTTGAAACGGCGTCGGGAAGCACGGCGGCATACGCGACGTCGTTTGTGAAAAATCCGCACGAAAACGCGCCCGCAATCAGCGCAAGCAACACTATGAATATGGTAAGATTTTTCACGGCTTGTTTTTTCATATCAAATATTATAGCCCACTTTTCCCTAAAACACAATAAAAAACCGCCCCTATGGGCGGTTTAAGCGATTTTTTCGGTCAGGCGTTCAGAACTTTCCTTAAAAATTCTTTTGTCCTGTCGTTTTGCGGGTGCTCGAAAAAGTCTTTCGGGTTGTTTTCTTCGGTGATTTTTCCTTCGGACATAAACAAAATCCTTGTGCCGACTTCTTTCGCAAACCCCATTTCGTGCGTGACGATGACCATCGTCATACCTTCTTCCGCAAGTTCTTTGATAAGGTCCAGAACTTCGCCGACCATTTCGGGATCGAGCGCGGACGTCGGCTCGTCAAAAAGCATGACTTTGGGATTCATTGCAAGCGCCCTTGCGATGGCAATACGCTGCTTTTGTCCGCCCGACAAGGTCGAAGGATACGCGTCGGCTTTTTGTTCCAGCCCGATTCTTTTCAAAAGTCGCAACGCGTTTTCTTCCGCATGCGCCTTGATTTCCTTTTTCGACGAGAATTCCGGCGCGACGACCTGTTTTTCTGCGATATGGTTTTTATGTGAAACGGCGCGTTCTTTTTTTTCGATTTTCGCGGTGAGTTTCAGTTTCTTTTTCGTCAGTTCGGGATCGTACGTCGCATAGGTTTTCCCCTGCCTTTCTTCCGACTTTTTGGTTTTTTCCCATTCGGCGGAAACGTCTTTCAGCACGGCTTTCAGTTCTTCCGACTGCTTTATGAGTTGTTCCTTTTCGGCGTCGATTTTCGCGTTGATTTTATCGCCGTATTTTTTATAAAACTTATTATAAATCGGCACAAAAGCATTCTTTATCTTTTGTTTTCGCATATTTGAAATGCCGATTCTGACAGGTGCAAGCGTAATATTCTTTTTTACGGTATAGTTGTTGAAAAGGTTAAACTGCTGGAATACCATACCGATATTCTGACGTTGGACGTTTATGTTGACTTTAAGGTCGGCAAGGTCGTTGCCCATAAAAAGTATTCGCCCCGCCGTCGGATCTTCAAGAACGTTCAAGCACCTTAAAAACGTCGATTTTCCGCCGCCGGACGGCCCGACGATAACCACTTTTTCGCCTTCGTAAATCTTTGTCGAAATGTCGTCCAAAACAAGAAGATCGCCAAATTTTTTGGTAAGGTTTTCGACTTCCAGCATCGCTTTCTTTTCGTCGGCTTGCGCGTGGCATTCCGCCGCGATTAAACTTTCGTTTTCGTTATTTATCACTTTTCGCAAACCTCCTTTCAATCATCTTGATAATCACCGTCAGAATTCCGACAATGACAAGATAGAACAGCGCAAGTACGAGATACGGTATCATAAATTCGTACGACGACGAGCCGATAAGTTTGAACGCCTGCGTGAGATCAAACACGGCGATAAACCCGGCGACCGACGTGTCTTTGACAAGCGCGATAAGTTCGTTGCCGAGCGCGGGCAGGCTGTTTTTGAGCGCCTGCGGCAAAACGATTCTGAGCATCGTCGACGGATAAGAAAGCCCGAGCGCGCGCCCCGCTTCCCTTTGTCCAGCGTCGACGGACAAAATACCGCTGCGCATTATTTCCGAAACGTACGCGCCCGAATTTATGCCAAACGTAACGATTGCCACGACAAGTTTGTCAATATTGACGCCCGCAAGCGGGAAAATCACGTAATACAACAGCAAAAGTTGCACGACAATCGGCGTGCCCCTGAAAAACCCGACGTATATATCGCCGATTTTCGAAATCCACTTGAAAACTTTGCTTTGCTTTCCCGCAACCTTGACAATAGCAACGAAGGTACCTATACAGATACCTATCAGAAAGCCGAATACGGCAATGTACGCTGTGTTTTTAAAACCCAGCAGTACATTTTTGTATCCTTCGTTCTCAACGAACGACCTTATAAAGATTTGCCACTTTTTTTCAAACACGGTCTTATTTATTTACGTTTTTAAGAAGAGTTTGTGCAACCGCCTTATCGACGATGATAAACGATATGTTGCCGTCAAGCATCGATTGTACCGCAAGCGCGGGAGAATCGTATCCGTTGAAATCGAGATTTGCAAAACCCGCGAATTCAAGCGCTTCGTTGCCTTTCACGAATTGCTGACCTGTCGTGCCGGCTTGTCCTCCGCACTTTGCCGCCGCTCCCGACAGAGAAGCGAGTTTTTGAAGCATTGCGTCCTTATCGGTGCATGCGTCGAACGTGGTGTCGTCCGCTTTGACAACGACGACTTGCGTGGTATCGAAGTAAGGTTTCGTGAAGTTTACCATTTGTTTGCGGTCTTCGCTTATGGTAAGAGCCGCCATACCGATGTCGTATTTGTCGATTGTCTGAACAGCCGTCACGACCGCGTCGAAATCCATATGTTCCACGACAAGGGTTTTGCCCATTTCGTCTGCGATAAGTTGCGCGATTTCGATGTCGATACCGGCGATTTTGTTGCCGTTGTAGTACTCAAACGGAGCAAAGTCGATATTCGTTGCTACGACAAGTTCGTTTGCGCCGTCGGTCGAGCTGGTTTTAATGCTGTTGCTGCCAAACGTCGCAAGCTGGTCTTCCGTGGCGTTAAGATACTTGTCCATAATCGCCTGGATTTCCGCGGCTTTTGCGTCAAGAATGCCGTTTACGGTGTTAAGAAGTTCCGTATCTTCCTTTTTGACGATGAAAGCATATTGTTCGCTTGAAAGGTCGACGTCGACCATTTTGATTTTTTCTGTTGCTCCGCCGCCTTTTTTGTCGCATGCGGTGAATGCGAACGCACAGGTGATAACCGTTGCGACGGTCAGTAATGCCGCGAGAATTTTTTTCATTTTTATACCTCAAAAAATTTATTTCGTTTTCGATGATGCAATCATAGCATAACTATTCGCGCTTGGCAAGCAATTTTGCATAAATATTCACAAAAAATTAAATATTTTTGTATTTCACTGTATATATGAATAAAATCCTGCATATTTTGCAAGATTTTATACATTTATTCGGTTTTATTGAATTTTACGAAAAGGATTTTTCAAAAACGACGTCTCCGTCAAGGGTTCTCACGACGAATCCGTCTTCGTCCAGAAGCATATACGACGGCTTGCACCCGTTCTTCGGAAGGGACGCCGATGCCACGCATACGCACGTCGTTCCGTCGCGTTCCGTCAGTTCGTTCACGTGAAAATGCCCGTACACCAGAAGGTCACAACCTATCGGTAACACGTCCTTATTGAAATAATGCCCGTGCGTGAAAGTCACCCTTCCCCCGCCGACGTTTACGTGCACCGCGGGCGAAAACGGAAACGTTGAAATCATTTCGTCGATTTCGGCGTCGCAGTTCCCTTTGATTGCAATGATTTTGTCCGACAAGGAATTGAAAAGTTCCGCAACCTTCATCGGGGCGTGTTCTTCCGGCAAAGGGTTTCTGGGACCGTGATAGTACAAGTCGCCAAGGAGCACGAGTTTGTCCGCGCCCGACTTTTCAAATTCTTCCACGACCTTTTTCGCAAAGAAGTACGAGCCGTGTATATCCGTCGCGATAAAGTATTTCATATTATTCAAGCCCGTTGGGGTTCATTTTTTGCCAACGCCAGCTGTCTTCCGCCATGCGATGAAGATCGAACTTACATTCCCAGCCGAGTTCTTTTTTGGCTTTCGAGCAATCGGCGTAGCATTCCGCGATGTCGCCTGCGCGGCGGCCGTCGATCTGATACGCGATGGGGTGTCCGACAACTTTTGAAAACTCGTTAATCATTTCCAGCACGCTGTACCCGTGTCCGGTGCCGAGGTTGTAGATGACGAGCCCGGAATTTTCATGCAGTTTTTTAAGCGCGGCGATGTGACCTTTCGCAAGGTCGACGACGTGGATATAATCCCTGACGCCCGTGCCGTCTTTCGTGGGATAATCGTTGCCGAAAACGTGGACTTTTTCAAGTTTTCCGACGGCAACCTGCGTGATATAAGGCACAAGGTTGTTGGGAATACCGTTGGGATCTTCGCCGATAAGCCCGCTTTCGTGCGCGCCGATGGGGTTGAAGTATCTTAAAAGCGCGATATTGAACGAGTTGTCGCTGTGATAAAAGTCCTTTAAAATCTGCTCGATCATAAGTTTCGTCTGTCCGTACGGATTGGTTGCAGACAGCGGAAAATCTTCAAAAATAGGCACCGACTTCGGACAGCCGTAAACGGTCGCGGACGAAGAAAACACAAGGTTTTTCACGCCGCACTCGCGCATGCAGTCGATGAGAACGAGCGTGGAATTAAGGTTGTTGTCGTAATACGCAAGCGGGATTTTCACACTTTCGCCAACCGCTTTCAGCCCTGCGAAGTGGATTACGTCGGTGGGTTTTTCGTCCTTGAAAATTTTGAGTAATTTTGCTTTGTCGCGCACGTCCACGTTGTAAAACGCGGGACGTTTCCCCGTGATTTGTTCGATACGGTCGACAACGCCGATTTTCGAATTTGAAAGGTTATCGACAATTACGACGTCCTGATTATCGTTCAAAAGTTCGATAACGGTGTGGCTTCCGATATAACCGGTGCCGCCGGTGACCAAAACTTTGTTCATATATAACCTGCCTTTTGCGGATAATCCGCGAAATATTATTTTCGTATATAGTATATCACGAATTGAAAAAGTTGCAATAGGTAAAAAATAATCTGACAAAAAATTTACAACATAAATATATTTAATATATAAAATATACAAAAAAATAAGGCCCGTCTTCCGACGAGCCTTATTCGTTAAGCAAAAATTACTTTTTGAGTGTAATGGTTTTTTGTTGCCTTGTCTTATTCTTCTTTGTTGCCTTTTTTGAGTACTTTATTAACCGTTTCCTTGATTGCTGTGATTAAGTCTGCAAAAGTCTTTTTCTTGACTGCAAACCAGAAGATTGCAAATCCGCCGATTCCTGCGACCGCTACCGAACCGATTACAATACCTGCAATTTGTCCGCCCGAAAGTCCGTCCTTTTTAGCAGGCGGGGTGATTTCGCCACCGCCCGAAGACTTATCTTCATATACAGCCGTAAGGGTTGTTTCGCCGTTTACGGTAAAGGTATAACTCTTTTCGGTGCTTACGATTTTTCCGGTTTCGTCCTGCCAGCCTTGGAACACTTTGCCTTCTTTTTCTTCTGCCGTTACGGTTACGCTTTCGCCGTGTGAATAGAATTTGCTTTCGCCGTTTACTATTACGTTATGCGTGCCAATTTTGGCAATTCTAAGTTCGGTGATTTCGTTGCCGTCTTTATCAAAGTGCTTTCCGCAAACCTTACAATCTTTGTGTTCTTTCACGCCAAATTCTGTGGTTGTTGCAGCCACTTCGGGTATCAGCTCACCGTAGTCATGCGGTGCAGTATCGCCATACGTTGTTCTGCAAACGTCACAAACCGCTTTTGTTGTGCAGGTTGCCGTTCCGCCCGAGCAAGTGCCGTTTTCTTTATGACCGCTATCTCTCTTACAAGTGCGGGTATGCGTTCCGTTACCGTTGCTTACCCAAGCGTTCCAGTCGTGATTGTCGTTTGTAGGAATAGTAAGGTCGGTGATTTCATTTCCGCTCTCGTCAAAATGCCTATTGCACCTATTACAATCTTCATGCGCCTTTACGCCGGTATCTTTGCAAGTTGCAGGAACTTCCTCTATCCACGCCCCAAAATCGTGAGCGTTCGAATTTACAGGAATAGTCAATTCCGCTTCGGTCTTTTCGTTTTTGCTTTCGTCAAAATACTTGTTGCAAACCGAGCATTTGTAATGCGCTTGCATACCCGTTTGTTTGCAGGTAGGCTCTTGCTTTGGCACTAAATCACCGTATTCGTGCCCCGCAGGGATTTTTACGTCTTCTTCGGTATACGAAGTGACACCTCCTGCGTCTTCAAACAAATCTCCGCAAACGTTACATTTGTAATGTTCGATATTTCCGTCCGTAGTGCAGGTTTTCGGTGTTGCAGGGACAAGCGTTGTTGCGTGCGTATGGTTTATTATAGTTACCAGTATGTCACACGAGCATTGGATGTCGCCTTTGCTTGTTGCTCTTACACCTATTGTTTTTTCCGTTTCATCAATTCCGACTGTCAAAACACCATCTTGTGATAATGATGTTCCTGCAGAAGAACAACCGCCATATATTTCCCATGTAACCGAATCGTCAAAATCGCCGTATCCCGTTACGGTTGCGGTAAATTGTCTTTGACCACCCTTAGGAACGGAAGTGTTTTCAGGGGAAATAGTAACTCCTTTTATTTGTCCGTTTTCATAAACGGGAACATAACAATTGCCAGTGCCGAAACCACTTTCTTCGTAGTTGTCATGTGAAATTTTGGTTTTTACACCTACATTAAAGCTTATCTGATCGGTGCTAACGGGCGTGCCATATACTTTTCCTTCTTGGGTTAAGAACAGTCCGTTTCCTAATTCATACTCGCCTTGCGCATTAGGTGTTGATTCTGTGCTTTGGCTTACATATGTAAAGAACAAAAACGGATTATCCTCCGCATTCGTTCCGGTTGCCACAAATTGAAATTCAAAATATTTTCCTTTTATCGCAGGTTCATTTCTTATGTCATTTTGGTTTATAATTTTAGGTCTTTGATATCCCTCTTGGATTGTTATGGTATATTGTCTTTCGTCAAATCCGAACTCGTTTTCAACGCGCACGGTAAAAGGAAAAGTTCCCTTCACGGTAGGTTTTCCCTCTATGAAGATACCAAAACCTGCTTGTCGAAATCTTAAACCGGTAGGTAAATTACCTATAATACTTGCCTCGGAAGGTTCGCCCGTGCCACTATTATAAACTATACGTTGCGAATATGAAGAATTTTCATATCCTACCGCAATATCTGCTTGCGTTGTCGTGATTGTAGGTTTGGAGGTTTCGTCGTAAATGTACATCCCCACATAGATGTTATCACTACCATATTTATTTGTAACGGTAACGCTGATATTGTATAGACCTGCATCTCCCGTAGGTGTGCCTTCGATTTCGCCTGTCGTCGGGTTTAACGAAAGTCCTTCAGGCAGTGGAGCATAGCCTTCTCCCGATTTATTCGCACGAAAAGTGAACGGTTCTGTTCCCGTCGCCTCAATTTTGTAGTTGCTACCGTCTTTCGCCTTGTATTCTACGCCCTTCAATGCATTAGGAAGTTTGCCCATATGGTTTTTTCTATCAACGTCAATACCGCCTGTTTTGACGATTGTCGGCGCTGTTCCGTCTTCTCCTGCCGCATATACTGTATTCGTCGGGCTTGCAAACACAATGCCGAGCATAAGTGAAATGCACATCATAAGACCGAGTATAAGCGCTAATATTTTTGATTTATTCGCCTTTTTGTTTGTCATAATCGTATCTCCTTTTAATTTTTGTGGGGGATATGTTCCGTGTCGCTGTTGCGACTAAAAACCTTTGAAAAATGTTGTTCTTTTTTCCTTATAAAAGCAAAATCGCACCGCCCCATAGTTTAGCCTATGCGGCAGTGCGTTAAAACCCTGTTATATTCGCCCCAAAGGGCAGACTTACGGCTTGCTTGCTTGCTTGCTTGCTTGCTTGCTTGCTTGCTTGCTTGCTTGCTTGCTTGTAAGTGATTGTCGCAGACCTGTCATACCTTGTCAACTCCTTTTGCCTGTTTAGTGTAAATTTCCGCAGTCATTGCGGGGTTGTTTTTGTGTTGTAATATGATACACTTTGTTTTTATATTATATCATAATTTCCCCGACAAATCAAGATAAACTGTTTCATCTGCAAAATTTGCAGTGGTGCATGGCAAAAAATAAGGCCCGTCTTTCGACGAGCCTTTTTCGTTAAGCAAAAATTACTTTTTGAGTGCGATGGTTTCTTTTGCCTTGTTGACGATGTCTTCGACCGTAAGGTGGAATTTTTCGGCAAGGTATTCTTTCTTACCGACTTCGCCAAAGGTGTTGTTGACGCCGATCATGCCGACGGGAGCCGGGCACTTGGACACGACGACTTCGGACACCGCGCTGCCGAGACCGCCCTGCAAGGTGTGGTTTTCGCAAGTGACGAGCGCGCCGGTTGTCTTGACCGCGTTGACGATTGCTTCTTCGTCGATGGGTTTCCAGGTGTGGATATTCAGAACGCCCGCGTCGATGCCTTCTTCTTTCAGAATTTCGGCGGCTTTCAACGCTTTTTCAACCATAATACCGCTTGCGACAAGGGTAACGTCTTTGCCGGCTTTCACGGTGATGGCTTTGCCGAGTTTGAAATCGGGAACGTCGTCAAATATATGTTCGGGCTTTTTCCTGAACAGACGAATATAAACCGCGCCGGGATAGTCGATAATCTGAGGGATTGCGCGGGCGAGCATTGCGCCGTCGGTAGGCTCAAAGCATACCATATTGGGAATTGCGCGCATAATCGCCATATCTTCAAACGGCATGTGGGTGCCGCCGTTGGCTTCCGCCATGATACCGGGGTCGGAGCCGACGATTTTCACGTGTTGTTTTGCGTACGCGACGGATATAAAAATCGTGTCGTAGCAACGACGTGTCGCGAACGGAGCGAACGAATATGCAAACGGGATTTTGCCCATTGCGGACATACCCGCGGCGATACCGATCATATTTGCCTCGGCGATACCGACGTTTACGAACCTGTCGGGATGCGCTTCTTTGAACGCTTTCGTTGCGTGGCAGCCCATAAGGTCGGCTTCCAGAACGACGATGCGTTTATCGGTGTTTGCGATTTCAGCCAAAGTATTGGCAAGCACTTGCCTCATTTCTTTTTCGTCAGTCATTATTCATACCTCCCCGTTTCTTTTCTCCAAAGTTCCTCGGGAATCGACATGCTGTGGCAGTTTGCGACGCCTTCGGTGAAGGACGCGCCGAAGCCTTTTATCGTATCGAGGATAATCATGCTGGGTTTGCCCTTTTGCGCTTTTGCCGCGTCGATTGCGTCGGAGATAGCGACAAGGTCATGCCCGTTGATTTCTTGGGTGAAGAAGTTGAAAGCCTTCCACTTGTCCGCTGCGGGTGCAAGCGAGTTGATTGTATCGGTGGGGCCGTCAAGTTGCATTTTGTTGTTGTCAAGGAACACGATGAGATTGTCAAGTCCGTGGTTGCCCGCAAACATCGACGCTTCCCAGATCTGACCTTCCTGCGATTCACCGTCGCCGATGAAGCAGTAAATCGTTGCGGGATTATCGTCCATTTTTGCAGTCAGAGCCATGCCGACCGCCGCCGACAAGCCTTGTCCCAAAGAACCCGCCGTAAAGTCGATACCGGGGGTTTTGTTCATATCGCAGTGCGAGGGAAGATTCGTCCCGTTTCTGTTCAAAGTGGATTCCCACTCGTGCGGGTAAAATCCGAGATCGCCAAGCACGGCGTACATTGCGGGGCCTGCGTGTCCTTTGGACATAATAACGCGGTCGCGGTCTTGTTTTTTGGGATTTTTAGGGTCGACGTTTGCTTTGTCGTAGTAAATGACGGTAAGCGCGTCCATGACAGACATCGTGCCGCCGATATGTCCGACACCGAAGTGTCCGATAATTTCGATTGCGTCGTCACGGAGTTTTCTGGCTTTTGCCGTCAGGAAATCGAGTTTTTGTTTTTCCATATACTCCTCCTTACCTGAGATTGATTTTATTATATATTGTAAAACCCGCCCGTGTCAAAGCGAGTTTAACAAAATGTTTTCAGTATAAACAATTGAAAATATTTGTTTATTTTTTCGTGAATTTTTTCACGGGTTTATGCGATTGATCCTTTTTGGGCATTGCCGCCTGTTCCTGCGCCTTTCTTTCTTCGGCGCGGCGCTCCTTTTCCGCGGTGGCAGCCTCGATTTGTTTTTGTCTTTCTTCCGCTTTTTGCGCTTTTTCAAGGGCTTTTGCCTGCTGTTCTTTGCGCTTATCCGACGACTTTTTGAGTTTCAGCGACGTCTTTACGATATAATATAGGGTGCTCAAAAAAGTGAACAGCAAAATAATGAGCGTGAAGTAATAACGGAAGTTATACCATTTAATATTGCCCGACGCGTATTCGTCGTACGCAAGAAGAATCGCGACGATAACGCTCACGAGTTCCACGACGGCTTCCATAATCGACGCGACTTTTTTGGTCGTTTTGATCTGATATTTCGCGTCGCCGATACTTTCTTTGACGGCTTTTTGATCCTTTATGCTTGCGATAACCTGCACGAAGAAACAAATCGCAAATACGATAATGAGCGGCAGCACCGCAAACTTGATAATGCCCGACGCTCCGCCCGCTTTTGCGCCTTCCGAAAAGCTGTTGACGGTCTTTACAATGAAAAGAACCATCGAAATAAGCGAGAAAACCGTTGAAAGCGAAAGTCCCGTCGACTTTTTGTTTTTTGCCATAATCCTACCTCGAATGTCGTTGATAAAAACATATTAACACTTTATTTTGGGTTTTGCAATATTACGATTTTCTTTTGATAAATTTTTTATTGCCTATATCCGTTTTTGTTGATATAATCGAACATATAGGAGATTATTATGGAAGAAACTATTTCGAAAAAACCAAACGTAATATCGCGCCTTAAAACCGAGCTGAAAAAACCTTTCACGAAAAACATGCTTATGTTTTCGCTCGGGACGATCGGACGCGATTTTTTGTACTTTTTGTTCAACAGTTTTTTGATGACGTTCATATTGTTCACAAAGACTACTGACAACAAAATGCTGATGGTTGTCGGCGCAATCATCGTCGTCGCGCGTATTTTCGACGCTCTGAACGATCCCATTATGGGCGGCATCGTCGAAAACACCCGTACGAAATGGGGCAAGTATAAGCCGTGGCAACTTCTGGGCGCAGTCCTTACGGGCGCGGTCATCATCTCGGTATTTTGCGTGAAACTTGACGGCTGGTCGTACATAGGATTTCTGGCGTTTGCCTACCTTATGTTCAGCATTACGTTCACGATGAACGATATTTCTTACTGGGGAATGTTGCCGTCACTGACGTCGGACGAACACGAACGCAACAAACTGACGTCGTGCGCGCAGCTTCTGGCATCGGCGGGCATCGGACTTGCCAGCCTTCTTATCCCCTTGTTCACGACGGGTTCGCTTGCAAAATGGGGCGCGCCCACGGGCTATAAGGTCATCGGTATCATCAGCGCGTTGCTTATGGTATTGTTCCAACTTTTTACAATCCTCGGCGTTAAGGAAAAACCCCTGCCCCCGATTAAGCCCGACAAGTCCGACAGACTTACCCTGAAAAAGATGTTCCAAACCATCGCCAAAAACGACCAACTTTTGTGGTGCGCGCTCATAATGCTCATTTTTTCAATCGGTACGGGTGTCGTCGGTGGCGGACTTTTGACGATGTACGTTTACTTCGAGTTTGGATACGAAGGCGGATACACCCTGCTTATCGGCTTAGGCTACGGCATAATTTCCACGCTGTTTACGGCGACTTATCCGTGGCTGTCCAAAAAGTTCGGGCGCAACAAAATCTTGTATTCCGCCGGTATCGCGACAATATTCGGCTTTGCCTTAATGCTGATTTTTGCCCTTGCAATCCCCACAGGCGCGCCGAAATCTTCGGAATGGTTTGCAAAATTTATCCTTATTGCGCTTGCATATACCATCATCGGCTACGGCGCGGGTTTCTATATGATTATGGTAATCAATATGGCAAACACCGTGGAGTATAACGAGTGGAAGTACGGTCAGCGCAACGAAAGTCTTATCTTCTCCCTGCGCCCGTTCACCGCAAAACTCAGCAGCGCGCTTACGCAGGCTCTCGTCATCGGCGTTTACGCGGTCGCAAGTATCACGACTTACACGAACGCCATCTCCAACATCGAAAACGAGGCGTCCAAAAACCTTATCACCAACAAGGTGAAAATGGAAAAAATCACGGATATTATCAACCAAGTTTCCCTGCAAGACAGACAAATCCTTGTGTCGTGCATGTGCATTATCCCCATCGTGTTTATGATTGTCGCGCTTATCATTTACAAGAAAAAATGCACCCTGTCCGAAACGCGCCTTGCCGAAATGGTCAGGGAAACGGAAGCAAGAAAACTCGCGCTTGCCGGCGCAACCGAAAACACGGACGAGCCCGTCGCTTTTGAGGAACCCGTTGCGGAAGAATCCGCCCTTGCAAACGACGTCGTTTCTCCCCTGTCGGAAATCGCCGAAAACGTCGAAGACGCCGCTTTCGATAAGCCTGAAAACGAATAATCAATCAAACCAAAACAAAAAGCGTTCGCCAACCCGCGAACGCTTTTTTTATTTGGTTTTTAACCGCCGTTAGTTTCTTTCAACGATGACCGTGCCGTCTTCTTTGACCTCAATCATATCGCCGTCTTTGACGTAGTCCAGAAACTCTTTGCCGAGTTGGTCGACGCCGACGATAAAGTTGTTTTCCCAAACTTTCGCAAGGATAAGTCCCGACGTCGCAAGGCTGTCCGCCGTTTCCGAAAACAGCATTGCCGCGGGCTGCGCTTTCATTGCACAAATGGTCTGCAAAATCATGCCGCCCGTCGTGCTGCCGATCGTGATGGGCAAACAAAGTGCTTTCCCCGTGATAAGTTTACCGAAAAGGTCGGGGTTGTTCTGGTCGGAAACAAAGATTTTTGCGGTGCCCGCTTCCGTGTCCTTGGGCTTAATGCCCATTGCGCTTTTCTGGCAGGACGCAAGTGTATTGAATCCCTGATGCGAAACGACTGCTTCGGCTTTGATTGCGCCCCCTGCAAAAGGTCTGCCTTTGAATACTTTCTGTGACATATTACGCCTCCTGTCCGGTGATGAGTTTCAAAATATCCTCATCTTTCATGTACTTCGCTTTGGAATAAGTACGAAGTTTATTGCTGCTCGTTACGATGGGTTTTCCACCGCAAATCGGGTTATTGGTGTACATAAGCGGGCAAATGGACGAAAGTCTTGCGCCGGTTGCGACAAGCTTTTTATAATCGTCTGTTTTTCTGAATTTTTCGGCGACTTGCGGGGCTGCCGTAAGGACAACTTGCGTCGTAACCTTGGTTTTACCGCTCTTTTTAAGACCTTCAACTATGTTATTTGTCCAGTTTACAAGTTGCGAATAAGTAAGATGCGGGCAACCGATGAACGCGACTTTCGCTTTTGCGTCCTTGTTTTTCCACATTACGGGATAGCCCTTGTAAACGCGTTCGAGTTCGGCGTCGTCGATGACGTAAGTCTTTGCGTTTTCGACGATAAGGCTTTCTCCCTGTTCTTTCGCTTCGGGCGTAAGGTTGTCGACGTGATACAAACCGACCGCACCGTTCGACGCGGTTGCCGCGCCCATATCTTTAAGGTACGCTTTCGCGTCGTCGTTCAGTTCCGTCCCGATGAATTTGTCAAGGCCTACGATGTAAGGCACGTCTTCCATAACCTTCATACCGATTGCACTGCCGAGAATCTGCGCTTCGGGTTTTTTGGTGGTTTTGACTTCCACTCTCCACGTTGCGCGGCGTCCTTCGTCCGTCGTGAATCCATAGTTCAACGCCCTGCCGAGAATGCTCTGGAACAAATCGATCATACCGCTGTTTCTGTTGCAGCGCGCGCCGAGCACGGAGTTTGCGTATACGACCGCCGACGATTCCGCCCAGCCGATAACCTCGCCCTTCTTTGGGACGTTTCCGACTTCGGGAAGGTAGCAGGTGCAGGTGAACGCGTTCTTTTTCAGCCCGACTTTTTCAAGCTGCGCCTCGTAATCGGCTTGTTTCGAATACATAAATTTCGTGAAAATAAGTTTTTCCAGGAAATTGCACTTCACGTTTTCAAAATCGTAAGGACGAGGGTCAACCGTAAAACCGTTGGGCGCTTTAAGTCCAGCGGCGATAATTTCGTCCATGATTTTGTAAACCGGGTCAATCATTTTAAGGCCGAAAGACGTCACAAGATGGCCGCAGCAATCGATGGGAATAAAATTCGTTGCTCCGACGGCATCGCCGAACAGCACGAGCGTTTTCAAAATTTTGGCTTTGGTTTCGCCCTCGTTTCCGTTCAGGATTGCAACTTCTTCGGGTGTGAGCTGCATTTTGTAATCCATAATTTGCCTCCGATTAGTTTTATCATTTTTATTATAACGCAAAAGAGCGAAAATTGACAAGAATATTGTTAAAAATTATACAATGTTTATAAATATTCTTTGTTGTTTCGGGGTTTTTGCGTTCACGCTTTCAATATTCGATTTTGAAATACATTAGCCACTCTTTGTACTTATCCTGACAGGACAGGCACGTGCCCGTAAGATACCCTTTTTCTTTGTTCCATTCTTTGAGCCCGCGGTAATAATACCATTTATGCTCCTCGTCAATAATGAACGGAACGACGTCGTTCATCAAACATTCCTTGAACATAATCAATCTTCCGATACGGCCGTTGCCGTCCTGAAACGGGTGAATCGACTCAAATTTTTTGTGAAATTCCAGAATTTCATCAAGGGTTTTTCGTTCCCCGCCGTTATATGCCGACAAAAGTTTTTTCATTTCGGTTTTTACGTTTTCGGGCGGACAGGTTTCGTTGCCGCCGACTTCGTTCGGAAGTTTCTTGTACTCCCCGACGTTAAACCAATTTTTGCGGCTGTCGCTCGTACCGTTTTTAAGAATAAAATGAAGTTTTTTTATCATCGATTCCGAAAGCGGCTTTTTCGCGTTGTCGATAATATAGTCGACGCATTTGAAGTGGTTTGCCGTTTCGACGACGTCATCGACGTTGAACGCGCTGTTTTCCGCGCCGATTGTGTTTGTTTCAAAAATATATCTCGTCTGCTCGTGCGTGAGGGTGCTTCCTTCGATATGATTTGAGTTGTAAGTAAACTCGATTTGCGTTTTATGATAAATACCGCCGCGCAAGCCCGAATCTTTTTGCTCTTTCAATACGTTCAGCAACTTATTGTCGCTGAATTGTTTTCCGGGTTCCCGCGCGGGTTTTACGGCGTCTTCGGGGATATTCCAGGATCTGCCCGTCTGGAAAGCGCCCGGGATTCTCCCCTCCGCACAATAATTCCTGACCATTCGGTCGGACACGTTCCATTTTTTTGCAATTTCGGCAACCGATACAAATTTCATAATAAAACCTCTCCGTTTCGTTACTTTAATTATATTCCATTATCGGAAATTTATCAATAAATTTGCAACGAAAATTTCCGATTACGGAAGTTTTACAATAAATATTGCAACAAAATTTCCGATAGCGGAAGTTTTTTCGTTGTTCACAACAGCCATTCGGAAAACGCCGCAAAAAATAACACAAGCGCAGGTGTTGCTTGTGTTACGGTTTGCAAAAATTAAATTTTTTTATTTTGCGTTTTCGACGTACTTTTTGTGAAGTTCCTCGACGGCAAGTACGAATTTTGCGGTGTGGAATCCGTTTTCAAAAACGAATTTGAAAATCTCGTTATCTTCGGCAATTTCGATGTTCTGTGCAAGTTTATAGGCAACCGTCGGGTGGTTTTTCAGCCCGAAAGTCCTTGAAACTTCCTGCCCGCATTTCGTGCCAACGTACGTAATTCCGTTTTTGTCAAGGACGATTTTCCCTTTTCCCGCTTCTTCGAAACGGTGCGTTTTATCGTCGGTGAGCAAAAGCGTGACGTTTTCTTCAAACGAATAATCGGGGTTTTCGACTTCCTTTTTCACTTCGTCGCGCTGGAATTTGTACCATTCGCTGACAAACTCAAAACACTTGTCGTTTTCGCCCGATGGGCTGAGAGTCCCGCCCGTGTTATATTTCACGGTATTGCCGCAGGCGGTGCATCTGAACGTCCTGTATTTCGACTCGTTTTTGAATTCCGCGCCGCATCGGGGGCATTTATACAAAAGTTTTTCAAGGGTTTCCGCCAGGCGCAAGCCGTAAACCTTTCTGTTCTGCTCCTTGAAGGCGACGTTGTCGTCGTACGAAAAGTTTTTCAGGATATATTCGTATATTTCTTCGTTCGACATATCGCCGATATCGTCGGTGCTTAAAAGGGGTTCCATTTTAAGCGTTACTTTCCCGGGACGTTTCTTCCCCCACTTCGGGCGGGTAACGTAACTTCCGACGGTGATCCCCTTGATTACCGGGCAGTTCAGAAACTTAATAAGTTTCCCTATCGACGGCGCGATATACCCTGTCGAGCCGTCCACCGTAATGCGCCCCTCGGGGAACAATAATACGCTGTTTCCGTTGTCAAGATTGCGTTTTATATGCTTTATGCACGAAAAATCGCTTGTAAACTGCTTTTTCGGTATTGCGCCGAAATCGGTGAACAATTTCCCCAAAAACTTCATATAAAAAACGTTGCTGGTTACGACCACATTCATAGGGTGCGGATACACGCAGTTTGAAAAATATAAAAAGTCAACCCACGACGTGTGATTTCCAAGCACCAGAAACGGACCTTTCATCCCTTTGATTGCGGATTTATCGACTTTGAATCCGTACCTTATACTTCCTACGACTTTGAAAAGTCGCGCGCAAAAGCGGTACAACCGCATGTTTATCGTCGATTGTTCCAGCGCAGTTTTCTTCTTTGTTTTCTCTTTACTCATCACTTATACAATACAATTTTATGTTCGGGCAGGCTGTCGCCCAGCTCGCCAATCGTTTTTTCCAAATATTTATTGATTTCGGCGCTTTGCTCTTTGACGCTTCTGTCGGGATCGAACTCAACAGGTTCGCCGACAAGAAAAGTTTTCAGGCTTTCACTGCAATACACGGGATAGATTTTTAGTTTTTTGCCCGTTCTTTGGAAATACTTTTGCGCCGAATATAGGTATCCCCATTGCAGGTTATAAATATACTTGTTGACGAGTTCGCCATCGTATTGCTCGGCAAAAACCATACAACTTCTGCCCGATTCCAGGCACTCCGACGCTTCCAAAAACGTTTCTCTCACCTTTGTGTCGTGATATACGGGGATATGCTCCATCTGTCGAAACGCCACAACGACAAGCGGTAAAATCAGTGCGATGAAAGGCAAAAACTGTTTTCGGTCTTTCAGCACTTTCGTTTTCATGTGGTGCCAGCACTGCTTATAATCCATAAAGTACGAGTTAGCCCACATTCTGATATTTCTGAAATACAGTACGATTGCCGTCGGCGCGTAAATTTTCGTATGATTGCACACGTACATGACGGGCTCATCAGGAATTTCCGTTTTGAACTCGACTTTTGGTTTTTTGAAAAACGGTCTTACAATCGCCCGTAAAAAATTGAGCGTGAAGTATGGTTTTTTCTTCCCGTTAAAAGGTGGGCGATAATTGTAGAAACCGCCGTTATGAAACACTTTTTTTTCTTGCTTGTTTCTCGCCATATTCAAATCCCCTTGAATTATATTATAATATAGTATTTGAAAAAATCAACGCGGATTTTTAATTTTTGTCGATTTGTTTCGGCGCATAAAAAAACGTCGTACTTTCGTACGACGCCTTTGACTTGTTTTTTTCTTATACGTTAAGCAGACGGAAGATTTTGCCCTTCATAATCATTGAGATAAGGTCAAGAACCCAAATGAGCCAGCCGCCGAAGATACGAATGATACCGGCAACGATTTTGCCTTCCGAAAACCTTGTAACGACGCCCAATACCCATGCGGTAACGGGAATGATTGCCAAAATAATGCTTACTATTCTTGAAAGACCAAAGTAGTCTTTTTTGCTTGCTGCCATACAATTCCTCCAAGTATTTTGATGTTTATATTTTATCACCTTGCGCGGGTGTTGTCAATAACGTTTATAAATTCTTGAACACGGGTTCGGCTTGTTTTCCGTTCAGTGCAAGTTTCACCGCATCGGGGACGATTGAAAAATCGGCGATGAGCGATTTCGTTTTTATGTCGGGCGCGTCCTGTCCCATCGGTACAAAGTATACGTTCTTCGTGTTCAGAAGATGACCGAGATTTTTTGCGTTTGCGCCCAGCGCGTCGTTGCTCGACAGCGCGATAAGCACGGGACGGCAGTTTCTGAGATGCGCCTTGACCGCAAGCGTTACGGGAGTGTCCGTTATGCCGTTTGCGAGTTTTGAAAGAGTGTTCCCCGTGCAAGGACACACGACGATAAGATCGAGTTTTTCTTTCGTACCGAGCGGCTCGGCGTTCACAAGGTCGCATATCGGATATTTCCCCGTGATCCGCACCGTTTCGGAATAAAAATCTTTCGCCTTATAAAAGCGTGTGTCGAGATTGCAGGTATTATACGAAAAAATCGGCACAAGTTCATATCCTTTGTCGACAAGAGCCTGCATTACCGCAAGCGTTTTCGAAAAGGTGCAAAAACTGCCCGTTACCGCATATCCGATTTTTGTCATAATTTCCCCTCCGTCACGATTTTTGCGATTATTTGCCCCGCCGATTCGCTTCTGTACTTCACCGGGAGCGCGGGATACACGCCGTATTTTATCGACAGTTCCGCCATCAGGTTTTTGTCAAAGCCGTACGGCGGCGACGCGATATCGACGATTTCGGCGTCGGGTTTCATTTTTGTCAATCGCGCTTCGTCGATGATCCGCGCCGGCGCGGTGTTCACGATAAAATCGAATTCTTCGATACTTTCGCCGTACGGAAGCGCGTTCGCGCCCTTTTTTACGCTGTCCGCGCGCGACGTCATCACCGATACTTTTACGTTAAGCCTTAAAAGTATATCGACGATTTCCTTGCCCGACGCGCCGTTGCCGACGACAAGCACTCTTTTGTCCGAGATTTTCGTCTTCGATTTTTCCAAAAGTATGATGAGCACGCCTTCCGCGGTCAGCACGGAATTTTCCTTTCTGAATTCTTCGACGTCGCCGTATTTAATCATTTTTACGGACTTTTCGGCAAGAATCCGCCGTGCGTCCTCGTCAAAATCGAACGCGTACGCCCGCGCGCCCCACGGTATGCGCTTCGTATCTTCTTTTATGACCTTAACGTTCGGCTGAAACACGCACACGACGTCCTGCGTTTTTTCGACGGACAGAAGTTTTCTTGCCTCGTTCATTCTTTCGTCGTTTCCGAAAACCATATACATATCGACCACCCCATATTGTAGCCTATGAATACGGCTGTCGCGCGGTGAATGTGTCAAGGCGGGAATTTTCAAACTATGCCAGACAAGATTAAAACGAACCGTGGTCTGACAGCGAATTTTTGACTAATACATCGTTACGCTCACGGCTTATACATCAAATTAACCCGTTCGCGTGCCTTGTCTTAGCCTAAAATTTCGACGTCGGACTTGCCCGCAACCAAAACGCCGATATTTCCGATGATTTTTGGTAAAGGCGAACGCAGACGTACTATACGTACTTCAAGCGAGAATTTGACAAAAAGCGCGGAAATTGCGGCATTTTGGCAAGGTTCATTTTAATCTTGTCTGGCATACTGTAAAAGGGGGGCGGTTATGAACAAGACTTATTTTTTAGGCAGCAATACGGCATACGGATTTTTCGGCGACTTTTCGCATCTTACGCGCGGCAAGACGGTGATATTGAAAGGCGGCGCGGGGACGGGGAAATCCACGTTAATGAAAAAGGTCAACGAGATCGCGCTCGACGCCGGGTTTATGACGGAAACTTATCGTTGTAGCAGCGACGTATCGTCTTTCGACGCGGTGTTCGTTCCGTCAAAGAATTTTGCGGTAATCGACGGGACTTCTCCGCACGTTACGGAAGCGGAAATTCCGCTTGTGTCGGGCTTTGTGTTCAATCTTCTCGACGCGGCGGACGAAAAGAAAATCGCGCCATATAAGGACGATATAAAATATGCAGTATCCTGCAAGAAACAATACTTTAACGACGCGTATTGCAATCTTAACTGTGCAAACTTGATTTTTGAAAATAATAAACGGAAACTTTCCGCCGCATTTAATAAAGTCGTCGCAAGTGCCGCAAAAGATACTTTTGCCGCGCTCGAACTATCACACGGATTGCGCGAAACTCGCTTTGTCGCTGCAATTTCGGACGAAGGTTTCGTCGACTTTTTAAGTGACGATTTCAAGGGTTTATATACGATCGGCGTGCGCGCGGAATATCCCGAAATTATTATGCTTTATATCACGAAACTTTTGTCGCTTTTGGCGGCGAACGACGTGGAATATACGGCTTTCCGCTCGCCTTTTTCGCCTGACTTTTTTGACGCGGTTAAGGTCGGAAACGTCGTTATCGCGGATATTGATAGATTTGAAAAATGCGACGAAACGGTAACTTTGGACGCGCCCGTTTCTTTGACGCTTCGTACCGATCTGGACGCTGCCGAAACCCTTCATCGCACGTTTATTGACAAGGCAATCGCAAATATCCGCCTTGCCCGCCTTACCCATATCGGCATCGAGAAAATTTATTCGCCCGCAATGGACTGGACGGACGTCAACAATAAAACCGACAAAATCTTATGCCTGCTTTTCGATTGCTGATTTGTTAAAAATTGTAAATCCGCAACCTGTATATAATCTTCCTTTCTTGCAAATACTACAAGTACCAAATAAAAGGAGAGATTGTATGGCGAAAAACAGACAGAATGCCAAGGAAAAGGCATCTTCCAAGAAAGCCGCTACAAGCGCAAACCGCGCTACGTCAACCAAGTCCGAAAGCGACTGCTGCGGATGCGGCAAAGACAAATAATTAACTTTTTTTGGAAGACGGAAAAACCGAAGCGTTTGCCTCGGTTTTTTTGTTTATGTTTTTTTATTTCCGCCCTACGATATCGTCAAGCGACGTGTCAAAATAATCGGCAATCTTCACAAGGTTTTCAAGACCGATTTCACGCTGACAGTTGACGTAGCGGTGCAAAGTCTGCGTGGGTATGCCGATATCTTTCGCCACCTGATTTATGCTTCTATCCCCTATATATTCTTTCAATACTTTTGCGAATCTTTCCTTATACATAATTCGACTATATCACCGATTGGTGTCATATTCTTGACATTTCACCGTTTGGTGATATATAATATTTATATACACTTTGGGAGGAAATAAAATGACAAACGAAAAAATCGCCGCAATTACGGCACAGTTTACAAAGGATATCCCCGACGGCTCTTCTCTTGCCTTGCAACAAGCTTTGAAAAACATCCCCGACGAAGCGTATCCAAGCATTATCGCAATACAGACAAAATCCCCCGTGACGGTAATTCTTCTGTCTATTTTTCTCGGCGGACTCGGCGTTGACAGGTTTTATATCGGCGACATCGGGCTCGGAGTTGCAAAACTCTTACTCGGTTGGTTGACTTTCGGGATATGGCCGCTTGTCGACATTTTCCTTTGTTATAAAAAAGCAAAAGAATATAATTATCAAAAATTGACGCAAGCTATCGTCGCGTCTTCAAATTAAAAATAAAGCACCGCGGTTGCGGTGCTTTCGTATTATAATGTAAGATTTAGCTCTTTCAGTTTTTCGTCAAGGCTGAATTCTTCGATTTTCCCTTTTGTCACAAGGAAGTCGTGCTTTCCAAGTGCGAAAATATATCTGTCCGACTTTATGCTGTCGCTGTAAACGTCCATGACTTCCGCGTTGGGCAACACCTCTCTGAACCTTCTGACCTTTTCGGCGTGGCGGCACACTTCGGAGCGCATAATTCCGTGCTTTCTGTCGTGTGTCGTGCAGATGACGTAATCGACGTTCATTCGCCGTGCGATTTCTTCAATCAGGAAGTCCGGACTTGCGCTGATAATCACCGTCGTGCGTTTGCGGTTTTCGGGTTTGAACCAGTCGTAAACGTATTTTTCGTACTTATCCCAATACTTTTTCACGTTCTTTTCGTTGTTGATAAGGCGGATATACAAAAACGCCACCTTCTTGCACGTGCGGACGGATATTATGTGCGTCAGCATCATCATGCCCCAGATAAATTGAAACGGCAGCAACAGTATGATCCACGGATTGTGTACCATGCAAAAGCCCCAGTATTTCAGCGCGCTGTCAAACGGCACAACCGTCTTATCAAAATCGTAAATGTCAACTTGCATAATTAAAGATTCTTTCCCCACTTTTTGAGTTTTCCGTCGCTGACAAGGTCAAAACCGCACCTTTCAAGGACTTTTTCGGATTTTACGTTATCTTCTCTTGTTTCGGCAAAAACTCGGTTTACGCCCAACAGAGCCGCCAATTTCAGCAACCCTTTCACGCTTTCGGTCATGTAGCCTTTGCCTTCGTACTTTTTGTTAAGACCGAACCCGATTTCCGTTTCGCCGCCCTTCGGCACACCTTTGAAGCCGATGCTCCCGATGACAACGCCTTTCAGCTCGATAAGCCACGTTGTCAGAAAGACTTTGTTATCCTCGTCTTCCCTTACTTCTTCCGCGCACCGCCCGAGTATGCTTTTCAATTCGTCGTTTATGCTTTCGCCGTCGTATTTCGCGTCGTATTCTCTTTCAAATTCTTTCACGTCGCGCGACAGCGTTTCCAGCATATCCGCGTCAAGCGGCACGATTCTGAGCCTTCCCGTTTCGATAACCATATTTAGATTTTATCACACTTTTAATTTGTTTCAAACAACTTTCGCACAAAAAAAACCGTGACTCCCGCCACGGCTTTAATGTTTCTTTGTACTTGTCTATTCTACCGTTAATATGGTTTGATTTTGCTTATTTTTTGTTGTGATAATATTTTTTGATTTCATCTATAAACATTTTTCCATATAACATATAAGACACCTCGCCTAATCCGTTCAACCTTAAATATTCTTCCTTCGTTTCGGGTCTATATGTTGCAAGAGATACAAGTCCTTTATTGCTCACAATGCGATATGCCGGCAGATTTGTATTTTTCATTAACATAATCCTAAATCCTCGAAGATAGCGCAATAAGTTCATATCGGTTATAATATTACCCTCGTCATCAACAATCACTAAAAAACCATCTTTCTCAATATATTTTTCAGAGAATGCTGTTTTATGATACGCCGTGCGCTCCGTGTCTTTTTTTTGGGCGGGCTTTTGACGAATAACTTTTGGCATTTTTTGTTCAATACCATTTAAAAACGATGGCTTATCAATTGACAAATCATCTTCAAATCCGCTACTTCGCCAACGTTTATAGTAATCCTTGGACATTAGGCAGTCACATCCGGTTTTATCGTGCTTATAGTTTGTGCAGCCTAGTATAGGCTCGGATACGCCTTGTTTAACAACTAAATAACCGTCTCTACATTTTGGACACTTTTGTATCGATAATTCTCCGCCATTTAAATCATTTGTCATAAAACCACAAACTTCTGGCTCATTTGTACAAATCCATAATCTCAATCCGTAATTTTTGTTCCATTTTAATTGAAGTGGGTATCCACAAATTGGACACTTTTTAATTGCCCTCGTGTTGTTAGCAACCTCTTCATTGATTTGTCCGATGACTAACACATTTGGATATTCTCTTATTAGTTCCAGAATGAATTCCGACGGGTGTTGTTCCGGCGTGATAATATATACTCTATTCTTGGTTCTTGTCATCGCTACATAAAACAATCTGCGCTCTTCGGCATAATCAATCGTTTTATCGTCCTTGACAACATATTGCATTACAGGATCATTATCAACTTTTGACGGGAACCCATATATTTCGTTTCTTGCATTTACAATAATAACATTATCATAACCTAATCCCTTTGAACTATGTGCTGTTAAAAACACCAGCCTTGCGTTTTTGTATTTTTTGCTTATCAGTTTACTGTTTTGTTCATCATATACAAAATCGCTTGAAAAACAAAGTTTATTGGCATCAAACCCATAACGACCAATTAATAATATTGGCGAATTTGGGCTTTTTCCTTCTTCCTTATTATTTTTTAATATTTGCCCTATTACACTTTCAAGTTGTTTCCCTAAATGATAGTATCTTCCTCCCTTTCCTTGATATTGCTTTCTATCATATTCTTCGCTATATGTTTCAATAATAACAGGTTTTTGTATGTGTTTGGTCGATATAAGCGATTTTTTAATTTGACTTTCATTTTTCTGAATGAAGTTTCCCGCAATATCAATTACTTCTTGTGCATTTCTATATGTTCTTGTGATCTTTAACTCCTGTCCATATCCCATAATAGAACAAAAGTGAGTAAATAGCGTAATATCTGAACCGCTAAATGCATAAATTGATTGCCAGTCATCGCCAACCGCAATAATTTTAGCCGAACAAAGTTTTGATAATTCTTTCGTTAGGTCGAATCTTTGTCTTGAAATATCCTGATACTCGTCAACTATAATATATTTGAAATCTAATTTCTCGTTTGATATTACTTTATCCCTAAGTATGCGCGCGGAATCGTTTATCATATCTTGAAAATCAATGGCGTTCATTTCCCCCAGTTGTTTTTGATATTCAAGATAGCACGCTTTACAGATATCCAAAAATAGTTTATTCCTTACGTTTGACGTACTTCTTTCAAAACGATAAAAATCATCTATTCCATATCCGTTAGTTTTAAAATTATTTATAAAAACACAAATCAGTTTTACAAGTTTGGATATATATTTATTCTCTTCCGTTGCAACCAGTTTATCAAAAACTTCTTGGGAAGATCTGCGCCTCAATACAAAGCCATTGTTTTGTAATTGCTCTTGCAAATGCTCCAAAAAATCACGTCCGTCTCTGTATTGTGAAAACGTGTAAATAAGGGTCGTTTTATGTTTTCTGTGTAACGAAATTTTATCATTGATTTCTTGCTTATATTTCGATAACTCTTCCGGTGTGTAAAAACTATGGCGTCCGTCTTCCGTAATGCCAAAATGCTCTATATAAGCCGTCTTATTCCCTTGCTTTATACAAAAATCCGGGGTGTATGGTTTTTTTGCTTTAAGAATATGATATTGATATGGGGCTTCGTACTCATAATCAATATTATTCAAATACAAATAGTTTGCAATCCGTACTTCCTGTGCCGAACGCAACACTTCGTTTGTTATGGTTTGCAGTTTATTATTTCTTCTGTCGATAATTTGTTCATTATACTCATTAACATTACTTCTTAATGTTGAAAAATCAGCCTTTGAAATGTAATTAAAGAACAAATTAATATCGTTGCCTTCATAAGGCGCGTCAAAATATGAACCGAAGAACAAAATTAGTTTATCTACGTTTTCAGGCTGGTCAAGAATGTTGCCTATGAGATAATCATTTACAACCTTGAATAAAAATCCTTCGCCAACAATATTTTTTTTCTCAACGTCTTGCTTGCTCAGAATTGCATAACCTGCGCTATGAAATGTTGTAATTGGGCATGGTATTTTAAGCCCGTCATTTATGCGTTCTTTTAATTCACCAACCGCCTTATTAGTGAAAGAAATTACTAAAATTTGTTTTGGATCAACATGCTTTTTTTCGACCAAATATCGTACTTTTGCTGCAATAGTTGTAGTTTTGCCTGCGCCCGCACCCGCAATAATTAAGGTATAGTCTTCATCTGATAGAACCACTCGACGTTGTTCCTCGTCAAGCAAAATGTTCCTATCGATTTCTTGAAGAATTACATCAAAATATGTCTTTTCGTTTTTTAAATGCGATATAATGTACTGTTCGTTATGTTTATTAATAATTGAAGAACCTTTTCGCAAGTCTTTAATGTCTTCATACGCTTGCAAAAAAGTTTCAATTTCTTTTTTGTTAATTTTATTCTGCTTACAATAAAATTCTAATGTCAGCGCGGTTTTGCAACTGTTGAAAAATACATAAATATCATCATACTTCGTTAATAAAAAACTATAATCACTTCTTGCCAAAAAAGCGTCTTTTTTTAGCAATTCCGAAAATTCGTTGTTAAATTCAATTACCTTGTTATACTCAAAAGGAAAAACAGAATTAGCTCTATTTTTTACTTTATCAAAAAAGTTAAAAAAGAATCGCACTTAAACTCCTTATCAATAATTTAAATAGTAATTTTAACTTATTTATAATTATATCATCTCTCGCGGTATTGTCAATATCATACTTGTCTCACAACTACTTTCATTTTGCGCGAAATTGATTTTAGAAAAAGACAATCAATTGTTTTATAAAACCACATAAAACTCATTATTTAAAATTACCATATCTTAAAAACCAAAATCATCTTTTTACAAAGTAAAAAGCACTTACGAAACGTAAGTGCTTTTTTTGGAATTCGGCGGCTACATACTCTCCCGGGCCGTGTCCAGCCAAGTACCATCTGCGTAGAAAGGCTTAACTTCTGTGTTCGGTATGAGAACAGGTGGACCCCTTTCGCTATCGCCACCGAAATGGTTGAATGTTTCTAATGCACATTCACAACTGCATAAACTTGAGATTGGATTTCATAGTAACCTTAAATGCGTTTTAAACTTATTTGTATAATGACTTCATCAATTTCTTGATTAAGCCCTCGACCTATTAGTATCGGTCAGCTGAACACGTTACCGTGCTTACACCTCCGACCTATCAACCTTGTAGTCTTCAAGGGGTCTTACTATCTTATGATATGGGATATCTAATCTTGAGGTGGGTTTCACGCTTAGATGCTTTCAGCGTTTATCCCATCCGCACATCGCTACCCTGCTGTGCCGCTGGCGCGACAACAGGTGCACCATAGGTGCGTCCACTCTGGTCCTCTCGTACTAGGAGCAGATCCTCTCAAATATCCTACGCCCACGATGGATAGGGACCGAACTGTCTCACGACGTTCTGAACCCAGCTCGCGTGCCACTTTAATCGGCGAACAGCCGAACCCTTGGGACCTACTACAGCCCCAGGATGTGACGAGCCGACATCGAGGTGCCAAACCTCCCCGTCGATGTGAACTCTTGGGGGAGATAAGCCTGTTATCCCCGAGGTAACTTTTATCCGTTAAGCGACGGCAATTCCATACTCTACCGCCGGATCACTAAGCCCTACTTTCGTATCTGCTCGACATGTCTGTCTCGCAGTTAAGCTCCCTTCTGCCTTTATACTCTTTGGATGATTTCCAACCATCCTGAGGGAACCTTTGGACGCCTCCGTTACATTTTAGGAGGCGACCGCCCCAGTCAAACTGCCCATCTGACACTGTTCTCTGCCCGGATTACGGCACAAAGTTAGAACCTCAATAATTTAAGGGTGGTATCCCAAGGTTGACTCCACATAAGCTGACGCCTATGCTTCAAAGTCTCCCACCTATCCTGTACATAAATCACCGAAATCCAATATCAGACTACAGTAAAGCTCTACGGGGTCTTTCCGTCCAGTCGCGGGTAATACGCATCTTCACGTATACTACAATTTCGCCGGGTCCCATGTTGAGACAGCGCCCAAATCGTTACGCCATTCGTGCGGGTCAGAACTTACCTGACAAGGAATTTCGCTACCTTAGGACCGTTATAGTTACGGCCGCCGTTCACTGGGGCTTAAGTTCCGTGCTTCGCTTGCGCTAACACATCCCCTTAACCTTCCAGCACTGGGCAGGCGTCAGCCCCTATACTTCATCTTACGATTTAGCAGAGACCTGTGTTTTTGGTAAACAGTCGCTTGGGCCTCTTCACTGCGACCACTTGCGTGGTACCCCTTCTCCCTAAGTTACGGGGTGATTTTGCAGAGTTCCTTAACATGGGTTATCCCGCTCGTCTTAGGATTTTCTCCTCACCTACCTGTGTCGGTTTGCGGTACGGGCACCTTCAGTCATATTTAGCAACTTTTCTCGCCAGCGTGGAATCATCAACTTCATTACTAGTTTTCACTCCCCATCATCACTCAGCCTTAACTATGTGCGTACTTCACTACACATAAGCCTAATGATTTGGCCGCATATATCCATCAACGCGGTTTGACTATCCTTCTGTGTCATTGCTTCATTTAAACGACTGTCGGTGGTACAGGAATATCTACCTGTTGTCCATCACCTACGCCTTTCGGCCTCGGCTTAGGTCCCGACTTACCCTGGGAGGACGAACCTTCCCCAGGAAACCTAAGGCTTTCGACGGCAAAGTTTCTCACTTTGCTCTCGCTACTTATGCCGGCATTCTCTCTTGTGTACAGTCCACTGCCCCTTTCGATACAGCTTCTGCCCGTACACATTGCTCCTCTACCGATATGCAATCGCATATCCCTAAACTTCGGTGACAAGTTTTAGCCCCGATAATCTTCGGCGCACCGATACTCGACCAGTGAGCTATTACGCACTCTTTAAATGAGTGGCTGCTTCTAAGCCAACATCCTGGTTGTTTTAGCGTCGACACATCCTTTACCACTTAACTTGTACTTTGGGACCTTAGTTGTAGGTCTGGGCTGTTTCCCTTTTGACAATGAGACTTATCTCACACTGTCTGACTCCCTCGCATCATGTATCCGTCATTCGAAGTTTGTTAGAGTTCAGTAAGCCGTGAAGCCCCCTAGCTCATACAGTGCTCTACCTTCGGTACACTAACGAGAGGCTAGCCCTAAAGCTATTTCGAGGAGAACCAGCTATCTCCAGATTCGTTTGGAATTTCTCCGCTATTCACAGCTCATCCCCGGTCTTTTCAACGAACGTGGGTTCGGTCCTCCACAGCGTCTTACCGCTGCTTCAACCTGTCCATGAATAGGTCATCTGGTTTCGGGTCTACGACATGCAACTATCGCTCATTTCAAACTCGCTTTCGCTTCGGCTCCGTGACTTAATCACTTAACCTCGCTACACATCGTAACTCGCCGGCCCGTTCTACAAAAAGTACGACATCACACTTTCAAGTAGTGCTATGTCTGCTTGTAAGCATAGGATTTCAGGTTCTCTTTCACTCCCCTCCCGGGGTTCTTTTCACCTTTCCCTCACGGTACTATACTCTATCGGTCACCAAGTCGTATTTAGCCTTAGGAGATGGTCCTCCTGTCTTCCCACCGGATTTCTCGTGTCCTGTGATACTCTGGATACCCCCGGTCTGATTTCGGTTTCGCCTACGAGGCTTTTACTCTGTTTCGCCCAGCTTTCCAACTGTGTTCAACTACAAAAATCAGTACGTTATGGGGTCCGTAACCCGTTTATATATCACTATATAAACGTTTAGGCTCTTTCCCTTTCGCTCACCACTACTCAGGAAATCGATTGTTTTCTTTCTTTTCCTCCGGGTACTTAGATGTTTCAGTTCCCCGGGTTCCCCACCATACACTATGTATTCATGTATGGTTACATATGCATTACCATATGTGAGTTTCCTCATTCGGAAATCCACGGATCAAAGTTCATTTGCAACTCCCCGTGGCTTATCGCAGCTTGTCACGTCCTTCATCGGCGCTTGGTGCCAAGGCATCCGTCCTACGCCCTTTATAGCTTAATCATATACGTTTAAACCTATTAAGGTTGTATCTTTCGATACTTTTGTTTTAATGTCCTCAGCAAAATATCTTCGTGAATTGTGTATTACTCTTCTTCTAGATATTTTTCAATCTCTCGTCAATCCAAAAAAATTAGATTGATTTTAGTTTATGCAGTTGTCAATGTACATTACTCTGTTGTGAGTGTGCAATTGAAATCGAAGTGGAAAAGGAATTATAATTGCAGGAATACAGTTATTTACGTTAGGCCTGTGTGCCTTTTTTTATAGTCCGTAGACTCATCGATCCCGAAAGATCGAAGTTGACTAAAGCAGATAAATCTGCTCCTTAAAAGGAGGTGATCCAGCCGCACCTTCCGATACGGCTACCTTGTTACGACTTCACCCCAGTTACTGATCTTACCTTAGGCGGCTGCCTCCTTGCGGTTAGCTCACCGACTTTGGGTACTATCAACTCCCATGGCGTGACGGGCAGTGTGTACAAGACCCGGGAACGCATTCACCCCGACATTCTGATTCGGGATTACTAGCAACTCCGACTTCGTGTGGGCGGGTTGCAGCCCACAGTCCGAACTGAGACTATCTTTTTGAGATTCGCTCGCCCTTACGGGTTTGCAGCTCTTTGTAATAGCCATTGTAGCACGTGTGTAGCCCAAGACGTAAGAGGCATGATGATTTGACGTCATCCCCACCTTCCTCCGTGTTATCCACGGCAGTCTAAATAGAGTTCCTAACTTAATATTGGCAACTATTTATGAGGGTTGCGCTCGTTGCGGGACTTAACCCAACATCTCACGACACGAGCTGACGA